>Ga0208297_1000076_pt1 | contig 277550 bp, 266 predicted proteins | sample LMS_cellobiose_e_FD_187367 | JGI IMG/M metagenome (GOLD analysis project Ga0208297, IMG submission 187367) | Rumen-fistulated moose microbial communities from Alaska, USA - LMS_cellobiose_enrichment (SPAdes) (version 2) | ecosystem: Host-associated > Mammals > Digestive system > Stomach >...
GATATCAAACATTTATCCCATAACAACCTGATGGTTATTCAGAATACATTAAACTACAGACCGCGTAAGGTGCTTTTTTTCCGAAGACCTGCCGATTTATTTTATAACTTTGCTAGTTGAATCTATCAGATAGCGAAAAAGATTGCCGGCTATTACACATTTGAATTATTTTTATATTTTTGCAGGCAAAATGCCTTGAAATATGGCCACTAACTACAACAAGGATCATCATAATGCAACACCTCATTACAATGGCAACATTTCCGCCTTGACCACTGATTACCTCACAACAGAAATAAACCCTTTGGTCAAGTTTTTCCGATATGACAAGCTGAACAGGATAAAAGGGATGAAAACAAATTCCGATGCTGGAAATCCTCAATGCCAACCTTTTTATTCTTACTCAACTTATTATACATACGACCATAATGGTAATCTTGACACACTGATACGTTATGACAATGAAACCATTGAATTACATTATATCGAATACGAATATCTTTCTGGCAACAACCGTCTGGACTCTATAACCGCATGGTGGGGGCTTAACACTTGCGGTTACCGGTACGATGCCATTGGCAATCTTATCAGGGACAATGGCGAGGGTTTGGACATCTCGTGGAATGCGGCGGGCAAGGTCGATACGATATGGAAGAATGGCAATGTGCTGAGCACTTTCCGATATAGTGCCACAGGACAACGGCAGATGAAAAAAACAGGAGACATCACCGATTATTACATCCACGACGCGTCGGGCAATGTGATGTGCATATATAGGGGTACATCAAATTTGTTCAAAGCAGTGGAGCGTCCCATATATGGTGCCAAAAGATTAGGCGAACTGAAACAGGAGGTTAATCTGACAAGCCCGACAAACCCATCTATTCCGTCCTTCACCATTGGTATAAGGCAATATGAGCTGACTGACCATTTGGGCAATGTGATGTCCACTATTCTCGACCGCCGCCAACCATATAGCACCGGAAATGATGCCTACAGACCCTATATTGTTAGCACCACCGACTATTATCCCTTCGGTTACCCTATTTCTAACCGAAGTACCAATATTGGGGAATATCGGTACTTTTTCAACGGACAAGAGGGTGATAATGAGGTGTTTGGAGAAGTGGCGAATTTTGGCTACGAGTTCAGGCAATACGATAGTCGTTTGGGCAGGTGGTGGAGTGTGGATCCGAAGTGGAACGAGAACCCAAGTGTCAGTCCATTTGTATTCTGTAATGGGAGCCCGGTGATGTTGATGGATTTAAAGGGGACTGAGGCATGGAAACCAGAGATTACAGAAAGTGGAGATATTCGATTAAACGCAGAAGATGGAGACAATCTTAATTCTTTAACAGAATTTTTAGGCGGAAAAAATGGGATTTTTTCACAACGCAAAATAAAGAAAATGTGGAACGAGCGAGATTCTCAAGATAATATCGTCTTGCCTAAAAACATTTTTACAACTGCTGTAAAAAATGCTCAAAAGCTAGGGTATCCAAGTGACGATGAGATTGCTCAACTTTCAGACATTGAACTCAGACAGAAAGGATATAAAACAAACTATAATTGCTTTGGTGCGGCTGTTAGTGCCGCTTGCGGAGATCCTATTGGCGAGTACAAAACAAAGGATTTGGATGCAGAGTTGAAATATGGGAAATGGTATAGCACAAATACTCCTGTGTTTGGGAAAACAATAATTAGATTTGCCAAAGGAGAGGATGCGACCCATGCAGCTATATTTTTTGGAAAGGATCACTCTGGCACTTCTTACGTTTTTACAAAAAACGGATTTTATTCAGCTCCGCAAATAGTGGAACTCAATCAAATTGAAAACATTCCAATTTACGGGCCAGTAACTCCCTTGAAGACTAACACCAATCGTCTTAAAGGAGACAGTGGAATGTACAATTATGGAAAACCCAAACGATAGTAAATATCCTGCGACATATTACGATGGAATGAGAAAAACTCTATTTTAAATCTTTATGAAACACTTTTTTCTTTTGTTTTTGTCACTGTTTGTCGGTCGATGTTTTTCTCAACCGTATGCATTATTGTTGCAAAATAGGACTTCTTCTAAGTGGGATACTATATGCACATTTAAACATAGCGATTTGGTGATAACAAGTCATGGTGAAATTGAATTTCTGAATTCATCGTGCCTTCCTGTCGCTTATTCAGGTCATAGTATCTTGTATTTTTTCTTTCCTGATGAAACTTATTTTCTTATTGAAACTCAAACTATTTATACAAATTCTGGTTGTAAATATCCTTGCATTCTTGTCAATAGAGATTCCATCAGACAACAAAAATATATTGTTGAGATTCCTCATACTCAAGATACTGCAAGTTGGAACTTTTTTGTCGAAAAATGGAATGGGAAAGGCTCTAATCCACGTTTGAACGAAAAACCATATATAAAAATAGGATTATCTTACATTGTTTACAAAGGAGATACAGTTAATTTATATGACGATTGTCATAGAAAACATGGTAGATGGATTGTATATACTATAAACAATGACTTTCGGAAGGATTCGACAACTTTTCTTTTACCATTTGATGTAGATGTTTTAGCAGAACAGTATTTTGAGAATGGTAAAAAAACAGATTGTTGGACAGGGTTTTATCATGATGGAGGAAAGTTTTTTACATGTGTTTTTTTGAATGATTTATTGGTTAAGGGCACTTTCTATAAAGAAGACGGAAAAATTAGATACAAATACCTGCACATGAAAAATGGTGCGTTTGTGTTTAAAGATTATACTGACAAACGAAAAAAAATCAATATAACCCAAGAAGAGTTATCAGTATGGTTACATCTGTCGACATAGCGACAAGCTCAATTAAAAGACATAATATTGAGGAAAAACTTTATTTTTGTCCCATGAACCCACCCCTTACATATCACCCAAAATCCACTAGTACCAATATCGGGGGATATCGGTACTTCTTTAATGGACAAGAGGATGATAATGAGGTGTTTGGAGAGGTGGCGAATTTTGGCTACGAATTCCGGCAATATGATAGTCGTTTGGGCAGGTGGTGGAGCGTGGACCCGAAGTGGAACGAGTACCCTGGCATTAGTCCGTATGCGTTCTGTAACGGGAGTCCGATAATGAGAGTTGATTCCAAGGGACTTGCTGATGATTGGATTTATAATCTTACAACTCAAAAATACACATGGGATAGTAATGTCACTGGTCCTGACAACACTCCTAAAGGTTATGAATATGTGGGACAAACCAAACAGGATGTCACTAATCATTTCAAACTACACAATCCCATCACTCACATATTCAGAAATCCACAATTCGAAGAAAATAGAACTTCTTATCCAGGTGAAATAACAACGCCTAAATTACGGTCACAAGTAGAAATATGATTGTCGTCACCATCTGCAAACTTAGGAGAGGGTATTGTAAAAACTACAGCGAATTTTATGTATAGTTTTATAAATTCTCCCTATTCTTTATTTACAGGAAACACTATAGCAGGTTCGAAACTTAATACAAAAGAGAAAACAGATGCTTTTTTTGATTTTGCTCCTTCACTTTTTCCAATGGGCATGTTTGCCACCAAATCTGTTATAAAAACCAGTCGAGGACTTAAAGGTCTTGATTCCTTCAATTATTTCGTAAAAAAATCACCAGGAATAACCTCTTCGGAAGGACTGCCCAATAGCATGAGATGGCAAAAACATGCAGGTGAATTATACCAAATTAACAAAAAGAACTACAAGCTTTTACAGCAATATGGTTCAACGGAACGTTCTGGAGATGCAGTTAAAGCAGTATCTGATGAACTAAATAAAAAGTAATATGAATGGTTTCCAATTTATAGGGGGTATTGTTAGATGGCTCCTTAAGGGGGGTAAAACAGAGTTAAAGGATGAAATAACAGGAATAGATAATATAATTCTTGGACTGATTACCTGGATTGTTTTATTTTGTATAGTATTGCTAATATTGAAATTGATTGGATTATAAAGGAATAAAAATTTTCCGTATCTTTGCCCCATGACCCCATCCCTCACACACCGCCCAAAATCACCCAGTCCCAACATTGGGGAATATCGGTACTTTTTTAATGGGCAAGAGGCTGATAATGAGATGTTTGGAGAATTGGCGAATTTTGGCTATGAATTCCGGCAATACGACAGTCGTTTAGGCAGATGGTGGAGCGTAGACCCGAAGTGGAATGAGTACCCAAGTGTCAGTCCATTTGTGTTCTGCAATGGGAGTCCGATAATGCTGATGGACCCTGATGGAGAGGAAAATTTATATGCATTTCATTATGCTCAACGTAAGCTTTTAAACAAGGTTGAATCTGTAAGGGATATTACTACTGATTCATGGTATGGATACAATCCAGGACAGCACAAAACATTAACAGAGCAAGATCCTCAACGGGAATCATGCTTTGGTATAGTATGGCATGCCTACATGAAATCCGGAGGTGAAATAACCTCATATCTACAAACAGGTTTTTCAGACAAGAATAATTCTTTCAATGGAAGAAATATAGCAAAGAGATGGTTTAAGGAAGGGAATAAAACAAGCCATGAGAATCCCAATGATTTGAGCAGATCTTTTGAGACAGATATTATGAAAGGAGAGATTGGAGATATTGTATTTATGTCTGGTCATGCTGCTATGTTGGCAGAACTGCCTGAACAATTTGAACGAGATGGCATGTCTTTTGTAAAAATGAAAGTATATACCACAACGACATACGAAGGGTTTATAGAACAAACTATAACATTTAGCCTTGACAATAAGAATGTTACCAGTGGTTGGTCAGACTTTGAAGGGTATGGACAATTACACCATTCACAAGGGAAAGGCAATCCTGAACTAGAGCAATGATAACTATGAAAAACATCAGATTCCCATTTATATCGTTTTTTTTTCTGCCATTTATGCTGTTTTCTCAAACACATACAGCAACATATGGAGATAAGAAATATATGGTTTGTACCGATAAGGGTTTTTATACACATTGTTATGCCAAACATGATTTACCCGATGGAAGGTGGATGTTTTATCATCCGGACACAAAAAACTTGCAGTGGTAGCTAATGTGAAAAACAGAAAATGGAATGGACTATATTACACATATTTCGAAAACGGATCTTTAGCAACAATAACCAATTATCAAGAAGATAAGCGTATAGGAGAGTGTCGAGCTTATTGGCGTAATGGGCAAATGCATTTTAAGGAATATAACCCTAATGGCTTCTTTATAGCATACGATACACTTGGGGAAATCATTCGGCACGAAAGTTATTCTTCGGATTTCTCCCAAAGAAAAAAATTCAAACCAATTTATCCAAATGAACTCATCAAGGACAATATCCCTAATGATTGTACAGATACGATTTTTTATGATGATTTACGATACGAACTAATCCATCATTTAAGAAACAATGTCAACTTGTTTGAGATCCAAAGCACTGCAAAAGACGTTTTGTCAGAAATAAAAACTCAAACAGACACTATACGTCTTTATATTGGTATTTCGAGAAATAAATTGCTGGAAAGTCTTGGCATGGATTTTTACATAATGACCGAATCATACATAGATTATGTACTTGATGTCCAAAACAACGTTTTGGTGAAAATTTCAGAAACACCTTCCTATGTTTTACGCTGTTATTTCAAGAACGATGTCGTTTATAAAATAATTATTGTTACAAGTGCTGAGTCTTTATCGTACCGCTCGGTATGTCTAATCTTGAAAGAAATGTACTCTATCTAATATTTATCTTTGCCCCATGAACCCACACTCTAACGAATTTTGGATTCGTACCGCCAAGTAGAGATAAAAGAAGAAAATAGTAATGTATATGTTTTTTTTGTATTTTTGCAGTGTAAAAATAAAAGAATAATGACATCAATGGCATTGAATAATCTTTGGACATATTTGCAGGGACTTGCCCTTTCGCAGAGTGATAAAAAGTGGTTGGCCGACAGATTGACTATGTCTGCCAATACAACTTCTGCCGAAGAGCGTAAAGCTCACTTTTTAGAGCTGGCGGGATGTTGGTCTGAATCTGAAGAGGGTGAGGAGTATTATCAAATGATGAAGCACCGCAATGATAGTCGTCCTTTCAACCGCGATGTCAACCTTGACGATTAAATTATTATGAAAGGTTTTATTCTTGATACTGACACATGGATTGAATTCTTCCGTCATCGCGGTGGGGTGTATAAACATATAGCTGAAACACCTGTCATGCAAATTTTTGCATCAGAGGTTACTATTGCAGAACTTACTTACGGTGCTCTTCACAGCAAAGCTGTAGAACGGCATCTGCAAGAGCCAAAAGAAATTGAAGAAACCTTCACAGTGCTTCCTCTTGGCAACTGGGCTCGCGATTATGCGGAAATCCGTCAAAGCCTTGTCAGTCAAGGCATGATTGTTGGAGACTTTGATATTATTATTGGAGTTACAGCCCGTCGATATGGGTTGACGGTTGTCACTCACAATATCAAGCATTTTGAGAAAATGCCAGGAGTACAGTGCGTTGATTGGGTAGAGTAAATAATTGCGTCAAGACACCGATTGTTGAATAAGTTTAGGCGATATTTTTTTGTATTTTTGATGCGTCAAAAAAGCCTAAAAAAAATGGAAAAATATATACAACTGCATCAAAAATGACCACAAAAACAACTCATTACCAATCTTTTACACCCCAAAGTACCAATATCGGGGGATATCGGTACTTCTTTAACGGGCAAGAGGGTGATAATGAGGTGTTTGGAAATGTGGCTCTTCACGCCTTCGAATACCGCATGCACGATGCCCGTTTAGGCCGTTTCTGGAGTGTTGACCCATTGGCGGCAAAATACCCGTGGAACAGCACGTATGCGTTCTGTGAGAACACTCCAATTTGGGCAAGAGAACTAGAAGGTTTAGAGGCTGACAAATCATATTCTGGATCCGGTTGGGGACATGGCATTCGCAGACAAATTGCCCGAGTGTTAAATGTGGATGAGAATATAAGTAGTATAGTTGGCGCAGGCATAAACTCCATACTTCAATCAGACCAAGTGAATGTTACAGGAGATGTTTTGGAGAAGATAAAGAAAGATCCTGCCATATCACAAATGGAAAATGAATATTTGAGAGATATAAAATCAGATGCAAAATTTGGAAAACAAGACTTCCAAAAAAAATTTGAGAATGCAGTTCAATTAGGTGGGAAAAGATCCCCTGAGCCAATGGAAGAACAATTGAAAGAGCCCTTTAATCCTAAGTATAAAGATACGTGGAAGGTCGCGGCAAACGAATTGACCTGGTTGGTACGAAGTGTTAAGGTCACAACAGATGTCTCAATCACTATAACGGGAACAGTAACAATGAATCACAATTTTACAGATGTATTTGATCTTCGTCCTGGGAAAAACAGGAGTGATGCATATAACAATACAACTACAATTTTAGGTTTTATATATCATGATGTGCTTGGAGGGAATGATAAAATGAAAATAAAGGCGTCATGGACATCGGAATACCATATAAACAAATAAATTATGAAGAAATATATCATTCTATGTTGTCTGGTCTTTGTTTTAAGTGGATGCAAACGCATTTCAAGTGGATGTAAAAATGTCTGGGGTAGATTTGTGGAGTGGATAATTGACCCAAAGAGGATGGAGGAAAAATATGGCAAACCTCGAACGACTTTTTACACGTGTCCATATTGGCCTAATCAAGAACCTCGAATGCCTATCATAAAACCTATTGAAATGTCAAAGAAGAATAACTCCGAATGGACACTGCACGCAATTGCATTAACAAAAGCAACAGGAACATCTTGTGGTGATTATCAACCTGTTGACTATATGTATGGAGACAGTGAACGTCTGTGTTTTCATTGTCCGGAATCGACATGTTTTGTTAATGCGAAAAACATATACTACCCTGAAAGATGGATTTATGTGAATATACATGATTGGATTTTGTATGAATTTAATGACAAGACAACTTTTGAAAAGAATGTTGGATATGATATGATTGATAAAATGATTTCACCCGACGAATACTATAAATCATTCTGTGTTAACGAAAATGCATTGCCATGGATTCCAGACAGTGTTAAAAATGTATAAAATAAACTTAATTTGCCCCATGAACCACACTCTCACATACCGCTCAAAATCACCAAGTCCCAATATCGGGGGTTATCGGAACTCCTTTAATGGACAAGAGGCTGATAATAAGGTGCTTGGGGAAGGAAGATTTCAGAACTATGGATTTCGAATGTACGACACTCGTATTGCGAGATTCTGGGGTGTTGACCCTTTGGCTGACAAATACCCATGGAATATACCTATGCGTATGCAGGGAACTGTCCTACCGGCTTTCTCGAACTGAAGGGGTACATTTTTGGGGGATTACATTCCCCGGTTGACACAATGACGCAGTCAACAGGGCGGGCTACAGGGGCAGCTGTTTTCTCAAGTCTTTGTTAACACCTACTCCATTTCTGTTCTCCTTATAACCTGTTTCTATTTGTTTCCTCTTTTTATTAGGAATACAAAAACCGACACCAGCCTTTGCGCCCAGTCCTACCCTATCGGCTTGAAAACTATTGGTTTCGTTTATCTTGAAAATATTATAATTACCAGATGCTTCAACAGAAAGAACAAAATTACGAATATGGAACATGAATCCGGCTGTCACGACAGGCCCGTATTTCATATCATCATCCCGATGTCCCCAAACACCATTTCTTACCAAAGCATGGTTCATCACACTATAGTAAAAACCCAGTCCGAAATGGAAAGAAACCGGTTTGCAATAACGGCCTGTCAAGCCCAAAGTGCCCTCTACGTATGAATAGGAATTCTTTTCAACTGGTTCCACATTTTTAAAGGAATTAAACATTCCCCTGAAATTGAAATTTGACATAAAACCAATAAACCAACCTGTGTTTTTCATTGTTCCGACCTTCAGTCCGAAAGTGGGGGTTCGGAAATTGAAAAAACGCTGACTCACATAGTCACCCTGCACCCCAACATTTACAGTCATAAAGGTGGAGTATGGTAACTTTTTATATATCTTTCCTTCCTTAGGGATCGTGACTTTTTGTTTCGTTTCCGCAGGATTGATATACTGAGGTGCCGTTTCTGCAGTTTGTGCGAACAACATTACAGGGAACAGGACTTGGAGTAGCAGAATCATTATCCGGACCTGTTTTCCACTTTTATTTTTGCAATTATCCTTCATAAAACCAATTCATTAAAAGTAATAATAAAAACGTCATATCATGTTCATTCCATAAAAACCATCACATTAATTCGATGAGGGTTGCAAAACCTTCAGCTTTTGCACTGCCTTGTCATAGTCCTGGGCAGCTGCCTTTTTGCACCAATAAATGGCCTGTGAAAGATTTTTTTCAACGCCATAGCCTTTTTCATAACACAAACTCAAGCCATACTGAGCCGGCGCATAGTTTTGGTCTGCCGCCATCTTGTAATAGCTGAAAGCTTTTTTGTAATTCTTTTCTGTGCAGTCACCCGTGAAATAGCAATGTCCGAGCATAAATTGGGCCTCGTCATAACCTTGGCTTGCGGCTCGTTCGAACCAGAGTATAGCCTGTGTCCTATAATTGGCACCTCCAATATTGTTATAATAGCACAAGCCCAATTCAAACTGGGCGTTTACAAGTCCGGCTTCTGCCGCCAACTGGTAACACCTGAGTCCCTTTTCCACATCGTACAAACCATACTCACCGTTCATATACAACATACCCATATTGTACCTGGCATTAGCGCTTCCGGCGGCGGCAGCATTGCCATAATACTTCATGGCCTCTTTATAGTTTTTCTGCCTGAAATGATAGGTACCTATCTTGTTTTGAGCCTCGGCATGGCCCTGATCCGCGGATTTCTGATACCATTGAACGGCAGTGGCATAGTCCTCATGCAAGTCATTGGTGCCATATTCATAGCATTTCCCCATTTGGAACTGTGCCTCGCTATCCCCTTGTTCCGCTTTTTCAATGACATAATTCAAGTATGCGGACGACTGTTCTCCATACTGTTGACCAATAGCCGCTCTTGGCACAATCGCATTTTTACCATTGATCACCACCGTGTTTGTTGAGGCATTGGTATATAACGGCATCTGTGAAGAGTAAGTCAGCTGTAGAACTTGAGTCCTCACTTCGGCAAAAAGCTCATCAAGATTCAGGTTTTGTTTTGCCAAAGCCTTTGTAAACGCCATTGCGTATGGACCAGTCACAGCATCCTTGTCTGTCAAATCCTGTGATATTTCCCCCGATCTGGTGGAATATGCCAACAACATACCTACTGGGGGTTCCACACTGACACTTTGTGGCTGAGTCACAACCGGTTTACCTTTCTCATCTGTCCAATTCATTTTTTCTGTCCTACACGCGTCCAAAACCACCACAGTATTTGTGCATTTTGTCTCTTCTATCCTGGTTAACAGAGTGTTGACATCCAAGCAGTTCCCTTTCAAATCAGTGGGATGCAGTAAAAGAGCATCTATTGGAAGCAACCAACTGACACCATCATACTGCAAGCCATGTCCCGAATAATAAAAAACGGCCATATCATAAAATTCCCTGAATGATTTGCGACAGAATGCACCCGTAACATATTCCATTTCCTCGTAAGAGCCATCATACAGCACAAACACATCAAATCCAAGCTGTTGCAACTGTACGCTCACTGCTGTCGCATCATTGCACGGATTACGCAGAGGAGTGTTGTTCTCGTAATTGCTGTTTCCAATGACCAAGGCTATTCTCTTGTCCGTGAAATTTCCGGTATTCTTAGCGGGAAGAACCAGCCAATTTTCCCCATCCTTACCGGAAAGCTTACCAGTATGGAACAAATAATCCTTGACAGTCTTGGCTTTTTTTGACGACATGGAAACCTTCGTTACATATTGGGTACGCTGGTCGTCTGTGCTCGAGGCACTTTGTATGGCCATATACTGCCCATCACCTTGCCAATCAATTATTTCACCATCATCAAACAGGCTGCCTTCATGACAAACACGACCTCCTATTTTGATATGCTCAGGATTCCTGATGGCTATGATTTTATATTGTTTAGCCAACAAGTCGCCCATCAAAAACAAACTAAACGCAAGGATTATCCATTTTATTTTCATATTTATTCGCTTTATTAATGACAAAATTCACAATTGCTATTGAAAACAGAGGTATAGTCACATTAAACCTTACCGCATATAACTTATAAAAGAAGAAAGTAATCAAGTACAGCAGTACTATAGTGCCGATCCATCTTAAAATATTCACCACAAAAAGAAATTTTTCATTATTTCTATATTTTATGGCGAGATTATTCAAAAAAAACAAAAAATAAAACATCAATGCGTAAAAGACATAAACAAGAAACACATACGACCAACTAAGTATGTGATTCCCTTTATGCAAAAAAATGAATGCCTGCCATGTGATGAAAGCGCCAGACCTTCTGCCCGCATACGTATCATGAATGTCATTCTCAAAATCACCCACAACAATATAGGCGCCGTCCAAGTCCGCTCTTCTCGCATGAATCAAGTCTCCATTCAGCCAATCCGCCCCCATATTAGTGTAATAATCATGTACTACCCCACTCTCATCAAAAGAAGCGGAGAGGATGTCACTCACATCTCCATTGATGGGCAACAAAGGCGCATTTACACATAAATGTTTTTTACTCAGGTAAATAGGAAGTCCAGTGCATTTCTTTATGGACGTTTTACGGCAATTCTCCAGATCATCATACATCGCCAATGCCAACGAGGGACCCGTTTCATGCAGGAATGTGTAACGTGACATACCTGTAAAATTGGCGAACTGCTTATAATCAGACAAGCCTATCTTATCCCTCAGTTGTTCAGAAGCCAACTCATAACTATCCCATGCGTCCCCTTCGTGATGAGCCACAACAATATTTCTCATGTTGTGAATCTGGTCAAACAAAAGCGAGTCAACATCTGTCACATATTCCTTGTCAAATCTAAGATCCAGCAAAATGTACCTATAGTTGTCCTCCTGAGCTAATCCTTGCAGAAAACGCAACAATTTACTTCTGTCTGTAATATCCGTATTGCCCATTGCGGTATCAAGCTGGCTGGCATATACCAATTGTCTGTCGTGACCGACATTCACAAATTGCACATTAAAATCCTGTTCACTATTTGATGGCCGAAAAGGTTTTTCAAGATAATAGAACAACAATGACTTATCAGCCAAAGCATAGGGTTGATTCTCCACAAAATAGCAGGAGACACACAAGAGAAACGCACTTACCAAAGAAAAAATATACTGGCTATTTTTTTTCGATACCAATGGATACAAGACTTTACTCAACCACTCGCCAAAACGCCTGCTATTTTCATATAAGAAACCGAAGAACCGATTATTGACAAAAGATTCAAATCGTCCTTTCGCTTCAGTTGAGCCTTGGGGCACCTCGTTTTTTTTCTTTTTGTGGTCTTTATTTTTCATTCAAACAAAATCTGAAGAAAAAGCAAATTGAACTGCAAAAATACAAAAAAACAAGCTGTCAATTTACAGAAATCATTGATTAAACACTTCTTTAACCTTTTCATGTGCGTCAACAAAGGCATTGAAGAATAAATTGCCCAGCAGTTTGTATCCCTTGACAGTGAAATGGATACGGTCGGTTTGGGCATAACCGTGAATACGCCACTGATCCATCGATTTCAATCCACCCATAATGTCAAACTGGTCCCAAACAGCACCTTGGGTTTCCGCCGCCAATCGGTACATGACATCCCTGACCTGCATATTGTTTTTATTCACCGCATAACCGCGTCTGGAGACTTTTTTATAAGAGTCGTTATTGGTGATAAAGACAAAGGCACAGTCAGGATTCACTGCCTTAATTCGCTGAATCAGTTGTAAATAGCGATTTTTAAAAGTCACAGAATCAAAATTTTCACTATTGGCGTCATTGATGCCAATACCGAAAATCACCATGTCAGGCTGAAGCAATTCCATGTCCATCGAGAAATAAGGGCAGCGCAGATAGTCATCCAAGTCAGCACCGTTCACCCCAATAGAGTGGAAAGTCAGGCCCGGACTGTCATTATCTAAGAACACCCCCGTCAAGGTAAAACGTTGAGAGGAATCGCAGGGCATTACCACGGCAAAGGAGTCGGTAAAGTCCTTGACATCAAATACAAACCGTCTTAGCTCAGGATCTTTAATGACTGGATAGTAATAGGTCGTATCAACTCGGATCCATGGCACCACCTTTCCGTCATTGGATTCGCCCAACACAATGATCCTGTTGGTACAGAATTCCAACTCTTCATCATTAAGAGTGATTTTTATCTCCGCCGGCTGTCCCTGCACATATACAGCGATACCGGTACCTCCAAGAGGAGTAAGATGTTCCTGATAAACGTTTCTGATAAGTTGGAACTCACAAGAGCGCTTGATCAAATAATCAGCAGGATTATTGCACTTGTTGGCGGCAGAATAAGGGAAAATCATGCCACGGCGGGCTATCAGATGAGGATAGGAAAGCAAAAGGTCACGTCGGATGGTGTGTGACAGGGTGCCTGCCTGTACATGCGAGGAACCCAAATGCAGGATATTCACATTGCCCTCGCCCGAATTAACCACTTCATCAAACTTCTGAAAGAAAGGCACCAACTTGGATGTCTGCAGGTCAAAAGCCAGCGTATCGGCCTCGAAATGGGCATACTCCAAGGAATCCACCGGACACTTTGACATCTGGGCGGACAATGGCATAAGCATAGCCATGAACAAAACCAATATCGCTGTTATCTTGCGTTCCATAACGAATCCAATTGTGTTTGGTCCATATTCTTTCTCATCTGATAAAAACGATAAACCTCGTCAAAAGATTGTGCCATGATGTCGCCCATGATTTCCGCGCCTTTAGGCGTAAAATGCACATAGTCAGGACCTGCCCACCCCGACTTAACCCAGTGAATCATAGAATTTTCACCACCCATAGCGGCATACAGATCCCAATATGCAGCCCCATTCTCATGAGCTGCTTCTTTCAGTGCGGTGATCAGCCCTGGCAAGCAGGGATAAGTATGCAAGTTTCCCCCACCTTTGCGTGTGGACATGTCGGAGGGACCGATATAGACCACAGCCGCCTTGGGATACAGCGAGCGGATATAACGAATCTGTTTAGATGTTGCCTCCTTGAATTTCTGGATGCTGGCATCATTGTATAACGCCGGCACCGAGTTACCGCCAAATTGCAGCAGGATAATGCCCACATCCGCCAACTCATAGCAGCGTTGCAACATGGTATCTTTGATCTGGGTAAAAATAGTGCCCGAACAGCCTCTCAACGGAATATTATCCACATTCACGCCGTACCCGTCATCCACCATAATACCATAAATATCCGAAGCGCCTGACATACGCACGGTTAGTGTAGTCGCTTCCGTATCCAATTGGCATTGAAGCAACTGAATACCCTTGCCAGGGCTTTCCATTTCATACTTTTGCTGCTGACCTTTTGCGGAAACCGAAGCTTTGAACTTTCCGCTACGGTCGTTTACCAACAGCTTCACAGAGGAGAAACGCTTAACTCGCTCACGGGCGGCATTGTGCTTGGAAGCATAAATGTTGACCACAGCGGAGCTGCTCATATTATAACTCTTGGCCATGATGCCGTAATTGCCCGTACGCGTGCGCTCACCGGCATCGCCGTATGGAGCGTAGGCTATCAAATCACCTGTGGCACGCTGCGACACCACCGCGGAAGGAATGGTCTGCACCGCCGGTAACATGCCCGGACCACCGCCACCGAAAATGGACTGGAACCACTCTCGCAAATTGGCAGACAGACGGTCCATCTCAATTTGTGAATCACCATAATGCATAATTCTGATTATACGGTGATTGGTTTTCGCATTCCGCATCTCATCGAAAACTTTATCGAAGAACGTGATGTCATCGTCGGGAAAATAGAACTGTCCCGCATCGCCAATAAACACTTCTTTGTAATGTGCCAGCGTGTCTTTCAGCGAGCGCAACTCCTCCATACGGATTGAGTCCTGTATCGCGACAAGCGGGTCAACTGTTTCTGTCTCTATGGGTTCCCGCACCAAGGCTTCTTCAATTGACGGGAAGTGCAATTCCGTCGAACCGATTTTCACTCCGTCCTTGGGGAAAAAATAAGCCACCACCGCCAGGATAGCGATGACAGAAAGAATGAATATCAGTATTTTATAACTTTTCATGCGGTTGTGCCAACAGAAGAGCTTTTAATGATGACAGTTGTGGCCACAAGTGGAGCAGTCATGTGTACAATCTCCCGAATGTTCACAATCCTCACGGTCGCAATTTTCATGCTCGTGTTCCACTTCATCGATGGGAGCATTCTCCAACTGATAAACCACCTCGTCTGCCAAATGATCAAAGGCCTCGTTAATCAGGGCATTATTTTGGTCCATCAGGTTGCCACCTTTTTCCGCAGTTTCTCCAACTTCTTGAACCAAAGGTATTTGAGCCAACAAGGTCGTGCTGAATTCACGAGCCAAAGTCAGTCCCCCACCCTGTCCGAAGAGGAAATATTTCTCATCGGGATGTTGTTTCGGGGTGAACCAGGCCATATTCTCCACCACTCCGAACAAAGGCACATTCATATTCTCAGGCAGGAACATCTCCGCACCTTTGCGGGCATCGTTCACAGCAATCACCTGCGGGGTTGTCACAATGATAGCGCCAGAGATTCTAAACTGCTGGATAGCAGATATTTGAACATCTCCCGTTCCAGGAGGAAAGTCCACAATCATATAATCGATGTCGCCCCATATAGTCTGGGTGAAAAGCTGTGTCAGCGCACCGCCGGCGAGCGGGCCTCTCCATATAACCGCTTTGTCGCTGGGCACCAGGAAACCGATGGAATTGATTTTGACACCATACTTTTCTTTGGGAACCATAAACTCCTTGCCTGTCTCATCCACGGTGACATCCACCATTTGGTCTTCCAAATTAAACATTTTGGGAATGGATGGACCATATACATCGGCATCCAAAAGAGCCGTTTTATATCCTTTTTTAGCCAGCATGATGGCGAGGTTTGCGGAAACAGTTGATTTACCGACGCCTCCTTTACCGGAAGCCACAACAATAATGTGTTTTACACCTTTTATTCTACTTTTTGTCAGCATAGTTATTTATAGTTTATTGATATTAAGATATTTAAAACAATTTAATTCAAATTAAAACAGAATTGCAAAGATACGATAATTTTCTAAAAGTCAAGCAATTGCAATTTCTGGCGTTCGCTTTCGGAGGCAGTGAGATTAAAGTGCCACCATTCTGAGCGGATAATGTGCAGACCAGCGCCCGTCATCACCTTGCGTAAGAGCAGTCTGTTTTCCAGTTCACGCTTGGTGATGCGGCCTTCTGCCAACAGTTGCTGTTCATTATCCGTATTGGCTTCCACGCCGAAATAGTCGTATTCCGAGCCCATGGGCAACGGACGGCCGGTGCAGTCCATTAAGGTCACATCGACGGCAGCCCCATAGCTGTGCATACCGTGCCCCCTGTTCGGATTGCTGATGTATGGCATCATTTCTGTACCTTTCACCATGTTCCACATTTCGTGTTGAACACTGACCGGCCGGGATGCGTCATATATCAACAAATTCAAGTCTGGTCGGATTTTCTTCAACGCCCGCTGCGCGTTCAGCACTTTCTCCGCCATTTCGGGAAGCATAAAAGCCTTGTTCAAATCATGGTACAACTGTTTGCCTAAGAAATTATATGGAGTGGCATACACCAGATGCACGGCAATGGAAGAATCCATTTCGGCGATATCCACCAAACCCATAGCGCGAAGCTTGGCTTCTGTTGGTGTATCCGCATTTTCATTCTCATTCCCTAAAGTATCAACCACAACCATCTGTTGTTCATCAACAGCTGAAACCTCTTGTTGGTTCCGTTGAGAACAGGCAAATAGCAACACTGCGGCTGGCAACAGCCAAAAAAAACACAACTTCTTCATCCGCTTCAAAATGCTGTTAGATTTTCTGCAATTTAGAACCTTCTTTGGTATCCACAATCGTGTAGCCTTTTGCCTTGATGGCGTCACGGGCAGCATCGGCTTGCGCCCAGTTTTTTTCTGCACGGTAGCGGTTACGCTGATCCAGCAGTTCCAGTACTTCAGCGGGAATCTCGACATCAGCGGGCTTTTCAGGCTCTGTTTCTGTCAAGCCGAACACCTTGTCAAATTCCATTAACAAAGTATATTTCTCATCATTATTGATGTTCTTGTCATGAATCAGATTCCACATGGTAGCCAAGGCCTGCGGTGTATTCAGGTTATTGAAAATACCTTGTTTGAACTCATCAAGATATTTTTTGGAGGCCTCGCTCAACTGAGCCAATGGCAATAACTGAGGGTTTTCGGCTTTCAAGTTGTCCATAAACGCGCACCACTTGTTGTAGGCATTGTTGGCGCCCATCAGAATTTCTTTGCTGTAGAGCAGTTGCTTACGGTAGTGGGCGTTCAAGCACAAATATCTGAATGCCAGAGGTTTGATGCCATATTCACGCAAAGTGTCGATATTCACCACATTACCCAGTGACTTGCTCATCTTTTCGGCATTGCTCATGGTCAGGAACTCGCAATGAATCCAGTAATTCACAAAAGTCTCGCCAGTGGCGCATTCCGACTGGGCAATTTCGTTGGTATGGTGGATGGTCACATGGTCGATACCACCTGTATGGATGTCAAAATGATCACCCAGATACTTCATGGACATGGCGGAGCATTCGATATGCCAACCCGGGAAGCCTACGCCCCAGGGAGAATCCCATTCCATGTCACGTTTTTCTGTCGGTTTGGAAAATTTCCACAGTGCGAAGTCGGTCTTGTTGCGTTTCTCCGACATATCCACACGGATACCCGCTTGCAAACCTTCAATGTCGAGGTGGGCAAAATCGCCGTAATGCGGGAACTTGGCGGTATCGAAATAAATACCATCTGAAGTACGGTAAGTGTACCCCTTCTCTTCCAATTTCCTCACCAGCGCAATCTGGTCGGCGATATGCTCAGTAGCCTTACATGCCATGGTTACAGGCAGCACATTCAGCGATTTGGTGTCTTTGAAAAACTGCTCGGTCCAACGTTTAGAGATTTCCCAAGCGGTCTCATGGCTCTCACGGGCAGCTTTGGCTAATTTGTCCTCACCTTCGTCGGCATCGCTGGTCAGATGCCCCACATCGGTGATATTCATCACATGATTCACTTTGTAGCCGGCATACATTAGCACACGTTTCAAAGTGTCGGCAAAAACGTAGGCGCGCATGTTACCTATGTGCGCTCTACCATATACAGTAGGTCCGCAGGAATACATACCTACTTCACCTTCTTTAATGGACTTAAACTCCTGTAATCTACGACCTTTGGTATTAAACAGAATGACTCTTTCCAAATTCTCCATAGTATTTTTCTTTCAGATTTATATTAACCTGCAAAATTACACAATTTTCCCGACATACAAGCTAATAATCAAATTTTCCTCACGTAGATAGACTCCGCTCCTACTTCAGGTGTATTTTGCTTCTAATTTTTCAAATTTATCCGAAAAAAACACTCATTTATGATGTCATTTGAAAGATCTATATTGATTAACATTTCAAACATGGTACTATTTTTCTAATCGTACGTAACCACCTCTTCCCATTTATGAGAAATGTTTTTCTTCTCCCACATATATTTCATATTAATCTTTTTTTTAATTTTTATTTGTATATTTGCAAATTATTTATGTTTACATAAAATATCTAAAACGATTGAACTATGAAAAGAGAAAATCAGAACATCAACCTCATGACCGACTTCGCTTTCAAGCGGTTCTTCGGCACTGAACCTTACAAGAACAATCTCATCCACTTTCTCAACGCTGTCCTGCCACCGTATATCGGACCCGTTCAAGACCTGACCTATCTGCCCACGGAGCAGATCGGGACAAGCGACACCAACAAACGGTTGGTCTTCGACGTGCTCTGCGCCAACCCGATAAACGACCACATCATCGTAGAGATGCAGAAAGCGAGCCAGGAGTTCTTCAAGGACAGGGTCATCGCCTACTCCTCGCGGCACATCAGCGAGTCGTTGGAAGTCGGTGACCGGAAATACAGCTTCCCCAAGGTCATCACCATTGTGCTGGTGGATTTCGAGATTCCCGAGCTGAAAGGGTCGGACAAATTCATCCAGCACGTTATGTTAAAAGATGACGAAAACAAAATTTTTTCCGACAAAATGTCGTTTCTTTTGATAGATTTGACTAAATTTGCAGCCGAAATAAATTTCGAACAGCTAAGGGAAGATAGCCAGAAATGGTGCTATGTCATCAAGAACATGTGGAGACTGAAAGAGGGGGACATACCCAAGGAAGAGACCATTTTCCGAGAGCTGTTCGAGAACTGCAAAATATCAAAACTGAACGCCATGGAAAAACAAGAGTATGAGAAAAGCGTATTGGAGTACGAGGATGTGAAAGACGCGATGGACTACCACCACAGGATGGGATTTGCCGAAGGTATGGAGAAAGGGATGGAGAAGGGGGTGAAGGAAGGTCAGGTGAAAGGTGAAAAGAAAGCTAAGCAAGAGATGATAGCCAACATGCTGGAGATGGGAATCGTTTTGGCGGACATAGCTAAAATTACTGGCATACCAGAAGGTGAACTAAAGCAATTTTGCGCTGAAAGACAATCCTAATGTCCAATCCGTTGCCAAACATATACGATGATGACACACAGCTACTATATGATGATCCCCAAAAACTTTTAGACGTTGGTCCAGTTTTTGGGGTGCATTATAAAGGATTGCTTGCTCCTGTTTCAGAATTAATCTTGTACACAGCGGACAGAATAGGCACCTGATTTGTTGCCCGAATAGCCATAGCGCAGCACTTTTGGGTTGCCGTAATACAAGCTCCTGATCCATGCACTGGTGGCATTCACTTCTGTCGAAGTCCAGAAATTGGCAGTATAGTTAAAATAGGTATAAACATTGTCGTAGAAACTGCCCGCTGCCAGAGTACCGAAGCCCGTCGCATTGTTCAAGCTGGAATTATTGCCCACAGCATAATTGTTATTACTTGATTTCCAACCCGTTGTGGATGCCAATGCTTTAGCGATATATTGGACATCATTCCCTTGCACAAATCCGCTTTGACTACTGACATAATTAGTGAGTTGAGTCCACTCGGCATCGTTAGGCACATGCCAGCCATCAGGGCAAACACCCTGTTTCACAGTATTTTCCACAGTACTTGAACCTGTTCCAACAGCGGCAGCATAGTTGTACAGATACCCACAGGTGCTCACATTTGACTCTTTGCCATTCGGCAGATAGCGATAGGCTACGCCAAAAACGGTTGAATCGCCCAGAGGAATTTCCGTGCCATCAGCATAACGTGTCGTACGAAGATTCTCAGCCATCCACAACTGCTCACCTATCCGTACCGCATCATACACATTCCCGTCTATATCCGAAACCGCGTTGGCCACCACCTGGGCTGTAGAGGGATACAAATGTATCTGCATGGTCAAGTCCTCCTGTACCGTTGGTTCTTGGTTCTGCGGATCCTTATTCTCTTCTTTCTGGCAAGCGAATAAAACAAATGCCAACATACAAAAAATCGAACCTATTTTCTTCATAAACATCTATATTTCAAAACTATACTATCAATTTTCGAATTATAATTTTTCATTCTTGATTCATGATACACCATCATCCTATTCTCTCACCTGTTTCACGAAGTCGAAAGTAAGCAGATGGGTGGCAAAACCAAGTAACAAAGCGAAAACACCACAAATCAGCAATGCCCAGAGGACATGCCCGTTGAAATGCCGCGAGAAAAGCCACACTGCTGGTACCAACACCACAGTAAACACCAGGGATTGCCACAGTGGCAAAGAGCCCACAGGCACTTTCAACTGGCGGAAAGCAATGACCACCTGTAGCACCGCCACTACCGACTGGGTGGAAAGGCTGGCGATGGCTGCTCCCTCCGCCTGCATTTTGGGAATCAGCAACAGGTTGACCGCCATATTCACCACAATACCCGCTATTGCCGTGATATTCAGCAGCTTCATATTTCCATTAGCAGTCAGCATCGTACCAAAAATGTAAGTGAACGAAATCGGGATAATACCCACAATCAAAAAACGGAACACTGCAGAGCTCTCAAGCACATGTTCCTTATACAACAATTCAAGCACCGGAAGTCTGAAGCATTCCAATAGCACCACCGAAGTCACCGAAAACAGAAACAGAAGCGAGAAAGAGGATTTGACGATAGGCGTAATATTCTCGTTGTTCTTCAACATTTTGGAAAACAGCGGCAGCAAGATGACCGAGAACAAGTAGGCAATCATCACCAAAGCGTCCAGCAAACGGAAGGCCGAAGCATAAATACCTGCTTCAGAAGCGCCCACACCCGCTGGCAGCAATCGTTCCAACATCACCGAGTCAATACGATTATAAAAAGACATCAGCAGGAACAGGATAGCGAATGGAAGGCTTTTCTTCAGTATCATCAGGAAGAAAGTGGGATTCCAGCTCAAGCGCTTCACCCTACCCTTAGCCACCACAATAGCCAATGCGGTCAATGAGGTAAGCACGTATGCCGCAGTTTGGCAATAGATGAACCACTCGATACGGAATGGCTCGTTCGTTACCCCTCCCCACAGCAAAATGCCACAAAAAATGATCATCAGCAAGCGGTCCATCACCGACAAGCAGCTGTCTGTCTTGAACATCAGCAGGGCTGAAATATTCGAGCGAAGATACAGGATAAAAGCATTCAGGAACTGGTTAATGGCCATCCAAAACAGGAACCACAGCTGAAGCCCCCGGTAACCGATAATCAAGGCCATCACAAAAACAACCGCCATATATATCACACCCAGAAGGAGTTTCAGTGTAATGATGCCCGACAGATGCTTATGCAACAGTTGCTGATGCCGCGCGATATTCCGGTTGTTGAAATTGGTGATGCCCATGTCCAACAACATGTTGAACAGATAGGTAAAATTGAAAACCGCGAAATACAAGCCATAACTTTCCGCCCCCACGCTGTTTTGCACCCCAACATCAATGCCCAAAATCCAGAATGGCTTTATCAGCAAATTCAGGAAAATCAGCAATACAATGTTGAAAATGAAATCCTTCTGTTTCACTTGACGGCCACTTTTTTATCTTTGCGACAACTTGCTATTTATTGTTTTTATTATACAAGCCTGAAGGTTTCGTTCTTCCCCATGCTATCGGCTTATAATCAGGATTATACCAGGTTTCTTCCACCTGATATTTATGTTTGGCTTTCACCCAGTCGCGATAAAACTCATCGATTTCATCCAAAGTATAAGGCAAAATAGCCGCCACCTCATGGCCAAAATTCTTCATGCGTTTGAACCTATAGGAATAACCGTATTTCTCGAATTGCGGAACGATTTTATTGCTGCCGAAAAAACCTATATTGGCAAAGGCTATCTGATTATAGTTCACCAACTGGTCTTCTGTACCATGATAGAACAAAGTTGGGGCGGGATTTCCGTCAGCATATTTTACTTTCCCGTTGCGGGAGAGGATGGCGCCTGCGTAAGAGATAACCGCAGCATAGCGGAAATTGGCAGGCAACAACTTGGCGGTCTCATGCTGGTTATGCAACCAATAATCGGCCTGCAGCGCAGTAATAGCTCCGGCGCTGCCACCTGAGATCATGATTTCCTTCGTATTTATGTGGAATCGGGGAGCGTTTTTGCACAGGTAGGCCGTGGCGGAATACAAATCCTCTACCGCCAGGCGGATAGCATATTCCAAGGTATTTACCATAGAGATACCCATACTCTTGACACCTTTCAGTCCCAGACGATAGTCGATAGCCACCACCACATAGCCTCTTTCCGCTATTTTCTCAAAAGCCTTGACCATCATAGGTTCATCGCGGCGGCCACCAATAAAGCCACCTCCGAAAACATAGACAAAACAAGGGAAGCCAGTATCCGGAGGGGTTACTGTCGGCATATAAACATCCAACAACAGATGATTGGTATCTTTTACCGCAAACTCTTCCGTGAAATCAGCCTGAGCGAAAACGGATAGTGAAAACAGCAGCAGGCTAAAAAAAACAATTATTTTTCGCATAATACATTATTTATAAAAAATGCAAAGTTACGGAAAAAAATATAACGATATACAGCAATGGAAAATTTTCACATCGCGATTTCAAAAGAATGCCAAACTATTGTTCTGGCGGAATCAGTCTTCCATTTATTGTTCCGGCATACTGTCTTTCAGATACGATGCCGTGACAGAATGGGGTGCGTGCAGGAGTTCTGCGGGAAGGCCGGCAAACAACAATCGACCTCCATCCTCGCCGCCACCTGGACCCAGCTCTATGATATAGTCCGCTTCTTTCATCACGTCAAGGCTATGCTCAATCAATATCAAGGTATTGCCGGCATCGGTCATCTCGTGGAACAGCTTCAGCAAGCGGTGCACATCATCCAAATGCAGGCCATCGGTAGGTTCGTCGATGATGAAAACCTCTCCCTTGCGGTGCAGCTGGTCGGCCAGTTTGATGCGTTGCAGTTCTCCCCCACTCAATGTGGTCATCGTTTGGTTCAAATGCAGATACCCCAAGCCCACCTTACGCAAGGCCTTCAGCTGAGGATGGAAAGGCTGTCCCTCAAAAAATTCGACAGCTTCTTCCACCGACATATCCATCACTTCGGCGATATTTTTGCCTTTGTATTTATACTGAAGCACTTCCGCGGCGTATCGACTGCCATGACAAAGCTCGCAAACCGTCTCTATGGATTCCATAAAGGCCATATCCGAGACTATCACGCCCTTGCCTCCACAGGCGGGACATGCGCCTTTGGAATTGAACGAGAACAGCTGCATATTCACCTTATTAGCTTGGGCAAAGAGCTTACGAATAGGATCAGAAATATCCAAATAAGTAGCAGGCGTAGAGCGGAGATTGATACCGATATTTTTCTGTCCGATAAAGATAGTCTCCCTGTCACAATGGTTCTGGAAGAACTCCATAAGAGAACTTTTTCCCGAACCCGCGACACCCGCGACCACAGTCATCACTCCTTGTGGAATATCCACCGACAAGTCTTTCAGATTATGCAAATCGGCGTGACGAACAGGAAACCACCCATTGGGCTGGCGGGGATTGGCCTTCAATGCCGACTTATAACGCAACATCCGCCCCGTAATGGTATCGGACTGTAACAAAGCGTCATACGAACCTTCAAACATGATTTCGCCGCCATGGACGCCAGCCATTGGTCCCATATCCACCACATGGTCGGCCATGGCAATGATTTCACGGTGATGCTCCACGATAAGCACCGTATTGCCATGGTCACGCAAATTCCGCAGCGAGTTTTTCAAACGGGCAATATCCTGCGGATGCAGTCCCACACTGGGTTCATCCAACACATAAACCATATCGGTCAGCGCGGAATTGATATACTTGGCAATCTTGATGCGCTGTGCCTCACCTCCGGACAAAGTTCCTGTGCCACGACTCAAAGAGATGTAGCCCAAGCCGATGTCATTAAGCGCTTGCACTCGCCTCATCAGCTCACGTTTTATATCCACTGCCAAGGGATCGTCAATAGAATTTATAAAATCCGACAGTTCAGAAATGGGCATATCCCCCACTTCCGCTATATTTTTGCCATTGATGCGGCAGGACAGAATCTTCTCATTCAGTCGTGTGCCTTTGCAGTCGGGACAGGTTCCCATGGTAAGCATCGGATTCAGCACCGCGGCATGCAACAATCCCTCTTCAGAGTTGATAATGCTACGGTACATACGGGGAATCAAGCCCTCATATTTGGCGGTCTTAGGCCAGTTGGAAGGCGGATTTTTCAGTTTTATCTGAGGAGAGTTCAGAAACAAATCCAATTCCTCCGGAGAATAATCCTTGATTTTCTTGTCCAAATCGAACAAACCGCTATGGGCATATCGGATCCAGCGCCAGCCACCTTTGCCGAAGGCTATGTAATGGATAGTATCCTCATCATTCAGCGACTTGTCAAAATCCACCAGTTTGTGGATGTCCAACTCACGGATTTCGCCCAAGCCTGCACAACGAGGACAACTGCCAGCAGGATGGTTGAACGAGAAAGTGTCGGAATAGCCGACAAAAGGCTTGCCCACACGCGAGAAAAGCAGACGTAACAATGGCTGGATATCGGTATAGGTACCCACCGTTGAGCGGCTGTTTGAAGCCGGTTTTTTCTGGTCGATAACGATAGTCACCGGCATATTGTTGATACGTTCCACCTTGGGGCGACCATATTTCGGCAGGTATTGCTGCACAAAAGAAGGGAAAGTCTCATTCAGCTCACGACGGCTCTCCGCAGCAATGGTATCCAAGCACAATGATGATTTGCCGGAGCCAGACACCCCCGTGAAAACGGTAATCACACCCTTGGGAATCTTCAAGGAAACTTCTTTCAAATTGTTCTCCGTAGCACGGACAACCTCAATATAATCGGAATGGAAAGACATGATTTTTTTAATGTGCTAATTAATTTTAAAGGGGAGTTTCGCACTTCGTGCTCAAGGGGAGTGATGCTTCGCATCTGGGGAGTCTCGTGCTACGCACTCGAGGGGAGATTTTTTGGATTTTTGATTATGGATTTTGAATTTTGAATTATATTTACGTCACTACCCCGCCCTTCGGGCACCCCTTCTAATAGAAGGGGAACTTGAACTTTGAATTTTGAATTCCAACAATTAACTATTAACTATCAACTACTAACCTCTGACCACTGACCCCTGACCACTAACTCCTAATCACGTGGTCAGCTTCACCTGGGTATGTGCCTCAACCACATTGATGGCATAATCGCCCAGTTTCTCGCTGTCGCCGATGATATCCATATAGTTCACACCTGTCTGATAGTCATATTTTCTTTCATTGATATCCACAACATTGTTCTCTTTCAGCTGGGTACGGTATATATTGATTTCATTTTCGATATTCAAGGACTCATGCGGATCCACCAGATTGTCCGTATCGGCTAGCACTTTTTCCATTTGTGTCAAGGCCTGGTCACAAAGTCCCCAGATATGACGGATATGTCCGAGTTGATCTTCAGTAAACCGTTCTTTAGCTTTGAATTTTCTGTTGATGACACGGCTCATATTGTAGCAGCTGTCACAGATACTCTCAATTTCGGAAATCTCACGCAGCATGCAGCGTAATTGTGTCTTACTATCGCCGCTCAATTTTCCCTCCGCCACACGGTTCAGGTAATTGGCGATTTCCACCTCCATATTATCGCTGATACCCTCATATTTTTCTATACGGGCAAACAATTTGGAGAACTCGTCGCCATTTTCCAGTTTCAGCAATTCGGGCACGAAACCAAACATACGGTGGGCACGCATGGCAAAATGGTTGATTTCCTTACGGGCTTCCAGCAATGACAGCTCGGCGGTGGAAAGCAAACCGCCCGAGATAAAGCGCAGGCGCATATCCTCGTCTTCTTCACCGCCTTTGATAACCTTACAGACAAATTTCTCAAGAAGAGGGGTAAACCACACCAATATCAGCACATTACATACATTGAAAGCGGTATGGAAAGCACACAGGGCATAATTGATACGCTCTGCGGCATTCGGATCTTGCGACACATCCGCTTTGGTATCATAGCCCACTATGGAACAGACCAAAGAGATGAACGGACGGAAGACCAGCAGCACCCAGCATACACCAAACATGTTGAAAGTCAGGTGCGAGAGGGCAGCACGACGGGCGGATGGACTGGCTTTCAACGCCACAATGTTGGAGGTAACGGTCGTACCGATATTTTCGCCAAGCACCAAAGCAATGCCCTGATAAATATCGGCCACCCCCGTAGAGCAGAGAACCATGGTGATGGCCATGATAGCCACGGACGACTGCACACAGACCGTCAGCACACCACCAATCAACATAAAAATAAGGTAGGAAAGAAAACCTAATTTAGCCGTTGAAGTAAAGAAGCTCATTACAAACTCATTATGCGGCAAGTCCATGGCAATGGCATTCTCTCGTAAGGTGGCGATACCCAGAAACAAGAACGAGAAGCCGAAAACAAACTCACCAAACGACTTGGCACCGGTACTCTTCATGTACGACATGGCCAAGCCCAAAGCGAACAAGGGGAAAACCAGGGCCGACATGGGAATACTGAAGCCGAAAAGGGCTATAATCCATGCCGTTACAGTGGTGCCGATGTTGGCTCCCATGATGACCGAGATAGCCTGGGACAAAGTCAACAGCCCCGCATTGACAAAGCTCACCGTCATCACTGTGGTGGCTGTGGATGACTGTACCGCCGTGGTGACAAGCGCACCAGTAAAAATTCCTGTTACACGATTGGTGGTCATAGTGCCGAGAACCTTTCGCAAGCCGCCACCAGTCAGCTTTTGCAATGCCTCGCTCATCATCTTCATGCCAAACATCAGCAGAGCCAGGCAGCCTAAAAGTTTCAAAAAAGTGAATAAGGTCATATCGACTTATATTGATTGGGCATAAACATCTTGCAAACAGACTCCCCCTCCCACAAAAAAAATCACGTATGAAGGTGCAAAAATAAGAATTTTTCACAGACATCCAACAAAAAAACAAACAGATGTCGATGAAAAAACATTCTGTAAAACTGATGTTGTAGATATTGATTTTTTTTGTATTTTTGCAGCTGCTTTTTTGAAGCAGGTCCCATAGCTCAGTTGGTTAGAGCAGCTGACTCATAATCAGCGGGTCCTTGGTTCGAGCCCGAGTGGGACCACACAAAAAAAACGCCTATATAGGCGTTTTTTTTTAATTTTTCACGCAATACTTATATTGCTTATCCAGGTTGGCACGTTCCCGATTAATCTTGTATAATTGGTTTTCTAATTGGGTGGAATCAATGCCACCCTGCTCAAAACGCAGGTTCCATGCTTCCTCAGATTGTTCGTAATATGTCATTATGTCATTATAATACTGACATTTTTCCTTCTTGCATGACATAAGTCCTGCAACTATCAGTACTGACGCAACAATTATAGTTAGTTTTTTCATTTTACAATATCATAAATTCAAATTGCAAATTTACATAAAATCCTCGAATTACACACAAACAAATAATTTTTTTGTAGGGACGCACCGCGTGCGTCCGAAAAAACATAGATTCCATAATAAAAAAAATCAAGTGTCACATAAGGCGTTGAATCAATCCAAAATTTTATTAATTTTGCATTTTGAAAAAAAGAAAAAACGACCCCCAATAACAAACCGTACGCATTTATGAGGAAATATATACTGTTTGCACTTTTTCTGATTTCATTTTTTTTCGTAGGATACTCCCAAAAGCTTGTCACCATTGAGGAATGCCAGCAATGGGCCGTCGCACAATCCTCCGCCAACGTGCAAAAAGAGCTGAACGGCAAGCTGCTCAAGGTGAAATTGGCCAATGCGGCATCTCACATTTATCCCAAGTTAGAAATCAACGGCGAGGCCGCTTTCCACTCTGACGTGCCTCAACTCCACCCATACGTGAATGGCGTTGACACCTTCGGGCGCTTTCAAGCTTTCATCGGGCTGGATTTCGAACAAGTTCTTTTTGAAGGCGGAAAGCTCTATTACGGAAGAAGATACGAGAAATTAGCCAATCAGGCCGAAATATACAAGGTGGAAATTTCCATCAATGAGATGAAAGAGAAGATTATCACTATCTATCTAAATTTGCTGATTTTAGACAAACACTTGAACATCCTCAACAATGCCGAGAATCTGCTGCAGAATCAACTCAACCAGCTGAAGAGTCTGCAAGCCAACGGTATCATTCCAGCCAGTGCTGTTTCCCAACTGGAAGTGGAAATTCTGAAAGTCGGCCAAAACAAGGGTGAACTGCAAGCAAAAAAGGAATCCCTCATTTCCTCCCTGTCGATTCTTACCGGTCAGGACCTTTCCAAAGCTGAATTTGCAGTGCCAGAGGTACCCTCTGTTGACATCAACTCGCCATCCGACCGATTGGAGTACAAGATTTTCGATAATGGCAAGCAAACACTAGAATTCCAACGCAAAATGCACTTGGCCAACAGCCTTCCAAAGATTACCATCTTTGCCACAGGCGGTTATGGTCGCCCTTATTACAATTACGACATTCTCAACCCTCACTACCGCTGGTATTATGCCGCAGGTGTACGCCTGAATATTCCCATCATTGATTGGGCCAAAACCTCTGGCGTGGCCAATGTCATGGATCTGCAACGGGCTATCTTGTCCAGTCAGGAAAATGATTTCATCAAAGGCAACAACATCGCCATCCAGGAAAAAAGATTTGAGATTCAACGTATTGAGGACATGCTGACCTTGGACAAACAGATTACCGAAAAACAGAAGGAAATCACCAATGCGTTCTCCATCCAGCTGATGAACGGCACCATCACCGCCTACGATTATATCAAACAGCAAAACGATGAAACACAATCACTGCTCAACCAAGAAGTGCATTCCATCCAGCTGCTGAAAGCCAAGTATGAATTGCTGGCACTGACAGGAAGACTGTAATCAGGTTACAGTGGTCAGTGATTAGGGGTCAGGAGTTAGAATTAACAATTAACAATTAACAATTATTAATAATTAATAATTAATAGTTGATAGATAGGGATTGAATTTAAAGAATCCCCTAATATGAGCTTCACTTCTCTTGAGCATGAAGTGCAAAACTCCCCTATTAATTAGTTCACTATAATCATTAACTAATTAACTAATTAACTAATTTGCTAATTCAACTGGCAGATTAGCAAATTAACCAGTTTTAATTTTCAACTTCCTCGTAGATCAGCGTTTCGGTTTTGCAGGCATAACCGCACCAGATGCCAGTCACGTTTTCACCCTTGATATTGGAAATGGTAGGAGTGGGATTGGTGAAGGGGTTCTGTCCCAAGGCTGCGTTGTTCCCTCCCGTACTCCAAAACTGATAACTGGCATAATCTATCAAGCCATACTTCACATATACCGTATCTCCCGGACGATAAGTCATACGGAAATATTCATTTTTTTCCTCGTCTGTCATTTCAGGCATCAGAAAAGCGGACGGATTAGCCCGAAGGACCTCAAAATTAAAGCTCAAGCCACTGAAAGTAGCGTCATCGCAGGCCACTGGCAAAGTGGAAATCCATAGGCGGTCGTGCAAACGTTTGCCATGGACCTTCACAAAGAACTGATAATAGTTGGTTTCCATGGGGTCATCGGTCAGCAAGAGACGTATGGTTTTCATAGTATCATTCAGCAATTCCATACTCTGGTCAAAACCAATGGAGTCCAGATCAAAGGTATGCAAGATACTCGTCGTAGAGGTATAGGTTTGCCCTTTCCACTCTATTTTCAGGTCATAGCGGGTATTCTCCTTTCCCCTGATATTTCCCATGTACGCGAACATGTAAGGCGAATCGGCAGAAGGCAAAAACGACAATTGTTCGCTTTCTCCATCAGAGGAGGTCAGTGTCACCACCGCATCCATCACCAAGACATTATTGACAATATAATTCATGTCTATGTGTTGGAAAAAAGGGACACTCCTGCTCAGCATCACCATGGCGGGCTTACCATTTTCTATATACCCTTCCACCACCAGTTTGGACTGATAATCGGGCAAATCGACCTCAATTTCCGACTGGCAGGCCGAAAAACCCAAGAGCAGCAATGCGCACACCGAAAATATCCAAAGTATCTGTTTCATTTACTTGATTTTAAAATTCCAGGTTATGGACGGCATGATAGGCACCAGACTCATCTGATAGGCCTTTGTTTCCACCTCAAAAGTGCCTTGTGACACATCCACATTCGTATTCGTCTCATAGAAAATAAAGAATGGATTCTTTCTATTATACAAATTATATATGGAGAAATTCAGGCTTGTTTCAAAATGTTTCCGCTTGGCAATCTGCCAATCCACAGAAATATCCAAACGATGATAAGGTGCCATACGGTATTCGTTACGCTTGCTGTATTCCTGCACCATGCTGCCATTGAACAGGTAAAAGCCCAGAGGCACCGTCATGGCATTGCCTGTAGCATAGACCCATATCAATGATGCGGTCAACTTGTTGCGGAGAATCTCGTACGACAAGTTGATGCTCACATCATGGCGGCGGTCGTACTTGGCATAGAACGGTTCCCCATTGTTCAACTCGGCAAAACTGCGTTTGGTATAGGACAAGGTATAGCCGATAAAACCGGTGAAACGGCCTTTGCTCTTACGAAAAAAGAATTCGACACCAGTAGAATATCCATCGCCGTAGGTGTACATCTGGTCAGGATTCATCATCAGCGCACTGAAAGACAAGCCATCCTTGTATTCCGCCAGATTATACATCTTTTTATAATAGCCATCGATATATGCCTCGAACATGTTCTTGTAGAAATTCTGATAGACACCCAACGACAGCTGCATACAGGTCTGTGGCTTCAGCAATTCGGTAGAAGGCATCCAGACATCCACCGGCAGGGAGATGGTGGACATGGGAATTTGGTGCAGATACTGATAATTCAGTGTGGCGGAAGCCTTTATTGAAGTATATTTCGCCACTTGGAACCGCATATTCAGACGAGGCTCCACCCTATTGTACTGTTTGATGATTTCTCCCGGTTTATACACGATGGAATCCACAATCATGTCGCGGTCGTCTATGATATACCTTGTAAAAGCGCCAACATGCTCGAAATGGGAATAGCGCAAGCCCACATTCACTTTCAGCCATTTGGCTATATCCCATTCATCGGAAGCATAGATTCCCAATTCATGGGCATAATAAGGCGCGCTTACGGGCAACGACAGATTGGTCTGTTCTCCAGCCTTCACATCATACTCATTGGGACGCATCAGGTGAAAAATATAATGCACTCCAAAACGAAGATTGTGTTTGGGATTGGGAAGATAAGTCAACTCACTTTTCAAGGCGCATTCCTCCACCGTGGACATCAATTTAAACTGATAAACATCCATAGCCATGGCCGTAGAGAAATCGTAATGACTGAAAGTGAAGCTGGTGTTCAGGAACAGACGTGGAGAGATGATGTAGTTCCAGCGTGCGCTTGCCATGGCATTAGCCCAGATAAAGTTGATTTGAGTAGCCCCTGACTTTGACTTATAGCCATAGCGATCGCGGCCATAATAAGCACCGAAATACAAGCGGTGCTTGTCATTGATAATAATATTGAACTTGGCGTTCAAGTCGTAGAAATAGAACTTTACGCCCTTCAACTGGTGCTTTTTCGACAAGAAAGGCTGAATTAGCAAATCCACGTATGTGCGGCGTCCGGAGAGGATAAATGAACATTTGTCCTTTTTGATGGGTCCTTGCAGGGTGAACTTGGAGAAGAGCAGTCCGACACTGCCGTCGAACTCATATTTTTTCAGGTTACCTTCTTTTTGCGTAACATCGATGATGGAAGACAAGCGACCACCGTAATAGGAGGGCATACCGGATTTATAGACTTCCACATTACGCACGGCATCGGTATTGAAGACCGAAAAGAAACCGAACAGATGGCTGGCATTATAGATTGTTGCCTCATCGAGGAGCACCAGGTTCTGGTCGGCGCCGCCGCCACGCACATACAAACCGCTGTTACCCTCGCTGCCTGACGAGAATCCGGGCATCAGCTGCACGGTCTTGATCACATCCGCTTCCCCCAGAAACGCCGGCATCTTCTTGATGGTTTCCACCTTGAGGTCCATTTTGCCGACATCCACACTTGTCACGTTGTGATCCTCGCTTTGACCAGTAACCACCACTTCGTCGGTCATGATAGCCTCCGGTTCGAGTGCAAAGTTCAAGCTGGTGTTATGATTCAGTTCAATTCGCTGTTCCACAGTCTTATAGCCCATGAAAGAGACTTTCAGCGAATAGGAGCCCGGGTAAACCGAGACAGAATAAAAACCCGCACGGTTGCTCACACAACCCTGCGGATTAGGATTCGGGGTTGAATCTGTCAAAATAACATACACCCCCATCATCTGCTCACCGCTGTTCGCATCTGTAACCACTCCTGAAAGAGTAATTTTCTGAGCAAAGACAAATTGCAGCAGTATGCAGAAAAAAGCCAACAGAAAGGACTTCTTCAATTTACTCTCTTACCTTCAAAATGAATCCGGTACCATGGACATTGCAAATCTCCACCTTCGGTTCAAAACCAGGCAGATATTTGTCGTGGCGGCCACCATTAGGATTCAGGTGTTCTTTCTTAACGGGCTCTATATTAATATATGAACGCAACTTCGTCAGGAACACGTCCATACTACGACCTACCGAATAATCCTCGTCGCCCCAAACCTCTTTCAGAATCACCTCACGTGGCAGCAGCTTGTTCTGATGCTCGCACAACAATTTCAGCAGTTCAGCTTCCTTACGGGTCAGCGTACGGGTTTTCTTGGGATGAATCAACTGCATGGCGCTGTAGTTGAACTCAAAATCACCGAATTTGTAGATTTTCTCCTCATACAAAGGATCCACATCATTTTTGAAACGGCGGGTACGACGCAAAATAGCCTCGATACGGAGAGCCAACTCTTCCGTGCTGAAAGGTTTGGTCATGTAATCGTCACAACCCATTTTGAAACCTTTGATACGATCTTCCTTGCTGGTTTTGGCAGTCAGGAAAATAACAGGCACATCCGAATCTAATTTTCTGATTTCCTGCAAAACAGCATAGCCGTCTCTGTCGGGCATCATAACATCCAAGATGCAGATGTCGAACAAGCCTCTGTTGAATGCCTTGCAAGCGGAAGTACCATCACTGTACTCTGCAACTTCATAGTCAAGCATTTCAAAGTAATCTCTTAATACATAGCGAAGATTCTGACTATCTTCGACTAACATAATTTTGCCTTTCTTCATTTTGTAAATTTTTATATTTTAAACTTATTTTTATACTATACCACTCTCTAACAGGCTAACAATCAGTTAATTAAATCTGGATTTGTCGCCTAGCAAATATAAATAAAATTTTTTAACTAAACTACATTTTTTTGAAAAAAAACACGCAAAAAACAACAAGATGCTGATTATCAGAAATTTAAAAATCAAAAACTTTTCATTAGGGATTGCCAAACACTCTCCGCAGTCGTGTCCCACGAGTATTTTTTCTTACGCAACCAGGCATTTTTTATAAGTTGGAAACGTAGATTTTCGTCCTGAATTTTGACCATTGCGTCAGCGATGGAATCCACATCAAAGGGGTCAACCAGAAGAGCCGCATCGCCAGCCACCTCAGGCATAGAGGTGACATTTGAAGTGATAACAGGGACTTTGCAGCGGAAAGCCTCCACAATAGGGATGCCAAAGCCTTCGAAATAAGAGACATACACCGACGCATACGAGGCAGCGGTCACCTTATGCAGTTCCTCAGCACACAAATGCCCTAAAAAAACGACATCATCCTTGAAAGTCATACTTTCATACGCCTGCTTGATTTCGTCGGTCCACCAGCGTTTTTCGCCGACAATAAGCAACTTAACTTCCTTAGAACCACGTTGGCGGAACAAATCGTATGCCGGGAACAGGCGTGCCAAGTTTTTGCGCGGATGAAGTGAGCCAACAAACATGAAGTAAGGTTTACCCTGTGCATACTGTTCACGCACCTTTGTTTTTTCAGTTTCTTCGATAGGCTCAAAGATCTCATTGGCACCATTATAGGCCACATCTATCTTGTCAGGCTCGATCTGATAACAATCACAAATATCTTTTTTTGAGAACTCAGACACTGTTATGATTCGCCGCGCTTTCCGGGCATACTGAGGGAAATACTTTTTGTAGTGCCACAAATCAATGGCAGGCATATCGTTGGGAAAATGCTCGAAACTCAGGTCATGGAAATGCGCCACGGAAGGCACATCGGTATGCAGACACAGATAACCGTCGGGCGAGTAATACAAATCCGGCTTGATGCGTCTCAAGGCACGGGCCACCGAAAGTTCAAAATACCATATATAGAGAAAAGGATGTCGCGCCTGAGGAAAGAGCACAACAGGTTTCACATTGGGCGCGAAAATATATTTGGGATCCGGTTTTCTGTCAAAGAGGAAGTAAAACTCCACCTCCGGATGTGCCAATACCATGCGGCGCAAGGTCTCGTACATCACCCACCCTATGCCCTCCAGTTTGTTGGGCAACAGCAACCGTGTGTTAACTGCTATTCTCAAAATCCGAATAATTTTTGCAAAATTAAGCATTTTTTCTGAGATGGAACGATTTTTATGAATTCATAATTCACAATTCATAATTCAAATTATTAGGTTACAGGTTACAGTGATCAGTGATCAGTGATCAGGGGTCAGGGATAGTTATAGTTTCAGTTTTCAGTTTCATTTGCTAATTTGCTCATTAACCAATTTGCTAATTATTTTTTGTATCTTTGCAGTTTATATTTTTGAATACACTCAATGATTGAAAAACAAGACAGACAACATTTTCTGGCCAAGACCTTCGCAGGCTTGGAGGAGGTGTTATTGCAGGAATTGGAGGAACTTGGTGCGCGCAACTGCCAGCAGCACAGTCGCTCGGTGACCTTTGAGGGCAACATAGACCTGTTATACAAGGCCAACTATTTCTGCCGCACAGCCCTGCGCATACTATGGGAAATGGACAGTTTCACTTTTCGCGACAACAACCAGTTTTACGATGCCATCTACAAATTCCCTGCAGAGAAATACCTGTCGAAAGACGGCACCTTGGCAGTCAGCGCGTCACTTACAGAAAGTGACTTTAAGACACCCCTATTCCCTTCGGTACTGGCCAAGGATGCCATTTGCGACCGCTTCCGCAGCATGTACGACGAGCGTCCTTCCGTTGACAAAGAAGGACCTGATGTACAGTTCCATCTGCATATCTATCGCAACACCTGCACCTTGTACCTGGACAGTTCGGGCGAATCGCTGCACAAGCGCGGTTACAAAGCCGCAGGACATCCCGCACAAATCAACGAAGTGCTGGCAGCTGCCATGATCAAACTCAGCGGCTGGCATGGCGAATGTGATTTCATCGACAACATGTGCGGTGGCGGCACCCTGCTGATAGAAGCCGCCATGCAGGCCCTGAATATTCCCGCCGGCTACTACAGACATCACTGGGGTTTTCATCAGTGGAAGAACTTCGACCGCCGACTGTGGAACAGAATCACCGACAGTGCAGAAATAAAAGAAGATGTCAAGATCAACTTTTACGGCTACGACATATCAGGAAGATACCTCGGCATGGCCAAAGCCAATGTGGAGGAGGCCGAATTGCAGGACTTCATCTTTTTGGAAAAATCGGACATGGCATACACCCATCCTGAGCGGAAACCCGCCTTGCTGATGATTAATCCTCCTTACGGAGAACGTCTGGAAGTGGAGAACATCAAAGAGTTGTATAAGAAAATCGGCGACACCTGGAAACAGAATTTTGCCGGTTGCACAGCCTTTATCATCAGCTCGGACATGGAAGCCCTGAAAAACATCGGACTGCGCCCTTCGCGCCGCTTCACCCTGTATAACGGTCCGTTGGAGTGCAAGATGCTGAGATTTGACTTGTACACAGGGAAGAAAGGGGTCAGTGATCAGGGGTCAGGGGTCAGGAGTCAGGGGTTAGGTTTTAGGGGTTAGGTTTTAGGGATTAGAAATTAAGAATTCAAAATTCAAAGTTCAAAGTTCAAAGTTCAAAATTCAAGTAATCAGAACACATATTCATCAACACGAAGTCATCAACATGAAATAACCAACAGCGAAGCTCACCAACACAAAGTAACCAACATTTAATCAATCTACATTTGCTAATTTGCTCATTAAAACAACTTTCAACTTTCAGTTTTCAGTTTTCAACTTTAAAATATTATGATCTGCAAAATCGTCAACAAATCGAATAACGCCACACCGGCATACGCCACAGCGCAGAGTGCCGGTATGGACCTGCGGGCCAATTTGGAGGCTCCCGTTGTACTGAAACCCATGGAACGCGCGATGATTCCGACAGGCTTGTTCATTGAGTTACCGGTCGGCTACGAGGCCCAAGTAAGACCCCGCAGCGGTCTGGCCGCCAAACACGGTATCACCGTTTTGAACACACCGGGCACCATCGATGCCGACTATCGTGGAGAAATCAAGGTCATCCTTGTCAACTTGTCCACCGAGGCTTTCGAAATACAACATGGTGAGCGCATCGCCCAGATGATCATCGCCAAACACGAGACCGTGCAGTGGGAAGAAGTGGACACCCTGTCCGAAACCGAACGCGGTGCCGGCGGATTTGGAAGTAGCGGAGTCAAGTGATTAGTGATTAGTGATTAGGTTTTAGGGGTTAGGGGTTAGGGATCAGGAGTCAGGGATCAGGAGTCAGGGATCAGGAGTCAGGGATCAGGAGTCAGGGATCAGGAGTCAGGGATCAGGAGTCAGGGATCAGGAGTCAGGGATCAGGGGTCAGGGATTAGGGATTAGAAATTAAGAATTCAAAATTCAAAATTCATTTGTTGGGGAGCGGCAGGCCTCACATAGGGAAACAAAAATAAAAAAGAGATGGTAAAAATTGCGGTAAAACCGTGAGCCATTATTAATTATTAATTATTAATTGTTAATTATCAATTGACATGATGACAAGCAAAAAAATTCTTCCAATACTATTTTTGATGCTTTCTTTGCTGATGTTTTTCCCGTCAGTTTCGGCACAGAAGAAGCAGAAAAAAAGCAAAGAAAAAAACAAAACGACGGTTATTTCTGACGAGACACGCAAGCAATCAGCCTTATTCGCCGACGCGTTGCGCGAGTTTTATGCCGGCAATTACGAGACAGCCGAGAACACCTTCCGTCAAGTTTTGGCCAAGAACGAGAAAAACGACGCTGTCCATTACATGTTAGCCCGCATCCGCAAAGAAGGAAAGAACTATAGCGGTGCCGAATATTATCTGAAAGAGGCGCTGAAACTGGACAAAACCAATGTCTGGTACAAAGTGGAGCTGGCCGAGATCTATGACTTGATGGAGGATTACAAAAGTTCCACCAAATTATGGGAGGAAATCTGCAAACTCAAGCCCGAAAACGAATACTACCTTTTCACCCTGTCCGAAGACTACATCAATCTGGAAGAGTATTCCAAGGTGATTGAGGTTTATAACAAACTCGAAGTTTTGGAAGGCTATAACGATGAGATTACCAGTGCAAAAGTCGCCATCTGGCTGTATCTCAATGACATAAAAAATGCCGTAGGCGAATACGACAAACTCATCAAGGAATTTCCGTCCGAACCGCGGTATTATGTGTTAGCCGGCAACATTTACCAGTCCAACAACATGCCCGACAAAGCCCTGAACTATTATAAGGAGGCCTTGAAAATCGACCCTGACAACACCATGGCCAACATGGCCATGGCGGACTATTATATGGGACAAGGGGACGAGAAAGCCGCCTACAACGCTCTGTTAAAGTCATTTGCCGATCAACATATCCCCATTGACAACAAAATGCCTTTCCTGAAGAAATATTTCACCAAAGCCGCGAAAAATCCCACAGCCGAAAGTGTTAACCAAGCCATGCAGCTGTCACAAAACATCTCGAAGGCTCACCCTGAGCGCGTGGAAGGTTGGGCCACCATGGCCAGTCTTTGCCTGATAGAAAAAAAATACGGCCAAGCACGTGATTTCTTTGAGCAGGCCCTTGCCATCGACCAGTCCTCTTACAGTTTATGGGAAGACTATTTTTATTGCATGTCAAAGCAGGAAGATTATAAAAGCATGATTGACAAAGGCGAAAAAGTTTTAGAGCTTTTTCCCACCAATGCCGCCATGCTATACAATATCGCCCATGCCTATTATGCCGAAAAGAAGTATGCCAAAGCCATAGAGTTGCTGCAGCAAGCCGCTGTTTACTCATACGACAACAATCTTTTGGCCAACATATACAATACGCTGGGCGACTGCCACAAAGAACTGGGCCACAATGAAGAAGCCGTCAAAAACTGGAAACTTGCGCAGCAGAAAGGAATTGATACGGAAGAAAAAATCAAGAAAGTTGATAATTAATAGTGGTCAGGTTTCAGGGGTCAGGGGTCAGTAGAAGGCAGGAGAATTAACAATTAACAATTAACAATTAAGAATTCAAAATTCAACACAAACACCTAATCACTAATCACTGACCACTGACCACTGACCACTGTAACCTATAGCCGACAACTGTCAATTTTCAACTGTCAACTGTCAACTTTTTTTGTATCTTTGCAATTTGTACAAAAGCAGAACAACCAATATTAACCATTTATCAATCAATAAAATAGACATGAAAAAATTTTTCTTTTTCGCACTGATGGTTATCGCTTTTATCTTCAGCGGATGCCAAAACAAAAACAATGACAACACTGCTGAAGAAAGCAACCTCCCCGCTTCAGACGTATATTTCACCGAGAACATTACTCCTGAAGGAGTGATGCAACTTTTTGAATATGTGAAAGAAAACGTGAAAGGCAATGTAGGTATCAAAGTGCATTTCGGTGAAGACGGCAACACTTATTTTGTGCCAGCTTCCATGGTGGAGCCCTTGTGCAAAGCATTGGATGCCACACTGATAGAGACTAACGTAGCCTACAAAGGCCGTCGTACACAGACCGACACCCATATTGAATTGGCCCATGACCATGGCTTCACTTTCGCCCCCATCGACATCTTGGATGAAGGTGGCGAGCTGGAAGTTCCCATTGAAGGCGGCAAACAGTTCAAGACCGCATATCTCGGCAAGAACATCGACAAGTACGAGACCATCATTTACTTCACCCATTTCAAAGGCCATGGTCGCTCAGGTTTTGGCGGATGCATCAAGAACGCATCCATGGGCATGGCTACTCCCAAAGGCAAAAAAATCATGCACAGCAGCGATTTTCCGGAAGTGGTTCCCGGCAACTGCACCTATTGCAATGCCTGCACCTACGACTGCCCTGTGGATGCCATCACCATCACCGACAATGGTCCCGTAATCGACCGCGAGAAATGTATCGGTTGCGGCAAGTGCATCTCCACATGCCCTCACGGAGCCATCCAACCGGCATCCGACTCACTGCAAACCCAGCGTTTCTTGGAAGGATTGGTGGAATATGCCAAGGCTGCCACCCAAAACCGCAACAACATTTATTTCAATGTGGTCATCAACCTGTCGCCCACCTGCGACTGTGGTGGTCATCCTGAAGAACCATTCTGCGGCAATATCGGCATTTTGGCTTCTACCGACATCGTAGCCATCGAAGCTGCTGCCCATGACTTGGTAGATAAAGCCACCGACAGCGATGACGCTTTCCTGAAAGTGAATTCTGTCAGCGGTAAACATCAAATTGAATATGCTGAAAAATTAGGCATGGGTAACAAAAAATACAATCTTATCAACATCGACAAAAAATAATCATGGAGAACGTAAAATGTCTCATCATAGGCTCTGGTCCTGCCGGTTATACAGCAGGAATCTATGCCTCTCGCGCAGGTTTGAAGCCTGTCATCATTGAGGGTATGCAACCTGGCGGCCAGCTGACCATCACCAGCGAAGTAGAGAATTTCCCCGGCTATCCCAAAGGACAGTCCGGCCCGAACATCATGGATGATATCCGCCAACAAAGCATAAATGCCGGCAGCGACATCCGCCAAGGATTAGTTACCAAGGTCGATTTTTCACAGCGTCCCTTCCACTGCATAGTGGACGACGAACAAGAAATTGTCGCAGAAACCGTTATCATTGCCACAGGCGCCACAGCCCGCTGGCTTGGATTAGAGAGTGAGGAACAGTACCGTGGCTTCGGCGTGTCGGCCTGTGCCACCTGCGACGGCAACTTCTTCAGAGGCCGCACCGTGGCCGTCATCGGTGGCGGTGACACCGCCTTGGAAGAAGCTATGTACCTGTCAAATCTATGTGCCAAGGTGTACTTGGTGCATCGCCGCGACGCTTTCCGCGCCTCACAAGCCATGCAGGACAAGGTTTTCAAAAAAGAAAATATCGATATCCAATGGAACAGCATTCCCGTGGAAGTGTTAGGCGAGAAAAAAGGCTTTGTCAAGAGTGTTACTGGACTGAAACTCGCTGATACCAAAGACAAAAGCGAAAGAGTGCTACCCTTGGATGGCATCTTTGTCGCCATCGGCGTAACCCCTGTGACAGAGTTATTTAAGGGACAAATCGAGCTGGATGCCCAAGGCTATATTGTTACTGACAAAGGTGGTCGCACCAACGTGCCCGGTGTCTTTGCCGCCGGTGATGTGCAAGACCCCAACTACCGCCAAGCCATTACCGCAGCTGCTTCCGGCTGTATCGCCGCCGTGGAAGCCGAACGTTTTCTGAATCAAAACTAAATCTTCTGCCCACCACTTTTGCCTTTTCCATGAGAGGCCAAAAACTCTTTGTACAAAAAATGTATATCTATGGCTAAAAAACAACAAATAGAAGAACTCACTAACAAAGAATACGAATACGGCTTTGTCTCCGACATTGATGTGGAAGAATTTCCCAAAGGGCTGAACGAAGACATTGTCCGTATGATTTCCAAAAGAAAAAACGAACCTGACTGGCTGTTGGAATTCCGCCTCAAGGCCTTCCGCCACTGGCAAACCTTGAAAGAACCCGATTGGGGACATTTGTCTTTCAAAAGACCTAATTATCAGGACATCATTTATTTAGCCATTCCCAAAAAGAAGAAAGAACTAAACAGCATGGATGAAGTGGATCCTGAACTGGTGAAGACTTTCAACAAATTAGGTATTTCCTTGGAAGAACAGAAAAAACTGTCGGGTGTAGCCGTGGATGCTGTCATCGACTCGGTTTCTGTAAAGACTACTTTCTCGGAGACTCTTGAAAAAGAGGGCATCCTGTTCTGTTCTTTCGGTGAGGCCATTCAGAAATACCCTGATTTGGTCAAGAAATACTTGGGTTCCGTGGTGCCGGCCACCGACAACTTTTATGCGGCTCTCAACTCAGCAGTCTTCAGCGAAGGCTCCTTCTGTTACATTCCCAAAGGTGTGCGCTGCCCTATTGAGCTATCCACCTATTTCCGTATCAATGCGGCCAACACAGGGCAGTTTGAGCGTACCCTACTCATCGCCGATGAAGGCGCATACGTCAGCTATATGGAAGGTTGCACCGCTCCGCAACGTGATGAAAACCAATTGCATGCCGCAGTGGTGGAATTGATTGCCATGAAAGATGCAGAAATCAAATATTCAACTGTCCAGAACTGGTATCCTGGCGACAAAGACGGCAATGGAGGTATATACAATCTGGTAACCAAGAGAGGTTTGTGCGAAGAAAACGCCAAAATTTCGTGGACACAGGTGGAGACTGGTTCCGCCATCACCTGGAAATATCCGGGTTGCGTGCTGCGCGGTGACAACTCAGTAGGCGAGTTTTACTCTGTGGCCGTCACCAACAACTATCAACAGGCCGACACAGGCACCAAGATGATACACATAGGCAAGAACACACGTAGTCTGGTCGTCTCCAAGGGCATTTCCGCCGGCAAAAGTCAGAACAGCTACCGCGGACTTGTTAAAGTGAACAAAAAGGCCGAAAACAGCCGCAACTTCTCGCAATGCGACTCGCTGCTGATGGGCGACCAATGCGGCGCACACACCTGGCCCTACATTGAATGCCACAACCAGTCGTCAGTAATGGAACACGAGGCCACCACCTCCAAAATCTCCGACGACCAGCTGTTTTATTGCCAGCAGCGAGGCATCGACAAAGAAAGTGCCATCAGCTTGATTATCAACGGTTATGCCAAAGACGTGCTCAAAAAGCTGCCCATGGAGTTTGCTGTCGAGGCACAAAAACTGTTGAGTATCAGCCTGGAGGGAAGCATCGGATAGTATCAATTAATAATTAACAATTAATAATTAATAGTTATGAAGAAAGTCATCCATACCGACAACGCACCCAAGGCTGTGGGTCCATACAGCCAAGCAATCGAAGCTAACGGAATGTTATTCATTTCCGGTCAAATTCCCGTTGACCCGGCCACAGGCAAAATGCCCGAAGGCATTGAGGCTCAGACCGAACAAGTGATGAAGAACATCGAAGCCATCCTGAAAGAAGCAGGTTACACTTTCGACAATGTCATCAAATCAACTTGCTTGTTGAGCGACATCGCCTATTTCAAACCCATGAATGAGGTGTATGCCAAATATTACACCGTGAATCCGCCGGCAAGAGCCGCTTTCGCTGTAAAAGACCTGCCCCTTGGCGCATTGGTAGAAATCGAGACTATCGCTGTTAAATAATTCAGGATTAGTTCTTTATAAATTTCATTTTCATTTCTGATGAACTATTTGACCGTCGAAAAACTGTCGAAGAGCATCGGAGAGAAAGAGTTATTCTCCGAGATTACCTTTGGTCTTGAGAAAGGCCAGAAGACGGCATTGATAGCCCGCAATGGCACTGGCAAAAGCACTTTGCTGAACATCATTGCGGGCTATGATGTACCTGACAGTGGCCAAGTGGTCATCAGAAATGATATTACTGTGTCCTATCTGCCCCAGATGGACCGCTTCGCCGACAATTTTTCGGTCTTGGATGCCATTTTTGACGCACAAACACCTACCATTCAAGCCATTAAAGAATACGAGGCCTGCATGGTGTTAGCAGAGACAGAGCACGAAAATATTGAAGTGCAACAGCACCTGCAAAAAGCCATTATGGAAATGGACCGCCTGCATGCCTGGGACTTCGAGGCCAAAGCCAAAGAAATATTGTCGCGTTTCGGCATACATGATATTTTCAAAAATATCAACGAATTGTCGGGAGGACAACGCAAGAAAGCAGCCTTAGCCAAAACCCTGATTGCCGACACCGACCTGCTGATTCTGGACGAACCCACCAACCACTTGGATGTGGAAATGATTGAGTGGTTGGAGAACTATCTCAAGTCCGCCAATGTCACCCTGCTGATGGTGACCCACGACCGATATTTCCTCGACCAAGTGTGCAATGACATCATCGAGTTGGATCACGGGCAGTTGTATCATTACCGGGGCAAGTACGATTATTTTGTAGAAAAAAAGGCCGAACGCTTGGCCAATGCCGCTGCGGAAAACGAGAAACTACGACAACTTTTCCGCAAGGAGTTGGAATGGGTACACACCTCTCCACAGGCACGAACCACCAAGGCCAGGGCCCGAATCAACGCCTTCGAGGAACTCAAAAAAGAAGTGAGCAAAGCCCCTGAGCAAAAGCAGGAAGGTTTCAAAGTCCGCACCGAACGACTGGGTAACAAAATATTAGAAATCAATAATTTAGATTTTGCTTATCCAGACAATGTTTTACTGGATGACTTCTCCTACATCTTCAAGAAAGGAGAAAAATGCGGTATTGTCGGTCCCAACGGCACTGGTAAAAGTACCTTCCTGAAATTGATTATGGGCGAGTTGCAAGCCGACGGAGGCAAAATCACCCCGGGCTTGACCATTCAGTTCGGTTATTTCTCGCAGGACGGCCTCCCCTACTCCGGTAACAAACGCATTATCGACTTAGTGAAGGAGCAAGCGGAGGTCATCCGCATGGACAACGGCAACTACATGGGTGCCTCACAGTTCCTGAATCACTTCGGCTTTAAGTATGAGCAGCAATACACTTATTATGAAGACCTTAGCGGCGGCGAAAAACGCAAACTGCACCTGCTCATCACCCTGTTGAAGAATCCCAATTTCCTCATCTTGGACGAACCCACCAACGACTTCGACATCGACACGCTGAACTTGTTGGAGGACTTTTTGGAGAACTACACCGGCTGCATCCTGATGGTCTCGCACGACCGCTGGTTTATGAACAAGTTAGTGGACCATATTTTCGTATTTGAAGGGCACGGCAAGATCAAGGATTATTACGGCAACTACACCGAATACCGCATAGAGCGCGACAAAGAGCTGAAATTGCAGAAAAGGATTGCCAAAATCAACGCTCCCACACCGTTGGAAGACAACAAAAGCAAGCCCGCCAGAGCTGCCAATCCCAACAAAATGACCTTCAAGGAGCGCAAAGAATTTGAGACTTTAGAGGTAGAGATTGAGCAACTTGAAAAAGAGAAGGCCGAGCTCATCGAAAAGATGAACAGTGGTGCCGGCAGCTCGCAGGAGCTCACCGACTGGAGCCGTCGCTATCAAGAAGTCGAGACTTCTTTAGATGACAAGTCCATGCGGTGGCTGGAGCTGTCGGAGAAGGAATAATTTTTCTCCAAATGCATGGACGCGATTCATCGCGTTCGCTGTATAAAAAGATCTTGGGAAAATATGAATAATAACATATCCCTCCATACACTGACAAACTCCCACGGCCTGCGTGCGGAAATCACCAATTTCGGTGGGCGTATAGTGTCGCTGTATGTGCCAGACAAGAACGGACAACTGCGAGATGTCGTCCTTGGCTTTGAGAAGTTGGATGACTACCTACCTGAAAACCATCGCTCTGACTTCGGAGCCATCATTGGCCGCTATGCCAACCGTCTCTGTAACGGACAAATAACTATTGATGGTCGCACATACCAACTGCCACAGAACGACGGCCAGCATTGCCTCCATGGCGGTCACAATGGTTGGCAGTACCGTCTGTTTAGCGTTGAGGAAGTGAACGATAAGCGCTTGGTGCTGAGTCTGGTCAGCGAGGACGGCAACAACGGATTTCCAGGCAACGTGTGCGCCCGCATCACCTACACGCTGACAGACGACAATGCACTGGACATTGAATACGAGGCAGTTACTGATGAGCCCACCGTCATCAACCTCACCAACCACAGTTACTTTAACCTCAACGGCGATGCCTCTACCAACATTCTCAACCACCTGCTGACCATTGATGCCGACCGCTATACCCCTATTGACGAGGCCCTTATCCCGACAGGAGAACTTGCAGCCGTAGAGGGCACCCCGATGGATTTCAGACAGGCCAAGCCCATCGGTCGTGATATTTCCGACAACAATGAACAACTACAATACGGGCACAGCTACGACCACAACTGGGTGCTGAACACAGAAGGCGACGACAGCCGTCCCTGCGCCCGACTGGAGAGCCCAGTGACGGGCATCGTGATGGAGGTTTTCACCACCGAGCCCGGAATGCAGGTCTATACTGGCAACTTCCTCAACGGTACAGTTGTTGGGAAAGATGGCATCCGTTACCAGCAACGCAGCGCCATCTGTATCGAAACGCAGAAATTCCCCGATTCTCCCAACCAGCACTGGCCAGAATCCAATGCATTTCTGCATCCAGGAGAGGTTTACCACAGCCACACGAAGTTCAAGTTTGGGAAATAAGAAAAGCCTCGCAATTGCAAGGCTTTTCACGTGGCGGGATCGAGAGTTGAACTCGAGACCTCCGGGTTATGAATCCGACGCTCTAACCAACTGAGCTACCCCGCCGCTTTTGAGAGTGCAAAAATACAACTTTTTTCGATACACTCAACAAACTACTTCAAATTTTTTATTAGAAGATTAAAACATTGAACATTAACAAATTAGTTAATTCGTTAATTAGCAAATTAAAGAAATTCAAAATTCAGACTTCAAAATTAAAGTTATCAGAATACATACTCATCAACACGAAGTCACCAACATGAAATAACAATTAGCACATTTGCTAATTAACCAATTTGCTAATTTATAAGTCTATCTCGTACCATTCGGTTTTGCGCTTGGCATAGCGTTTCTTGGCCCTGGCAATGGATTCCTCATCATACCTGATTCGTCCGATTTTGCGAGTGAGACTACTGATTTGCCCAGCCCTTTTATTCAGATAGCCTGTAGGTTTGGCCGGATTTCGTTTCAAAGGCGCGGGATAACAGGCAGTAATAAGGGCGGCTTCACGCAAAGTCAGTTTGTCAGCACTTTTATGAAAATAATGTTGGGCTGCGGCCTCTGCGCCATAAATGCCAGGCCCCATCTCTATCACGTTCAAATACACCTCCATGATTCTTTCCTTACTCCAGAAACTTTCTATCAGGAAAGTAAAATAGACTTCCCCACCCTTCCGTATCCAGGAATGACCGTCCCAAAGGAACACATTTTTGGCAGTCTGTTGCGAAATGGTGCTGGCCCCACGTTCACGCTTGCCCTGCTTTTTCTCATTGATAGCCTTCTGTACCGCGCCCCAATCAAAGCCATTGTGAGACAGAAAGTTATTATCTTCAGAAGCCACCGCACAATCCGCCATACAATGCGATATTTCCTCTATATCACGCCATTCTTTTTCTATGGGTAAATCATTTTTCACCTTGCGAATAATCATCAATGGGGTTACTGGAGGATTAATCCACCGATAGGCCATAGGCAGCAAGATACTTAAAATCAGTAAAGCCAACAACACTTTGCCTAACATTATGAGTAAGCGTTTCAACGGACCGCCAGATCCGGCAGATTTCTTAGTTTTTTTCTTGGCCATATTCCTTCAAATTTGAAAGTGCAAAAATACAATAAATTCAAACATTCAACTTGTCCACAATAAAAAATCGAAATCAAAGTTATTATTTATATATTTGTAAATTATTTTATACCTATATTTTAATTCAATAAATTAAATAAATGAAAATTATGAAAAGAGAAAATCAGAACATCAACCTCATGACCGACTTCGCTTTCAAGCGGTTCTTCGGCACTGAACCTTACAAGAACAATCTCATCCACTTCCTCAACGCTGTCCTGCCGCCGCATATCGGACCCGTTCAGGATCTGACCTATCTGCCTACGGAGCAGCTCGGGACAAGCGACACCAACAAACGGTTGGTCTTCGACGTGCTCTGCGCCAAACCCGATAAACGATCACATCATCGTGGAGATGCAGAAGGCGAGCCAGGAGTTCTTCAAGGACAGGGTCATCGCCTACTCCTCGCGGCACATCAGCGAGTCGTTGGAAGTCGGTGACCGGAAATACAGCTTCCCCAAGGTCATCACCATTGTGCTGGTGGATTTCGAGATTCCCGAGCTGAAAGGGTCGGACAAATTCATCCAGCACGTTATGTTAAAAGATGACGAAAACAAAATTTTTTCCGACAAAATGTCGTTTCTTTTGATAGATTTGACTAAATTTGCAGCCGAAATAAATTTCGAACAGCTAAGGGAAGATAGCCAGAAATGGTGCTATGTCATCAAGAACATGTGGAGACTGAAAGAGGGGGACATACCCAAGGAAGAGACCATTTTCCGAGAGCTGTTCGAGAACTGCAAAATATCAAAACTGAACGCCATGGAAAAACAAGAGTATGAGAAAAGCGTATTGGAGTACGAGGATGTGAAAGACGCGATGGACTACCACCACAGGATGGGATTCGCCGAAGGTATGGAAAAAGGGATGGAAAAAGGGATGGAGAAGGGACGAGAAGAGGGATTAAAGACATTGACACATACTGTGAAAAATTTACTTGCAATGGGACTGACCTTTGAGGAGATAGTAAAAATAACGGGATTGCCAGAAAAAGAGGTCAGACGTTTGTGCAACAACTAACAACTGCTAATTATCCATTGACATGGTGGATTTCGGAAAAAAATTCAAACAATGTATATTACATATTTACGGACATGCAGGAAGACAAGTATTTTTAATGTCACATTGAAAAAAAATTGTATTTTTGCATTTGGAAAATTAGTATTAATTTAATTTTATATAGTATGAAACAAAAATTCATGTCGGGCTTGCTGATTGCCGTTTTCTGCCTTTTCGCCTTCAGCATGGATGCCCAGAACTACAAAAAGGAAACTTACCAGAACGACCCGATGAACGTGATCCATTACACTTTGGACAACGGTTTGCAGGTCTTCATGTCCGTCAACAAGGATGAACCCCGTATCCAGACCCTCATCGCCGTACGCGTGGGTAGCAAGAACGACCCCGCCGAATCCACCGGTCTGTCACACTACCTCGAACACCTGATGTTCAAGGGTACCACCAAATTCGGCACCCTCGACTGGGCCAAAGAGCAAGTGCAACTGAAGGAAATCGAAAGACTGTACGAAGTGTACAATCACACCACCGACCCCGCCAAACGCAAAGCCATCTACCATCTGATTGACTCCGTATCCTACGAAGCCTCCAAGTATGCCATTCCCAACGAATACGACAAACTGATGTCAGTTATCGGTTCACAGGGAACCAACGCTTTCACCTCCAACGATATGACTGTATATCAGGAAAATATCCCCAGCAATGAATTAGAACGCTGGCTGATAATTGAGAGCGACCGCTTCTCAAACGCCGTATTCCGCTTGTTCCACACTGAGTTGGAGACCGTTTATGAAGAGAAAAACATGAACATGGCCAACGATAGCCGTACCGCCTACGAGAAAATGAACGAGGCACTTTTCCCACATCATCCCTACGGTACACAGACAACAATAGGCACTGTCGAACACCTGAAAAACCCCTCTCTGACCAACATCAACAAACACTACAAAACCTACTATGTACCTAACAACTACTGCATCGCCATGGCTGGCGACTTCGATCCAGAACAAGCTATCAAACTGATTGACAAGTATTTTGGCAAACTCCAACCGCGCTTTATCCCCGACTTCACCTACGTAAAAGAAAATCCCATCCGTGAAGTTAAGGTAGTGGATGTTTATGGACTTGAAGCTGAGAACCTGCAAATCGGTTTCCGTATCGATGCCGGTACCGGCTCACGCGACGTGTTATTGGCAGAGATGGCCGACGCCGTGTTGATGAATGGTTCTTGCGGTATCATGGATGAGAACATCAATCAGAAGCAGCTGGCCCAATATGCCTCCTCTGGTGTAAGCGACTTGAACGATTACGCTTATTTCCGCCTTGCTGGCAGACCCAAAAAAGGACAAACCCTGGAACAACTGAAAGACCTGTTGCTGCAACAGATTGACATTTTGAAATCTGGCAACTGGGACGAAGACCTTTTGACCGCCGCCATCAACAACCGCAAGCTCGGCCTGATGACCCAGCTGGAGAGCAACAACAACCGCGCCATGGCCATGGCCATGGCTTACCTCGCCCACCAAAGCTGGCAGGATGTGTTGAACGAGACTGACAACATGAGCCAAGTAACCAAGGAAGACGTGATTGACTTCGCCCGCCGTACATTCAAAAACAATAATTATGTAGTGGTTTACAAACGTCAGGGCGAGCAACGCGACGTGCAGAAAGTGGAGAAACCCGAAATCACCCCAGTGGTCATCAACCGCGATGTGGAAAGCCAATTCATGAAAGATATCAAGAAAATCAATGTCAAACCTATCGAGCCCGTCTTCGTCGATTTCAACAAAGACATGAAGAAAGGCAAAGCCAACGGCAATGAGATTCTTTATGTTCAGAATACAGAAAACGGCCGCTTCCAGCTGTACTACCGCTACAACTACGGTTCCTTGTATGACAAAAAAGCCGGCATCACCAACCAGTTCCTCGACCAGTTGGAAAGCGAGAACAGAACCCTCAGCCAAATCAACCGCGAAATGTATGACCTCGCCTGCGATTATAGCATCAGTTTCGGCGACAAATACGCCCGTGTAAATATCTCCGGTTTAAGCGAAAACATGGAGAAAGCTATCGCCATTGTGGAAGACATCTTGAATCACCCCAAGATTTCTGAAGAATCCGTACAAAATTCCATTGCAAATGTGTTAAAATCACGCGAGGACAGCAAATCACGCCAAAACACCATCTTCCAAAGAATGCTGAGTTATGCTTCTTACGGCAAGGACAACATGCGCAAATATCTGGTAACTAATGATGAAGTAAAGAAACTCAAAGCACAGGATGTCATTAACCAGATTAAGACCATGACCTCACAGCCGCAACGTATCATGTACTATGGCGACATGAGTCTCACTGACTTGCAGAAAGTAATCACCGACAAACACAGTGTGCATCCTGCCAAGAAACCCATGAAGCAGAATCCCGATTTCGACCGTCTGCAGACCAAAGAAAACAAGGTGTATTTCGCTCACTACGACGCCAAACAGTCGCTGTGCCGACAGCTGAACACATCCATCCCCGCTAACTGGACTCTGAGTCCTCAAATTGACATGTACAACGAGTATTTCGGTGGCAGCATGAACTCCATCGTGTTCCAGGAAATCCGCGAGAAACGCTCACTTGCTTACACTGCCGCCGCATACTTCGTCGAACCCAACGAAAAAGGACGTTACACCTACAACATGACACATATCGGCACCCAGAACGACAAGCTGATTGACGCCTTGGAAGCTTTCACCGATCTGTTGGACAACATGCCGGTATCCGACCTCAATTTTGACTTGGCCAAGACATCTCTGATTTCAGAATTCAGAACCAACCGTATCCGTAAGATGAGCATCATCAACTACTACCTGAACTGCGAGGAAAAAGGCCTGAAAGCCCCCACAGACAAAGCTGACTACAATGCCATCCAGAATATGACCATCAACGATGTACTCAACTTCAACAAGACCTACGTCAAAGGACAGAAACACACCGTTGTGGTTTTAGGCAATGAGAACGAAGTTGACTTCAAAGGCTTGGAAAAATACGGCAAAATCACGAAACTCAGCCTAGAAGAGATTTTCGGATACTAATCAACAATTCCCCTTCTTTTAGAAGGGGTGGCCGAAGGCCGGGGTAGTGACATAAACATCCTGGCGAAGCCAGCAAATCAAAGTCCCGAGGCATGGTGCTTCGGGATTTTTTTATTTCTGTGATGTCGGAAGTGTGTCAGTTAAGAGCGGTATAGGACAGGGAAACGTTAAATTAATGATATAGACTGCCATGAATGACATCTCGAATCCAAACAAACTGCTCGTCAGATGTTTCATCAACGCAAACCTCATAAGCGAACACAAAGCCCTCGCATAAAAACTCATGCCACCCCTGCTCTATCCATTCTTGCTTTAACCAAGCCTTACGAAATCCTTGTATTCGACTTAATGTCTGCAAGCCTTTTTCCATCCGCCATATTTTTCTGTCCACCGTTTCCTTCGTCAATGTAGGATGGTTTAGCAATGCCGCGTAGTAGAAGCTGTTAATCTTCTCAAATACCGATTCATCAATAAGTACCCTCATGCCTTTGCATCATAAAATTCATCTACCATTGCATACAACTTGCTTGTAAATTGATCGATTGTCATGCTTCTACGAAGAGCATCTTCGATAGAGCATTTGCGAGGTACAACAGGCGTAAGCTCAACGCAACCTGTAGAGTGGTTATGTGTGCTTTCAACAAAATCATCCATGTGCTGCTTGAACTCTTCCAATGTATAACTGTGAGCTATCTCCTCATCGCTTATCGTCCGGAGACCACTCGAAGCATACATTACCTCCTCACAGCCCGTCTCGGCTGTGTTATACTGAGCCGCAGGTTCATTAACCTTCGGAGTTTCAGGTTCTTCTATTGGATAATCTTTTGCCATACGAATGATATTTTTACATTGCAAAAGTAAACAAATTTTTAATATTTCGCAAGTTTTTCTCCTAAAATTTCAAAGAAAATTCTGTTTATATTGCGGCTCACTCCATCGGATATATCAAGTTCTCAATAAAAGAAGTCTCCCTCTACACACCCACCACCGCCTCCACCGGCACCGTGCTGTCCATCAAGCCGATGCGGGTGTCGGAAGCGTGGCGGTTGACGCCAGTGTAAGCGAGGGAAGCGTCTTCGTAGCGGCGGAACTTCAAGATGGCGTCATTCATCTGGGCCCGGTTGAATACACCTACTCGCAGCAGCAGGTCAAAATCGTCAATGGCTAACCCCGTGACACGCTCAAACAAACTTGGTTCTAACTTGCGGATGACATCCTCCAAACTCTCCTCGCGGTAATCGGTGAGATACATGAAGATGGGGATTCGGGTGGCGAATTTCATCAGTTTTTCCTGCACCTCGCGCCGTTTGGAGCGGTATTCCTTCTCCTCTTGCGTCAGTTCTTTTTTCTTCTTGCTGTCGCCGCCTTCCCCGGCCTCGCGTTTCAGTTTCTTTATCTTATCTGCACGATTGACGATGTTTTCAATAATATCGCTGCCCAAAGCACGGAAGCCTTCAATCTTCATAATGGCAGCCATAGCTTCGGGATTGTTCAGCACCCGTTGCAGCGTGGTGTTATCAACATTCACCAACTGGGCACTGTTCCAACGACGGGCTAACAGCGTGCCGCTGGTGCCATTATCTACAAAGTCAAGGATTTCGGTGGCATCCACCCGCTTCATCGAGCTTCCGTCAAATTGCAAGATGGGCAGGAAGTTGATAAACTCATCCACCTTGTCGGTGATACGGCGATTACTATCAACATCCAGTTGGTTGGCGTAAGTCACCACCTCACGCAAAGCACGGTTGGGAGCAAAGTCAAACACATAACAAGTAGGTTTGAGAATAGTTTTCTTCGTCGGGTCGTCCACATCTGCTGCAGTCCATGGGCTCTGTACACGGAAAGCGGTCTGGAAATAGGTCTCGGGACTGGAACAGTTGCGAAGCATCAACAGTCCACCGAGTGGACGCAACGTTACGCCCGTGGTCAGCTTGCCACAAGTCAACGTAATAGTGCGAGTCTTCAACGGATTGTCACCCATAGCCTCTCGCACCGGCCCGAGGGCATCCACGCCAATACCAGCCTTGCTGCCGCTACAGTTGATGATGGTATAATTCTGATAGAAGCCATTGGCCGGACGATGAAGCAAGGCTTCCATGGCATTGCACGAGGCCACATTAGGCAGAAACCACATGGTGTGGGCACAGAGATCAAGCAGACGAGTATCCTCGAAAGGCAATGCAGGACGAACATTAAGTGGTGAGCTGCCATCACCGAAGATGGGTGCTTTCCCACGAATAATATCAAGCCATTTCTGCACGGCCTTCTCATGGACGAAAGTCTTGCCTTCGGCTCTGAAGAACTCGTTAAGGTCGAAGCCGTCCATGTCCCATTGCTCAATCATAGCTCCGAGGTCTTGCGGCATCTGATAGGTCATCATCACCATGGTGGGCATCTCCAAGTAGGGACCGCCAATAGTCTCTTTCCGGGCCTGCTCGTCCTGATAAGTCCAGTTGAATATCTGACTTTCCATGAACTCACCCGTGGCAAGGGCACGAAAAGGTGTACCACTAAGGTAAAGGTAATGCCTGCCCGTAATAGCAACTTCCTCGTCATCCCAAGCACGTCCATTTTCCACATCGATACCACTTTCGCCCATTACCTCATCCTCTTCCGCCTGTCGTTTTTTGGCATCGGCATCTCCGAGGTCGAGAAGACTCTTGGCGTTGTCATTCCATGCTCCAAAATGGTATTCATCCAGCACAATCAAATCCCAATTGATACAATGAACCCACTCATTCTTAGGTTTGATATTACCGTAACGATCACGGCCTAGGTAATCTTGGAACGAGCCAAACACCACCAAGGGCTTTGGCGAGGACAAAGACGGAAAGTGTTCATCCAAGCGACTACTATAGTAACGCCATCCCTCAAAATCCCTATGACGTAGCAAGTCGTCTCGCCACGAGTCCTCCACAGCAGGTTTAAAAGTAAGCACCAGCACACGTTTAGCACCCATGCGTTTAGCCAACTGATAAGTGGCGAAAGTCTTACCAAAGCGCATCTTGGCATTCCACAGGTAGTGACTTGGACGGTCAGGTTCCTCCTCATCCATCTTGGCAAAATAGTCGGCAGTCTGTTGCACGGCCTGTTTTTGCTCATCACGCATCTCATAGTCGAGGTCGCGCACTGTTTCCACCTCCATGTCGCGATGGCGCACTGCCACGTATGCTGCCTGTGCCTCTCGCAACGAGCAGCGGCACCACTCCCCTATCAACTCTTTGCCCATGCGGCGCAGACACTCATGCAAATCGTTATCACTAAAACTCTCGCCGCTGCCGTCAGCATAGAAAGCATTGTCATGCCACAGCAGGTGGTAGGTCTTGTATGGCTCCGTGATGGGATGTTGCTCATCAATGCGTACATTCACATCCGTACGGGTCGTCTGCCCTATCTTTATCCATCCCGGGAAGGCAATGTCGTCGTACATGTAGATTTGCGGGACCGTGCGTTTTCCGCTGGGCAAAATCTGTTCAATTGTCGCCATAATCTCAAAAATTTATGGCGCTCTTTGAAATAATTATAAGGATTTAATGATACATCAAACTGAGTACTGCGTCACGAACGAATTTGCTGTGATAATGTTGATGGATGAGTTCTATCAGATGGGCATCAAGTTCTTCAAGTGTCATGCTCCGCTCCAATTCATCATCGGTCAATACCCGCAGCGTTTTTCGGACAGGGGCGACATACTGAGCTTGAGGCTCGTTAGCTTTTTGTATTTCAGCGTCTTCTATTGGATATTCCTTCGCCATGTTGTATTTTTTCTACTGCCGCAAAAATACACTTTTTTGTTGAACAAAAGTGCCTCCCTATATTTTATTTCAAAGAACGCAAATTATTTGTTGTTTAATATTTAACTATTCCATCGGCCGTATCATGCTCTCGATAAAGGCGATCTCGTCCTTGTCCAAGCCATACTTCTCGTACAGCATCTCGTCAGTCCAGGGGTGGGAGAAGTCTTGAAGGGGGACGAATTGGAATTTGTCTTTGGAAAGATTAATTGAAGACACTGCCATAAGAAGCATAAAACGTACAAATCGCGTTGTAAGGTAGCTGTACAGATTTGTTGCTTCTTCACTTCTGTTGAAGCCACCTATAATAATGTATGAGTCAGTGCAAACAACATTTGGCCCAATCACTTCAGTCCTCGAAAGTACCTTATACTTCCCTTCTTTATCAGGTTCTCCAGCATGCTCTGAAGTTACTTTGCTAATCAACACTTTGTATTTGTCAATGAGGTTTTTACCCTGCAACACCTCTTTTTCACCAATAAAGAACGATCCTTGACTTGTAATTATATTTACATCACCTTCTTTTTTCTCTCCGTGACCTCTTTCTTTTGATGATAAACCAAATGGATTACGGGTTGAAATAATCCCTTCTATAGTTTCTTGTCGAAAAGATTTGACTTTATTGACAATATTAATAGCATCATTAAATCTTATAAAAACAGGGTATTCGTTTAATGAGCGTGTGGTTTCATTTCTACTTTCTCCATTGATATTGATGACGTTACATTTTCCATTCCAAGAAGCATCCCAAAGTAAATAAGAAACTCCTCCACCGATACTATTGTTAGGGAAACAATCTTTTGCGTTAGCATAATCTACCAGTACTTTAATATGTTTGTCTGAAAGCATTTTGTTGCGGTAATCATCAAGTCCTTTGCCTCCAGCAAACCAACGTGATGGAGTAATCATAACCAAGTAATTTGGTTTTAATTTAAGAGATTGCTCTACAAAAAGGTTGTAGATTGGCTTTGCGCTTGCACCGTTTCCTCCGTCGCTCATCTGGTACGGCGGGTTTCCAATAATTACGTCAAATTGCATATCTTTCTTGAATATTTCTTTGATTGGTTTGTGAATAAACGGATAGGCGTAGGTCTCGCGGGAGTCGGCGCGGAGGTATTCGCCTTGACTGGCACCGCAGTGTTTGCAGCGGCCTTGCGCATTCCACGTGTGGCGGCAGCGGTCATAACGCAGATTGCCCTGCACGTCATGAAAAGCCGTGCTGACACTGTATTTGCCGTTGGCCAGTTTGGTGCAGTAGAGCGTGCGACGGCTCATCTCAGCAGTGAGGTCGGTGCAGGCGATGCCGAAGACCTGTTTGGTCATGATGTGGTCGATACGCTGTTGCAGGTCGGGGATCTGTTCTTCGAGACCCGCCAACAGCCGCTTGGCAATCTCGCGCAGGAAGACCCCGCTCTTGCTGCAGGGATCGAGAAACCGCGTTTTGGAACTGCGGAACAGCTCCTGCGGCAACAGGTCGAGCATTCGATTGGCCAACTCGGGCGAGGTGAAGACCTCGTCGCTGGAAAGGTTGGCCAAGCAGTTGAGGATGTCGGGGCTATAATTCATAATGAGTAATTAGAAATTAGTAATTAGTAATGACATTGTATCATAGGCATGTATTTGAGTGTAATGAACAGGTGGGAAAACCTTGATCGGCTCGTCAAAGCTTCGTACCTCGCCTTGCTCGTCGAAGAGGCTGTACTGGTGGCTTTGGGTGACGAGGAAGTCGAACTGGAAGTCGCGACGGGAGAACTGCATACTGCCGGCGATAGGCGTCCACTCGCAGAAGGTGATGGGCTTGTTCTCGGTGGTGCGGTAGGTGAGGGCGTCGCCGCAGACGATGTTCTTTCGGAGCATGTAGCGGAGCGAGAGGAGGTAGTGACTGTCCACGGGTAGCCTCTCCGGGATGGGGTGTTGAGAGAGAACATAGTATTCCAGTCTGGTGCGGCAGGCCTCGGCGTTGTCGGGAAGGATGTCGATGCCGTAGCAGGATCCGACGGCGATGAGGCTCTGGAACTCCCAGTCGGTCGGGGATTTGAGGTCTTGCAGAAGGGAGAGTTTGCGGCGGAGGATTTCGATGAGGAAGTTGCCGTCGCCGCAGGCGGGCTCGAGGAAGCGGCTGTCGAGCCGGAACGACTCATCGCGCACGAGGTCGAGCATAGCGTTCACCTCGCGCGGATTGGTGAACACCTCGCCATGGTCAGCCACCCGCTGGCGGCTTTTGATTTGGGATTTAGGGTTTTCGTGTGCAGGCATAAAAAATCGTGGAACTTTGCCTATGACTCCTTGGGTGTTCCACGACCCGCACATCAAATAGGTAAAGCCCACGATTCCTCGTGAGCGTTTACCGCTTTACTCCGATGTGCTTGATTTGTGGAACTTCAAGAAGTCAGTAGGAGCGAAAACGCTTTATAATATGTTATTTATCTTTCTATTCTTTTATTGGTTTGTTATTGATTATTTGGTTTTAGTTTCTGTTTTTTTTTAGGGTGCAAAGATAGGAAAATTTTAGTGAATTGACAACAACAAGAGCGAAATTTGTTGTGTTCTGCTCGATAAGTACAACTTTATTTAAACTTTCTTTACAAGAATCTTCTTGTTTTTCAATCCAATCTCGTCACCCAATAATTCAAACACACAATTTCTCTCTAACCAAGGCTTATCATAACAATAAGTCCCTTTTTTTCCACACATTGTCACCAAGGGACACACGCCTTTTTTCAATTCATCTTTATTGATTAAAAACTGATAAAGCCAGGTGTCTCCTACTAACATCATCACATCAGATGCTCCTTCTCCATCCATTGATGGAAAAAACCATCCTCTGTTCTGAGCGTGCATGTATGGGTAACCCAATGCCCGAACAAGTTCTTGAATATTGTTTACAGAAAAAGGGTTATCTGTATTGATTACATTCAGCAGTGGAACATTACCGTTTTCCAATTTTACACTTTCTAAAAGAGAATTAATATAAGGCGTTTCACTTCTAATCAACCCTTTGATGGAATTTCTATATTGTTCGAGCATTTCATTGAAATGCTCCCACACCGGTATCCACATGCCTCTAGCCATAACTTTGTGGTCGGTTAAATATTCATCAAAGAACTGAAAACCCGTTTTTTCTTTTTCATCCTCTGCTTTGTGACAAAGATTTATAAAGTGATAAGCTGGCTCCAAACTAAACAATGCTGTGTAACACAAGCATATAAACTTCTTCACATCATTTCCCACGGTAGGGAATGCTTGTTTACAAAATATTCTAAGTAAGTTATATGGGATATCAGGATGCTTGGCATCAGTATCAATCAAACTTTGATAAGCGGCAGCCATGGCTTCTTTTATATCCCGTGCTCCAATAATTCTATGGTGAGTTTTTCCTGTTTTATCATAGAATTCTAAAGCGTTAAGACGTCCTTCTTTTCCCGCAATGGAATGTTCTGTTACGCCCCACAAAATATTCTTATTTTCATCAACCTGTATATATCTGTCTGAATTCTTAAATGGCTGACCATCCATTGCTTGCAACCATTCCAACCGTTCTTTAAGCATTTTGCTTTGGGGAGCATTGTAAGGCAATTCGATTTCATTCTTCGGCTCAATATCAATAAATGTTTCTACCGCTGCTTCGTTAAGAGCCGCAGCCTCAAAGATTCCATATGGCGTTGAGATATTTTGCAAAAAATGCACATATTCATGAAGAAATGTTCCTAAATCTGTTCGACTCATCTTGGTCAGATCTGGATCAAAATACCCAGCAAGATATATATGGAAGCACCCCGTTCTGTAATAACCTCGTAATGCTTTTTCTAATAATTCTTTTTCCATATCAACTTTCACTGATAATCACACTTCTTAGATGATAGATAAAATGTCATGTATCTTCTATTACTTTGGTTTGATTTATTGTGTGTTTTAAAACATAAGTCAGGGATTTGGAGAATGAGAAATACATTTTTCTGGAGATTATGATTGTTTTTTCACTTGCTTGTCATGGATTTCTCGGAGATTCTCAAGTACTTCCAAAACTGGTGCTGTTGTTTTTTCGCTTTCGGGAATTACAGGGTCATCGTCCCATTCTAACGCATTGACTGCCATACTGGAAGCTTTAATGCGCCAAGCATCAATGATAATTATTGATGTGACTTCAATAGCTTCTTCAAAGTTATCAGGCACCTGAATTTGGTTGTTGTTATCTATAGCAAGAGCCATCAGTTTGCATTTGCCAAAGTGTGGTAGAAACTTTTCTAATGCATCAAGACTATATGTATTGTTGGGAGTCATTGTATGCTTACGACACATCACTATAAAATACCGTCCCATCTTTAAGTCAGCGTCAGGAATATTTGGAGAAAGGCACACTCGATACCATGAAGGATGATTTTTATCGATTCCTTTTATCAAATACACTTCAACTCCAGGTTTTCCTACCGCTATGTTATCTTTCCATTCCTTAACAATTTTTTTGCCTTCTGAGATATTCTCATAAAGTAGAGCCAATAGAGGAGGCTCTTGCATGCTCTGATCTATAATAAATCCCATTCCTTTCCAAATTGCATCATCCCACCACTGCATGTTTGTTGAAACATTGTAAATAGTCATTTTCTGCTGTGATGATGTGTATTGCTGGGTCTTCACCATCCACTTTTCCATATCTTTAGCAAGACATGTATAGATTTTGTCTTCTTCTTTCTGCCATTGGCTAATGGAATACTTGAATTTGTTACCTAATACCAAGTAGACCGACTCATTTAATTGCATTAATGAGGATACCCTATCAATTATTTTCTCTTTGTCCTGTTTCTCTTTTATCAATGTTTCCAAATTGTAGTTTGAAACCGTATTGTAGGACATAAAATGACTTATGAAATAAGAGAAACATCGCCAATAGTCCTTGTTCAAAGAATCATGATTGATACTGAAAATGTATTCCGTGTTAGAAGATCTTCTAATTTGTGAAGTTTTATCATTAGTCTCTTTTATCGTAATTCTAATCTCTGGATTTACAATTACTAATTCAAAATCTATAAAAGTAGCAAGCAACGTTTCAACCGAAGCCAAGAATGTCTCTGCCACCAACTGATTCTTTACAGAGTTTTCGTATGTAACATAAAACCGACAATTATGCACCATTGTATTTAGGGCAACCTCTCCATCTGTTGCTAAATTAAGAGCACATAAGAATTGCTCATGAATAGGTTGATTTTGTAGTAATAATGTCCAGTCATCTTTTATCATTTCAGAAAACCTTTCATTTACCTCTTCTTTGTATCCAAGAACATATTTAAGATAATTGGCACATAACGGCATATCAAATCTTTCAAAGATGTCGGGAAGTATTGAGATTTCCGACTTGGTAAAATCAGCAGCTGCCAAATGGCAACACCAGCCTCCTTCCTCCATAGTGTCACGTTCTATAAATTCTTCTGTTTCATATTCTTGTCTATTATTGGCAATGACATATAGTAATTCTCTCCAATTAAGATACATGACAAGCCGCCCAAGTATCAATTCTATTCCACAAAGTTGAGAAATGACTCGCATAAGGAGTTGTGGTATTGTGCCCTGAGAATAAAACTCTCTCATCAAGAATGATGCAGACTTAACAAGATATGCTTCTGCACTATATGGAAGATCCAAATGACTTAGTGCTATTCCCATAAGCCCACATGTCTTTATGTATTCATCCTCATACCCCTCTTTTAGGAATGCTTGTACGCAATATCCCAAATGCTTTATGGCTGGAAGATGACACATCTTTTCCATCAACGCTTGAGCACGACTGAAATGAATCAATGCACCTTGAACATCAGATTCTCTTGCCGATGAAATTTCAGCCACTTTATCAACCAGTTTTTCAAACTGTTCATTGTTTGTGATAACACGCCCCATCATGTCAATGATTCTGGATTGGGCATCAAAGCTGATGCCTACGTAGTTCACACTTTTTTCAAGCAATTCTGTAAGTGCTCTGATTTCATCTGACAAATCTTTTTCAGCATAGATAAGTTGGAATAGTCTGTGTTCTGAAATATAAATATCTATAAATAGTTGACAGGGCTGTGATAAATCCGAACGCTCTCTTATAGACTTAATGAATTCTACCTCTGTAATGAATTTTTCTTGGTCAAAAAGTCCAATCTGTGTAACATTCTCAATATTGGTCAAAATATTGGTCAACAACTCTATTGTATGCACAGATGTATGTACAGACGCATAATCCTTCATTTTCAGATAGTCTTCATAAGTTGCATTTATGTCATTGAACCAAAAGAAAGTTGTCCATGCATGATTATATATTATGTTGAATGTTTGAATAGGGGTGCCGTGTACTTTGGCTTCTCTCAACGCACGGTCAAACCGACCTTCTGTTTCTACTCTTGGCTTTCCTAATCCCCTGCTAAGCAAACAGGTCTCCAATAAATCATCAATATACTGTGTGTTAAGGCCCTCTATTGAACGAGTAAGAAAACCGTCTTCTAAATCTTTCAAATTCTTCGACCTTTGTTTGTCATTTGGACCAATAATAACTGTTTTCTTGCGATATTCGTCAGAGAAATTCATTTTGTCTACTGCCAAGTCCAAACACCCTTGTTCAAATACAGCAAAAGAGAACCAATTACCATCAAAGATACTAACCGGAATAGAATATTGCTTGGTAAGTTTGTCCTCAACTTCACAGCGTTTACTTGATTTTATTTTTTGATTTGAGAAAAACAAGATTTTGGTATATCCTCGTTTCGTCCCAACTATTTTTTTCGTGTCATTTGTTACTTTTTTCTCCCATGTCTTCTGTACACTGATTGCAATTGCCCATTTTTGATCGCCAGTGCATCCATCAGACACCCACCACTTATCAGATATGGATTTATCTACAGGATATGTCTCTCCATCAACCTTTCCATCTCCTCCTCCGTCTGGACCAGTCTGCGGCTTGATGTTTGGTGTAACGAGACGAGATGCAACAGACAAAGCAAAGGTTTCGAACTCAGACTGCTTTTTGTCCTGAGATAATTGTTGAAGTTTTAAATCGAAGACTTCTTTGGTTAGCTTTGTTTCATATACAATCTCCGTATCCGAAAAAAGATTACTCCTTAAACGACGGTAGTAGGAAAAGAAATCCTTACGTAATAGTTGAATTTCATCCTCTTCAGAGCACGTATCTTCACGTAATTCTTTTTCTTTCATATTTGTTTATTGTTGACGATTCCAAGTTCCTTTTCTGACAATCACTTTACTTATTTCCTGTCCTCTCAATTGTTCAAACATAAATGCAGTTTTATCCCTATTTATTCAGCCCTTATCCCCAACGCCTCAAACAGCTCTGCCATTTGAGAGTAAGTGTAATCCCTTTCCGTTTCTTCTTTCTCTTTCATGGATTGGGCGGCATTTCGTAATGCAAGTATGAAATCGCCGCCTGCGTTCTCAAAATATCGATGAAGAGAGTGCTTCTTGAAAAAGATTTCCGCTTTCTCATAAGCGCAATGGTTGTTCAATTCTTTCAATAGTTCGGGCTGGTTTTGAAAACAGCGGGACGTGTATGCGAAATAAAACAAGAAAAAAATCTCAGTACAACGTTCATTCTCAATAAAACGAATCTCATATTTCTGCTTGGTCTTTCCAATAGTATGAATACCCTCTAATCGCTTTTTAAAGCGTTCATAGTCACTCTTTTCTTTTCCTTCCTTTTTGTTGTCCATATCAACCACACAAATAATCTGCGAATAGCCGGCATCTATTGCCTTGTCGATTTCTTGTTTAAGATAATCCAGCCCCGAAGAATGCTTGGGATAGGTAGGCCTTATGTTTAGCTGTCTGTACGTGTCTTTCAAAGAGTTGAAATAGTAGTATTCCGTAATCGCCTCACCAATAACTATAATTGTATCCTTAATTTTCTTCATGGTTTTCCAAGTATAATAAAGGTGAACCTAATTGGGGTATTGCGCCTAACCGGCCGTTCCGATAGGACTTGTATAAAGACAAATTCTTGTGCAGCCCGTATTCATCCGCACGTGTGTATTCGGAATAAGCCCCATCACGGTTCTTCTCCGCAAAGAACACAAAATCACGATGGGTATTCAACAGGTCTTCGTTCAACAAAGAAGTCTCCTGGCTGGTGAAAATCAACTGCGACTCATTTGAGTTCATGATAAATGTGTTGAGAAAATAGAGCAACAAATCATCATGCAATTCTGAATCTATTTCATCGATGAAATGAATATGGTGGCTTGAAATCGCATAATAAAGCGTTGACAAATTGCCTAAAAACTTTTTTGTCCCTTGAGATTGCTCATCCAAACTTAGGGTGAATGTTTTGTCCCCTGCTTTACAATCAAAGAGAATTTTTGTCGTCGAAATGTCCTCGCGAAAATCGACAATGTTAAAATCGGCCTTTTCCAACATCTGGAGGTAAAAACGTTTGGCTGATGCAAATCTCAACACCTGTCGTAGCGATTCTTCAAGAATGAAATTTGGATTGTCGAGCTGATGTACATATTTAGATATCCAATTATACAAATTGGCAATGGGTCTGGCGTCCGCCTCAAATGCTCTTTTGCCAAAACAGGAAAGAACGGTATGGTTGTTCAACGTGTTTTGCAGAAAAATGTCTTTTGTCTTGGCCGACAGACCCAAACTTTGACCGAATTTAATGGAGGCTTGCAAATCATCCGACTGATATTTGCGTTCATAGAAAAGCGACTTCGAACCGTTCGGGAACCATTCCATCAGTTCGTCGACAATATGCTCCATCGTATAAGAAACGGTATAATCGTAACGGATATGGTTAGCATAGAACGAAACATGCATCCGTGTGGGTTTGTCCATACATAAGGCAAATGGTCGCCTTGTCTTAACTAACTCTGTTTTATTTTCCCGCGTATGAAACAGCAGTTCGAAAACGTTCAAAAGGGCCAGCAACATATTTGATTTTCCGGATGCATTGGCACCATATATCACCGCCAGTTTGTTAACCCGCTTCTCGTTACCCATGTCCACAGAAGCCCAGTCATCCTCCTTGGATTTCGTTTCGAAGCTTAAAGTTTGGCGTTCCTTTATCGAAAGGTAGTTCTCAACCCAAAATTCTCGTATCATAATATTCGTATTATATTTCCGCCGCAAAAATAATAAAAATATTAATATAATCAAGAAATAATTCTTATTTTTGTAAAAAAGCTACGAAATCGCTGCGAATTTTTACACTCTAGCTTTTTGCATAACGGGAAAATTAATCAGCGATGACTTCCTCACATCAAACTCCCAATAAACCTAACAAACTCCTCAATCTTTCCCTCCACGCTGTTTTTTTCTAACACCGGCATGTGGGGATGAATTTAGTCGAGCATGTCATATCCAAGACCCTTTCTCCCTCATAAACTCATCGCAAACGTATAAGTCGCCGTATAGGTAGAGGCCTGTGGATTTGTCGTGGAGGTCGGCGCAGGTTTGGCTTTCGTAGAGCATCACACTTTTCATCCCTAACGAGCAATATTATTTCATCCTGCAAATGTACATAAAATCTTTAGATTAAATACGGACGAAATAAAATCCATCTAAATAATAATTATTTCCTCTGCTTTCGTGTGTGACTTTCGCGGCGGGCACATCCATAGCTTCGGTGCATACCCAACCCACGCCGCGACCGATATTGAACATAATGCCCGTTTCTATTGACATGGAATCCCTGACGGGATTCGGTGGCGGTACTTCTTCCCCAGGGCGTTGCCCTGAACTGACAGCCAGCAGGCCTTCAGCCTGCAAACAATGGCGATGGTAAACTCATGGCAACATCGGTCCATTGACAATGCGTGCGGGTACAAGGCCAACATAAGATAAGATAAGATAAGATAATTTAAGCCTTGACGATGCGTGCGCTGGCCTAGCTGACGGTTAGGGGAAACGGGCTCGTGCGGCTGCACTTACCGTCAGCTTGATCTTTTGCCTACTTTTCGATTAAGCGAAAAGAAGTCGGCTTGATCTTTTGGTGACTTTTCGATCAAGCGAAAAATCACAGAAAAAAACATTGTCTCACAGAGATAATTAATCATTTCCCCTCTCTGAACGCCCTTGGACTCACCCCCACTGCACGGCGGAAAAAAGTGCCAAAGTGACTCTGGTTCTTAAAACCGAGGCGGTCGGCAATTTCCTGCACAGAAAGTACCGTCGTAAGCAACAGCGACTTGGCCTGACGGACAAGGCAATTGGCAATGTGGTCGCCCACGGTGCTTCCTGTCACACGTTTCACCACATTGGATAAATATATGGGCGTATAATGTAGTTTATCAGCGTACCATTTGATATGATGATGTTCATGACAGTACATATCAACCAGCGAAAGAAAAAGTCCCGCCAACTCCTCTGAACGGGAAACGGGTTTCTGCAAGGAGATGCTACCCGTATAAAAATCAAAGAGAAAAGACACGAGAGAACGGATGAGTTGTATGAGGGTCGTGTGCCTGTTAGGAGAATCCATCTGCATCAAATCCTCAAACAAGTCAAGAAAATGCAAACAAGTCCGCATGCTTAATTCGTCAAGCTGTGCAACGGGACGAAGATATGCCAAGTACATTTTGTCGTACGGCAGCGAAAGCGACAATTCATCAGCAATGACAGACGAAAAAGAAATCAGACGAACCTTCAAATCCTGGGTACTGCTATTATAATGCAGCACATGATCGTTAAAAATATACACAGCCGCTGGCGCTTTCAACTCTATATCAACCATGTTAAAACGCCCATTCAGAGTGCCTTGTGTGATGAAAAGTATAGCATAATTGCTGGTACGGAAATACTCCGGAATATTTGTTTTCTCATGGATTCCTGTTTCAGCCACTATAATCTCACCATTTCCCCACGATTTACGCTTTGTAATGCTTGCCGAATCATATACGACGGGCAAGTCGTCATTTTTCTTTTGGATATTCATAATGCCTTTTACTAAAATTTCCTGTTCAATTATTGAAACACAATATGTTAACAATAGAATAGTGTTATTTTTTATTCACTAATCAAATTCCACAAAGTCAAATATCATTTATTGCCGTAATCTCAATTTTCACAGAGAAAATGACAATGCAAATTTAAATATAATTACAACATAAAAAAGATAATAATAGAACAATTTTTATTATAATGACAACAGGGCTACCTCTCCAAAAAACATTACATTTGTTTTTTTATTGGATTTAGATTATCAAAAAAAGTAAAACATTGAGACACAAACTTTTGATAATACTTTCTTTTTTAACTTTGACTCTTCATGCGCAAGAGAGAAATGAATATTTACCTTTCGGGAAAATGGATTCATGGACAGTGCGTTACATCAAGGAATCAATCTTATTGGGAGGAAAGACACGGGCACTATACGTCATTGCCAAGACTGACACCATCCGCAAAAACGGGGCCTATCCATACGGGCGCAACGGATCACCATGGAGCACAAGTAACGCCTACGCCAAAGTTTGCGGTGTTGAGAAAGCCGCCATTTCTGTAACCCCAGAACAACGGGGAGACGGCTATTGTTGCCGTTTGGAGACCACCTTACAGACTGTTACAGCTGTTGGCATCGACCTGAAAGCCTTAGCCACTGGCAGTATCTATACAGGCCGACTCCTCGATCCTGTAACACTGGAAGGCATCAAACAGCCAATGAAGGCCATTGATATGGGCATTCCTTTCACCAAACGCCCCATCGCCTTAATACTTGATTATAAAGCTCTTATATATAATGACAGAGCCATGGTGCGAGCTACGGGTTCCACAAAAGTCACCACGGTAAAAGGAAAGGATGCCGGTGAAATCATACTTTTCCTGCAGCACCGCTGGGAAGATGAAGATGGTAATATTTATGCCTACCGGATTGGAACCGCCTCCGAACGCATCACCAAGAGCATTCCCGACTGGCAAAACAACCACCGACTGCCCGTACGTTACGGCGACGTCTCCAACTTACCCGATTACAAAAGCTGGGAGAAACTCTACAAGAACCGATTCATGGCCCGTAACTCCAAAGGAAAGATGGTTCCCGTGAAAGAAATTGGTTATAAGGCAGATGTGGAGCCCACCCACATAATCCTGCAAATCTCAGCCGGCTATCACGAACCTTTCACCGGATGCCCCGGCAATGTGGTATGGGTTGACAACATAAGATTAGCATATTGATATTTCATATTTTCCAGACACACACGGCATGTACCCGCACGAAACAATTCATCCGTACCTAATTCGATAATTTAATACGACTTAATTTTCTTGATTTATTATCAAACAAAAAATGAAGAAACGAATCTTTTTGACAGGAGCCACAGGAACAATGGGATGGGCTGGCCTTCAGGAATTGCTGAAACGCCCTGACAATTATGACATTACCATTTTGGCAAGACCGAGTGCCAAGAACCGACGGAAGCTGAAACCCTTGGCAGGCAAAATCAAAGTGATATGGGGCGATCTCGTCAACTACGAAGATGTGAAGAAAGGCGTTACGGGAGCCGACTACGTACTACATGTAGGCGGCATGGTGTCGCCAAAGGCCGACTATTATCCGAAAGAGACACTGTATGTGAATGTGAAAGCGGCAGAGAATATTGTGAACGCCATACTTGCACAGCCTAATCACGAGGACATCAAAGTCGTGTATATCGGATCGGTGGCCGAGACTTCCGACCGCAATGAGCCAGTCCACTGGGGACGCTGCGGTGACCCTGTCTTCGCCAGTGCATACGACTATTATGCGGTCAGCAAAATAGCCGCTGAGCGTATCTTCGCCGACTCTGGTCTCCACCACTGGGTGAGCCTGCGACAATCGGGCATCCTCTACCCTGCCATCCTGAAAAATTTTGATCCTATCATGTTCCATGTACCCATACGGGGCGTGCTCGAATGGGCCACGGTGGAAGATTCGGGACGATTGTTGGAACGGGTGTGCCGCGATAATGTGCCCGAGTCCTTCTGGAACAGGTTTTACAACATCAGCAGCGGTCCACAGTACCGCATGAGCAACTATGACTTTGAGACACGTGTGCTGAAAGCCGTCCACTGTCCTCGTCCCGAAAAAATTTTCGACGCCAACTGGTTTGTACTGAAGAACTTCCACGGACAATACTACCTCGATGCCGACATCCTGGAAGAATATCTGCACTTCCGCGCCAATATCCCGCTGGATGACTATTTCCAGCAAATGAGTGACGGACTTCCAAAAATTTTCCGTATAGCCACGCTTGTGCCGCCTGCCATCATCAAGGCGGCAACCCGTATATTGGCACATAAAAAGACGTATGGCACACAATACTGGATACGGCACCACGACGAAGCGCGCATCCGAGCCTATTACGGCAGTTTGGAAAAATATCGATCCATTCCCGACTGGTCTGAATGGGACCTGTCGGAAGCCGCGGGTGCCAACGAGGCAGTACATATTGACCACGGCTATGATGAGACAAAGCCGTTATCGCAACTGACGGTGGCGGAATTGCAAGCTGCCGCCGCTTTTCGGGGTGGCCGTTTGATTTCAGCGGATTATACTGGCAATCCATCAGCACTTCTCAAATGGGAGTGCCATCAAGGACACTGCTTTGAAGCATCGCCGAAATTGATATTGGAAGGCGGGCATTGGTGTTCCGACTGTTTTTCCGACCACTGGGCCAATTTTGACGATGTGGCTAAACACAACCCCTTCTTTGCGCAGATATACAGACAATAAAAAAAATTTCATGCGGTAGCCGGGAAAACGCTGTCAACATATTTATTATACAATTTTTTTGCTATTTTTGCAAATTGGTTATTGGTGATTCAGAGCACCAATCTATTTGAAAAAAAACGGCATGTTAAAAGACTATTCAGCATTTGGCCCGGCTTATAGAAACTTCAAAGTAAAGGAAGAAGTCTATGTTCCCGAACCGCCAGAAGAATTCTCCGGGGACAAACCATTCACAAGAATGGCCCCCATACGCGGAGATCTCAAGGACATAAAATTCGACGGAACATACACCTATCTTGATAAATCCCTGAAGTTCAAAATATGGCATCTTCTCATCTATCTCACCACCTGGTTTGTGGCTTTCCCCTTAAACAGAATTCGTTATGGTCTCAAGATTGAAGGCCGTGAGAAGATACGCAAAAACAAAGAAATTCTGGCCAACGGCATGATGACTGTATGCAACCATGTTCACCGATGGGACATGATATGCGTTATGCAGGCAATGCGCTATCGGAAAGCGTGGATTCCCATGTATGCCCAGCCCTTCCGTGGCAAAGACGGATTTTTAATGAAAAACATTGGAGGCATTGCCATCCCTGAGGAACACAGTGGATTAAGAGCGTTTGACCAAGCTTTAGATGAACTACACGCCAACAAGCAATGGATACACATATTTCCGGAAAGTTGCAGCTGGAAATTCTACGCTCCGCTAAGGCCCTTCAAAATAGGAGCTTTCAACATGGCATATAGGTATTCTCTCCCAATAATGCCATTGGTGATCTCATTCCGACCTCGAACCGGATGGCGTAAACTTTTCAGTAAAAACGAGCCTCTACTAACCATTCATGTTGGCGACCCTATTGTTCCCGATCTCAACACACCCCGGAAAAAAGAGGCAGAACGCATGAGAGAGCTGGCTCACAAGACTATGCTCAAGATGGCAGGCATAGTGTCTAATCCATGGCCATCTGGAATTGATTGACAATCTTTTCATTATGAACACATTAATAGATCCCGTACCTGTTGAACTGCTAAAAGCGGAGCTCACCAAATCCAAGAAACTGGAAGATACCAACAAAGGGCATAACGAGCTATACATCGTCACCTGGCAAGACTCTCCCAATGTTGTCACAGAGATTGGCAGGCTGCGGGAATTATCTTTCCGTGAAGCCGGAGGTTCTACCGGCAATGCCGTGGACCTTGACGAATATGACATGATGGAGAAGCCCTACAAGCAGCTGATAGTCTGGGATCCAGACAACGAGGCCATTATCGGCGGTTACCGTTTCCTTCTTGGATCAGATGCCGCATTTGACGAAAACGGCCAGCCTATTATGGCAAGCTCCCATCAGTTCCACTTCTCCCAAAAGTTCACCAAGGAGTATCTGCCACATGTCATAGAGCTTGGGCGCAATTTTGTGGCTCCTGAATATCAGAGTTCAAAAAATGGTGCAAAATCCATCTTCGCTTTGGACAATTTATGGGACGGTCTTGTGGCCATTATCATGAAGAATCCGAACCTGCTTTATTTTTTCGGGAAAATCACCGTATATCCTTCTTACGACCATATCACAAGAAATTTAATATACCACTTCCTACAGAAGCATTTTGGTGATGAGGAAGAACTTGTCCGTCCATGGGATGACCAGGCGATAAAGCCTGATGCAGACGCAGAATTGATGGATCTGATTGTGAATAAAGATGATATGGTGGAAGATTACAAACTGCTCAAGGCGGCAGCCAGGATGAGAGGAGTACACCTTCCCCCGAATTTGACAGCCTATATTTCCATCACCTCCCAAATGCTGATGTTTGGCACAGCGGTAAATCGCCTGATGCATAATATTGAGGATACCGCCGTACTTATTCCATTCGATGAAATATATCATGAGAAAAAGAGTCGTCACATTGGAGCTTACCTTCGTTTTTCACGTTCAAAAAAACAAAAAGAAGAAATTCCAGACAATCCGGATACCGAGAACCAGATGATTGAAAACTGGTTAACCAAGCGATACCGCAAAGTAAGGCGAATGCTCAAGAAGGCAGGACGCAAGTTTTAACTCCTACAGGTGGGGATGCCTCAAGAGGGATATGTCTTCTGTGAGTTTTATAACCAAGCGATCTTTTTCGTAACTTTGCCTTCCAAATTAAAAACAACAAGAATATGACCCTACAAGAAGCCATCGTTGCCCGCCACAGTGTGCGGCAATACATCGAAAAGCCCATTGAGGCTGAGAAAATCCAACAATTGCAATGTCTCATCGACGAGTGCAACCGCGAGGGGGACTTGCACATACAGCTAGTGACTGAGGAGCCTAACGCTTTTGCTGGCGGAATGGCCAAGTACGGCAAGTTCCGGGGTGTGCGCAACTACATCGCCATGATTTGCAAAAAGAGCGATGACGTGAAAGTCGGCTACTACGGCGAGAAGGTGATCCTGTTGGCGCAAACGCTCGGTTTGAACACCTGCTGGGTGGGACTCTCCTTCCGCAAGCAACCCGACCAGTACAAGGTGGACGACGGCGAGACGCTCGTCTGCGTTGTGTCGCTCGGCTACGGTGCCAACCAAGGGGTACAGCACCCGCAGAAACGGACTGTTGCCGACGTAACTGAAGACCACCGCACTGCCGACCACGGGAAGCCTTTCCCCGAATGGTTCGTGCGCGGCGCAGAGGCCGCGTTGTTGGCACCCACGGCCGTGAACCAGCAGAAGTTCGTGTTTACCCTGCACGATGGCAACCGTGTGGAGGCCAAGGCGAAGTTCTCCTTCATCGGCTATGCCAAACTCGACCTCGGCATTGCCAAATGCCACTTTGAGGTGGGCGCAGGAAAAGAAAATTTCGAGTGGGCATAAATCAAGTGTCTCCGCATATCAAGTGAATCGGCACGGTGACATCCTGACTATTCCCGATAAATTCAGCAAATATATACCATTCCATGTCGCAGGACAAAGTTTTCAAACGAATTGAAAAGAGTTGCCTGTGCGCAACAATTTTTTCTTATTTTTGTAAACAAAAAAGAAACAATGATCGACCAAATTATCGAATACAACAAAACTTTCGTGGCGCAGAAAGGCTACGAACAATTTCTCACCGACAAGTACCCCGACAAGAAGTTGGCGGTGCTGTCGTGCATGGACACCCGTCTGACGGAGCTGCTGCCTGCCGCGCTCGGGCTGAAGAACGGCGACGCGAAAATCATCAAGAACGCCGGTGGACTGGTGATTTCCGCCTTCGACTCGGCGATGCGCAGTCTGATTGTGGCCATCTACGAGCTCGGGGTGGAAGAGATCATGGTGGTGGCGCACAGCCATTGCGGGGCCTGCCACATGAGCTACGATCACTTCCACCACGAGATGATCGCCCGCGGCGTGACCGACGAAACGCTCGCCACCATCCGCCAATGCGGCATCGACCTGAACCACTGGTTGGAGGGCTTCAAGGACACCCCGACCTCCGTCCGCAAGACCGTGGAAACCATCCGCACCCACCCGCTCGTGCCGAAAGACTTCGTGGTGCGGGGATTCATTATCGATTCGGAAACGGGGGCATTGGAGGAGATTGGGTAAGAAAAACTCACCCCTTCGGCTGCAAGCTGCGCCGGTACTCGCTGGGCGACTGGCCGATGTGCTTGGTGCAGTAGCGGCTAAAATAGGAGAGCGAGGTAAAATTCATGCGGTCGGCAATCTGCGTGAGCGAGAGCCTCTCGTCGTTAAGATACTTCTTCAGGATGGGCACCGTGTGTCGGTCAATGAAGCTGCTGACGCTATGGCCGGTGACACGCTTTACGGTAGCGGACAAATACTTCGGCGACACGTGCAGACGCTCGGCATAGTAGCTCACCTCGCGCTCGGTGCGACTGATGCCCGAGGAGAGCAAGTCCATCAGCTGTTTAACGATATAGGCGGTACGGTCGCTGTGGGGATCGGTGGCGTCGCGTTGCGCGTGCGGCTCAAAGATGTCGTACATCATCGTCAGGCAGAGGCTTCCCATCAGTTCACGGTAAAACAGCAAGTCGCGGTCGCCCATACGGTCGCGGAGGCGGTGGAAGTCGGCCAAAAGGATAGCCGCCTGACCATCGGTAAGCTTGATGACGGGATCTTGGTTGAGCGAGATGCTGCCCCCAATGCTATAATTGTTCGACGGCAGCAGACCTCCGAGATACTTGTTGTCGGCGGCGAACCACTCCACCTGCATTCCCGGTGCGGCCGCAAGGTTCTTGGCACGGGTGGGATCAGGCATCACCACAAGGTCGTTCTTCACAATGTGGTAGCATTTTCCGTTGAACACAAAGCTCCCCTCCCCTGCCGTACACAGCAAATGCATGCAGGCGTGGCTCAATTCCGAAACATTCATCGTAAGGAAATCCGTAGAATATTGGAAGTCAATTTTCATGACGCAAAAATACGAAATATGTTCTTTCGCAAGGAGAAAAAAAACACCTACATCTGTGTTTGTTTCCAAACATCTTTTTACCATGAAGAACAGATTCTTCACATTTTTTGAAAAAAAATTTTTTCCATCGCTCACGATATAAATATTTTTTGTATTTTTGCATCGTGAACGACATAAACAAAATGGACACAATAAAAGATTGCCAAAAAGCAAACGAACTACTAAAATTAGAAAACCAGCTCTGCTTCCGTCTCTATACGGCGGCGCGGCTCACGGTGGGCGCATACCACCCATATCTCGACCCATTGGGCATCACCTATCCGCAGTATCTTGTGTTGGTGGTGCTTTGGGAAAAGGACAACCAGCCAGTATGTGACATTGCCAAAACATTGCTTTTGGACACCAACACCGTCACGCCGCTACTGCAGCGCATGGAAAAAGCGGGAGTGCTGACACGTACGAAAGGCAAAACGGACACACGCCAGCGTATCGTCTCGCTGACCAGAAAAGGCAAAGCCATGCACGATCAGGCAAAGCAAATTCCAAATTGTCTGCGCCGTGATGTGGCTATGAAAATGGGGGATGAAGAAGAGATACTACAAATGATTCCCACACTTGACAAACTCATTGAAGGATTGAAACGAACGAACAAACAGCAAAATAAATAAATGTATCACCTGCATAACCGCCCTTTAGCTCACGCTTCTGGCTGGTTGTGCGCAAAAACAAAAAAAATGGCAACAATTTATGATTTCAAAGTCCTGAACAACAAGGGCGAAGAGGTAGATATGGCCCAATACAAGGGCAGCGTCCTCATGATTGTCAACACCGCCTCGAAATGCGGTTTCACCCCGCAATACGACGGATTGGAGGCTCTCTACAAAAAGTACAAAGACCAAGGTCTTGTGATTCTCGGTTTCCCATGCGACCAGTTCAAGCACCAGGAACCCGGCTCCGACGAGGAGATTGCGGAGTTCTGCCGCCTCAACCACGGTGTCACTTTCCCGCTGATGAAGAAAATCGACGTGTTCGGCGAGAATGCCGAGCCGCTCTTCACCTACCTCACTCAGCAGGTACCCACCGAAGAGGTGAAAGGGTTGAAAAACAAGGCCACCATGGCACTTGTCGATAGCTTGAGCAAAGCTGAGGGACGCGGTGAGGGCGACATCCGCTGGAATTTCACCAAGTTCATCATCTCTAAAGACGGCAGTGTTATCAAGCGTTTCCCTCCTGTGGCGAAACCCGAAGATATGGAAACTGACATTGAAAACATGCTAAAATAGGACCTATGGCACATGCTTGTGAAAACTGTAAGATTCGCGCACACTACGACACAAAGCCGAACTCTCTATTAGGACGTTTCTGGCGCTGGCACATCAACTTCTGTCCGGGATGGAAGGCGTACTTCACTTCGCTCCCCGAAGATAAACAGGCGGAGCTTCGGCAACAGTACAACTTCGGGAAATACAACAAATGAAAGATATTACTAATTACACACATCGTTATTCTATCACGGCAGCGGATATGGACACACGCTACCGCATGACACCGAGCGCTGTATTGCTCTATTTCCAGGACTGCTGGGCGCGATATATGGCCTGTCTGAATCTGGCAGCCTTTGACGTGGTCAAGCAAAACCTTTTATGGGTCATCACGGAGTTTAGTGCCAGTTTTGAGCCGCAGACCGCACTATGGTCAGACGACATTGACGTGACCGTATGGAACAGTGAGATAAGTTCCTTGCGATTATATACGGATTTTCGCATACACAAGGCCGATGGCACAGAGGTGGCTCATGGTCATGCTTGCTGGACCCTGTTGGACACCGAAGCACACCGTCTTGCCCCCAACACACCGCTGGCTTCGCAAATACCCATTCTACCAGAAATGACATCCCTTTCACATAAGAAAATGCGATTCCCTGCCATCGGCACGCCCATACACCAGACAGAACACAGCGTCAACACAATGGACCTCGACTTCAACGGACACGTCAACAACCGCGCGTACTTAAGCATTGCCATGCAATCGGCCGATGAGGCTTTTATGGACACATACGCCATCCGCTGTCTCACCATCCATTGGCAAAAAGAGACCTTCCTTGGCGACACCCTGCTGTGCCAACTGCAACGGCTGCCTGACGAAACAGATGATACGCTTTTCAAGTATCTTCACACCATAAGCCGCAGCGACGGACAGACAGCAGCACAGGTCTATTCGGAGTGGGTGCCGCGCACCGTGCAGCTGGATGTGTCAAAACTTGCCCCTCGGTCATAACGCAACACAATAGCGCAGAAAAATAAAAACATAACATATTATTATTCAATTAATTAAACTAAAGAAAACAATGACAAAAGAAGAAGCTTTAAAAGAATTCGCCCAGATGGGTGCCGTATGGTTTGGAAACAGCAAACAACATTTTGCCTTCTCGGCATACTGCCGTTTGAATGGCTGGAACAAATTGGCTGACAAATGGAAAGAGGAAGCCGAAGAAGAATGGGACGAGGCAGAGGAAGTACTGAACCGCCTGGTAGAACTTGGCTGCAAGCCCGCCGAACTGCAGGAAGCCATGAAGACCATTGAATTTCCGTTCTATGACGACCCGAAACAGCAGATTGAATCCGACTATCAGCCCGATGCAATCAAGATCATGAGCGAGCTGGCCGCCGCCTTCGCCGACGACTACCCCACCCAGAAACTGATTCAGAAATGGATTGACGGAGAGAAAGACCACATGGCCTGGGAAGCCCAGTATCTCAACTACATCGACAAACTCGGCTATGAGAATTTCCTCATCGAGATGATGTAAGAGAATTAAGAATTTAAAATTAAGAGTTAAGAATTCAGGGCGGTGGGGTGCAAAAATATATCAGTCTTGCCGCCCTTTGTTTTCATTACAATATCATTAAACAATCTTAATATCGTATCATTATGGAATCAATACAAAAAGTTTACGATTTCTTAGAGAAGGCCGGCACATTCTATCTGGCCACAGTAGAAGGCGACCAGCCCCGCGTACGTCCTTACGGCGCCATGCTGTTCTTCGAGGACAAGATTTACATTATGGCATTCGGCATGACCAACGCCACCCGTCAGATTGCCGCCAATCACAAGGCGGAAATTTGCGCTTTTAAGGGCCAAACACTCCGCATCGCTTGCGAACTGGTGGAGGACAACCGTCCCGAGGTAGGCAAGGCACTTGTCGACAAAATGCCCGTGCTGAAACCTGCCCTCGGCGAGAACGGTGAAAACGGCGTGATGTACTATTTGAAGAACGCCAAGGCCGACTTCTTCAAGATGATGGAATTAGAAGAAACAATCACATTTTAACAACAATTTGCGTTATGAAAGAGAAAGTTTTACAGGCCATGCGTGAGTTCGGTGCGCCCGTCAACGCAGGCAAGATTGCCGAAATCACCGGCATTGACCGCAAGGAAGTCGATAAGGCTTTCGCCGAACTCAAAAAGGAAGGCGCTATTGTGTCGCCCGTCCGTTGCAAGTGGGAGCCGGCAAAATGAATTAATAAGCGATAATTTTATGGGAATCGAAGCAGTTAAATTCCGTACCGACGGTTTCTATTCCCAGCCTTTTGCCTTCGGCGATGAACAAATTTCGACAAAAACATCCGCTACTGAGGCAGTCTGCAGAATTATCTCTTCGATACCGGCAACGAAGTAATCTTGGTAGATACCATACCGGCCTTCCCGATGACTGACGTTGTCCGCGCTGCAAGCAAGGCAAAGAGAAGTTCAACAAGGTGTAAATCCAAGACAAGCTGACGTTGAAGCGATATTGAAATAAAAATATGGCGCAGTTCATCATACATGTCGATATGGACGCCTTCTTCGCCTCGGTGGAGATTCGCGACAATCCGGAGTTGCGTGGCAAACCGCTCATTATCGGAGCTTTGCCGAGCGAGCGCGGGGTCGTGGCCACCTGCAGCTACGAGGCCAGGAAGTATGGCGTCCATTCGGCGATGAACATCAAGGAGGCCTTCCGGCGATGTCCCGGCGGCACCTACATGCACCCCAACATCGGCAAATACAAGGCGGTTTCACTTCAGCTAAACGAAATCTGGAACACGTATGCCACCGTTTCGCAACGGATCTCGCTCGATGAGGCCTATCTCGACGTGGGAGAACAAGCCGGCGACTGGGAGGGGGCGCGTGCCATCGGGCACCTCATCAAACAACGCACCTTGGAGGAGGTGGGGCTCACCTGCTCTGTGGGCGTGGCCTACTCCAAAACCGCCGCCAAGATGGCCAGCGAGGAGGACAAGCCCGACGGTTACTACGAGATTCTCACCCCAGAGGATTTTGTCAACCTTATCATTGACCGAGATGTGAGCGTGCTCTACACTGTGGGGGAGCAGACCGCCAAGAAGTTGCACACCGCGGGCATACTCACCGTGCGCGACATCCAACAGCGTCAGGAGGAGGTTGTCCGGATGCTTGGCAAACACGGCCAGTGGCTTACCCAGGTAGCCTTCGGCATCGACGACCGCAAGGTGGTTCCCTACCGCCCCCAAGACGCAAAGTCGATCGGGCGCGAGGTCACCTTCCAGAAAGATGTCAGCAACCACCTGCTGCTCAAGGATGTACTGCTGCTTCTGGCTTTCTGCGTGGAACACCGCGCCCAGCGATACGACCTGCGTGGCAAAGGGGTAACCTTGAAATTGACCTACTCAGACATGCGGAGCATCAGCCGTTCGCGTCCCATCATCATGACCAATTCGGCTGTCAGCATCTATCACGAAGCCGAACAGATGCTGGATTCCATCGGCGAGCGTCCTGTCAGACTGGTGGGAGTGGGCATTCAACGGCTCTCCGACCATGAGGAGGGACAGATGACCATCCGGGAATTCTTTGAGGAGACGGCCGAACAGGACGCCGAGCGCCGGCGACTGCTCGATGCCTTGCAAGTCCGTTACGGCCTCGACTTCGCCGGACACCTCACGGACATCTACCAGATGGACACCCTCCACAAGACGGTGGAATATATGCGCAAACATTTCCGCCCCTGAATAAAGGCCAATCCAAAATAACAGATTCCAAAGTGATTATCAACATCAAACAACAAACAGAAACAGGCAACACCCATGACGGATGCTGCCTGTTTTTACGTAAAGCGTTTGGCCAAAACTACTTCTTGATGGTGTCGGAGTTCTGATTGTAGGCCTTGGCAACGCATTTCCACTCGCCGTTCATCTTCATCAGCAGCAGATAGTCGGTAAAGTCGATGCGGCCGCCCCACTTCTCCTCCAGAACACGTACCACGGCCACCGTCTCCTCAATCGCAACAATATCGATGCGGGCTTTGAAATCATCACCAGCACCAACTGTATCGACATTGCGGTAGAACTGGTCGATGGAACCATGCTCCAACGTGCCGTCCAAGAAACCGAACAACACAGCGTCTTCGGTGAACAACTCGCGTGCATAACGGCTGTCGCCCTCAGCCACGCTCTTGACAAACTTCATGGCAGCTTCCTCCACTGCCTTGTACTCTGAAATAGGTGCTCTCATAATTTGTGATTTATAAAAAACATGCTGCAAAAATACGGTATATTACCAAAATAGCAAGTACTGAAAAATTATTCATATACCGATTTGTTTGTCCATATACCTGCCGTTTGCATATTTTTGTATCTTTGCATAATAAAAAAAAACAATATGTACCAACGAAAAATCCCAATAGATCTGGACTGTCCTTTACGGCTGACCATCAGTTTGATAGACTCCAAGTGGAAGTCGTGCATCCTTGACGAGCTGCGGTACCGTAGTATGCGGCCGAGCGAGTTGCACAAGGCGCTCCCGGAGGCCACCCCACGCGTGCTTGACCTGCAACTCAAGGAGTTAGTGGACGATGGATTGGTCAACAAGACCATTTTCCCCGAACTGCCGCCACGCAGCGAATATTCCATCTCGGAATTGGGCATGTCGCTCATTCCCATCATTGACGACATGCTGCGATGGGGCGAAGAACACAAGGAACTGTTTGAGAAAAAGTACGGAAAACACGACAGCAAGTAAGTTAATTCTCTCGAGTAAACCTATAACAAATGCTATAAATATTATAATCAGAAAGGAATTTTATTATGACAAAAGCATTATTCATTAACGGAAGTCCTCGAAAACAATGGAACACTGCGCAATTGCTGTAAAAAGCGAAGGAAGGTGCGAAAGATGCCGGCGCCGAAGTGGAAATGGTCAACCTCTACGACCGTAACCTGAACTACAAAGGCTGCATGAGTTGCTTCGCCTGCAAAGTAAAAGGCGGACGGAAAGGTGTATGCCTCTTCAAAGAAGATCTGCAATCCATTATGGAAAAGGCGTATGAGTTAGGGAAAAAACTGGTGACAGATTCCATGATTGAAACCTTTTAGCAGCTTAACTTTAAGAAAAGTGGCAGTATGGATTTTCGCATAGAATATTGCCCTATGCAATTTTTCTGCAATTTGTGAAAACAATGGTGTTTTTTGTGAAAATTTTACAAAAGAAAACACCGTATTTTTGCATCGTCAAATTGGTTATGACAATAAATACAATATAAAACAAAGAAAACCAATACGTTATGCAAGAATTTATCGTTGACCCGAGATTAAGCACTCCAGAGGAATTAGCGGAAGGCATGCGCCAAGCGCAGACCCTTTTCAAACTGAACCACACCATGCCCTACACCGACGAGTACAACGCACTCACCAAGGAACTCTTTGGCTGTGAAGTGTTTGCGGACGGCGGCTTCGTGATGCCCGGACTGACAGGTGTCTGCTTCGACCGTGTGAAATTGGGCAAGGGCGTGATGATTATGAACAACTGCCTGATGATGTCCCGCGGCGGTATCACCATCGACGACCACGCGATGATTGCCGCCAACGCACAGCTCATCAGCAACAACCACGACCTCCACGACCGGATGCTACTTATCTGTAAGCCCGTCCACATCGGCAAAAACGCTTGGATCGGGGCAGGCGCCACCATCTTGCCCGGCGTGACCATTGGCGACAACGCCGTGGTGGCCGCTGGTGCCGTGGTGACCAAGGATGTGGCCCCGAACACCATCGTGGGAGGAAATCCAGCGAAGCTAATTAAGAATATAGAATAGGAGAACCTTATATTTGGACTGAAACGAACAGAAACAAATAATGGCGCTATTGGATGCCGGAAATATGCAATGATTATTGAAAAAAGTTAAATATAAAGAACAAGAACTATGCAAAATTTTGATTACATGACCCCTACTCGCCTGGTGTTTGGCGAGAATGTTGTAGAAAAGCTGCCCGAAGTAATGGCGGCTATCGGCAAGCGTGTGTTGCTGACATACGGTGGCGGCAGCATCAAGAAAATTGGTCTCTACGACCGTGTGAAGGAGTTGTTGAAAGACTTCGAGATAACAGAGCTCTCGGGCATTCAACCCAACCCGAAATACAATCCCAGTGTGCTCGATGGTGTACGTCTCTGTAAGGAGAACAACATCGACGTTATCCTAGCTGTAGGTGGCGGTTCCGTGCTCGACTGCTCGAAAGCCATCGCAGCAGGAGCCAAGTACGACGGCGACCCCTGGGACCTCATTTCCTACAAGGTGAAGGCCAAAGCAGCACTGCCTATCGTAGATATCCTGACGCTGGCAGCCACAGGCTCGGAATACGATTGTGGCGGCGTCATCTCGCGCACAGAGACCAATGACAAGGTCGGTTATCTGGACCCGCTCCTCTACCCTGTCTGCTCATTCCTTGATCCCCGTTACACGTTCACCGTGTCGAAGAAACAGACGGCGGCTGGCTGTGCCGATGCCATGAACCACATCATAGAACAATACTTCTGCGAGGACTCGACGCTACTGAACGACGGTTTCTGCGAGGCCGGTTTGAAAAGTCTGATGGTGAACGCCAAAGCTTGTCTGGAGAACCCTGAAGACTATCGTGCCCGCGCCGAAATGATGTTTGCCTGCACCCTTGGCTGCAATGGTATCTATGCCCTTGGCAACAGTCGATCGGGATGGCCCTGTCACGGTATTGAACACGCCCTGAGTGCCTACTACGACATCACCCACGGCGAGGGCTTGGCTATCATCACACCTCGTTGGATGCGCCATATTCTCAGTGAGCACACTCTTGACCGTTTCGTGAAATATGGTATCAACGTCTTCGGCATCGACGCTTCGTTGCCGAAACAGGAAATTGCAGAAAAAGCCATCGATGCCACCTACGCCTTCTTCGAGAGCATCAACATCCCGATGCACTTGCGCGAGGTGGGCATTGATGATAGCCGCCTTGACGAAATGGCTCATCACATTGCTGTGAATGAAGGACTGGAGAATGCTTACGCGCCGCTGACGGAGCAGGATATCAAAGAAATTCTTGTGGCATCATTATAACGAACTATACGGATAACAAGTAGCAGCCAAGCCATCCACCTTGGGGACCACACCTCCATGGCGGATGGCTCTTTATGTTGCATGATTAGTTTTCGACTGGCACAATATTTTCGAGGAGTTGACGTTAAATATGGCGTAAGAAAAACGGTATATGATTTGCAACGCTCATAACTCGCTGATTTCTACCCCCCCACGAATTGCACAGGTAATCGTCGGGGGGCTTTCCTCTTTGTTTTTAATTCATTTGCCTCTCTCTGCCGCAAGTTTGCGGCGGGGCGGGATGGTTTTGTAATTATTAACCAAATTATTTTCAATATGATTAGAAAAGTATTCCTTAGGATAATTGCTGCGACGGTGCTGATTGGCACCGCGCAGACAGCACAGGCGCAAACAACGCAGAATATCATTGCCAACGAGTTGTCTGCATCCAAAAAACAAGACAATAGTTCTATAATCGGACGCCCCTATAAATATTTTGACAGAACGGCTTTTTGCGCTTATAATAGATTTCACCCGTCGCAATATCTTACTGATAATAATTGGGATATCCTTTGTGCATTTGTAGAGCCTGGGCCTGCTATAAAATTAGACTCATTTGGTATAACTTATAACAAAAGTCAGTTAAGGCTACTTGAAGTAGGAGATTTGCTTTCTTTTGATAAAGGCATATATTCAACCTCTATGCCAATCTTTAGCAGGCATGAAACAGAAGTTATCCGTAAACAATCCAAAGAGTTTGCCGATAGCATTTTCCCGGCAATTGAGCCGGAAATATCGCGACTTATTACCGACATTGAAAAATTGGGCTATTCCAAACAAACATATAGCCTTATTTTCTCATATCTTCTTGACACTTATATTTGGGACAATGAGCGATTAGCCTCACCAACGGACTGCGAAGATCATGGGTCTTGGAGTGGGGCATATTGGGCAATGTTCGACCCCCGCAATCATGTTAAAGTTGGAACTAATGGTTATGGTCCAGTGAAACAGAATTGGACTGATAGCCTAGGATATTGGCTCAATTCAACTAAACTAATGTCGTTTGCAGAAGAGGTAATAAAGTCGGGAGGAAATCGTATCGAAAACCAAGATATTATAAAAGCTATTGCAGGATGGGGACTCGTGGACGAAAACGGAGATATTCTAATCCCAATAATGCACCGGAACAGCAATGACGATATCGATATTCTTTGCAAGAGCATTACCAATAAGTTAAGCAATGCCATAAAGAATTACTGTAGAACTTGGTATTCTGCCTACAATCTTTCTTCGGAAAGAGTGGGACAAATCATATTTTACCATGAAGTAATGTGGGATTTACTTGAAACACTCGAATTAAAAGAATTGATTTCAATGCCGCCCATTCTTAAAGGCGAGAAAGTAGGAAAACAACATTTTGGCGACATTTGCTTTATCGTCATAGAAAATGCAGATGAATGATATGAACAAGAAAAGCATCAACGGCCAAAATGAATCATTACAACGCCAATCAGTTTTGAAAACGGGTGAAAAGAGTGTTTTCGGGGCCTTTCAAATTTGAAACACGGTGAAAAGAGATTTTTCAAACCAAAAAAATATTGAATTATGGATGCAATCAAATTTTCGGACAAGGCATTGAGCGTGTTCCCAATGGCCTTTTATTTCAGTGCGGTGAAATCGTTTGAGGAGAGAATCGGTGCAGCGGAGTGCGGGTAGGACCGTTTCCGCGAGATGCGCGATGAGTACAGCCGGCTGTTCAAGGCCTTCGACGAGGCCTACAAGCGGACGCAGAAGAGCGAGCTGACGGCGAAGATTGCCGCCCTGGACAAGGAGCACGACGGCTACTCCTACGTGATACAGAAGGTGGCCGAGGCGTGGGCGGCGAAGATTGAGGACGAGAGCCTGGCGGTGCACGGCGTCAGGGTGGCGCAGGTGTTCCGCGACTACGGCTTCCGCACGTCGGAGGCGCTGGTGGCGGAGAACGCGAAGATTCACAATATGGAGCAGAAGCTGGCGGAGCGCGACTTGGTGAGCGACCTGCAGATGATGGGCCTCACGGAGTTGAACCGCCGCCTGCTGAGCCGCACGGAGCAGATTGAGCAGCTGATGGGCAAGCGCAACGAGGAGAAGAGCGACGTGGTGGTGGGCGAGCTGAAGGCGGCGCGCGAGAAGCTGGACGGGCACTACCGCGCGTTCGTCACCTACCTCAACGCGGTGCAGGAGCTGCAGCCGGAGGAGAGCCTCTCCAAAGCGGCGCAGTACTACAACGCCGACCTGGCGAAAATCGACCTGCAATACCAGCAGAGCCGCAAGAAGGGCGGCAAGGACGACGAGCCCACGCCGGAGACAGAGACGGCGGAGGAAATCTGATTCGAAAACGAACTGTAATGAGGGCGGCCCCGCCGGATGGCGGGGCCGCCCTCACTGTTTTTTTAGGGAATGGTGAATTGTGAAAGAATTGACGTAAATTGTGAAAGTACCGTGTGGGGAATTATTCGTAATTTTGCATCATCAAACGGAATGAACAAGAATTGAACAACAAACAATAATACAGATACTTATGCAAGAAATTAAATTGTCAAACGGAGTAAAAATGCCCCTGCTGGGTTACGGAGTCTTTCAAGTGTCGCCCGCTGAGTGCGAGCGTTGTGTCAGCGACGCACTGGAGGTGGAATACAGAATGATTGACACCGCCCAAGCTTATCAGAATGAAGAAGGCGTGGGGAATGCCTGGTGCAAGAGCGGCATCAAGCGCGAGGACATTTTCCTCGTCACCAAGGTGTGGATCAGCAACAACGGCGAGGAGAATGCTGCGAAGAGTATCGACGAGAGTCTGCGTAAACTGCAGACGGAGTACATCGACCTGCTGCTCATCCATCAGGCCTACGGCGACGTATTCGGCACGTGGAGGGCAATGGAGAAAGCCTATCGCGACGGCAAGGCGCGTGCCATCGGCGTGAGCAACTTCCAACAAGCCCGCTTCTTCGACTTCGCCCACTATGTGGATGTAAAGCCGATGGTGAACCAGCTGCAATGCAATGCGATGATCCAGCAACGCGGCATCGAGCCCACGCTCAACGAGTTCGGCACCAAGATGATGGCTTGGGGACCGCTCGGTGGTCAGGGCGTGGATGGCATCATCAAAAGCGACATACTGGCAAGCATAGGTGACAAGTACGGCAAGACCGCCTCGCAAGTAGCCCTCCGATGGCTCATTCAACGCGGCATCGTGGCTATCCCGAAATCCACCCACAAGGAACGCATGGCACAGAATTTCAACCTCTTCGACTTTGCCCTCAACGATGACGATATGGCTCAAATTGCTACGATGAACCAACACGACACCGGCACTGTCAATTTCAATGACATGAACTTTGTGAAGTACCTGATTGAGACTTACGGGTAACAAAAAAACAAAATCAACCAGAAATCTATACAAAATAATAAAATGAGAAGACCTCTTATTATCGGAATAATTGTCGCCGCAATGATGTTTGCCTCGTGCGGCAGCAAAACCACCAAAATGGGAAAGGAAATGAATAATTTGAGTTTTAACCAAAAGCAGGCCGCCGCAATGTCGACCATCGCCTGCAACGAAGCCAAAGCCGACTATACCGCCTTGGCCAAGGCCATCAACAGCGGCTTGGATGCCGGCTTGACGGTCAACCAAATCAAGGAAGCCCTGTCGCAACTCTATGCCTACACGGGTTTCCCGCGTTCTCTGAATGCCCTCGGCACTTTGCAGAAGGTATTGGAACAACGCAATGCCGAAGGAAAAATCACTGAAGAAGGTGTTGAGGCATCGCCGATGCCGAGCAATTACAATGCTCTGGAACAAGGCACCGAGGTGCAAACAAAACTGTCGGGGCAGCCGTTTGACTACAAGTTCTGTCCCGCCGAAGACTACTATCTGAAAGCGCATCTCTTCGGCGACATCTTCGCCCGTGACAACCTCACCCACGCCGACCGAGAGTTGGTGACTGTCAGCGCCTTGGCCGGTCTGGAGGGCGTGGAACCCCAGCTGGCCGCTCACGTGCGCGGCGCTCGTAATATGGGCCTGACCGATGCTCAGCTGCTCGCCATCCCGAAGGTGTTGCAGGAGCGTGTGGGCAAAATGGAGGCGCACCGCGTCGCCGTGGCTATTCAGCAACTAGGTATCAGCGATTCTGCCAACGACCAAATTGCCAGCGATATATATGTCCAGAATTGCGTTGATTTGAATTCAAGCTGGCGGCGGGGCGAGCCGAACACCGCCTATGCGCAGTACTTCATCGGCAACAGCTACGTTTCGCCTTACGACGGCGGTATGGTCAACGTAACCTTCGAACCTGGCTGCCGCAACAACTGGCACATCCACCACAAGCAGGTGCAGGTGCTGGTGTGCGTGTATGGCCGTGGCTGGTACCAGGAATGGGGCAAACCCGCCGTCAAGTTAGAGCCCGGCGTAATCATCGAGATCCCAGAAGGCGTGAAGCATTGGCATGGTGCCGCCAAAGACAGCTGGATGCAGCACCTTACCTACCATAAGGACGTGCAGGAGAAGGCTGATAATGAGTGGTTGGAGCCTGTCAGCGACGAACAGTACAACACATTGCAAAAATAAAATGTGAATGTTATGAACATCAAAAACATCCTCGTTGCAGTCCTCGCCGTGGTTTTCGCTACGGGCTGCAACGGACAGAACAAAAACAATGCCGAGACGCACGGCCGTGCATCTCAACAAACCTCAAATACCGGAAATATGAGCAAATCCATCGTCATCTTCTTCTCCCATGCGGGGGACAACTATTCCGTCGGTGTTATCGACACGGGCAACACCAAGATCGTGGCCGACTACATCAGTGAAATCACGGGCGCCGACCAGTTTGAGATCGTCACCCACAAATACGACGGCATGGCCTACACACCGCTCATCGAGCTGGCCAAGAAAGAGGCTGCAGCAGGCGAACTGCCGCCTTACGAAGGCACCGTTCCCGACCTCAGCGGTTACGACACCGTCTTCATCGGAGGTCCCGTGTGGTGGGGCACCTACCCGCAGGTGATGTTCACCCTGTTCAAGGACATCAACCTCGACGGCAAGACCGTTATCCCCTTCACCACCCACGAAGGCAGCGGCCTGGCTTCCTGCGCCAGCGACGTGCGGAAAGCCTTCCCGAAGGCCAAGGTCACCAGCGAGTTCAGCATCTACGGTCACGAAGTGCGCAGCAGCAAGGCGAAAGTGGAGCGGTGGCTGAAAGGACTGTAGAATCTATAGAAAAAAACATCAATCAAGTCGTACTAATCAAGACAATGAAGAAAACATGGATATTTGTCGTTGCCGTTCTACTTTGCGGATGCAACAGAGAAAACATCAATGCACAAATTATGAATGAAAAGTTGTATGTGACTATCGGCGGGGAAACACGCACCGTCACGATGGAAGACAATGTCGGGACGCGTGCCTTGGTGGCTGCGCTTCAAACGGAAAACATCACCTATCTGGCCGATGACTACGGCAATTTCGAGAAAGTGGGCCATGTCGGACAATCTTTCCCGACGGCAGACCATCAAATCACCACCTCGGCCGGTGACCTTGTCCTGTATAACGGCAACAACATCTGCATTTTCTATGGAAGCAACTCCTGGTCCTATACACGCATCGGCAAATTCGACAATCTGTCGGCGGACGAGGTGCGCCAGTTTGTCAAGGCAGGGCAAGGCGAAGTGGCCATCACCCTTTCCTTGCAGCCTATCCAAACTGGCATTCGGGATTTCTCACCTGAAGAAAACGACAAAGGTCCCGCTTACACGATTACCGGGCAAATCGCGCCGCAAGGTTACAAAGGCGTTGTGATTCAGAACGGCAAAAAAAGAATACAATAAAGCACATCCTTATGAAATACACGCAATTAGGAAACACTGACATTGAAGTCAGCCGCATCTGCGTCGGCTGCATGTCGTACGGGAAGCCTTCGAAGGACTTCCACCTGTGGACTCTCAACCAAGAGGAGACCACGAAGATGATCAAGCACGCCCTCGACCTCGGGGTGAACTTCTTCGACACCGCCAACGGCTATTCGCACGGCACCAGCGAGGAGTTCTTAGGCAAAGCACTGAAAGACCTCGGCGTCGCCCGCGACCAGGTGGTGCTCGCCTCGAAAGTCTATTTCAACGAGGGCAAGCTCTCCGCCGCGGCCATCCGTCGCGAGATCGACGGCACGCTGAATCGTTTGGGCACCGACTACCTCGACCTCTACCAGATCCACCGTTTCGACTACGGCACGCCCATCGAGGAGACGATGCAAGCGCTGCACGAGTTGGTGCGGAGCGGCAAAGTACGTGCCATCGGGGCCTCGGCGATGTACGGCTACCAGTTCCACAACATGCAGATCTGCGCCGAGCGCAACGGCTGGACGCTGTTCTCCACGCTGCAGAACCACTACAACCTCCTCTACCGCGAGGACGAGCGCGAGCTGATTCCCGTGGCGAAGCAGTACGGTGTGTCGCTCATTCCCTACTCTCCCCTCGCCAGCGGACACCTCACCCGCAAGGAGTGGAACAGCGCGTCCAAGCGCAACGAGACCGACAAGGTGATGCACAGCAAATACGACCACGCTATGGAGAACGACATGCTGATCGTCGCCCGCGTGGCGGAGGTGGCGGAGCGTCTCGGCGTGACGATGACGGAAGTGGCGTTGGCCTGGCTGCTGAAGCGGGGTGTCGCCGCACCCATCGTGGGAGCCACAAAAGTGCCGCACTTCAACGACGCGGTCCGCGCCCTCAATCTCGACCTCAGCGACAAAGACGCCGCCTACCTCGAAGAGCCCTACAAAGCGCACGAAGTGGTGGGAGCGTTGTGAGCCGTCGGCTGTTAATTAGCTACGCTGTTGGTGAGCTTCGCTGTTAACATGTAATAACCAACACGTAGTAACCAGTTTTTCGCTTCATTCAAGAAAAGTTGTATCTTTGCAAGATTTTTTGAATAGAACAAATGTGAAAGCCCCAAAACGACAAATGGACAAAAACGAACTCTTAGCAGCCATGTCGGACAGTTATGCGAAGCTGTCCGAGCAAATCGGCAAAATGACAGATAACGAACTGAACGCGACCTTCCAGTTCGCCAATGACCCAAAAAAATGTGGCGCACGATGGATTTACGACCAGTGCGCCCGCGACCTCCTCATACACCTTTATGAATGGCAGGTACTGATGCGCGAATTTGTGAACAACATCCGCGATGGCCATCAAAAGGACTATCTGCCCGACGAGTACCGCAAAAACTACCACGAAATGGACAAGATGCTGGTGGAAAAACACCAGAACACCTCGTTCCAGGAGGCACAGCGGCTTCTGGAGCAGACCCATGACGAAATGATTCAGCTGGCGGGCAGCTTCTCCGAGGAGGAACTTTTCACCAAAGGCCACTACAAGTGCACCTACACCACCGATATGGCCGCTTACTTCACGAGCGTCACCACGAGTCCCTACAAGCAGGCCCTGAAGATGTTGAAGATGCACCAAAAGATGTTGAAGACTTCGTGTTGATGAGCCTGCGGCTGTTGATTAGCTTCGCTGTTAGTTAGCCGTCGGCTGTTAATTAGCTACGCTGTTGGTGAGCTTCGCTGTTAACATGTAATAACCAACATGAAATAACCAACACGAAGTAACCAACATTCACTCATAAAATGTATTTTTGCACCGATAAAGAAGAATCATTATGGGATTACACCGAAAGAATTATTACCAGAGACGAAAGCGAATGATTGAACAAACCCTTGAAGCGCAAGAAAAGGAGCAGCGTCGTTTCAATCACCTGGTCTTTGCCGTACTTGCTGCGTTTTTTCTTTTCGCGATAGGATACTCGATTATCAAAAGCCATAATTACGGAATGGCCGTCATAGGTATCCTGCTTCTTGGCTGGTTCGCTTGTTATTCTTTCCAATCGGAAATTTATAAACTTGCCAAGAAAAAAGGATGGGACTCGGTTGCCAAAATGACTTACGACCCGAAAACCGAGAAACCGCGCGAAGAGGCCCTGTTGCGCGAGGAACGGCTGAAAAATCCGATCGACACGGACACTCTCATCCTCGTAGAGCGGGCAACCGAACTCGACGAACTGGAAATGATCCTCTTCGATTATGTGGAAGTGGAATGCGATAAACTCTACGAGGATTTGCCTTTGTTGTGGAAAGTGGGCGAGTACCGCTATGCCATCACATTCCCCTGCGGGGTTTCGCGTATGCATTTGTACGCCCTCGCGGACAACCTCATCACTTTTCTGGCCCCGGAATCCATTCACGCATGGTGCCGCCCTAAACTCTTCAAGAAGAATATGGACGGATGGCTTTACCTCCGCAACGGAAACGACGACCTGCTCAAGGCCTTTTCAGCCGATGGAACCGTCTGGAGCATCAATGAGGATGATGCAATGCTTTTTGACGCGCGCCCTCAAGCCCCGTATTCCACCTCTGGCTACAAGGAATATCCGGACATCGAATGGGGCTCCGCTGAACAACTTGGGTTGTATTACTGAATTTTACACCCTTGCGCAAGCAAAAAGACAAGCCATCGCTTCATTCAAGAAAAGTAGTATTTTTGCAGAGTCTTTTGAATAGAACGAATATGAAAGCACTCCTTATCAACGGCAGTCCCAACGCGAAGGGCTGCACCTTCACCGCCCTGAGCCTTGTGGCGGAAGAATTACAGAAAAACGGCGTGGAAGCCGAAATCGTCCACGTGGGCCACAAAAACATACACGGCTGCATAAGCTGCGGAAAATGCTACGAAACAGGCAGATGCGTCTTCGATGACATCGTGAACGAAGTCGCCCCGAAATTCGAACAAGCCGATGCGCTGATCATCGGATCACCGGTCTATTACGCAGGCATTGCAGGCACGAAGAAATCCTTCCTCGACCGTCTCTTCTTCAGCACGCACTTTCGGAAGTGTATGAGAGTGGGTGCCGCCGTCTGCTCGGCCCGCCGCGCTGGCACCACCGCCACCTTTGACCAGCTGAACAAGTACTTCACCATCAGCGAGATGCCCATCGCAAGCACCCGCTACTGGAACATGGTACACGGTCACTGTGCCGAGGACGTGATGCAGGATGCGGAGGGCGTGCAGTGCATGCGCATCCTCGGCCGCAACATCGCCTTCCTCGTCAAGGCCATCGCCGCCGAGAAGGAGCGCAACGGTCTGCCCGAGGCGGAGGAAGCTATATTCACGAATTTTATCCGATAAAATGATGAACGACAAACCCACAGGAAAAGACTATGTCGGCAGCGACGACCTCTATGCCGACGTGCAGCGCACCATGCGGCTTTGCGCCGAGATGAACAGCGGCTACCACACGGAGGCCGAAGTGCGCGACTATCTGCGCGAGATCACCCGCGGCGAAGTGCCCGACACCGTGCGCGTCTTCCCGCCGCTCAACATCAACTACGGTCCAGGTGTTCGCTTCGGCGACGACTGCTTCCTCAACTTCGGTTGTACGCTGTTAGCCATCGGCGGCATCACCATCGAGGACGGCGTTTTCATCGGACCGCACTGCGTTCTGGCCACCGAATACCATCCCGAAAACCCTGAAACCCGCCACACGCTGCTTACCAAGCCCATCGTGGTGAAACGCAACGCCTGGCTCGGCGCCGACGTGAAAGTGCTGGCTGGCGTAACCATCGGCGAAAACGCCATCGTGGCCGCCGGCAGCGTGGTCACCAAGGATGTACCCGACAATATGGTGGTGGCGGGGAGTCCGGCCAAGGTGATAAGGGAGATCACTTCGTGTTGATGAGCTTCGCTGTTGGTTAGCCTTCGGCTGTTAATTACTTCGTGTTAACATGAAATAACCAACATGAAATAACTAACATGAAATAACTAACATGTAATAACTAACATGTAATAACTAACATGTAATAACCGATATGAAAAGAGAAATAATCATTTTTATCCTCGCGGCACTGACACTGTCCGCCTGCGTCAACAAACAAGAAACAAAAAACAATGACAATATGAAACAGGAATTGACCCTCACGCAGGAGTGGGACAAGGTATTCCCGCTCAGCGACAAAGTGAACCACCGCAAGGTGACGTTTGAAACACAGTACGGCCTGACCTTGGCCGCCGACCTTTACACCCCCAAGGATGCCAACGGCAAGATGGCAGCCATCGCCGTGAGCGGTCCCTTCGGTGCCGTCAAGGAGCAATCGAGCGGCCTGTACGCTATGAAGATGGCGGAACGCGGCTTCGTGGCATTGGCTTTCGACCCCTCCTATACCGGTGAGAGCAGTGGCGAGCCACGCCGCACAGCCTCGCCCGACATCAACACAGAGGACTTTATGGCCGCCGTCGATTTTCTGTCACAGTTAGACAACGTGGATCCAGAGCGCATCGGCATTATCGGTATCTGTGGCTGGGGCGGCATCGCCTTGAACGCCGCCGCTGCCGACACCCGCATCAAGGCCACCGTGGCCAGCACGATGTACGACATGACCCGCATCAGCGGCAACGGCTACTACGACAGCGACAACAACGAGGAGGCCCGTCACGCCGCCCGCGAGGCAATGGCCAAGCAGCGTCTCGCCGACCCATTGGCCATGGCCGGCGGTGTCATCGACCCGGTACCCGACGATGCCCCGCAGTTTGTGAAGGACTATCACGCCTACTACAAGACCCCGCGCGGCTACCACAAGCGCAGCGGCAACAGCAACGACGGCTGGCGCGTCATCGGCACACAGGCCTTTGCTAACAGCCGTTTCCTCTACTATATCAATGAGATACGCTCCGCCGTTCTCGTGATGCACGGCGAGAAGGCCCACAGCCGCTACTTCGGCGAGGCAGCCTACCACTTTATGGTTGATGGCAAGGCCGAAGGCTATAATTTTATCGGCAAACCGAATCCCAATCCTGAGAACAAGCAGCTGCTAATCATCCCCGGCGCCACCCATTGCGACCTCTACGACGGCGGCGAGGGCAACTACATACCATGGGACACGCTGGCGGAGTTTTTCGGGAAGAATCTGTAGGCATTGCGGAGAACCTCGTTACAATTGTTATATGAAATCAAGCACCCAAACCATTTTGCTCGCTATTTGCGCACTTGTCCTGTCGTCATGCTCAATCGTTAGGGGTTTGACGACCGACGGAAAGTACGGTCCGAACATCTTCAGCTTCGAGAAACGCAAAGTTGATACCATTGCCAACGGCGAGTACACCTTCCAGTTTCCCATAGGCAAGCATGCCGACTGGATTGACACCATGCATTTCCACAACACGCCGCATCAATGTGACTATATGACCTTTCTGGAGGCATTCACAAGGGAAAGCACCACGCAGGGACTGCTTATCATCCATAACGACAGCATCGTCTATGAGCGCTACTGGGGCAATTTCTCAGCTGACCGTTTGGCCACCATTTTCTCTGTTTCCAAATCCATCACTTCGCTGATGTGCGGCATCGCGGTTGACGACGGCTACATCCGCAGCATCGACGCCCCCGTCACCGACTATCTGCCCGAGCTGAAAAAGAAAGACCCGATGTGGCAGAAACTGACCATCCGCCATCTGCTTGACATGCGTAGCGGACTGGATTTCGACGACACCTACGAGCTAAATTGGAAGGAGTTGAGATACCTTAACGCAATGGCGCGATTGAACTATGGACACAATATCTGGAAGCAAATCCAGGGGCTGAAATTTCGTTGTGAACCCGGCACCGCGCGGCGCTACGAGAGCATGACGGCGGCTATCCTCGGCATCGTCATAGAGCGTGCATCGGGCAAGCGCTTTGCCGACTACCTCAGTGAACGTGTGTGGAAGCCGCTCGGCATGGAACATCCTGCGTTAATCAACATTGACAGTCGCAAGCACGACAACGAGCACACCTTCGGCGGCATATCAACCACCATCAAGGACCTCGCCAAAATTGGCCGGCTCTACCTCAATAACGGCGTATGTGACGGCAAACGCATCGTGAGCGAAAACTGGATACGCCAAACCGCCGACTGCGACACCAGTTATTACGGCTATCATTTCAACTGGTACAACATCAACTACGAAGGCTTTATCCGGCCACAGTATTCGGGATATTATGCGCTGGGCATCTGCGAACAAGTGCTATACGTCAACCCTTACAAGAACCTTGTCATGGTGAGAATCGGACTGCAAAACAACTGCGGTACAGTAATTCCGGTTTTGTTTGAGCAACTGAGCGGTCCCTGGCCGGTAGCAAGGGAATTTCCATACCAAACGCTCCGACCAGAATGAACTGCTTAATTCCTCAGAGGAGTACATGATTGGCAAAGAAAAAACCAAACAAATAATCGGCGAAGTGACTGAAGCTGTGAATAAATGGAAGACTTTTGCATCTCGCCTTGGCATATCCAAACGGGAGATGGACATGCTTGACCAAGTATATAAACATTCGCTAAAATGAAACTGAAGAAAAGGAAAATCAAGTCTTCGGCAATATTTTTCCTCTGCTGGTTTGCCCTTTTGGTCTTTCTGGTGGATGGAATTCTGAAATTCCAAACATTGGTTGACTATTTCGGATCTTACGCCTTTGTAGAAATTACGTTATTGCTGTTGGTCATTCTACCCACATTGGCCGTATATATATTTACCAAAGAATAACAGTACGGAATATAGTCACCAACCTTCATCTATGGAAGAACAAAACATCCTTGACATACGAACCCGGAACGAGTTTCGCCAATGGCTTGAAACCCACCATGCGACAGAGAAAGCATGTTGGGTGTGTGTGAAACGCGGTCGCCCCACCGACGACGGGACGTTCTATTATCTCGACGCGGTGGAGGAAGCGCTATGCTTCGGGTGGATCGACAGCCGCCAGAAGCCCATCAACGGGGTGCTGATGCAGTGCTTCACGCCAAGAAAGCGCAACAGTCCCTGGTCGGAGCTGAACAAGGAACGCGCACGGCGATTGGAGAAGTTGGGACGGATGACCGATGCCGGACGGCGGGTGCTACCCCCGATGGGTGCCCGCAGTTTCCGCATCGATGAAGACGTGGAAGCGGCGTTAAAGGCAGCGCGGGCATGGACAAAGTTCAAGTCATTCCCGTCCTTGTATCAGCGCATCCGCGCCTACAACGTGGCCTTTTATAAGAAAAGGGATCCTCTGATGTACCAACAAGCCCTTGCACACCTGATCGAAGAAACGAAAAAGGGAAGGATGTTCGGCGAATGGAACGATTACGGCCGGCTGTTGGACTATTAATTTCCCTATTTGCCAACGAATAAAAACGACAATAAAACAAGTTCAAGATATGAGATACTACATAGTTGACGCTTTCACCGACCAGCCCTTCGGCGGGAACCCTGCCGGCGTGGTACTCCTCGACGGGAACAGCTTCCCGAGCGAGACGCTGATGCTGCAAATCGCCGCCGAAGGTATCCTCGGGATGGGGGTGCCGTGGCGGCTTTGGCGGATGGGAAACCGAATGTGCAAGTTCTTGAGAACGTCCAATCCGTCGGCCTGGTTTTTCCTACTTCCTTTCCCGGTACTCCTTCGGCGATATTCCCTTCAGGCGTGAGAAGAACTTGCTGAACGAGGGCAGGTCGGCGAAATGAAGGCGGTCGGCGATCTGGGAGATGGAGAGCTGAGAGGTGCGCAACAGGAAAGCCGCTTCCATCACCAGCATCTGGTTGACGTAATCGACCACGGTGCGCCCGGAAACCCGCTTCACAATCCGCGACAGATAGTCGGGCGTGATGTTCAACTCGTTGGCATAGAACCCGATGTCGTGATGTTCCGCAAAATGCTGCGGCAAGAGACGGCTGAAGCCGATGAAGATTTCCTCCATGCGGTGCGGAATATGCTCATGTGCCTCCACTTTCTCCTTAACATTGTGGAAATCAAGCAGGAAAACCGCGTAAAGCATACGCAAAATCTGCTGCTTGTAAAGGTTGTCCGAATGCAGATAGGCGATGATTTCGCGCATCCTTGCCTCAAACGAGGCGGCCGTTTCCGCAGGGAGCGTCAGCTTCGGATCGGTCAGCAACATGACGGGCTTGTAGGCCAAGCTGATCATGTCGCGGGCCACCGGTGTTTCGAGCGTGGTGCTTTCGTCCGCCAAAAGACAAAAACCCCGGTAGTCGTCGGAAATGGCGTTGACAGTGACGGCCATGCCCGGCGAGTAGATGTATAGGTCGCCCGCACGTAGCCGGATCTCCCGGCCATTGTAGGTCAACGTAAGCTCTCCCCGCGTGACGAGCGTGAAGGTGTAACAGGCTAAAAAACCCTGCGTCTGGTTGGTCAGACTCGTCATCTGCGCATCGGTTTCCAAACAAAGCATCTTCCCGTCCCAACCATCGATCGGCTCCGCCCCGCTTATCCGTGTCCACCATTCTTTCAGTGTGTACATAATCGTCCGTCTCTATTTTGAAATGCAAATATACAAAAAATATTGTTCGGTTTCAGACAAATTTTGTTCGGTTTCGGTTTTGCCGTGTTGGGTTATAAAATGTAATTTTGCGGGCGTAAAATAATTTCAATTAAATAGTATTGACAATGGAAAAAGAAAAATCAATTGAAGCATTACAATTCTTCGTCACGAACCTCAACGCACAGTCTTTCCAGCACAAGCTGCAGGCGAAGATTTTCGGTTCGTTGGGATTCAAGAAATTAGAGAAAAAATATTTGGAACACGCTGAAGAGGAACAGGGTTTTGTGAACCAGTTCATCGACCGTCTGCTCGATTTGGGCGGCGAGTTGAAACAGCAGGCTGTGGCGGCCCAGAAGCTGTACCAGGATCCCATCGAATTCCTGAAAGCCGACTACCAGGTGTCTGTTGACGGCATCGAGCTGCTGCGCAAGTGCATGGACGGCATCAAGGACGATCTCACCACCTTCGACATGATGAAGGAATATCTGAAGGACGAGGAAGAGGACATGTACTGGAGCGAGGAGCAACTCGGCCTCATCGAATGCATCGGCGCCAAGCCGTGGTTAGTGAAGGCAGCGCTTTAATCATCTATAAAAACAATGACAATGGAAAACGTTAAAAAGGTATATGATTTCTTAGAAAACGCAGGAACGTTTTATTTGGCCACGGTCGAGGGCGACCAGCCCCGTGTGCGCCCTTACGGAGCGATGCTCTATTTCGAGGACAAAATCTACATCATGGCATTCGGCCAGACCAACGCCACCCACCAGATTGACGCCAACTGCAAAGCCGAGATCTGCGCATTCAAGGGGCAAACGCTCCGTATTGAGTGCAAGCTCGTGCAAGACAACCGCCCAGAGGTGGGAAAAGCCTTGGTCGAAAAGATGCCCGTGCTTAAGCCTGCCCTTGGCGAAAACTGCGAGAACGGAGTGATGTACTATCTGAAAGACGCCAAGGCCGATTTTTTCAAGATGATGGAATTGGTGGAAACCGTAAAATTCTAAACAGTATGAAAGAAAAAGTATTGCAAGCCATGCGTGAGGCAGGAAAGCCTGTCTCCGCGGGTGACGTGACCAAAGCGTTGAGCGCTGACCTCAAGGAGGTTGATAAGGCTTTTGCCGAACTGAAGAAGGAGGGTGCCATTGTTTCGCCTGTCCGATGCAAATGGGAACCTGCAAAATAGAAAACTAAATTGGGCATCCGCCAATTGCGGACAACCCAGATAATTTTAACTGTCAACTCATGACCGAAATTAATATACAAGACTACATGAGCGGAGCCATTCGTCGCGTAATGGCAAAGGCTTACCGCAATGTGCTGAGCAATCCGCTGCAGGCAAAGACCGTATGGAGGTTGCAGCAGACTTTCCTGAAATCGGAAAAGCGCCGTGCGGCTGTAAAGGAAAAGGAAGGCGTGGATATTCCACCATTTCTAATATGTTCTATAGCAACCACTTGCAATCTGCACTGCAAAGGCTGTTACGCCCGTGCCAACGGCATTGCGGCAGATAGAGCCGAAGACCAGAAAAAGATGCTGTCGCCAGACCAGTGGAAAGCCATTTTCGAGGAAGCGGCTTCGTTAGGTGTCAACTTTGCCCTGCTTGCAGGTGGTGAACCTATGATGCGCAAGGACATACTTGAGCGTGTGTCGGAGGTTGAGGATATGATTTTCCCCATCTTCACCAACGGCACGCTTATAGGCCCCTCGTATATTGAGTTTCTCAAGAAGCATCTCAATCTGATACCGGTTATCAGCATCGAGGGAATGGAACATTCTACCGACGAGAGGCGCGGTCAAGGTATGTACAAGCGGGCTATGCAGTCGGTAGAGATGCTGCACGCCGAAAATCTGTTCTTCGGCACAAGCATTACGGTTACTACCGAGAATTTCGACCTTGTCACTTCCGATGCTTTTGTCGATAACCTGCGGGCTCTTGGGTGCAAGCTCATCATCTATGTTGAGTATGTTCCGACTGAGCCTGGCACAGAGTATCTTGCCTTTGGCGAAGCCGACCTTGCGAAAATGGAGGCAGTACAGGCACACCAGCGCGAGCATTACCACGACATTATCATTATCTCCTTCCCAGGCGACGAGCAGCATCTTGGAGGCTGTCTGGCTGCAGGACGCGGTTTCTTCCATATAGGTCCCGACGGATGTGCCGAACCTTGCCCCTTCTCGCCATTCAGCGATAGCAGTGTCATTGACTTGGGCATCAAGGGGGCTCTGACATCACCGCTTTTCCGCAAGTTGCGTGAAGCGCATCTGGTTGGAGGCGAACATTCCGGTGGCTGCGCCCTTTACGAACATAGAGAAGAAGTTGAAGCAATGTTAAAAGAATAGAAAATGAATGCAATACGTTATTACAGCAAGTTCGGCCATTCGAAACAAATGGCCGAGGCTATCGAAACCCTAGTTGGTGCGAAAGCTGTTGAAGTTACAAAACCTATAGTAGAACCCGTCGACACTCTTTACCTTGGATGTGGTGTAATGTTTGGAAGAATTGACGGGAAGGTTGTTAGTTTTATAAAGACGCTCACTCCCGACAAGGTGAAGCGTGTGGTTTGCTTCGGTTCGTGCGCCATCATTAAGTCGCCTGTGCCACGGATGCGCCAGTTGCTCGAAGCACAAGGAGTTACAGTTTCTTCGCAGGAGTTTACTTGCCGAGGTTCAATGGGACCGATACACAGCGGGCACCCCGATACAAAGGATATTGAAGATTTCTGCAAATTTGTACAAACAACAATACAAAACTAGAACAACATGGAAATAAAAGCAATAAAATTCAGAAAAGACGGCTTCTACACCCAGCCTTTCGCATTTGGCGGAGAAGAGGGTGTCGATAAGTTTGAGATTAATGTCCGTTATCGTGGTAGTCTCCAGAACTATCTGATAGACACAGGTAGCGAGGTGATTCTGGTGGATACAGGTCTCCCCGCTGGCACGCCCGAGGAGGCTCCTGACGAGAACTCGTTGGCCTTCACCGGCAAGGACATCTGCAGTTATATGGAGGCGTTCGCGGCCCTCGGCTACAAGCCCGAGCAGGTGACCAAGATCCTGCTCACCCACAAACACGCCGACCACAGCGGCGAGCTGAAAAGCTTCCCCAACGCCAAGGTCTATGTCAATGCCGACGAGATGGACGCTGCCGAGCTCCAGGGACTTGCGAATCTCGTCCCCGTCACCTTCACCGACGGCCCGTATTACAACTTCCCCGACAGTCAGAAAATCCACGACGGCATCTACCTCATCAAGGCCAAAGGTCACACCAAGGGCAACAGCATCATCGTGGTGGAGAACGACGGATTGTTCTATATGCTTCACGGCGACATTACTTACGTTGACGAAGCGTTGTATGAGGACAAACTCTCCGTGGTTTTCGACGACCTGCCCGCCGCCCGCGAGACGCAGGATCGCATCCGCGAGTTCGTACGCAACCATCCCACCGTCTATTGCGGCACCCACACCCCGCAGGGCTACGAGAACTTGGAGGCCAAGCGTGTGATGGACCTCGACCACCCCGTGCCGACCGTCCTGGCCGAAGTGGATTTCAGCCAGCAGCAAGCCTCCGGCAAGTACGTCTGCTCCATCTGCGGCTACGTGTATGACCCCGCCGAGCACGACGGCGTGGCCTTCGAGGACCTTCCTGATGATTGGAGATGCCCGCGCTGCAAGCAGAGTAAGGAGAAGTTCAATAGGGCGTAAAGGTGTGTACAAGAGGTTCAAGGACTATACAATAAAAACCGGATGAATATGGAATACAAAACCTTAAACAATGGACTGAAGATGCCGATGGTCGGCCTTGGGGTCTATAACATCCCCGAAAAAGAGACGCAAAGGGTGGTGGAAGACGCCTTGTCGGTGGGCTACCGCAGCATTGACACGGCCGCCATGTACGAAAACGAGAAAGGCGTAGGCGACGCGGTTCGGGCTTGCAACGTTCCACGCGAAGAGCTGTTCGTCACCACCAAAATCTGCGAGCCCTGCTATACGCGGGAGGAGACGCTACGCACAGTTGACCAGTCCATGCGGCAGATCGGATTGGACTATGTGGATCTGATGCTGCTCCACTGGCCCGTGGGAAACCCCACCGTCATGTGGCACACGCTCGAAGAACTCTATGCGCAAGGCATGTTCAAGGCCATCGGAGTGTCGAACTTCTATCCCAACACCTTCCCGATGATTGTGGAGGACGCCAAGGTCATGCCCGTCGTGAACCAATGCGAGGCCCATGTGCTCTACCAGCAGCGGAAAATGAGGGAATACCTGAAGCCTTACGATGTGGCTTTGGAGGCTTGGAGTCCGTTGGCAGAAGGCCGGAGCAGCATCTTCAAAGACAAGATTTTGATGAGTATAGGCGAAAAATACGGCAAGACTTCCGCCCAGATAGCCTTGAAATTCCTCGTCCAGAACGACATCATCATCATTCCCAAGACGACGCACAAGGAGAGGATGGTGGAGAACATCAGTCTCTTCGACTTCACGCTGACAGACGGCGACCTCGCCGAAATACAGCGGTTGGACACCGGCCGCAATGTAACTGGCTGGCCGTCGGATGCGCTTGTATATGAGCCTGCGGTTGTTGGTTAGCCTTCGTGTTAACACGAAGTAGCAAACACGAAGTAACAAACATAAATTACCTAAAATGAGATACTACATCGTTGACGCTTTCACCGACCAGCCCTTCGGAGGGAACCCTGCCGGCGTGGTACTCCTCGACGGGAACAGCTTCCCAAGCGAGACGCTGATGCTGCAAATCGCCGCCGAACTGCGCTATTCGGAGACTGCCTTTGTGCGACGGGATTCCGAGAAGGAGTTCACCATCCGCTACTTCACCCCGATGGCCGAGGTGGAGCTGTGCGGACACGCCACTATCGCCTCGTTTGCCCTGATACACCGCAAACTCGGTGTCACCGGCAGTTGCCTCTGTCACACAAAAGCCGGCGACATCTCTGTCGAGGCAGGACCGCGGGTGTTGATGCAGATGACTGCGTCCAAAATCGTGCAAACCATCGATGAGACGGAGGGAATCTATCGTGCAATTGGCATTTGCGACTACACCCCTACCCTGCCGGTGATGATTGTCTCGACAGGCTTGCCCGACTTTATGATTCAGGTTAAGAATGTTGAAACGCTCAACCACCTGCAGCCCGACATGAATGCCATCAGTGAAATAACTGAAAAACACGAGGCGGTCAGTTTCCACGTCTTCGTTATACCCTCCCCAACCTCCTCCAACTCTCAACTTTCAACTTTCAACTCTCAACTTCGCATCACTGCCCACGTGCGCGATTTCGGGCCGCTGTATGGCGTTCCCGAGGAGTCGGCCACCGGCACCGCCAACGCTTCCTTGACCCATTATCTCCACCAGAACGAGTGCATCCCTGCAACGGGCGACTTCTCCTTCCTGCAAGGCGAGGCGATGGGCCGCCCTTCGGTAGTCGCCACGCATGTTACTGCCGACGGCACAATCTATGTCGGCGGCACCGCGGCAGTGGTGGCGGAGGGGGAATTGCTATTCCGATAGCTATGTTTACATTCGCTTTTGCAAAAGTCAATCCGCAACTCAAGCAAAGGTTTGTGTTGCGGATTTTTTTGTAACCTATCATAAAATAAAGAAAAATTTGTATTTTTGCAGCCGTAATGAAATATTGATGTGGCATGAGCAAAACGACAATGGGAACCAAACTTCCTAGAAAACTGGAGCAAAAGATGCAAACGGTTGGCGAGCAGATCAAGCTGGCCCGCTTGAGACGCAATCTCAGTATAGCACAGGTTGCTGAACGGGCAACTTGCTCTTCACTGACTGTTGCAAGAATCGAGAAAGGCATTCCGACGGTGTCCATCGGAATCTATCTGAGAGTGCTGTATGCCTTGCAACTTGACGACGATATCCTATTGTTAGCGCAGAAAGACGAGTTAGGAAGAGCCTTGCAGGATCTTGCATTGAAACATCGCGAACGCGCATCGAAGAAAGTTTAGAGTATGAAGACCATCTATGTTTACGCGGATTTTGATTGGCTGACAACACCGATGCTGGTGGGCGAATTGGGCTATGAGTCGCTTCGAGGATCGGATAGCTATGTCTTCAAGTTTGATGACAACTGGCTCCGACAATATGGGAGCCTCTTTCTCAGTGCTGATATCAACAATTACCCGGGTCAGCAATACACCCAGCCCGGTCGCGACATCTTCGGCTGTTTCAGCGATGCATTGCCCGACCGATGGGGCCGCTTGTTACTGAACCGCCGCGAGCAGATTATGGCAACAGAAGAACAACGGCCTGTCAGAAAACTCTCGTCGTTCGACTATCTCATGGGCATTGACGACTTCTCACGCATGGGTGGTTTCCGTTTCAAGACCGACCAAAATGGCGAGTTTATCAACTGCGACTGCCTTCTCCGAATCCCTCCTTTGACTGACCTTCGTTCGCTGGTTGCCGCCAGCATGGAAATCGAGAAAAGCGAGGAACAGAACCACCTGCCAGAAAAGAAATGGATTCAACAACTGGTCCATCCGGGAAGTTCATTGGGAGGCACACGACCCAAAGCGGGGGTGAGAGACTTGGAGGGGTGCCTTTATATAGCCAAGTTTCCCTCTCGCAACGATGATTACGATGTGTCGCTGTGGGAGCACTTGAGCCATCTGTTGGCAAAGAAAGCGGGGGTTATTTCCGCTGAGACAAGCATCATCCCCACGGGCGACAAACACCACGCCTTGCTCTCCAAACGTTTCGACCGTACCGCTGATGGACGGAGAATCCATTTCGCGTCAGCGATGACCCTCTTGGGACTCACCGACGGAAGCGATGCACAAACGGGCAACGGTTATCTCGACATCGTCGATTTCATCCTCCAGAACTGTTGTAAGGTGGAAGAAAACCTGCGGCAACTCTACCGCCGCGTGGCATTCAACATCGCCATCGGCAACACGGACGACCACTTCCGCAATCACGGTTTTCTGCTCACTCCACAAGGTTGGACGCTGTCGCCCGCTTACGACATGAATCCCACCACCAATGAGTACCAAAGCCTTCTTATCACCTCATCAACCAATAAGGCCGATTTGAATATTCTACTCGAAGCCTCCGAGGAATACATGATTGGCAAAGAGGAAGCCGCCAGAATTATTCAGGAGGTTGCCGCTACGGTAAAAGATTGGCGAAAGATGGCCGCCACACTTGGAATCGCGAAACGCGAGATGGAGCTGTTTGGTAACAAATTAGGGTGATATCCCGCAACCCAGGCGAAGGCTTGGGGTGCGGATTTTCCAAAGAAATCCCCGACGGTTTTGAGGAAATTATGATTTGTTATCTATCAGGAATATTTGACAAATAAATTGATCCTTCACAATAATATAAGATTATGGAAATCAAAGCAGTAAAATTCAGAAAAGAGGGTTTCTACACCCAGCCTTTCGTCATGGGCGGCGAAGAAGGCCCTGACAAATTCGACCGCAACATCCGCTATCGCGGCAGCTTGCAAAACTACCTTATTGACACCGGCAGCGAGGTGATTCTGGTGGATACAGGTCTCCCCGCCGGCACGCCCGAGGAGGCTCCTGACCAGAACTCGTTGGCCTTCACCGGCAAGGACATCTGCAGCTATATGGAGGCGTTCGCGGCCCTCGGCTACAAGCCCGAGCAGGTGACCAAGATCCTGCTCACCCACAAACACGCCGACCACAGCGGCGAACTGAAAAGCTTCCCCAACGCCAAGGTCTATGTCAATGCCGACGAAATGGACGCCGCCGAGCTCCAGGGACTTGCGAATCTCGTCCCCGTCACCTTCACCGACGGCCCGTATTACAACTTCCCCGACAGTCAGAAAATCCACGACGGCATCTACCTCATCAAGGCCAAAGGTCACACCAAGGGCAACAGCATCATCGTGGTGGAGAACGACGGATTGTTCTATATGCTTCACGGCGACATTACTTACGTTGACGAAGCGTTGTATGAGGACAAACTCTCCGTGGTTTTCGACGACCTGCCCGCCGCCCGCGAGACGCAGGATCGCATCCGCGAGTTCGTACGCAACCATCCCACCGTCTATTGCGGCACCCACACCCCGCAGGGCTACGAGAACTTGGAGGCCAAGCGTGTGATGGACCTCGACCACCCCGTGCCGACCGTCCTGGCCGAAGTGGATTTCAGCCAGCAGCAAGCCTCCGGCAAGTACGTCTGCTCCATCTGCGGCTACGTGTATGACCCCGCCGAGCACGACGGCGTGGCCTTCGAGGACCTGCCCGAAGATTGGAAGTGCCCGAGGTGCAGGCAGGGGAAGGAGAAGTTCAACAGGGCATAGGACGAGTTTACGATGTGTATATTTGAGTTTTTTTTTCAAACATACACTTTGTGTTTTTTTATTTGTATATTTGCATCTTAGGACATAGAATCCTCAATTTAATACAAATAACTATGTTACTTGAATTTACAGTACGAGATAAAGGGATTGTGCACCAAGATGCACCGCCGCGACCAGATCAATGGAAAAATGCGAGATTCCTAGCGATGCAACTATTGTGTAGAAAATTTTGACGAAGAATAGTAATTATTAATGATATGCCAAAGAATAAAGAAATCATAAGGTTCGACAAGGACTATTATGAGTGGATTGCTGAACTTAGCCAGCGATATCGGCAAAATCAGATAAAAGCCGCCGTCAAAGTCAACAGCGTAATGTTGAAGTTCTATTGGTCGCTCGGCAAGGACATTGTGGAACGCCAATTTGAGAACAAATATGGCTCACATTTCTATGAGACATTGAGCCGCGACTTGACTTTGGCTTTGGGCAACAGAAAAGGACTGGCGCCCACAAGCCTTTGGTATGCCAAAAGTTTCTACAGTCTTTATTCCCCACTATTCACAAATCTTCGGCAAGATGCCGAAGATTCGGGTGGGACAAATTTTCGGCAGGATGCCGAAGAATTTGAATTGTTGTTCAGCATCCCTTGGACTCATCATCAGAAGATTATTGACAAAGTGAAGGGTGATGGCCGGAAAGCTTTGTTTTTTGTTCGCAAGACTTGGGAGAACCAATGGGGAAGAGGAGTCCTGATGAATTTTCTGGACACGGACTTATATGAAAGGCAAGGTGCAGCGCTGACAAATTTCCATTCAACATTACCTGCTGTTGACAGCGACCTTGCCCAACAATTGTTGAAAGACCCCTATCATTTTCATTTTGCACAACTCAACGAGCAATACACAGAGAAGGAGTTGAAGGATGAACTGATGAACAAACTGTCGCAGTTTCTCTTGGAACTCGGAAAAGGGTTCTCATTTGTCGGACGCGAATATAGATTGAGTGCCGGAGGCAAAGACAAGTATATAGATCTGTTATTCTACATCATTCCGATTCACAGGTATTGTGTGATAGAAGTGAAGACAACAGAATTCGATTTTCAGGACATAGGCCAATTGGCCGGGTACACAGCCATGGTTGATGAACTGCTGAATACATCTGTTGACGGGGCATCCATAGGACTTCTTATATGCAAAGAAAAGAACTCCGTTTTGGCTCGCTACGCCCTTTCTCGCACAAATGCTCCCATCGGTATCTCAGAATACGAACTCGCGCAAAGGCAACTTCTTACAGAACTACAGGGCAAACTGCCTACGGTGGAGGAAATAGAGAGTGGACTGAACAATATTAACAAGTAATTATGACACTTGAATTTGCAACACATGTTATGAAGTGCTCCTCCACGAAGCCCCGCAACAATGTCAACTACGAGAAGAACTACATTGCGGGGAGGTACGGGGCGGTGCCGTATATTGTCAACGACTAAACTCTATTGCCATGCACTACGTTGATGTGGCAGTTGACAGGAAGAGACGAGGAATTGAGTAAAACATTGACAAATAAGATTGAAGAATAATAAAATAAAGATATTAAGTTATGGTACCAACATTTGACAAGTTTCTATATCCCGTTCTTAATGCACTAAATGATGGGAAAGAGCATACGCTAAAAAGCCTCATGGATGACATGGCACTTATTTTTTCTTTGTCCGATACTGATGTAGCAGAAAAAGTGTCAGGCGGTTCAGAGACCAAACTTCACAACAGAACCCAGTGGGCAACCACCTATTTAGGTAAGGCTGGTTTGCTACAACGTCCCAAACGAGGCATCAATATGATCACCCCCGAAGGAAAGAGTTTGTTGGCCACTGGTATAACTGCAATCACACCAAAGTATCTTGGCGAACATTATCCATCGTTTGCTGTTTTTGCATACGGTCACAAAGACAAGGGTGACCAAGAGAATGTGGCAGTAGATGAACCATCAAAAACACCTTCAGAATTAATGGACGAAGCATTCGGTGAAATCAATGCCACTCTTGCAAGTGATTTACTCGACCATGTGAAAAATCAATCCCCAAAATTTTTCGAGCAATTAGTAGTAAAACTTCTTGTTTCCATGGGCTATGGGGGTAGTCTTGATAATGCAGGTGTAGTAACGCAAATTTCGCATGATGACGGCATTGACGGCATCATAAAGGAAGACAAACTCGGTCTTGACAACATTTACATTCAGGCCAAACGCTACACGACAGGTTCTGTCCAAAAACCTGACATTCAAAAATTTATTGGTGCACTCACAGAACAAGGTGCTTCTAAAGGCGTTTTCATTACGACAACAACATTTTCAAATGGAGCTATTGAAACCAGCAAAAAAGCAGCTGGGGTGAAAATCGTTTTGATTGACGGCGATATGCTCACAAAGCTTATGATAGAGAACAACATCGGTGTTAGTCTCAAACAGACATACGAAATCAAAAGGATAGACACGGACTTTTTCAATGAGGAATAATGTGAGTTGTGTTGCGAAATTATCAACAGGTTAATAGCGTCCTTCCTAGGAGAATGAATTATAGAGAAATAATAATATAAATGAGGATTTAATGGAACAAGAAACCACAATAGAAAAGATAGAGACTTTAGAATCCGAAATCAGAGATTATGCAAATACATTACCCTATTGGGGAAAATATCTTGCCAACCAAATCCTATCCGGTCACGAAGTAACTGATGATAATATAACATCAGCGCACTCTTTTCTTTTAGAAGATTTACACTTAAAAGAAAAATCTGACAGACCAGAAATAACATTGGGAACGCGTTCAATCAATGCGACTGACTACAAATCAAATTTGTTATTTTCTAAATTAGAAAATGTAGAAGGTGTAAATGCTCTTGTGGAAAACCAAACCATTGATTTTTCCAAAAACCTAACTGTTATTTATGGTACAAATGGTTCTGGAAAATCAGGATATGTACGTCTTTTGAAACAAGTTTTCTATTCGAAATCACCAGAAACTATCTTGTCAAATGTATACAACGAGAACGAGCCTAAACCTATCAATGCTAAATTCACCTTCAAATCGAATAATGATGAAATCTCACTAACTTTTTCTGACAAAGACAAGTCAGAGTTCAAACAATTTGCTGTATTTGATGGGAAAAGTGTTTTGAAACATCTTGAAAACAAAAATGAATTTGAATTCAGACCTGCAGGATTGAATTTTTTTGCTGATTACATTGAGGCAATAAAACGTGTTGAAGAAAAATTAAATGCAGACATTCAAAAAAAACAGTTAGGAAACACTGCAACAGATTTAGCTGATTTGTTTGATAACGATTCCGAAATCAAAGTATTTGTTCGAAATCTAAATGCAGAAACAACAAGTGATGATTTGCAAAAATACATCCCATTCTCTGATGAAGATAAAACACGAAAAGAATCTCTTCAGAAGCAATATGACGAACTTCTTTTGGCTTCAAAAGGAAAGGAAAAAGAAATAAAGAAACTTGAAAATCTAAAAATACTGTTATCTCAAAACAAGGAAGCTATTGAGAAATTAAATCTTGCATTTGCGGCAGAAACAATCACAAAATTACAAGCTACAATTACCGATTGCATTTCAAAAGAGTTAGCGGCTAAACAAGAAGGTGTTGAGAATTTCAAAACAGATCTAATCCAAGGAATCGGATCTGATGAATGGAAGAACTTTATTCTTTCAGCAGATAAGTTCGCTAAAATGCAAAAAAATGGACAAAGTGTTTATCCAACGGATAGTGACCACTGTTTACTTTGTCACCAACCTCTTTCTGATGATGCACAAAAACTCATTTCAAGCTATTGGGTTTTTATAAAAAGTGTTGCGGAACAAAACGCGAAACAAGCACAAGAGAAACTTGAAAAAGTGAGACGATATTATGAGGGATTAAACTTTGACCTATTCCCTCAGAACAATACACTTACAGATTGGCTGACAGAACAACATCCCGAGGAATTGAAATTATTAAAACAAAAACTCAATGAGCAAAAAAGTCTATCTGAGAATATTCTTTCAGATATTCAAAATAAAACTGTAAATATCAGACAGCCAATCAATGTTGATGTTGAGAGATATAATGCAATAAACGAAGTTATTGATGCAAAACTCAATAATCTACAAAGCGACGAACAAAGTAAAGCATTAGAGACGTTACGAAAGGAAAAGACTTTTCTTGAACATAAAGAAAAGTTTAATATCCATTTTTCAAAGTTCGAAACGTATGTAACTAGCCAGATTTGGATAAAAAAAGCACAAAGAGCAGATTTCGCAAAACATAACGTAACGAACAAGGAAAAGGCATTGTCAAACAAATATTTTAACCAGAAATACATTGATGGATTCAATGATGAATGCATGAAACTAAACGGAAATTTTGGGATTGAGATTAACCATACGGGGTCAGGAGGTAAATCATACAGACAACTAAAACTGAAAGGCAAGAATCCAAATTCAGTTTTAAGTGAAGGTGAACAAAAGGTGATAGCGATAGCAGACTTTCTCGCAGAAATACAATTGTCGGAAATAAATAAAGGGGTTATTTTTGATGACCCAGTCACATCTTTGGATAATGAAAGAAAAAAAATAATTGCAGATAGGTTAGTTTATTATTCTAAAATAAAGCAGGTCATTATTTTTTCTCACGACTTAGTTTTTCTTTATCATCTGAAAAATGCAAGCAAAAAGGGTTTGGCAGGTATAACCAATAGCTTTATTTGCCATACGATAGAAAAAGAAGGAGATTTTTGCGGAAAGATTCTTCTAAATAATAGTCCTACAAATGAAGGACAATACAACGATCCTCAAAAAGCAAAAGAATGGTTAAACAGAAGTCGAACCGTCAGCGGTGAAACACAAATTGATTATATTAAATCTGGTTTTGCTGCACTTAGATCATCATACGAAGCCTTGGCAATATTCACGATTTTAGGGGGTGTTGTACAACGTTTTGACCCACAAATACGCTTCGGAAGACTAAAAGACGTAAAGTATAACAAAGAATTGGCTGAGACCGTAATTGAGAGGCACGGCGAAATTTCTGATTTAATAGAAGGACACTTGGCTTCTGATGAATATGGAGCCACACCAACCACGAATCAATTAGAAAAAATGATTGATGAGTTTATCGATTTAAAAGATAAAATTAAATCATTATGATGCTATTTAAGACACAAAAAATCATACTATTATGACACCACAAAAATTTATACAACTTCTTCGTAAAGAAGTTAGCACATACAAGAGATTCCTTGAAACCGACAGTCAGGATTGGATTGTCAAGGGATTCATTGATATAGACAAGAATGTCTATACCATTACCAATGACACGAAAGTCGTCTCGAAAATCATCGAGATACTGCTCATCCCAAAATTGGATGCGTTTGCACAGAAAAATGGATTAGAGTTGGAATTGCCCTCAAAACAGAATTTCTATCCTGATTTGACATTCAAGGACAAACAAGGGCATTTATTCGCTGTCGATTTCAAATCAAGTTATTATGAAGGAGATTCTGTAAATGGTCTGACACTCGGTTCGTATTGGGGATATTTCAGAGAAAGAGATTCTGTTAAAAACATGGACCACACCTATAACTCCTACAGTTCTCATACCGTATTAGGTATGCTATATAAGCAGAGTGTAGTTGATGCAAATGAACGAAATGTATATTCTGTCGATGAATTATCTGCAATCCATTCGGTTATTGAAAACTTTATCTTTTTCGTGCAACCTAAATGGAAAATCGCAAATGATATTCCCGGTAGTGGAAACACCCGCAATATCGGCGGCATAACGAATATTCAGAAACTGATTAAAGGCGAAGGCCCATTCTCGACTTTAGGAGAAGATGTATTTGATGATTATTGGAAGGGTTATTTCAATAAGGTGGATGCCCGTACCGCCGGCATAGGTGAGCCGCATTACCACAATCTCGCCACTTACAAGGAGTATCTGAAATCACAATCTGACAAGTTGAACAAACTAAAATAAGTAGCCATGTCCGTAATTGTCCCGGCAATCAAATCTCAAGGTATAAAGACCAAACTCGTCCCTTGGATTAACGATATAGTCCTTCAATCCGGTCTTGACATACCCAACACCAATTGGATTGAACCCTTCTTCGGAACAGGTGTTGTTGGATTGAACACTATCGTGGGTGGAAAACGTGTTGTAGGTGATACTAATCCGCATATCATAAACTTTTACAAAAGCATACAATCTGGTGAAATTACACCACATAATATGCGCAGCTATTTGAATCAAGAAGGAGAACTACTTTCTAAGGCAGACGAGGACGGTTATGCGCATTTTAGGGAGGTGAAAAACAGATTCAATTCTGAACACAGTTCGTTTGACTTCATCTTTCTTTCACGTGCTGGTTTCAATGGTATGATGCGTTTCAACCGCAAAGGCGAATGGAATATCCCTTTCTGCAAGAAACCTGACAGATTTGCCCCTGCCTATATCACCAAAATTTGCAATCAAATACAAGAAACAAAAAAAATTCTGAGACGATACGATTGGGAATTTTGTAATCAAGATTTCTTAAAAACAATAGAAAGGGCATATGAAGGTGACTTAATCTATTGTGACCCACCCTATTTTGGCAGATATGTCGATTATTATAATGGTTGGACAGAAAAAGATGAGGAAAATCTTTTCAATGCTTTATCGCAAACGCAAGCTCATTTTATATTATCCACGTGGCATCACAACGAGTTTCGTTCAAATGAAATGATTGATAGATATTGGGGCAAATTTAATATTCTAACGCAAGAGCATTTCTATCATGGAGGTGGCCATATAGAGAATCGTCACGCTATGGTTGAGGCTTTGGTGTTTAATTTTGATTTGCAACCATTTGCTGAAGTTCCACAACAGCAACAACAAATGGAATTACAGTTCACGTAATGTTGTTTCTAATGTTAATTGAGGGCACTGTCCCCAAAAGTGCCCCCAAAATAGGAAAAGAAAATCCAGAAAAAACACGCAGGAAGGACGATTAGACATGATTATTGCTCTCATACATAATGAACCGCAAATAACCCGTGAGGTAATTTGTGATGCATTGGGAGTTAGTCTTACCACTTTAAGAAAATATCTTCGCATTCTGAGAGAACAATACGGTCTGCGCTACGAGGGCTCCAGCAAAACGGGCCAATGGGTAATTGACAAAAAAGACACTCAATAAATAACACCAATCGGAATTCATGAAGGAGGAATGTTTGATATGTAAGGCTCAGCTGGAATATCTGGAAGTCGATGAACTGATGGAGTGTGCCATCTGCCATAAAAAAGAGAATAGCAAGACTCGTTGCGTTAAAGGTCATTATGTCTGCAACGACTGCCATACCGCAGGGCTTGACACCATTGTTGGCCTTTGCCTCAAAGAGACATCGAAAGACCCTGTCCATATCATCAAGCAGATGATGGCCTTGCCGTTCTGTCATATACACGGCCCTGAACATCACGTTATGGTAGGTGCCTCCTTGTTGACAGCCTACAAGAATGCCGGAGGGCAGATAGACCTTCAACAGGCACTCCCTGAAATGATGAATCGTGGAAAGTGTGTGCCGGGAGGGGCTTGCGGCTTCTGGGGTGCTTGCGGTGCAGGAATCAGCTCAGGCATGTTCATCTCCATCATCTCCAAATCCACACCATTGACAAAGGAACCATTTGCCTTGTCTCACAAGATGACGGCAAAGTCCTTGAGTGAAATTGGCAATATCGGCGGGCCTCGTTGTTGTAAGCGCGATTCCTATCTGTCCATTTTGTCCGCCATAAATTTTGTCAAAGAGCATTTCGCTGTGGAAATGGAAAAACCGATTGTGGTATGCGAGCACTCTAAACAGAACAATCAATGTATTGGAAATCGCTGTCCCTTTTTTAAGAAGCAATAAAACAAATACCGATTTATGGAGATAAAAAACAGACCCAACCCCAATGAGGCCTTCCCGAATCCTAAGATTCCAAGCCTCTGCTTCATCAAGAACGTGGTGAAGAACCCGCGTATCATCATCGGCGATTATACGTATTACGACGATGTGGATGGTGCTGACCAATTCGAGAAGCATGTCACTCATTTCTACGATTTCATAGGTGACCGGCTGATTATTGGCAAATTCTGCGCTATTGCCAAGGGCGTGGAGTTTGTCATGAATGGAGCCAATCATAGGATGGACGGTGTGACAACCTATCCGTTTTATGTCATTGGTGGCGACTGGGGAAGTGCCATTGCTCCAGTGAAAGATGAATTGCCTCTGAAAGGGGATACCGTTGTAGGCAATGACGTTTGGATTGGCCAAAACGCAACCATTATGCCGGGTGTCCATATCGGCGACGGAGCCATTATCGGGGCAAACTCGGTGGTGGCCTCGGACATTCCTCCATACGCTGTTGCCGTGGGAAATCCCTGCCGTGTGGTCAGAAAGCGCTTCGACGACGAGTTCATCGCCTATCTGCTGGAACTGAAATGGTGGGATTGGGACATTGAAAAGATTGAGGCCAATTTCGAGGCCTTGTCAAGTGGTAATCTATCGTTAATCAGAAAGATAAAAGTATGAAGAAAGTCATCGTTATCTCAACCAGTCTCCGCCCGGGCTCGAACAGCCATGCGATGGCGGAGCAGTTTGCCAAGGGCGCGGAAGCCGCCGGGCATCAAGTGGAGTTCGTCTCGCTCAGAGGCAAGGAAATCAAATACTGCATCGGCTGCCTGTCGTGCCAGAAGACGGGTGCCTGCGTCATCAAGGACGACGTGCCGGCCATCATGGAGAGCGTCCTCAACGCCGACGTGGTCTGCTGGGCCACGCCCATCTACTACTACGAGATGAGCGGCCAGATGAAGACCCTCATCGACCGCATGAATGCCATGTATCCCAAAGATTACCGTTTCCGCGATATCTATCTGCTGACCACGGCGGCTGAAGCCGAAGAGTTCGTGCCTAAGCGTGCCGAGGGCGGCCTCACCGGCTGGATCGACTGTTACGAAAAGTCCGCACTCAAAGGCCACATCTTCTGCGGCGGCGTGGGCGGCCCGAACGAGATTGCCGGCAACGCCAAGCTGCAGGAGGCGTTTGAGATGGGGAAGAGGGTGTAAATCTCCGATAATCAATAATTCCGCAATTCGGGTGAAAGCTTGGGTGGCGGATTTTTATGTACTTTTGCGGCCATGAAGACCGAAGAAACTCGCACTTAGAAATGCTATATCGGGCTGCGTTTTTATATTGTTTTCTTTCCCACCGATTGGTGAAATAAAAGCCATGTATCCACACGCTTTCAATTTCTGCTAACGCAGCAATTGGGGATTGTTGGTAAAGTACTCACGGATAGTGATGTGGTTGAATGTGTTGCTCTTCACCGTCTCTCCTTGCTCCACTTCCATAGGTTTTAGCCTCAAAAACTCTATTGTACTTTCGGGCGTGCGGGAGTCGGCTCCATACGTGGAATGAAGGATGTACGAAAGATAAAAAAGATTTTTGGCCATATAATCATCCAAATAATATTCCTTGGAAACTTTGGATTGATTGTTCCAATTGGCCTCAGCATTGAGCTCAATCGGTTTGCCCTGAATGATTCGCTCACGCACCTCAAAGACACTGAGCAGCTGTTGGTTCTCATCCATTACGTATGCCTCATTGGTGGGATCAATCCACAGCCATTTGCCCAACTGCACAGAATAGACTTCGTTAATCACATGGCAATCATCGTAGTAATTTCGGGGCAAGCAGGTGACAACGCGCGAGCGGAAACCTAACGCCAGATAACATTCGTTGGCAAAGAGCGCCAAACCGCGGCAATTCACTCCCTTCTTTTTGGCAAACTTTTCAATCGTTTCCGCGTTTCTCTCCTTCTTGGGCAAACCTGCGCTACCATTATGTCGGATGTGATTATGCACCCAATGCAGAACATTCAATATTCGCGTCACTTCATCTCCTGTGCTGGCCACAGAATCCAAGTTGTACTTCCTCCGCAGTGTTTGCAATTCGGGAGCATCAGCCGACTGGTAGGTGAACGTGGGAATGTCGCGTTGCTGCAAAACATCAAAGGTTTTGCCTGTACGCAGCGTGTCTATGTAATCTGGTTGCGGGACAAAATCCACATAGCTGACACGTTTTTTCCGAATGACAACTAATCTGCTGCATTGCGAAAAATTGTACTCGTATTGGAATTTTGCAGTGTCAATATCAGTAAAATAGAGGAATGTTTTTCCGTCATCCCGCTTCATACAGGGAACTATGTCGTCATGGATGTTGCGCCTGAACCAGAAATCTCCATCGGCATACAAGAAACAGCGATCTATATTGGCATAGACGGTATCTTTAATGACAAACTGTTGCGCAGAGGCTGCACATGTACATACAAAAAGTATGATAAAAAGTATAACTCGTTTTCCCATAGGCGAAAAAGGCGAAAGCGTTTAGGAGACTTCAATTTTTAATCTTTTTCAGTCATACCTCCAAACCCTGCAAGTCCCTTCAACAAAATCTGAAAATACAACGGGACAAAATTACAAATTATTTTCTGATTTCCAAGGGTTTGATGTAATTTTTATTAAAAACATGTTCTGCCTTTGAAATTTATTTACTTTTGCACTCGTAATTTAATCAAACAACAAATGGATAAAAACAATAAAATCATTCTCTTGACCGGGGCGAGCAGCGGTATCGGGTACGACACGGCCGTGGCCTTGGCGAAACAGGGGCACAAGGTGTATGCCGCCGCCCGCCGTGTGGAACGTATGGAACCGCTCCGTGAATGGGGCATTGTGCCGATACAGATGGATGTCACCGACGAAGCATCGATGCGGCAAGGGGTGCAGACCCTGCTCGACCGCGAGGGACGCATCGACGTGCTCATCAACAATGCCGGCTACGGTTACTTCGGGGCGGTGGAGAACGTGCCGATGGACGATGCCCGCGACCAACTTGAAGTCAACATTTTCGGCTTGGCACGGCTCTGCCAGTTGGTGCTGCCCACGATGCGCGAGCAACACAGCGGCCGCATCGTCAACATCGCGTCGGTGGCAGGCAAATCGGTGATCTACTATGGCGGCTGGTACCACGTGTCGAAGTATGCGGTCGAGGCGCTGAGCGACGCGCTCCGCATCGAGATGCAGCCCTTCGGCATCGACGTGGTCATCATCGAGCCTGGGGCCATCAAGACCAACTGGGGAATCATCGCCGCCGACCATCTCGCGGAGACCTCCAAGGATACCGCTTATGCCGAAACGGGCGCAATGATGGCGCAGAACCTGCGAGGCATGTACGAGTCATCGAGCATTTCCGAGCCCTCCGTGGTCAGGAAGGCCATCTGCCGCGCCGTGAACGCCCGTCGCCCCCGCACACGCTACCGCATCGGACGCCTCTCCTCGACAATGGTGTTCTTCCACTGGCTGCTGCCCACCCGCTGGTGGGACAGCATCGTGCGGACGATGGGAAAACGGAAGTGGATGTGAGAGGTATTTTGTAATTTCAAATTCACTATGAGAAAAACACTGATAATCAGCTTTATGACATTGCTTATGGCGCACACTTCTGCGCAAATCGACCTCCACAGCCACGCCATCACACAGGGTTACCTCGACTACATCAAGGCCAACAGCGCCGAGATGGATGAGGGGTTTCCCATCCCGGGCTGGGACGTGGAGAAACACATTGCCTTTATGGACAAGGCCGGCATCCAGACCGCCGTGCTGACGATGCCTGCGCCACAGCCATTCTTCGGCAACGCGGAGGCTTCGGCAAAAGTGTGCCGCAAGTACAACGAGGAGTGCGCCGCGCTAAAGGCCCGTTTTCCAGGGCGTTTTATGTTCTGCGCCGCATTGCCCCTGCCTGATGTGCCGCACGCTTTGGAGGAGGCACGCTACGCCTTGGAGGTGTTGGGTGCCGATGGCATCAAGTTGGCTACCAACAGCTACGGGCAGTACCTCGGCGACCCTGCCTTGGACACACTGATGGCCTACCTTAATGCGCAAAAAACCGTCGTCATCCTGCATCCGCACAAACCCTCTGCGGTCAACGCACAGCTGATTGCCGACGTGCCGTTAGCAAGCTACGAATACTTGGCCGAAACCTCGCGTTCGGTACTCAATATGGTAGCACACAACGTGTTGGTTCGCTATCCGAACTTGAAAGTAGTGGTACCGCACTGCGGCTCGTTTCTGCCTAACGCCCTGCCGCGCTTCCGTTCGCTGCTGCCCGTGATGGTGAAACAGGGCATTATGCAGCCTGTGGATGTCGATGCCAACCTTTCGCGCCTCTGCTACGACCTGGCCGGCGCACCCACCGATGACGTCCTCGACGCGCTTCTCACCATCACCACGCCCGACCATATCCTCTATGGCAGCGACTACCCGTATGTGGCCGAGCCGGTGCTCATCAGCGGGAAGCAGGCCCTGGAGGAGCGTCTCGCCTCGCACGGACTGAACCCGCAGGACATCTTCACCGACAACGCCCGCCGGTTGTTCGGCGAGAATGTGCCCCTGCGGCAATTCGGCGAGCGCATCGTCCGCCTCGCTGAAATAGAGGTGGTGCCAGAGTATCTGGAAGCGTATCTGGCTTACGCCAAAGAGGTTGGGATGACCTCTGTGAAGGTGGAACCCGGTGTGCTGACCCTCTTCTCCATGCAGACCAAGGAAGACCCCTGCAAAATCTACATCCTCGAAATCTACGCCGACCAAGAGGCTTACCAGAGCCATCTCCAGACCGCCCATTTCAAGAAGTACAAAGAGGGCACCGCCCAAATGGTGAAATCGCTGAAGCTGATTGACACCAAACCGATGGTGGGAATGGAGATGATAGGGCATTAAACGTACAGGAAGGTGCCAGCAACGAGTGACTGGAGCCCATGGATGACGCGACATACAATAAAGCAAAATAGAACAACGAAACAATGCCAATTTAGTTTAACCTTCCCAAATCTGTCAACCTTTTTCAGGGGAAGTCAGCCCCTTACATTGTTGGTGTCGATGACATTCCTGACATTGATAACGACGGATCAGGCTCCGACATTGCTGGTGTCGGTACAGGCCCCGGTATCAGCAGGGCACAACGGTCAATAATATCATTGGCAACATCGAAACCCGCATCAGAAACTTTTTTGCTTTTGTTGCCATCATATCCCATCACAAGATGCATAGTTTCATAACCAGCCACAATGTAAGACAATAGCTTGTGATCGCGTTGCGCTGCTGCCTTCTTGTATTTTTCTATCGACGGGCGACCTTTGCCTTGGCGCACATGCAGTAACGCATCCAAAGCTATCAGACAACCACTCCAAAGGATATTACCCGCCGTTTTAATATATTTCCTGTCAACATAGCTTCCCAATTCCGGATCAAATTTGGCTTTCTCTATGTTTTCCTTTGCATTGGCCACATATCTTCTGGCCTCTGCAATGGGATTCTGCTCTTCTGGGTTTTCCATAGCTTTTCTCCTTTCTTCTAATTTTTCATATCCTGATTTGTATTTTTCGGTTCCAATACAACAAGTCGTTTCTGTTCTTGCTGACTTTCTTATCGTACCAAAAAACACGATGCAAAGATACTATGGAAAACAATGCTTTTCAACACTTTTCCGAAAATTTTTAACATTGAAAATCAATATATTACAAAATTGATTGTAATATTTTAACAATAAAACATTAAACCGATGGGAGAATTTTAATTTCAAACCATACATGGAACCATGTATAGATATGGAACCTCTAACGAGGTTTGGAGGGGGAATCTCATGCTACGCATTCGAGGGGAGTTGTGCTGCGCAAAAGGGGAGTCACTATCATTCTTAAAAAAAAAGAGGATTTGGGATTTTTTTCAAAAATAAAAGGTGAGGATTTGGACATTATCTCATAAATTTGTGAGATATTCGGCAAAATATACAATTTTAATTTCGAGAATTTCGGCAAAATTTGTATCTTTGCCTCCCAAAACAAGCAGAATATTGAAGAAAGAATTTTCAAGCGAAAACTGTATGACAAAATGCTCCAATGGAAACAAGAACGTGACGGGAGTACTGCATTACTCATCAAAGGTGCCCGCCGCGTAGGCAAATCGACATTAGCGGAAGGGTTTGCACGAAAAGAGTACGAGTCATATATTTTGATCGATTTCACCGAAGCAGCTCAGGAAGTAAAAGATTTGTTCGAAGACATTTCGAATCTGGACAATGTACTATTTCAACTTCAGTATCATTACAACACCCGTCTCACCCCTCGAAAATCGGTAATTATATTCGATGAGGTGCAGGATTGCCCGTTGGCACGTCAAGCTATCAAAAAACTTGTAAAGGACCAGCGCTATGACTATATTGAGACGGGGTCGCTGATTTCCATAAAAAAGAAAATAAAGAATATCCGTATTCCGAGCGAAGAAACACGACTTGAGATGTATCCGATGGATTATGAGGAGTTCCGGTGGGCACTGAGTGATACGGTGACAGTAGATATGCTTCGTGAAGCATACGAGGCAAAGAGTCCATTAGGTGACGGCGTGATGCGCAAACTTCTACGTGACTTCAGACTGTATATGCTGGTAGGAGGTATGCCTCAAGCGGTAAACGAGTATCTGAACACGAACAACCTCAGTGCAGTGGATGCGGTTAAGCGTGAAATCATAGAGTTGTATGCCGATGACTTCCGAAAAATCGATTCCACGGGCAAAGCCACAAGGATGTTTTATGCCGTGCCTGGACAGCTGAACAAGATATAGTATTCCGCTATCTTCTCCCTGATAGGCTCACACTGCGGATAACGCCGCAAGATGTCATTCATTACAATCTCCCTGTGTCTTTCGCGAATGCTGTAATTGTTTTTGTAGAAATCCGATTGTGTGTATTCCGCCAATTTGTCAATGGATGACATTCCTTGAGCTGTCGCCGTCTTCTCCCAATCCCAAAACCGTCGGAAAACCGTGTCCAACGCATGTTCTATGCCCTTCTTCACCTCCGAGGAAATCTGCGGATAAATATCATCTGTCTGATTATTAATCTCTTTTGCTGACGCCGGAGTTATAGGTTCTGCCCTGTTTGATTCCTCTTGAGGCAAGGTCTCTGCCGCCTTTTCTTCCTCTTCTTGAACGGCTGGCAAAGTCTGAACATCCCCGTTTTCCACTACATTCACAGAAGAGGTATCAGAGGCAGCAATACCCTCTGTCTCTTTTGTAATAGCCTCTGCCTGATTATTTTGCAATCTTGATAATAACGCCCATGCACCTGCCGCAACACATAACAAAACAGCAAAGACAAGTATTGGAATGAAAGCCTGTCTGTGTTTGAGACCTTGCAACACTTCCTCCACATTGCTGTAACGCTTCTCGCGATCGTACTGCGTGCATTTGCGGGCGACACGACTGTAGTCATGAGGAAACAGCTGCCGCAAGATAACCCCAAAGGCATATAGGTCGGCGCGGTTGTCAAGCGGCAGCTCGCCAGACTTTTGCTCGGGTGCGGCATACTTTTCGGAACCCGCCGGCTGTTTCAAGATGCCATGGTAGTCGGTATCCGCCAAGCCAAAGTCAATGAGCTTCACATTGTGCCCATTGTTCGTGATAAGGATATTGTCGGGCTTGAGGTCGCGGTGTATAATTTGTTTGCTGTGATAATAATCCATCGCCGACAACAGCTCCTCGGCAATCTTCAGCCTTGTCTGTCGGGAAGGATTCTGCTTGAGGAATTCCTTGAGCGTCATACCATCCACATACTCCATCACAATAACTGGACCAGCTACAGGGTCTGTTTCATAACTGAAAGTTCTGACAATATTGGGATGATCCATCTGCACCCCCAATTCGAACTCCTTGACAAGCAGACGCTTATACACAGTCTCTTGTTGGTGTTCCGGTTTCAGTCCCTTCAGCACAAACCACTTGCCGTAACGTTGGGCTTTATACAATTGATTGAAACCATGCGACGGGAATTCGGTATATGTGGTGAACACATCCGAGATTTTCTCGATGGAGGAAGTGATTTCGCCAGATGAAGAGACAGCAGATTCCAAAAGCCACAAGTTGATTTTGCAAATTTACACAAATTTCCCGAATTATACACAAATGAGAAAATTTATTCCCACGGTTACCGCAAGAATTATTTCATTCTTCACTCCTTTACCCAAAACTTTCAAGTATCCTTTTCCGATTCGACATATTCAAAACACATTAAAACAACAACTTACACTAACTCATACCCATTCTGATGATTATCGTTTTTTTTTGATACAACATATCGAAAAAATCACTATTTTTGCACCATCAAACAAATAGATAAATTTTTATCGAATGGCAGTACAAATGAACACCTCTCTGGTAGTGGCAAAATCGACGTTAAGCCGGTTGCAGCTCTACTATAGTTACATCAAAAAGATGCAGCAACTGGGCGAGGAATATGTATCGTCATCCGCCATTGCGAAAAGCCTCAACCTGAATCCGGTACTGGTGCGCAAAGACCTGGCGGGGGTCAGCAGTACGACAGGCAAGCCACACCTCGGTTTCAAAACTGACGGACTGATGAAAGACCTAAGCGAATTTTTTGGTTATAACAAAGTGAATGAGGCCATTTTAGTCGGTGTCGGGAATCTGGGAAGACTGATACTTACCAACAAGGAGTTTTCGAGCATGGGACTCAGGATCACCGTCGGATTCGACAAAGACCCCGACCTTCACGGTCTCCAGATTGGCGACAAATACATCCTACCCATGGAAAAATTAGCCAACTATGTCGAACGCACCGGAGTCAGAATCGGCATTATCACCGTGCCCGCCGACCAAGCTCAGGCAGTGTGCGACCAACTGGTCGAATCCGGCATCTTAGCCATTTGGAACTTCGCCTTCACCCTGCTACATGTACCCCAAGGCATACTCGTGAAAAACGAGAACCTCCCCTCCTCGTTGGTCGTATTGTCACATCAGCTGGCACAAAAAATGAACAAAGACAACAACTTGAATGTAACAAAAACAAGTTAAACAAATACATTTTCAATAATTATATTCCTATGAAAACTCAGAAAGAAAATGCAGCATCCAAAATCGATAAAAAATTATCGATAAAAGAAGAAGTCGACGTTTTAGTTAGGAACGCCGAAGAAGCACTTAAAACTTATATCACCTTCGACCAAGAGCAGGTGGACAAAATCGTCTATGCTATGGCATTGGCCGGTCTAGAACACCACCGCGAGCTTGCGAAGTTGGCGCACGAAGAGACGCAGAGGGGTGTTTATGAGGACAAAATCATCAAGAACATCTTCTCCACGGAGTACATTTGGAATTCCATCAAGAACGAGAAAACGGTGGGCGTTGTGGAGGACAATGAAATGGAAGGTTATGTGGAAGTTGCCGAACCTGTAGGAATCGTGGCCGGCGTGACACCTGTGACCAACCCCACCTCAACCACTATGTTCAAGTCATTGATCTGCACCAAGGCACGAAACCCGATCATCTTCGGTTTCCATCCCTCCGCCCAGAAGTCGTCGGTGGCCGCCGCCAAGACACTGTATGACGCTGCTATTGCCGCCGGTGCACCCGAACACTGCATACAATGGATTGAACATCCTTCTGTCGACGCCACGATGGCCCTGATGAACCATCCGAATGTCTCGCTGATTCTAGCCACGGGTGGTTCTGGCATGGTGCGCTCCGCATACAGCTGCGGCAAACCCGCCCTCGGCGTGGGACCCGGCAACGCACCCTGTTACATTGAGACTTCCGCCAATGTGAAACGCGCGTGCAACGACCTGATGATGTCGAAAACCTTCGACAATGGCATGATTTGCGCATCCGAGCAAGCCGTCATCGTTGACAAAGTCATCTCCAACCTGTTTGAGGACTATATGAAAGAAAACAGCTGCTACTTCTTGAATGAGGAAGAAATCGAGAAAGTGTCGAAATTCGTGATCAACATTGAGAAAGGTGCTGTCAACCCTGATGTGGTGGGCAAATCGGCCTACTGGATTGCCAACAAATCGGGCGTAAAAGTGCCTGAAAACACAAAGATCCTCATCGCCCGTCTAAAGGATGTGGGCCCCGAATACCCCTTGTCACGCGAGAAACTTTCCCCGGTATTGGCTTATTATGTAGTGAACAACCATGTAGAAGGCTTCGAGATGTGCCAGAAGATGCTTGACATGGGTGGTTTGGGTCATACGGCCATCATCCACAGCACCAACAACGACCTCATTGAGAAGTTCGGCAGAGCCATGAAGGTGGGCCGTATCATCGTCAATTCGCCTTCTTCACAAGGCGCCATCGGTGACATATACAACACCAATACCCCGTCACTGACACTCGGTTGCGGTTCCTACGGCCACAACAGCACCACAGCCAACGTTTCTACTGTCAACCTTATCAACAAAAAGAAAATCGCAAAAAGAAGAGTCAATATGCAATGGTTCAAAATCCCGCCGAAAGTCTATTTTGAATACGGTTCGGTACAATATCTCGAAAACATGGAAGGCATAAGCAAAGCCTTTATCGTGAGCGACCCGATGATGGTGCAGCTCGGCTATGTTGACAAAGTGACCTACTACCTCAACAAGCGCGAGGAGAGCTGCCATTACAAGATCTTCTCCGATGTGGAGCCCGATCCGGATGTGGACACCGTGATGAGAGGCGTAGCAGAAATGCGCTCGTTCCAGCCCGATGTCATCATTGCCTTGGGCGGCGGTTCGGCCATGGACGCGGCCAAGTGCATGTGGCTGTTCTACGAACATCCCGAGACCTCCTTCGACGGCCTGCGTCAGAAATTCATGGACATCCGCAAGCGCGTGGTGAAATTCCCGCACCTGGGACAGCAATGCAAGATGGTTGCCATCCCGACCACCTCTGGCACAGGCAGCGAGGTGACCGCCTTCACAGTCATCACCGACAAGAAAAAAGGCATCAAATATCCGCTAGCCGACTATGCGGTGACCCCCAACGTGGCTATCATTGACCCGCAGTTCGTGGTTTCATTGCCGAAACGTGCCACCGCTGACACCGGCATGGACGTTTTGACCCATGCCATCGAGGCCTACATCTCCAACATGGCCAACGACTACACCGACGGTCTTGCCCTTCAAGCCATGGACCTGGTGTTTGGCTACCTGAAACGCGCCTACGAAAATGGCCAATTTGATCTGAAAGCACGCGAGAAGATGCACAACGCCTCCTGTATCGCCGGCATGGCCTTCACCAACGCCTTCCTCGGCCTCAACCACAGCATGGCACACAAATTGGGCGGCGACTACCACATCCCGCACGGACGTGCCAACGCCATTCTTTTACCTTATGTGGTGAAATACAACTCTTTGAAACCCAACAAATTCGTTCCGTTCCCAAAATATGAACGCTTCATGGCCGACGAAAAATTAGCCAAGGCAGCACGTTTCCTCGGTTTCGGCGGCAACACAGACGAAGAGAGCATCGACAACCTCATCGCAGCCATCCGCCAACTGATGAAGGATATGGATATGCCGCTCAGCATCAAGGATGCTGGCATCGACGAAAAACAGTTCATGGCCAATGTGGAAACCCTCTCCGAAAAAGCTCACGACGACCAGTGCACAGGTGCCAACCCTAAATATCCGTTGGTAAAGGAAATCGTCGAAATTTACAAACAAGCCTATTATGGAAAATAACAGACTTCTATAGAATCCGGGATTTATCCCTAAAAGACAGACAACACATATAACTAACTCAAAAAAAGAAAAAAATGAACAGATTCACATTACCTAGAGACCTTTATCACGGAGAGAACGCTCTCGAAGCATTGAAGACTTTTACAGGCAAACGCGCTGTCATCTGCGTGGGTGGCGGAAGCATGAAACGATTCGGTTTTCTTGACAAGGCCATTGCCTATCTGCAGGAAGCTGGCATGGAAGTCAAGGTGATTGACGGCATCGAGCCTGACCCGTCAGTGGAGACCGTGATGAATGGTGCCGCCGTGATGCAAGAGTTCCAACCCGACTGGATTGTGGCCATCGGTGGCGGTTCGCCTATTGATGCCGCCAAAGCCATGTGGATTAAGTACGAATACCCCGAAACCACTTTCGAGGACATGTGCAAAGTGTTCGGACTGCCCAAACTGAGAACCAAGGCCAAATTCTGTGCCGTTTCATCCACCTCGGGCACGGCAACCGAAGTGACCGCCTTTTCCATCATCACCGACTATGCCAAAGGTATCAAGTACCCCATTGCTGACTTTGAAATCACACCCGACGTGGCCATTGTTGACCCAGCCCTGGCCCAAACCATGCCCAAGAAATTGGTGGCCCACACGGGAATGGACGCCATGACACACGCCATCGAAGCTTACGTCTCAACCGCCCACTGCGACTACACCGATCCCCTGGCCATGCACGCCATCAAGATGATACAGAGAGACTTGGTAAACTCATACAATGGTGACACACAAGCCCGCAACGAAATGCACAACGCCCAATGTCTTGCCGGTATGGCATTCTCGAACGCACTGTTAGGCATTGTCCACTCCATGGCCCACAAAACGGGAGCTGCGTTTGCCGACTTTGGCGCACACATTATCCATGGTGCCGCCAACGCCATGTATCTGCCCAAGGTGATTGCCTTCAACGCTAAGAATCCCGAAGCCAAGCAACGCTACGGCGCCATTGCCGATGCCATGAATTTGGGAGGAAACAACGACGACGAAAAAGTGGCCCTGCTCATCGCTGCCCTGCGTAAGATGAACGACGACCTCAACATCCCACACTGCATCCGCAACTACGGTGCCGACTCCTATCCCTGCGAGCAGGGCTTTGTACCTGAAAACGTGTTCCTTGAAAGACTGCCCGAAATCGCCAAGAATGCCATTGGCGACGCTTGCACAGGCTCCAACCCGCGTATCCCGACACAAACCGAGATGGAACAATTGCTGAAGTGCTGCTATTACGACCAAGAAGTTGATTTTTAAACTGTGATAACCGTTGACAAGCGCGGCGGCCAGCACATAAAGCGGTCGCCCGCTCAAACGGTTTTGCAGTTATAAAGAGAATAATCGTTCAATATTAATAATCTTAAAAACAACCAATATGAATATTAAAGTTTGTGTTGGCAGTTCATGCCACCTCAAAGGATCCTACGATGTGATCCAAGCAATGAAAGAAATTCTGAAAAAATACGACGTGGAAGACGCCGTCGAACTGCAGGCCAGTTTCTGCCTTGGCCACTGCGCCGAAGGCGTGAACGTGCTGACCGATGGCATAGCACCCGAGAAGGCCAAGAAAACAGCCACAACCCTTGCCGACGGCACTCTGTTGCTCCACAATGTCACCAAGGATAACGCAGAGGAAGTGTTCGTGAAGGAAATCTATCCGCTGATTGAACTATAAAAGTTAATTGAACTATAAAAACTAATTGAACTATAAAAGCTAATTGAACTATAAAAGCTAATTGTCATGTCAAAATACTTAGAGTTTCGCAACGCGCGTTGCAAAGACTGTTACAAATGCCTGCGCGAGTGCCCGGTAAAGGCTATCGATTTCAAGGGGCACCAGGCCGAGATCATCGAGGACCGTTGCATCCTGTGCGGCCATTGCACCTTAGCCTGTCCACAGAACGCAAAAGTAGTACACAGTGAGTTAGCTGAAGTGAAACAGCTGCTTTCCGGCGAAGGAAAGGTAATCGCCAGCGTGGCACCTTCCTTCATATCAAGCTTCGGCCTCACCGACTTTGGCGTGATGAAGTTGGCCCTGGCCAAGTTAGGTTTCGCCGACGCAGAGGAGACCGCTGTGGGGGCGCAGGCCGTCACCAAGGAATATGCACGGTTGCTCCGCACTGGTGAGTTCAAAAACTTCATCACCTCTGCCTGCCCCGCCGCCTGCCGCATGATCCAGGAATACTACCCCATGGCGCTGAAATACCTCGCTCCCGTCGATTCGCCGATGGTGGCCCACGCCAAAATCCTGAAGAAACAGCATCCAGAGGCCAGTATCGTCTTTGTTGGCCCTTGCATTGCCAAAAAACGCGAGGCTGAGGAATGTCATCTCATCGACCATGTGTTGACCTTCGAGGATGTGGTGACCCTTTTCGAGGAGAAAAACATCAAGCTCGACGAAATCACCAACCTCGACCTCGGCAAAAAAAACGGCATACCCAACCTGGCCAAGGAATACCCAATACCACAAGGCATCATCAACTCCTTCCCCACCCTGCCCGAAGGCTACGAATACGTTGCTGTCGATGGCCCTAAGAAATGCGTGGAGGCCCTGAAAAACATCGAGCACTTAGACCATGTGGTGATGGAAATCAACCTTTGTGTGGATGCCTGCGTCAATGGTCCTTGCTCATTGGTCAAAGAGGGCGGTTCCGTCAAAGCCACCGCCGATGTACGCAAATATGTAAGCCGCGAGAAGCAGATGCTGACCGGAGCCCAAGACGAAAGCCCGCTTCCGGTGAATCTTGCGACGGCACACCAGCGCATCCGCAGCCACAGCATGGCCGCCACCGAACGCGACATCGAGGCCATCTTGCGGAAGACCGGCAAGACCAAGCCCGAAGACGAACTGAACTGCGGATCCTGCGGCTATGCCACATGCCGCGAGAAAGCCTGGGCTGTCTATAACGGCTATGCCGATATCGAGATCTGCCTGCCCTACATGCGCCAGCGCGCCGAATCACTCTCATTCGAGATCATCCAAAACAGCCCCGAAGGCATCATTGTCCTTGACTCGGAACTCAACATTCAAGAGGTAAACAACAAGGGAAGAGAACTTCTCGGCATCGATGCCAACAACGCCAAAGGACGCCCCGCCATCGACTTCTTCAACCCCATCGATTTTTGCAACGCTCTCACACAGAAGAAGCACATCAGCTGCAAGCAAACCCATATACCCACCACAGGAAAATACATTGACATGTCTATCAACTATTTGGCTGGACAAAACGTTATTTTCGGCATTCTGAAAGATGTCACCGAAACAGTGGATTATGAGAATCGCATCATGAAGGTGAAGATGGAGACCCTGACCACTACCGACGAAGTTATCAAGAAGCAAATGCGTGTGGCACAGGAGATTGCATCACTTTTGGGCGAAACAACAGCCGAAACCAAAGTGGCACTGCTTAAACTCAAGAAAACACTCACTGAAGAAAATACGACGAAATGACAGAACTCTGCTTAGAATCGGGATGCACCTCGCTCAACCACGTGGGCGAGGAGCTTTGCGGCGACAACGTGGCCAGCACCATGAAAGACAACTTCACCACGCTCGTCTTGGCCGATGGCTTAGGCAGCGGTGTGAAGGCCAACATCCTCTCCATGCTCACCTCGAAAATCCTGTGCACGATGGCTGCCAACGACATCGACATCTACGAGTGTGTAGAAACCATCATCCAAACACTGCCGGTGTGCCAGGAACGAGGCGTGGCCTACTCCACTTTCTCCATCATCCATGTCAACACCGAGGGCAAAGGGGTTATGTTCGAGTTCGACAACCCCGAAGCCATCTACTACCATCAGGGCCATTGCCAAAACTTCGAGCGCACCGAACTTGACGTGTGCGGGAAAAAGGTGTTTCGTACCGACCTGGCCCTTGAAGAAGACGACATCATCATCGTCATGTCCGACGGCACTATCCATGCCGGCATCGGCCAAATCCTCAACTTCGGCTGGGAACGCGACCAGATCATGGAGCACCTCGACACCAACATCAAGCCCAACATGTCAGCCCGCGCCGTAGCCTGCATGCTGGCCTCAGCCTGCAACGACCTCTATGTTGACAAGCCCGGCGATGACACCACCGTTGCGGCTGTCAAGATACGCAAACGACTGGATGTCAACATTATGGTAGGACCTCCTGTCGATAAGGAAAAGGATGACTTCTACATCCAGCACTTTTTGGAAGGCCCGTCGAAGAAAATCGTGTGTGGAGGCACCAGCTCCACTATTGTGGCGCGCTATCTGAAAACAGAGCTGAAGACCAGCTTCGACTTCCCTGACAAGGATGTGCCACCCATCGGATACATCAATGGCATTGACCTGACCACCGAAGGTGTGCTCACCTTGCGCCGCCTTATGCAAATGTTGGAGAAATACATCTCCATTTCAGATCTCACACCCAAGAATTTCACCAAGCAAGACGGAGCTTCGCTACTTGCCGACTTCCTCTTTGAGCGAGCCACCCACATCACCTTCTTTGTCGGACAAAGCGTCAATGTGGCCCACCAAGGATTGCCCATCGACACAACGATGAAGATGAAGCTTGTGGAGAAGATTGCCGACAACCTGCGCAAGGTGGGAAAAGTCGTCAAACTAAACTATTTCTAACCTTTTTCTGAAACAAATAAACGAAAAAAACAAGATGAATTCACAACGGATTTTTGATACCAACGTACAACTTGTCAAATACAACGTGCTGAAAGAGGTCATCCGACGCGCATACGAAGGCGGATTGGAGGATGCCTACATGGAGGTGCCCAAGCTGCTCAGCCCCGGTCCGAAAGCCGAGACGCGCTGCTGTATCTACAAGGAACGCGCCATTCTGCAAGACCGTATCCAGATGGCGATGGGAGGCGACAAAAACAACCCCAACGTCATTGAAGTCATCGACAGTGCCTGCGACGAATGCCCTATCGACGGCATTTATGTGACACCTGCCTGCCGCGGCTGCATGGTGCACAGCTGCAAAGAAGTTTGCCCCAAGGACGCCATCACCATTGTTAACCATAAGGCCACCGTTGATAAGGACAAGTGCATAGAGTGCGGCAAATGCACCCAAGCCTGCTCCTACTCCGCCATCATCCTCCAGCACCGTCCCTGCATGGTGAGCTGCAAGGTGAAAGCCATCTCCATCGACGAAAACAAGAAGGCCAAAATCGACAACGAAAAATGTATCTCTTGCGGAGCATGTGTCTATAAGTGCCCCTTCGGAGCCATCTCCGACAAGTCGTTGATATTGGACATCATCGACATCCTGAAAAAATCGGAGAACAACACCAAATACAAGGTGTACGCCGTCATCGCACCCGCCATCGTTAGCCAATGCCGGTTCGGCCGCGTCACACAAGTGGTGACGGCCATCAAAAAGCTGGGCTTCCATCACGTGGTGGAAGCAGCCCTCGGTGCCGACATCACCCTTTACCACGAGGCTCAGGAATGGAACGAGAAAAAACTGATGACCACCTCTTGCTGTCCTTCTTTTGTGGCTTTCGTAGAGAAAAACTTCCCCGAGCTGAAGCAATACATCTCAACTTCCGTCTCCCCCATGGTGGAGACAGCAAGGCTCATCAAACGAGTGGACCCGACGGCCAAGGTTGTCTTCATCGGCCCCTGTACATCGAAGAAATTGGAATACCGGTTAGAAAAGACTGGCGGCGCCATCGACAGCGTCATGTCTTTCGAGGAGCTGCAAGCCTTCGTCGATGCCCGCGGTATCGACACCACACAGATGGAGGATTCGGAGCTGAACAACGCCTCTTACTACGGCCGTATTTTCGCCAAATCGGGAGGCATCGCCCAAGGCATAGCCGATGTGGCCAAAGAGATGGGGGTGGAAGGAGTTAAACCCATCGCCATGAACGGCATCGCCGAATGCAAAGCCGCGCTGACAAGACTGAAATTCAACAAGGCTACCGAGAACTTTTTCGAAGGCATGGCCTGTGACGGCGGCTGCTTGAACGGCCCTGTGTGTATCACCCACAGCCCGCGCAACGTCGTCGATGTTGACAAATACGGCAACGAGGCACAGGAAAAAACCATCTTCAACTCCGTGAAGCTCTACAAAATGCATATATAAACCACGAGGTTGCACACTTATTTATAAGCTATTAAGTCCAAATATTTATAGATTGTTTATTCTATAATTCATATTTTTTATTTATTTAGAAAATAAAATTTACAAAAGTAACGATTTATATCTAAATAAATAGGGTCTTGCAAAAAGTCGCCATCAAATTGAATTATGGAAATGAACAACGATAAATACCAAAACCGATACCGCATTCCATCAACCCGATTGCAAAATTGGGATTACGGGTGGAATGCAATTTATTTCGTAACCATCTGCACCAAAAACAGACGTCATTTTTTCGGTGAGATTACGAATGGAAAAATGCATTTGTCGCCCGTAGGTGCAATTGCCGACGTTTTATGGCACGAATTAACAAACCATTTCGATAATATTGAATTGGACGCATTTGTCGTTATGCCCAACCATATACATGGTATTATCGCAATCAATAATGTGGGCAACGGTAACGGCGGTATCGACGATGGCAACGGCGGCGACGGCGGCGGCAACAACGGCGACAACGGCGGCGACAACGGCGACAACGGCGACAACGGCGACAACGGCGACAACGGCGGCGGCAACGGCGACAACGGCGGCGACAACGGCGGCAACGGCGACAACGGCGGCGACAACGGCGGCAACGGCGGCGACAACGGCGGCAACGGCGGCGACAACGGCGACAACGGCGACAACGGCGACAACGGCGACAACGGCGACAACGGTAGAGACAACGCATGCGTTGTCTCTACGTCATCCGATTCCCCATCATCATCATCCGATTCCCCATCGTTATCCGATTCCCCATCGTCATGCACACAACAAACGACACAACCGTGCAAAACCATCGGACAACAACGTTTTCAACACCAGGGTTCGAAAACATTATCATCCATTGTCGGATCATATAAATCCGCGGTTTCGAGGCACGCACACCGATTGGGATACGATTTTTCATGGCAATCACGTTTCTATGACATTATTATTCGTGATTATTCTGCTTTGATAAAAATACAATCCTATATATGGAATAACCCGATAAATTGGAAGGAAGATAACTTTCTTAAACGATGACCGAATCAACCATCATTCAATGATGTCGGTAACGCTTAAGCAGATTTTCGGAGAGCCTATTCAAAAATTTTTTACCTTTGCACTTTAATTTCAACATCAGTAAATTATGGAAAACAAAACAATAAAGGCTGTCTTTGTGAACGGGGGACCGCGGAAGAAATGGAACACATATAAAATGCTGGAAAGCGCTATGAAGGGTGCTCAGGAGGCCGGCGCCGAGGTGGAGGTGGTCAACCTCTACGACATTGATTTCAAAGGATGTAAGAGCTGCTTCGCCTGCCAGTTGAAAAATGCCAAGACAGACGGTGTGTGCGCCATTCGAGACGATTTGCGTCCTGTGCTTGAAAAGACATGCGAGGCAGATGTGATTGTCATCGGTTCGCCTGTCTATTTCAGTTATCCCACGGGCGAAACGCGTTCATTCCTCGAAAGGTTAATCTTCCCAAATTTCACCTATGACTACGACGAACAGGGGAACCGTCGTCGTCCCATCCGTGAGAAGCAGACCGCCATGATTTTCACAATGAACATACCCGAGGAAGCCATGGGAGATTGGAAATATCCTGTGCTACTGGGTACTTGTGAAAAGCAGTTAAAGGAGAATTTCGGCCATAGCGAAACGCTCTACGCCTGCAACACCTACCAGTTCACCGACTACTCCCGTTACGCCATGACCGTGTTCAAAGAAGAGGACAAACGCCAGCACCGCGACGCACACTGGCAGACCGACCTGCAGAACGCCTACGAGCTCGGGAAACAGTTGGTGGAAAAGGCAAAAGGAGAATAAATAAAATTCTTATTTTCACAGATTGCACGGGTTTTCATGGATATCAACAAAAAATGGAAATGAAAAATTTTCTCCTGTTGATTCAAAAAAAAGAAAAAATCCGTACTTTTGCCACTGTTTTTGAGCCTTGGTAAAGGCGAGGGGTAGCCCTATAATATTCCACTGATTATCAACAAATTATAGGACTGCCTTATGAAAAAGACAAAACTCCGTTCCTACATCTACAACGCCGTAATTATCCTACTTCTGATAGTGGGAATCGTTTATGTTGTGCTTCAATTCACCCACTTCGGTCACGTGGAATACACCGACAACGCCCGTGTGTGCCAATACATCGCCCCACAGAACACCCGCGTGCAAGGATTCATCCGCGAAATCCGCTTCGAGGCGTACCAGCACGTGAACGAGGGTGACACGCTCGTCACCCTGGAGGACAGTGAGTACCGGCTCCGATTGGCGCAGGCTCGCAGTGACCTCGCCCGTGCCGAACAGCAGAGCAAACAAGCCGGCTCGTCGGTGCTCAGTGCCACCAAAAACATCAATGCCACACAGTCGCTGAAAGAAGAGGCTCGTGTGAACATGGAGAATCTCCAGCGCGATGACCACCGATACGAGCAGTTGTTGCTTGTCGGCGGCGTTTCGCAGCACCAGTACGACCAGACCCACACCGCCTACCTTGCCGCCAAGGCCCGCTACGAGCAAATATGCCATACCGTTGATATGCAGCAGAATGTTGCCGACGAGCAGGGCTACAGCCGTTCCGCCTCCGAAGCGGCGGTGAAACTGGCGCAAGCGGCCGTCGAACTGGCAGAACTTAACCTGTCATACTGCTACATCATCGCCACCCACTCGGGCGTAGTCGGTGCACGCGACATCAACATCGGCGAGCTGGTCAATCCGGGGCAGACACTCGTCAGCATCGTCGATGAGAACCAGAAATGGGTGGAGGCCAACTACCGCGAAAGCCAACTACCTCATATCAAAGACGGTGCGGAGGTCAGCATCGTGGTGGATGCCATTCCCGACCGCAAGTACAAAGGTCGTGTGGAGCGCCTCGCCGACGCCACTGGCAGCGCCTTCTCGCTGCTGCCCGTCGATAACGCCACCGGCAATTTTGTCAAAGTGGAGCAGCGGCTCACTGTTCGCATCGCCCTCGACGAGAACAGCGCTGAGGACCTGAAAAAGCTCAAGGCGGGCTACAGTGTGGAGTGCGAAGTGAAATACTAACGTTATGCAAACCAACCATCCTTTCATGATGCCCATGTTCCGGGCATTCGTGCCGCGGCGCATCCAACCGTGGATTTACCTTGTGCAGGTGATGTGCATCCAGTTCTCCAGCGGGGTCTATCTCGGCGCGTTGGAGGCGGTGCGTGGCACCACCAACCTGATGATCGAGGACCTGCTGATGCTGCTCTACACCGGCTTAGCGGGTATGGCGGTCTGGTTCCCGATGCTCTTCCGGATGAAGTTCCGCTTCACCAACCAGCAGCTGCTCTGCGGCGCGGCGGCGGTAATCGGCATCTGCAACTTCATCACGATGAGCACCACCAATATGGCCATACTTCTGCCCATCTGTTTCATCGCGGGCATCGCGAAGATACAGGGCACTTTTGAATGTATGAGCAACATCCAACTGTGGATCACGCCGCCGCGCGACTTCGGGGTCTTCTTCCCCGTGCTGCACATCGTCCTGCTCACTGCCATCACGGGCAGCGCATGGCTTGCGGCGGTGGTCGCCTTCCACCTTCCCTGGCAGATGATGCACGTGCTCACCATCGGCACGATGTGCTTCGTCATCCTCGTGCAACTCACCCTTTGCAAACCCTTCTGCCCGATGCCGCAGCGGATGCCGCTCAAGGGCATCGACATCACCACCGGGCTGCTGATAAGCGTACTGATGCTGATGGTCAGCTACTTCCTCGTCTATGGAGACTACCTGATGTGGTTCAAGTCGTCGCGCCTACGCTGGATTGTCGCACTGTCGGCCCTGCTGTTGGCGTTCATCCTCTATCGCCTCAAGACGGTGGAGAAGCCGTACATTTCGTTGGAGATCTTCCGTTATAAAAACGTGGTGGCCATCTTGTTGGTCACCGTGGTGGCGGAATTGCTGCTCGGCGCGGAGCACACGTTGGAGGAGATTTACTGGAGCGAGGTGCGAGGGTTGGAGGAGCACACCAAGACGGGACTGTGTCTGTGGTCGTTGCCAGGCGTGTATGCCGGCGTGGTCATCACCCTTTTTTGGCTCGGACACAGGAAGTGGAAAGTGTGGAAGTTATTCGCCATCGGCTTCGGCTGCATCATGGTATATGCGATACGGATGTACTTCCTGATGGATCTCAACGTGCCGATCACGGCCTACCGGTGGGCGTTGGTGTTCCGAGGGTGCGCATACGCGGTGCTGGCGGTGTCGCTGATGTGGTCGCTCCACGAGTCGGTGCACGAGCTGGAGCACTTCTTTATGGCGCTGTTCATCTTCAATGTCATCCACATGTACCTCGCCGGCGCCTCAGGCTACGGACTCTATACCTCGCTGTTCCAGCATTTTATGGCCGACAACATGTCGCGATACAGCTCGTACCTGACGTTGACGGGTGTGGATATGCAGCAGTTCGACATGAACGGGTTCATGAACGGCTACTATCTCCATTCGATGATGTCGGTGACGCTGAAACAGATTTTCGGGCAGATAATTTGGGCGGCGGGCTTCATGACGATGGCGTTTCTGTTGTTGGACATTCCGAGGGTGCGCACGGGCATCGAGAAGGTTCCTTATTGGCCTGTGTATGGCATCAAGATGCTGGCGCGCGGATAAAGAATCATATTTTTTTTTATTTTTGCCGCCTCTAAAGATGAAATAATAAACACGAACAAACGATACGTGTAATATGAGAAAAAATGTTTTGATAATCTTTGCCTTGATAATGCTTATAGCATGTCGTGGCAGGCAAAAGCAGGCAGAAAGTGCTGATGCGGTCGTTGCTGATTCAACGGAAGTTATGGCACCGAAAGAAACGGACTTGACGGCAAGTCATCCCCAAAGCTACAGTCTGACGGGTACCATTGGTGAAGAAAAAGCCAGCATGGTGCTTGACAAGAACGGCAACAATGTGACGGGTGTCGTCACGCGATGTGACTATTGCGTACCCATCAATGTGGAAGGCACTTGGCAGGGTGAAAACATCACAGTGGATGGCGTAAGTCAAGCCGGCTCACATATTAAATATAAATTGACTGTTGCAGGTAACGCAGTTCAAGGTGCAGAGATATTGTCTGCCGAAGGAGAAGTCGAAAAGCAAAACGTCGCCATGACGATAGAACACAGCCAACCTTGAGGACCATTCTCAACGACACTCCTCCGCACCCGTGCGCGGTGAAAATGACAGAATGAAACAATAGAGGCAGACGAGCAGGGTTCACTTTAATTGGGTCGGATAGATCAGTGATTCGTCTCGTTTCATTATGTAGCGGAAGTCCCGGTCGATCTCATTGTATCTTGGTAACAGCACCAACTCGTCGCTGGTGAGCTTTTCCACCACAAATACCCTTCCATCATAGCAACCTCCTTGGATCTCCAGCAACCACTTGCCGGATTCTTTCGAGAGAGTATAACTATGCCACTCTGCGAGACAATTCGTTCGTGAGTCGGATACCCGCACATTGTCGTTTGTGAACTCCATACAGATAGTTCCTTCTGGGATGTACACCTGTCCTGCGATAGTTATTTCGAACGACTGCACCGTGTTGGCCCATTTGCCGATAAGAGCGTCATTGTCCTTGTTGTCTTTTCCGCAGCCCAACAGGATGGTGGCAAGGGTAAGTACGGTGATGTTTTTAATACTTAAATGTTTCATATTTAATATTTTTTTGATGATTGCTCACTGGATTTGACACACATTTCCTTTTCTACTCCATTAGACGCAAAAAAAGACGATTTCGTTACATTGAAAACGAATCTTTCACGTTTGAATTGTAAGCGGAAGATATTCGGGATGTTTTGCAATCACAAAACGCAACTCTGAAAGAGAGGTCTCGGGTTTGCGGATTTTTTTGTACTTTTGCAGTCAATAATGAAGTGATATGACCATCGGTAATTTTTTGCAATCGTTTCTGTCTGTGCTCAACGCCATGAGCCCCTATCTGCTGCTGGGATTCCTTATCGCCGGAGTCCTGCACGTGTTCGTGCCGAAGCGGTTCTATGCCAAGTATCTGTCGCGCGACAACAAGCTTTCGGTGCTGTGGGCGGCATTGTTGGGCATCCCGCTGCCGCTCTGCTCATGCGGGGTTATCCCCACGGCCGTCGGGCTCAAGAACGAGGGTGCCTCGAAAGGCGCTGTGGCCTCGTTCCTCATCGCCACACCACAGACGGGCATCGACTCCATCTTGGCCACCTTCTCGCTGATGGGCTTGGGTTTCGCCATCGTGCGCCCCGTGGCCGCACTGGTCACCGGCATCTGCGGCGGCTTCCTGGTGAACCGTTTCGTGAAAGCCGACGAGGGCGAATACGTTTCGGTGTCCTGCAAAGTGGAAGGCGGCAACCGCCTGTGGCGCGTGCTCAAGTACGCCTACTTCGACATGATTCAGGACATCGGCCTGCGATTGGTCATCGGGTTGTTGGTGGCCGCCCTCATCAATGTGGCCGTGCCCGACGAGTTCTTCCTCTCCTTCGGGAGCCAGCCGCTGTTGCAGATGTTGGTCATCTTGGTGGTAGCGGTGCCGATGTACATCTGCTCCACCGGCAGCATCCCTGTGGCGGCGGCCCTGATGATGAAAGGCCTCTCGCCCGGCGCCGCCTTGGTGATGCTGATGGCCGGTCCGGCGGTCAACATCGCCTCCATCCTCGTGGTGAAAAAGTCGATGGGCAGCCGTTTCACGTGGATCTATCTGCTCACCATCGTTGGCTTTTCCATTCTCTTCGGACTGCTGATCAACGCTTTCGGCATCAATGTCGTCGGCATGTCCGAAAGTTGCGGAATGCACGGTGCTTGTTGTCATGCCGAGGCCGCCGCGCCCAGCGTGTTCAAAATCGTATGTTCGTCATTATTAGTTTTATTCATCATAATTGCATTGGGTATGAAATTCTTTGACAAATTCAAGAAACAGAAAACCGAAGCCGGGACGGTGGTTTATACCGTCGAGGGTATGCACTGCAACCACTGCAAGGCCGCCGTCGAGCAGTCGGTGGGCAAGTTGAAAGGCGTTGAGACCTGCGAGGCCACCCCGGCCGCCAACACGCTTGTGGTCACGGGAACCGCAAGCGAGAACGACATCCGCAAAGCCGTGGAACAAGCGGGCTTCGAGTTCAAAGGGGTGAAATAAGAAAGTGGGAATATAGCGGCATAAGTATTCCGATGATTATGGCATTCATTACATTAATCTTTCAAACACAAATAATTTGGTATTACACTGATAATGAGTGCTGCAAGGATTTTCGTGCCTTTGAGGTGATGTTATGTTCGACATCCTCCCTGGTCTCAACCACCCGCAAACCTGCGAGCAGTCGTTCACGGCGGAGATGTGACAGTTGCGTTTATTCCCTAAGCCTTCCTGTATCCCTTCCCATCCTTAACCACAAGGCCTTCGTTTAGCATGTCCGAAAGGACGCGGCTGAGCGAGGGCCTTGTCGCACCCAACTGTTGGGCCACATCGGCCACAGAGGTGATGCTGCCATTCGTCTCAAGATATTCGACGACACGGTTTTTCAGTCCCTTTACCGCAAAAGAGCGCATCTTTCCGCTCAGGAAATGCCCTTTCGCTGAAAGTTCTTCCAGGAAAGCCCGCAGAACGGTCGGCTCTTGCTGCATGGACTCAAAGAAGGCCTCTCGGTTGATGTGCCACACAACGCAGTCCGTAACTGCGGTAACTTCAACGGGAATGATGTTGGGGGTAGCGAAAAGGAACGCCGGTGCCAGCAGCATCGGAGCTTTCAGACGGTCGACGAGCAATTCGCGGCCCTCCTCGCCCATCATTCTCGCCTCGGCCTGGCCCTCGACCAGCACCATCAACGCACGGCAAGGGTCGCCCGCGTCAAGCATACGTCTGCCCGCAGGATATTCCTGTCGACGGCAAGGGTGGTTCAACAGCCTCTCCAGGGCCTCGTCGCTGCATTTTGCAAAGAGTTTGACACGCTTCAGTTCCTCCATATCAGTATTTTCTGCAAAAATAACAAAAAAATCCGTCTGGTAACAAATGTTACACTTTACCTCGTGGCGCGGTGGTATTTTTGCACCATCAAATCAAAAAGAAAGGAGAACACTATGAGTTACAACGAATGGAAAGACAAGACCGCGAGTTTCAAGAAGATTGACGTGCGCGGCGTTCAGGGAAACTTCTTCCCGGGTATCAAAATGCAGGCCATGAAGATGGCTGTCGGCGAGGGTATGGAAATCGTGCAGAACTTCGACCCGCTGCCGCTTTACGAGGTGATGGATGGCCTCGGTTTCGAGCGTCACACCGAAAAGGTGACCGAGACAGAGTACCACGCCTATTTCTACCGCACTGAGGTGAAACAACTGGAGAAGGACATCCCGATGCGTCCGGCCCCGCTGACCCACATGCCGATGATCGACGAGAAACTCGGCAACATCGCCGTGAATTTCTGGGACCTGACCTGGAATGACAAGAACCGATACCTGCCTTACGAGATACGCCTGCTGCTCTCTCTGACTAACGCCGTCGGTGCGGGTCGTATGCGTCAGGCCACCCGCGAGCTGGTGAAGGCCTACATCCACGGTCTCGATTCCGCCGCTTTGGACGATGTGTTCGAGCTGTTTGCCTGGAACCAGGGCATCGGCTACTTCAGCTCGGAAATTGGCCCTTCCGTGCTTTTCCAAGCCTACAAGACCATCAAGCAGATGGAGAAGAAAGGCAACAACCGCGAGGAAATCGCCGAGGTGTTGAAGGAGAAGTTCGGGGAGAAGCACCCGGAAGTAAAAGTAATGTAGGGAATTGATAATTGAAAATTGATAATTATGAGTACTATCACAGCAGAAACAAAATTGTCAGATCTCATCGCCCAGTATCCGTGGCTGAAGGGAGAAATGGCGAAAGTGAACGAGAAGTTCAAGATGTTGAACTCGCCCGTTGGAAAGCTCATGATGGGAAAGGCTACCATCGCTGAGATGAGCAAGAAATCAGGTATGGATGCCGACATCATCATCAGTCGGATTAACGAGTTAATAAACAATCATACAAACCAATAAAGAAAGGAGCAAATGATGAACGAGAAAATGTTTTGTTTCCAGTGTCAGGAAACTGCCGGATGCGCCGGCTGCAAGATTTCAGGTGTGTGCGGAAAGACCCCGCAAGTGGCTCATGCACAAGACCTTCTGATTTATGTCATCAAAGGACTTGGCGTTATCGCCAATCACCATCAACATGGTTGCGGTCACGACTATTGCGACTTCCGCAAGAGCATCCACGCTTTTGTGAACGACGCGCTGTTCTGCACCATTACCAACGCCAATTTCGACATGGAGAGCATCTACGCCCGCATTGACAAGGGCTTGGAAATCCGCGATATGTTCAAAGATCGCGTAACCAACAAGCAAGGTATTGAGCTGCCTAAACTTGATGTTTTGGAATGGAACGGCACTCGCGAACAATACGATGAGAAAGCGCAAACCGTGGGCATCCTCGCTGAAAGCAACAAGGATATCCGCTCGCTGAAAGAACTCACCATGTACGGTCTCAAAGGTATGGCCGCCTATTTGGAGCATGCCGCCCGCCTTGGTCAGGTTAATAGCGATATCAACGAGTTTATCCTGCAAACCCTCGGACAGCTTGTCACCTGCAACGATGCCAACGAGCTCACCGCCCTTGCGCTGAAGACCGGCGAATGGGGCGTGAAGGCAATGGCCTTGCTCGACAAAGCCAACACCACCGCTTTCGGCAACCCCGAAATCACAGAAGTGAACATCGGAGTGGGTAACCGTCCGGGTATCCTCATCAGCGGACACGATCTGAACGACATCGAGCAACTGCTGGAGCAGAGCAAGGACGCGGGCATCGACATCTATACCCACAGCGAAATGCTGCCTGCGCATTATTATCCGAAACTCAAGAAATACAGCCACTTGAAAGGCAACTACGGCAACGCCTGGTGGAAACAGCGCGAGGAGTTTGAGGCCTTCAACGGTCCTATTTTGTTCACTACCAACTGCATCGTGCCGCCAACCGGCAGCGCCACCTACAAAGACCGCGTGTTCACCACCAACAGCACGGGATTCCCGGGTTGGAAGCACATCCCCGCCGATGCCAACGGCAAGAAAGACTTCAGCGAAATCATCACATTAGCCAAGACCTGTCAGGCCCCGAAGGAGATTGAGACGGGCAAGATTGTGGGCGGTTTCGCGCACGAGCAGGTGTTTGCCCTCGCCGACAAGGTGGTGGAGGCCGTGAAGAGCGGTGCCATCCGCAAGTTCGTGGTGATGGCGGGCTGCGACGGTCGCATGAAGAGCCGCGAATACTACACCGAGTTTGCTAAAGCACTGCCCAAGGATTGTGTCATCCTCACTGCGGGTTGTGCCAAATACAAATACAACAAGCTCGCCTTAGGCGACATCGGTGGCATCCCGCGCGTGTTGGACGCCGGCCAGTGCAACGACAGCTATTCTTTAGCTCTTATCGCATTGAAACTCAAGGAAGTGTTCGGTTTGGACGATGTGAACCAACTGCCCATCGTCTATAACATCGCGTGGTACGAGCAGAAGGCCGTCATTGTGCTGCTGGCCCTGCTGAGCCTTGGTGTGAAGAACATCCACCTTGGCCCGACCTTACCCGCATTCCTCTCGCCCAATGTGGCCAATGTGCTCGTCGAGAACTTCGGTATAGGCGGAATCAGCACGGTAGAAGAGGACATGAAGTTGTTCGGTATCTAAGGTTTCTTGTAACCTTTCCCGTCTTTGATCTGTAAACCTACGTCCAGCATCTCCGGTTTCACGAATGATGCTGGCAAGGTTTTAATGAAATGCTATTCCTATAGAGAAAACAGTATAATTATATGAGAAAATCAAGCCGCCAAATGGATGCCACCTTTGCATTGGAGGTGTTGGACAAGGCTCCATACGTGACAGTCAGTTTCATCCGTCCCGATGGAACACCCTACGGATTACCCCTGTCGTTGGCGCGGACAGATGAGAGGACGTTCTATTTCCATTGTGCCTTGGAGGGCGAAAAGCTCGACTGCATAGCACACTGTCCGACGGTCTTCCTGTCGGCCGTCACGAAATGTGCGCCTACCGTTGGTCCGAAAGACGGCAATTTCACGCTGCAGTACAAATCAGCAACTGCCGTTGGAAAGGCAGAGATGGTGACCGACCGCGAAGAGAAGATCGAAGGTCTGCGGGTCATCTGCCAACGGTTCCTCCCCAAGCACATGGACGCTTTCGATGCTGCCATTGTCCGCAGCCTCGAACGGACGGCCGTGGTGCGCATCACCCTCACGAAGCCTCCCATCGGCAAGCGCAAGCAGTACGACAAACAAGGGGAGGAAATGAAGTTTGGACGGTTGGAGTAGTCATTGGCACAAATTCAGGCGAAAAGCTTGGGTTGCGGAATTTTTCAGCTAAGCAATGAAGTGATATGATCATCGGTAATTTTTGGATATCGTTTCTGTCTGTGCCCAACGCTATGAGCCCCTATCTGCTGCTGGGATTCCTTATCACCGGAGTCCTGCATGTGTTCGTGCCGAAGCGGTTCTATGCCAAGTATCTGTCGCGCGACAACAAGCTTCCGGTGCTGTGGGCGGCATTGCTGGGCATCCCGCTGCCGCTCTGCTCATGCGGGGTTATACCCACGACGGTCGGGCTCAAGAACGAGGGTGCCTCGAAAGGAGCATTGGGTATGAAATTCTTTGACAAATTCAAGAAACAGGAAACCGAAGCCGGAACGGTGGTTTATACCGTCGAGGGTATGCACTGCAACCACTGCAAGGCTGCCGTCGAGCAGTCAGTGGGCAAGCTGAAAGGCGTTGAGACCTGCGAGGCCACCCCTGCCGCCAACACGCTTGTGGTCACGGGCACCGCAAGCGAGAACGACATCCGCAAGGCCGTGGAGCAAGCGGGCTTTGAGTTCAAAGGAGTGAAATAGTCAGTTGCAATCTTCCTTTTGGGGTCGGATTACCCCAGCACCACGTCCATCACCATCATCAGGACGAAGCCGATGGCAAAGCCGATCGTGGAGAGGTTAGTGTGGGTGCCTTGGGCGGTCTCGGGGATGAGCTCCTCCACAACCACATACATCATGGCACCGGCGGCGAAGGCCAGCAGGTAGGGAAGAGCCACGCCGAGAATGCCGGCCAGCAGCAGAATGGCCACGGCTCCGATGGGTTCCACCACGCCGCTCAGGGTGCCGATGAGGAACGACTTCATACGGGAGTTGCCCTCCGCATGCATGGGCATCGAGATGATAGCGCCCTCGGGGATGTTCTGGATGGCGATACCGATGCTTACCGCAAGGGCGGCGCTGAGGGTAAGCCCTTGCGCTTCGCCGGCAAAGACCACACCCACGGCCATGCCCTCGGGCAGGTTGTGGATGGTGACGGCTAATGCCAGCATCGCCGTGCGCGAGAGCTTCGACTTCGGTCCCTCGGCTTTCAGGGCGCCGTTGTGCAGGTGCGGCGTCAGCTCGTCAATCAGCAGCAGGAACGCGATACCGGCCAGGAAGCCTATGGCGGCCGGCAGCACACGCTCGCCCGCCATCTCGATCGACGGTATCAGCAGCGACCACACGCTGGCGGCCACCATCACCCCGCTGGCGAACCCCAGCAGCGTCTTCTGCATCCTGTCGGGGATCTCCTTCTTCATGAAGAAGACGAAAGCCGAGCCCAGCATCGTGCCGAGCAATGGCAGCAGTATTCCGATAATGATTGGATTCATCGCTTCATTATTTCATGATGCAGCCTTGTTTTTGCCGGTGATTCGGTTTCGAGAACCGCTCAAGCTTGGAGCCATTCATAGCGAGCAAGGGAATGGATGGGCAAAAACGGAATCAGAATGGGGGTCTTCTTAACGTAGGCCTGATATTCGGGGTCGTTGCCATAGACCTCGTTCTGGCGCAGCTCCAACCGACGGGCGCCACTGAACATCACATAGACGATGCCGATGTAGCCGATGGCGACAATAAGCCACTGCCACCACACAAGGCCGGCACTGATGCCGCTGAGCACCACGCCCGTCCAGATAACCACCTCACCGAGGTAGTTGGGACAGCGCACAATCCGATAGAGACCAGTACTGACAAACCGCTTGGGGTCGCGCTTCTTGGCGGCGGACTTCTGTGCGTCACTGAGCGCTTCGAGCAGGATGCCGCAGAGCACCACAACAGCACCAATCCAAGCCCAAGTCTCGCTGACAGCAACACCTTGCTCTGCATTGGAAAGTCGGAACGCCACGGGACTAACCTGCGCAACATACAGTACGGCACAGAAAAGCCACACCGTAAGGATCACGCTCAAAGGCTTTTTCTGTTGCAATGACGGGTCATAGAGAATTTTGCGATAGGCCGCCGCCTTGCGTTCGCGCAAGAAAAGATAGGTACCGAGTCGCACACCGAAGACAAACAGCAGGACAAGAAGCGCTATCGTCGGCAGACTGAGATTACCGTGGTACATCACGCCCATGGTCATCGCCAAGGCCGCTACGCCATATCCGTAGCCGAGGCTGAAGAAATAGATGAAATACTTCCAGCCCACGGCCGAAACAGCGAGCGAAACCGCCAAAAGAATGAGTAACTCTGTCATAATATTCTAATTTTATATATTTCCATTTCGACAACGATGATTGAAAGTGTTTATTGCTTGAGGGGAGGAAGGTCTGACGGCATTCTCCCTTTTCGACAAAAACAGAGCTGCAAAGGTACATAAATTACGAATATACACAGACAGATAAAAATGAGGCTGTAGTACGATTTTTTTGGGGATGGACAATCGGGATTTCAAGGCTTGCCAGGGCGTTTGTCATCCGTTACCATCACTTACTTGTTCTCTTGCAGGATAGTGGCGATGGCGTAACACTCGTTTTCCGCCGGGCCCGGCACGCAGCAGGCACCACCAGCGATTTCGAATATAATCTACAGGGCACTCAGCAAGAAGATTTGCTTTTCCTCAGGCAAACGTTCCATCGTCTCACTGTTCAATGTTCAAAGTTTAATGAAGTAGTAGTTAGTTTTCTAAAAGTTCGTCGTATATTTTCAGGTTTTCCTTCAGTTCGCGGGTCAGTCGCAGCTCGTAAACCGCGTATGCAATGCAGACGGCGTAAAACAGCGCGGACAAAAGAATCTGCAGAGGAGTATGATATTGGAGATCCGTAAAATGGAATGGCTTGCGATAGAAGATATAGGCGAAAACGGGGAAGCTTGCGGCAAGGCAAAGAGGCAGGACGAGGCTTAATCCCCATATTGTAGAGCGTTTCAGCGCCAGATGCCAGCGGTCGGCGAAGCGCATCGCTTCGAGGGTGGGTGAGTTCAGCGGGTCGTGCTTCCAAAAACGGGCCACCCAAACCGCGTACCACACCACGCTGGCGATGAACAAAACGTTGAATATCAGGTAGGGCACGGCCAAATTCCAGCTGGCGAAGCACATCCCTGCCTTCGAGAGCACGAAGACTTCCACCAAGATGCCCAGAACCACGGCACTGAGGTTTTCAATCAGGAAGCGGCGGTGGGTCGAAGTGATGCTCCGGTGCAAAAGCCGCCGCACGGACTCCTGCTGCACGTGCTCGATGCGCTGCAGACGCTCGTCCTGCCGCTGCCAAAGTGCTTCTATCTGTTCAAATGTCTTTTCCATTGCTTTCGGTGTTTAATATGACTAACTTCTGTTTGATACGTTCCACCCGTTTCCGCATGGCGGCTTCGCTGATGCCTACAATCTCGGCTATCTGAGCGTACGGAATCTTGTCCAGGTACAGCAGGATGAGCGACTTGTCGGCTTTGCCTAAGAGGTCAATCAGGCGGTAGAGGCTTTCGGCGAGTTCCTCGCGTTTGAGATCGGCGAGTGTGGCGACCATCTCGTCGGTGAGCAGCACGAAAGAGGGGGTGCGGCTCCGTTTGCGCAGTTGGGCGACAGCGGTGTTCAACGCCACGCGATAGACCCAGGTGTTCTCCTTGCTCTCGTGCCGGAAGTTCGGCCACGCCTGCCAGAGGTTGCACACGATGTCCTGATACATGTCGCGCACGTTGTCGGGCTGCCGGTCGGTGTAGAACAGGCACACCTTGAACAGTGTTCGCTCGCACCGCGCCAGCATCTCCATGAATTCCGATTCTCGTTGATCTCTCATATCGGGTCGTTTTGCCATATTAGTTGCAAAATTATCAAAAATGTGACGCGAGAAATTTTTCGATGTGGGGAAAAATCATGTCGATGATTCCTCTTCCGGAGAAATTTGTATTTTTGCACATTAAAATAGCTAAAAGTGTATTGTCAACACACAAAAAGATACTGTTTGATGCTTTATAGTGACCACAAAAGACCATAAAGGCTTCCTGCTGCTGCACCTCTCCGTGTTCATCGCGGGGTTCACCGGGGTGTTGGGACGGCTCATCGAGCTGGATCCCGTGGTGCTCGTCTGGTATCGGATGACTTGGGCGGCCGCCTTGATGGCGTTGTTTCTTGTCCTCAGAAAAGAGATGCAGCGTTTCCGTTTCAAGGATGTAGCCCGGATGGGCGGCGTGGGCGTGCTACTGTGCTTGCACTGGATCTTCTTCTACGCCAGCATCAAAGCGTCGAACGTCTCCATCGGGGTGGTCTGCTTCTCCTTGGTCGGGTTCTTCACCGCGCTTCTCGAGCCCATCATCAACCGGCACCGCTTCTCCGTGCGCGAGTTCCTGTTCAGCATCCTCACGGTATGCGGCGTCTATCTCATCTTCCAGTTCGACACCCGATACCGTTTGGGCATTGCCTTGGGAATCGTCTCCTCGGCCTTGTACGCCCTGTTCGCCATCGCCAACCAACACGTCGGCAAGCACTATGAGGCCAAGAATATGCTCTTTTGGGAAATGGTCGGTGGAATTGTCGTCCTAGGCATCATCCTGCCGGTTTACAACGCCTTACTGCCAGTCGGGAAGTTCCTTCCGACGGGTATGGACTACCCCTACATGGCCTTTATGGTGGTGGTTTGCACCATCGGGCTATGCTTGCTGCAAATCATTGTCTTGCAGAATATTGACGCTTTCACGGTTAACCTTACCTACAATCTGGAGCCCGTCTATAGCATCATCCTCGCGATGCTGATTTTCCAGGAATACCACGAGCTGAACTTCTCGTTTGTCCTCGGTATCGCGCTCATCATTGTCTCGGTGGTGCTGCAGACGTGGTCGAAGGTCAGGGTGAAGAATCCGGCGTGAGGAGGTGACTCATTCCCGTCAGGGGATGCATCTCTGTAGAAAAAACGGATGCCCACATGCGGTTTCAAATCTCCGTAGGAGATTCATTTTCAACGGGTTGTCAGAATATTATTGTGTCCGATGTGCAACCCCATATGGGGTTGTGGGGATGCCGAATCGCCAACGGCTACAGACAGGGAACCCCTAATGGAGTTCAGTTTTTAGATAATGCGAAATTCTTCTGCCTTTTTTGCCCGGCTCCCAACTGGTGGAAATGCTGGCGCGGATAAAGACCCTCGCAGAGAATCGGCTCAAATCATTGCGAAAAACAGGGATTATCGGCGCGGAGTGAGCCGATGATGTGCGAAAAATTAGTATTTTCGCACCGATGCGGAACAAAACAACCTGCACGCTTTCAAGCAGATATTCATTCCGCAGTACGAATTTGCCATGGAAGTGTACTTTTAACGGAGACAATGGGTGGAGGTTGTCGCCAATGGAATGATGACGGTTGAATACTTTTTAAATTTATAACGTGCATATTATCAAATATATACAGAAATCTCCCCTGAAAAAGTGTACTGTATTAACAAAAAGTCCCTTGAAAAAGTGTATCTTTGCCGTCGAAACTCATTTGAAAAAATGTCATGTTAAGAAGAAAGATTGAATCCTATTTGGAAGAATGGAAAAGGAATAGCAATCATAAACCTTTGGTAATCAAAGGTGTAAGGCAATGTGGCAAAACTTACTCCGTTCAACAGTTCGCGAAGACGCACTACAACCATTTTGTATATGTGGATTTTGTGGAGAATCCTGATTTCAAGGAGGCCTTTTATGGTGCCAAAACAGTGGACACCATCATTATGAACTTGTCTGCCATAATTGAAAATGCGAAGTTTATCCCTAACGAGACTTGCCTGATTTTTGATGAACTTCAGGATTGTCCGGAAGCGAGGACTTCATTGAAATATTTCAAGATGGACGGCCGCTATGATGTCATTTGTACAGGGTCGTTATTGGGAGTTAAAGGTTATGGGAGCAAAAAAAAGAACAAAGAAAAGGACAAGGGTTCGTCTGTTCCTGTCGGTTATGAGACCATCGTGGAGATGTTTCCTCTTGATTTTGAAGAATTTTTATGGGCAAACGGGATAAGTGAAGAAATTATCGCCTTGTTGAAAAAACATTTGGAAACAGAAACACCAGTGACAGCGGCCATACATAAAAGGATGAGCGATCTACTCCGGCAATATGCGGTCGTGGGAGGAATGCCCGAGGCGGTAAACACATTCATTTCCACACACGACATATCACAAGTGGTTGATATTCAGCGTGGTATTATTGACGAATATAAGGATGATATGGTCAAGTATGCGGATGATTCTTTCAAAAACCGTATTCGGGAGTGTTTCGAATCCATTCCCAAACAACTGAGCAAGGAAAACAAGAAATTTCAATATTCTGTGATAAAGAAGGGCGGTCGGGCAGCCCAATACTATGAAAGTTTGCAATGGATTGAGGATGCCGGAATTGCAAAACGCTGCTATAATCTGTCTGCTACAGAACTCCCCTTGGACGGAAACGCCAAGGAGGATGTCTTTAAGGTGTATATGCAGGACACCGGTCTGTTTTTATCTATGCTGGAATATGGAACCCAGGCAGATGTGTTGAAAGGGAACTTGTTGGGTTACAAAGGTGCCATCTATGAGAATATTATGGCAGACATATTGTCCAAAATGGGCAGAAAACTCTACTATTTTCATAAAGATTCGGGGTTGGAAGTGGATTTTGTCATCCGGTATAAAGGGAAATGCACATTGTTGGAAGTGAAAGCGTCGTCGGGAAATGTGAAAAGCACCAATACGATATTGAAGCATCCGGAAGTCTATCACGTCACGGATGCTATCAAGATGGGCGATTATAACGTTGGACGTGATGGGCAGCTGCTCACACTCCCCTTCTATATGGGATTTCTGCTCACAGAAGTATGAGTTTTTTTAACGGAGAATAGATATGGATTTCAACAACAAAATTGCCGTCGTCACTGGCGGTGCACAAGGCATCGGACAATGCATCGCCGAGGAGTTCAGGAAAGCCGGGGCCACCGTTTGTGTCATTGACAAGCAGCCGGGCGACCATTTCGTCGGCAACCTTGCCAACAAAGAGGTGTTGGAGAGGTTCGCCAATGAGGTAATTGCGAAGCACGGTCGTTTGGATTACCTCGTCAACAACGCCCTGCCGCTGATGAAAGGCCTTGCGGAATGCAGCTACGAGGAGTTCCAGTATGCTCTGAGCGTGGGCGTGACAGCCCCGTTCTACCTTGCCAAGCTCTTTGCCCCGCACTTTGCGGAGGGTGCCGCCATCGTCAACATCTCCTCCTCCCGCGACCGTATGAGTCAGCCGCAGACTGAGAGCTACACGGCCGCCAAGGGAGGCATCGCCGCGCTGACCCACGCGCTGGCAGTCAGTCTGGCGGGGAAGGTGCGCGTCAACTCCATCTCCCCAGGTTGGATCGACACCCAATACACCGTCTATGAGGGTCCCGACGCCGTGCAGCAACCGGCGGGCCGTGTGGGCAATCCCTTGGACATCGCCAACATGGTGCTGTATCTCTGCTCCGACAAGGCCGGCTTCATCACCGGCGAGAACATCTGCATCGACGGCGGAATGACTCGCCAGATGATCTACCACGGGGACAACGGGTGGAGGTTGTCGCCAATGGAATGACGATGGCTGAAACGCGACAATGCTGGATTCTGTGTACTTTTGCAAGCGGAAAAAACAGTCGTCAAACTGTAATCTTTCGTTTTTTTGCATCATATAGGTAAAAGATAAACATCAGAGATCATGAAGAAAACAGGAAACGAAAAAAAATTTTGACCTATTGTAAAAATGAGTATTTTTGCAGTTTGAAATAATATTGTCTTTCAACAAGAAATGAGCAAGTACGAGATACCCTTTTTAACAGCTGCCGTGCAGGCTTTCGGACAACGTTTCGCGATGACCCGACAAGCGGCCTTCAACTACCTGCATAAGCATAAAGGACTATCCTTTCTGATTGAGTTCTACGATGTGGAACATCTTCAGTCGATGGATGAAACTATAGACGACTTGCTCATTATTTGCCAACAAAATGGAGGTGTACTCGCATGAAACTATATCACGGTACAAATACTGACATTGAGGTGATAGACCTTACCCGGGGCTTGCGACACAAAGACTTCGGCAAGGGATTCTATGTAACACCTGACAGAACAACTGCTATACGCATGGCACAAAAACGGGCTCGACTTTTTGGAGGGGAAGCCACGTTGATAACCTACGAATTTGACGAAACGACCTTGCCTTCAGATTTGAAGATAAAACGCTTTCCCGAGAAAGCTACTGTAGAGTGGCTTTTGTTTGTGGATACAAATCGTGACAGAAAGAACACCTCAACCATTCATGATTACGACATCGTCATAGGCCCGATTGCTAACGATGGAGTGGTGCTGCAACTGACCAACTATCGTGAGGGTATTTACTCTCCTGAGCAGGCCGCATTGTTGCTGCAAGACAAATATCTTGACCAGCAATATTACTTTGGAACAGACAAGGCTCTGTGTTTCCTCCATAAAATAGTTGAAACCGTATGAACCAGCCTTCTCATCACCAAATAGCGACATATCTTACCGACTATGCCTTGAGCGAGTTGGTGAAATATGTGATGGAGGACAGTGGGTGCAGCATTGAACAGGCTATGGAGAAGGTCTATAATTCCCCATTGATGGATATCTTGCAAGATGAGGAAGGCGAGTTATATGTGCAAAGTCCTGCGTATCTGTACGAACTGATGAACATTCAGGTATCTTCAAAATTTAAGGACATTTGGTTTGGTTGCCTTCATGTTAAAACTCGTTCAAGAAACAATGAATTATTGGGTGATGTAAAAGGCGCATACGTCCAAACAATTGCAAAAGTTCATATCAAAGATGAATTTATTTCCTTACTTAAAGAGTACGCTTTAAGTTTTAATCTTGAATATGTTGAATTAGAAGACGTATCCACTTTGCAATACCGTTTGTGGAACCAACTGCCAGTTGCCGAAGCATTACTTGAAGAAGCAAAATCATTACAAAATTACGGACATATCCGTTTTAGCACATTCCACACATATTGAGTGGAATTGATATTTACTACAACAGTCTGATAACGAGCAATATAACTATTTCTGATTTATTTCTTGAATAAATTATTTTTGGCTATAACGTACGTTTTTTATGTTATTATAGTCAAAAATAAACAAACGGATTATCTCTTCGCCGTCGCGCACAGCCACCGCTTTTCCTCGTTCACCGTGATGTTGAGGTCGTTGAAGCCGACATTCGTCAGATGTTGCCTGATTTCTTCCGGCGTGTAGGTGTGCATGCCCTCTATCATGCTCTCCCATTTGGCATCCATTTCGCCGCTGCCGTCTGATTCGTTTACGATGACGAATTGACCACCGGGTTTCAGCACCCTTTTCACCTCGTTGAAGCAGTGTTCGATGTCGGGCCAAAAGTAGATGGTCTCGAAGGCGGTCACCACGTCGAACGAGCCTTCGGCGAACGGGAGGTCGGCGACATTGCCTTCCAAGACCCTGCAGCGGCCTTCCTGTATGGCTTTGGCGTTCACTTTCGTTGATTTCCGTACGGACACCGGCGAGAAATCAATACCCGTGAGGGTTCCCTGCTGGGTGCGTTGCAGCAGCCGGGCGATATTCGCGCCACCGCCGCACCCGATGTCGAGAATGCGGTCGTCACGGCCAATCGTCACCATTGCCAACGCCCAATTCGCCATCGCAGCGTGACCGCCACCGTTCATTCCGTTGACCATAATTTTACCTAAAAAGCCCTCTGGCTTTCTGGCATTGCTGAAAAAATTGCTCAAAAATCCCATAATCTGTATGTTTATTTTTTCCCTTTTAAAATGGCCGACCCGATCAAGGTCATCCATTTGGCCTCCCACGGGGACATGAACATGCCTTGGGTGGTGTCAATAAGTTCCACCTCCTCATAGCCCATTTCTTTCAATCGTTGCACAAAAGCCTGCATATCGCCGTACATCATACGCGAGAAGACGTCGTGGATGGCGAAGGTGCCGCCTTTCTTCAGCACGCGCAGTGTTTCCAATAAAATGGCCTGCCGGTCGCGGCTGGGGATGTTGTGATAGACATAGTTGCTGGTCACCGCGTCGAAAGTCTCGTCCGGGAAATCCAGTTTCAACGCATTGCCTTTGGCGAAAGAAGTGCGGTCGCCCACCCCTTCGGCCTTTGCATTTTCTTCGCAAAGCGTCTGGTTGTAGGAGGCATATTCCGCGCCCCACCGGTCAATGCCGACCATTTTGGCTTGCGGGTTGCACTTGGCAACGGCAATAGTCAACGCACCGCTGCCGCAACCCACATCGAGACCTATGCCTCCCTCAGGAAGGATGACATGCTGCGAAAGACCTTCAATGATCTGTTTCGACATCTGTCGTTTCCCGTCGTATGAAAAAGCCCTGTGCAACAGCCACATCCACAACGCAACCAATGTCAATACGATGGCGAGTATGAGGAAGACAATTTTCAGGATGATCTTCCATGTGCCGGCGGCAAGCAGGCCGCTCAGGCCAAAGACAAGGAACAAAACGAGGCTGGCCACCGCCCCGCCCAAAGTCCCTAAAATCATACCTTTCGGAATCCAGTTTTTGTAATTCGGTTTCATAATTGTCCATTTGATATTTCCGACGGCAAAAATCTGATTTTTCCACACGTGGCAATATCCCCATAAATGGCTATTTTCGGGAGTTTTTTCATTGTAAAATGGAATCCTAAACTATATAATACTTCCCAAAAACAATGAATAACCAAACATTACCGCATTTGGTGTAGGTGCGTAATGTAGTGATTTACAATGTAGAGCTCTTGAACTGCCTTTTCAATCTGCTGGTTTTCAGCAAAACTAACCAAAAGGTGCGTGTGTTGACTTGTCGTAAGTGAGTGATTTTCTGATTTTTTTGACTATTTTTGCAGAAAATATCATCAAATGGCTAACAAGAAAGAGATACAAAGCGCCACATTCCCCGATTGCCCTGTGCGGAACGTTATTTCTCGCATCACAGACAAATGGTCGCTCTTGGTGCTCTACACTTTAGAGCATCAAGAGGTAATGCGCTTCAATGACCTGTGGCGGCAAATTCCCGATATTTCCCAAAAAATGCTCACTACAACACTACGCCATCTGGAGGACGACGGCATTGTCAGTCGCGAGGTGTTTGTGGAAGTGCCACCAAGGGTTGAATATCGCCTTGCGGAGCGAGGAAAGAGCCTTATGCCGCTTTTGGATTCATTGCTGACATGGGGAATTAAGCATTTCAGTGACATCATCACCGATAGGAAAAATCATTCAAAATCAAACCAATAATTGTTTCACCTAAATCCATTTACAATGAAAAGAGCAGAATTCGGAGGCTTTGTGTCCTCATTTGCCAACGAGGCACCCACGGCGTGTGGTAGTGCTTGCGGTTCAGCAGAACCCAAAAAGGAAGAAAAACCGAGTGCCTGTGGTAGTGCCTGCGGTGCGCCCGAACCCAAGAAAGAGGAAAAGCCGAGTGCTTGCGGTAGTGCCTGCGGTGCGAAATAAGCTGTAATATGCAGTATTTCTCCTTCCAGTGGCACATCACCGACTGTTGCGACCAGCGTTGCAGACACTGCTACATCTTCTCCGAAGGCCATCCGGAGTTGCTTTCGGTTAGTGTGGAGCAAGCTAAAAAGGTGATTGACAGCTGCGTGGAAATGTGCGACAAAATGGGTGGTCGCCGTCCGTATTTCTATGTCACGGGGGGCGACCCTCTTTTGCATCCGCAGGTTTGGGAAATCCTTGGGATGCTGAAAGCGAAGGAAATCCCGTTCACCATTCTGGGCAATCCGTTTCACTTGACTGATGAGAACTGCCAAAAGCTGAAATTTTACGGCTGCGAGAAATACCAACTTTCGATTGACGGCAGCCGTGAGACGCATGACTTCATGCGCAAACCCGGCTCGTTCGACACCACTTTGGAGAAAATAGAGGTGTTGCATCGCAACGGCATCCGCGTGGCTATTATGACCACCGTTTCGGGCGTAAACGCCGACCAGATGCCGGAAATCATCGATACAGTGGTGGCTCACGAGGCTGATGTGTTCGCCTTTGCGCGGTATTGTCCGACGAGTCTGGAGAAAAGCGCGCACCTTACACCACAACAATATCGCCAAGTGCTGGATACCTGTTGGAAAAAGTACATGGAGTACGGCGAAAACTGCATAACCACCTTCAACCTGAAAGACCATCTTTGGGGATTGTATCTCCACGAAATCGGGCAATTCAAGATGCCCGATGGTTTGGATGAAGACACCGTTTATGACGGCTGCAACTGCGGACACGGACATTTTACCATTTTACCCAATGGTGATGTGATGGCCTGCCGCCGCTTCGAAAGCAAGGTTGGCAATGTTTTTGACACTCTCCTATACGACCTATGGACTTCGCCGCAAATGGACTATTACCGCCAGTACGAGATGTTTGAGAAATGCCACAATTGCGAGTTGTTGAGGTTCTGCCGGGGTTGTCCTGCAGTGGCGTTCGGTCACACACATAATTTCTTTGCTGCCGACCCGCAATGTTGGAAATTAGTAGAGACGGACAACAGGCCGGCTAAATGATTAAAGTTATGAAAGCAATACAACTAAACCATCGCTGCTCTGCCGAGGAAATGCACGTAAGTGAAATCCCTATCCCTGAAGTGCGTTCGTGTTGGGTGTTGGTGAAGATTCAAGCCGCCGGACTGAACCATTCGGAAGCCCTCTTGCGAATGTTTGAGATAGAGAACGATTACATTCGAAAACCCATCGTGCCAGGCATTGAATGTGTGGGCGAAGTGGCCGACCCTTCAGACAGCGGTTTGGCCAAGGGCGACAAGGTGATTGCGCTGATGGGCGGCATGGGTCGCTCGTTCAACGGCAGCTATGCCGAATACACATTGCTGCCCGCCACCAATGTATTCAAGGTGGAAACTGATTTGGACTGGGTGTCGCTGGCAGCCATTCCGGAAACTTACTTTACCGCTTACGGTTCTCTTACCGAGTGTCTTTTGCTTAACGAAAGCGACACTTTGTTGGTACGAGGTGCGACCAGTACCGTAGGACAGGCTGCCATCCAGCTTGGCAAAGCCTTGGGTGCCAAAGTGATTGCAGCTTGCCGGAAGGAGAAGGACTTCGCCCATCTGAAAGCTATCGGTGCAGATTTTTGCTGCATCGATGATGGCTGTTTGGCGAAAAGCATACCTGCCGAGATGCGTCCAAACAAAGTATTGGAACTGGTCGGTCCCGCCACCTTGCAGGATTCACTGCGTTGCGTCACAAAGCCAGGTTATGTCTGTGACACGGGCATTCTCGGCAACGTGTTCACCGTGGAGCATTTCGACCCCATCAAATATATCCCCAACGGTGTGTTTCTGACAGGTTTCTTCAGCAATTTCCCGACACAGGAGACAATCGACTCTCTTTTCCGTTTGATTAACGAACAGAGTGTCAAGCCGCTGTACGCCAAAGTGTTCCGTCTGGATGAAATCGTGGAAGCGCACACGTTGCTTGAAAAAGGCGGAGCGGGCGGAAAAATCATCTTGAAGATGTAATTCGAATTTTCTTATTTTTGTCCCAAGATTTTATTCCAATGGACAATATTCAGAAACTCCACCAGACCATACAATCCGCCGACGCCATCGTCGTCGGTGCCGGGGCAGGGCTCTCCACTTCGGCGGGGTTTACCTATTCCGGCGAGCGATTCGAGCGGCACTTTGCCGACTTCATCCGCCAATACGGCTTCACCGACATGTACTCGGCGGGCTTCTATCCGTTTCCCTCCGAGGAGGAACATTGGGCCTACTGGAGCCGCCACATCTACTACAACCGCTACGTGCCCGCCCCGAAGCCCGTGTATGACAACCTGCTCAAACTGCTGAAAGACAAGGACTATTTCGTCATCACCACCAATGTCGATCACCAGTTCCAGAAGGCAGGATTTGACAAAAAACGGCTGTTCTACACACAGGGCGACTACGGCCTGTTCCAATGCGCGAAACCTTGTCTCCAGAAAACCTACGACAACGAGGAATTGGTGAAACGGATGATTGCGGAACAGATGGATATGCGCATCCCTTCGGAATTGATTCCGCGTTGTCCCGTTTGCGGCGGTCCGATGAAGGTCAACCTGCGCGCCGACGAGACCTTTGTGGAGGACGAGGGCTGGCACGCGGCGTCGGAACGATACACCGAATTTATCCGGCAGCACAAAGACGGCAAGGTGTTGTTCCTTGATTTGGGCAGCGGCGGCAACACGCCCGTCATCTTCAAGATCCCGTTCATTCGCTGGACGATGCAGAACCCGAATGCCATCTACGCCACCGTCAACCTCGGCGAGGCGTTCACCGTGGACCAGATCGCCGACAGGTCGATTGTAATCAACGGCGACATCGGGGATGTGTTGGAAACATTGATTGCCCGTAGGGGCGAATAATTATTCGCCCCTACCACATTCGCCCCAACATTAGTCCCAACAAAATAAAAAACATTGATTATGAACCGATTGGATTATTTGATACAATATTTGATAAACGAAGACCCACAATATTCGGAATTGCAGATTCCCGAAACCGAACAGGGCAAGCGCGACCTGTTCCGCGCCCTGCGCAACGTGCGCGAACCGAAACCCGTCAGCGAGGAATTCCTGCGTTTGCAGGACGAAGAATTGCAGTCGCAATTGCAGGAAAAAGGCATCGTGGAATTGGACGATTGTAGGGATGCGATTCATCGCGTCCGCAAACCCATTCATCGCGTCCGCGTAGGAAACACAGAATTGTCGTTATGGCAGGGCGACATCACCCGTCTCCGCGTGGATGCCATCGTCAACGCCGCCAACGCGCAGATGTTAGGCTGTTTCCATCCGTTGCACAGATGCATCGACAATGCCATCCATTCCGCAGCCGGTGTGCAATTGCGCGAGGAGTGTTATCAACAGATGCTCCAACAAGGTCACGAGGAGTCGACGGGGCAGGCTAAAATCACGAAGGCCTATAATCTACCCTGCAAGTATGTTATCCATACGGTTGGACCTATCATCCCCAACGGCATCCCTACAGAGTGCCAAAAGGAGCAATTAGCCTCATGTTACCGCAGCATCATGGCTTGTGCCGATGAAAACCGTCTTGAAAGCATCGCCTTCTGCTGTATTTCCACGGGCGAGTTCCGCTTCCCGAACCAGCTGGCCGCCGAAATCGCAGTGCAAACCGTCAAGGATTATTTGACAGAACATCCCGATTGCAGTGTCAAGCAGATGGTTTTCAATGTGTTCAAGGAGGTGGACAGGGATATTTATCAGCGGATTCTGTTATTGTAATTACCAATAGCATTTTTTGTATCCTCTTTTGGAGCTGTTATACATCGGCGTTTTTTGTATTTTTGCCGAAAAAATTATTATGAAACACGAAATAAACCCTCAAGACTCGCCGCGCGGATTCGCTTTCGAGCTGTGGAAGACGGCTGGGATGCCGAAAGTGACGATTTTCAAAACCTTCGATATCACTCGATTGATCAAGGTCGCCAAACGGAGCGGGATGAAGACCAATATGCTGATGTGCTGGTGCATCGGAAAGGCGGCAAGCCCTATCGAGGAGTTCTATACGCTGCCTGCCGGTGGACATCTGTGGTTGTACGATCGGCTGGCAGTCAACACCGTTGTGAAGATAGCGAACGGCAGCGCCCACCTCTGCGATATTCCTTATTCGGAGGATATTCATCAGTTCAACGAGAACTATCTGCGGCTGACCCGTCAAGTGCACGACACAAACGAAGACCATCTTCTCGGCGACGAGTACATGGCCGTTGACACTTCGACGTTGGCGGAATGCGAGATTGACGGTGTGGCGAGCGTTTATTCCGAATTGTTCACCAATCCTTTCTTGGCTTGGGGGAAATACCGCTGCAAACTGTTCAAAACGACGTTACCCATCTCTTTCCAGTTCCATCACGCCCATCATGGCGTTTTGGGCGGTCTTGCTCGTCACGTAGGCTAACGGGTGCCAGTAGGGACTGATCTCCGACGGCACGGTGACGTTGACAATCCGACAGTTGTTCCTCGCAAGCAGGGGAATGAGCAGCTTGGTGAGGGCGAAGGTGCCGACGAAGTTCACGTCGAGGGTCTCCCGGATGTCGCTGAGTTCCGTATGGAGGCTGTCCACGCCCATGTCGCCCGGGATGCCAGCGTTGTTCACCAACAGCGCAAGTTCAGGGTATCTGCCGTTCAGCTCGCGGGCGGCATTCTCCACGCTTGCAAGGTCGGCCAGCTCCACGTTTATCCATCCGGGCACGTCGATGCCCAAGGCAGTGAGCTCGCGGATGGCCTTCTCCGCACACTCCTGATTTCGCGCCCCAACGATGATTCTCCAGCCGCTCAAGCCGAGATGTTTTGCTATGCCGAACCCGATACCTTTGTTGGCACCGGTGATGAATGCAGTCTTTTCTTTCATTGCTTAACGCTTAGAAATTTATTCGATAAGAGGCTGCGAAAATACAATTTTAATGTTTCTCCCGCAGACTTCACAAACTGACGCAGAGTTTTTTCTGCGCAAGTCGGCGTGCGGCGAAGGGCATACGATGGCTTACTATTTTTCCTTTTGCGCTATGGTAACCAGACGCTGCCCCAATTCGTAAGCGTTTTGCAGGTCGGTGGCGAAATGCTCATCGCGGTAACGGCGTTTGTCCTCCTCACTGAAGAGGTTGAAGTCATAGCGGCTGTAGTCGTTGAACTGGTAGGTGTTGCAGGCGTAGAGGGTCTCGGCGTAGCCGTAGATGTCGGCCATGCACTTGGTGTTCTCCTCCAGGATGGGCGGATAGCCGATCTCCTTCATGTAGTCTTCAGGACAATTCATCGTGAAAATCATGGCCGAAGGTATGACCTTGTCGCGCAGACAGATGTGCTTGCCCGCGTGTCCGTTGGTCTCACCCTCGGAGTATTCGTACAAATAGGTGCCTATGGGGAACATCGCCCTCTCCATGAAGGCGCGCATCATGCCTGTGGGGTAACTGTAATAGACGGGCGAGCCGAATACCAGGACATCGGCCTGGCGGGCGCACTCCAGCACCGGGCGCAGGTCATCCTTGAGGGCGCACACACCGTTGCACTTCGAGTTCTTGATTTTGCAGGCGAAGCAGCTCTTGCATCCCTGGAACTTGATGTCGTAGAGGTGTACAAGTTCGGTTTCTGCACCAGCCTCTGCGGCACCTTTCATGGCGCTCTCTAACATTTTGGCAGTATTCCAGTTTTTCCGCGGACTGCCATTGAAAAACATTGCTTTTAATTTCTTTTCCATCATTTTCTATTTATAATCAACCATTAATTCATCAACCACTTCTTTTACGGATTTCACCTCATGTATAAGGGAAACGCCATTGCCGACCGAGACATAGCCATGTTCGAGGTCGCCTAATAGCATACCCAGTCTCATTCCGCCAACACCTCCCATGGCTTTGCCGTTGGCCTGTTTGGCTTCCTCGGCAGGCAGATTAAGATCGTTCTCGACCAATTGCGGGCTTATTGCGGTAGGAAGCGACCGATAGTAGTCGATAGGGGCACGGAATAGGCTAAGGTCTTCGGCTGTGGATTTGACGATGAGCTCTTTGACGTTTTGGGCGCACGGCGACTCTTTGACGGCTAAGAAAACCGTTCCGCAGAATACCGCTTCGGCACCTAATGCGAAGGCTGCTCTCACTGTCCGCGCATCACAGATTCCGCCGGCCACTGCCAACGGCATTTTTATCGCGTCACGTATCATGGGTACGATTGAGAATGTGCCGATGGCCACTCCGGGCATTGTGCCGCCTTCGTCGAAACCGGTGGCTACGTAAACGCTGGCGCCCTGTTCCTCGCATTTGCGTGCATCTGCAATGCTGGGCTGTAGCGAACGGACTATCATTTTTATTCCGTGTTTCTTGCAGGGTTCGAGCAAACCCTGTTCCACTCCGTAATGACCGTCCTTTCCGAAAGAGTTGATCAGTACTACAGGAACCTTCTCTTCCACAACAACATCCAAAATTTTCAACGTGAAAACAGAACTGAACTCACCATTGGAGCCTATAAGCGTTACACCAAATGGCTTGTCGGTCAATTCACGCACTTTCTTGATTTCGCGCCTCATGCGTTCTGCGGTCTCTATGGGGTCTGTTGTCAGTTCGGTCTGTCCTGCGTTAGGCCCGAGGATTCCGAGTCCACCGGCGTTGCTCACGGCAGCCACCAATTCGGCATTGGTGAGCCAAGACATAGGACCTTGAATAATGGGATATTGGATCCCTAAAACTTCACAAATTCTGTTGGTCATAATAATATTTTTTTGGTAAAACGTTCTATTGCTTGATATTGAATATGCACTGATGTCCAGGGGTGTTGTAACAAGCGTTGCAACTGACGCACTTCGAGTGGGCCGTGTCGCCCTGTTGCCAGCGGTTGATGAGGTTTGGCTCGCGGATGAGCGGGCGCGAAAGGCTGATGTATTCGACTTTCGTGTTGTTTAGCACCTGCCCGATAAATTCCACGCTGCGCAGACCGCCCACGAGGACCACGGGAACTTCCACTTCCCCGGCCAAGTGCGCGGCGGCTTCGAGAAATGAGCCTTCGTTCACGCCCGCACGGATGCCCGTCCGCGAAGTGCCGTTGGCACTGACCTCAATGGCATCGAGAGCTGTCATCAAGCGACATGCCTTGATCATACCCTTCGTGTCCATTCCGCCAGGATAGCCGTCGGTGGAGTTGATTTTCATTGTAATGAGAAAACTGTCTGAGGTCTTGCTCCGCATGTCGGACAAGATAGCGGGCAAGATGCCACTACCATGGTAGCCGTCGGTGCGATGGTTTAACAGCGGACTGATGAACTTGCTAAGGTAGAAGAAGTGTGCGGCGTGGATTTGCACGCCGTCATAGCCCGCCTGTTCGGCGCGTTGTGCGGCATCGCCGAAAATCGTAACTACGTCGTCCGCCTGCGCGGTCGTCAGTTCATCGACGGGACCATCTACCATCGCCGTTTGAAGCAGAATGCGTGCACCGTGGCGGTGTACGGCATCCGTAAGCCGGCGATGACCATCAATGAAACGGTTGTCGTAGAACTTGCATTCGCCACCGATATGCGCGTCTGTGGCCGAAACAGACGTTAACCCCGTCACTATTACCGCCGCACCGCCTTCGGCCAATGTCACATAGGTGCTGATGATAGCATCTGTCATGAAGCCGTTTGCATCAGCCAATCCCAGCCAGGTGGCCGACCGCCAGGCGCGGTTTTTCAGCTTGATTCCCCGCAGGATGGTTTCATCAAACAGCGTCTTCATATTGTTCCTCCTTTCTCCATTCGTTAATCAGTTCCAATATTTTGTCGGCCACCTCCTGATGCTTCATCTGGTAGGTGTGGCCGGTACGTTCGATGAAAAGCAGTTGGTTCTGCCCGGAAGTGGGCATGTGGCGGTTGATGAGACGCAGGAAGCCCGATGGGTCGCCGTCAGTGAAGTTGTCGTAGGTACCGATAAGAAGAGCTCCCGAGTGCGTAACCTGTTCCACCTGCGAAAAGTCGCCGTCGGGGTCGGTGTGCACGTTGTTCAGAAGGTTGCCCCACACCCAGTCGTAGGCGGTGGCCACAGTGCACTCCACCCAGCCCATCAGCGGGAACGGCAGCATCCTGTCGCCTGCGCCCTGCTCGAAGAGTTGCCTGATGATGTGCCGCTCGTTGGCGGTGACGCCCGAAGTCATATAGTCGAGGTTGGCGGGTGATAGCAGCAGGAAACGCTCAACACGCGGGTCGTGGGTGCGCGACAGGTAATAGATGACCTTGTTGGCGCCGAGCGAATGACCAGCGAGATAGATGTGCTGGTAACCCTGCCGCTCGGCATGGTCGATGTAGGCCGCCACATCATCCTCAGCATCGGCGAAACGCTCGTTCCACGAACCGATGGCTTCCTCTTGGCCCGTATGGGTGTTCGCCGTGCGGATTTCGCCGAAGGCATCGCAGGTCTGGGCATAGACAAAGTCAATGCCCGCCGCCGACAGCGTGTCGCCGATGTTGTAATAAAAGGGGTTGGAATAGAAGTTGCCATGGATGCCGGTGATGGCAATCAGCACGGTGTCGGACTTGCCGCTGCCGAACAGCACGGAGTCAAGCAGTATGCCTCGTTTGGTCTCAATTTTCAGCTCATTCATAACGGCGGCAAAAGTACAACCTTCCTGAATACCCACAAATACTGATAATTTTCGCAGTACAGATGAAAATTTTATCAGTAACGAAAAAAAACGTACTTTTGCAGTTATCAATTGAGTTTGATAAATTGAAATTTGCCGCAATATGTACAATAAGAAAATACCGATAGACACCACCTGCGGTTTCCGCATCGCCATCGAAGTGATGGGCGGGAAGTGGAAACCCTACATTATCTACGAACTGTTGGATGATTCAAAGCGCCCGAGCGAGTTGCAACGGCACATTTCCGGGGCGAGCGAGCGCGTTCTGGCTCAGCAGTTGAAAGAACTAACGGAATATGGCGTGGTGGAGAAAAGGGTCATCGACTCCGTCGCCAAGCACACCGAGTACAGCCTCACCGACCTGGGCCGCAGCCTCATCCCAATCATCGAGCAACTCCGTGACTGGGGGAACAACTTCCGACCGAAGCTGGAGGAGATATTAAAAAACAGGTCTGAGAATTAGAGTCTTATGACCGAATTGTCCAGAGATGCTAATCATGGCATTCAATCATTACTTTCTGAAAACGGAACATTCCGTCGCTATTCTCACTGGCTGATTCGGGATCGTTCGCATCGGGATGATGTCTGTTGAAATATTCCACGATGTGGAAACCGCAACGGTTGACATAGAAGTGAATGTTTCGCTTCTCAAAATAGGGAGTGTTGGTTTTCCAAACCCTCACTTCGGGGTGCAGCTGTTCGATAAGGCACCAGGCGGAATAACCGATGCCCTTGCTGTGGACCTCGGGATTGACAAACAACAGCTCCAATTCGCCACATTCGCCTTCCACGCTGATAACGGCACCGCCAACTATCTCGCCGTCGAGGAGAATGCGGTAGGTTTCGGCATTGGCTCCGTCGATTGATGCCTCGATGGTGGCACGCGAGATAATCTCGCCGTCCTCTTCCAAATGGTTGTCGCGGAGGCCGAACTCTTCGGTGGCTCCGTACTTGAACGCCCACTGGTTGTCGAGGATGAACTGCTCGCGGTCGTCAGGGTGCAGCGGCGAGAGGGTTACATTATCGTTGATTTTGGCTTTCATTGATCTGATTTGTTTTTACGGACTCTTTCTTGAATTTTCTGAAATACGACAAACAACACCGGCACGGCGGCGAGCAAGCCGAGGGTGCCAAACAGCATTCCACCAACCACACAGACCCCGATAGTTCGGCTGCCGTTGGCGCCCACGCCCGAGGCGAACATCAGGGGCAGCATACCGATGATCATCGTCAGCGAGGTCATCAGTATGGGACGCAGTCGCACCTTGGCGCTACGGAGCGCCGCACCGGTGAGCGTAAGCCCCTCGCGGCGTGCCTGCGAAGCGTACTCGGTGAGCAGGATGGCCGTCTTCGACAGCAGGCCCACCAGCATTACCATCCCAATTTGCATGTAGATGTTGTTCTCCACGCCAAACAGCTTGGTAAACAGCAAACTACCCGCCAGACCGAAGGGCACCGACAGCATTACTGCCAGCGGGATGAAGAGACTTTCGTAGAGAGCCACCATCACGAGATAGGCAAAGACGATACAAATCAAAAAAATGAAGATAATGCGGCTGGATGTCTGGCTCTCCTCGCGGGTGATACCGCCAAACTCAATGCTGTAGCCCACGGGCAACTCCTTCGCGGCGGTCTCCTGAATGGCCTTGATGGCGCGTCCCGAACTACTGCCCTGCGCAACGCTGCCCGACACATCGATGCTGGGGAACATATTGAAGCTGTTGATAGATTGCGGCATGTACTCCTTGGTGAGGGTAACGAACTGGTTGATGGGCATCATCTCTCCACTCTCGGAACGCACAAAGAGGTTGGCCAGCGACTCAGGATGCCTGCGGTCAGAAGGTCTGAGCTGCAAATCGACCTGATAGACCTTGTTGTACTTGTTGAAGTTGGAAATGTAGTCGCCGCCTAAGTAAGCCCCCATCTCGTTAAGGACGGTGGAAGGTGCGACCCCCATCTTCTTGCACCGCGCCACATCCAAATCCACGCGGTACTGCGGATAGTTGACATCGTAGCTCGAATAGAGCTCGCCGATTTCAGGGCGCACACTGAGCTTCTCGATGAAACGGGTGGTGACCTCGTGCAGCGTTTTGGCATCCTGCCCGTTGCGACCTTGTACCAAGAACTCGAAACCGCCGTTGCCACCGTAGCCCTCCACCATACCCGGTTCCGAGACGAAGCTCTGTGCCTCCGTTTCCTCTGCCATCAGTTCGCTGATCTTTTCCATCACGGCGGTAGATGAATGGTCGCTATCCTTGCGCTCTCCCCATGGCTTCAGCTGTACGAAAATGTTGGCACCGGCTCCTACGTCTACCACACCGCCAACATCCTGCACCTCGGGCAGTTCGCAGATTTTGTCGCAGGTACGGTTCATCATATCAAAAGTTTTGTTGGCAGTATAGCCTGAGGGGGCCGTAAGGTCAACAAAGAGTGTGCCCATATCCTCGCTAGGGATGAAACCCGTAGGCACCACCTTGAAAAGTATGCCAAACAGCAGCAACGCTACCACCACACTGCCGACTGTGAGCCATTTTCGACGGAGCAGCCACCGAACTATATTGGCATAATGTTTTAACAGGGTGGAGAAGGTGATTTCATATGCGGTACGAATCCATGATCGTAGGGATGATGTGCGCGATTGTTGTAGAGACGTTGCGCGCAACGTCTCTACCGATGCCGGTTTCAAAATCAATGCGCACAATGCCGGTGACAATGTCAACGCGTTAATCAACGAAATGCCCACCGCGACGGCCATCGTCAGACCGAACTGTTTGAAGAAGATGCCGGTGGTACCACCCACAAAGGCCACAGGGATGAAGATGACCATAAAGACCAGCGTTGTGGTGAACAGCGTGACGGAAAGACCGTTCATGGCTTCCTCCGTGGCTTTGAGAGTAGAGACGTTGCGCGCAACGTCTCTACCTTGCCGTGTTTTCACCGCCTCCACCACCACAATGGAGTCATCGACCACCGTACCGATAACCAGCACCAACGCAAAGAGCGTCAGCAGGTTGACCGAGAAGCCCGCCACCTTCATAAAGGCGAAGGTGCCAATGAGCGAGACAACGATGCCCACGGCGGGAACCAGCGTGGCGCGTAAATCCTGCAGGAAGAAGAGCACCACAATCAGCACAAGCACAATAGCGATGACGAGCGTCAGTATCACCTCGCGTATGGAGGCGAAGAGGAAGTCATTGGTATTGTCGAAGGTGACGATTTTCACGTCCTTGGGCAGCAACCGCTCGGTCTCCTTCAACAACTTGTCGATTTCGAGGTTGATTTTGGTGGCGTTCGAGCCGGCCATCTGGCTCACCGAGCCCATCACGCCCGGATGCCCGTTGATGCTGTTGATATAGTCGTAATCCGACTGCCCTAACTCCACATCCGCCACATCCTTCAGCAACAGCTCCTCGCCGGTAGGCAGCGAGGCAATCACAAGGTTCTCGAACTCCGACACCTCGGTTTTACGTCCCGTATAGCGCAGCATATATTGGAACACATTGTCGGAATTGCTACCTAATGAGCCGACCGAGGCCTCGATGTTCTGCTCGGCCAGCACAGCCGATATGTCGCTCGGCATCAGTTTGTGGCGCACCATCACGTCAGGTTTGAGCCAGATACGCAAGGCGTATTGCGCACCCCACACTTCCACCTTGCCAACGCCTTTGATGCGCAACAGCGCGGGCCGCAGGTTGTTGTAGAAATAGTTGCTGAGGAAGTTCTCGTCATAGGTGCCGTTGGGACTCTCCAGCGCGATGATGCGGAGCTGACCGGGTTGCCGTTTCTCGGTCGCCACGCCTGTCTGCAGCACCTCTGCGGGCAGCTGCGCCTGTGCCTGGATGACGCGATTCTGCACGTTCACAGCAGCCATATCGGCATTGGCGCCCTGCTCGAAATAGATGGTGACACTGGCCGATCCATTGCTTGCCGACGAGGTCATGTAGGTCATTCCCTCGATGCCATTGATGGCCTCCTCCAGCGGCATCACCACGCTCTTCTGCACCGTTTCGGCACTCGCACCCGGATAACTCGCCCACACGTAGATGGCCGGCGGCGCGATGTCAGGGTAGCGCTCCACCGGCAGCGACAGCAACGAAATCACCCCCAACAGCACGATAATCACGCTGATGACGATAGAGAGTAAGGGACGATGGATAAATGTCTTGATATCCATAGTAATAACCTATCAAATTTCCCGCAAAAATATAGGGATTCTGCCGATGGTGTTGTAGGAAAGTGAGTGAAGCGGGAATATTGGTGGGTGAAGTGTAAAAGAAGAACATTTTGTTTCTATGGTATCGAAAAAAATAATATCTTTGCAAAAAAAATTATGGATAGGGAAAAAGCTGAAATATTACTTAAGCAAATCTTTGGGATTGATTGCTTTTATGATGAGCAATGGGAAGCTATTCAGCGTATTCTCAATGGCGAACGTATATTGATGATTCAACGTACAGGTTTTGGCAAATCGCTATGTTATCAATATCCCGCAACACATTTTTCTGGCATTACAGTTATTTTTTCTCCTTTGATTGCGTTAATGAGAGATCAAGTGAAAGCTTTGAATTCCAAGGGTATTTCTGCCAGATATATTAATTCAGAACAATCGCCAGAGGAAAATTCCAACACCATTCAGGAAGCATTGGCGGGTAAGATTAAGATTTTGTACATTGCTCCCGAACGGCAAGAAAATCAAGAATGGATTGAGGCTACACGAAAGATGAATCTTTCTATGGTTGTCATAGATGAAGCGCATACAATTTCTGTATGGGGACACGACTTTAGGCCTTCTTTCCGGCGTATCATCAATTTAGTGAAATTGTTACCCCAAAACTTGCCTGTTTTGGCAACAACCGCAACTGCAACAAAAAGAGTCCAAAATGATATTGAGCAACAAATAGGTGGTCGATTAACAACAATCAGGGGTTCCTTGGTTCGCAATAATTTTCACTTATATGTTATTAAAGTTCATTCTGAAGATGAAAAATTGGTTTGGCTCGCACAAAATCTAAACAGTATTCAAGGTACGGGCTTGATATATACAGGAACTCGCGTTGACACAGAAATCTATGCAAAATGGCTTGTTTTCAATGGATTAAATGTAGTAAACTATAATGCCGGCCATGACGGTGAAACAAGGAAGGAAATCGAAAATGGGTTGATGCAAAACAAATACAAATGCGTCGTTTCCACAAACGCATTAGGGATGGGCATTGACAAACCTGATATTCGTTTTATTATCCATACGCAAATTCCAGCATCTCCCATTCACTATTATCAGGAAATTGGACGTGCGGGGCGGGATGGTAAACCAACTGTTATTGTCCTTTTTTACAATGAATCCAAAGATGAAAATGGAATTGATGCCGATTACAAATTACCCAAAGCCTTTATTGATGGGGCCAGACCTTCAATTGAGAAGTATAAGAAAGCAATTGAAGCCTTGAAAAACGAACCATTGGGAGAGCGAGGGCTAATGAAGGTGACTAACCTAAAACAAACCCAAGTGCGCGTAATCAAAGCGGACTTGATAGACCAAGGAATTGTAAGAGAAGTTGTAAATGGGCGAAGCAAATCGTTACATTACCAGTTTGGCGCAAAAGAATTGGATATCCATACATTTGAGGACTTGAGGAAAGCTAAACTGAAAGATTTGGATGCAATGGTTGGCTATGTGAATACGACTACACCTCGAATGCACTATTTATGTAAGTTTTTGGATGATGTTGAATTGGACTACTACTCGAATTGCGACAACACAAATCTGTCCAAACTGACAGTTACATGGAATGAACAGTGGCAAAACAGATTGTCAGAATTTAGAGAGTCGTATTTCCCCGTTTTGGAAGTTGAAACAAAAGGGAACAACCTTATCAATGGTGTAGCAGCTTCCTATTACGGAGTTTCGAATGTGGGTAATGCTCTGCATCGATGCAAATATGAGAACGGTGGTGATTTCCCTGACTTTCTGTTGAAACTCACACTAAAGGCATTCAGAAAAACATTTGGGAATGCTAGATTTGATATGGTGCTATATGTACCACCCACACACTCTGGAGATCTTGTAAGAAATTTTGCCACAAAATTTGCTTCGGTTATTAAGATTCCAATTTCTCATAAACTAATGAAAACCAGACAAACAAGTGAACAAAAAGTGTTTCAAAACGGATGGTTGAAACAGGATAATGTAAAAAATGCTTTTTCTTTTCCCAACTCTGACGAGATTACAGGAAAACGAATCATTTTGATTGATGACATTTTTGATAGTGGTGCCACAATAAAAGAAATCGGCAGATTATTAACCTCAATGGGTGCTTTGATTATAGCACCAGTTACCATTGCAAAAACAGTTGGAGGCGATTTATGATGAATCAAGAATTGACCTATTGGGTGGCCTTGGTCCATACACCCAAAATCTGGACCTCAAGAAAGAACGAGATGATTGCGCATTGCTTTCGTCAAGAGAAAACAATTGCCGAGTTCTTTGAATCAAACTCCTTCCTTGGATTTGACTTGAAACCACAAGAATTTGATTTACTACAACAAACAAGGTTGGAATTACCCAACTACGCATTTATGGTGGAAGAACTTTTGAATCAAGGTTATGACATAGTCCCTGTTACATCAAAAGAATATTCACCAACATTAAAAGCTAATTTGAAATATAATTCTCCTATAGTTCTCTATACTAAAGGCAACAAGCAGATTCTTCAAGAAAAATCTATTGCTATTGTGGGGTCAAGGAACGCAAATGTGACATCTTTATTGTTTGCAGACAATGTGGCAAAAAAAGCGACTTCCGAGTATAAAGTAGTGGTAAGTGGGTTTGCCAAGGGCATTGACAAACAAGCTCTTGATTCTGCATTAAAATATAAAGGTCAGAGCATCATTGTTCTACCCCAAGGCATCACTACATTTGCAAGTGGAATAAAGAAATATTATAAACAAATTATAGAAGGAAATGTGCTGGTGTTAAGTACATTCCATCCTAAATCTCCATGGAGCGTTGAACTTGCCATGGCAAGGAACTCAATTATTTACGGTCTAGCTTCTGAAATCTATGTAGCACAATCTGACGACAAAGGTGGAACATGGAGTGGCGTTTGTGATGGATTAAAGAAAGGACGGATAGTATATGTTAGAAAAACAGATGTTAATGACAACTGTGCCAATCTTATCTTAATCAACATGGGTGCAGAAGCTGTTGATATGAATGGCAATACTATTAACAATGTAAAAGAATATAAAAAGATTGAAGATACACCTCTTATTGTGGCAGAACCGACCACCAAATATAATAGTACCGATGACAAATTGATAGAATTACTAAATAAAGGAGAATACACTACTAAACAAATTATTGAGTTATTGCACCTTTCAGGTATAAGCAGCCAAAAGCTATCTCAAAAATTAAAGAAAATAAAGGATGTACAAGTGAATAGCAATGGAAAAACCAACAAATATACTTTGTTAAAACAAAAACAACAATCGGAACAGTTGTCTTTATCACTATAATAGATAACCTTTATCTTATTACCACCTCCTCTCCTTCCTCCACAAACCCCGCCCCCTTGGTGATAATCACATCTCCCTGCTTGAGACCACCGACCACCACATACTCTTTGCCGTTGTTTTGCGGAGCCACCTGAATGATAGTGGAGACTGCCTTGCCATCCACCACTTTCATCACATACGCCTTGTCCTGAATGCTGTAGGTGGCCTCCTGCGGGATGACGACGGCGTTTTTCCTCACAGATGGCATCACGATTTTACCTGTACCGCCGCTGAGCAAGAGACCATCGCGGTTATCGAAGAGGGCACACACAGAGACCGCACCTGTAGTTTCATCCACAATGCCGCAGATGCTCTCCACCAGCCCCGTTTGGTCATAGAACTGGCCGTTCGGGAGGAGCAACCGCACCTCAGGCATCTGATTAACAGCCGCTTCCATCGTTTTGCACTTACTCAGGTAATCCATCAAGACGGTTTCGCTCATCGAGAAGTAGGCACGGATGTGACGGTTATCGGCCACAACGGTGAGGCCATCCTGCAGGCTGGGACTCACAAAATCACCCTTGCGATAGCGAATTCTTCCCACCACCCCATCCGAAGGGCTGCGCAATTCCGTATAACTAAGTTCGTTGCGAGCGGAAGTGAGAATCGCTTGCGCTGCTGCCAAGTTCGCTTTTGCCATGTCAAGTTCGCTTTTCGACAAAGCCAATTCATGGTCAGAGATGACATTCTTTGCATGGAGTTTCAGACTGCCTTCGAACTCCAGTTGTGCTTTTTCCATTGCCGCCGTCATTTGTTGCACATTGGCGTCGGCCGCTTCCACCGCTGCCTTGTAGGTCGCCGCATCCACCCGAAACAGCAGCTGTCCCTCTTTCACCTGCTCGCCTTCCTTCACGTAAATGCCTTGCAGATAGCCCTCTATGCGCGGAACAATGCGTATATCCTGCTGTCCCTTGAGCGATGCTGCATACTCGGTGGCCTGCTCATGGTCGCCGACAGTGATGGTCATCAAATCGTAATGCTTGGGCTCGTCGCTTTCGTTCTGCTGCCGCGATACGCACGAAAGCATCACCATCGGCAACAATATCCATATCATCCTTTTCATTTTGTGCATACTTATAAATTAGGATGCAAAAATGAGGATTTACAAACAAACTATCAATGTATTAATGAATGAAGCGGGAAAAATCAAAGGTGAACCGTCATTAGAACTATTTGCTCAGAAAAAACATTCTGCAGCACTCTGACAACTGTCAACTGTCAACTTATCAGAAGTCCAGCCAGCGCTTTACCGCCGACACCTTCTCACGGCTCACTATGACCTCTGTATCGGGATAGCCTTTGAGGTGAACACGCATCTTGCCAAGAAAATAGGACGAGAGTTTTTCCACTGCCGCAGCACTGACAATATACTGCCGGTTGACACGCATAAACCGCTCGGGATCAAGTTGTTTTTCCAACTCATCCAGCGTCATGTACAGTGAGTGCGACTTGCCGCCAATGGTGTAGAGGCGAACGATGCCGTCGCTGATACCCACGTGGCTCATCTCGCTCACAGGCATCACGTGGAAGGTGTCGCGAAATGCAATGAGGAAACGCTCACGGTAACGGATGCTGCCCACAGAGGCTAACAGCTGCCGGATGTCTTCTGTGGTGGTACTGCTGCGTTCCACAACCACCTTATCCAACGCATGCCGAAGTTCCTCTGCATCAACAGGTTTTAGCAGATAGTCGAGGCCATTGTATTTGAAAGCCTGCAGCGCATATTGGTCGTAGGCGGTGGTAAAAATCACGGGCACTGACTGCGGGGCGGACTTCAATCCCACAAAACTCAAGCCATCGCCCAAGCGGATGTCCGACAAAATCACATCCGGGGCATTCTCAGCTTGCTTGAAGAAATTCTCCACTTCAGCATTGCTCGCCAACACCGCCATGATTTCAGCATCAGGGCGAAGATCTTTCACCAATCTCACCAAACGGTCGGCATTGTTCTGCTCATCTTCTATAATCAAAGTTCTCATAAACTTTCAATTTTCCGTTTTCAGTTTTCAGTTTTCAACTATCACCGGTACCGTTATCGCATAGCTGTCGATGCCATCTTCAATCCGCACCTTTTGGCGGGTGAGCAGACGGTAGCGTTCTTCGATATTGTGAATGCCGATTTGGGTGGATTCAGGGACGGAAACAAGCCGTTTATTATTCCTCACGGTAATGTTCTTTCCATCACTGGAAATGTCCATGGTCAGCGGGTGCGCTGTGGTGTGCTCGTTGTGCTTGATGGCATTCTCCACCATCATCTGCAACACAGCAGGCGGCACACTCCCTTGTCCGTCAGCCACTTCTGGAGAAATATCCACACGAATGGTATCGCCAAAACGCTCGCTAAGCAACTGCAGATACTGTCGCAAGTAGGTCAGCTCGTCTTGCAGGCTCACTTTGTCGTGTTCAAGGTGAGAGAGAGCATAGCGATAGACGTTGGAGAGATTCATCAGGTATTTCGAGGCTTTTTGCGGGTCCACCTCAATCAGTTCAGCCAGCGTGCTGAAGTTGTTGAACACGAAATGCGGGTTGATTTGGTTCTCCAATGCCAGCAGTTTGTAGCGGTCGCGCTCGCGTTCGGCCCGGTCGTAGGAGCGCAGGTAATAGATGGTGGCCATGAAGGTGACGAAACAGCACACGGCATAGTCAAGCAGCATTTCCAGCGGATGGAACGGCCACCCTTTGTAGAATTCCATTCTCAGATCCGGATCGAAGAGAAACCAAACCAAATAGTAAAGCAGCCAGCTCATCAAGGAAATGCCGGCAACGATAAGAATTCTGTGAAAGACACGTTTTTTCTTCATCGGAAACAAGATTCAAAAATCAGAATGCAAAGATACAAGATGTTTCCATTAGAAAAACACAAAACTGCGATGAAGCGGGAATTTTTGCGGATGAATTGTTACAGCAGTATTTTGACGATTTATTTCATATTTTTGCCACAAACTGATTCAAAAACTTGATAAAAGGCTCTGTCACAAATACAAAAAAATAACCACCAGATTGTTGGTGACATGGAACAAAAATATTGCTGTGTGAGATGTTATATTTCTGATTGATTCCAAACCACATTCAAATCATATTTTGATGTAAATATTGTATTTTTTCATATCATATCGCATTGGATACAATATTTTTTTGTATTTTTGCAGCGAAAGAAAAACTATTTATTTCAAAACCAGATATGAAAACCCCGTATTGGATATGGCAATATGACGAATGGCCCCGTTTCTGCTGGAACAATGACAGCATCATCGCTCCATTAGCGCAGGTTCGGGAAAAACAAGGACGGCTACTGGGGCTAATGGACGGCTTGGGGTTTGACGAACAAAGAGCCTCCTCACTTGAGGTGATGACGGAGGACGTGTTGCGCAGCAGTGAGATAGAAGGGTTGCTCCTCAACGCCGAGAATGTGCGTTCTTCGGTGGCGCGGCATCTCGGACTCGACATTGGCGGATTGTCCCATTCAGATCACTATACCGAAGGCGTGGTGCAAGTGATGATGGATGCTGTACAACAAGCCGACACCCCATTGACCAAAGAACGTCTGTTCAACTGGCACGCGGCATTGTTCCCCACCGGAAGAAGCGGCGCCACCCCCATCACCGTGGCGGCATGGCGTACAGGCAAAGAACCGATGTTGGTGGTGAGCGGTGCCATGGGAAAGGAGAGAATCCACTACGAGGCACCGCCGTCAGATGAGGTAGCTCATCAGATGCAACAGTTTATACAATGGTTTAACAGCGAGCCCACCACCGACCCCGTGTTAAAAGCCGCCATTGCGCACCTTTGGTTTGTCAACATACACCCCTTTGACGATGGCAACGGCCGTTTGACACGCACGCTCACCGATATGCTTTTGGCGCGGGCCGACGGATCTCCACAACGTTTCTACAGCATGTCAGCGGCCATCTTGAGGGATAGAAGCAACTACTATGATTTGCTGGAATATATTGGCAAACACGGGCTGGACATCACCCGATGGCTTATGTGGTTCCTGCAAACTATGGAAAACGCTATCGACACCGCAGTTGAGAGAACCCAGCGGGCGATACGGAAATCGTTGTTTTGGCAGAAGTACCGCACTATTGCGCTGAATGAACGACAAATCAAAGTCGTCAACCGGCTTTGGGATGGGTTTGAGGGCAAACTCAACACCAGCAAATGGGCAAAGATTACCAAGACTTCCGCAGCCACCGCCTTGCGCGACATACAGGACCTTGTGGACAAAGGCATCCTTTGCCGCACTGAAGAAGGAGGCCGTAGTACCAATTACAGATTGATTGAATAGCCAAGAAATTACAAAAGCATCCCCTACCCTTCATCCTCAATAATTGGGGTTTTTAAAAAGCTAAATCCTAACAAATAAGGATGTCTTGCCAAAGACATTTTTACTATTTTTGCCACATCAAAACAGCTACATCATGCCCCTTAAGAAAACACCATTCTCAAAAGATACCAAACTGGCCGAACTGATGGCGGAAGACCGTCGGCTGTTGCTGCTTTTGTCCCGTTTCGGCATCGGACTGGGTTTTGGCGACCGCAATGTGGAACAGGTGTGCCAGATGAACCAGGTCAATGTCAATCTCTTCCTGATGATTTGCGAAATCTACTCCGACGGGGATTTCAGACCGGGAAAGGAAGAACTCCAGAGAATAGACCTGGGCGACCTTCTCTCCTACTTGAAGGCTTCACATCAGTATTATCTCGACGAACGTTTCCCACACATTGAAGAGCATCTGCAAAACATCATCGAAGCCTGCGGACAGAAATACGGTCCCATGCTCAGCCATTTTTACGATGAATACAAGCAGGAGGTGATGCGGCACATACAATATTATGAAGAAGAGGTGGTGTTTCCATACATCGAGGCCTTGCTCAATGGTCAACGCAGCGATTCATACAAAATCAATGAATTTGAGCATAACCACACCAATATCCAGGACACCCTCGACGACATGATGAATATACTCTTGAAATACCTGCCCGGAGACATTCTGCCCAAGGAACGCATCGAGATTTCACTTGACATCATGGATCTGAGCGATGACCTCAACCGCCATTCGCTCATCGAGGACCGCATACTCATTCCCTACGTCGAATTACTTGAAAAAGCATAGCCATGAGAAACCGCGTTATCATTTGCTCGTCTTTTGAGATGGTCTCCATCGGCTTAGCTGAGATTGTTGACAGTCTGGCGCAGTTTGACGTGGTATCATGCCTCGACAGTCCTGAATACCTATCAGAGAAAATTCTTACCACCGATGCTAATATAGTCATCATCGACCCTTCGGTATTGGGCTACCAGAACAAGGACTTTGTCTTCCAGTTCAGAAAAAAACACCCGCATGTCACACTCATCGCTTTGGTGACCACCAGCCTCGACCATTCGTGGCTGGTGCCTTATTGCGGCGTCATCGAAATCAACGACACCCGTTCAAAAATCATCGACAAGATGAGTGAATTCGTCAAGAACGACAAGCAGAAAAAGAACGAGGACGTGGAACTCTCGAAACGGGAGACCGATGTGCTGATTGCTATAGCCAAAGGTATGATGAACAAGGAGATAGCCGACCAGATGAACCTTTCTGTCCATACGGTCATCTCCCACAGGAAAAACATCACCCGGAAAACGGGCATCAAATCCGTCTCCGGTCTGACCGTTTATGCCTTACTCAACAATTTGATTAACGAAAACGAATTAATATAAGTCTTGAAAAAATGAATTTGACATTGAATCTGCCTCCATTTAGTAATTTTGGTTAATGTTGTTATCGGAATCGGCGCCGACATCCTGCCAGCCTGTAGCGTGATGCCCGGCGCCCGCTGTCCGAGGAGAAAAGAAATTGTCATTTTACCATTATACACCCCCTGACAGTTGTTCAAGAAAGGCAAAAAAAAGACGATTTTTGTCCTCGAAACAATCAAACTTTTTTGTATCTTTGCCGCCGATTTGGTCGCCCGACGAGGGAGCTAAGAGGGAAGCCGGTGAGAGTCCGGCGCAGTCCCGCTGCTGTAAGCTCATCAAGTTGACCCCCAATCTGTTACGTCACTGTGCGACGCCATAGCCGCATGGGAAGACAGGGGGAAAACGAGCAAGCCAGAAGACCTGCCAAATTGTATTTTTATCGGTAATGCTTTCGAGGAAAGGCAATCCGGCCATAGGACTTTGCACTATCTTGCTGTAATGTGTGATGTCGTGTGTCTTCTGGTATTCCCCCTTTGTCAGTTTTGCCGATACTGGAGATTGATGAACCTTTATTATCAACAATTAAAAGTATTAAACTATGGTAAAAAAACTAATGACACTGATTTTGGGGCTGACACTCACATTGAGTGCCTCAGCCCAGTTGGTTACCATCGACCCGAGCGACGTGCAGTTCTGGACGGGAAGTGGTAGCAACAGCACCGTCGTCGCCATCGGCTGGGACGACAATTCAGCTTCGTACACCCCCACTGTGGTTATCTGGGGAGTGCGCTGGGAAGGAACCATTTACCTCATCAATGCCCTGGATACCATCGCGGCATACGACGAACGCTTCTCCTACACCATGGGCAGTAGCGGTTTTCTACAGACACTTTCTTACAACGATCCCGACAATGGGCTTGTATTGACCCCGTCGATGGAATGGAACTGCAACAGCTATGGCTCTGTTTATGGTTCCACCGTACTGACTAGCACACCACTGAGAATCAGCGAATCGACATGCGACAACTACACCTTCACCGGCGTAAACAACATTGTATATGCCACCGACCCCAATGCGGCTTTTTCCTGTGCCAAAGCACAAGCTCTCTCATTGACAGACTTAACGGCCAACACGGTCACAGTAAATATCACCGACACCACGTATGTGAACAACTATACTGTAATGCTCTATGCTGGCGACTCATTGGTTGACAGCGTTGTCATATCTACCCAGACCATCTCCTATACCACCCTTTCCGACAATACAGCTTATACGGTCAAGGTCTTCTCCAACTGTTCTGATGGCACACAAACTGCCAGTCGTTCAATCTCTTTCCGCACCCCATGCATAGCCGTTGCCCATACCAGTCTTCCTTGGACCGAGGACTTCCAATCGGGCACAGGTTCATCATATTCTACCGCATCAGCTTTCTTCTCCAATCATGTTTTCTGCTGGGACCTGATTAACCCGTATAGTAGTTCAGACCCCTATATCAACAGCTCTTCTTCAGTGAATGTCAGCGGCGGACAATGCCTCTATGTGAGCAACCGTCCTTCCTCCCCCACCATTTTAGTGTTGCCTCCATTTGAAGACACACCCGATCAGCTACAGCTCAGTTTCGATGTATTATCTACCTATGGACATGGTTTTGAAGCGGGTGTCATTACGGATGTTACAGATATATCCACCTTCACCCCCATCGCCACCTGTTTGCCTACCGGTAGCGGCTGGAACCACTTCGAAGTGACCTTCGCTGGTATCACCTCAGGTCGAATTGCACTACGCCGTAATGACAACAGCTATGGCTACCTCGATAATGTGACTGTTAACGAGCTTCCTTCTTGCGTAAAGCCATCACAAGTAATTATCTCTAACATAGACACTTATTCCGCAGACATCACCATCACTGACCCCAATGCGACAAACCACTATATGATATATGTCGCTGAGGACAGCATGGAAATCTACAGCGACAACTACACCCTCACCGACCTGCTGCCCAACATGCGCTATGAGGTAGCTGTACGCACTGTTTGCCCTGATGGGCTCACGAATGCCACGGTGACGGCCTTCCGTACCGGTTGCGGCCCGATTGCAGTTCCCTATCATGAAGACTTCAGCCAGTTTGTAGATGTGGCCAACGGCTACGGCTATGCGGTGACTGACAGCACCCTGCCCTGCTGGAGTTTCTTCAAAGCACGTGCTCTCGATCGCCTGGAACTTTTCACTCCGTCACAAAGTTCAACATACGGCTATGGTAATGATGGCTATACTTTGCGCATCTACGGAAACTACTCCAATTCTCGCGACATTTTGGTGCTTCCCGAACTGAACCAGGGTACTAACACTTTGGAAGTCAGTTTTATGGCTCGTCCTTCTGAGACCGGCAGCTTCGGTGGAATTTTGGAGGTAGGTTATATGACAGATCCCACCGACACGGCCAGCTTTGTTACTGTAAGCAGCAATCCTTGTGGCCAATTCACCAATGGCTATGATTTGCGGACTGCCACCTTCACCAATGCGCCCATGGATGCCCGCATCGCTCTCCGTGTTGTCCTTACCGGCGGTTCGGCAAAATCATGGTATATCGATGAACTTGACGTTCATGACATGCCCGCCTGTGCCCGCGCCAACGGCATCAGTGTGGACAACATCACCACCGATGGCTTCACCCTCCATGTTGACGACCCAACTTCAGTGAATAATTACCGTTATTATATCACATCAGAAGCAGGCATTGACAGTTTGGATTTTTACGACACCGTGGTTACCGTCACGGGCTTGGCTGCCTCCACTGACTATGAGCTCAGCGTGGTCAGCATCTGCGATGATGGCACCCTCACGCTGCCCCATACCATTTCAGCAAGCACCCTTTGCGCCCCTGTCACAACAGTTCCTTTCGAGGAAGACTTCGAGAGTTGGACAGCATCACAGTCACAGGGAATGAACCGTTGCTGGAACCGACTCTACTGCAATTCAAGCAACAATCTGGTTAACAACAACTATCCCTATTGCGCTTCTGGCTCAAGTTACGCACTCAACGGCATCAAGTCTCTCAAAATGTACTCCAAAGGCACTTCTAGTGGCATCAAAGAATACTCCGTGGCTTATCTTCCTGAATTTGAAGCAAATGTCACTGGTCTGAAAGTACGTTTCTTCTACAAATATGGCGGCACCACTACCAATATCAACAAAGTGCGTATCGCAGTCGGTATCAGCGAAAACGTAACAGACACCACCACTTTCACCCGTCTGGCCACCCTGACACCTTCCGTAATTGGCTGGAATGAATTCGAAGTGGATTTCAGCGCTTACACAGGCACTGGCAACCGCATCACTATTATGCAAACCAGTATCGGCACTACAGCTATCACAAGTTATATCGACAGTCTGGTGGTGGATACCATCAGCAGTTGCAACCGTCCCGCCACTTTCGAAGTATCTGACATTACAGCTCACGGAGCCACCCTTACTTGGACAGATCCGAGCAATGCCGATTCGTATATTATCCATTGGAGCGATGGCGCTTCCACCGATAGTGTCACCGTCACGGGCGAAACGTCATACGAACTTACAGAGCTTGCACCGAGCAGCAATTACACGGTTGACATTCGCAGCATCTGCTGGGGCGAGCCCACCAATGCCCGTACATTGAGCTTCGCCACCTCGTGTGCTCCTATGCCTCTGCCTTGGAGCATGAACTTCAACAATATCAGCAATCTGAATCAGCTTTCATCCTGCTGGAACAGATACAGCGGTCTCTATATAGACTCCACACATAGCGCCACATTGACTTCCACTACCAGCGGATGGACACGCTCCACCACCGCTTTTGAGGGATCGTCACATGTGAAAGTCAACCTTTATGGCTCTTCATGCAAATACTGGTTGGTAACTCCAGAAATCGACCTCACCGAGGCTGCAGAACTGACATTCGACTATATGTTGACTAAATATAACGTAACCGATGCTCCTGAAACGGGAACAGGTTTGGAAGACGACAGATTCATCGTGCTGGCCACCACCGACAATGGTACCAGCTGGAATCCTGTTGCCCAATGGGGAAACGACACCATCAACCGCGATGACTATTATCTTCCCGCAGTAAACAACACCTCCTCTCACGCCACCATTTCCCTTTCCGACTTCACTGGACAAACCGTCCGCCTGGCCTTTTACGGAGAGAGCACGGTCGGTGGCACCGACAACGATTTCCATCTTGACAATATCGCAGTTATTGTAGCCACGGATACCATGGTCACCCCCATTGATACCACAGAAATCCCTGTGGAACCTATTGAACTTTGCACAACAATCTATCCGCTGACTTATAGCGAAGATTTTGCAAGCTACACTACCAATCAAGACATTCGCCCTTATTTTGCCAGCGCACCGATACCAGATTGTTGGACGGTAATTGGCAACGGTACTGTTCAACACAGTGGGAACGGCACTTCCACAAATTCAGATTATTTTGGCGGTGTAGGATATTCCACAAGCACTAACAATTTCGGTGCTATCGCAAGTAATGATGCATTCTTCGCATTTATCGCCAGCCAAATATACACTGGTACGAATACTGAACATATCAACAATATGCTTTCTACCGGTACACGTCGCTATGCGGTGCTGCCTGCTTTTGATGCACCTCTGTCACAGACTATTCTCACCTTCGACCACCGCACCAATATCGCAGATGCCAATGCACAGCTTTCAGTGGGTTATATTTTAACTGACACTGCCGACTTTGTGGCTCTGGAAACCTATACTGCTGACAACAAAGTTTTGCATCATGATACCATTCATTTCAATCAACACACCAACATACCTGACAACGCACGTCTCACGCTAATGTGGAATGTTGCCAGCAGCACGGCATGTTCCACTGGTCCGGGCAACCGCTACTGTGGAATTGACAATCTGATTGTGGCTCTTGAATCCACAACGCCTATTGACACTGTCATTCCCGAACCTACACCTGAAGACGCTTCTATCGCTGCCAGCGACATTTTGTTCTGGGTGGGTGAAGGTGCTAACGAAGTGGTGATGGCGGTCAACTGGGCAGATCCAGACACTTGTCTCGCTTGGGGCGTGATGTGGAATGGCTCCGCTACTGTCAAGGATTTGATGGATTCCATCATGGCACACGACTCCCGTTTCACTTACACAGAAAACAACGGTATGCTAGGCGATATTATCTATACTGTTGATGGTCTCACCCTCCAGCTTACCGAAGAAAGTGCGTCACCATGGGGCAACTACTGGCTGTACAATGTCAATGGCACGGCCGCCCAAGACATGTTCAATGCTCATGAGGTCCACAATGGAGACTTTGTCAAATGGGGAGATCCCAACAGCGGCACCTCTATCGGCACCGACGAATGGGGCATGGACATTCTCGTATGGACAACTACAGTTACCCCTGTTACAGTAAACACCACCGGAATTTCTGAAATAAACATGACAATCGAAAGCATTTGGCCTAACCCGACCATCGCTATCGTCAATGTGTGCGTGAATCGTGAGGCCAAAGCGGAAATCCACGACCTTTCAGGCCGTCGTCTGGGCACCTACACATTGTCTGAAGGCAGTAACACCATCGACCTTTCTAACTTCACCGCAGGAGTCTATCTGCTTTGTATAGAAAACTCAATAAGTAAGATTGTGAAGAGATAGGATCAAACCATTTTACTTTACCTTTCTTTTTGTCCCCGATCGTCTGACATGTCGCTTCGGGGACTTTTCATATATAGCGCCAGCGCACCATCATAATTGAGGAATTTTTACCTTGAAAATCCCTTTTAAATAGGATAATCCAACGCCTCAAAAGAAAGTATTTTTGCCGTCAAAAAAAATCAAAAAAAGTTATGGCAAAAAATCTATCTTTTCTCAAAATCTTGTTTTTAGTAGCATTCATGCTGCCCTTGTTTACACTTCGTGCACAAGTGACCACATCAGACACGATTGGCAGCGGCTCAACAACTTCCATTCATTCGGCATTGCCAGGTGCATACGGCTATCACTTGTCGGCAGCATTGTATCTCGGCAATGAGATCAACCATTCGGCTGGAAACATTGAATCACTTTCCTATCACATCACATACGGGAACTATCCGGTAAATGACGGGGACAAAAAAGTTCGGATTTACCTGTTGGAGACAACTGATCCATCTATAGATTTATCACAGACATGGAGTTCTTTGGTGGTTTCGGCCACCTTGGTGTATGATTCTATCGGCTGCGACATCCAATGGGATGATTATTGGAAGGAATTTGTTTTCTCGCAGCCTTTCCCATACAGCGGTGGCAACCTGATAGTGCTGGTAGAAGGTGAAGCCTGCGACCCCTATCCCAGCATGGGAGATTGTGAGACAGAGATTTACGTCAATAACGGAACTGTCAACAACTGCTGGAACCGTGTGCAGGATGGAACCCCTATCTCTTTCACCACGGCAATGAGCTCCATTCCCGAAGGCACGCACGGAAACCACTACGACCGTCCGAACATAGTATTCGCTTTCAGTTCCGGCGAACCTGCTTCACCTGACACCACTTGTGTACTGACGCTTCCCATGATGGAAACATTTGAGAGTTATCCGGGAGATTTCTCCTCCATACCCACCTGCTGGACCAAGATCTCGCAGGAATACAACCAAGCCTACGGCAGCTACTACCCTGTCATCAACGGCGGTAGCGCAAGCGACCCTAACCAGTCGGTGATGTTTATACTGATGGACACTTATTCATCCTATCTTGTCATGCCTGCTTTGGACAGCACCTTGACAATGCAGAATGTCTCCATGTCATTCAACTTCAAGTCCTCCCAGCAAAACATTACACATTTGGTGGTGGGCGTGATGTCGAATCCGACTGACACACTGACATTTGTACCCGTGGAAAGCGTGTGTCGCGAAGGCAGCGCCAGCAGCTGGGAATCCAAGGAAATCAATTTCGCCACCTACACCGGCACAGGCCGTTACATCACCTTCTGGTTCAGCAGAGCCAATTCCACCCACATGTTCCCGAGTTGCTTCCTTGATAATGTAGCCGTTTTTGAAACACCCGACTGTACCCCTCCCGTGCAAATTTCCACCACTTTGGACAGTCTCGACGCCACCATTTCCTGGACATACACCAACAATGCCTACGGAGCCAGAATCTATTACAAAATGACCACAGACTCCTTGTTCGACTCCGTTGAAGTCTATACGGACAACTACTTCACCCTTTACAATTTACCTTTTAACACCGTTTACCAATATTACATTGTCACTCTTTGTGATGACGGCAGTGAATCGGAACCTTCGCCAATTTACACATTTTCAACCCCTTGTGAGACCGTGACCAACTTTCCCTGGATCGAAAGTTTTGAAAACGGGTTGGGCTGTTGGACTTTGAATGCTTCTTCAGCCGGACAAGAATGGCTGATGGTCTCTTCTGGCAGCTATCCCACATGCACACCATATTCAGGAAATTATATGATGAAATATGACTGCTGGAGCTTCCCGTCGGGCAGCTGGAGCACAATGACTTCCCCCGCAATGACTATTTCGCAGGATATGACACTCTCATTCGCCTACCACCAGCAGGACACATATACGGCAAATGACAAGATTGAAGTTTACCTCAACACCACTCCCGACATGGTAAATGCCACCCTTTTGACCACCGTTTATGGTTACAACCCCGCCCTGAGCGGATGGGATTCCGTATCAGTTGTCATTCCAACCCAAAATAATGACGCATATCTGATTTTCAAGGCAACCTCCGATTACGGCTATAACCTTTATATGGATCACATAACGATAGACTACTACACACCTGATGACACGGTGGTGGTCGATTCTGTTTACATCACACTGGACGCCAGCATTTGTGATGGTGAGAGTATGGAATTAAATGGTGTTTCTTATACAGAAGCGGGTAGCTACACGTTCACCGCTAACGACACCGTTTTCACATTGAACCTGACCGTCAATCCAGTGTACAACATCATCATTAACGATAGTATTGTCTCGGGAGAAACCTACACGCAGTACGGATTCAACGAGAGTACGGCAGGCACCTACACGCAATATCTGACAACAGTCCATGGCTGCGACAGCATTATCACGCTGAATCTGACAGTGACGACCGGCATAAACGACTATAAGGGCATGAACATCTCCATTGCTCCAAATCCCGCCCAAGATTATGTGGTGGTAACAGTAAAGGATTTGCACAAAGAGATGACATTGGAGTTAGTGGATATGTGCGGACGTGTTTTGCAAACAATGCGATTAACGGCAGAGAATTCGATGCTTCGGGTGGAACGAAGGAATCTGCCAGACGGAATTTATATGTTACGAATGACTTCCGACGGGCAAATACAAACACGGAAAGTGATTTTCAGATAATCTCTCAAGTCGCAGTCTTCGGGCTGCGGCTTTTTTTTAGTATTTTTGTAAACTCATAACTCATCATCTCCATGGAACATCATCAAAATCAAGAGCACCATCACCACCACCATCTCCATAATCACATCCACGTGTGGGCCATCAGCACCACCGAGACTGCCCTCACTGCCCATGTGGTCATCGACGACCTCCGTTGCTGGCCGCATATTTCCGAGCACCTCAAGCACAGCCTTGCCGAGTATGGCATCCGCCACGTCACCCTGGAGCCCGAAACCGTAGAGCATCAGTGCCAAGACAAGGAGTGTTAAAGTGTCACAATTCTACCTCCTGTTGATAATCTGTGAAACTGTCTTCGTCAAACACATGTTCCCGAATCAAAAAGTTCCGTACTTTCTCCATCTTTTCCAATTCTTGCAAAGTGTGCTCCCTTTCCTGCATCGTTCTTGTCAGTTTAATGGCTCCTCCCGTAATGATATAAATGCCCATACTGAGTTTGATAGCATACAGGCGCAACCAACTTCTGCGATGAGGACGGTAGTGCTGCAAAGATACAAATTTTTTGTTTACGCAACTTATAGGTTTCAAAAAAGCTTGGCATTTTTATATATCTGCGTTATGATACTCCCGACAAACTAAAAAGGGTCTAGTAATATTGAATCTGACGCTCCAGAATTTCTGTGACGGTCATGGAATCTTTGCTTCGTCCTTCATAGCGGATGCGTTTCACCCAATTTCCTTGTTGATCGTAGGCATATTGCCAGCGGACAATTTTGTATGGTCTGGAATCATTGGATTGATAAGCCACATGTTCCACTAAATTGCCGTGCTCATCATACATCCATTCTTCCAAATCGGCCATTATGTAGTCAAAAACAGCCTCATTGATCCGGAAATCCCCCAACAATGCCTCTTTTTTCACCATTCTGCCGTCGGAATCATAGGTGGTTTGAATATGACGGTCAAAAGTTCGTTTCGAGCCTAGCACATCATAATGCTTGTATTCAATTTCTCTTCCGGCGCTGTCATATTGGTAATAATAGTCCCATCCGCTGGGTTTCCAGTCCCCGATGGAATATTTTCGTATCAAATGATGTTGCTCGTCATATTCATATCCTTGGCTTGCATGAAATCCCTTGCATTCACACGAACTGTTATCACCGTTATAACCATTACAACGACCCTCAAGAATCATATTGTCCAAACTGTCGTACACAAAATAATCCATCCATTTTGCAGTATTGCCATTATTCATCTGATGTGCCACCATATTGCCTCGTTCATCATAGCAATAGGTGTCACCATAATCGAGATATTTATTACTCTTATTTTTACTTTTTGAGGAACTTTGTTTCAAAGCATCCTCAAAGCGATGTTGAACAATCTCCACTCGCACAGGTTTCCCTTCAGCATTTAATGTAATGACATCCTCATGCCAGTTGATGACATCCTTATAATGAGTTGATATTTTTGTCAATCGTCCGTATTTATCATATTCGAAAGAATCAGTATTTGAGTATCTTGTGTCTATTACCTGAGTAATACGACCTGATGCATCAAAACTATATATTTTTATAGGTTCTATGGAATTATACTCCTTGTCAGTCAAAACACGAGCACTGTTGATATCGTATTTCTGAAGTGCCTTCAAAAGGATTTTGTTGACATGGCATTGCTCTAAATATCCTGTTTTGGCAAACAACCACGTTTGCTGTTTGGAATAAACATCCTCGGAAGAGTTTTCACGATTTAGTACTGAAGTGGGCACCCTGGTCTGTACAACAAACTTTACTGTGCCATTAAGTGAGATATTCAATTCTGTGTAATAACCATTGAAAAGATTTAACTCTTTGTAAGGTTTTTCAGCAACATATTCGGTTTTCTCCCGTGGTTCGACGGTTTCTACGGAAACACTGACAGAATCGGGGTTGAAATGCTCAATCGGTTTATAACGGGTACTTTGCTGGGTGTCGGTTTTCTTGCCACCCATGACGATTTCTTCCACATCGTTGTGAAGTTTCTCATAGTCAATATTTTCCTTATAGGTATATTTGTACATAGACTGTCGCAATTCGCCGTTTTCCGTTGGAATGTATTTTGTCATTATATAGTCGAAAGGCATATCTGTCCCATGGAACATAATCAAATGCAAGCGGTACAGTTGGTCTTTGTCGCTGCCGTCGGGATTGGAGCTGTAAATGTAATATACCACCTTGGTAAAGCTGGTGGAGAAACGGTTTTTCGGCAACTCGTCGTACCATTCATAACCCCAAATATTCAAGGTGTCCATCTTGAAAAAATCGAAGTTGTAATAGTGGCAAAGCTCGTATTCACAAGGCAGTTTGCTCTTTTTGTGTGCTTTGTACAACAGAGCCCTGTTTTCGGCGGCTTTCCTATAATTTCCCATACCAGAGTAACAGACAATCTTGTTGCGGATGGCAAAATAATCGGTTCCCGGTTTCTTCAAGGCCAACATCTCTTCATTGAGTACCAACGCTTCCTCAAATTTTTCCTGATACCGGTAAACCATTTCAAGCAGATTGGCTGTACCGTAATAGTCGGCAATGGCATCCTTGTATGTTTGACTTTCATCTGGTGATAGACTTTGCCAGCGTTGTTTGGCATACTGGTAGGCCTCTTCATAGAGTCCGGCCTGACACAAACTGTCAATATGACGTTCGTATTGGTCGCTTTGCGCATAGACTTCCCCAAGCGGAATCAGGACAACAACGGTCAGTAAAAAAAAGAATATTTTTTTCATAACTCCCTGTGGACTTCAGAAAAACACCTTTTGCATTGCTACTGGCCAGGTGCGAAGTCCATTAAACGCCATGGTCAGTGAACAACGTCACAAAATTAATAAAAATCACAGAATTGGCATGATTTTTTACTATTTTTACCCCGAATAATTATTATAAACTATGAAAAAGACCATCGCATTCGTGGTTGCCTTGCTTATCCTGTTCAGCTGCAACCATTCCAAACCCATTGAGCTAAGCCTAAAGCTTGATAATACGGAAGGACATCCGCAAAAAGATTGGCAAGAGCTTCGGCGACACAGTACATGTCACTTTTTATGAGAGGGAAGGAAAATAATCTTATGATCAGAAAAGAGATTAAAAAAATAATTACCTCAAGTCGCAGTCTTCTGGCTGCGGCTTTTTTTTAGTATTTTTGTAAACTCATAACTCATCATCTCCATGGAACATCATCGAAATCAAGAGCACCATCACCATCTCCATAATCACATCCACGTGTGGGCCATCAGCACCACTGAGACTGCCCTCACTGCCCATGTGGTCATCGACAACCTCCACTACTGGCCGCAGGTTTCGGAACGGATCAAACACACCCTTGCCGAGCATGGCATCAGCCATGCCACCCTGGAGCCCGAAACCGTAGAGCATCAGTGCCAAGACAAGGAGTGCTAAAAAAAATAATAACAGAGATTCTATTTATGCAAATTCGTATTGCAAAATAGCGACATTCAACACATCTTCCAATTTGCAGATGGTTTCAAGGGAGAGATTTTCCGTTCCTTTCAGCAATTTGGAAATGTATTGCGGCGAACATCCCATTCTGTCAGCAACATCCTGCCGGGAAAGACCTTGCTGCTTCATCGCCATAGCCACCTTGATGGCAATTTTACGGGAATACCGCAGCCAGCCTTTTGCTCTGGCATAACGGATTTTCTCTTCCGCAACCATCCATTCCGAAGGCTTTTCGGATTGGTAACGGCTCAGCTGGGCAATTGCTTCTTCTTGTGTCATAATTCTACCTCCTGTTGATAATCTGTGAAACTGTCTTCGTCAAACACATGTTCCCGAATCAAAAAGTTCCGCACTTTCTCCATCTTCTCCAATTCTTGCAAAGTGTGTTCCCTTTCCTGCATCGTTCTTGTCAGTTTAATGGCTCCTCCCGTAATGATATAAATGCCCATACTGAGTTTGATAGCATACAGGCGCAACCAACTTCTGCGATGAGGACGGTAGTGCTGCAAAGATACAAATTTTTTGTTTACGCAACTTATAGGTTTCAAAGAAAATCGGACTGACGAGGACGCAGATCGAATGGTGGAAATCTGCACCCGCGAGCGACACACACGTCAAGGCCTGACAACACCTCTCCGCTCTCCGGTGCAGCAAAAACGACAAAATAAAACAACAGACTGCACAGAAACAAAATTACTATGGAACAAATATTTTTTGTTTTCTGTTTGAGATTTTGTATTTTTGCAGTTCTTTATAAGAAATAAAAATCTAAACAGAAAAACGATGAAGAAAATAATGATTATTGACGGCGGGCCTCGTAAGGCGATGAATACAGCCCAGCTACTGCAAAAATTCGCCGAAGGTGCGAAATCCGTCAGCGGTGAAGTCGAAGTCAAGACCGTTCGCCTTTACGAATTGGACTATAAAGGCTGCATGTCGTGTATGGCCTGCAAAATCAAGGGAAAAGCCTCGAACATCTGCAAGTTCAAGGATGCATTGACTCCCATTCTGGAGGAAATATCCCAAGCTGACGGCTTAGTGCTTGGTTCACCGATATACTTCGGTCAGATTACTGGACTGATGCAGGCATTCCTGGAGCGTTTGGCATTTCCTTGGCTTTCGTACAACGACTACAGCATGACGGCTCCGAAGAAAATGCCCGTAGTACTGTTGGAGACCATGAATGGAACACCTGAGAGAAATAACAGTCAAGGCTACGGCGCGATGGAACATTGCATCACAAGCGCCCTTGGCCAGCCTGAGCGCATCATTGCCTACAACACCTATCAAGTGAAAAATTACAACAATTACGAACTTGCGGGATTCTCAGAAGAGGCCAAGCAAAAATATCGTGAAGAACATTGGCAACAGGATTTGCAGAATGCCTTTGACGCAGGGAAAAAAATGGCTAACCTGTTTTAAGATTTGAATGTGTGTATATTTCGATGCCACTTGCTGAGGTCATGACTCGGCAAACGAGCGGGTTTCCCTTTAATCGGGCCATTCTGAGAACTCATAACGCTTCATGATGCAGCGGAAGTCCCAGTCGATCTCATTATATCTTGGTGACAGCTTCGGGATTAATGATTATCGTGAAAGCAAGTAGAAATATTTCATGTAAATTTGCCCCAAAATTAAAACAACTATTATGAAAGCAAGAAACATCATTATCGCAACTCTCGCTCTGCTTGTAACGGTGAGTTGCTTCGGACAGAAAAAGAAAAGCATCTATGACTTCACAGTCAAGGACATCAAAGGCAACGATGTGTCGCTGGCCAACTACCAAGGCAAGGTGCTGCTGATTGTCAATGTGGCAAGCAAGTGTGGACTCACACCGCAGTATGAAGGCCTTGAAGCCCTTTATCAGAAATACAAGGACCAAGGGTTGGAAATCCTGGCATTCCCCTGCAACCAGTTCCTCGAACAGGAACCTGGCACCAACGAAGATATCATGGAATTTTGCTCTATCAATTACAACGTCACCTTCCCGTTATTCGACAAGATTGACGTGAACGGCAAAGCGGAAAGCCCGCTATACACATTTCTCAAGGCCAAAGCCCCATTCAAGGGCTATCCGGAAGGATATGAGGCTTTCGCCAACCAGCTCACCATGATCCACCAGAATACCGGCAGCGGTTTTGAGAAAGGCAACGCCATCAAGTGGAATTTCGGCAAGTTCCTGGTCTCCAAAGACGGCAAAACCATCCTGCGTTTTGAGCCGATGGTAAGCCCCGAAATGCTGGAAAGAACCATTCAAGAGATGCTGAAATAATAGCACAAGACCAGCCTCGCGAGGTGCACAAAATGATGGGAAAAATCCATCGCAAGGAAGAATGGTGTAGTTGGAAAGGAAATAACAAAAAGGATATGCAAGCACAAAACGACGATTCTGCCCCGTCGGTGCGGACCACCGAACTGATACGCACCAGCCAAAGCTGGGATGGTATGGAGCTGCCCAACTACCTGCAGGGGCGTCCCGAGCTGGTGGCCATGAAGTACGAGATTCCTGCAGGACAGAAGCTGGCATGGCACAGTCATCCCGTGATGAACCACGGCATTCTCGTGCAGGGCGAACTGACCATCATCAGCGAAGACGGCAAGGAGAAGGTAGTGCGTGAAGGCGAGGCTATTGTCGAGATGGTCAACACCATCCACCACGGTGAGAACCGGGGCTCCAAACCCGTTATCCTGTATATGTTTTATCTCTCGCAGAAGGGTCTGCCCCTATCCGTGCAGCATCCCACCTTCCTGCCATTTTCCTATCCTATAAAAGAGAAAAACAACACCTTGGAGGTTGAAGAAACCAAAACCACAGAAGAAGATACCAACACCAAAGGAAATATAGAAGGCAATGCTCTTCCCCAAACCATTCATGACAACATCGGATCATTGCTACAGCAGCATTGCATAGACATAAAACTATATTTACAACAAGACCTTACCCTTTTTCAGCTTGCCAGAGCTATTGGCACCAACCACAGCTATCTCAGCCAGTATTTCTCAAGCCACGGAATGACTTACAATACCTACATCAACAATCTGCGCATCAATCATTTCGTCATTCTATACCGCGAAGCTGCCACTACCCAACGCCCATTCACCGCCCAGCAATTAGCTATTGACAGCGGCTTTCGAAGCTACAGCACCTTTAGTCTAGCCTTCAAGAAGCGAATGGGACAGAATGTGACTACGTGGATTCACAATTCAGCCAAGTAATCCTCACTCTGGCTTTCAAAATATGCAAAAACCATTTCAAAATATGCAAAAACCTGATTCCATGGGCACTTGGAGAAAGGTTTTTGGTAGGGATTTCTTATCTTTGCAAATAGTTTTAATACCTTAATGCACAAATTTCAACAATCATTAAACTTTCTGTGAAGGACACAGCTTTTAACCAATAAAATTTCAGAAAATTACTACAAACAACTTATAAAATTTTCATTATGGTACATGATTTATACATTTTGATGATTACTGCCGGCGTGGTCAGTCTTTTGTTTAAATTTTTGAAGCAGCCAGTAGTGCTGGGTTATATCGTTGCCGGTGTTTTGATAGGCCCATATCTGTTCGGTGAGACCCTTGTGGATGCAGAAAATGTAGAGACTTGGGGTAATATCGGCGTGCTGTTTGTGTTGTTCTGTATCGGTCTGGAATTCCGCCTCAAGAATCTTATCAGTAGCGGCAAAGTGGCGGCAGTAGGCGCATTGACTATTATCTTGGGCATGATGATCTTGGGTTACGGTGTGGGACAATTTGCCGAATTGGATATGATCAACTCTCTTTTCCTGGCAGGCATGCTTTGCATGTCAAGTACGACTATCGTGATGAAGGCTATTGACGAGGCAGGAAAAAGCAAAGAGCGTTTCGTCAAGGGTGCGACCAGTATTCTTATCGTGGAAGATGTGGTGGCAGTAGTATTGATGGTGCTGCTGTCCAGTATAGCTATCAAGCATCAGTTTGAAGGTGCCGAACTGATTAACAAAGTGGTCGTTTTGGCAATCACGCTCGCAGCATGGTTCGTCTGCGGAATACTGATTATCCCGACACTGCTGCGCAAAATAAAACCCTATCTGAATGACGAAACACTTATCATCATCGCCTTGGGTCTGTGTTTAGGCATGGTACTGACGGCAGAAGAAGCAGGGTTCAGTAGTGCACTCGGCGCTTTTGTAATGGGTTCTATCCTTGCAGAGACGGTGGAGTCGCATCGTATCGAAAAGTTGATGACACCACTAAAGAACGTCTTTGCCGCTATCTTCTTCGTCTCTGTGGGCATGCTGATCAACCCATCCTCATTGGTGGAATATTGGTCAAGTATCCTATTAGTCTGTGTGGTGATTATCATCGGAATGATTCTCTTTGGCACTTTGGGTTGCTGGTGGGGTGGCGAAACAATGCGCGACTCAATGCAGACCAGCTTCTCGTTCGTGCAAATAGGTGAATTTTCGTTCATCATAGCCTCCTTAGGCACCAGTTTAGGCGTTCTTCACCCTGCTATCTATCCTATTATTGTGGCATCCAGTGTGGTAACAACCTTCCTCACACCCTATATCATGAAAGCATCTGTGCCATGCTATACGTTTTTATACAATCACGCTTCAGCAAACTTACGTGCCAAGATTGACCGACGTGAGCAACAAGTGGCAGAAGCGGAGACGGCTTCCCAATCCGGCGACACACACGCGTTGGCAGACAAGGTGCGCCATGCCGTCCGGAAGACCTTCCTCACGAAGCGTCTTGTCGATTTGTTCATCAAGAATATGAATGCTAAAAATGAAAACGAATAAAAACAAAAAATAAGCTCAAAAAATCTGTGGCTTTTCGTTTCCTAACCCAAACAATAGCGGGCAAAGTGACGAATATTGGAGAACTCCATTAACTACCAAAGGAGAAGAAAAGTTGTGAGCAAGAAAAGACTGATTTGGAAAATACCATGCATCACCTTAGGTGTCATCCTGGGGATAGTACTGTTGCTGTTGATAGCAGTAACGGTTGTCGTAGTGACACCGGGTGCCCGTACGGCTGTCCTACAAAGATGCGTGAAAGAGATCAACGAGCGAACCGACCTGGATGTGGATCTGGGGCGACTCTATCTTTCTCCTTTCCATCATTCTCCGATGATTCTCTACCGTGCTTACAAGGGCGAAGAAGACCTGCCGCTACACATAGAAATAGACAGTCTCTTTGTAGGCCATCGCGGCCAAGATACGCTGATTTACGTGCATGACCTACGCCTGCGAGGATGTATGAAAAAACCAGGGGAAGGAGTGTCAAAAGATGATTTTCTGGCCCGCACCATCGTAGTGGACCAACTGCTACTGAAGCAAACGACTTTCCACTCCGACACTCTGATAGAAGCTGTAGGCATCAACGCAATTGTGAGACATCTGGATGTAACAAGTCCGGGACTCAACATCGCGAAAGGAGATTACCCACTGCATGGCTTGAAATTAGCGGACACGTATGTGGGCATTGACTTGCGCGATACTAAAGACGAGGACGAGGATACCACTTCAACACCAATGGCCTTCGATATACCAGACGGCGAGTTACACAATGTGCGCTTTGTGCTCAATCCGATGGGACTGGATATACGTGCCGGTTCTTTGGCCACAAATGTGTTGGCGGATGTAGGAGTCAACCGCTACGACGCGCGCCGCCTGAATATCGGGAATGCCTCGCTTACGCTCGACTCTCTGTATTTGCCTTTTGACACAATTTATGGTGATGCGATGGTGGATTTGAACACTAATCTGATCACCTCGAAGCGATTATACGCCCGCTCCGACCCGTTTGGGGCAAAAGCGGACTTGAAAGGCACAATGCTGAATCTGGAAACAATGCGGGTGGACTTGGCTGGCAATGCCGATTATCAAGGCAACAGGGCAAACCTGAGCGGTTTCTATGATATTGACGATGAAGTGTATGATATGCTGGTGGATGTTGAGCAAGTGAACCTGAACCCCTTCCTCAAAGACAGTACCTACGTGGAATTGACAGGCGAAATACATGCGCAAGGGAAAGGAATAGACCCTTCTTCTTCGGCGATGAAGTGTAAAGTGGCCATGAACCTGAATACCTGCATCTATAATCAAATTAATGTTTCCGGTCTGGCACTGGATGCAGAACTGGCCAATAAAACTGTGGCAGGAAACCTGCACTTGCCGGTTAAGATGACAGACAAAGACCTACGGGTAAAGGCAGAGACGGAACATCAGTTCTGGGTATCAGACTTTCTTACACCTGAACGGATGAATGTGGATTACCATACCCAGATGAAGAATGTGCTTGCATACGTGGCTGGCGAGAATTTTGACATCACCCATCTGAATCTTGATTTCACAACGGATACCTCTACATCGTTGTTCTTGACCACAGAGGGACTTACTGTCGATGCTCAAAGCCCGATGCATGCACTCCGACTGGTGGATGAGGTACAACCGCTGCTGGGGACCGTTACAGACTCAACGTTTCTTCAGTCTATCATTTCATTGCAAGACCTGACAAAACTGGATACGCTCAAACGGCTTATTCCGGACATACAGGCGAAAATACAGCTGACAGAAGGCAGCCCCATCCAGGCTATTATCGAACGGGAGGGCCTGGATATAAACGAGTTGACTTTGTTGCTGAAGTCCGATTCTCTCCAGTCAGACCTGGCATTGGATGCTTCTATCCCGTATATTGACCATACTGACGACAGCACGGGACTGCGTCTGCCCCCTACCACAGCGTCGATGCAAGTAAACATGACAGAAGGCAAAACCACTGCCTCACTTACCGCCAGTACCAACATTACCGATGGCGTAATGAGTGTGGATGACCTTTGCTCCGATGCCGTACTAAAACTCAATCTTGAACGGAATGGACGAGAGCTGAGCGGAACGGGACACCTTGAGCTGGACAGCCTCCTCTACAATAAAATGGACCTCGGAAACCGAACGGCAGACATACGGATTACGCCATCGAAGCTGTATGACAATGCCATCCGGGCTGATTTGCGCTTGGACGACATCCCGATGGAACTGGTGAACAACATCCTTGAAATGGAAGACATTGACATGGATGGTATAATACAGGCAAAGGCTACTGCAGACGGTCTGCCTGCCCAATTGGACCTCTCTGCCGAAGTGGTACCACTGGATGTGTATGCCTATTACAAACCCTACGATGTGGAGTTGAGTCTGGGAGAAACGCCTATCGTGATGGAGCATAACCAGGTGAAATTCAACAGTCTGCCTATATATGGCGCCAATGATACCTACATGACACTGAACGGTGGAATGGACCTCAATACTATGCGCTTGGACGTGGATGTGACTGCCGACAGTTTCACCCCGATGAAACTGGAACCTAATGGACCTATCCCTGTTCATGGCGATTTGGCAACCGATATCCGCGGACGGGTAAGCGGACCGTTGGACAGTATCTTCGCGGACGTAAATGTCACAGTTCTGCCCTCCACAGATATCACTTATCCGATAGATGACAAGAATATGGCACAAGTCAAACCGTACGGTACTGTCAATATTCAGTACAATACCGCTGTCGGAGAGCTTGACTTTGGTGGAAGGCTCAATGTGGACGAAGGCATAGTCCGCTATTCTCCCAAGTTATATCCCATGATGCCCTTCCGCGTGGATTCGGGAAGCCATGTTATCTTCAACGGTCCCCTGGGAAATACAGACCTTAAGCTTTCCGCTTCGCAGCAAGTGAAAGCGGATGTGCAATCAGCAGGTCAAGAGACACGCCGTGTGGCCTTTAATACTGGCGTCCGCGTAAATGGCATACTCGACTCGATAGGTCTTAACACCATAGGCTTTTTCCTCGAAGCACCAGATGACGAGACCATCACACGCGAACTAACCTCTTTGGATGAGGAAACACGCGAAGGTATAGCTGCGGTGTTGCTGGCTACCGGAATGTATATGGGTGAAAGCAATGTGGCCACACAACAAAATGGATATGCCCTGTCCAGCATCATCAACAGCCGTATCAATGCCGCCATGGCTAATTCCAAGGTGGGAAATAAAATAGATATTGATATCAGTAGCGGACAAACCGTACATGCGTCCGGCAAGACCAATGATATGAATATCGCCATCAGCAAATCACTGTTTAATGACAAACTGCGCATCACGATTGGCTCCACCATTTCTGATAATCCGGAGGTCAACAAAGCCAATGGATTGCTCAGTCTTATATCCGCAGACCTAAAACTGACCAAATCAGGCAGTGTTTTTCTGCGTATGTTCTCACAGCGTGATTATGACAATATCTTTGAAGGCGAACTCAGAAAATCAGGTATAGGTGTGAGAGCAACCAAGCAATGGAAGCGATACCAATTCATACACTCTTCGGGCGATTCTGTATTGCATACATACAACTTCACAGCGGATGCGGATGTCGCTTATCGTTCCAACAACAGTATCGGTCCTAACCTTACCCTCGCTCAATCGATACGGAACCTCTTGGGACGAGGAGAGACCTTCTTGGTCAAGGGTTACGGGGCATATTATTGGTCGCTGCGTGACCGGCATCTGAGTAATCCGAAAACAACTGACACATACAAATTCGGAGTCGATGCCGCACTCATCTTCCCGTATCTGCAATGGGTGGGAAAAAACAATCCCGAGGGCGATACCCGCTACCAGATAGGATACAAGTACGAGAACATAGCTGGAGGATACGGTGTTCACAAATTCTCCGGAGCCTTCTCGTATTTTATCCGCTCGTCTCAACATATCACGCATGTCTTTACACCTTTCTCGCTCTCCTTGGTCAGAGTGAAGGTTGAGTCTTCTGATTTGATTAATAATGCGGCTGATAAGCCGGAGCTCCTCAAAATACTTGCAGGCAAGGAGTTTATTCCCTCTATAAGCTATGGGTTCACCTATAGTGATTACCGCACCACACGAAAAGTCAACACCATGTTTGATATTGAAGTCAAAGAAGCTGGGAACCTGACTAATGCCATCTATTGCATCTTTGGACGCGAGTGGAATGAGCTGGAGAAACCGATTGGCAAAGTTCCCTTTGACGAGTTTGTCAAGGTGACGGCCGAATTGTGGAATAAATTCAACCTTCCGAAACAGGTATGTATCGCAACGCGTCTTTTCGCAGGTGCCAATATACCGTTTGGCAACTCCGAATATGCTCCGCTTTCCGAATCCTTCTATGCCGGTGGTCCCAACAGTTTGCGTGCGGCATCCCCATACGCATACGGACCGGGAAATTTCTATAGCTCCAAATTTAACCAGAACTTTTTCCATGCCGGTGATATAAAACTCGAAGCCAACATCGAACTACGTTTCCCCATCGTTTGGAAACTCTATGGTGCCTTTTTCCTCGACGCTGGCAACGTATGGTGCTGGCGTAACACGTCCGACCTCATCAGTAGCGAGGATTATGCACTATTGGCCGAGAAAATGGGATTCACGGAAAAGATATACGACGGTTTTATCGGAAATCCGAATATCGCAAAACAGATCGCCTTGGGTACAGGCACAGGATTCCGTATCGACATCGATGGACTCGTCATCCGCTTGGACTTAGGTGTAGGTATCCACGCACCTTACCAAACATACAAATATGACAAGGAAGGCAAGCCTGACCTCACACGACCGATCAACAAATATTTCAATATGCCTTCTGCCCTCGATGCCCTGCGTCTCAACTTCAGCATAGGCTATCCATTCTGATTAATGGATGATTCTCTTTATGACTTACCTTGTCACAACAACCTTCCGAATAAGGTGATTGCCAACTTTAACAATATAAACACCTGACGGAAGTCCATTTGAGCTAACCCGACGACCTTGCATGTCGAATATGCTCACTTCACAATTATCACAGCCCTCAACCGTAATGTTACCGTTCTGGCTTGTGATGAGAACAACTTCCGTCTCAACATCATCAATGCCGACAGTGCCACCTATATGAGTCAGCGATACCGAAGATCCACCACTCGCAGTGGCGCCAAGGTAGCAATTGTCCTCAAAAATGCTGGTACCTCCATTGACAGTTACTCCGCTCTTGAGAGTAGGTGTGTAAGGAACAGAGATGGTCATCGAAGACGAGCCGTTTCCGCCAGGACCACCGCCAGGACCACCGCCAGGACCGCCACCAGGACCTCCACCGGTACTCACCTGCGGGGTATAGAAGGCGACAAGCTCGTTACCGTAGGAAAGCGAATACCAAGTGTTACCGCTCACCGACGAGGTGCGGTAAGTAGCTTGGCTGATAGAACTGCCATTTTCCAAATTGCCGATGGCAATCAGGGTACCGCCATTGATATACACTTTCTTTCCTTCCTCGGAATTGGCATCTACGGCCATCTCAGCGCCTCCCGAACCAATGGCATAAACCAAACCTCCGTTAAGGTAGCAGTTGCCGTTAGCATCAATACCATCATTATTGGTAGAGCGTGAATAAACATAGCCACCAGAAATGGTCATGTCCTGAGCCGAATTGATGCCATCGTCGTATGAATTGACAAAAATTTCGCCCCCGGTGATATCGAGATAGTTCTTGCTCTCGATACCTTCTCCGTTATAGCCCGAAGTCGTCACTTTGATTTTACCACCACTGATAACCATGCCACCGCTATAAGTGTAACTATTGCCGACCTGTGTCTTCAAACCGGCTTTGATACCCTTGGGCGATGAGTAATAATCACTGCTCACATTGTCGGTGTTGCCAGTATAGTTGGTATTCTCCGTGGTACCATTATTGTAATAGAGGCCGCCAGTAGTGGTAATGGTAATGTCTCCACCGCTGATGGTCATGATACTGTCGCACTTCATACCCTTGCCACCCGAACCGCTGGAGGTCAGGTTGAGGGTACCGCCACTGATGTTGATGTCACCATCGGCACTTATTCCGCAAGCGGCCTTGGTCTCCAAGTCATCCTCATCCCAAGTTCCTTTGCCAGAAGTGGTCACCGTGATGACAGGGTCGTCGGAGATGTAAATGTTGCCGGCACATTTGATGCCCTTGGCGGCTATGGCCGTACAATTGATGTTGATTGTGCCGCCGCTGATATAGATATTACCGGAATCTTCATCCTCATGACCAGTGATGACGCCCGTTGAAACATCGCCTTCAAGATCACATTGGATACCGTCGTCACCAGTGCCACTAATATTGACAGCACCGCTTTCCATCAGGAAATACTGGTTGCACGATATGCCGTCGCCCACCGCGGAAGTGACATTGATGGTGGCGTTTTTCAGGCTGATATATTCACCGGCCTTGATGGCATGTTTCACATTGCCCACCACGTTGAGTGTACCCTGCTGCTTGAATTCGGCATGGCCTTTCACATAAAGACATCCTTTCTGGGTGCCGCCTGCCGCATCAACAAGGGTATTGGTTGTACCGGTAATAACCTTCACATTTATTCGTTTCCCATTCTGTATGTGTATGGCCGCACCACTATATACCGGATTGGCATTGGTCAGGGTAAGGCCATTCAATTCGATGGTAGCCTTGTATGAACCCGACATATAAAACTCACCGTCAGTTGACGTGCCACTCAGCGTGTATATGATTTCAGTGGCAAGACTGTCACTCTGCACAATGGAAACGTGTGCCCCATTTTGGGTGACGGTAAGATAACGGGCCGCACTATCGGCGACAACCACAGTGGCAGTAGAGCCATTATAAGTAATATTAACCGTATTGTCACTCTGTGTTTGCGCATAAGCAAATGTGACGAATACCAACAAAAAGAATAAAAAGATCGTGTTTTTCATAAAAAGAGTGTATTAAATTTACCGTCGCAAAAATACCACCCTTTTATTATTTAAAGAATAACATATAGGAGGTATTATTTGGCAAAAAGTCGGATGTTACCTTTATATTTCAAAAAAAATACGTATTTTTGTATCATGAAAAATGAACAAACATATATTCACCCCATCACTCTTCACCATCAGAAAATCAAAGAGGAAGGTATAGTAGTACTCGACGATGCAAGGGATTTGCCTTCGGGCAGCATGCCTTTTATATCGTCAGACTATGTCATTGCCATCGGACACAGGGGGCGTATAGACATCATGTACGATGACACACCTGATTTTTCCGAAAAGTCCACGGTCGCAGTCATATTTCCCAACCATAGGCTCCGCACAGTGAGCAAGACCGACAACTACTTAGCCACCCTGATTATTGTCGAGTCATCGGTGCTCAACGATCCCATGCTGCAAATCATCAACCAATTGCGCTACCGTTATGAGCTGCATCCCAACGTAAAACTCGACAAACACGAATTCAAGATGATTGTGAATGTGGTGGAAGGGATGCGTGAGATCGACCGTCTCAAGCTCCCCAACCGCAGGATGCTGATGACCCGTCTGCTCGAATTTTTCCTGCGTTTGCTCAGCCAATACCGGAAAAACAGACTGAACGAGCCCCATGCCGGCAAACGTGTCAGCATCCAGTTTCACAACAACCTTGCCCAACACTTCCGCGAGCACCACGACGTGGGTTTCTACGCCGAGAAGGCCTGCCTGTCGCCAAAACATTTCAGCACCGTTGTCAAGCAGGAAACGGGCTACACTGCTGCCCACTGGATACACTCACAGATTATGGCCGAAGCCAAGATGCTGCTCCATATTCGGCGCGATCTCTCCGTACAAGCCATCGCCGACATGCTGGGTTTTGACGAACAAGCCTCTTTCAGCCGTTACTTCCGTCGTGAAATGAGGATGTCCCCTTCGGAATTTCGCGACAGCTAAAAAAATATCAAAGTGTAGTATTTTCAAAGGAGGAATCACGATAAGATTGAAACGATTCAAAAAAAACATGCGACAGAAGAGTTTAAGCCTCTGTAAAATTCAAGAATTTTATGTAATTTTGCAGCATCTATTTTTGTTCAACAAAAAAGATTGGTCATAACAAACACAAACTTAAAAATTAAAAATGAAAAACACTGCCCTTATCCTCGCCACATGCTGCCTCATGATAACAGCCTGCGCACAGAAAAACAACCAGAACAGCAATGTATCAGAACAACAAAACAACAACTCAACAGTTCAACAAAACAACAACATGAAGACTTTAATCGTTTATTTTTCGGCCACAGGCACTACCAAGGCCGCAGCACAGAAGCTTGCCAAAGAATTCAACGCCGACCTTTATGAAATAACCCCTGAGGTACCCTACTCTGCCGCCGACCTCGACTGGCGCGACAAAACATCACGTTCCACATTGGAGATGAAAGACAAGAGTTCCCGTCCTGCCATTAAAGGCAAATGTGAGTACATTGCCGAATACGACACTGTATGGATCGGCTTCCCCGTGTGGTGGTACACCGCCCCCACGATTGTCAACACCTTCATTGAGGCCCACGACTTGAGCGGCAAAGTGCTCAACGTCTTTGCCACCAGCGGTGGCAGTGACGTAAAAGGCTCCGCCAACGACCTCAAAAATGCCTATCCACAGTACACATGGGGTGAGAGCCGGCTGATGAACTAAAAAAATGGCATAGACCTACTTCGGGTTTATGCCATTTTTCATTCTGAAAACAAAATAATTAAAACATGGACTTTACAAGTTTTTTAATTGCAATCCTGACCTTGACAGCAGGCATAGGCGTGTTTCTCGTGGCCTGTCAAATGATGAGCTCCCACCTTGAGGCCGTGTCGTCGAAACGGCTGAAACAGCTATTTTCCAAGACAGGCAAAAACAAATGGATTGGTGTGGGCATCGGCACAGTGGGCACAGCGGCCATACAGAGCAGTGGCGCGGTAACCGTGATGGTTATCGGCTTCGTCAACGTGGGCATTCTGTCACTCACACAGGCTGCCACCATTATTTATGGCGCCAATATCGGCACAACTGTCACAGCACAATTGGTGGCCTTGGGAATGTTTGGCACCAACAGCATATCCACCACCATCATTTTTGCCGCCTTTGCAGGCATAGGAGCATTTATGACCCTGTTCAGCAAGCGCAATTCAACCAAGCAAGTAGGCGGCATCCTGACAGGATTCGGATTGCTGTTCGTCGGTCTTTCGATGATGGCCAACGCGATGGACGAATTCGCCGCGTCGGAAGCTGTCAGACAATTTCTCGCCAACATCAACAATGTCATACTGCTGGTTCTGGTTGGCGCCATTCTGACCGCCATCATCCAATCATCCTCAGTAATGACCACCATCGCCATCACAATGGTCGTTTCGAAATTGGTTACACTCGACCAGGGTATCTATTTGACAATGGGTAGCAACATCGGCTCATGCGTCGTGGCCCTCATAGCGGGTGCCACAAGTGGCACCGCCGCCAAGCGGACAGCGACAATACACCTGATTTTCAACACAATGGGTGTCATCATCTTTATGTTGATAGGTTTTCTGCTTCGCATTTCAACAGGCGGTGACTGGACTTTCGGGAACCTCTTTGAACAACTGTTCCCCTCAGCACCCCAATTGCAACTGGCCATGTTCCATACCGTGTTCAACATCTGCACCATGCTGGTTGCCATGCCTTTGACCAATGCCTTGGTGAACTTGTCTTGCAGAATCATAAAGGACGTTCCCAAAGAAAAAAGCGATGAACCTTATTTGCGTTTCCTCGACGAGCAGATGCTACGTACCCCTGTGGTCGCCATCCGCCAGATGAAGGCTGAAATTGAGAATATGGCAGAACAGGCCATGCAAAACTTCAAAAGATCAATTCATATCGTTACAAAACTGGATTACAGTGAAATAGAAAAATTCCGAAAAACAGAAATCCTGTTGAATTACCTGAACAAAGAGCTGGTGAACTACACGGTAAAACTCTCCGACAAGCAACTTAACAGCTTCGACCAACGCTTTCTCACTTCTTCTATACGCACAGTGAGTGACCTTGAGCGTATTGGCGACTATGCGGAAAATATTGTCGAATATGCTGATGCGCTAAAAGAACAAAATGCCACTTTCTCGAAGGAAGCCATCGCGGAAATCATGAAATTGGAACAAATGATTCTTAACCTGTATAAGGAAACCCTGCAAGCCTACCACAAACTCGACCTCGAAGCCCTTGAACGAGCCAACAAAATCGAGGACGAGATTGATGACTTCACCGACATTATGGGCAGAAACCACATTGAGCGACTCGTACACGGTGTATGCACGCCCTCTGTTGGGGCCGAATATCTCTCGCTTGCGCAAAACTCAGAACGAATTGCAGACCACCTCATGAACATCGGCAAAACAATTCGAGATTTGGTGTAACAGGGCCCGTAGGCTTGGCCATGCCATGACATCGAGCACGCACGATCGCCTACTACGACAAGGCCAAGCCTACGATCATTTATAGAGATGATGGCATGTCGTTTGGCTGCTGCTGTTGAAGCATTCTATGATAATACCCTTTGGATTCCGATAATTCTTTGTGGGTTCCCGATTCAACCACCTTTCCTGATTGTAAAACCACAATTTTGTCAGCGCCCGCAATAGTACGCATACGATGCGCAATAATCAGTACGGTTTTATTCTTGATCAAGCGGGAGAGAGACTCTTGAATCAATGTCTCGTTTTCCACGTCTAACGAGGCAGTAGCCTCGTCTAATAAAATAATAGGTGCGTCTTTCAGAAATGCACGGGCAATGCTGATGCGCTGACGCTCGCCCCCCGACAACTCCGAACCGTTCTCCCCAATAAGAGTGTTCCAGCCTGAAGACAGTTTCTCAGCAAAATCATCCACATGGGCCATTCGCGCCGCCGCGATAACCTCTTCATCGGAGGCATCCTTGCGGCCAATACGGATATTTTCCATCACCGTATTATTGAATAGCGTAACATCTTGAAATACAATCGAATATAGCGACATAAGAGTTTCAGGATCTATTTTTGAAATATCCATTCCCCCCACCGTAATCTGGCCTGACTGAATATCCCAAAAGCGGGCGGCCAGCCGCGACACAGTTGTTTTTCCTGAACCGGAAGGGCCAATTAATGCCGTCACTTCTCCCTGATTAGCTTGAAAAGAAACGCCGTCCAGCACTTTTCCTGACTTTTCGTAAGAAAAATGGACATTTTCAAACGAAATACTGTAACCCGTGTTGGTAAGCGATGTCGTACCAGACTGCTCCTCGTGGCATAAGATGTCATTCATTCGCTCGCTTTGGATGTTAAGCGAAAGTACCGCACCAAGATGAATAAGCGTACTCGACATGGGGTCATACAGACGTGATGCCACAAGCAGAAATAAAAAGAATGTGAGGATACTGATACCGCCTGAGGACAATAATGCGCTGCCCACAAGGGCAACTGTGGCAATGCCAACTTTCAGTATCATTTGCCCGGAAACAATAAAATAAGCTAAACCCAATTCGGTTTGGACAAAACGTTTTTCCACGAGATTGATTTTAGGATCAAGCTCGTCAAGATAAGTGGCTTCAGCATCATTGGCTCGAATGTCCTGAAATGCATCCAATCCCTCCTGAATTTTGTCGGCAAGTTCCATTTCGGCCACTTTCTGCCTGCGCACAAAACGGTTCTGCACTTTTGCCGAGAAAAATACCACAGACAATGCTACGGGAACGACCCATACGGCCGCCAAGGCCATCCTCCAATCGAAGAAAAAAAGGCCAATGCTGACAAGCGTTGTGGAAATCATGGATCCAACAAGGTCAGGAATCCAATGCGAAGTGCCAGTCTCTATGCTGGCACAGTCAGACATGATTGTACTGGTTAAATCAGCCAAGTCTTTCTTCCCGAAAAAAGACAGCGGCAGTTTGCGCAATTTTTCGGCCAAAGCAATGCGTCGTTTCCCACTTTCCTCATAAACCGAGACATATTGCATATTATATTTAAAAAACAGCATAGCGATAATAGCCACGAGACAGCCAAGGCCTAACCAAACGTATAACATGGGATTTTTAATGCTTCCGTACAGAAGTTCGGAGACAAGGAGGTAAAGCACCCCTACAGGCAGCATGAGTATAAGATCCATGACCGCACAAGACAAACAAGATTTTATCAGGTCTATAGTTCCTTTGTGCGTAAGAGCGTATTTGTGTCGTATATAATTGATAATATTCATTTTAACCTCCATTTTATTGATTCAAGATACTGTTTCCACATTGTATGATACTTGCCTTTCTTTTTCAACAGATTCTCATGTGTTCCTATCTCTGCGATGCGTCCTTCCTCTAAAACAACGATACGGTCTGCATTGGTCACAGAAGAAAGACGGTGGGCAACCATAATCAGTGTCTTTCCTTCTTCCGAAAAGGCCTTAAAAGCCTGCATCACACGGGCTTCGTTGTCAGGATCCGCAAAGGCGGTAGCCTCGTCAAGAATAATCACGGGAGTATCCTTGAGAATAACACGAGCAATGGCAATGCGCTGCGACTCTCCACCTGAAAGAAAAACTCCTTTTGACCCGATAACCGTGTCAATACCGTCTGGTAATTTATTCAATATGTCGTCGCACTGCGCTTTATGCAAAGCCTCTAATACTTCCTCACGAGACGCTTGTGGCTTACCTAACCTTACATTCTCGAAAATACTGGTTTTCAATAAATGGCTGTCCTGAAATACAAATGAAATGCGACTCATAAGTTCATGTTTGTCAATTTGTCGTATATCAGTTCCTCCAATGGAAATCCTCCCTTCACTGACATCGAAGAAACGGGCTATTAGACTGGCCAAAGTGGTCTTACCACCACCAGAAGGTCCTACAAAAGCCACCTTTTCTCCTGCATGGATAGTCAAATCAATATCCGCAACCGCGTCACGATTACTCTCCGGATAATGGAATCTTACCTTGTCCAAGACAATCTCATTGCCTTTCGGCATAAGTGGGTTCGGAGTCGCGGACAAGGGATCCAGTTGCAAGATATTATCTACCTTTTTCAGCGCTTCTTCCACTATCATCTCATTTTCACTTGCAAACAAAATGCGGTTGAGTGTTATGGCCACAACGGGTGTGATAATGATATAAAAGATCAGATTCAATAAAAAAGAACTGTCGGCGGTCCCTCTATGCGCAGCCCACAACGTCACCCCGATGAGTACCGCAAACGTGGAGTTGAGCAGTGTAGAGAATAGCGTCATAGGAATCCTCAGTTGGTAGGTATATGAGATGACCCACTTGCCGTAATTGTCTATAGCCGCTTTGAATCGTTTGAAAGAGAACACCGTTTGTCCAAAGGTTTTCACCACGGGAATTCCACGCACATACTCCACCGCCTCGTTCGACATGGCATCCAATGCAGCATTGTACACTTTCATTTTTTCTTTAAGGGTAACTCCTGTCATCAACGAAATCATCACAATAAGGGCAATAACAACAGTGGCAATGCACAGCAGCCCCATCCGCCAGTCGAAAACAAACATCAGTACAGCAAGTCCAACCACTGTGGCATACATGCCAGCTTTGTCAGGAAGCATGTGTGCCAGATAGGTCTCAGTACTTCTCGTGGACTCATTGACCCATTTCCTGATTTTTCCGCTGCCAATACGAGACAAAAAACCAATAGGCAAAGTCATAATATGGCGCATGGCTTTCCGTTGCATGTTAGAAGCTATACGGAAAGCACTCATGTGCGAGAACATCAGCGCTGCAACGTAAACAAGAATAGACGCCACGGCAAAAAAAACTGCCATCCATCCATACCGTTCCACATTTACAGCCTGACTATAATCAGGAGCAATGCGCAACACTTCGCGAAGTATGGCCCAGATGTAAATAAACGGAATTAACATTAGAAGGCTGCTCAGAGCCGAGAAAAACATCGACGCATAGGTCATTATTTTCCTCCGCCCCGCGTATGAGAGCAAAACCTTGAGTAACGGTGTTTTTTTCATAATTGGAAATTTTTAAGTGATACGTTTCTGTGACACTATTGAATTGAATTATTAAGCACACAAGTTTTTCGCATGCAAAAGTGCGATTATTATCAACAACACAATATACCAAGAAGAAGTTATTTTTTCATGATAAATCACCATCACTAATATACATCTAAAAAACTGAAAAAATTTCTTTGTTCATCAGATTCCTGGCAACTGCCATCAGTACACCGCCCTCACGCATCAGGAGTTCCACGTCCTCAGCCCCCTTTCGTACTTCCGTTTTAGACAAATTCTTTCATTATATTGATAATATTCGAAACGAATATCAGGCAACCATATAACACCCTGTATGGAACAAGAATATGATAATGTCGGGTATGAAAAATACCAATAATTAGGTATTGTCCATATTCCAAAAAAACATCATTTTTGCAAAAAATTTAAAACTACATCTTATGAGTCCCGACCACCACCACCACAATCACCACCATAATCACCACCATGTGCACGTAAACAATGCACAGACACGCAAGATTTTATGGATTTCCATCGTGCTGAATTTTCTTTTTGTCGGAGTGGAAACATGTATTGGCTTTTGGCAAAACAGCCTCTCGTTATTGAGCGATGCAGGGCATAATTTAAGCGATGTTTTTTCGTTAGCGTTGGTAGTTCTCGGATTACATCTTGTGCGACTGCACAGCAACAAGCGTTATACATACGGATACAAGAAAAGCACCATCCTTATTTCGCTGGTCAATGCTGTTTTACTACTTGTCGCAGTCGGAGCTATCATAGCGGAAAGCATTCGCAAACTATATGAACCTGTCAATATCGATGGTTTCGTCATTTCATGGACTGCCGGCATAGGTATTCTGGTTAATGGTGTGACGGCCCTGCTGTTGTTGAAAGGACAAAAAAATGACATCAATATCCGCGGCGCTTTCCTCCACATGGCCGCAGACACGTTGGTAAGTATCGGCGTGGTCATCAGCGGAATTGTCATTTCGTTCACAGGATGGTTTTTCATTGATCCGGTCACCAGTATTGTCATAGCAATCGTCATCCTCATAAGCACATTGAATTTGCTGCGAGAAAGCATGCGGCTGGCATTGGATGGTGTGCCTGAAGGTATTGAGGTGGACAAAGTGATACAAACCATGCAGGAAGTGAAGTATGTCAACGAGGTTCACCACTTGCATATCTGGGCAATGAGCACAACGGAAAACGCTCTTACAGCTCATGTGGTCATTGACGATGAACACAAGGCATCTGCTGTTCGTAAAAGGTTAAAAGAAGTACTTCGCACGAAGAATATCACACACGCCACCATAGAAATTGAAAGTGATAGCGGCTGTTGCGATAAAGACTGTTAATCATCACTGATTTTTCGTATTTTTGCAGCCATAAAAAAATTATTGTTGTAACAGAAAGCTTTAATGTCACAGAAGTGCAGAAAAATATTGGGGATTATTCTATTGGCCGGATTTCTCGGTCATTTTCTCTGTACTTCTATCTTCCCGCACACACATATTTTGAAAGGGGTAGTGATAGTCCACTCCCATCTTTATAACATTTTTGAGAAGAGTCATCATCAACATAGCAAAGGTGAGATCATCCATATTGACCAGATTTCACATGCGGTTTTTACAACTCCTGCTGTATATACACCAACGATTCCTCCTGTCTATGAGCTTGATATACCTACGAAAAAGGAGTTAACCCAAACTGATGTTTCCATCTTAATACATTTTCTGCTTCGTGCCCCCCCATTTGTTGCTTTATAAAAAAAAAAACAAATCCTATTTATTCACTTTAAAACACAATAAATGAAAAAATTATTATTGTCAGTATTATTGCTGACCTTGTTTAGTTGTGCTTGGGCGCAAGAACACAAAACTAAAAAACATAAACCAACAGATGCCCACATTTTCGGGCATGTAATCAATAAAAACACGCAAGAACATATTGCCTACATGAATGTGACAGTCAAAGGCTCCTCAGTAGCTACCGTTACTGATGCCAGTGGCCATTACTTTTTGAACGACCTGCCTGAGGGCACTTACACCATTTCCGTTTTTATGATTGGCTATCAAACACAAGAAAAAGAAGTTACAGTTGTATCCGGCAAGGGTATGGAATTGAATTTCGAGGTGGAAGAAGATGCCATCATGTTGAATGATGTGGTTATTTCGTCAAACAAGAACGAGACAAGCCGAAAAGAGGCACCGGTAATGGTCGGGGTAATCACTCCGAAGGTCTTTAGCAACACCAATTCAGTATGTTTGGCAGAAGGGCTCAATTTCCAACCAGGACTTCGCTTGGAAAGCAACTGCCAGAATTGCGGTTTCCAGCAAGTCAGAATCAACGGGTTAGAAGGAGCTTATTCACAAATACTTATCGACGGACGTGCGGTAAGCAGTGCACTGTCACAGGTTTACGGACTGGAACAGATTCCCGTCAACATGATTGAAAAGGTGGAAATAATACGCGGCGGCGGTTCCGCCATTTTCGGTTCGAACGCAGTTGCCGGAACCATCAATATTCTTACCAAAGAACCCAAAGCAAACAGCGTTTCTGTTGGAACAAACCTCACTTTTATCGGTATGCGAAGTCTTGACGCCAACACAGTGGCAAATGCCACTCTCGTGGACAGGAACAATCGGGCAGGAATCACCATATTTGCCTCTGCCCGTCAGCGTTCTCCATACGACCACGACAAAGATGGCTTCACAGAAATTGGCAAGCTGAACACTAAAAACATCGGATTCAGAGGTTTTGTCAAGATGGGTGTCCAGTCAAAACTTTCTCTTGAATACCACACACTTAATGAATTCCGACGTGGTGGCAACAATTTGTCATTGCCTGCCCACGAAGCCGATATTACAGAACAAACCGAACATAACATCCATTGTGCTGGGTTAAAGTACGACTTTTATTCCAAAAACGCCAAACATTGGCTGCAAATATATTCCTCGCTGCAATCCATTCGCCGTAACAGCTATTATGGTGCGGGAAAGGATCCCAACGCATACGGAAATACCAAAGACTTGGCCGTTGTAGCAGGCGCACAATATGTCTTTTACATGAAGAAATTCCTCTTTATGCCCGCCACGTTGACAACAGGATTGGAATACAATCATAATTCTCTGTATGATGAGGCTTTGGGCTATAACCGCATTATAGACCAAAAGGTACACATTTTGGGAGCATTCCTTCAAAATGAATGGAAAAACAAGAAGCTGTCTTTGCTGATAGGTTTGCGTCTTGACAAGCACAACATGATAAAAGCACCCATTTTCAGTCCGCGGGTCAACGTGCGCTATGCTCCGCTGGAATGGCTCACATTCAGAACTGGATATGCGAAAGGCTTCCGTGCCCCACAAGCGTTTGATGAAGACCTGCACATCACGGCCGTCGGAGGTGAAGTGTCCATTATCCGTATTTCTCCTGATTTAAAACCGGAACGTTCCCATTCCGTGAACCTCTCGGTGGATTTTGCCAAACAGTGGCACAACTCTGCAGTGGATGTGCTTTTTGAAGGATTCTTCACCACACTTAACAATGTATTTGTACTGAACGAAGAAGGTACCGACGAAGCCGGGAATAAAATGTTAATCAGACAAAATGGCTCAGGAGCATACGTGGGAGGATTAAATGTAGAAGTAAAGTACATTCCAATACGAGATCTGGAAATCCAAGCCGGATTTACTTATCAGCAAAGCCGTTACCGCGAACCTGAGCAGTGGAGCGAGATGGTGGAGCCACAGACCAAAATGTTCCGCTCACCCAACACCTACGGTTTCCTCATGATATACTATTCTCCTGTGAAACGCCTTGACTTGTCGCTTACTGGTACATATACAGGGAAAATGCTGTTACAACATTTCGCAGGATTTGTCGATACCGACCGCGAGGAAGTGTCAAAGCCCTTCTTCGACCTGAACTTTAAAATCGCATACGGAATCAAACTGAAAGACAACATGATTCTGGAACTCAGTCTGGGTATGAAGAATATATTCAACAGTTATCAAAAAGACTTTGACAAAGGCGAGCTGCGTGATGCGGGCTATATTTATGGTCCCGTACTGCCCCGCAGTTTATTCGCCGGCATCAAGTTCTCCATGTAATTTATTATACATGCAATATCTATCTTCACGTTATACTTATTTTTCTTTATATGGTTAAGACAACAAGAAAGTGACAATTGAAAAAAATTCTCTTTTTGATTTTACTTTAATATCTTTGCAGGGTATAATTAATGTCAGTCAACCATATAGATTATGCCAATAGATCACGACATCATTTCTGCCATGAGAGAAGATCCCGAAAAGGGTTTCAACAAGCTCATGGCAGTTTATATGAGGCCGATTTATTGGCATATTCGACGTTTGGTGGTAGCACATGATGACGCACAGGATGTGCTGCAGGAAACTCTCGTACGTATTTTTCATGCTTTCGACCAATACAATCCCCAATTCTCCCTTAAATCATGGATTTTCCGTATCGCCACCAATGAGTCACTCCGGTTTCTGGAACATCAGCGAGGAAAAAACATACTTTCATTGGAAGATGCACCCGAAGATGTTTTCAATTTAAAGGCAGATGAATATGTTGATTATAGCGACGTTCTGGCTGTGAAATTGCAACAGGCGGTTCACATCTTGCCACTCAAACAGCAGCTGGCTTTCAACCTCCGTTATTTTGACGAGCTTTCGTATGAGGAGATTGCAACGATAACGGGTTTTGAAAAGAACAACATAAAAGCCAATTATCATATTGCCAAAGAAAAAATTGTTCAATACATTAAAAATCACGATTAAAAATATGAAAGAAGACATTGATTTAGAGAAGTTTGGACGCAGAATGCCTTATACAATTCCCGAAGGATTTTTCGAACAGACGGAAGTAAGGATGAAAATCGCGGTAGCGGATTCAGGGAAAAGAAAGATCATTGCAGGAAATACAAGTAAACATCGGAAGCTTATTTACAAGATTTTGGCCGCAATGACGGCTGTGGCACTCTTGATGATCATTATACGGGCGTTTTGGCCTGCAACGGAAAATTCGGGAAACGGCAATGAACAAGTAGAGCTGGCCTTTAACCAACTAAATGAGGAAGAAAGTTTTAAGCAAGTGGAAAAAGCCTTCAACCAACTGAGTGAGGAAGATCAGGAGTTCTTGATGGAAATTTATGAAGATGATTTTTTTCTTTATCAATAAAAATATTTGAATATGAATAAGTTAAGTAAATTTTCAGGCTTATTGTGTCTATTATTGATAAGTTTCTCTATGCTTATGGCACAAAATACCGAAAAACAGAGGATGAGTCGTGAACAATTGGCGATAAAACAAGCTAAATATATTGCCAAAGAACTGTCTTTAACGACAAATGACACTATTGGCAAGCAGTTTATACGGACTTACTGCAATTATCAGAAGGAAATCTGGGCTTTAGGACGTATTCCAGATATAGCAGACGACATGAGTGATGAAGAAGTGGAGAAAATACTTCAAGCCCGTTTCAGACGAAGTCTGAAAATCATAGATATCCGTGACCAATACTATCAAAAATTCGCGGAATTTCTCACCGCCAGACAAATCAGCAAGATGTATGAATTGGATATTTTCCTAGCGCATCATTTGGCAAAATCACGGAAAGAAGCACAAAAAAAATAAATTCAAAAATATCTCTTTTTGGCATATCAACTTGCGAAAAAACTCAGAAACAAAGCGAAACACACTTATATTGGCGAAAATCTTCCACTATGTTCAAACATTTCAATTCCTTAGTCATAGCAATTCTGGTTTTAGTATCATCTGTGGCATACGCCCAGTGCAACCAAGACACAGTAGCCATTGGCAACAGCAACTCATACCTAAGCAGCGCCTACCTGCCAGTAAACACCTATTACAACTATTCGCTGACGGAGACCATCATTGATGCCGCCGAAATCGGTAACCCTATGACCCTAAACAGTATCAGCTATTTCCTCAGCAGCACAACCACCATGACCCATGCCTCCGATGTGAGGATTTATCTCATGCCCACCAACAAAACGGTGTTTTCATCAAACAGTGACATTGTACCCATCGATGCCAATTCTGTATTGGTTTATAGTGGCAGTTTAAACTGCTCGCAAGGATGGAATACTTTCAACTTCACCACTCCTTATCAATATGATGGTTCGACCAATCTGTTGGTGATAGTCCATGACAATGCTTCAGGCTATGACGGCAGCTCGTTCAAGTTCGCCTATACGAACTGTACAGGAAAGAAGTCTCTTGCCCTATACTCCAACAATATCAATCCTACCCCCGAAAGCACCACATTCAGCGACAACAGGGCCTTCTACAGCTATCGTCCAGTGATGAGACTTAACGGATGTATAGACACCAGAAGCTGCCACAAACCTTTCGACCTTACCTATTCAGGACTTGCCTGGGACAGTTGTTTCCTATCGTGGCGCGACACGAACACTTCTGGCGCGACCTTCAATGTTTATCGCAATAACATACTCGTGGCTTCAGGTTTGACCGACACCTCCTACACTCTCACAGGACTTTCGGCCATAAGCAGTTACAACATAGCCGTTACGGCTAATTGCGACAGCAGCTCTGAAAGTTTTCCTGTACGCACGTTCTTCAAGACCCCTTGCGGACCGGTGACCCTTCCCTATTCATGCGGTTTTGAAACTAATGAGATCGCGCAATATACTGGTACGGGCGGTCTCGAGCTTCCACTCTGCTGGGACCGTTTCAACAACGCTTCCACCTATAACAGTTATCCATACGTTGCCAGCAGTTTTCCGACCCACACAGGTAACAACTCTCTGTACTTTTTTATGAACAGCGGTTCCACGTATGGAGACACGGTAATTGCCATTTTACCTGCCATCGACCCGATTCTTAACCCGATGGCCAACAACATGGTACGTATATGGGCCAACACAACCTCACCTTTTACAGTTGAACTTGGAACCATCGGTAACATTGAGGATGCTTCATCCTTCGTTCCGCTCGACATTTTATCACTCTCCGGCAATGGTTATGCCGAATATGAAGGATTCCTGCACGGCGCTTCCAACACTGCCGACCGTGCCGCCCTGCGCCTGACAAAAATCCCTGGCACGACCGTCAGCGTCTATTTCGACGACCTGGTTTTTGAACATACACCAAGCTGCATCAAGCCCCAAGACCTCACTGCTTCCGCCAACAGCAACAGTATCACCCTCAATTGGGAGAACAACACCGATACTTCCGTCATTCAAAGCTGAGGACCGGATTCTTTACAGCGACTATGTCATCACCCTACAGTCCGAGTCTTGCGTTGCAGACCGCAACCTGACATTCGAGACCGGACGTGTTCGCTATATTGTCCGATGGGAGAATCCCGACACCTCTGTCATCATACACCACCTTATCAACAGTTCCACACGCCTCGATTTTAATGCAATGGACACCACACCATACACTATTATCAACAATGCACACGAATATACGGTCGAAGGCCTCAACCGTGAAACACGATATTATGTCTATCTGAAGAGTTCCTGTGACACCACATGGCTTGAAGACAGCGTGATCACACGTGGTCTTGCTGGCGAAGAGTCTGTCATCGTGGCAGAAGGAACAACACATAACCGATACCTGCCGATATATGGTAACTATTTTGACGAACCTATAGCCTGCCAATCAGTTTATCCGACTTCATTGCTCACCTCACTTACAGGCAAGTCCATCACTCGTCTGCACTATTTCGTTTACTCCGGCAACGGCACGGCATGGACTGACACAAAACCCATGACTGTCAAGATAAAATTGGTGAGCGACACCCTTCTTTCCGCATACAACACGCTTGAAAATGCTGTCACCGTCTTCAATGGAGTTTGCGTCGGCAGTACGGTCAACTCCACCAATGGCTTCGATATCGTTTTTGACCAGCCATATACATACACTGGAGGCAATCTTCTGGTAAGTTTCCAGGCCAACCCCAACGCTGCAGATGGCTATGACGATGTCAACTTCTACGGCATCACTACCGATTATGCCAGCAGTCGTTACGGAAAAGGAAGTAACGCATACAGTTTGCATGGTGGCACTGCACAAAACTTCCTGCCCAAGGTAGAAGTATTCTATGCAGTTCTAACCGAAGCGTGTCCCGCCGTGACCGCCCTTTTTGCCGACAGTATCACCAACACCTCGGCATCTATCAGCTGGACAGCCTCTGATGCTGACTATTGCGTTGGAAATCAAATTATTGTTAGCCCTATTCCTCTCGATTCTGCGGAACTTGACACAACCACTCCCACAACCGTTTCTGACACTGTCACCAGTCACATAATCACTGGACTTACTCCCGACCACAACTACAATGTATATCTCCGCACGCTATGCAATGGCAGCGACCACAATGAAGGCAGCAGCAACTGGGCCACCACCGTTTTCAGGACCTTCCCCAATGTACGCGTTCCAGAGATTCAATGGGCTCGTGTCAATGGCAAACACAGCGCCAAAGTAAAGGTTCTCAACACAGGTCTCGACTTAGGCCAACCCACCCACTACGACTATATTGTCAGCAGCATCTTGCTTGATGCCACTGTCCTGGACAGCATTACTCCCACAGCTTCCGGCATTGACACCAGCTGTTTCGAAATCTCCGGACTGCAAAGCAGCACTCGATATTTCTTATACTTCCGCAATGTGTTTGGCGGAGAAGTTTCTCCCTGGAGCACTCCGGACAGCATCACCATGCCGCCAGAGATGCCCGCTGTCATAAACCTTGGCGTCATAAACATAGCTCACAACGCTCTGACAGCCACTTGGCAAAGCGACACAGCCAACTACGCCGATGAAACCGCTTGGCGCACTGCCATAGCGCCACACGACAGCATACCCGCAACCAGCGAATGGGTAACCGTCACCGAGGCCCTCACTGCACACGCAGGCATGCACCCCTTCATCGGCCTATACACTGACAGTGCCTACGACATCTACGTCTGTGCCTTCAATCCTGTCACAGGTGCCACCAGCGACACAGTTGTTCTCGACAGCGTCCGCCCCACAGTTCTTCAACATCATCGTTCAATACGACTCCACCATGGGTACCGTAACAGGCATCCCCGAAAACAGTGTATTCGCAGGTACCCTGATTTCCCTCACCGCTATCGCCAACGAAGGTTTTATCTTCACAGGTTGGAGCAATGGCGAAACAAATGAGCACTACGATTTTTTCGCCACCGAAGATGTTAACATTGAAGCATTTTTCGAAGCCAATACCATAGACATTGAAGATGTCACAAAAACTGAAGTCTTCATATACTCCTCCAATGGGAACATTATAATCAAGGGTATTGAAGGGCTAGATGTAAGCATCTACGATGTATCCGGTCGGTGTTTATTCAGCCAATCCAATGCCCCCGAAACCATCCGGCACGCTGTTTCCTCCTCAGGTATCTACCTGATTAAAGTGGCAGACATCCCTATAAAAAGCATCATCGTGAACAAAAAATAAAGTTTTTTTCGGAACTGTTTCAATCTCGATGATTATTTGAATAAAAGTAGTGCAACCTTGCAATTATAAGTCGCACAAGCGGGCCAATGTGTCCGCTTTTTTTTTCTTGGAAAAACTACAGAAAAAAAAATATAAAATAATATATATACCGAATTTTTTCCTATTTTTGCATTTTTGAGTATTAAAATACTAAAAACTGATAATCCATAAAATAAATTCAAATATAAATCATTAAATTTCATCTACTTATGACAATGCAAGAAAAAATTAACGAACTGTTGGAGTTGCGCGTCAAAGCCCGTCTGGGTGGTGGAGAAAAGCGTATCGACAAACAGCACTCACAAGGAAAATTCACCGCGCGTGAACGTATCCTCATGTTCCTTGACGAGGGTAGTTTCGAGGAATTCGACATGTTCGTCACCCATCGCTGCACAAACTTCGGTTTAGAAAAAGAAAAATACCTGTCCGACGGTGTGGTAACTGGCTATGGTACCGTGGAAGGCCGTTTGGTCTATGTATTCTCACAGGATTTCACCGTTTTCGGCGGTTCCCTGTCTGAAACCTTCGCCCAGAAAATCTGCAAGGTGATGGATCAGGCCATGAAGGTCGGCGCCCCTGTGGTCGGCTTCAACGATTCCGGTGGAGCACGTATTCAGGAAGGTGTTAACAGCTTGGCTGGCTACGCTGAAATCTTCCAGCGTAACATCTTAGCTTCTGGTGTAGTACCCCAGATCTCCGCTATCTTCGGTCCCTGCGCCGGTGGTGCTGTCTATTCCCCTGCCCTCACCGACTTCATCATGATGAGAAAGAATACAAGCTACATGTTCGTGACTGGTCCCAAGGTGGTGAAGACCGTGACCAATGAGGATGTGACTGTGGAAGACCTTGGTGGTGCCTCCATCCACTCCTCAAAATCAGGTGTGGCTCATTTCGCCGTTGACACCGAAGAAGAAGGTATCGCCCTGCTGCGCGAACTGATGGCCTATCTGCCCTCCAACAACATGGAAGAGCCCCCCGCCATCCCCTGCAACGACCCCATCAATCGACTGGACGACGCTTTGAACGCCATCATCCCCGACAATCCCAACAAGCCTTACGATGTGAAGGAAGTCATCAATGGTATCGTGGATAACGGAAAGTTCCTGGAAATCCAACCTAACTACGCTCCCAACATCATCATCGGCTTTGCCCGTTTCAACGGCATGTCAGTGGGTATCGTGGCCAACCAGCCCAAGTATCTGGCCGGTGTGTTGGATATCAACGCTTCCAGAAAAGGCGCCCGTTTCGTCCGTTTCTGCGACGCCTTCAACATTCCGTTGGTTACCCTCGTTGACGTTCCCGGCTTCCTGCCCGGCACAGCTCAGGAATACGGCGGCATCATCCTGCACGGTGCCAAGTTGCTGTACGCTTACGGCGAATGCACCGTTCCGAAAGTCACCGTCATCCTGCGTAAGAACTACGGTGGCGCATACTGCGTGATGAGCTCCAAACACCTCCGCGGCGACATCAACTACGCATGGCCGACCGCCGAAATCGCCGTTATGGGCGGCAAGGGCGCTGTGGAAATCCTCATGGGCAAGGAAATCAAAGCTATCGAAGATCCTCAGAAACAGGCCGAATTCATCGCCGAAAAAGAAGCCGAATACAGAGACGCTTTCGCTAATCCGTATGTGGCTGCCAAGTATGGCTATATCGACGATGTTATCGAACCGCGTAACACCCGTTTCCGTGTTATCAGAGCTCTGGAATCCCTGCGCAACAAACGTTTGGAAAACCCCGCTAAAAAACATGATAACCTGCCACTGTAAAATTGATAATTGACAATTGATAATTGACAATTTCATTTTTAATTCAAAGTTCAAAATTCATAGAAAAAAGATTACATATGAATATAAAATACAGAATATTAGCACTTTGTATCGTTTTATTAGGCAGTGTCAGCTTGTTTGGACAGCAGGTTACCGACTTGCGTCTCAACGAGATGCTGGTTGTCAACGATTCAAACTATGTTGATGAATACGGACGTCATGTGCCCTGGATTGAGATTTTCAACACCTCCTACAACCAGGTTAACATCGCCGGTTGCTACCTGACTGATGATACCACAGGTTTGTCAGTAGGTGATGCCAGCAGATGGTACCGTATTCCCACCACCGACCCTACGACCTGGATTCCCCAGAGAAGTTCGAAGGTATTCTTCTTGGATAATTCCCCGTTATACGGCACTTATCATACCAACATCGACCCCAACACATCAGCCAACCACTATGTGGCCTTGATCAACTCCAATGGCAAGACGCTGATCGACATTTTCGTATATCCCGAAGCTCTGCTCACCTCGGCACAATCTTACGGTTGCTACGACGATGGTATAAACACCAAGGTTGAAAACGGCAAGAAAGTCAAGAATATGGGCATGCTCCCCTACGCCACCCCAGGTTCTGTCAACAAAGTACAAACTGGAGCCACCAAGTCAGAGCACTTGCAGAAGAGCGACCCGCATGGTATCGGTCTGGCAGTCATCTCCATCAGCGTGGTGTTCGCCGCTCTGATTATGATTTTCCTCATGCTGAAAATCTTCGGCTACACAGCTACACGCAAGGACCGCAAGGCCAAGAAAGAGCAAGCAGCAGATGTTCCGGTGGCCACCGCCAAGGTTCCCGCCAACGAGGTGGGTCCCACTGGCGAGGAATTAGCAGCCATCACTTTGGCTCTGCATCTGTTCTTCAACAGCCAGCATGACGAGGAAAGTGAAATAATCACCATCGACATGCCGTCAAAGCACTATTCACCATGGTCACAGAAGAATCTGGTCATGAAAAAAGTCGTAAGACGCAGATAAACGGAATTTTTAATCAAAACAAGAAGAAAGAAATGAAAACCTATAAATTTACGATTAACGGCAACAAATACACCGTTGACATCAACAACATCGAAGACGGCAAGGCGGCAGTGGAAGTGAACCGCACTCCCTATACCGTTGAGTTAGAGATGGAAGACCTCAAGGTTCCCCAACCGAAAGTGGTGAAAGTGGCAGCTCCCGTTGTGCCTCAAGCCGCAGCCCCCAAGGCAACCGTGGCTCAGGCTCCGGCCGCTCCGACCAGTGGCGCCACCATCAAGTCTCCGCTTCCAGGCGTTGTGCTTGATGTATTCGTTCATGAAGGCGACACTGTCAAAGCCGGCCAGCATGTGATGATGCTCGAAGCCATGAAGATGGAGAATAACATTGACGCTCCGAAAGATGGCGTTATCAAACAGATCAGAGCCCGTAAAGGCGATTCTGTCATGGAAGGTGATGTACTCATCGTTTTAGAATAATTATCAATCATTGTAAAATCAATAAAACTATAGAATAATGAAGGAATTTTTTATAGAAGGTCTGCAACAGTTCTTCAATTACTCCGGTTTCGCCAATTGCGAATGGGGTAACCTGATTATGATTGTTGTCGGTCTGATCTTCATCACCCTCGCCATCACGAAGGAGTATGAACCCATGCTGCTGATTCCTATCGGTTTCGGTATCATTTTGGGTAACATTCCTTTCACCGACGGTTTGCAGGTGGGTGTATATGAGAACGGTTCCGTGCTCAACTACCTGTATTTCGGTGTGTTGAAAGGTGTATATCCTCCGCTGATTTTCCTTGGCATCGGTGCCATGACCGACTTCTCCGCCTTGATTTCCAACCCGAAGCTGATTTTGATTGGTGCGGCAGCCCAGTGCGGTATCTTCGCCGCCTACGCTGCCTCTCTGGCCTTAGGATTCACCCCCATGGAAGCCGGTGCTATCGGTATCATCGGTGGTGCTGATGGTCCTACCGCCATCTTCATCTCCTCCAAGCTGGCTCCCAGCTTGATGGGTGCTATCGCCATCTCAGCTTATTCCTATATGGCCCTGGTGCCGGTAATCCAGCCGCCTATCATGCGACTGCTCACGACCCCGAAGGAACGCCTCATCAGAATGCGTCCCCCAAGAGCGGTCAGCCACAGAGAGAAAGTGATGTTCCCCCTCTTGTGCATCCTCTTGACCGCATTCCTCGTTCCTACAGGTCTTCCCTTGCTGGGTATGTTGTTCTTCGGCAACCTGCTGAAAGAAAGCTCCGTGACCAAACGTCTGGCCAACACCGCTTCCAACGCATTGATTGATATCGTAACAATCCTGATCGGTCTCACCGTAGGTTGCTCCACCCAGGCCAGCACCTTCCTGAAAGTGGAATCCATCCTCATCTTTGTTTTGGGTGCTTTCTCTTTCGTGATCGCAACCGCTTGCGGTGTGTTGTTCGTCAAGTTGTTCAACCTCTTCCTGAAAGAAGGCAACAAGATCAACCCATTGATTGGTAACTCCGGTGTGTCTGCCGTTCCCGACAGTGCTCGTGTTTCCAATGTGGAAGGTTTGAAATACGATAAGACCAACTTCCTGCTGATGCACGCCATGGGTCCGAATGTGGCCGGTGTGATCGGTAGTGCGGTGGCCGCAGGTATCCTGCTAAGCTTCCTGTACTAAAAAGTTGAAAACTGAAAACTGAAAGTTTAAAGTTGGAAGTTAAACATTGAAATACAAGAAGGCATCTCGTGGAGGTGCCTTCTTTTGTTTTAGAAAGATTCATGTGTCAAAACATCATTTTCTCACTCGTAGGGACAATGAATTGTATTCTCAACTGCTCTTGCAAACTGTCTTGAAATCCGGACATCAAGCCTATAACTTTCAATTATCAATGTTCTGCTTAGCACTTTCAGTTTTCAGCTTACGGATGGTACAGCAAAGCGCAGCGGTCGATTATGTCGTTGGCAAGTTCAAAGCCTGTATCGCATATTTTTTTTCGCTTGATGCCATCATAGCCCATGGATAAGTGCAGGGCATCGTAGCCGTTTACAATTGCCGTCAACAATTTATGGTCTCGCATGCTGGCGGCATTTTTATACTTCTCTATCGATGGGCGTCCTTTGCCCTCGCGTACATGCAAAACGGCGTCAAGCGCAATCAAGCAACCCTTCCAGAGAATGTCACCTGCCGTTTTCACATACTTTTTGTCCGTGTACGATTTGGTTTCGGGATCATAAACGGCCTTCACAATGGTCTCTTCCGCATTGGCCACATACCTGCGGGCCTCTTCAATAGGATTTTTCTTTTCTTTACTTTTCATCATTCATTCGTGGTTTAATTTGATGGCAAAGATACAACAAGAATCCCAATATTTCAACGACATGGAGTTTTTTTTTGCCGCTACATATCAATGAATTAAAAATAAAAGATTTGTATTTTCAATAATTTATAGTAAATTATTCGGAATATTTTCGTATTTTTACAACAAACAAAATGAACAAAAAAACATACAACACGACAACAGAGTGCAACACAAAATTCAGAAGACAATGATAAATTTCAGATTCTCAATACTCCTGTGTTTGCGAATGCTCTCAACCACCTTCTCGGCACCGTTGAATTTGTGCTAAGTAATATAGTAACGTGCAAAAGAGGAATAAAAAAAATTTAAAAACGCTGTAGCCGTATGGCTTTTTAGTCCTTCTGTTCCCTTACCTTGGATTCCCGGTACCAGTACATGGTCTTGCCAAAGGCAGCAACGCCCCAATAACCACGAACTTTCAGGCGCTTGTCATCAACAATACTCATGTATGTGCTGAAAGTACCTGCTTTACCAGGATATTTCATCGTACCATTCTGATACTCTTTTTTTTCAGCATTATAACGCAAGGTGGTCAAAAAAACCAATCCTAAAAATTTCTTTTTCTTGGGATTCTCCACCCATACCACCTTCCCTTCATAATCGCCATTTGCAGCTCTGTAGATTTCCACTTGGGAGCCTTCCTTGGAAAATGGGTCAACCATGTGAAAGATGCCACAAATAGCATCGGGATTCTGGGCAAAAACGCTCATGCTCAAAAGAACGAAAATAAAAGAAAAGAGGATTTTTTTCATGATGGTTTCAGGTTATAGGTTTTAGGGATCAGGTTTTAGGGGTCAGTGATTAGGGGATAGTGAGGGGCTTTCAAAATTCAAAATTCAGTTCTCAACTTTCAGATTAAATTCAGAATTACATTTACGTCACCACCCCGCCCCTCGGGCACCCGTTGGAGACTGCGCCTCTTTCTCCTCCTCGCTCGGCATAGCCAAAGCAAGCTCTGCCTCTGCTCTCGCTCCTTCGTCGATTCTAAAAGAAGGGAAATTAAAATTTCCTTTAAGAGCATAGACCGGAAATCCCCACAATGATTGTACATTATAAATTATTAATTGTTAATTGTCAACTATCAATTAGAACGAGGTGGTAACTGAGAGTCCCATGCCGTAAGATGCAGGAACAGAACGGCAGACGCCTCCCACACAGAGAATGCCTTCGCGAGTCTTGCCGAAGTTCAAGGCTATACGGGTGGTGTGCCATACAAAAGCGGCAGACACATTGTAGTAATGTATGCGCTGACCTTTGTCAGAATTGCCATAATTCCATTGGTCGCCCACTGAAATAAACCAATTGGGACTAATGGAATACTCCAACATGCCATACAGCCAACTGCCTTTGTCTTCTTTGGTATAAAGATGTTGCAACTCCAAGCGTAATGCATGTTTGGTATTGATTTTGCAAGTCAAATCCGAAGAAACCAAATGACCCTGCATAATACCACCATGACCTTGCATCACATCCATGTTATATGTGATATAATTGTATGCCAAGATCAGCTTCCAGCGCTTGTCAAAGCGATGACTGAATTCAATACCCACATCCTGATACAACAATTTTTTGCCGAATTTAAAGAAACCTGATTTATAGCCTTCCGTACCCGACATAGTGCCTAACGAGTCAGCCATTGGCACCGAAGCACGGTCTATGTCGTGAAAACGCGAGAAATTGAAAGTGATGTCGGTGCCATATTTGCCACCTAACTTGGTCTTTTTCGGAATCTGATAATTCACCTGCAACTGCGCGCCAATCTGTCCGTTGGGCTGACTGGCATAGCTGTAGTTGCTGATTAACTGGTAGGCATACTGACGGTTGATAGCCGGAATGCAATTGACAGCCAACACCGGTGTTTTAGCCAAGGCCAAGCGCTGCGAGCGAAAATCCATGTTGTCGGAACGGATAAACGAGGCCGACACACCCAAGCCTTTCATCGAATAGGTGGCAGACAGGAATAAAGCATTGCCTTTCTTATAAATGTAGCCATTGGTAGCATTGGGATCGTTGACTTTCTGCGCGAACTCAGCCTCAAAACGGAAACCTTCGTAGCCAAAATTCAAGCGGGTGCTCCAACAAGCCACATTGGCGGGAATCTTACCAGCAGGGATAATACCAACGGCTTGCTCACCCCCAGGATAAATATCAATATAAATATCGTTTTCAGATTTTTCATATTTGCTTACGAAACTTCCACCGATAGTAGCGGTAAAACCTTTTTCTGAAATGACAGGGAAAATGTCCCCAAAAGCGAATTCTCCATCAATACCGCGGACAAAATCCCTACGTTTCACATAATCAAAATCAAAGTTGTTACGCATAATTCCCCATACTCCCTTGATGGTAATACCTCTATAGGGGGTCAGCCTGATACGGGCACCAAGCAGGCTGTTGTCAATGCCCAACTGACGTTCCTCATACGAACGCAGCGTAAAGCCATTGCCAAACTGCTCATAAAAAGTACCGGCTGTCACCTGTATGATTTTATGCTTATAATCAAAATAATAGCGTGTCAAACCCTGGCCTTTATAATTGATTTTCTCGAAATCTATCAATGGAAAAGAGTAAAACTCGTACTGTGCACCCACAGTAAAACCGCCATTGTTATACATCAGGCTAAGATATGTATTGGCACGCACTTTCGAATCGACAGGTTCCGCACCAATCAACGAATCCGGGATATAATACATGCCGTTAAAGCCAAATTCCCCACTGATTTTGCCGTTTCCCACCACATGCTGGGCGTAAGAGAATGTTACACAAAAAACGAACAAAAGGGAAACAGCAATTCTCCGAAATAAACCTTTATCCATATATCTATAAATTACATCCTAAACTCAAACAAAATGCGCCACAATATACAATGTCAAAAATCTATTGATATTAAAGCCCTGACGGGCTATATACCTTCTACCTTCCACCCACCTCCTATTTAACGAGTTTCAACAATTCCTGATAAACCTCCTCTTCAGAACCGGGAGCGTAAGAAGTATGCTGCCAAACAATCTCGCCATTGCCGTTAAGGATACACAAATACGGCACATCAGGGACATTCATGGCACGCTTGAAATCCCAGTTAGGATCCTGTAACACCTCATAATCCCAGCCTTTGCCGTTGACAAAAGGAGCCACACGGGCAGCGGTTTTGGAATCATCGATGGAGATGGCATACAACTTCACACCGGTTTCTTCTACCCAATCGTCATACACATCGGCGATGGCCAACAACTCGGCAACACAAGGTTTGCACCAAGTGGCCCACAAGCTGATGATAATGGGTTTGCCATCATTCTTAATATCTGCTGTATTGAAAGTTGTACCATTCAAGGTCTTAATATCCACAGCGGGAAGTTTGGGATACTGTTTGGGTTTTTCCTGTCCTTCTTGAGCACAAACAATTGAAAAAGAAATAATTAAGCCAACAATAAGGATGAGTTTTTTCATATTTTTTTGTTTGGATTTTTAATTGATTATAAAGTACAAAGATACAATTTTTATTAAAAAGATTAATTGATACGTGTTTTTTCATAATATCAAAAAAAAATATTTCACAGAAACACTGAAATGGAATCAATTTCATTGCAAATAACTCACATCTCCCAACATCCTCATCACTACATTCCTGAAACCGGCCTTGAAGCCCTCATTCTGCTGATACTCCTTGTACAACGACTGATCACCTTTGCGTTTCTGACGTATGATGCGGTCTATAATCTGAACCATTAACGCGTCAACGGCTTGCTGATCTGGATTCCCGACCACCAAAGTCTTGTAATCGACATCTTCAGCAACAGCTTTGGCGACACTGATCAGTTTAGTCTTCTGATCATCTGGGGTAGCATTCCACCCTTTGAACCAACGCTCGTTGAACTCTTTCAGAATCTCATCCAATGGATCCTTCGGCTCCTCATCACCACCGCCGGCGTTTACCATAACCGGTTTCAATGGGTCAACGGTTGATTCTTCGGCATCCAAAGCGATAGGTTCGTTCAAAGCCGTGCGTCGAAGACCGTATGTATTCAAATCCACGGAATCCAACAAGTCCTTCAAACCATCAATTTCAGGCCCTTTAACACAAAGGTTGGGAATCAGGAAGCGTAGGAACCAGAACAACTTTTCCCAGTCCTTCACTTCGTATGGCATGATAGCAGCCACACGGGAGTAAATCTTGACAAATTGCTTGCACTTCATCTTGAAGTCGGCCTTATTCGTCTCATCCCACTCCATCTCGTTGTTGAAACGATTGGCTGCGACATCTAAAACAGGCGCCCACTGATCCGCTTCTGCACCGTGAACATAAAGGTCTATAAACTCGTTGACCTCCTCCATATCGAAAACCCCAATGCCTAAAAGAGTATTTTTCAATTCGTGCAGAATGTTGATGTCTGTTGCCTCTGCCAGCGTAGTTGCCGTATAGAACGGATCGAAAGCATCTTTAATATCATCTTTCGTGTTGTAGAAATCGAGAATGAAGAGATCTTCGCTCAACTTGCCCAAATCGGGCGCGGAACGATTCAACCGAGAGAGTGCCTGCACCGCCAAAACACCCGCCAAAGGCTTGTCCACGTACATCGCACAAAGTTTGGGCTGGTCAAAACCTGTGAGGTATTTGTTGGCCACCACGAGAATGCGATAATCGTCAGAATCGAACTTCTCGGCGGTCTGCGAATCCGGGAATCCGTTCATACCCGCTTCTGTAAAGGAGAGCCAATATTTGCCAGATGCCTCCGCAGCTAGGGAATAGGTCACCGTTTCTTCTGTCTGTTCACCAGAAAGTATTTGATGATCGATGCGTTTTTCTCCGCTAAAAGCAATCAGAATCTTGTATGGCAGCGCTCTTTCTTCAGCCAAACGGGTCAGAGACCGATAATATTTGATGGCACACTCAATATCCTTGGTGACCACCATAGCTTTAGCCTTGCCCTTCAACTTATGGCTTCTGAAAATCTTTGTGTCGAAATGGCTCAGCATCACATCAGCCTTCGCCGCGATGGTTTTGGGATCGCGTTCCACTGCAGCACGCAGTTTCTTCTGTGCTCGCTCGTTATTGTATTCAGGATTATCTTCTATGCTCTTGGTGAGTTCGTAATAACTTCTGTAGGTGGTGTAGTTGGTTAGCACATCAAGGATAAAACCTTCTTCGATGGCCTGTTTCATGCTGTAAAGATGGAACGGATGGAACTTGCCTTCTGAATCCTGGCTTCCGAAACGCTCCAACGTCTCCCTCTTCGGAGTGGCAGTGAAAGCGAAATAAGAGCAGTTGGTACTCATCTTACGGTCATGCATCAACTTCTCCAACAATGCATCGGTGTCACCGCCGTCAGTGTCGGCATCCTTTTGCACGGTAGCGTTCAGCTTGTCGGCAGCGATACCTGATTGGGAACTGTGCGCCTCATCAATGATAATGGCGAAGTTCCGGTCACTGACATCACTGATGGCGTTGCAGATGAAGGGAAACTTCTGGATAGTCGTGATAATAATGCGTTTGTTGTCCTCAATGGCCTGTTTCAGCATAGCCGAAGTGTCGGCGTGGGCGACAATTTTGGAACTTTGCCCAAACATCTTGATGTTGTCCGAAATCTGCTTGTCCAACAGACGGCGATCCGTAACCACAATAACGGAATTGTACAGCGGAGCGTCCACAGCTTTGGCTCTTACGGCATCCATCGAGCAAGGACAGGTCTTGATGAGCTTGTAAGCCAACCATGTCAGGGAATTGGATTTTCCAGAACCGGCGGAATGCTGGATGAGATAGGTTTTGCCCACACCTACCTTTGACACATCATCCACCAATTTGCTAACCACATCGAGTTGGTGGTAACGCGGGAAGATGAGGGTTTTGGCATTTTTCATAATGTGTGGCACCTTCTTCTGTGTCTTGGCCTCACCATAATCGAAGCAGACGAAGTTCATAATGATGTCGGCCACAGCGTCTTTTTGCAATATCGTTTCCCAAAGGTAAGATGTCTTGTATCCAAACGGATTTACTGGATTGCCGGCTCCCTGACCGTTGGGCAGGCCTTGGTTGAACGGCATAAAGTAGGTCTTATTGAGATTCAGACGGGTGGTGAAATAGGCCTCGTCCTTGTCAACCGTGAAATGGGCGAGACAGCGGCCGAAATTGAGCAACGTCTCCTTGGGATTGCGTTCAACGGACTTGTACTGTTTCTGTCCGTCGTATTTGGCAGTCTGGTGCGTCCAAGGGTTCTTCAGCTCAAAAGTAAAGATAGGCAGTCCGTTCACGAAGATTACCATATCGATTTCAAGACCAGGATTGGAAACGGAGAACGTCTGCTGCCGGGTGATAGAGAACTGGTTTTGGGCATATTTTATCTTGGAAGTCTCGCTATCGGCGGCGGACGGACGTGGGTAGAACAGGGAGAGATGGATGTTGTCGATGTCCACACCTTCACGCAGCACCTTGATGATGCCGAATGTCTCAATGGCTTTGGAGAGTTGTTTAGGCAACACCATCTTCAGGTCTTTGCCCTTATATTCATTGAGCACATCCTGTTGGGTGGTTTCCAGGAAATTCCACAGCCGCCGCAGGTCGATGGCCAGTTTCTTGTCCATGTCCTTGGGCTCGCCCCAATAGTATTGGTCCCAATTCGGGGCTTGGGTGTCCACATCGGTCAGCCCGCTGGTCTCACGTTCCTCGCAAGTACTTCCCACCAGGGCTTTTTCTATGAGGGCCTCAAAGGCCTGTTCGTTGGTTTTGGATACGTTCATCGTTACTTTTAAATTCACCTACAATAATCAATGGGGCGGAACTCATTATAGCATTTGTGAAGTATAACGCCATCCATATTAAAGCCTTCTCTTACATCTTTAGGCTTGGTTGTGTGTTTGTTGCAAAATTCTTCGTTGATGATAATTTTGCGATATTTGATTTGACTTGCATCAAAGTCAGAGAAACCATTCTCGGCTTTTATTCGATTTGCAGTTTGCAAAACATAATCAAAAAAGGTTGAAGAGGCCTCCAACTGCTTCTCAGCTCCTTCGTGTCTGCCTCGTTTCAATTCAACAAAGAGCACATACAACCCGCTATCGTGTTGCACCAACAGGATATAATCGCAGAAACTGAGTAAACCGTGAGGTGCTTTGTGCGGTCCAGCAGTATACTGGTTGAAAAACGGAAACATGTTCACAGCTTCTGTATCAGGAGTATTAAAACGATACAGTTTCATATCACTGATTGTCCTTGATGCATTTTTGATACTCACCCTTTGCTCCTTATAGACGCCATTGGCAGGTTCAATCATCGTCAAATCATCAGCATCCTTTTGCAGGAATTTTTCATTAAGAATCCATCCCAAATAATCAATATATTCCATAATTTTGTTCAATTATTTGGTGGGATAGTCATATTTCAACACTTCATAGAAAGTATTCGTCACCTCGTTTTGTTGGTTAATGGCATCATCGATGGACGGCATGTTGAAACCATACCTATCCACCTCAAGAGGCTCCACAGCCACTTTCCCTTTCGCATTTTTTTGAAACAGGTATGGGGCGAACTTGTCTTGAGAGAGGCAAAGGCTTTCATCATACCCCATCTTTGTCAAGATTTCGTCACCGGCCTTGTTTAAGCCATCCGCCATAATCATATTGTTGATTTCGCGAATGATATAGTCACTATGGGTGCTGATAACCAAACGGAGGCCTGCATTAATCATCTTGACGAAAATCTTAGCCAAAAGAATCTGATTCTTTGGGTGAAGGTTCAGTTCGGGCTCATCTACAAACAGAACATTATATTGTCCAGCAGTATGACGTAAATAAAACACTAATGGTGCCAACGTTTTGACAGCTGACGATGACTCATTGAAACCCAGTTCAGTATTACTGGAAACATGGTACAAAACCTCTCCATCCTCTGAAACAGTGAGGTTGCCATGCAAAATCATCTGTTCTATTTCATCTGCGAATTCCGTATAATCCGATTCTTTTTTCCTTTGGTTCACCACATCTGCAGCATCTGACAATCCATCCGCAATCGGTTTTGGGTAACGGACATTCAGCCGCTCTTCTGGGTTTCTAAGTCTGCTGACAGACAATTCTTTGTTGAAGGTGTAGATACCGCTGCGCTCGGCAGTAAACATTTTGGCTCCTATAATACCATCAAAAAACAACGATATTATCAACCAAGACTGCTGCAAAGGCAATAATGTGTCTTTCAAAAATTGCAATTTATAATCAAAAGAATTCGCTTTTTTCACAACAAAATCGTGCATAACAGATACCGACTTCTTCCATAGTTCTTCTTTCCATTCTTCTTTTGTTGTTATTATCTCACATTTAAATGAATCAGACTTCAGATTCAAATTCATGTATCTGAGAATATCTGATTGACGTTTAATTAAGAATTCGGTTAATACATCATACAACTCATCAGCTTTTAATTCCCCATCCACATAATCCCCAATTTTTTTATTGCTCAAATCTTCTACATTCTCGAATGGAGAATTTAAATCATACACCAATCCTAGCTCTGAAATCAATGTATATAGAAACGTTGCCGCATATGTTTTTCCCGTCCCGTTGTCACCCGCAAAGAGGATGAACGGTTGGGACATATCAATTTCCATTGAATCAATAACACCAAGATTGGAAATTCTCAATTTCATAACTATTCTATTTTATCATTTTAATTTGCAAAAATACCATTTTTTTTGTTTACGAACACAAGAAGGTGTATCTTCCTTATTATCCACCAATGACAGCTTCACTTGATGATTTGTTTATTAATTCTGGATGCTTTTACATTTGAACTATTTAATCATACGTTTATAATGATCTTCATAACCCGTCAATTTGAACACTAATTCAAATGCTTCTTTAAAATCACCATAATTGAATTCCTTGATGTCAAAAATGTTTTGTCCTATTGAATGTGATTCTCTATTGATATATCTATTGAATGCCCGGAATCTAGGCGCTTGCAATTCCTTCTCATTAAACACATTGTTCAACTCCTTCTTTTCAACAAAAGAGAAAAAGTATTCAATGATATTTCTCATGCAATTAGCTATTAAAGCGGGATGTGCACCTGAATCTTTAACAATCATCCAATAAGCATGATAGTCATTTTGAATTTCAGAATACTTCATCTCAAATATATGACTCCCTTGCTGACTTTTTTGTATGCGAAATAATTTTTGATTGTAATCCCCTTCCTTGTCTTTCCTCTTTATTATCGCCATCTCATAAAAAAAGTACAAACTATGTGTTAATAAAAACACTTGGTCATACTTTGCTACGTTTTTGTTATTAGCATTGGAATCTGTAAATTCTTGTATGAGCATGCGTCCAACATTATACACGTAAATATGAGACAAACTTGAAATAGGATCATCTATAATGACTATCTTTTTTCTTTCATTGTCATCCTTTGATTCTTTACCTTTGCATCTTTCAATAAAATACAAAAGGGTAATTATCATTTTTTCACCCTCACTTAATGATTTGAAAACATCGTCTGTTTGTCCTTCTCTACATAATTTATACAAACTATCCGAATATTTTTCAATTTTGAAATCAGCAATACCCATATCTAATAGCGCTGCATTGATATTATTAATTGCATCTTCAATGTTAATCGTTTTTGATTGATTTTCAATGATTATACCCTCCTGTATCTCTATTTTTCTTTCAACATCTTGTATTTCTTTTTTAGTTTGCTCAAGAAGTTTTTGCTGAGACCCCTCTGTTTGTATGTGACTGACTAATACGGAATCATATTGCCATCTCATCAAATTCCAGAATTCATCCTTCAATTCTCCAAGTGCACGTCCCTTTTGTTTCACTTTAACATTATAGTTTGTTATCAGTTCATTGGCTTTTCCGATTGTATCATTCAATTTGTCAACAATCCCCTGAGTTTCAATTATTGTCACTGGTGTACTCGGTTTCTCTAGTTTGTATTCAATACTTTTGATGTTTTGATTAATCGTCGACAACAATGAAGACCATTTCGATTCATATTCTGATTTCAATGGCAGGAGAATTGTGTATTGATTAAACGATTCCGACTTTTGAATCTGATTCTTTTGAGCACAATATTGTTCAAGAAGTGATTTTATCAACGATAGATCCTTCTCATACTCTCCGCTAAAGAATGATTCTATTTCTTTTACAAAATCATTAGTAATAGTTTCCTGCTGGCAGAATGGACATCTCTGTTTGTTATCATCGTAAATAGGATGTAAATAATTTTTCCCTTGTCTAACCCAATCAGAGTTATTTAACTCCTTAATCAGACCTGCTATCGTACTATTTTCATTTCCTACAATAACCTTTGAAAAAACAGCACTATTCTCTATTTCCTTTGTTACGATGTTTATATTTGGGATTTCTATCAATTCTTGAGCTTCTCCACGTTGAAGTTCGTCTGCCTCCTTTTTAATTTCCTCAACAGATCGCTTTGGTGGTTCTGAAGACTTGTCAATTGAAACAATATGGTCATACAATTTCGATTTATCCCCCTTTAATCCAGACAAACAATAATCCAATGATTGACCAGAACCTGAAAAATCATTTTTTATCTTCCACAATTCATTTTGGACTTTTCCACGTTCTTTTTCTATAGAGTCCAAATAGTTTGATTCATCCATTTTTTTAGCAGTTCTCTGCTCTTCCAATTTCCCTTTCTCCAGCTTTGCGTTTTCAATTGCAGATTGCGCCTTGGCATTATCCTTTGACAATGAAAAAATGCCTTTGATTTCAGAAGATTCATAGAAGCTTTCTTGCACAAATTTTTGATTGTATACAACCAGTTCATAAGATTTACCATCTTCTAATCCACCACCATATTCAATAGTTACACCATCTGGTTTTTCTCCATACTCGATGTCATACAACACATTTGAAATAGTGCTCTTACCTGTGCCGTTTAAACCATATATCAGATTAACCTTTTTATCGGTTTCCAAAATGGCTTTGTCCTTAAAAGGAGGGATACCTGCTATTTCTATCTTCGTAATCATACTATGACAATTATACTTCTCTCGTTACTATAATTAATAATTTTTTTCAATGGCTTTTGCTTGTTGGGTGGCTTTTGCTCATTTTATCTCATGCGATACCAATTTAGTAATGTCATCTGTTGAGAATGACATCTGAAATAGTTTAATATCGCTTCCTCTAAGCATGCTTTTTAAATAATCCCTTTTTTCCTTATCTATTCGCCAACCCATATAAACAGCCTCAATTCCAACGTTTTTCAACTGGTAATGATAGTCAACTTTCTTTCTTGAATACATAATCAACCGGGTCTCATTCTCATATCTCCAATAATCTCCTTTTGCAATCAATGAATCAACAAAAGGTATGTTGCCATCCAATGGAAACGGAAAATCATAATTGACATCAAGTAAACGGAGTACAATATCATCAGTATTAATCAAATCATCCGGCTTAATTCTATATTGAATGCAAAGCCCTTTATGATGGTCAGCATAGTGAGCCCACATTAACGGATTACAATCCTCAATTCTTGGAATTCTTCTTTTACATTTTCTCTTATTACGCAAAGGGTCCACCAAACAACCGATTCGAATTCTACTCCATGTCTCTTCAATCAAGCTATATAGATTCTTATCTATTCCTTTTGAATGAATCCGTTTATTTTCAATCCAAGCTTTAACAAGTGGATCCATAGGATCATTAAAGCCTTGTGGAGACGATAATGTAATAGAATTGTTTCTTATATCATTAAGCAGGTAACAATCATTTCCATACCATTTTTTCTCAATCAGCTTATCTTTATCATTTATAATACAACAATCCACACCATTGCCTTCATTAATTATCTTTTTTATTTTCTCATATTGATTTTTTGTTAATTCAACATGTCTTTTGGGAAAAGCCGAAAAGCGAAACAGATGTTTTTCCCCATCTTGTTTTGGAAGTGCTTGGAAAACATCGAAACACTGATTATCCAAATGATATAATGGTGAGCTACCGACATTTCCATCCATTACATTCTCCAAAGCCACTTCAAGTTCAAAAGAGCCTCCTTCTTCTAAATTATTTGTCTCAAGAAAATCTTTTAACAACAATCCTTTTTTTCTCTTTTTCATATTTAGTTTACTTTAATTTTTCCCGTCACCACTTCATTGATGATGATCTGCTTCCGCTCCTGAAGGAAAGAGATTTTACGGTCGCAATTTGAGATGGCGTTATCAATTTTAGCACAGCGTCTGTCTAAATATTCAACAATTTCCGTTTGTTCGCCGATAGGAGGCAAACAAATAGGATTATTACCCAAATCTGTTTGTGTCATACTTGGTAACGCTGTTGAAGTTGAATAATATTTATAGGGTATTGTTAAACCTTGGTAATAAAGGTATTTTGCAATAATTTTGTTATTTGGAATTGTATAAAACATCGTATCAACAACCCAAAATTTACCTTTATAGTATAAAGGTTTATCAACCGTCCCTTTTCTACCAAAAAACACAACCTCCCCATCGTAAATATATTCAGAAGCATAAGCAAACTGTCCTCCAGAACCAATTACAGGAAAACCTGAATCAGTTTGAATATGTTTGTAATCCATACCATTTTTGATTCTAACACAATATTTCATTGGTACAATCTCCCACCCCTCCGGCACCTCTCCAATCCATTCCACGCCGCTGTCCTTCATTTTCGCGTTGGGGTTGAGGCCTTTGGTGACGGCACGGTTGATGATGATTTGCTTGCGCTCGTTCAAGAGGTCGATCATTTTCTGCTGCTGGGCTATGGCGGCATCTATTTGGGCGGTGGCGGTGTCGAGATAAGAAACAATGGCGTCTTGTTCTTTTAACGAAGGTATGGGAATCTTGTATGACATAAAAGAATCAAACGGGACTGTTTTTCTCAATCCTTTATATAGGGGCTTGAACCGCTTTGCGTCATCAATATATAGGAAATAATATATGAGAAAACCATCTGTTAGTTTTGGATTATTTCGAGACAAAACATCATAAGCACCAGTTATCATTCCTTTATAAGGAGAATGCCCAACAGCTCTTGGTGTTTCTTCATTATCAAAATTACAGAAAATAAAATCATTAGGTTCAACGAATTGATAAGTATCGAATGATGCAGGAAATTTTCCTTCAGGATTATCCATATCTCTTTTAACGACACCTTTCAACGTTAGCGAAAGTAATTCATATTGAGATGAATGTTTGCCAACTAGCACTTTCTTTGACTTTAAAATATGTTTCAAAGCCAACACTTCCCAATGCCCCGGAATCTCCCCGAGCCATTTCACGCCGCTGTCCTTGTATGTATCGTATCGTTGCATGGCTATTTCTTTATAATCTTCCAATATCCGGTTTTATTGCCTCCTATCCGTTCAATAAGTTTCGCTTCGCGGAGCACGGCAATATGCTTGCGCACCATCCGGCCACCAATTCCCAATGCATGCCCAAGTTCCTCTGCTGTTGCATGAGGATTCGCCTTGACTCCCATATAAACAGACCAAATGGAATCTGAGAATTCTGGATACAAAGCCCTTAGTTTATTAGGCACTTTATTAGGAATTTTATTAGGAACTTGTTTCTGAACTTTATTAGGTAAAGGCTCTCCTTGGTGCGCCTTCAACGTCTTGAAGATTTCCGCCAGCATGAAATCGATGAACGGCCCCGACTGCCCTTGCTTGCTGCTCTCGCCAATGGCATCGTAATAGGCCTGCTGGTTGGCATACACCATGTTTTCAACAGGCAAATGCTCGAAAATCGGGTGCAACTTGCCAAGAATCAAGGATTGCCATAGGCGACCCGTGCGGCCATTGCCGTCCATGAAGGGATGAATGAACTCGAATTCATAATGGAACACGCAAGAGCGTATGAGCAGATGATCCTTGCTGTTTTTCAGCCAGTTGAAGAGGTCGCCCATCAAGAGCGGCACCCTATCGGCAGGCGGCGCCAAATGCACAAGCCCCTTCTCGCCAAACACGCCCATGCCGCTGCTTCTGTAACGTCCGGGATGGTCAATCAAGGCCTGCATCATCACGCCATGCGCCTTCAGCAGGTCTTTCTCCTTGAAGGCATCCAACATTGGATAGAGTTCGTAGGTTGCTATGGCATTCTTCACCTCCTGTATCTGCTTGATGGGCGCCACTACGGTCTTGCCGTCGATGATGTCGCGCACCTCGTCCTCGCTCAAAGTGTTTCCCTCGATGGCCAGCGACGAATGGATGGTTTTGATGCGGTTGGCCTTGCGCAGCCGCAATCCGTCTTCCTGCTCCAAACGGATGGCATAGCGTTCTATCTGTGCCGAAATCTCTGCTATCAGGTTGATGGCTTCCGCACTCACCGTAAACGGCGGGATGTATGTGGGTTCTGTGTTCTTTGCCATATTACATCAAATTAAACAATGACTGAATAAACCCTTGACTCTGCTTGTCGAGTTCGAGGATGTCGCGCTCATTTTCTTCGAGGCTGCGCAACGGCACGGGCTTGTAGAAATACTTGTTGAACGAAATCTCGCAACCTATCTTGGTCGGCGGCAGGTTGATCCACGCATCCGCCACGTATGGGCGCACCTCGCACTGGAAGTATTCATAGATGTCTTCCTTTACAGGAATCTTTTCGGTGTCGCGAAGGTCACTGTCAGTTTCATATTCAATATACTGGCACACATAACTGCCTTTCTCGCCAGGGAAAAAGCCGTAATCCGCAAGGCGTTTCTCGTCAATGCCATACACGTCCAAAAGTTTCTCCACATCCTTGCTGCCCACTTTGTGCTGCTTTTTCACCACGGGCTTGGCCTCAGGGTCGGTCACGCTCATGGCACGGGCAATAACATTCAGCACGGTACCTTTTACATCCAACTTCAAGACTTTGGCCGCCTCCGTTATCTTCGCCAAGAACAAGTTGAAATCCATAAACACATCCGTACCAATTTCCTTCATCAGCTGTTTGGCGGTCTCCATCAACTGCTTGCGTTCCTCCCATTTCTTGGCGGAAATCAGGTTGGCCAACTTCTTGTCGGTCATTTTGAGGTCATTGTCCTGCAAGTATTCCTTGATATTCGGAAGTTCACTTTCCAATCCGGTATAAACTCGGTCGCCGTAAGTCTGGTAAAGCCATTTCGACAACTCCAACTCGCCAGAATCGTAAAGCATTTCGTCAATCTTCAGCACATTGAACTGACTGCGAAGACGCAACGGCCGCTCGATGGTTACATTGTAGAAACGGAAGTCGTCGCCATCGAAAATCTTGGAAGCCACTTTGTTGTCATCGCCCTCTTTTTCAACGAAATCCATATAGGTTTTGAGGATGGCGTCGCGGTACGCCGCTGTGATGGTGCAGTTGCGCGACCCTTGATTTTTCCTCAATTTTTCAAAGGCCTGCGAAGCGTCAATCAGTTGCACCTTGCCCTTGCGGTTGTCGGCTTTTTTGTTGGTCAGCAGCCAAACATAAGTGGTGATGCCCGTGTTGTAGAAGATGTTGTTCGGCAGTTGGATAATGGCATCTACCAAGTCGTTTTCAATCAGATAGCGACGGATGTTGCTCTCGCCACTGCCCGCATCGCCCGTAAAGAGTGACGACCCGTTGTGAATCGAGGCCACGCGGCTGCCTTGCGGCTGAAATTCAAGCGGTTTCATCTTATCGACCTCTTCAAGCACAAACAGCAGTTGCCCGTCGGAAGTGCGAGGGGTGCAATCCACCACTTCCTCTTCGCCCGCAAAGTTAGTCAGCGGCAGTTCAAAGCGATGGTCGAGCAAAGTCTTTTCGTGATAAATCTTCTCCTTGTCGGTCTTCCACGACTTGCCGTAAGGCGGATTGGTAATCATGTAGCCAAACGACTTGTCGGAAAAGGCATTGTCGGTGATAGTGTTGCCCAGATGCATTCCGCTGGGATCAACACCTTTAATAATCAGGTCCGACTTGCAAATGGCGTAGGTTTCCGGGTTGATTTCAGTACCCGAAAGTTGGATGGCCGAACTTCTCACACCAATATCCAGCAGATACTCACGGCTCTCTGTCAGCATACCGCCAGAACCGCAAGCGGGATCGTATAGCGAAACAATCTTGGGCAAGTTGTCTTTCACCGGCTCAAAAACGAGATGCGCCAACAACGCAATGGTATCGCGCGGCGTAAAGTGCTCGCCCGCCTCCTCATTGTTCTCCTCGTTGAAACGACGGAGCAACTCCTCAAACACCGTACCCATCCCGATATTGGTCATGGCGGGAAGTATAATGCCATCAGGATCTTTCACTTGCTTGTCCGTCAAATTGATACGCGGATCCGTAATCTTTTCAATAATGGACAAAAGCCTATCGTTATCCGCCAGTTTACGCGCTTTGCTGTAGTACTCGAAGTTTTTCAACACATCGCGCACATTCTCACTGAAGCCGTTGAGATATTCGATAAAGTTGTCGTAAAGGATATCGTTATTGTCCGTAGCCTGCGATTTCAGTCGGTTGAGCGTCCATTTACTGGTGTTGAAATAACTCAACCCCGTGATGTCTTTCAACACACCTTCGTCAAGGTTATCCAATCCACTTTCCCTGATTTCCTGTTCCACTTCCTCCTTGGTGGGCTCAAGTAAAGCATCCAAACGGCGCAACACCACCATAGGCAGTATCACATCACGGTACTGCCCACGAAGAAACACATCGCGCAAAACATCATCCGCAATTGACCATATAAACGAGACAATTTGATTATGAGACGTTTCCATAATTCAATATTCATTTGCATTATTAAACTGTCGAATGCGACTCTCCATGCCCCCCCCCAAAAAAAGAAATCCTTATTTCCCAATAGTATTGCACAGAGAACATTTACGATGCTTCCATAATAAAAAAAGCCCACAAACCGCCAACACTATCGCCACGCCCAAAATATACTGCCAAGCATGGACATCCGAGAACTGCATATTTTCCACATCAATACCACGACGCAAGAAAATGAAATCAGAAATAATGCTCCAGCTATTGTGTAAGAAATGCGCGATAATAGGCAACCAAAGTGAGCCACTCCAATAAAACAGGTAACCCAAATAAGCGCCAATCAGCATGCGAGGAATAAAACCGGAAATCTGGAAGTGTATCGCGCTGAAAACAAATGCGGTAATCCAGATAGCCCAATGCGGGCTTTTTGTCCATTTATGCAAGAACTGCTGGATGGTACCCCTGAACAATAACTCTTCCCCTACTGCAGGCAACATCGCCATCACGAAAAGGTTGACGAACAATATACCGATTCTGGGGTCATGCGCCATTAAATTCACCAACTCCTGGTTTTGCTCATCCATACGACGCATCCAGTTCTCCAGCCCGGCCAATGACGCTGGCAATTTCCAACCCGAGTTCCACTCAGCCAGAGCTAACACAATAGGTAAAATCACCAAGGACATCACCAGCACAATATTGACCATACTGTACTTCGGACCTTTGTTCATCTGGTTATAGCTAAAGAAATTATTCTCTGAAAGATAACTGAATAACAAAGCCGGGAGCATAAAAGTACCCACTGAGCCGAAGGACTGGATAATACGATAATATGCTGCCTGATTGCTTGCTTCCGCCGGCGTGCCGAGACCATAAAAGATGCTGGCAACAATTACGCCCAACACCGAAGCGACTATCATGCAGCCTACAATCAGAGCCAAGAAGATAACAATTTGCACAAAACGGCTTTTCCCTTCAAAAAAGGGGATTCTTGCGGGTGGAAAGGGGTTGGATTCCATCAATTAACAATTAACAATTAACAATTAATAATTAACAGAAACTCAGAAATTTATTTCAGGAAGGCGATGATGTCGCCTTTCTGAACTTTCTGTCCCTGTTTCACAACAACCTCTATCAGTTTACCGCTATACAAAGCAGGAACTTCTTGTAAGCCATAGAAAGCGTTGATCCAGCATACTGGTTCACCTTCTTTAAAAGCAGTACCTAATGGCTTGCTCATCGATGGCTCGTTCACAGACAGCTCCCAAATCACAACACCGTCGGTATTGGCTACCACCTGTTTGGCTTCAGGTTCCTTAGCCAACACACGGTCTATAATCTCCTGCTTCTTCACTTCCGGAGCTTTTATTTCCTTGATAACCACCTGGATATTAGACTTTTTCTTTGCTTCTTCCAGTTCAGCCTCAAACTTCTGTTTAGCCACGCCTGAACGGTAATCCAAATACTGGCGTTCATGCATAGCATACTCAAACAGTTCCTCATCATCCTGGCCTCTGTCCCAACCCTGTTCTTCCATCAGCTTAATGTATTTCGGCAGTTCATCAGGATAGTTATCCTGCGGCACGCCTGTATAGAATTCATAGCCGTTTTGTTTGGCCAAATCAATAATTTCAGGAGCCAAGGTACCTGGCAGCTGACCAGTCTTGCCCAAAATCATATCCCAGGTGTTTTTATCCATTTGCGAGAAACGCGGCTTGCCCTGCGCCATCTGCATAATGTTCATCAAAGCTATATTCTTAACATACTGACTGAAAGGTGTTACCAATGGCGGATTACCAACCTTAGGCCATACATACTGCACTTCCTGGAACATCTGCACCAGCAGTTCATCCTCACTCAATTCCTTCTTGCCAGCATTACGCAGGAACATATTAATACCATTCTGGGCACCACGCAAGTCGGCCATCATTGAGCCCATCATGCCGCCAGGAAGACCACAACCCACTAACAGTGAAGTCATTATCTTATTTTTCGGATTGATAAAGTAACCCAAGAAATCGTCCATGAATTTCTGCGTCAACGCACGGGCCTGCATATAGGCGTTCATATTGATTTCAGGCACATCGAAGCCCGCATCCTTCAGCATAGCTTGGATGGTAATGACATCGGGATGCACCATACCCCATGACAACGGTTCCATGGCCACATCGACAATGTCGGCGCCATTTTTGCACACTTCGAGCATAGAGGCAACAGAGAAGCCAGGGCCTGTATGTCCATGGTACTGCACCTTGATATGCGGATATTTTTCTTTGATATTCTTCACCAAACGGCCTAACATCACAGGACGGCCAACACCGGCCATGTCCTTCAAACCGATTTCGTCGCAGCCATATTCCACACACTTGTCCACCACACCCATGTAGTATTCAACGGTATGGATGTCTGAGTATGTAATACTGAGGGCAGCTTGGGAGATCATGCCGGCCTCTTTGGCATATTTGATAGACCATTCAAGGTTGCGATGGTCATTGAGGCCGCAGAAAGAACGGGCGATATCCACACCCTGGGCTTTCTTCACCTTGAACATCAGACGACGTACATCTTTAGGCACCGGATACATACGCAGTCCATTCAGAGCACGCTCCAGCATCTGTGTCTTGATGCCGGCATCGTTGAACGGCTTGCACCACTGGCGCACAGCTTTATTAGGATTCTCACCATAGAGCAAATTCACTTGTTCGGAAGCTCCACCATTGGTTTCCACACGGCTGAAGCATCCCATTTCAATAATCACTGGAGCAATTTCGAGTAATTGATCGACACGAGGCACATACTTTCCTGATGATTGCCACATATCGCGGTAAACAAGACAAAACTCAACTTTCTTCTTTTCCATGTCAATTTATGTTTTTTATCAATTTATTTTATATATAATCTTCTGAATTTCAAAAAAATACAACACAATCTCAACAACTTCAAAAAGATGGCAAAGATAATGAAATTTATTGATATTTTCAAGGCTTTTAGCTTCGATAAAAAAGAAAAAATATCAAAGAAATTTTGTAATTTTGCGTTAGAAATAAAATAGTGCATATTTTTGTAAAATATTAAAAATGAAAAATTTACTTATTACATTCGGGGTGATATCAGGTATTTTTTTCGCATCCTGCACCCAAAAATCCATTTCTAAAAATGCGGAAGAGGAAACGTATGTAGCCACGGAAGATGCCAGCAATTTTGTAGTGATTACGGATGTTGTTCCAGACGCCATTCTTGAGATTCGCTATTACAGCACTTACAATTTTGTGGGGGCACGCATAGATGGCTATCTTGAGCCCACCGCATTGCTTACACGCCAAGCTGCCGACAGTCTCAAAGTCGTCAGCGATGAGCTGAAAGCACAAGGATACCGTCTGAAAATTTACGACGCCTACCGTCCACAAATGGGGGTGGATCATTTCATGCGTTGGGGTGATGACGTCACCGACACGCTGATGAAGCCCTATTTTTACCCGGATGTACCAAGAGACAGTCTCTTCGATTTAGGTTATATCGCTCGCCGCAGCGGTCATTCACGTGGCTCCACCGTCGATTTGACACTTTTTGACATGAATACAGAAAAAGAAGTGGATATGGGGGGTACTTTTGACTGGTTCGGTCCCGAAAGCCATCCCAATTTCGGAGGCAACCCCGAAACAGGTGAATATACAGGCGTATGCAACAGTCCCTCTGGTCGCACCATCACTGCCGAGCAATTTGAGAACCGCATGATTCTTCGTCGTGCCATGTCACGCCACGGTTTCATGCCCTACGACGAGGAATGGTGGCATTTCACATTGATCAATGAGCCCTACCCTGACACCTATTTCACCTTCCCCGTAAAGCAGCTATAATTTCACATCACAGTATAACTTTCTATGCAAATGAGCACAAAAACAAAAGAGATATACATGGCTGGAGGTTGCTTCTGGGGAACGGAGCATTTCTTCAAGCAGGTTGAAGGCGTTGTGGAAACCGAAGTGGGTTTTGCCAACGGACATACTGAAAATCCGACCTACAAGGAAGTTTACACCGACGAAACAGGATATGCCGAAACAGTCCATGTGACTTACAATCCTGAGATGGTGAGTCTGGAATTTCTGCTGCGGATGTTCTTCAAGGCCATCGACCCTTTGAGCTTGAACAAGCAAGGCCACGACGAGGGGACACGCTACCGCACAGGCATCTACTATACTGATGCCGAAGACCTACCTATAATTAACAAGGTATATGCCGAGGAGCAGCAGCATTACGATCAGCCGTTAGCCGTGGAGAAGCAGCCGTTGGAGTGTTTTTATACCGCTGAGGAGTATCATCAGGACTACCTCGACAAGAATCCCACCGGCTACTGCCACCTGCCCCAATCGCTCTTCGAATTTGCGAAGAAAGCGAAAGATCATACAAGAACCGAAAATCATTATTGATAAAAATACCACTCCACGGCAAAGCATTTTGTATTTCATAAGTGACAAAAATAATAAAATCACAAATTTTGTTGTTTATAAACAATAAAAATGACAAAAAAGGATGTTTTGTTGTTTATAAACAATCAAATGCAATTTAAGCCTTAAATACTACTGAAATATGAAAAAACTAAAACTTATCGCAGCAATTTTATGCTTGGCACTTATACTTGGTGCCTGTAAACAGAAAAACGTGGATTTCGGAGTTCACACGGTGAATGGCAAACGCTGCCTGGAACTTATCTCCAACGAGCCAATTTATGGCATGGAAGAGAACCGCTTGCAAGTGGAGAACGAATACTCGATTGTATGGCCCGACGAAGGCTGCCTTACTCCTGAGTTGGAGCAAGCGTTGATTCGCTTCACTTTTGGAGACACTGCCGCCAGAACTTTGGAAAAAGCGACAGAACGCTTCTTGAAACGCACCTGGTTTGAGGAAGATGATGATATTCTCGATGGGGTCAAAAGTGTTAAAACAATTGAATCCATCACTTTGGAGCCTTACAACTATGCCCACATCACCAGCACTTGTGACCGTAATGACAACCTGGTAACCTTCTCGGTATATACCGAAGGCTGTATGGCGTTTGCCGCCCATGGCTATTATGTGACCGATATCATGACCATCGACTTGAATACCAAGCGGGTTATCCATTTGGAAGATTTCATTGACACCACAGAACTCGGGAAAGTGCTGATCCGTGCTTTGGAGGATTTAGTGGTGAACAAAGAAGATGGCAACACTACAGAATGCCTTTTCGAGGAATACAAGGAGCGTCTGCCAATGCCCGATTGCTTCTTTATTGACAGTACCCGCTCTGTCATTACCGCGGTTTATAACCAATATAGTGTGCAACCGTATGCCTGCGGACCATTATTTGTAAAAATGCCCATTTTCTGGCTTTCCAAACACATTTCCCTCACGCCTTACGCCAAGGAAATTTTCGGTCCCGACGCATCACTATAAAAATCGTCTTTCAATCATGAAAATAAAGCAAAAGATAAGAAAAAACATTATCTTTGCAGTTTTATTTAATTATATGGGGTTGTATCAATCATTTTTTAATTTTATATGCTTATGAAAAAATTTTTACTGGCTATGGTACTCTGCATTGTATGTACCTTTGGTGCTTTCGCACAAAATTATTCAACAGTCCAAATCACTCCGCAAAGTGGCAATCTGATTGTGAACGGAATCCCTCAAATTTCCATCCCGAATTATGATCCCAGTGAAGTTCAGCTGGAGCCGATTTCCGGATCTGTAGCTGTTCCCAGCACTGACCAAATGTACACGGTTGCCGAATACGCTACCTTAGACAATGTATGGACCGCTTGCAATTCGTCGTCCGCAATATGGTCAAACAATATGGTCACCTTGGATACCTATTCTGGCCAAGGGATGAACACCGGCTATGTGGCATTGAAATTTGCCGGCAGCCCCAACACTTACGGTTATGCCAAATTTGACAAAAGTGTTTCCGGTGGTTGGACAGAGTTCGGTTATTTCACCAGCGGCACTGGCATCGAGGATGTGACAAGCACCATCTCCATCTATCCTAATCCTGTTGCGGAAGAGTTTGTCATCAACAATGTTGAAGGTACCCAGATTGCCATTTATTCCGTGAATGGACAAGAGGTGAAGCATATCGAGAATGCCAAGGCTAATGAGCAGATACATGTTGCTGACTTATCCGCAGGTACCTACATTGTGCGAATCAGCAGCCACGACAAAGTGACCACGATGAAATTTGTGAAAGAATAGGCTTAAATATCTAGTCAAAAAACAGATACATATATGAGCAAATTCATCATCACCATCAATAGAGAATGTGGCAGCGGTGGCGGAGAGATCGCCCGGCTGCTGGGTAAAAAAATCGGCGTTAAAGTTTACGACCGTAGAATACTGGACAGTGTAGCCCAGCAATTTGACTTATCAGTTGAGAATATCGAGCGTGTAAAGGCACAGAGAGTCACCTGGTGGGATGATTTCTGCCGCTTCTACCAGCAGTTTGGCGCCGCCAGCTCATCATCATCCAGCAACACACTTCCCGAAGCCACACCGCTGAGTGTCTATCATGCTGAAGCCCGACTGTTGCGAGAACTGGCCGCACAAGAAAGTTGCATCATCATTGGCCGTGCAGGTTTCCATGTCTTCCATGATGAGCCCAATGCGGTACACTTCTTCATAATCGCTGATGACAAAGCACGTATCGACCGTATCGCACGCAAACAGAATCTCAGCAGAGAAGAAGCCGAGAAAGTCATCAACGACATCGACAACAAACGCGACACCTTTGTCAAGAATGTAACCGGCAAATCTCGCCACGATGCCCACAACTACGACCTTGTCATCAACATCACAGGTATGAATCCCGAGCAGGTGACAGAATTTCTTGCCGACATCATCCGTGAAAAACTCAATTTCCAGAACTATCAATAAGCATTCTCAGCTTTCAACAAGAGCGCCATACCCTCCAATAATATTTACAAATGAAAATATTTAAGTTCTGAATAACATGAGAAAACTACGTGAATTTATCGGCTATCTACTTGGTGGGCTGCTTTTTGTGGCACTGATGCCAACCATCATGTGGCTGGTGTCAGGAAGGCCCGCTTTGTGGCCTATCGGCGCAGCGAGAGCCATTGTCGCCATCATACTGATGCTCGGCGGATTGTCACTAAGTATCTGGACCATCGTCTATATGAGACAGCACGGCAAGGGCAATCCGATGGACGCCTTTGGCCATGAGGTGGCACCACGCACGAAACATCTGATGACCGACGGCCCCTACCGTTTCAACCGCAACCCAATGCTCACTGGCACATTAATCTACCTTGCCGGAGCTGTTGTATGGTTGTGGGAACCTATGGCATTGTTTGTATTGGTGCTTTTCTTCTCTATCATGATGACACAGGTTTTTAGCGAAGAGCAGCGCCTCCGCCGGGATTTTGGAGAAGAGTACGAGGCATATTGCCGGCGAACCCGTAGGTTATAGTGTTTCATACTCAATACTAATTCCATTGGAAAATCGTATTTTTACAGTCTAAAAAAACTTAAATGCTGGAAACAGAAAGAATACTGTTGCGCCCCTGGTACGAAAGCGATGCAGAAACGCTATACAAATACGCCTCCGATCCAGAAGTGGGGCCCCGTGCGGGCTGGTCTCCGCATAAAAGTGTGGAAGAGAGTCTGGAGATTATCCGCACCGTGTTCAACAGCGACCATATCTGGGCTATTGAGTTGAAAGATACGGGCGAACCGATTGGCTGTATCGGCTATTATGCCTACGGCGAGAGCAACATCAACATTGGCGAGAACGACGTGGAGGCAGGCTACTGGATAGCGAAACCTTACTGGAACCGCGGCTTCTGCACCGAAGCACTGCAGCGGCTGATTGACTACTGCTTCAACGAGAAAGGCTTTCATACCATTTGGAGCGACTACTTCCCCGACAATCCCGCCTCGGGCCGCGTGATGGAGAAATGCGGTTTTCGCGATACTGGAGAAATCAACTACTGCAGCAAACTTCAAATCGGTTCCGACCGCCCGGTGAAAATAATGAAATTGGAAAGAAAACTGGCAACAGGAACTAACAATAGTAACAAGATACTTCCTTGAGCAGTCCCGAAGGCACAATACGCACGAAGTGCAATTTGCCCCACACATGCAACGAAGGAACGCAGTGTGGGGACAGGAAACAAGAAACAAAAAAACATCATCAATATGGAAAAAGAAATGAAATTTTGTCAAAGCTGCGGAATGCCGCTAACGGAAGAGATTCTCGGCACCAATGCCGACGGAAGTAAGAACGAAGAATACTGCATCTACTGCTACAAAGACGGATGCTTCACTGGCGACTTCACCATGGAAGAGATGGTGGAGTTCTGCGCGCAGTTTGTGGAGGAGTACAATAAAAACACAGGCCAAAACCTCAGTCGCGAAGAGTACAAGGGTGTGCTTCGTCAGTATTACCCTAATCTCAAACGTTGGCAACTGCCCGCCGACCAGCTGCCGCACGCCACCTCACCCATCAAGCAACAGCTTATTGATGAGGTAAACGCGCTCGGCATCAACGGTTTGCCCAAAATCGACAACCTCTTCGTGCTTCAAGGATCGTTCGTCAACATGGAGTACACCATCAACGGCAACAAGGTAAAACTCCTCGACGACTATGCCACCTACTGGGGCACGCAAGTGGAAATCGGCAACGGCCGCTGCTTCGGTATCGCCTGCGACGAACACCACATCCTCGTGAGCGAATACGGCAAGGATGGCGCGGATGCCGAAATAGTAGTTTTCAAAAAGAGATAAGTATGAAAAACGAAGTACAGCCTCAGGAAACCAAACGGGCATACGCCTTTGAAATGTGGCTGAATGCCCCTATGCCGATGGTGACATTGGTGAAGACGATGAATGTTAGCAAGCTGGTGAAAATCAGCAAAAAAAGTGGCATAAAGTTCAACACGCTGATGTGCTGGTGCATCGGCAAGGCGGCCACCGCAACCGAGGAGCTCTACCTGCTGCCCGAGGGAGGCAAGTTATTCCGCTACGACCAGATGGCTATCAACGTGGTGGTGCGCAACCGCAAGGGTGGCATCAACTCTTGCGACATCCCCTATACGGAAGACCTCCAGCAGTTCAACCGTGACTATATGGAGCTGACCACCAAGGTAGCCGAAGAGTGTCAGAGCAGCTTCCTCGACGGCTACATGATTGTCGGCACCTCAGCCATGATCCAGACAGAGCTCGACTGCGTGGTGAACCAATATACCGACAAGTTCCTTAACCCTATGGTAATGTGGGGCAAATACCGCAAGAGCTGGTTCAAGACGCTGCTGCCCGTCTCGTTCCAGTTCCACCACGTGCAGATGGACGGCGGCGACGCCGCGCGGTTTCTGGAAAAACTGCAGCAAACGATCCTCTCTCTATGAAGTTGCTCAAACAATACCGTTTCGTCTTTGACCCGTGGGGCTTGCTCCTCTTCCTGCTGACCCTCAAGCTCTGTTTGGCGTTAATCCTTTTTGCCATCAATCGCAAGAACCTTCCGGCGATGGCGCTGGCCACCGGCTTCATGGTGTGCCATCTGATTTTCGGGGTGGTGAATTTGGTGTAAAAAAAAAGGAATAAGTAGTTGTTTTTACATATATAAAAATGGAATAAGTGACAAAATACAACGATAATTTTATGGAACAAGTGATTTTCTTTATTGTATTTCACAGAATTATAGTATCTTTGCAGTCGTAAAACATCACGGCTATGTTGAAACGCAAAATTTCTTAACCAGGAAGGGAAGTACCGCTTCATTGCCAGCGGTTCGCAATTAGGGGTGGCCTTGGCGCAGACGCCCTCTGTGCCGCTCGGCAGCGTAGAAATCAAACAGATGTACCCGCTTGATTTTGAAGAATTCCTGTGGGCAACAGGCATTAGCACGGAGTGGATCGACCAAATTCACAATTCTTACCTGAAAGAGGAGGCTCTTGATGAACACACACATACCCTGTTGCTAAAACGATTCCAATACTACTTGCTTATCGGAGGACTTCCAGAGGCTATTAACAAATATCTGGAAGACAGGAATATAACGCGGGTACGATCTATACACAACGACATCCACGAACTCTACCGCATTGATTCATCACAATATGATGCGGAGCATAAATTGAAAATCCGGCGCATCTACGATTTGATACCCAGCGCACTGGAAAACAAAAAGAAACGGATTGTTTATAAGCAGATTGAAGACAAAAAAGGCAAAGACTTTTCAGATTATGCCGATGAATTTGAGTATTTGGCGAATTCTGGAGTGGCTTTGATGGTTTCAGCCATCAGCAACCCCCACTTTCCTTTGATTGAATCCGAACAGAAACGTCTGGTCAAGTTCTACTTGAACGATGTGGGGCTGCTGACCAATTTGCTTTTCAGACTCAACGTGAATGCGGTGTTGCAAAACATCAAAAGCATTAACTTGGGAACGGTCTATGAATCGGTGGTGGCACAAGAGTTGCAAGCTCACGGTTTTAACCTTCACTACTACGACAACAAACAAAAAGGAGAAGTGAATTTCCTGATAGACGACTACGAGCGTCTTGAGGTGCTGCCATTGGAGGTCAAATCAGGGAAAGATTACACAGAGCACAGCGCTCTGACAAAATTTCTGAACACTCCCGACTACGGTATCCATCGAGCTATCGTGTTTTCAAATGAAAGGGCAGTGCAAAAGAAGAAGGGTGTCACCTACCTGCCCATTTATTACTGTATGTTTCTTCAAAATGGGACAGCAACCTCCGATACCTTCATCCTGCCCGAACTGGAGAAAGTGGATTAGGAACAATGGAGAACCGAGTGTATCCTTAAAAATTTGTATTTTTGCACCCAAAACACCTTGCTATGACAGATTATAACAACCTTAACGGTCTCCGCCACAGCGAGCATTTGGTGGTGGAGCATAAAGACACCGCCGCAGTATATGGCTCCGGTGCATTGGAGGTATTCGCCACCCCCGCGATGATTGCCCTGATGGAGAAAACCTGCCTGATGGCCGTTTGCGACAAAATCGGTGAGGGCAATACCACCGTCGGCATTGTCGTCAATATCAAACATTTGAAAGCCAGCCCCGTGGGCGCCACCATCCGATGCGAGGCCGAACTCACCGAGGTGGACCGCCGCCGCTTGGTGTTCAAGGTTCAATGCTTCGAAGGCGAAAATCTCATCGGCGAAGGCATCCACGAACGCTTCGTAGTGGAGAGCGCGAAGTTTATGGCGAAGCTATTTTAGTACTTCTCCACAAAATCCCTCACCAACTTGAATATCGGCTCGTAGGCGTCGATAAGGAAATTGTCGTAGGTGTCGAAGATAGTGTGGTAGTACTTGAAGGCGTCGCCCTCCTCGTTCTCAAGGAAAATGCAGGGCACATGACGGACAGCAAAAGGATAGTGACATGTCGTATTCGGGACGGTTTTGGGCGTAATACTTGGCCAAGGTCACAATAGCCGCAGTTCCTGAGGCATTGTCGTTGGCACCAGCATAAAACACTTTCTTGCCAAGATTGCCGAGGTGGTCGTAGTGCGCCCTGAAAACATAGCAACTGTCATGTCTGCGGCCTTCCACCTTGGCAATCACATTGAAAAGCTCATAATCTTTCAGGAACTTGTTGTCTATATCGGCTCGCACCGTTTTAATGCCTTCTACAGCTTCGGGCGTCATCCAGATAATAGGCTTCTCCACTACCCTATGGCCGTAAGCCTTGTAAAACTTGATAGGAGAAGTCCAGGTTTGGATGAGTCCTGCATTGGTACAGCCACCAGCCTTCTGCAAGCGGGAGATCACTTCAGCCCGGCATGTTTATTAGCCCATCGCTCGGTGTAGAAATCATAATAATTCTTGCGGCGATCATAAAACAACAAATGCAGTATAGACGGCAAACCTATAACCAAGAGATATAAAGGACCAAAAATCTTGGAGTCCACCGTATGGCCATCCAGTTCATGCCGTATGGTTTCCTCATCATGGGCATTAGAAGGACTTATCAAGGCAAAACTGCCTAAAGAAACACCTCCAGCCCTTTGAGGCAGTTTAGTCTTCAAGGCAAAACAAAAGTTCCTGTAGGCAATCACACCCTCTGTTTTGAAAAACAAAAGAATAATCAACGCCACCAGATTTTGCGGCAGCTGCCAAACAAAGAGCAAGCCGAAGACAAGAGCGTGCAATATGTTGATTATCGTTGTTTTAGCTGACACCAGTTAGAATTAATAGTTAATAGTTAATAGTTAATAATTAACAGTTATGATTGTGAATTGTGAATTATGAATTGTGAATTCAAATTTCCCGTCCCCTGTAACCTGACCCCTAATCACTGACCACTGACCACTATTTACTGCTCTCCTTATAGCTCAGCACTGCGGCAGTGTTCAATATCACCGCCATCACGGCCAGGGTTATCGTCTGGTATTTCACATCGGCAAACTCACAGCCTTTCAGTACCATTTTTTTGATGACATCCATATAGAAAGACATGGGATTCAAGTAGTTGATGATTTTAGCCCATTCCGGCATACCTTCGGTGGGGGTGAACAAACCACTCAATAGCACAAAGACGATGAAAAGGAAGAAGACGATAAACATGGCTTGCAACTGGTTCTCGGCAACCGCAGAAATGAAGAAGCCCAGTCCCAACATCACAAAGAGATAAATGGCCGTTATCGTCAGCAGTACAGGAATACTTCCTTGCACATTGATATCGAAAATCAGCTTCATCAAAAACAGTCCCATGATAAACTCAGCCATACCCAGAATCCAGAATGGTATCATCTTTCCGAGCAGGAACTGCCATTTTTTGATGGGGGTTACATTAATCTGCTCGATAGTACCTATTTCCTTCTCGCGCACAAGGTTCAAAGCCGTCACATAGGCACCAATCAAGGTCACCAAAATCACCAAAATGCCGGGCACAATAAGATTTTTGTAATTCATCTGTTCATTATACCAATAGATATTGGTCATAAACAACTGCGCATTGTCCGACATGGACGCCATACCCGTATTTTCTGCCATCTCCTTCAAATAATCCCCTATCACGGTCTGCACATAACCACAACCGATACCAGCCTTCACCGTATTGATGGCATTGGCGGTAATCGCAATCGTGGTTCCATACTGACTGATAATATTCTTCTCGAAATCTTGAGGAATTTCCACCAGAAAATCAATCTTATCCGCCTTCATCAGCTTATCGGCATACGATTTGGAATCAATCATACCTTTGCTCCTGAAATGAGAGGAAGCACTGAACTCGTTAATCAGGTTGCGAGAAAGAGTTGAATTGTCATTGTCGATAAAAGCGATATCCAACACCTTTATTTCGTAGTCGGCAGTGAAAGGGAAAAGTACAAACTGCACCATCGGGGCCACAATGAGAATACTCAGCAGCAGCGGGCTTCTGAAGACCTGCAAAAACTCCTTTTTTATCAGCATCAATATGATTCTCATCGTTTACTTTCTTTTGTCAACATTAGTTAAACTAATGGTTATCAGTATTATAGCCATTAGTATCAATATTCCTAAATATTCCCATATATCAAAAAAGCCAGAACCTTTAATCATCACATCCTTGATGGCAATAATAAACCATTTGGCCGGGAAAACATCCGCCAACAACTGGAAAAACAGAGGCATATTGTCCAAGGGGAAGAGGAAACCCGACAAGAGCACGGTCGGCAGGAAAAGCCCCATCATAGTCACCATCATAGCGTCTATCTGTGTCTTGCTGATAGCCGAAATCATCATACCGAACGAGGCCGCCGTGAACATGAAGACTATACATAGGAGCAACAACAGCCAAATACTGCCATTGACAGGCATTTTAAACACAAAGACACTGATAAGAATAATCAGGGCTGTGCTAATCAGCGAGAGACACATGTAAGGAATCACTTTACCGATGATGACATATACCTTCTTGACGGGTGTAATCAACAACATGTTCATGGTTCCGGTTTCCTTTTCACGGGCCAAAGTGATAGACGACATCAGAGCTGTCACAATAATCATTATCAGTGTGATAATACCCGGAACAAACATATAAACGCTGTTGGATTCCGGATTATAAAGCATTTTGGTCACAATCTCCACCGAACCGGTTTCCTCGCCAGTGTTGTTATACTCACTGATGTAATCATGCGTAATGGCCAACAGATAGTTGTTCAGAATTGAAGCCACATTCAAATCCGACACGTCATTAATCACCTGCAAAGTAGCCACTTTCTCTTTTTCAAGCGCATGTTCGAAATCGGGGGGAATGATAATGGCCAGTTTGATGTCCATTTCCTTAAAATCATGGTCTATTTCCGATTCAGTCTCCGGATAAGCCACAATCTGGAAATAACCCGATGAGGATATTTTGTCTATCAAAGAGGCCGACTGACTGTCTTTTGCCTGGTCGAGGATCGCCACCTGCGCGTTTCTGATTTCCGTACTGATAGTGAAACCAAAAAGCAACACCAACACGATAGGAATCGCCAACACAAGGAACAAGGTAATCTTATCCCTCACAATGTGGATCAGTTCCTTGTATAATATCATGCGCAATTCCTTCATAATAGGTTACAGGGGTCAGGGGTCAGTGATTAGGGGTTAGGGGTTAGTTGATAGTTGATAATTAATAGTTGACAGTTGATAATTAATAGTTGATAGATGATATATGGTTTTAAATTTTCAGTTTTCAATTTTCAGTTTATTTGGCATATTATCTATTTACAAATTTGACGAAGACTTCGTCGATGCTGTTCACACCCATTTGTTGTTTCAGTTCGTCGGGAGTACCGATAAGTTTCAGGCAACCATCGGACATAATGGAGATACGGTGGCAGTATTCGGCCTCATCCATGTAGTGGGTGGTGACAAAAATAGTAATTCCCGAGGCGGCGGTCTGGTATATCAGTTTCCAAAACTCACGACGCACAATGGGGTCAACGCCGCTGGTAGGCTCATCCAAAAAGACAATTTCCGGGCGGTGCAGAATAGCCGTGGCAAAAGCCAGTTTCTGCTTCCAGCCCAAGGGAATAGAGGCCACCAAAGCGTTTTTCTGGTCCAGCAGTTGCAAATCCGCCAAACTGTCATTAATACGTTGCTTCAGTTCCTTCGGGGGAATGCCATAAACTGTTCCAAAGAGCTGCATATTCTCAAATACCGTCAAGTCATTGTACAGCGAAAAACGCTGGCTCATATAGCCAATATGCTTTTTGATCTGTTTCGACTCCGTTTTAATGGAATAACCGCCAATCAAAGCATCACCGGAGGTGGGCAGCAACAAACCGCTCATCATCTTGATAGCCGTGGTCTTGCCCGCACCATTAGCGCCAAGAAAACCGAATATCTCACCCTTCTCCACCTCAAAATTGATGTGGTTCACCGCGGTGAAATCGCCGAACTTCTTGGTTAAATCCTTTGCGACAATACTTTGCATAATAGGGGTTAGGGGTTAGGGGTCAGGGGTCAGGGGTTAGTTAATAGTTAATGGTTAATGGTTAATAGATGATATGTGGTTTAAAATTTTCAGTTTTCAGTTTATTTCATTTGTATCAGTTCGATAAAGCAGTCTTCGATATTGGGTGTAATGGGTTTTATTTCACCATGTTCACGTTCATGTTGTTGCAGGAAGCTCTCGAAAACCGGCAGAGCTTTTTCCACTTCGTCATAGAAAGCGATATGAAAATGTTCTCCATACGGATAGTAATTACAGCGGAGTTCAAAATGCTCCATCAATTTCATCAGACCAAAAATATCATTTGATTTCATGGTGAACAGATGTCCCTTGAAATTACTGATTATATTTTCCGGAGTATTTATCTTGATAATTTCACCACTCTGTATCAATGCGATACGGTCGCAACGGGTAGCCTCATCCATATAAGGGGTGGAGACAACCACGGTAACTCCTTTATGCTGGATATCTTTCAAGATGTCCCAAAACTCACGACGCGATACAGGGTCCACACCCGTGGTTGGTTCATCAAGAAATAACAGTTTCGGTTTATGAATCAAGGCGCAACAGAGGGCTAATTTCTGTTTCATACCGCCAGAGAGTTTGCCTGCCGGACGGTCCTTGAAAGGGAGCAACTGCTTCCAGATGGGCTTGATCAACGACATATTGTCGAGGATAGAGCTTTTATACATGGTGGCGAAAAAGGACAGATTTTCCTGTACTGACAAATCAGGATAGAGGGAAAACACGCCTGGCAGATAGCCTATCACCTGACGAATTTGCAAATAATCCTTCACCACATCCAAACCCAACACCTCCACCTGTCCCGAGTCCGGCTTCAGCAAGGTGGTGAGAATATTGAACAGGGTGCTCTTCCCTGCCCCATCGGGACCGACAAGTCCAAACACCTCTCCGTTTTCCACGGTGATATTGATGTCCTTGAGAGCTTGGATTTTCCCAAAGCGTTTGTTAATCTGCTGAATGGCTATTTCAGGCATATCGGCATCTTACTTGAAAACAACGTCGCCAGGCATACCGATTTTGGCACTTCCATCGTTGGTGAAAGCAATCTTAACGGCATAAACCAAATTGACACGTTCATTCTTGGTCTGAATCATCTTAGGCGTGAACTCAGCCTTGGGAGAAATCCAAGAGACCTTGCCATTGAACTTCTTCTCTTCGCCTTTCTGGGCATCTATTCTGATTTCCACATCCTGATTCAGTTTCACCGAAGAAAGCATATCCTCAGTAATATACACTTTGATGAACATATTGGTCAAATCGGCCATTTTGAACAAAGGTTTGCCCTGAAATGCCAACTCATTGGGTTCAATGTATTTTTTCAATACCGTACCTGTGATAGGAGCCTTGATATGGCAGCTGGCAATGGCGGTTTCCAACTGCAATTTTTTGAAACTCAACGCCTCTATTTCGCCCAACAGTGCTTTTTCTTGCGTGCCGAGAGTCGATTTGGTGGCAGCCAACTGACTGGTAGTCATGGTGATTTCGGCCTGAATGTCGTCCAACTGCTTGGAACCTGCAGCATTGGCCTGAACCAAATTCTCCACACGCGTTTTTTCTTTTTCCAAAGTCAACAGTTTCTCCTGTAAAGTCTTGATCTGCGAAGGGATATCAGGACGACGGGCCAGGGAAGCCTTCATGGAAGCGTCGAGCTGCATCAACTGCAAGTATAACTGCACCGTGTCAATCAGTCCTATTTCCTCTCCTTCATTATAGGTATTACCCTCTTTCACGTCAAAGGAAAGCAGTTTGCCATTACTTTCTGAGGAAACGGTGATTTCAGTAGCCTCGAAAACACCATACGCATCCGCATGTTTATGCTTACGGCGGCATGAGTCAAAACTAAAAATCATCAGCATGGCCGCAAACAGCAAAACAAAAAATTTCCATTTTTTTGCAGCAAAATTCAGCATCTTCATATCGTATCTTTTCAAATTTTGATTCTAAGTTGTTAAATTTGAAATGTTTTTAAATGTTAAAATTCCAAAATAAATTATTTTCAATAAAAAGCAAAGATACAATTTTTTTTGATAGAAATCACAAAGGGTAAAATCTTGTCGGTGGACATGGGGCAGAGGTAAAGGAGCTTAAGTTAACAGATGGTTTTCAGTTTTCAGTTTGATCAATCAGCACATTGATAATCAGGAATTTTCACATTCATCCCAAGCACAAAGTGCGAGACTCCTTCTGAAAATTCATTGGCACATTAGCGCACTAACTAATTTGCATATTAACTAATTTGCTAATTTGCTAATTAATACTTATCTTTGCAAAAGCAAACTAAAGAAATCAAATAACTATAAATCAATAAATTAAACAATGGACTTTCGCATTTCAAAGCTGAGAAACATCGGAATTGCCGCCCATATCGATGCTGGCAAGACTACCGTTTCGGAACGAATACTGTTTTTTACTGGTGTGAACCGCAAGGTTGGTGAGACCCATGATGGTCAAGCCACTATGGACTTTATGAAGCAGGAACAGGAACGTGGTATCACCATCGCCTCCGCTGCCATCACAGCCCAATGGAACGGCCACCAGATCAATTTGATAGACACTCCTGGTCACGTGGACTTCACCATCGAGGTGGAACGCTCTCTGCGTGTCATCGACGGCATGGTAGCCGTATTCTGCGCAGTGGGTGGTGTCGAGCCACAAAGCGAGACCGTCTGGAACCAGGCCGACAAATACCGTGTGCCCCGCATCGCCTTCGTCAACAAGATGGACCGCACCGGCGCTGATTTCAACGAGGTGGTCAGTCAGATGAACAACTACCTGGGTGCTAACGCATTGCCCATCCAATTACCCATCGGCTCCGAGAGCACCTTCCAAGGCATGATCGACTTAGTGGGCATGAAAGCCATCACCTTTTCGGAAAAAGAACGCATTGTGAGCGAAATTCCCGACGAGCTGAAAGCCCAGGCCATGCAGGCCCGTAACTTCCTTATCGAGAAATTAGCCGACTATAACGACAAGGTCGCTGAATGCTACCTCGAAGAGACCGACGTGGACGAAGATGTGCTAAAACAGGCCATCCGAGAGGCCACTATCAAATTGCTGGTTACACCCGTCTTGTGTGGCGCCGCATACAAAAACAAAGGAATTCAGCTACTGCTTGATGCTATCGTCGATTACCTGCCCTCTCCCACCGACAAAGGAGCCGTGATTGCCCACGATCCTGATGACGAAGAGAAGACCATCCAACGCCAACCCTCACTGAATGAGCCATTCTCAGCACTGGCTTTCAAACTTATCAACGATCCTTACGTAGGCCAGCAGACCTTTATCCGAATCTTCAGCGGCAAGCTGAGCAGCGGTATGAGTTTGCATAATGTCAATAAAGGCAAGAACGAGCGTGTGGGACGAATTTTCCGCATCAAAGCCAAAGAGCGCGAGGAAATCAGCGAGGCTGGCGCCGGCGAAATCATCGCCCTGGTAGGCATGAAATACACCCGCACCGGTGACACCCTCTGCGACGAAGACCATCCCGTACTCCTGGAATCCATCCAAGTACCTCCTGCAGTTATCGAGATGAAAGTCAATATCGAGGACAAGAAAAACCGCGACAAACTCGGTGAGGCCCTGGCCAAGCTGACCAACGAGGATCCTTCTTTCCACTCGCATTTTGACGAAGAAACTGAAGAAACCATCATCGCCGGTATGGGCGAGTTGCACTTGGAGATTTTGGTGGAACGTATCCGCGACGAGTTCAAGGTGCCCATCAGCGTAGGTGCGCCTTCGGTATCCTTCCGCGAGACCATCACCTCCGAAACTGAAAGCAACTACAAGCACGCCAAGCAAAGCGGTGGCAAGGGTCAGTATGCCCATACCGTCATCCGTTTCGAGCCCAACCCAGGCAAGGGTTTCGAGTTTGTCGATATGACCAAAGGCGGTGTCATTCCGAAGGAATACATGCCTTCCATCCAGAAAGGTCTGTTAGCGGCCATGGCCAAGAGTCCCGTGGCCGGCTACCCTGTAGTGGATGTCAAATGCGTACTGGTGGATGGCAGCTTCCATCCTGTAGATTCAAGCGACATGGCCTTCCAGCTCTGCGCCGCCATGTGCTTCAAGCAGGGTTTTAAAAAGGCCAATCCCGTGTTGCTCGAACCCATGATGAAGATTGAGGTCAACACCCCAGATGACTACATCGGCAATGTGACCCGCGACATCAACAAACGCCGCGGCCGCATCGAAAACATGCGCCGTTTCAGAAAAGGATCGCAGAAACTCGACGGTTTCATTCCATTGATGGAGATGTTCGGTTATGCCACCGCCCTGCGTAATATCACCAGCGGACGTGCCAACTACTCCATGGAATTCTACCAATATGCCCCCATGCCCGCCGCTAAACAGGAGGAAATCATCAAAGAAAGAGCCAAACAATTAGCAAATTAGTTAATTAGCAAATGTGCAAATGAAACTGAAAAACATTAACTATTAACTATTAACTATCAACTATCAACTAATCCCTAATCACTGACCACTGACCCCTGACACCTAATCACTAATCACTGACCACTGACCCCTAACACCTAATCACTGACCACTGACCACTGACCACTGACACCTAACACCTAATCACTAAAACCTAATAAAAATTTCCGTGGCACATCAACATTTTTTTTATATATTTGCAAGCTAAAACACAAGTTATGAAAAAATTTGTTTTCACTGGCCTAATCTGTTTACTATCAATTAGTAGCATATTCTCACAAAACTTGAGATGGGAAATGGATGAAGAAAAATCATACCAAATCCCTGTTGGCCAATGCTCCTGGGAGGAAATCCAGCAGTCAGATTTTTTCTATCTTGTGCGAGAAAATTCCAGAAATGTTGTTCTCCATGCTGATGCCACTGTTGAATTAGCGGAAGTTCTTGATTCTAAAAGACCTACAAAATACGAAATCGAAGCCTATTTCGGTGCCTGGGATGAAGAGTCTCTCAAACAATTACCATTTTTTTATGCCTTTGTCATAACGATGGAGACCAAATACCAGCAACCTATCGACTTCAAGTTCATCGGCTGCAACCGCGAATATGATTGTGGCGGATATGAAGAGCCCGAGACCCTGCCCTACTTCAAAATCTACCAGATTACAGAAGACAATCAACGCACGATTGTCGGGAAAATCCTCGAAAAGCCTGAAAGTTCTTTTGAAGAAGATGTTTTGAAAATTATAAAACACTAAATTATATGCTCGTAGTCAAAACTATTGAAGAATTAAAAGACGTGGTCTTCCGCGTTAAAAGCAATGGCAAATCAGTAGGACTTGTTCCCACCATGGGTGCCTTGCATGATGGCCATCTGTCGCTGATGAAGAGAGCCAAACAGGAAAACGAAGTAGTGGTCTGCTCCATTTTTGTCAACCCGGTTCAGTTCAACAATCCTGTTGACTTGGAGAAATATCCACGCGATGTGGAAGGTGACTTGCAAAAAATCGAGCCCTACGTGGATGTGGTTTTCACACCAACCGCCGAGGAGGTTTTCCCTGAGCCACCCAAAGAAGTCTATGACTTCGGCCAGCTCGACAAAGTAATGGAAGGAGCTTTCCGCCCCGGACATTTCAACGGTGTGGGCATCATCGTCAAACGTTTGTTTGATTGGACCAATCCCGACAAAGCCTATTTCGGCGAGAAAGACTTCCAACAGTTGGTGATCATCAAGCATTTGGTGAAAGAATACGGGCTCAAGACCCAGGTCGTTCCCTGCCCCATCGTACGTGAAGCCAGCGGTTTGGCCATGAGCTCACGCAACCAGCGTCTTTCGGTGGAAGACCGTATCAAAGCCGCCAACATCTACCGCATCCTCACTGAATCACTGCGACTGAAAGAAGAACCCATACAGGACATTAAGGACTATGTAATCAATGAAATCAACAAAATCGACGGTTTCAAACTCGATTACTACGAAATCGTTGACGATATGACCTTGCAACCTGTTGAGTTCCAAGATTTATCCACTGGCATCATCGGCTGTATCGCAGTCTATGTAGGCGAAGTGAGACTGATTGACAATATCAGATACAAATAATTCATACACAGAAAATCACAAGCGATTATTGTATAAAAACATAATCAAAAAAATGCAAATAGAAGTATTAAAGTCTAAAATCCATCGGGTTAATGTTACTGAAGCCAACCTTAATTACGTAGGCAGCATAACCATCGATGAAAGCCTGATGGATGCCGCCAATCTTATTGAAAATGAGAAGGTTCAGGTTTTAGATATGAACAATGGCGAGCGTTTTGAGACCTACGTTATCAAAGGAAAAAAAGACTCTGGCGTGATCTGCCTGAACGGTCCCGCTGCCCGCAAGGTGCAAGTCGGTGACATAGTGGTCATTATCTCTTACGCCACAATGGACTTTGAAGAGGCTAAACACTTCAAGCCCAGCATTATATTCCCTGAGAACAATAAAATCTAAACACACTATGTATAAGCTTATTTTAGTCAGACACGGACAGAGTGTCTGGAACCAGGAAAACCGTTTTACCGGATGGACCGATGTTGATTTGAGCGAACGCGGCATGAACGAGGCCCGAGAAGCCGGCGCCGAACTGAAAGCCGGGGGTTTTAACATTCGCTATTGCTATACATCCATGCTCACCAGAGCCATCAAAACCCTGAACATTATACTGGATGAAATGGGACTTTTATGGTTGCCCGTAGAGAAAACATGGCGTCTGAACGAGAAGCACTACGGTTTTTTGCAGGGCATGAACAAAAAAGAAATGGTGGATAAATACGGCAGCGAGCAGGTGCAGATCTGGCGCCGCAGCTTCAGTGTGGCACCACCTGCCATCCCAATGGACGACCCACGCCACCCCGCCCATGACATTCGTTACGAAAGTTTTCCAGAAGCCGAAGCAAAACCCGGCACCGAATCATTGTTAGACACCACCAATCGTATTATCCCTCTTTGGGAGAACAACATACGTCCGAAATTGCAGGAGTGCAAGGAAGTGCTCATCGCTGCCCATGGCAACAGTCTCAGAGGTCTGCTCAAACATCTGAAACAAATTCCCGATGACGAAATTGCCGCTTTAAATATTCCTACCGGTGTTCCACTCGTACTGGAATTCGACGACAACATGAAACTGGTAAAGGACTATTACCTGATTGATGAGGAAACTTTGAAGAAAAAAATTGAAGAAGTAGCCAACCAAACCAAAAAATAAGGCAAGGGATGGCGCGGACAAAGAAGCCAACTTATAATTTTAACGATTTCTTCGGCAATACCAACCAATATCACCTGTTGGGAGCACAAACTGGAGAATCGTTTTTCGCTTTTTTGGCCCAACTGGAGCGATATTTGCATACCGATATCCGTACCATCGGTGACATTGAATACCACAGCAAGGATTATGACTGCCAATACCAGATGGCCTTTGCCAGAATCACGGAACCCTGCCAGATTACGTTGATAATCTTGGAGAACAAGAGCACCCTGTTCAATCAGAAGGGTTACCCAACTGCCAAGAAAGAGAGAAATCTCTCGTTTCATACGCTGTCACTGTTCGATGAATTCTGCTATATACTGAACTCGCAGGGCATATACATTCACCCGTGGGAGCATACCGACTGCGACTATTTGCTGCTCTATTCCGCAAACAAAGACAGCAATATCAACAATTTCCACGAAACGCTCCAGTGCATTCCCAAGGCAAGGACTATGACCACCGACAACCTTTTTGCCGAGGATGTGCCCGACAAGGAGAAAAGCGCAAAACGCAAATTCTTCGAGGACATATTTTGCACAGCGGAAATCAAAATCGACCAGTGGGAGCAGGACAATACCAAGAGGCTATTGGGCAACACCAAGATCCCCAACAACAACCTGCCTGAAATATTCACCCTTTACGAAGGCATCACCCCTGTCTTCACCAGTGAATACATGGAGTTTGTACAGAGAGATCCGAGCTATTAGATAGCTAATCAGCAAATTAGCTTATGTTTTTTTGCAGAGGGATTTCAGACGGCAATACCCGAAAACTCAATTTTTTGCAAGATACAACATGAAGAATTTTTGTATATTTGCAATGCCAAATAAAAGAAGAAAGAAAAGAAAAAAAACGAAAGAATAATAAAATAAAACGAGCTTAACGCTCTTGTTCTCAACATAGTAAAATCCGCCAAATTTGAACAGCAATGAGAATGAGCATGCGGAAGGTTCACGCGTTAGGCGTGAACCGTTTCATGACCTATCAGTTGCTGAGGTTCTTGGCGGAGCCTACTATGTGTGGTAAACGAATGAGGCGGTTCCGCCTTTTGGTTTTCACGCAGGAGTTGTTGGCGCACAGGAACCAAACCATGCACGAAGAACCCCACATCGGACATCTTATCAAGACGGAGCTGCGTAAGCAGGGCCGCACCATCACCTGGTTGGCCTCCCAGCTGGGTTATTCCCGTCAGAACATGTACAAACTTTTTGAGCGGAGGTGGATTTACACCGATTTGCTGCTGAAGATCAGTGACATCATGGGGCATGATTTCTTCAAGTGCTATTCGGAGTACTGGTCATCAAGGAAGAGGTAAGCGTTGCTTCTTCACGCCCGCCCCAGCTCGTGCCCGTACCTGCATTTGCATACTTGCGACTCCTTCACATCAGCGCACAACAGAACATTTCTGACATATATTTTCTTTTCCTTCATAATTGCTCAGATAGCATGTTGTAAATTTGTGACAGTTTCATGTCAGAAAATGACATCAAAAATTTAATTGCCGGAGGTACTTACAGCACCATTCTGTTTTTGGGTTCAGTGAGGCTGAAGAGACCCTCTCCGACGACATGCAGCACAAACAAGCCGTGTTTCAGGGCGTAAAGGTCTGATTGCTCATCATACTTCAGGGCAGCTATCGCAGGATAAACCTTGTATTGTGCAAAGGGATGGAAAGTGTCTTTGAAATGCTCCATTTTTTTCATGAAATACTGTACATCACTCACTTTGCAGGTCGTCTTAACCTCTACGGCCACGGCCTCGGTGGTATTGCACAGAATCACGTCAACCTCCATTGCGCCTGTCGCATATTCCCCGTAATGCGCCTCCTTATATTCATGAGTGATGTTAATGCCTATGTCTTTGAACAGCTTTAGCGCCGCTGGTCTCGTCAATGCCTCAATCAGTTTCCCCCACTGTGTGGTAAATAGGCCTTGCAATTCCTTCATTCTCCGGTCGGTCTCTTTCATTCTCCGGTCGGTCTCTTGCATTTGTAATCTTATTTCTAACATTTGGCTGTAGTTGTCGGCCATGGCTTTCTTGATTTCGTCCCAACTCAATGTTTCAGTGGCGGGTGTTGATGTTGAAGTTGTAGTTTTCATAATTCATTGGATTTATAGGTTACACAATATATTTCCGCTCTCATAATCGTTTATGGAACATGTTTTCTGTTTTTTTTTGAACTGGAATTTTCGCCGCAAAAATACAAATAATTTTAATACAAATATAATTTGTTGGTAATTATTTTTCAATATTTAAAATTTAATTCTAAATAAACAATTGGTTGAACGTAAAGTTTTTGTTTGGTTTTTGGTGTTGGAAAGTGATTTCACGAAACCTCACGACAAAGATAGTGTAAACAACTAATAATGAAATAGTTTTGAAAACACTTAATCCTAACACACTAACCTCTTCGAGGCGAGAATGAATTACATTGTGCCATTTAATTGGCGTAAATAATGACATTTATCGCAATTATAACCATATAAATATGAAGAAAATTTGTATATTTGCAGAACCAAATAAAAGAAGAAAGAAAGGAAAAAAGACTAAAGAATAATAAAGTAAAACGAGCTTAACGCTCTTGTTCTCAACATAGTAAAATCCGCCAAATTTGAATAGCAATGAGAATGAGCATGCGGAAGGTTCACGCACTAGGCGTGAACCGTTTCATGACTTATCAGTTGCTGAGGTTCTTGGCGGAGCCTACTATGTGTGGTAAACGAATGAGGCGGTTCCGCCTTTTGGTTTTCCTACAGGAGTGGTTGGCGTATAGAAAACACAACCATGCAAGAAGAACCTCACATCGGACATCTTATCAAAGCGGAGCTGCGCAAGCAGGGCCGCACCATTTCCTGGTTGGCTTCCCAGCTGGGTTACTCCCGACAGAACGTTTATAAACTCTTTGAGCGGAGGTGGATTTACACCGACTTGCTGCTGAAGATCAGTGACATCATGGGGCATGATTTCTTTAAGTGCTATTCGGAGTATTGGTCCTGTGGAGGGTGTAAACCTTTGGTTTATATTTCTGACAAAGAAAATGATGAAAAAGCGTCAATAAATAGGAGACGGTGTTAATGTTCGTAATGTGTTGTTTTTCAGTATTATTGCAAAGAAAAAATTAAATATTGATGAAGAGAGTGGTTCTCTTGGCTTTGGTGGTGTTTTTTTTTCCATTCACATGTAGTGGATTTGCTCAGCAACCTGAATGAAACTATTCGACGATTCCCAAGGCCAATACGACACCGAATTTTTAGTGATGATGATGAAGGAAGACGGAAAGTGGAAGGTGTTTGGGTTTGAAGAATATAATTATACGACACTCAAATACAATAATAATATTAACTTATAACAATAAAAAAAATGAACGAAGAGACAATTTTTGACACAAACGAAGAAAACAAAAAGGCTCAGCAGAAAAAAGAGGACAGCAATAAAACTGTCAAAGAGATGAGCAATCTTAAAACCCAGACAAAAGTTGCTGAAAATAAGCAAAAAAGAAAAATGGGCGCAGTGGGAGTTGCCGGAGTGGCCGGCGCAGCTGGTATTGCAGGTGCTGCTATAGGAATGATGACACCTTTGGATGTTTTTTCGGATACTTCCAATGAAGGAAATCTTGAAAATGGTGGAATGGGTGCCGAACTTGAAACATCTGGAGGAGGACTTTCTGGTCATGATATGAAAGTGGCGACGGGTGTTGATGATTCCATGAGCTTTAACGAGGCTTTCGCAGCAGCGAGAGAAGAAGTTGGTGCGGGTGGTATTTTTGTTTGGCATGGAAAACCATACGGTACTTATTATAAGGATGAATGGGAAGCAATGTCTCCCGAGGAGATAAATCAGTATTGGGCTGATGTACATCACACAGTTCATAATAATGATTATCTTCACGAACATTTGGCACATGATGAACCAACAACGACAGGCTCAAGTAATGTTGATCCTTTAACAGATCCTAATGGGGGTGAAGGAAATGGTGATGAAACAAACGAGGGGATTCCAACAGATCAACAAGTAAACAATAATGGAGAGGAAATAAATGAAATTCCAGTGGATCCTGTTGGAGGATGGGATGGCAACGAAGAACTTGAACCGCTTATTGAGGAAGACATAGTCATAGAACCTGTTCATGATGTGGAAGAAATAGGTGTTATAGAAGGAGTCGAGATTCCTGAAGAGATTCCTATAGATGAAGAAATCACAATTCAACAAGAAGGTTGTGTAATTGAACCCACTTTAGAGGAAAATCCGGATGTGGATTTTCTTGCTTCTAATTTTATTGATCCAGAGACTCCCATTGACAATGGTATGGATATGGGTGAATTTGTTTAACCAATGAGATATTAATCAGATGAGTAAAACTATAAATGTATCTGTGGCATGTCCAAAATGTGCCACCAAGTTGATATTACCCATCACAGAAAGCGATGTGGGTACTAAAAAACAATGTGTTTGCCAGAAGTGTAAAAAAATCTTTATACTGCCTATTCCTCATACTTTGGCATCTAAGTTCGACAGTGATCCAACCATTGGGGGTAATTCTTCAAACGAAGTTTTTCTGATAATAGAGAGTATCTCGAATGCAAATACAGCTAGTCAAACGTTTGAATTAACTTCCGAATATTATACCATTGGAAGAAAGAATAGCAGTGGCCCTGAATTTCGTCCAGATGTGGAAATAGTTACAACTGATAAGAAGATCAGCAGGAAACATGCTGCTGTTCGAAAAAGGGGAAAAGGTTTTACGCTGAAAGATTTGGGCAGTAAAAATGGCATATCGCTAAATGGAACCAAATTGGAGGCTGACGAGGAAGTTTATCTGACTGACGGTGATATAATGCAGATTGGGGACTCTCAATTTCGGGTGAGAATTACAGAACAAGCTATGGATTCAAACGATTTGACTATTTGAAAAAAACTATGCAAGGAAAAACAATTTACGGATATACACTGCAACGACCACTTGGAACTGGTGGTATGGCGGAAGTTTGGCTGGCGGAAAATAAAATAGGGAAAAAAGCGGCAGTAAAAATACTTTTACCCAAGCTTTGTGATGATACCAATGTCACATCTCGCTTTTTGACAGAAGCAAAGGTGATGGTAGAACTAAATCACCACAATATTAGGCAAGTTTATGATTATGGCGAGTTGGACGGACGTCCTACTATTGTTATGGAATATCTTGAAGGTGAGGACTTGAGAGAGAAATTAAATAAAGGACAGCACTTCTCTGATGTTGATTTGAAGCGATGGTGGAACCAGCTGGTCTCAGCATTGAATTATACCCATCAACGAGGTATTGTTCACAGAGACATTAAACCAGGTAACATCTTTATTGATGCGGATAACAATGTGAAGTTGCTTGACTTTGGCATAGCTAAGGTACGTGAAAGCATAGGTTCAACACAAACAGGAGCAAAACTGGGCACGTTGCTATATATGAGTCCCGAACAAGTGAAGGACAGCAAAAATATCGACTATCGTACAGACTTGTATTCGCTTGCCGTGACCTTTGTTCATCTCATTACCGGGAAAAAGCCATACAACGAGGATACTACAAGTGATTTTGAGATTAGCGAACAAATCGTTTATAAACCATTGGATTTAACCAGCCTGCCATTCTTCTGGAGCAATTTGCTGACCCCCTACCTAAATAAAGAAGCAAATAAAAGGCCAGGATTACAAGAAATACCTGACAGGACAGACTCCAGAAGCGTTCAATTCGATAATGATAGTGATGAAAGGACTGTTACGGATGGTGAAGCCTCTGAAAAACCTTCCGAAGAAAAAACTACGAACCACAGTCCTGTGCGGGAAACCAATAATAACAAACATGGAGTAAGGCAGGATGAAATATCAAATTCAAAAAAAACAAAAAAGGCAAAAGCATGGATTTGGATACTCGTTGCTGTGGTGTTCCTTTTAGGGAGTGGTATCACATTAAATTTGATGGTGAAGAAAAAACATGATGCGGAAAGAAAGGCGAAGTTTACCGAAATCTATGAACGTAAAACGAAACAATGTGTTTTTTTTATCAGCAATATTGTCAAAGACAAGGATGGAAATCAAGCAAATAAGCATTTCATAATTCAGTCCTTGATGACCTTGAAAGAAATTGAGGATTTAGAAAACAATCCCAATTTTGACATGATGGGAATAACACCCATGTCGCGGGAGTTGTTTGTTGACTACAAGGATAATTTACAGAAGGCAATTCCTATAATGGAAGGAAAATATCAAAGACAGGTTAACATGGGTTTATTGGACGATTCTTACACTAAAGATGTTAAAAATCGATTGGATTTGATGAATGATATTTTAAAACAGTCGGAAAAAGGTAATGCTACGGCAATAGAAATGATACCCCCAAAAGAGTGAAATTGTTATAAATGAAGATAAAAAAATTCCAGTCTTTATTTTTTCTTTTTATCACTGCTATTAGCATTCATGCGCAAAGTGACTGTGAGAGAATGTTGAATGCTGCTATAGAGGACTATTATAATAAGGGAAAGTACGAACAGGCTGCCAAGATGTTTAGGTCAATTCAGTCTGATTGCGGCACGAATTATGGTGGAACTTCTGAGTATTTGAGAAAATGTAATGCCAAACTACAGGAAAATGCTGACTATAAAAAATGCTCCACAATTGAAGCTTGCAACTATTATCTAAAGACCTATCCTAATGGAAGATTTGTGTCCAAAGTTCAGCAAAATCTTGCAGAATTATTATTAATCAAGGAAGAAGACGAGGCCTACGAAAAATGTCAAACAGAAATCGCATGTCAAGAATACTTGGAACAATATCCTAATGGAAGATTTGTGCCTATAGTCCAGAAAAGGCTTGCAAAAATATTATTTCTCAAGGAGGAAGACGAGGCTTACGAAAAATGCCAAACAGTAGTCGCGTGTCAAGAATACTTGGAAAAGTATCCCGATGGGAGATATGTTGAACAGGTGGAGGAAAAAATAGTGGAATTAGACCGTTTGTGGAGAGAAGAGTACAACGCTTTTTATTCTTGCACAACAGAAGATGCATGTATGGAATATTTGAAAAAATATCCTGCAGGAGAGTATGTTGAACAAGTGAAGAAAAAAAAGGCAGAATTAGAACGTTTAAGAAAGGAAAAGGAGGCTGCAAAAACAGCTTATATGAAAATCATTAGGATTGAATTTGCCAATGTTGATAAGCAGGGTGATATTATTGATCCATACGGTTCTACATTGTTTGCATCTGAAATGAAGTATCTGAAACCTAAGATCATCTATGATGGCATATTAGATGACACTAAAAAGGTGTTGCTGTATTGCAAGATTTTTTCACCGAATGGCACTCTGGAATCTGGCGAAAACTCGCCATCAGGATACACATACTCCAATTCATATTGGGTATGGCCAGGCAGAAATAATTCTATTTTGCTGGATGGTTGGGGTAATAGTACCATTAGTAATTTTACTTCGGGAAAATACACGTTGGAACTCTGGTTTGAAGGTGTTCGAATCTATCAAACCACTATCGCTATCAAAGACAAAGAAAATGCGTTGTCTCGTGGTGATTGGAGAATTGCATTAAAGAAAAGTAGAGAGCATGTGACCACAGAATATGGCAATAGTATCTATAAAGGCCAGCAGTATGATGGTTTTCGTTCAGGTTTGGGAATGTACGTTTATGAAAGTGGATCGTTTTATATAGGAAGATGGAGTTCGGGCAATAGAAATGGATTAGGAATGTATGTGCCAAAAACTGGGAATATAATGAACAATTGTCCGGATTGCGCGTATTTTTATGGGGAGTGGTCTGATGGTCTAAAATCCGGGACGGGATCTTGTTATGACAAAATGGGCAATTTAATTTATTACGGCAATTTTGAAAACGATGCTCCTACGCAAACATACCCTACAACAGGGTACAAAAATTATAAATTTGAATGTTACGAGTTTAGTAATGGTGATTTTTATGTGGGTGAAACCTTGAACGGGAAATCCCATGGTACAGGAATCTATATCTGGAGTTCTGGTGATATGTGGTACGGCACATGGAGTGATGGACAGAGAAACGGGTATGGTATTTATATGTCATATGAAGGCGTTGTCTCTACCGGAAAATGGATAGGTAACACTAAACAATAGTTGTATTTAAGAGAAATGATAAAAAAAATTATTATTTTTATCCCACTATTGACAATTGCTATTGGAATCTGGGCTCAAAGCGACTGTGAGAGAATGTTGAATGCTGCCATTGAGGACTATTACAATAAGGGAAAGTACGAACAGGCCCTCAAGATGTTCAAGTCAATTCAGTCTGACTGCGGCAAAAAATATGGTGGGGCTGAACGTTATATAAAGGATTGCAATTCCAAACTGCAACAGGAAGAGGCAGACTATAATAAATGTACCACCATAGAAGCTTGTAACCATTACCTCAACACTTATCCCAACGGAAGATTCGTATCAAAAGTCCGGCAAAAACGTGCTGAATTGACCAATGTTGTAGATGAATCCCAATTGAAGGCGGAGGAGGATGCCGCATACGAAAAATGTGAAACAGAAGCCGCTTGTAAGGCTTATTTGGCGAAATATCCTCATGGAAGATACATAAATCAGGTAAAGAGTAAGCTTGGGCTTTTTGTAGAGAAACGTTTGGAAAAAGAAGAAGTCTCGGCATTTCTAAAATGTACTACAGAAGAAGCTTGCAAAGAATATTTGGCGAAATATTCCAGTGGAAAGTATGTTGACAATGTAAATGAAAAACTATTGTATTTCAGATGCACAACAGAAGAAGTTTGCGAGGAATACATGGTGATGTATCCCAATGGTAAATATGTTGAACAAGTTGCTGAAACATTGGCGGAATTAAAACGTTTAAGGAAAGAAGAGTATGATGCATATAAAATTTGCACAACAGAAGAGGCATGTGAGGAATATCTGAGAAAATATCCTACAGGAAAATATTTTTCAGAGGTAAAGTCCAAAAAGGACAATCTTGTGGCAGAAAGGAAGAGAAAGCAGGAAATGGAAGCTGCCAAAACAGCTTATATGAAAATTCGGAAAATTGAGTTTGCCAATGTGAACGAGTTTGGTGTAAATGTTGGCTCGTACGGGGGCGCATTGTATGCTTCCGACATAAAGTATTTGAAACCCAACCTCATTTATGACGGCATACTTGAGGAACCAAGACAGGTGTCGCTGTATTGTAAACTCTATACACCAGAAGGCATTATGAAATCCAACGAGAGTTCTCCAGCCGGGTACACATACTACGACTCTTTTCTTGTACAGCCAGGTGAGGGTAATACTGTTTTGCTTACAGGCTGGGGTAGCAATGCGGGCGGTACTTATACTTCTGGAAAATACACTTTAGAACTATGGTATGAGGGTGTGCATATTTATCAAACTTCGATAATCCTTAAAAATAGAGAAAATGCGTTAACTCGTGGCAACTGGCTAAATGCAGTGGAAAAGTGCACTGAATATGCTACAAAGAAATATTCCTATGGCATATATAAAGGACAGTTACGTTCGGACAGTACACGATTGGGACTCGGTATGTATTATGGAAAAGATGATGGGGATTTATATGTTGGGGAGTGGCAATCAAATAAAAAATGGGGAATAGGGATATACATGGCAGGTACTGGACATACGGTAAGCAACTGCCCCCAGTGTATGTATTATGTAGGAGAATTTGAGGCCAATAAAAAACAAGGACAGGGAAGTTGTTATGATCAATTTGGCAACCTCATTTATGATGGTTATTTTGAAGAAGACATGCCTATGGACGCGTATCCGATAGTTGGAAGAAATAATTATAAGTTTGAGTGCATTGAAATCCCTGGTGGAAACTATTACATAGGAGAAACCAAAAATGGGAAAAGACAAGGAGAGGGTGTGTATATATGGAATAATGGAAATATGTGGGCAGGCTCATGGGAAAATGATGAAAGGGAAGGATACGGCATATACATGAGATATGAAGGGTCTTTTTATACTGGGACATGGGAAAATGGGGTGAAACAATAATGTAAACTAAAAATATAATCATGAATGGGAAAACAGTAAATGGATACACACTTCAACAACCTTTGGGTGTTGGCGGAATGGCTGAAGTTTGGTTAGCGGAAAATAAAATAGGTAAAAAAGCTGCGGTAAAATTGCTTTTGCCTAAACTTTGTGACGACACTAAAGTTACATCTCGTTTTTTGACAGAGGCAAAGGTGATGGTAGAACTGAACCATCCGAACATCAGACAGGTTTATGATTATGGTGATATTGAAGGACGTCCATGTATTATAATGGAATATCTTGATGGAGATGATTTGAAGTCAAGAATGAAGAAGGGACAGAAATTCACTGAAACCGAACTGGAAAAGTGGTGGAACCAGCTGGTAGATGCCTTGAGTTACACGCATGCGAAAGGCATAGTCCATCGTGACATCAAACCAGGTAATATATTTGTGGACCGTAACGGTAACATAAAATTACTTGATTTTGGTATCGCCAAAGTAAAGGAAAGTATCAGCACCACCCAGACAGGCCAGAAATTAGGCACACTGATATACATGAGTCCTGAACAAGTAAAAGATAGCAAGCATATCGATTACCATACCGACTTTTATTCATTGGCAGTTACTTTTGTACATCTCATAACTGGGAAACGACCGTACAATAGTGATACCAGTAGCGATTTCGAGATTAGTGAACAGATAGTTTATAAATCGATGGATTTAAGCGGATTGCCTACTACATGGAGGGCATTTCTGGAACCCTACTTGAGCAAGAATCCTAATGAACGTCCTTATTTGAGGCCATTTACTGCTTCTCCTGGAAAGTCAGAGTCAACTCCGGTTAGTAATGAAGATGAAACTTTTGTCGATGATGTATATAAAACAGAGCAGGGAAAGAAGTCATCGGTGGCAGATTCATTCCCCAAAGGTAAATTTTGCAAAAAGTGCGGCACTGCCTCTTATAGTCTTCATGCTATGTATTGCCGAAAATGTGGAAATAAAATGTATTAAAATTGAGATATTATGAAATGTAAACATTGTGGCCAAGAAATCGCTGATGACAGTATGTTCTGTGAATATTGCGGAACAAAAACAAACAATGAACTGAGTGCGGAAAAACGTGCATCAGGATGGCAAAAATTTGGTTCCTTTATGATTCCGCTATTAGGATTAATCTGGTATGGAACCAAAATAAGGGAGGAACCCCTCGTTGCTAAAAGTTGCTTAAAATGGGGAATTATAGGTTTTGTTTTTGGTATTGTTTTGAATGTCATTGTGGTGTTGATGGAGAGTAATGTATATAACAGCAATAATTACACTGAGGTGCCTGTTATTGAGGAGGAGGTGTTAGCTCAGGAGTGGGTGGATTTGGGGCTTCTAAGCGGTACATTGTGGAAGAATTCCAATGAAGAGGGGGGCTTCTATACATACGATGAAGCAGTGAATGAATTCGGAGGTAAACTGCCCACTGATGCGCAAGTGGAAGAATTGAGAAGTAAATGTCAGTGGGAATGGATGGGCAATGGCTATAATGTGAAGGGTGCCAACGGCAACAAAATTTTTCTGCCCGCCGCGGGCTACCGCAATTGCGATGGAAGTGTCGACTACGTGGGCTCCGTCGGCGGCTATTGGTCATCTATTCCCAGCGGCTCAGATAACGCTTGGGACCTCGACTTCAATTCGGGCGAAGTGTACGTGGGCAGCAACTTCCGATGCTACGGGCTATCCGTTCGTCTTGTCCAAGATTGAGGGTTGCGCACGCCAGAGCGCAACCAAAGGTCAAAATATCAGTTGGGCTGTTAGAGCTTGCCCGACAGCCCAACCAAAAAAACATGAAGTGAAGAAAATGAATTTATGAAATGTAAACATTGTGGCGCTGAAATCGCCAACGACAGTATGTTCTGTGAAATATGTGGAAAAAAAGTGAATGTCAAATTGAGTGTTTTACACACGACGTTTATTGTTTTCTTATCAATTTATATTGTGGTGGCTTTATTATTAATGATTATAATTGGCTACTATAGGACTACAATCATACTCATTCCTAGCATTCTTGGTGCTTCCATGTTGGTTATTGCCATATGGCAAAAAAATATCGCATTGAAGAGAAAACCATTTGTTGCTGCTACTCCAAATGGGGAAAAACCAGCAATATTAGGGAGAATTTTGGGGATTGGTCAACTTTTTGTCGGAAAATATAGAGAAACTGACGGAACTTGGGTGACTTACTTGTTTTTGTGTCTTATTTTTCCCGTTTTTCCAACAGGTTGCTACAGGGTGAGACATGAGGGGCAGAAAATAGGTGGGTTAGGTCTGAAAAACTATTGGACAATATATGGTTCAGAAAAAAGCAATCCAAGTGAAATTCTGAACATATATTTCTTTTATTTTGGATTTATTATATGGGCTATTTTTACTGTGTTAGGAATGATTAGTGTATTTGCATAGTGAATAAAAAGAGTAATAGTCATTCAAAAGCAGTTGGATTTTGATTAAAAACAACATATTAACACTTTAATACATTAATGATGAAAATACAACAATTCTCTCAGCAAGGCAAACGGACCAACAATGAGGATAGTCTTGGCTATAGTGCAGGATTATTCACTGTTTGTGATGGAATGGGGGGGCATAATTATGGAGAAAGGGCTTCCGCATTTGTGAAAGATGCCATGTTACGGGCATTCCCTCAACCCAAGTCCTTGGGGAAAATGGATATACAACAGCAATTAAATCAAGTACAACAGGACCTTAATCACCTTCTGGAAAAAGAACCCGAGTTGGAGCGGATGGGCACTACCTTTACGGGTGTTTTCATTACACCTGATATTTGGTATGTGGCCCATATAGGTGACAGCCGTATCTATTTGTTTCGTCCATCAGAACAGAAAATGTGGCACACATGGGATCATTCGTTGGTGGGAGAATTGATGAGAACCCATGAGATAACCACTGAGGCGGGACGGTTTCATCCGATGTCGAATCGTATATCCAAAGCCATTATAGCACAAAAAGACGGTAAACCGGCCAGTGCCTCTATTGCAAAAATAGATGAACTTAAATCTGGAGACATTCTTCTGCTTTGTTCCGATGGAGTTGTGGAAGCCTGGGGAGACTTTGATCTTGTGCAACTATTTTCGGACAAGTCTCTGAATCTTGAGCAGAAATGCGAAAAACTTCGCCAACAGTGCGAAGAGATGTCTAAGGATAATAACACTGCCATTGTAGTTAAAATTGATGAGAAAGATGTGTTCTCTTATGGAAATAATGATGAGCTGGACTGGACTTCTTTTGCGGAAGTCGAGTCTGATTATAGACAATATCTTAAGGAAAATATGGAAGATGAATCCGGTGCCGAATTGGAGGAAAATGTAGAAGAGAACACAGGAGAAAACGAGACGGAAACGGGTAATTGCAATGAAATTGTTGCGGAACAACAAAATATACCAGCGCATACAAAAAATTCGAACAAACGCTGGTTGTTTGTCATAATACTATTAACAGTTGTGTGTTTTTCATTTTATTTCATGTTCATGCATGTAAAATCGAAAAAAACAAAAAACACAGAGCCTGTCAAGACTGAGATAAAAAAAGGCACTCAAAGAAATGAAGGATCAAAGAAAGCTGATAAAAGTGGAAACATGCAACAAAGTGGGAAAACTCAGAATATGAAAAAAAAATCAAACAGCTCTCAACCTACAGACTTACAAAAGAAAGAGAAAAAAGAGCAACCCTCTCAAACAAATCGTGGTGAGGACAAACAAAATAAGGATGCTCAATCTACAAATCAGCAGAAAGAGAATGAGCAAGAGTCCATACAACAGGGTTCAACAGGTTCTCCAGCAGAAAATCAACAAATGGAATCATCAAAAACGTCCGAGACAACACCAGAACAAGAAGCACCCCCTGCTCAAACACCTCAAAATGCAAACCAATCCAATGGTAATATCCAAAATGAGAATTAGTTCTGTGGTATTTTGCAAAATATGAGCACAAAGTTTGAAAACGAGTGGGATAAAAAAAATTGAAAAAACAAAATAATAGATAATGAAAAGATTATTGCTTCTTGCTGTTTTGATTCTTTTTGGAAAATTCGTATATCCATACGAAAACACATATGCTGTTGTAGTAGGTGTGGCAGATTACAAATATTTCTCCACCTACTCTGGAGATTTAACCTATACTATAAATGACACACGGAAATTTTGTGAATTTCTTAGATCCAAGAATGGTGGGTCTGTGCCAGCATCCAATATCATCCTCCTCATCGACGCAAATGCTTCTAAAGCAAACATTATCGCAAAAGCAAAAGCATTATTCGCCAAGGCACAAACTAACGATCGGGTGATTTTCTATTTTTCCGGGCATGGTGACAAAGGTTGTTTCTTGCCATACGATGCCGATAGTTATGGCGGAAATATGTTGTATTTCAGCGAGATCAAATCTGTTTTTCGTTGTGCAAAATGTAAAACCAAGCTCCTTTTTGCCGATGCTTGTTTTTCGGGAAGTATGAAGAAAATGATATCAGAAAATACGGATTTAAAGAAAAATATTGAGAAAAATGCAAAAATAACATCAAAAATGAATATAGCTGTTATGATGTCGTGTCAAGGCGATGAGTTTTCGTTGGAATTACCAGAGCTACGTCAAGGTCTTTTCACCTATTATCTGATACGGGGATTAGGGGGCATGGCTAATCGAGATGAGAGCAAGTATATAACCATACAAGAATTGTTTTATTACGTTTATCATAAAGTAAAAAACAAAGCTGCTTCATTGGGTCGAAGACAAACACCAGAATTGTTCGGAACGTTTGATTTGAGGCTGATTGTAGGGAAAATATAAACATCATTGAATTTATAATCTTTTTGAGACACATGAAAATAGAAATTAAAATTGGTAGAGAAGTTGAGGGTGCAAGCGCATTCAGGGTGCCGTCAACTTTCAAAAAAGTAAGCCGTCGTCATGCTATATTACGCTGGCAAGATGGTATCGTTACCATCGAAGACAATGAATCAGCGAATGGGACCTTTGTCAACGGCAAACGTATTGCCAAAACAAAAATCAAAGAAGACGATATGGTTTGGTTGGGCGGAAATGGAACTGATCAGGAATGTTATCGACTTGATGTAAAAAAGGTCTTTGATTCATGTAGGGAGGCAGAGGACGCACAGCGCACAGACTATACCAAAGAATTCTTACGAGTAAAACAGGCCTATATTAATTATAAAGCAGAAGAGGCTGATTTGAGGAAACATACGACAGTAAAGTCACAATTGCCCATTCGAATAATTTCATTTGTCCCAACATTTATTGGTGCTATAATTGCTATAATGCCCGGTGCGGATCCGACACACAGAATCGCTGCTATATCTGTTGGAGGCGTCATAACAAGTCTTATCAATATTTTGATGATTGGAAAAAGTGGAGGTGTGAACGATAATTTGAATGAACAAATAACAGAACTTCAAATCAAGTATCAAAAGGATTACAGATGCCCGAAATGTGGAAAAGAGTTTAATTTGAGCACGCATTGGAAAAAATTGGAAGCGGGTGGAAAATGCCCATACGGTTGTGGAGCAGAATTCGTCAAATAAAATTACTTACAAAAACAGCATCATGAAAAAAATGATTGTAAAATTCACAAAAGTTTTTGCGTTTTTATTGCTGGTGACAATAATAAGCAGCAATGTTTTTGCGACAACACCTCCGGCAAAGCCAAGCAGAGAACAAATTGCCAAGGATTTAGTAGGCCATAGGTTGAATGAGGGGTATGAAGATGGTTGGTTTTCCGAAGATTGGCATTGGACAGTGGAAAAAGGGGAAATAAAGGCGTTGAAAATACTTGAGGTGTTGAAAAATACTGATAAAGATTATTGTATTGTTGTGTTGGTGCGGCTGCAGAGTGAGGTTAATGCATTTAATGCCAGAATTAAAATCAATTATCAATTATCGAGAGAAAATAAATGGAAAATCGAATATGCTGTATCCCAAGGTATGGATATTGTCAGAACTCATAAATATGATGATTGTCTGTCTTTCTCCATTGTTGATGACGGATGGGGTGGCGTAAATATGCTACAAATAAAAAATAACTGTGGTATAGAATTGGGTTGTGCAGGTTATATCAAAGTATATGGTGAATGGAAAAAATTTGCAGTCAGGATTGATCCTTATAAAACGGGAGGAGTAGGAGGCACTTTCGGAGGTGGAAATGTATCCAATTATAAAATTGAATTCATAGAAAGACCCTGAAAACAATTACTTGAATTAGATTTATCTTATTGAAATATAACATTATAAACTCAAAATGAAAAAAGTTTTAATTACATTGTCATTTATATTGGGAATGATATTAGTATTTCCGGCTTGTACATCGCAAATGGAACGGGATGCGGAAAAAATGGCTAAACGAGCTGTGGAATTAGAACAAGTGATAAAACGCATGGATGATCGCTCTAATTTGGGAGGAAAACGTATGAGTAAGCAAGAATATCAGCAGTATGCCAGTGATTACATAGAGTTCGCCAATCGATTGCATGAGAAATACAACAAAACGCCCGAAATGAAAGAAGAATTTTACAAATTGGTGGACAAGAAGATGAAAGAATTGAAAAAATAGCATAAAACCATGAAATGTAAACATTGCGGCGAGGAAATCGCCAACGATAGTGTCTATTGTGAGTTCTGCGGTCATCATTTGGTGCCAGTTGCTCATGACAAGAACAAAAAGATAATAGCTGGAACAGCTATTGCTGGCATATTAATCACACTGATTGTATTGGGAATTTGGGCAGTTGTGCCGAGGAATGATGAAAGCCAGTCAGTGGATAATAAGCAGGATGAAATATGTGCAAACGAAATTGTGGACTCACTGGAGTTCGTGCAAAGTCAAACTGGAAGTCAGCCAGTAGATAGCAGACAGGAACAGACAGGTGCAAACATCTCTATGAATGTTGATAAGGATTGTGACGAGGCATATTTGAGGGTCGTTTCTGTGAGTGATAACAATACCTTGACAACAGTATCGTCGGGCGCTCAAAGAAACGGTGTAAATGATCAGGATGACGAGATAGAGCCCAGAAAAAAGAAGCTAACACCTAAAGACAAGTCCAATCGAATAGAAACTGTATCAAAAACTAAAATCTCTTTTGATTATGATAAGGATATACCTATAATCGAGGATTATAATGATAATATTAATAGAACCGTGGAGATTATTAAGGCTAATCCTACCTTCGGTTTACAGATTGAGGGATATGCTGATAATACTGGATCCGAAGAACACCAGCGGGATTTAGCTCAAAGGAGGGCTTATAATGTGAAGCAGATGTTTATAGACAAAGGGGTGCCAGAAAACCAAATTAGTACGGTGACCTACACAGTTAATGATTCCCAGTTCAAGTTATACAATCCTGGTGAACACAGATGTGCGATTTTTAGAATCTTGGTGAAATGATGATGGAATTGTAACACGTAAATATAAAAAAAAACCATGTCCCCGTACCTAACCTTTAAAATCATTTCAGTGGCCATCCTGATGGTGGTGATGGTCGTTGTGCTAATTTCTAAAAAGTCCGACACATTGCCAGTCGTTCTCTCCAATCAACATGGTAAGAAAGATGAAAGAACTGCTGACTGTAACATCCAAGAAGATGCTTTTCAAACATGGATAAAGCACGTCTCTATATATGACATGCAAAAGATGTTAATAACGGTGTAAACATCCCCTTTTTAGGACAGTTTTATATTGGACTTGCAAAGGTACATAAATTTTCAATATAATTCAACTTGTATTCTCTTGGGGACATGTCCCCAAGAGAATCGTGCGGCCGGTTCTCGTTG
>Ga0208297_1000077_pt1 | contig 276988 bp, 247 predicted proteins | sample LMS_cellobiose_e_FD_187367 | JGI IMG/M metagenome (GOLD analysis project Ga0208297, IMG submission 187367) | Rumen-fistulated moose microbial communities from Alaska, USA - LMS_cellobiose_enrichment (SPAdes) (version 2) | ecosystem: Host-associated > Mammals > Digestive system > Stomach >...
TCTTTCCAACGATGTTTTGTCTTAATCAGACCCGATGGGCCATCCTTCTGATACTTAAGCCACAACACCTCAAGGTCTTTATGGCTTATAGCATGGTGTTTACAGATATAGTCTATGCTATATCCTCTCTCGATCATCCTGACATACCTGAGACGATCGTCATAAGTGTTTTGTTTTTTGTTCATATGAACCTCGAAAGTTTTTTGTCCAACTTTCGGGGTTCATATCATTGGGGTCTGTCCCCTTTTGTACAGCCACAAAGTGCTAGTTTATTACTGATTTTATTTACCTTTGTGATATGTATATACCACCCTTCACAGTCAGCGCTACGGCAATCAACCTGATAGCTGAGATATCGGCTCAGATTGAACGCTATGCTATCCGTTTGGAGCAGGAAGATGGACTACGGTTGCGCAAGGCCAATCGGATCAAGACCATCCATTCGTCGCTCGCTATAGAGGGTAATACTCTGACTGAGGATCAGGTTCGTGACATTATAAACGGAAAGAACGTGGTGGCTCCCATTAAGCAGATTCAGGAGGTAAAGAATGCCATACAGACCTATGAGATGTATCCCACACTTGATGCGTTCAGTGAGAAGGACCTCTTGAAAGCGCATGGCGTAATGATGCAGGCTCTGGTGGATGATGCCGGTAACTACCGGCGTGTAGGTGTTGGTGTGTATGGAGAGAAGGGATTGGTACACATGGCTCCTCCGGCAGACAGAGTGCCTACGTTGATGAAGGAACTCTTTGACTGGCTGAGGCACTCCAATGACCATCTGCTAATACGTAGTTGTGTGTTCCACTACGAGTTTGAGTTCATCCACCCGTTCATAGACGGTAATGGCAGAACGGGGCGTTTGTGGCAGTCGCTCATATTGGGTAAGTTGCACCCGCTGTTTGAGCATCTGCCTGTGGAGAACATGGTCTATAGTAATCAGCAGCAATACTATGATGCCATTGCTGCAAGCAGTAAAGCCGGGCAGTCAGGCCCCTTTATTGACTTTATGCTGAATGAGATTTACAAGACTTTGAAGTCACATCAGGGTGCACCATTGCAGAACAAACTGCACGATAAACTGCACGATAAACTGCACGATAAATTCCCGGAATTGTCTGAAAAAGCTATTGCTATACTTGACGTTATCAATGCCAATAGCAGTTTCAATGCAGCCATGATTGGTGAGCAGGTTGGTCTTTCGGAACGCCAAGTCAAGACTTATATTACCAAACTGAAACAAGCGGGACTTATTGTCCGTGTTGGCAGTAATAAGACTGGCTATTGGAAAGTAACTATTTGAATGAGGATGCCAAGGAGATTAAGCGGTGGCTTGAGGAGGTTGAAAAGTGAAACAGATTGAGGTTGTAGCCGCAATAATACACGATGCCGATGGGCGAATATTCGCCACCCAGCGCGGGTATGGTGATTTCAAAGATCTTTGGGAGTTTCCCGGCGGCAAGATGGAGCCGGGTGAAAGTCCGGAGGAGGCATTGAAGCGTGAGATCTGGGAGGAGCTGGAGACGCGCATCGTGATTGAGCGGCTGGTCAGGACCATTGAGTGGGACTATCCACAATTTCATCTGACTATGCACTGTTTCTGGTGTCGCGTAGATAGCGGCTCACTTACGCTAAAGGAGCATGAGGCGGCGCGGTGGTTATCAGCCCACCAACTGGATAGCGTTGAGTGGCTGCCGGCCGATATGCAACTAATCAAACACATAAGCATGCTGCTAAAATGACGCATTGTTAAACGACCCCTTTACGTCACGTTAAGTCAGAATCTGTTCAATATTTACAAGGACTAAAGTATTATTCATATGGAAATAACTGACACTTATCTCATTAAATGGTACGGACCATTCCCATCAAAAGAGAAACTGAAGGAATGGGAGGACAACAAGCATGACATAGTTTTCAATCTATATATTTTCCAAGCTAAAAGAAAAGGCCTTAAGGATAAATACTATTGTGGCAAGGCTTTTGACCAAACCGTTGGGGAACGAATGAAGAATGGAAACCATCACATACATGAGTTCGAAGACAATAAGACAAAACTTCAGATATGGATAGGCTCTATTGCTAATCTCAAAGCAAATGATTATGATGTAAGGGTGTGCGAGAACATCATTACCAGCGAATTGGCATATTTAGGCGTTGGCGAAAAGAACCTAAAAAATCGAACCAATAAAGAGCCTCCGCTAAATAATGTTTACATTATCAATGAGTGGTGGAAGAACAATAAAAAAGAAGATGAAATAAAGAGACGAACTAAAGGTAGCGTTCCCGATGTTGTTCCAGAGGTCATGGAATATTACAAAGAAACAAAAGCATTATATGGGACCAGGAGATTAAAACACTTGGGTTACCTTTCGAAATAAAGTCGGAAATATGGCAGAGGAGTTTGTTTTTTCATGGGCAGAGAATGCCGAAGGCAAGATGGTGCATGTAGATGATGTTCCACGCGGTTTGGAGTGCGGTTGTACCTGCCCCCATTGCCATGAACAACTTCTTGCTCGTCATGGGAAAGTAAACACGCACGGTTTTGCTCATCATAGCGAAACGCGTGGTGCCAACTTAAAGATCTGTTACATGGTGATAATGTATAAACTTGCCGAACAGATTATCCAAACAAAGAAACGAATTCATACACCATCATATTATGGCATTTATGGAGATCAAGACATTGAGTTTGTTGATGTCAAGATTGATAGCCGGTATGAAAGATATGACAAGCAACCTGATGTGATTGCTACAACCCAGGATGGTAAGCAATATTTGATAGAATTTGTGTTCAAGTATAAGGCCTATCATAAAAAAGCAATTGACTACAAAAATCTTACTTGCCTAGAAATAGATTTGTCTAACCAGACGCTGGAAAAACTGGAGTCTTTCCTTTTGGCATCTTCTGAAGACAGAAAATGGTTGAATAATGAGGTCTTTTTTAGTGGTATTGAGGAGACCTTTCACAAAGAAGGCAAGAATGTAAAAGTCATTCCTGAAAGTGATTGCAGCAAATGTGAGATTGATAGTAAATGCTGCGTATTCAAGGCATACACGATTCCTCTTGTCATTGAGAATAGTGGAAAAAGATATAGGCTATGCATAAGAGATGAATATGAAAAGGAGATTGAGGCAAAAAAGAATCGTTTGATAGAAGAAAGAAAAAGGCAGGCTGAATTAGCGCGGCGCGAAGAAGAAAAGCGAGAAATTCAAGAACAATTACGCCAGGCGGAGTTGGCACGACGTGAAGAACAAAAACAATTGCAGGAAGAAAGATACAGACAATTAGAGCAACAATCACCTGAAGAAAAAACATGTTTCAATTGTCAGAACTGCCTTAACTGGGTTAATAAAACTGATCAATGGGCATATTGTGGAATAGCTTCAATTTTGAGATTACCTCAAAAAATGATGAACCCTGACTATGCGAAGCAATGTAGAGGATTTAGATGGAAATTATGACCCTATATTAGAGGACGAAGACCACTTCATGGAGGTTATAGAGCGAGTTCCCAACGTAAAGATTGATCCAATAACAAAATAGCAGTAAACAATCTCAATTAACTATCTGTTCCTAACTGCACTGAGCCGAGAAAGGGCAAAGAGCGGGTGTGAGTATTTGTGGAGGGCGTGAGCGGAAGACCCACAGAGATGCCGTTAAGAACACCGTTGCGTTCAACGACTGTTAAGCCCCGAAGGGGATTAAAAAGGAGGCGATCGGTGTTTAGGCATCGGATGGGTCTGGAGTAGCCCGGAGCAACTTACTCACACCCGCCTTTGTCCTTTACGGCGGAGGCTCCAAATACGCAGTAACCAAACATCGGCCCACAAAAAAATGACGCATTGGGGTCGTTTCCCTTTGCTTCACTTTTGTGTACTCAAGAAGCCTATCGGTGGACGTGGACTGTTTTTCTTTTCTTCTATTTTAGAGGCTAGTTCTCCAATTGCCAGATAGAGACTATCAATGTCTTTGCGTACATCTTCTGAAAGGTCATTGACAGCTGCCAAATTCTCCTCTTGTTGTAGTTGTAACAGATCGACTTTTGCACGGAGTTCCTTTAGTTCGGCCGACAGGCTTGCCGAAGTAAGCAAATATTCCCTGATTTGGACAAAAGCCCTCATTATGGCTATGTTTGCGGCTATGGCTACATCGCTTCTAAGGACAGATGACAACATTGCAACTCCTTGTTCGGTAAAAGCAAAAGGCATATATTTTGTTTGCCTGTTCTGTTGTTTGAATTCTGAGGTCACAGATTGTGACCTCGGACTGATTATCAACGAGTTATGTTCTTCTTTTGTTAATGTAAACATGAAATCCGGCGGAAATCTTTCCAAATTTCGTCTTACAGCTTGCTTTAATACTTTTGTCTCAATTTGATACAATCTGGCCAGATCAAAATCCAGCATCACTCTTTTTCCACGAATCTCATAGATAAGATTTTGGGCTTCTGTAATTGGGTTTTCATTCATAGTATGATAATGTTTTTCAATCGAGACAAAGATATGAAATATTTGGATATGTTTCCATATGTGATGAGCCGATAAAGGTCAAAGAGTTTCCAATTTTGCAGTAACCAAACATCGGTCCCCCCCAAAACGATGCAAATCGAGGTAGTAGCCGCAATAATTCACGATGAGCAGAACCGTGTTTTCGCCACTCAGCGGGGATACGGGGAGTGGAAGGACTATTGAAACATTGGAAAAACGGACAAAAATAGCCAAAAACACCTTGGAAAAACGGACAAAATACCTTATTTTTGCCATAGAAAAACGGACAAAATATGCTTAAGAGAAAGATTGATAGTATAATAGACTCTATCTATGATGGCAGTAATATGGCTCTGATGCTTACGGGTGCCAGACAGGTGGGTAAGACAAACGCTTTCAGACGCCTTGCACAAAGAAGGTTTGAGCATTATCTGGAGATAAACTTTCTGGAAACCCCCAGTGCCAAGCACATATTTGACGGTGTGGAAAATGCAAAAGAGATGTTACTCAGGATATCAGCTTTTGCAGATGAGCCGCTTGTGCCCGGAAAAACGTTTATACTGTTTGATGAGGTACAGAAATGTCCTGACTGCATTACCAAGATAAAGTTTCTGGTGGATGAAGGCAGTTTCCGCTACGGACTGACTGGATCTCTGCTGGGTGTAGAACTGAAGGATCTGAAAGCCAAAGCTGAGCAGATGAACAAGGATGCAGATATGCCTGTGGGTTATATGGACATAAAGGAGATGTTCCCGCTGGATTTTGAGGAGTTTACTGAGGCTATTGGCGTAGCGCCTAACGTATGGGTACATATACGCGAATGTTTTGATGAGAGAAAGATGGTTGATGCCGTGGTTCATGAACGTATGATGGCGGTGTATAGGCTATACCTGATGGTGGGCGGTATGCCGGAACCGGTGATGCAGTATCTGAAATCAAACGACATGCAGCTGGTGGGCCAAGAACAGCAGGCTATACTAAATCTGTACAAGCAGGATATTGGTCAGTATGATACCGGCAACAAACTGTATATTGATGAGATATTCAAGCTTATACCATCGGAACTGAATGCCAAGAACAAGCGTTTTATACTGAAGAATCTGAATGAAAACTTTAAGTTCAACCGATACGAGGACAGTTTCCTATGGTTGAAAAACGCAGGGGTGGCTATTCCTACGTATAATGTGGAAGAGCCAAAAGTGCCGTTCATATTGAATAAACAGAGGAATCTGTTCAAATTGTTCCAGAATGATGTGGGACTGCTGGCATATAAGTATGCCGACGGCATACAATTGCGGATACTAAGCGGTGACGTGAACATAAACTTTGGCGCTGTGTATGAGAATGCAGTGGCTCAGGAACTGCATGCCCAGGGATTCGAGGATCTGTACTACTTTAACAGCAAGAAACATGGCGAGGTAGATTTCTTAATTGAAGGTATTGACGGTACTCCTATCCCCATTGAAGTGAAATCCGGCAAGGATTATGAGAAACATAATGCGCTGAACAACCTGTTGTCAAATGCGGATTATGACATTAAGATGGCCTACGTATTATGTAATGACAATGTATCTGTTCAGGATAAGAGAGTTTATCTCCCGGTATATATGACCACCTTCATCAGAAAGAAGAAGGAAACCAGGTCTGTATATAGGCTTGACTTGAACGGACTGCGCTCCAACTGATACTATTCGTTTCTTGCCCATGATACTGGATTTTAAGGGTTAATGTAAAAATATTTCTCACAGACCCTTGGTATCAGGCCGACGTCTCGCCTATACTTGAAGCCATCAATCAGGTCTTGAATTCCGGCGCCCGTTAAAGAGATTTTTTTCTCCCCTGAAGGGAAAAATTTTCTCCCCTTAAGGAGCGCTGATTTTTCATCCTCATTGACAATACAAAGATATGACCGGGGCATTGCGGCTTTCAAATAACCGGCAAACTTTTTTGTAAAGAAAAATTGTACGCAAGCGTGACGCGTGACTGTCTTGTACTGATTTTGGTGGTTCTTCCGCAATTTAGTTGAAAGGCTGCTCTTAGCCATAGTCTAGGCTCGCTCTAGCCTCGCTCTAGGCTCGCTCTAAGCTCGCTCTAAGCTTACTCTAAGCTTACTCTAAGCTTACTCAATGAGTATGGGTAGAGTATGGGAAGGGTATGCCTAGAGTATGGGTAGAGTGAGAGTAAAACGAAACGACCCCTTTGCGTCACTTTTATGACGCAAAACGCGCTCGGCCCGAAGGGACGCTTTTACCAAGCGTGCAATTGGGGCCTGACCCCAATTGCACTATTTTTGCTACTTTTGCCGGGAATATGAAGCAGATAGAGGTAGTAGCCGCAATAATCCACGATGCCGATGGGCGAATATTCGCCACCCAGCGCGGGTATGGTGATTTCAAGGATTTCTGGGAGTTTCCCGGGGGCAAGATGGAGCCGGGCGAAAGTCCGGAGGAGGCTTTGAAGCGTGAGATCTGGGAGGAGCTGGAGACGCGGATTGTGATTGAGCGGTTTGTCAGAACCATTGAGTGGGACTATCCGCAGTTTCATCTGACTATGCACTGCTACTGGTGCCGCGTAGAGAGCGGTCAGCTCACGCTCAAGGAGCACGAGGCGGCGCGCTGGTTATCGGCCCACCAACTGGACAGCGTCAACTGGCTGCCGGCTGACCTTCAACTGCTGAATGAATTGTGACATTAAGATGATGAGATTTTTTGCGGTTCTGGCATCGGCCATAATGATGCTACTGTTGGGCGGATGCCGCGGGAGCAAGACGGAGCGCATATCGGCCCAAATGGCTTTTGAGGGCGTGAGCAATTATTGCCACAGCGAGTTTGACTGGAGCCCGGCGCAGGACAACCCCTCGATCATGTATGTGGCGTTGGCCGATAGCACCGACGCGGAGTACAAGCTTGTGTTCCGCAGTTATACCGGCGCGCTGACTTACTTTCACGTTGACAAGGAGAGCGGTTCCACAAGGATGGTGGAGTTTGTTCCGGCGCTCAATCTGGAGACTGAGGCCGGCACTATCAACTTGCGCGATTATCTGAAGTGACGCAAAACGAAACGACCCCTTTGCGTCATTTTGCGTCACGGGGTTAATATTCGTAGAGTCTGATGTGCAGGATCTTCCAGTCATCGGTGCCGATTCGCGCGTGCCGTCCCTGATGGCTCTGATCTCCGTTGTCGCGCCGCAGATATATCAGCTGGCCATCCGGTGCAATCTGTACCTCATCGACCGACAACAGTCCCAGGCGTTTTCCCCTGAACCTGTCGGTGCGTGCATCTGAATCAGTTCCGGATTGGGCAAATCCGTCTTCACCCAACGTCTTATTCTGCTCCTGTTCCTTTTCGGTGCGGGTCTTGAAATCAACCACAACTCCGCAACCGGCCAGCAGATAGTCATATCGACCCACTTTTATCAGCATGGCGCCACCCTCGGGCCATTGCGTTCCGTCGGTGGCACGCGGGTCCCAAGGCAGAGTATAATAGTGACGGCAGGTCATTACTGTGCCTTCATCATCGATAATCCGCTCTGTATCCTCCTGGTCAAAGAGCAGTCCCCATGAGTTCTTCCTGTCGGCCGGTTTCAGATTTGAGACCTGTCTTAGCAGATTGTAGGCTTTTGTGATGTTATCGGTCTCATCGGCCGATGCCTGGTCTATGGCAAACGGCGAAAAGCCCAAAGCGTCATGTTGGCCGAACGCATACATCGCCCTCACTCCGCAATCCCTGCAGCATCGGGTCTCGGGGATAAACAGCCTGTTCCTGACAACACCGCCATCCTGCGGACGTGCGGGAATGGCATACCTCCCGGCCCACATTCTGAACCCGGTATCGTAAATATCGGGAGCCAGGAAATCTATGCTGGGAGCACCTGCGTTCCAGAAATCTATCAGGTGCGCCAAAGGGCCGGCTGACGGATAGTCACCCGGCTTGCGGTCGCGGCTGTTCATGGCGGCATTCACAAAAAGCGGCATGTCGTGGATGGAGCGCGCCGCAAGAGCCAGCTGTTCCACATAGCAGGCGTAATGGTAGGCCATGAATTTTTCATCGGCATATTCATCGGTTCCAAACACCTGCGCCCAGGTGCCTCCTTTCTTGATGCCCAGTTTCTTGAGCAGCACTTGAGGGACCTGGCCGGTGTATGCCTTCTCTGCAAGCCTGGAGTGGTCGCGGGCTGATTCCAGCATACCTATCTCATTCTCAATCTGCATCATGCTCACTACCTGGTGCTGCGGATCTTTCTGGCCTATGCGTTCCATCAGGGCGCTGAACGCCTTGAGATCGGCCTTGAGAACGTTGTCACTGAAACAACTGGCTATCTCAAGCGGCTTTCCGGCAGCTGTCTCTGCCCTGGGAAAGCGCTTGGTGTCCTGCTTGAACCATCCCGGAGCATAACAGGACATTGAGTTTTTCCACGCCCCGAACCAGAGGAACACTATCTTAAGGTCCTGGCTGCGTGCCACGTCGATTGTCCGGTCAATGAGCGTAAAGTCAAACTTGCCCTCAACTGGTTCCAGCAGCTCCCAATAAGCGGGTACCAGCACTGTGTTCAGGCCTAATGATTTCATGCGCGGCAGGACCTCATCAATATCATGGACCGATGTGGCTGCCGAGTTGCTCAACTCACCACCCAGAATCATACTCTGCGATACCGCATTTACAACCGGCCATAACAACACAATCAGCGCAATAAAGACCTTTTTCATATGCCAACGAAATATATTATCAGCAAACATACAAAAAAGATACAAAAGGGGACAAAACCCCTTTGCGGCATTTTTGCTATATTTGTAAATTATGAGACAAATGAGAGTACTTGCTGTCATTGTGCTAAGCATTTTAATGACAGCCCCGACACAAGCCCAGAACGGCTTTGAGATTAAACGCGGAGTAAACGTGAGTCACTGGCTGAGCCAATCGCAGGCCCGAGGCCAGGCGCGCGCTAACCACATCAAGGAGCAGGATATGATCCGGATCAAAGAACTTGGATTTGACCACATCCGCCTGCCTATAGACGAGGTCCAGTTCTGGGACGAGCAGGGCAACCGTCTGGATGAAGCCTGGCAGCTCCTGACCAACGCCCTGGAGTGGTGCTGCAAGCATGACCTGCGCGTAATAGTTGACCTTCACACCCTCAGGTCCCACAGTTTCGTACTGCAGGAGGGCCAGAAAAACGCCCTTTATGAGGACCCGGCCGAACTCCAGAAACTCATTGACATGTGGACGCAGTTATCGGCCCAAATCAAGCGCTTCCCGGTCAATATGGTAGCATACGAGTTCATGAACGAGCCCGTGGCCGATGACCCAGAGCAGTGGAACCAGGTGGTTGAGAAGGTGCATGCCGCGCTGCGCAAGCTGGAACCAGACCGCAAGCTGGTAATCGGTTCTAACCGTTGGCAAAGCGTAGGCACATTCAAGGACCTGCGCATCCCCAAGGGTGATAAGAACATCATCCTGAGTTTCCACTACTACAACCCCATGTTCGTGACCCACTACCGCGCATCATGGACTGATGTAGGCCGATTCACAGGCACTGTAACCTACCCCGGGCAGCTTATATCCCAAGCCGAGTATGAAAAAGCACCCGAACCCGTCCAGAAGATAATCCGCGACAACGAAGGCCTGACCGTATGGAACCGCGAACGCATAAAAAATGATATGACCGATGCCATAAAACTGGCTCAGGACCTTGGCCTACAGCTGTTCTGCGGCGAATGGGGAGCCTACCAGCGCACGCCCCGCGAACTGGCCTACGCCTGGATGACCGACATGATCTCCATTTTCAACGAGTGCAACATAGCATGGACCCTGTGGTGCTACGATGCCGACTTCGGATTCTGGGACCAGCGCACCCAGGACTTCAAGGACAAAGGGATGTTTGACATCCTGATGAAATGACACATCAAATGCGGCCGATGCACCACCACGGCGGCAAACCACCACACTAGCGGCGGGTTTGTACTGCAACTGCTGGCTCAAGGTGTAGAACACACGGTCCAGCAAAGCACAAAGCGAGCCGTTAGGACCGCCGTAATACACGGGTGATCCAACCACAAGCCCGTCAATGCCGTCTTGCACAGTCCTCCATATTTTGTAGTAAAGATCGTCATTGTACGTGCATCGGCCAGTCTTGCCACAATATCCACATGCAATACAACCGTGAATGGCATCTTTGCCGATACTTATGATCTCGGTCTCTATACCCTCGGCGTTGAGCGCACTGGCCACCTCACTGAGTGCCTGAAACGTGTTGCCATGCTCCTTGGGACTTCCGTTTATCAGTAATACTTTCATCCTAACAGTTTTTTTGCAAATATAAAAAACGACGCATTGTTAAACGACCCCTTTGCGTCATTTTTGTACTTTTGTTTTATGAAACGCATATTTTTGATCGAGGCGGGATCTATCAACCTGAGGGATTACCTGAAATAGTTGTACGATGATGAAAAGTAATTAGCAGATAAATTAGAGCACTATGGAGGTAACAAACCTACTTGACATTCATACGCGCAAGGAGTTGTATCGGTGGTATGAGCGGAATCACGACAAAGTGAGTGATTTCTGGCTGCGCATAAACCGGGCGGAGGCCGATTGCCCCGGCGTAGTGCGATACGTGGACGCCGTGGAGGTGGCGCTCTGCTTCGGCTGGATTGACAGCACCATGAAACGGATAGATGACGGCAAGCCCATACAGCACTTTACCCCGCGCCGCAAACGCAGCAACTGGTGCGAGCAGAACATGGAGCGTTGCAGGAGGCTTGTCAGACTTGGAGAGATGACCCCGGCCGGACTGGCTGTGGCGCCCGATCTGGACCCAGCGCTGTTTGTCTTTGAAGACTGGCTGCTCAATGCCATCAAGGCCGATAAGCAAGCGTGGAAGCATTGGCAGTCATTCCCCGAAGTCTACAAACGCATAAAGGCCGACCGCATCCAGCACTATCAGCATACCAACCGCCCAGAATACGCCCAAAAGACTCTGGAGAAACTGATCCAAGACACCCACAACGGCAAGCTCCAATCCGGCTGGAATGATTTTGGCCGATTAAATATATTTGCAAATTAGGCACAAGCCCAGAACGGCTTTGAGATAAAACACGGAGTAAACGTGAGCCATTGGCTGAGCCAGTTAAAAATTCCGCGCAGTAATGACTGTCCCTACTGCGCATATTACAATCATCAGCAGTTGGGTGAGGATGTTAATGCGGATGGCACGACGGGCATCATCCGATGTAAGGTTACGCGGGTTTTCGCCGATGTAGGGCTTGTAGAACTCCTGGCCGAAATAGGTGTGGGTACCGCCAAAACGGCAGTCCAGGATGCCGGCCAGAGCGGACTCCGGGTAGCCGGAGTTGGGGCTTGCGTGCTGGCGGCAGTACTTATGTACAAACCGCAGCAATCCGGGACGATCGGCAGACAGCACCATCAGCAGTGCGGTCAGACGCGCCGGAATCCAGTTGGCCACATCATCGATATGAGCAGCCCAGCACCCAAAGTCCTTGTAACGCTCTGTCCTGTAACCTATCATGGAGTCCAGCGTGTTGATCATCTTGTAAGCCGCCATACCCGGCACGCCCAGCAGCAGGTACCAGAACAGCGGGGCAATCACGCCATCGCTAAGGTTCTCGGCTAGGGTCTCCAGCGCGGCGGTCCGTATCTCCTGCGCATCAAGCTGAGCGGTATCGCGCCCCACAATGCGGGATAACTGTTTGCGGCCTTTTTCAACCGATTCGTCTACTGCTTTGAATACCATTCTGACCTCTTTTATCAAAGTCTTTCCGGCAAGGAAGTAGAATATGAATATGGCCGATACGCACACGCCCAGCCACCGGTTCAATCCGTAACAGAACGGGATGAACCACCAGAACAGTATGTATGTACAACCTATCAGGAAAAGTGCGGTTAGTGCGCCTTTCAGACGACGATGTGAGCCCTTGTTGAACCAGCGCTCAGCTGTGGAAATGAGCCAGCCGAACTTGACCACTATATGCGGCAGCCAGGCCGGATCGCCCAGCAGAGCATCCATCAGGACACCCATAAGCAGCGGCAAAAGCGCTATGATCAGTTGCTGAACATCCATTCCTTAATTCCCTCAATTAGCAGATTATCAGTCTCCGGACTCTGCACCGCAATGCGGAAACAGCCATCGTCCAACCCCGTAAAGTTTGATGCGTCACGTATCAGTATGCCCTTCTCTACAGCCAGGTAATCCTTCAGTGCCGATGCCTTTCCCATGCGGAGTCTTGACAGAAGCATATTGGAATCCGATGGCCAAACCTCAATCAGCCCGGTCTTGGCAAACTCTGACGCTACACGTTCCCTCTCCACAATGAGGCCGGCAGCATCAAAGCGGTACAGATCCCGGTTGGCCAGCAGGAACTTTCCTGCCTCAATGGCCAGAGCATTGACAGACCATGGCATACGGAAAAGAGCCAACTGTTTAATCAGACGTGCATTACCGCTCACGCCCCCTATCCTCAGTCCCGGTACTCCGAACTGCTTGGTCATAGAGTGAAGGATAAGTACGTTAGGCATCTCTACCGCCCACTTCACATCAATCACCTTTTCCAGAGTATAGGGCGCGTATGACTGATCAACTATGAAAATGCATGCGGGATTGGCCTCAATCATCTCCGTTAACCACGAATGATCCCATACCTTTCCGGTGGGATTATTGGGATTGCAAAGCCAGATCAGACTACCCGGTGCAGGTTTAAGGCCTGATTCTGAATATATTTCCGTAATCTTATGGCGGTTCAGGCGGCAGGCATCGGCATACTCGCTGAACGTGGGAACAGGTATCTGCGAGTTGCTCTCGCGATAAACCTGCGCTATCAGGTAGATTGCCTCGGTGGCACCACTGGTAACGCACAGGTTATCGGCCGATATGTCCATCGATGCGGCCCACGCAGCGGCCAATGATGAGGCATCGGGCTCGGGGTAAGAGGATATCCGTGGCATACAGCTGTTAAGATGCTCATAGAGCGCATCCAGATCCATGCGGCACACGATGTTTGAACTGAAATTGTGCGTTATGCCGGGGTATGTGAATATGTCGTCACCGTGTCCCTTAATCATCCTGACTCATTATCTTGTAAAGCAGCGGCATATTAAGATGCTTGCGCACGTGGTCGGCCAGCAGGTCATACTGCTGCTGTTTGAATTCAAAGTAACCGGTTGCCGCCGTGTCGCGCTGGCCGGCAAAGGGGGCCAGCAGAATGTCAATGACCTGCGGGTTGTCCAGTATGCCGTGAATGTAGGTTCCCATAGTGCGCTCATCGGCAAAACAGCCGTCAGAAGTGCCGTCAGTGAAAGTATTCAGAGCACTGCACCGGGCATCTTTTGCGGTCTGAGTGCGTCCCATATGAATCTCGTAACCCGTGCAGCCGTCCGAATCCCTGAAACGGAATGACACCTGACGCGTTACCTTGCTGCCCTCCATAACAGTATCCACCGGAAGCAGTCCCAGCCCCGGAATCTTGCGCACGCTGCCCTCAACACCCTGGGGGTCATCAACGCTCAGACCCATCATCTGGTATCCGCCGCATATTCCCAGTACCGTAGTGCCGGCCTTATGAGCACGCAGCACCGATTCGGCCACACCGTTGCGGCGAATCTCATACAGGTCATCGATGGTACTCTTGGTGCCCGGCAGTATGATTATATCGGCCTTGCTTATCTCCTCTATGTTATTGGTATAATAAAGGTTAACCCTAGGGTCGTGCTCCAGCATGCCAAAATCGGTAAAGTTGGAGATATGACGCAGCAGGATGACCGCCACATTCACGCGGCCGCTTACGGCGCTATGCTGCTTGCCGGCCAGTTCCATGGAGTCCTCCTCCTCAATATGGATGTCCTTGAAATAAGGTACTATGCCCAGGACAGGGACCTTGCATATATCCTCCAGTATCTTGCGTCCCTCCTCAAATAACCGCAAGTCGCCCCGGAACTTATTGACTATTATACCTTTTATCAGTCGCTTATCCTGCGGAGTCTGCAGCGCGATTGAACCATAGGCACTGGCAAAAACCCCGCCTCGGTCTATATCGGCCACCAGGATCACACGCGCTCCCGCATATCGGGCCATAGGCATATTGACCAGGTCCGTATCGCGCAGGTTAATTTCTGATATACTGCCGGCCCCTTCCATAACTATGGGGTTATAACGGCTGTTCAGACGGTCAAAGGCTGCATTCACCTCGCTGCGCAACACCTCCCGGCCCTCATCACGGCGAAAATAATCATACGCACCCATATTACCCATGGGCTTTCCGTTGAGCACCACCTGTGATGTGTGGTCCGAACTGGGTTTGAGCAGTAGCGGGTTCATATCGGTATGGCAGGGAATGCCTGCAGCCTCGGCCTGAACTGCCTGAGCGCGGCCTATCTCCAACCCGTCGGCCGTAGCGTATGAGTTGAGCGCCATGTTCTGCGCCTTGAACGGGGCCGGATTGTAGCCGTCCTGACGGAAAATGCGGCACAAGGCAGTGGCTATCACGCTCTTACCTACATCACTGCCCGTTCCCGCCAGCATCACGGGATGTAACTTAGCCTTCCCCATTATTTCTTGTTCTTGTAAGAAAAAGCCTTCCACTTCTCTTCAGGCCATCCCTGGCGGTCAAGTTCATACCGTGCAAGAATAAAGAACAGGTCACTCAAACGGTTCACAAAGCGCAACAGTTCCTGCGGCAGCGGGTCCTCCCTATGTAGAGTCCAGAGCCTGCGCTCCGCCCTACGGCAAACGGTACGGGCCATCTGTAACTGTGCAGCCAGCGGCGTTCCGCCGGGAATAAGGAAGTACTCATGCTCACCTATCTGTGATGTAAGGCTGTCCATCCAATCCTCACAGAACTGCTCCATCCCGGCATCCAGGCTGTTGGGATTCCTGTCACGTCTGACAGAAGGTGTGGCCACCAGACTCATCACACTCATCAGCTCGCACTGGATCCTGTACAGTCCCACCTGCCAGTCGTCTTCGGCCTTAATCATACTGCGTACAATGCCTATCTGGGTGTTGAGCTCATCCAGTGTGCCGTTAACCTCAATGCGGATATCGTCTTTGGACACCCGCTCACCTCCGTGAATGCCGGTGGTGCCGTCATCGCCTGTACGTGTATATATTCTTTTCATAATTCCCAAAATGCGTTAATATCGGACTCTCCCCAATACCAGTGAGTGTAGCCCGCAATCACGTTCTTGTATCGGAACAACTCCGTATCCACTTTCTCACCCTTAGCGTTGCTTTGTCCCAAAATAGTACAATTGGGGCCTGACCCCTTTTGTACTATTTTTGAGTAATGAAACTCGTGACCGCGGAATTCTGTGCTTCCGATGGTCATGCTGCGGTAGCCCAGATGCAGATGCGCACCCTGCATGGTGGTCTCAATGGGCAGAACTCCAGCCATCGGCCACACTCGGCCCTCCTGATCAGTCAGGGACTTGCCCAGATACATCATTCCGCCACACTCGGCCAGAATCCGGCCGCCAGCCTCAGCATACTGCACCAGCTGCGATGCCAGCATCCTGTTAAGCGCCAGTTCCGGTGCAAACAGTTCCGGATATCCGCCCGGCAGATAGACCATATCAGAACCCTGAGGCAGCTCATCACCGGCCAGCGGGCTGAAATAAACCACCTGACCCATCTGCACCAGCCGGTCCAGATTCTCCCGATAAGCAAAATTGAACGCCCTGTCCCTGGCTACTGCAATACGCATCGGGGACGGTTCACCCTGTAAGGTGAGTGCAATATTCCAGGAACTTTTTGGAGTATCAGTATCTGAAACTACGGACCTTTCAGGTCCTATCCCATTGTCCATCGGCCAATGGGATGAACCTTCTTTTATTTTGCTAACGCAAAAGGGGCCCCTCCCGTTCACAGCGACACGGGCGTCGATGGTTTCCGATACCGATACTCCAAAAAGTTCAGTGCAATCAGGATCATTCATACAGAATGAACCGTCCGCGTTGTGTTCGATGAGGTCAGCGGCTCTGTCGGCAAGAGCGCTTATCTCCTGCTCCATACCTATGGTGAGACCAAGGTGTCTGGACGGGACTTCTATGCCCTCTGTACGCGGAATCCAGCCCAGGCTGGGAACTCCCGCATCATCGGCTGCAGCTTTAAGAAATGCATAATGAGACTCCGATGCCACCTGGTTGAACACCACACCGGCAATGCGCACATCGGGCCGGAAAGTCCTGAATCCGTGCAGCAAAGCCGCTACGGAATATGCGGTGGAGCGTGCATTGACCACCAACAAAACAGGCACATCCAGCAGAGCCGCAATCTGGGCGCTACTGCCCTGCATACGGTCATAACCGTCAAACAGTCCCATAACACCCTCTATCACAGCAGCGTCGGCACCATGACAATAATGCGCGTAAACCTGACGTATATGCTCAGGCGAAGCCATCCATGTGTCCAGATTAACAGACTCTCTGCCGGCTGCTATGTCATGAAACTGCGTATCTATATAATCAGGACCACACTTGAATGGCTGGACAATTAATCCGCGTCTGGCAAGTGCACGCAGCAATCCCATTGTAAACGTAGTCTTGCCGCTTCCAGATGAGGCTGCTCCTATGAGTAGTTGGATCATTCTGTTCTTTTGAGAGTCTAAAGGTACTAAATAATTCCGTTATACTTACAGGCACGACTATCTTTGGTAAAGGTATGGAAAAAATTGTTGTTTTATTATCGGAAATAGCATATCTTTATGGCCAAGTAACCAATTAAGTTAATGAAATGGGAAAGTATCTGATCAGCACAGCCTTTGTCATGACGGCATTGGCGGTGGTGCCGGTAAAGGCACAGAATTCGAGAATTATTGAAGAAGGCGGAACCGGCCCCTACAAGGCTATCATGATGGAAGAGCCGACACTCACGACCCACACTATTTTCCGTCCGCAGGATATAAGCAAGTTCGGCAAGGGTAATCTCATGCCCGTGCTGGTATGGGGTAACGGCGGTTGTGCCAACTCACCCAGCGGCCACATCAATTTCCTTAATGAGGTGGCTTCACAGGGATATCTGATTGTAGCAATAGGTCCCAGCAACTATCAGCAGCTGGAAGGTCCACGTCCCGGCCAGACCGGTGATGTTCCCCGTATGGGACAAGGCGGCGGTTTTCCAGGCGGAGGGATGCCTCAAATGGGTGGTCAGCGTCCTCAAGGTGCTCCTCAGGGAGCCCAAGGTGCTCCGCAGCGTCCTCAGGGCCAGCGTCCTCAGGGTGGTGGATTCCCCGGTGGAGGAATGCCCGGTGGAGGGATGCCTGGTGGAGGGATGCCTGGTGGTATGGGCGGCGGTATGCCCCAGATGGGTGGCGGCGGCATGTCCATGGGTGACCCTGCAGGCCTGAAGCAGGCTCTCGAGTGGGCTATTGCCCAGAATGCCGACAAGAACAGTCCCTACTACGGAAAACTGGATGTAGATAATATTGCTGCAGCAGGTATGTCATGCGGCGGTCTGCAGGCTCTCCACATGATGGAGGATGCACGCATCAAGACCATTCTGGTCATGAACAGCGGTTTCTTCAACGGAGGTGACGACAAGGCCAGCCTGAACACCAAGATGAAGCAGAAATCCGTCATCTGGATTCTGGGTGGACCCACCGATATTGCATACGAGAACGGCACCGATGACTTCAAACAGCTCTCCGGCACTATGCCGGCATTCATCTGCAACCTGGATGGTATAGGACACGGTGGCACTTATATGCAGCCTCACGGCGGTGATTACGCAAAGGTGGCGACAGCATGGCTCAACTGGTGGCTCAAAAACGACAAGGAGTCAGGCACGATGTTCACCGGCAATGAGCCCGGCGTAGGCAAGATGGCCGGTTGGACTTTTGACCGCAAGAATATCAGATAAATCTGATAGATATCCTGAAGAAACGTGCTCCTAATGATATGACGGGAAGCACGTTTCTTTTTTTCACCCATTTAAAAACTGTTTTTATTTGTTCCCGTGTTTTTCTTATGGAAACCTATCAAAACATATTCTAAAACCGGATGTTTTACTATTTTTGCGGGCACATACACACCAATATGAATATTCTCATCAGCAACGGAATCATACTGCCCATGAACGCCAAGGACGGAGAGGTGCCCTATTTCAAGGGTTATGTGGGTATTGAAGGTGAAAGGATTGCATTCGTAAGTTCAGACAGCAGGACGGCTGAAGATTTCATGACCGTACATAAGGATGACTGTAAACGGATAGATGCCACCGGCAAGGTGGTGATGCCCGGTTTCATCAACACCCATACACATGTGGCTATGGCACTGCTGCGCGGCATTTCCGATGATGTGCCCCTAATGGAGTGGCTTCAGGAACATATATGGCCTATTGAGGGGAAGATGGGCTATAAGGAGATTTTTGATGGAGCAAGACTCGGCATAATGGAGATGCTTCTGGGAGGTACAACCACCTTCGTTGATATGTATCCGTACGAAGAGGCTGTGGCCGAGGCTGCTGAGAGTGCAGGAATACGGGCTGTAGTCAGTCCCTGCCCAATGGATTTCAGGATGGAGCACTTTGAGAAGGACTGGCGTGCCGTACATGAGAGATTCGATGGCAGCAGTCTGGTTTCAATGATGATGGGACCTCATGCCATATATACCCTGTCTGAAAAAAACCTGCAACGTTCCGTCAGTCTGGCTATGGAACTGGGCATAGGCAGTCACGTTCATCTGGCAGAGACAGAGACCGAAGTAAATGACGCACATACCAAATATGGAATGAGTCCCACTCTATTCTTTGAGAAAGCAGGATTGTTCAACACCCCCACCCTGGCCGCCCACTGCGTGATGGTGAATGATCAGGACATAGAGATTCTGGCCACCCGTAATGTATCGGTTGCACACAATCCGCAGAGCAACATGAAGCTTGCATCGGGCATAGCTCCTGTCAAGAAAATGCTTGATGCGGGAGTGAACGTATGCTTGGGCACTGACGGGGCTTCGTCCAATAATGACCTGGACATGTGGGAGGAGATGCGAACTGCATCACTGCTCCAGAAAGTGGCGACAAAGGATCCCTGCGCCATACCTGCATATACAGCACTTAAGATGGCTACCGTGAATGGCGCAAAGGCTATCGGCTGCGAAGGAGAACTCGGAACGCTCTCACCTGGGGCATTCGCGGATATCCAGCTGGTAAATATAGAGAAACCACACCTTTATCCACATACTAATCTGGTTTCTGAACTGGTTTACAGCACCCATGCATCCGATGTGGACACCGTAATAATCAATGGCAAAATTATCGTGGAAGGACGAAGATGCATGACGATGAATGAAGTAGAGGTTTGCGTTTCCGCGCAAAAACATATTAACCGTCTCCTCAAAAAATAAAAAGTTCAGAGTACAATAAAAAAAGTTGCAATTGGCTTTGGCGGATATAACCAAAACCCTTACCTTTGCACCGCTTTCATAAGCAAGTATGTTCTTTGAACATTTACGGATAATTTTTTGCGGCAATAGCTCAGTTGGTAGAGCACGACCTTGCCAAGGTCGGGGTCGCGAGTTCGAGTCTCGTTTGCCGCTCAAGAAATTGATCTTTGAACAATTTGAAATGCCCAGGTGGCGGAATTGGTAGACGCGCACGTTTCAGGTGCGTGTGCCGCGAGGTGTGCAGGTTCGAGTCCTGTTCTGGGCACTTCTCTGGAGAGATGGCGGAATTGGTAGACGCGCTACTTTGAGGGGGTAGTGACAGGTATGTCGTGTGAGTTCGAGTCTCATTCTCTTCACAAAAAAATGCGGCAATAGCTCAGTTGGTAGAGCACGACCTTGCCAAGGTCGGGGTCGCGAGTTCGAGTCTCGTTTGCCGCTCAAGGAATCAGTTAGTTACAGCAGCAGTTTGAGCTGCTTTTTTTTTAATAGGATGAAATCATTATCACTCGCCCTACTATTCCTGATACTCCCCGCTTCAGCCCTTCAAGCACAGACAAGACATACAGTCAGCGGTTATATAACGGATTCTTCCAGCAGAGAGACACTGATAGGAGCCACGGTGCTTGACGTAAGCAGCGGACGTGGGGCCATAACCAACGAATACGGATTCTACTCTCTCACGCTTCCCGACGGCCAGATAGAGATTCGGACCGGTTATGTGGGCTACAAACCTCTGACTTTCTCATTTGCTCTTGCATCAGACACCATAATAAATATAGACATTCAGGCAATTGAACAACTTGATGAGGTCACAATTGTTGGAAATCGTGAGATACTGGGAGTAAAAGGATCCCAGATGAGTGCCATTGACATACCCATTGAACAAATCAAGGCTGTTCCGGCAATGTTCGGTGAAACCGATGTCCTGAAGGCTCTCCAGCTGCTTCCCGGAGTCATGGCGGGGAGTGAGGCTACAGCCGGACTATATGTACGCGGAGGCAATCCTGACGAGAATCTGCTTCTGCTTGATGGTGTTCCTGTCTATAATGTGAACCACATGTTCGGCATGTTCTCGGTTTTCAACCCGGATGCCATCAAGAATGTAACTCTATATAAAGGTAGCTTTCCCGCCCACTATTACGGCCGGCTTTCATCAGTAGTGGATATCCGCATGAAAGACGGTGACCTTCATCACTGGCACGGAAACATGTCAACCGGACTCATCTCCTCCAAACTCAATCTGGAAGGTCCCATTATAAAAGGAAAAACCTCTATAAATGTATCTGCCCGCCGCACTTATTCCGACATAATACTGAATTCCGCACTCGCTCTTAACCGCGCATTCAATTATGCCGATGCCGAAGATTTAAGCATGGGTTATTATTTCTATGACTTCAACGTTAAGCTGAACCATAAGTTCAATGACAGGGACCGGCTTTACCTGAGCTGGTACAGTGGTGATGACGACATATACTTCAAGTACAAGGATGCCGACGGATTCTACAAGAACAGAACTAAGCTGGACTGGCATTGGGGAAATGCGGTGGCAACTCTCCGCTGGAACCATGTACTGGGGCCAAAGCTCTTCATGGACCTTAGCGCCAACTTCACACGCTACCGCCATAAGATGGGAATAGAAATGAACGAAAAGGAACGCGAAGGCAAAAACTCCAACCGGACAGGCATCAGGATGCACTCAGGAATATACGATCTGGCAGGAAGGGCAGATTTCCACTACTCCCCATCATACAGCCAGGATTTACGTTTCGGTCTAAGTTACACCAACCACAGCTTCAGGCCGGATGCCATGAGTATCAGCCTCAGCGGATCCGAAGAGAATGATTCCACCTACGATGTTCATCAGACATTCGGCAGCAAGCAGATACGTGCCCACGAAGTACAAGTCTATGTGGAGGATGACATAGAGCTGACCGATGTCATCAAGACAAACATCGGAGCCGGTTATGCGGCTTTCAGCGTTAACGGCCGTTTCTACAGCTCTATCGAGCCCCGACTCAGTGCAAGAGTCCTGATAACCGATGACCTATCCTTCAAGACTGGGTACGCTTATATGACTCAGTACGTGCATCTTCTTTCCAACAACATGATAAACCTGCCCACAGACCTGTGGGTTCCTGTGACTGACAAGATTACCCCGGAACATTCGCACCAATGGGCAGCCGGACTATCATACAGCATGGAGAAAAAGGCCGATTTCACACTTGAAGGATACTATAAGCACATGGATAATCTGCTCGAATACAAGGAAGGCTCCACATACATGACCGGAGATACCGACTGGCAGAACAAGGTGGCCATGGGCAAGGGATGGAGCTACGGAGTAGAGTTCATGGCACAACGTTCAATAGGCAAACTAAACGGCTGGCTGTCATATACATGGAGCCATTCACAGCGCAGGTTTGACCGTCCCGGGATGATTCTGAACGGAGGCCGCACATTCAATTCCAAATATGACCGTCGCCACAAGGTGGACATCACCTGCAACTACAAGTTCAGCGACAGGTTCGACATGTCAGCCACCTGGATATACGAGACCGGTAATTGCGGCACCATATATACACAGTACTACGATGCCGCCCAGCTTATTTCAGACAGTGAATATGATATAACCACATTAGGTTATTACGACAACCGTAACAATTTCAGGCTAAACCCCACCCATAGGCTTGACCTGGGATTCAACTGGCACCGCAAGTTCGGAGAGAAGTTGAAACGCACCCTCAACCTGAGCATATACAACGCCTACAACAACCGGAACCCCTTCCTGGTCTATGTATATTCCGAAGGCGATTTTAAGAACGGTGAGTACAGCGAGTACCGCACTCTCAGACAGCTCACACTCTTCCCCATCCTTCCCACCCTCAGTTACACCCTTTCATTCTGACCCTATGAAACATCCTATAAGAAAGACAGCCGCATTGGGATTAATGATTCTGCTTGCATCGGCATGTACCAAGGACATAGAGTACAAGGGCCCCGACAGCAAGCCCATGCTCGTAATGAACTGCATCATCCGGGACGGAGAGGTTCCTGTCATGCACGTGAGCCGCAGCGTGTTCTTCCTGGATTTCTTCCTGTCACATAAAAGTCTTGATGACCGTACCACGGTGGATGTGGAGATAAACGGTGAATCGCACCGGGCATCCTGGAATGAGGCAGAACAGGTCTATACCGACGGACGTACCGTGCATGCCGGCGATATAGTACATATAACCGCAAACCATCCTGACTATCCAAGTGTCAGTGCCACCGACACCGTCCCCGTGCCAAGCGAATGTCTCATCACCGGCTACCGCAAGCAGTACTCGCCTCGCAAGACCATCGGCGAGCTTTTTAACTTTGATGACGACACATCATTCGATGACAGCAGTATTGACTCCACATGGGTGGTAGAGATTGATATTGATGGCCTCAAAGACCATCCTAACTATTATTACCTCACTATAATGCCTACAATAACATTTGTCACGGACCATTATGAGGGAGGGCCGTTAGATACCGTAACAGTGCCGCTGCACTACCAGATTCCGGCCAGGACCAAAATCCTGCTGGACCAGAGCGATGACGCAACTACATTCCTTAAGGAGACCGGGAGCGACGATGAATTCAACTACGGGCAGAAAAGCTTCATATTCTCCGATCAGCACATCAAAGACGGCAGCCGCCTCACCTTTGAGATATTGTTGGAACGTCCCGATACAGTGAGCGGAGTGATCTATTACAACGATTCTCCCGAATTTAATTCCGGCAACGGCAGTTACACCACATATTACTACAGCAACTATCTGATAACATCAGGGCAGATATATGGTGACCTGATCTATTCAGCCAATATTGTCCTCCACACACTCTCTTCCTCCTATTTTTTCTACCACAAGAGCTCCCAGGATTTTGAAGATGCCGAAATGACTCTCATGTCCGAGCCTGTAACAGTCATAAGCAATGTGAAGGGGGGCACAGGGATACTGGGTACCTACGCATCCCGCAAGTACACGAAAACCATAAATAAACCATTCTGAACTATGGAATCAGCCGATACCACCATATTTAACCGTCAGACACTTCTCGTAGGGCAGGACACGATGAATGCCATACACCTGAAGCGAGTGATAATATTCGGTGTGGGCGGTGTGGGCAGCTGGTGTACAGAGAGTCTTATACGTAGCGGTATAATCCATCTGACTATTGTGGACCCTGACATCGTCAATATCACCAACATCAACCGTCAGCTCCAGGCTACCGTCAAGACACTGGGACAACCCAAGGTGGAGGTACTCAGACAGCGACTGCTTGACATCAATCCAGATGCCGACATAACAGCCCTGCAGCAAACCTACTCTTCCTCAAACGCCTACATGTTTCATCTTGACGATTACGACTACATAATCGATGCTATCGATTCCGTTCAAGACAAAGTACAGCTGATCCTGGATTCAACAGCCTCATCCGCTAAGCTGTTCTCCTCTATGGGTGCTGCCTTGAAGATGGATCCCGCAAAGATAAGAATAACCGAATTCTGGAGCGTAAAAGGCTGTCCACTGGCACGTGCCATCAGAAAGAATTTCAAAAAGACCGGGCTGTATCCACGAAAAAAATTCCAGTGCGTCTATTCACCGGAACTCCTAAGCAACAACCCTGATTTCGATAACCGTGAGATATGTCCGGGTAAGAGCCATATCAACGGTACAATAGCCCATATCCCCGCCATATTCGGTTTGACTCTGGCCTCCCTTGTACTGACTCAATAGGTTACATGTCACTTGAGGTGCTTGTAGCGGGCAAATTTGAGGAGTAGGGTTTTCTCACCCATGTTCTTAAAGTGGATTCTGGCCTTGGCGTTCTCACCCTGCCCTTCTACGGAAACAACGCTACCTATACCGAAACGCTCGTGTTCTATCACATCACCCGGTTTCAGGGCGTTTGACGGTAGAGGTGCGGAATCCTTAAGCATGGATTCTGTAACTTTTTGGAACTTGCCTTGCTGCCACGGTTTGGAGACCGGTCTCTTCAGTTCAAGAGGTTTCCTCTCCTGAAAGTGCTTGAACAGAGGTCTTGCTTCATCGGATTCCGATGAACCTGAACGGCTATTCCAGAATGCTTTTACACCTCCGGAAGGCATAAGATAACGCGGATCAATATCCTTGAGGAAACGACTGGGAGAACAGTAATCCACGCTACCGTACCTGAACCGTGTGGTGGCATACAACAGTGTCAGATACTTGCGTGCACGGGTCATGGCTACATACATCAGGCGGCGCTCCTCCTCAATATGACGTTCGTCATCACCACTCATATCACTGGGGAACAGGTTCTCCTCCAGCCCTACTATGAATACCGCATCAAACTCCAGACCCTTGGCTGAATGTACGGTCATGAGCGTGACTTTCTCCAAATCCTCATCAGTCTCGTTGTCCTGGTCAGTCATCAGTGAGACTTCGCTCAGATAATCAGTCATACGGAGATTCTCATTGCCCTCCTCCCTGCGATCATGACAGAACTGCGCAATGTTAACCATTAATTCCTCCACATTCTGCAGACGGCTCTCTCCCTCCACCGTGGTGTCGGCCTTGAGGTCATGCATTATTCCTGTTTCGGATAATATCCGCTCAGCAAGGTCACTTGCCGTAGCTGTTGAAGCATCGGACGTGAAACCCTCTATCATAGACCGGAATGCCGATAACCTGGCAGCAGTGCCGGAATTGATATCAACACGGTATTCTGACGGGCTGCAGAGCACCGTCCACAGACTGACACCGCTCTCCATTGCCGCAGACAGTATCTTGCCTACAGTGGTCTGGCCTATTCCACGCACCGGATAGTTTATTATGCGCTTGAACGCTTCCTCATCGTTGGGGTTCACGCTCATGCGGAAATAGGCAATAACATCCTTGATTTCCTTGCGCTGATAGAACGACAGCCCACCATATATCTTATATGGTAAGCCACGCTTTCGCAGAGCCTCCTCAAGAGGACGGGACTGGGCATTGGTGCGGTAGAGTATAGCCATCTCACGCCATGGGACATCCTTGAAGGTGTGCAGGTCAAGGAGCCGGTTCACCACAATCTCGCTCTCCTCCAGATCCGAATGGGTTCCAATGACCTTTATCCTGTCACCCTGCTCGTTCTCTGAAAACACGTTTTTGGGTATCTGAGCGTGGTTTTTACAGATAAGACTGCCGGCTGCCTCAACAATTGTCTGAGTGGAGCGGTAGTTCTGCTCCAGTTTAAACAGTCTCGAGTCAGGATAGAGCTTGGAGAACTTGAGCATGTTGTCAATATTTGCGCCACGGAAAGAATAAATGCTCTGAGCGTCATCGCCAACAACACACACTCTGGCACCGTGGCGCGTGAGCTGCCACACTATGCAGTGCTGAGCGTAGTTGGTGTCCTGGTATTCATCCACCAGTATATGTCTGAATCCGGTCCCGTATCGTTCCAGCACATCCGGATGGTCCCGGAACAGCAAAAAAGTATTGAGCAGCAGATCGTCAAAATCCATGGCGTCCGACTGGCGGCAGCGTTGCTCGTAACGCTCATATATCTTGCCAGCCATCGGTATGTGCCTTAATTGGTCGTTCTTGTAGATATCTGCGTTCCGGACATATTCTGATGACGTTATGAGTCGGTTCTTGGCGTTCGATATACGGTTCTGAACCACATTTGCCTTATATGTCTTATCATCCAGCTGCATATCCTTAATGATGGACCTGATCAGGTTCTGGCTGTCAGTCTGGTCATATATCGTGAAGTTGGAGCTGTATCCTATGAGAGATGACTCCGACCGGAGAATGCGGCTGAAAATACTGTGGAAAGTACCCATCCAGAGATATCGTGCCTTATTCTCACCCACTCTGGCAGCTATACGCTGTTTCATCTCACCGGCAGCCTTGTTGGTAAAGGTAAGTGCCAGTATCGACCATGGTTCCACGCCATCTTCAAGCAGATGGGCAATCTTATACGTGAGTACCCGTGTCTTTCCGGAACCTGCTCCCGCAATAACCATGCTGTCGCCCTCTGTATAGAGTACGGCATCACATTGGCTAGGATTGAGTTCACTCCGGTAGTCAATCATACTGTGTAAATCTTTGCGAATGCGAAGTTACAAAATCACATTCTTTTAATTATCTTCGTAGCATAATATGAGAAGATGAGTTTTCAACAACTGTTCCCGCTAACCGACAGTATCTGGATCTGCTTTACGGTCCTTACTCTGGTGTTGTTTGTGCCTATACTATGTAAGCGTCTCAGATTTCCGCAGATAGCAGGTCTTATACTTATCGGGACTATAATTGGGCCGGGCCTTCTTAACATACTTCAGATTACTCCCGAGATTCACTTTTTCAGCCGTATCGGCCTGCTTTTCATCATGTTCTTTGCAGGTCTTGAGATTGACCTTGAGGAAATGAAGCGAAACAGGGTCTGGGGCATACTCTTCGGAACGCTTACATTTACAATACCCTGGGTGTTGTGCTATTTCTCATGTGTCTGGTTTCTGCAGCTGACAGCACGTACATCGGCCATTCTGGCTTGTATCATGGGTTCCCATACCCTGATCTCATATCCCATAATAAGCCGATACGGACTTGGGCGCCGCAAGAGCGTAACCATATCCGTGGCAGGTGCACTGGTTGCCATATTGCTTGCACTTGTTTTTTATGCTGTTATGATGTCCACCAGCGGTGAAAGCAGTTTTAATCCTCTCTGGTTTGCAAGCAAGATAATGATATATATAACAACTGTCATCCTGCTCTATCCACGGATTGCCCGCTTTTTTTTCCATCGCGTTACAAACAGTTTCTCACATTTCCTGTTCGTGATGATACTGCTGGCATTAAGCTGTGGTCTGGCTCAAGTTATCGGATTGGATTCAATTGTGGGTGCATTCCTTGCCGGAATAGTTCTTAACCGGTATATCCCTAAGTCATCGCCTCTGATGAACCGTTTGGATTTTGTGGGCAACACTCTGTTTGTTCCGCTCTTCCTGTTGGGGACAGGACTTCTGATAGACCTATCCGGAACGACAGGCAACTGGCTGTTCATCACCGTATTTGCAATATTGTTTACTGTTGGGACACTGGGTAAATGGCTGGCAGCTCTGGTCGTGCAGAAGGCAAACGGATTTATACGCAATGACCGGCGTCTCATATTCGGACTTAGCGAATCACATGCTGCAGGAGCCCTGGCAATAGCAATGGGAGCTTATGCCGGCGGACTTATGGATAACACCACCCTTGGTGCCATTGTACTTATTGTACTGTTCTCATGCATACTCAGCAATATCATAACAGAAAACGGAGCGGTCATACTGCATCAGGACGAGCAGACTGATACGGCTGCGAACGAATCCCGCCTGATGGTGATGCTCACCGGCTCCAACACCCTGCAGGCACTTATGGATACTGCCATAACACTTTATGACAAGCCTGGACCGGAACTTGTAGGTCTGTATGTTACGGTAAACGGCGAGCATGCCCCCAAATATATGCAGGACGGCAAGGGCCGACTTGAGGAAGCCTCCAGAATAGCTGCTTCGGCCGATGTCCCGTTCATTACGCACAACCGTCTGGGCAACAACATAATTGACAGCATACTTCATGCTTCCAACGAATTCAGCGCAAACCATATACTTATGGGGTTGCCCATAAGGCACAGTATTAACCTCCCATACCTGGACAATATAATCAGCCCGCTTAATGACGGATTCCACGGTCAGATTGTTCTGCAGCGTTTTGTCACTCCTATAAACACCATACGCCGTATAGCGGTTCTGGTTCCCGGTCCAGTACTCCAGAACGATGCCTTTGAAAAATGCATGGAAAGCATCTATCGCATCACAATGGCAATAGGATGTACGACAGAGTTTTACGGCAAAGACCAGCCAATATCCGCAGTTCGCGGGACAGGACTCAACTTCTCAAGCGGAAGGGTATCATATAACGAGGTCAGTGAAACCGCTGATATGCACTGGGTCATAAGCGGACTGAATAAAGACCATCTGCTTATGATTGTAGGCACGCGTGACAGCGAGACTCATGCCGGGCGTTCATTCCGTCACCTCTATGAGCGTATCCATATGCCCGAGACCGATTTCTCCACCATGCTCCTGTTCCCCGAAACCAAGACCGTCAAGGGAAAAGAGGAAGCCACGCTCCGCACGGAACGTGACTTCCTAAAGATGCTGAGAATGTAATCTCAACCCTGTTTTATCATTTGAAAATCAATTGTGCAAACTTGTAAAGACCGTACTTCCATACTACAAAGTTGTGCTCACCGTCAGGGTACTGGATCAGCGTGCAGGGAATTCCGTTCTCGTCGCAGAAAGCCTTGAGCTGGGTGCTGTTACCAATAAGACCGTCACGGCTGCCGCATACCATCCACAAAAGCTTGTTTTCCTTCTTGGTCTTCTCAACGTCAGGAATCAGTTGAGCAGCACGCTGTGTGTTGGGAGCTGATGAGAAACCACCTACGTATGCAAACTTGTCCATGTTGGCAAGACCGAAATTCAGAGACTGGCCTCCACCCATCGACAAACCGGCAATTGCCGTATGCATCTTATCAGTATATGTGCTGAAATGACTGTTGATGTAAGGCATAAGACTACCGATAAGATCCTTGTCAAATACGCCAAAAGCGGCAGCTGAACCCATACCGCCTGAACGTGAGTCATTCTGTGCAGCACGTCCGTTAGGCATCACTACAATCATATCGGCCACTTTACCATCAGCATAAAGGTTATCCATGATGATATTGGGAACACCGCCATCATTCATCCATTCCCACTCGTCTCCACCTATTCCGTGAAGCAGATAAAGAACGCTGTACTTCTTATTGGGATCATACTTGGGAGGAAGATATACATTGGCCTTACGGGTAGTTCCCACAGATTCTGACTTGTACTCGATAAGTTGTACTGTACCGTGAGCGATTCCTGTACGCTCCTTATCAAAACCATCGGGAGCCGCCACATATTCATCAAACTTAACGTTGGTCTGCTGCTGACCGCCAAAACCGCCAAAACCGCCTCCCCTTGTGAAATTGGGTTCCTGTGCACCGGCACCTGCTGCTGCAAGAGCCAATACTACTGTAAACAAAACTTTCTTCATTTTTAGATATAATTGGTTAATAGTCATTCCATATAAATAGTGATAAAACTGCCTGAAGTTAAATTATCGGAAATAAGAATCGTAATGTCATTTTATGACAGTCAATGTCTTGAAGACATTTAGTAGTTTCTTGCCGAAATAAAAAGGCAGGAAAACGAACGAAAACATAAGAACCGCCCCTACTCGTGAATACCCCAACACATCTCTATATATACTGATGTTGTAATGTATCAGTGACAGTTTGTCCCTTGAAACAGACCCTTTCCGCATTCTGTATACGGCAAGCGGCTCCTTGATTCCATATGCCACACGGCAACGGCGCAGGAGTTCTATGTTAAGCCCCCAATCCTGACGTTTCCTGATGACCGGCATATAGGCATCCCCCGTCACTTTGCGGTCATACATCATGGTCAGGAAGCCAATAGCATTATCACAGACAATGCGCCAGTACCTGATCTTGGACTTGCACTTGACCATTCCCGTGATGCGGTCTTCGGCATCACACGTAAGATAACTTGAATAAACCACTCCGCAACCGGTTTTCCTCATGAGGGCCAGCTGTCTCTCCAGTTTGTCCGGCATCCATGTGTCATCACTGTCCAAGAAAGCTATGTATTGGCCTTCTGAATGCTTAATGGAATTATTACGGGCAACTCCGGGCCCTCCGTTGCTCTCAAGTCTGAGAAGGTGTATCCTGGAATCCCTGGCAGCGTATGATTCAACTATAGCCGGTCCATTATCTGTGGAACAGTCATCAGTAATGACCAGTTCCCAATTGGTGTATGTCTGAGCCAAAACAGACTCTATCGCCTTGGCGATATAGTCCCCCGATTCATACAATGTTGTTATTATGGAAACAAGACAATCAGTCATCACTCTGCAAAGATACAACCTTTTTCATATCAACTCTCCAAATATGAAGATATTGCATCCGGAGAAAAGATAAGTTTTCCACAGGTATATCTCCTGATGTCACTAAAGGGATATTTCACTTGGGAAGCTCAATCTTGAGGCCTGTCTCAAGCAGAAAAGCATCGGTATAGAAATCCATAAGGCCGCCAAGTGATGTGAATGTCATCTCCCCGAACACTATCCTGCCTGCAAGATTGAACAGGTCAACTCTTACAACAGGGAAAGGAGCAGCCAGTCTCTCAGCGTTTTCAAGCATAAGCTTCAGGTTCTCAGGTCTTGGAATCAGACCATCACGCATATAGTGTGAATTGAAAACCGAATATTCAGGATGGGCGTTCCAACCAGAATCGTATGTCATGACCTTTGTACTATGGGCAGTACGGCTTGTACATGCCCATATATAGTATGCCTTGCCATTGAAGCACCATATCTTGTAGTCAATAAGTGAAGATGAATATCTTGCGGATTCCGGATCATTTTCAATAAGTTCTTCAACAACCACTCTCGGCTTGATTCTTGAATAATGAGGATTACCCTCGGACAATCCGTAGGTCTCATTTAATGTGGCTGCCACCCTTCTCCTGATTCCTTCGAGATCGGCTGTCTTTTTGTCACGGACCAGAATGGCATCGCCGGAACCATGTGTGGTCTTGATTATGAACTTATCAGGCAGGTCGTTGAATTCAATCTCGGCTGCACTGTCCCAGACTCCATACAATCTGTTCAGGATATGCCCAAGACCACATTCTTCAACATACTCCCGGACAGCGTACTTGTCAGTGAGCCTTGTCCATTCAGAAGTATCAGTCCTCAGTGACAGATACTGTATCTTCTCATTAAGGTTCCTTGGATTGTCCAGATTAAGTTTTTTATGAAAACGAAGCCGATAACGAATCCTGGTAATAAGCTCAGGATGTTTACGGCCTATCCGAGCGGCCATTCTTTTAACTATGATCTTCAGTGTCCCCATATCATCTCAAGACTTCTTCCCCTTCATACCCAAGTCCTCAATAAGTTTCCCATTGAGAACCTTACTTACATCATACAAACTGCTTCTCTGCAGAGCACAAGTCCGCATAGGCTCCAGAATCCTCCTATCCTCAATGACAACCTTCATTTTTTGAGTAAGAGCTGCATTGTCACCCACCGGGAAAAGCATTCCGCAGCGTCCCTGACCGATTATTTCCTCTGCATATGGCCAGTCAGATGCAATCACCGGCAAGGCGGCAATCGCAGCATCGGCTATCACTCCCGGGAAACCTTCCGTTGGATGCATTGTAGGAAACAGCATAGCATCATATCCTTCCAATGTAATGAAGCCTTCAGCATCATTCAAGAGGAGAAAACCTTTATAGCTGACGTTTGGAAGAGCATTGATGTCTTTGATAAACCGTTCTTCCACATCGGCATCCATCCTTCCGTAGAAATCAACTTCATAGAGAGATTCCATCCCCATTGAATTCAAGGTTTTGACGGACTCCAGTATATGAAAAATACCTTTCAGTTCTGTAAGTCGGGAAAGGAATACGAATCTGACCCTGCCCTGATGACTAACTTTAAGGTCCGGAACATGGTAAACCGGTTTGAAGTTATAGAGCCTGTATGTGTTGTCAATACCTACATCGTGGTATAGTTCACGAACTTTGTCCGCCTCCACTACTATCCGTTCCAGCTTGAGAAAAGGATCTGCACTGTATATACCATCCCTAATTTTTACAGGTGTGTATCCACCTATCATAAAGTAGTATATCCTGCTCTTAAGATGCAAAGAGGTGGTCAGACGAATCAATCTGTATGCGCTTACATTCGATGTGGAGATGACTATATTGTCAAAACGGCGGAAAAGCAAATTCCAGAGCACGTTCAACAGTATGAAGGGATTCCTTTTCCATTTCTGGGTGTCAACATATGAGACGTCATGCAACTCCTTTCGGAAAAAATCCAGCAGGAATCGGTTTTTCACAGCGTCACCGGCCTGAGGGATGTTGGGATAATCCAAAGCACCTATAAAGAAAAGACGTTGACTCATTCCATACTATTGTTGCACAACAACAAAGTTACTCATTTTCCTCTTACAAAAAGTCTGTATTTCCAAAATAATGATAAGGTATAGACAAGAGAGCTGAGTATTACTGTAATAATTGCACCGTTTATACTATATTGCCATACAAGAAAGAGTGAACCCAGTATCTTTACAGCGCCACAGGTAAAACTACTGTTCCTTATGCTTACTCCCTGACCGTGCGAACCCAGGTAGCGGTTTATCATATCCCCCACTCCATGTATGCTGAATCCTACAGCAAGCCATGATGCGTATGTAGCCACTATCCCATATGACTCATTGTATAAGCTTATAACAGGGTGAACCAGCAGGACAAAGCCCAGACATGATATTACGGTAAGTATCACGGTTGTGAAAAAGACTTTACCGGGGATATGGTCTTCGTGCACAAAACTTTTGAAATAAGCTGTACCTACTATACCGGGAAGATATGAGAGCGGCTGAGCAAATGATAGGGCCAGAGTGTAGAATCCCACCTGGGAGTTGTCATCATTGAAAATACCGAGGGTTACACCAGCCAGGTAGTTGGTGGCCACCATAGCCAAAGAGCCCCAATAGAGATGAATGCCATATTCACGGTTCTCCTCACGGATAGCCTTAAACACTGGCCTTAAGTTAACGAATGACGGCTTTGTAGAGGCTATCAGTAAGAATAGCACCAGCGAGCATATACCCCAATGTAAAAGGAGCACTGACTTGCTGTCTGCTCCGTAATGCTTGAACAACAGATAAGCCACTGGTATGTAGCACATGACCGGCAGTATTCGTGCCATAGAAAGGCGTCCTATATGGTTGTCACCCTGTGCGGTGGTATTCATATAGTTGGTCAAGAGAGGATAGAAGCATACCGGAAGCGAGCAGAAGAACAACATCCTGAGCTGTGGGTTACCGGCGTGGAACAGACCAGCTATAAGCGTGACCGCCATTAGCATGAACATGGCCAGTCCGAGGAACGCCACAAGCGCTCCCCTTATCCTTGCACTCTTCTCACGGTCATCAGACATGGCAAGGAGGCGGCTTCCAGACATGAACCAACCGAACAGTACCAACCATGATACCAGTTGTATTATGTTCAAGACATATTTTACATCACCATATTCATCGGGTGACAGGAAGTCAGTATTGATCTTTGATGCCACAAAGTTTAGTATGGCGCCAAAAAATGTCGCCACATAAAGCATCATGACCTGTTTCCTTCCCTTAGACATAGCAATCAGAATTGATCAAAGAATGTTCCGTCTATTACAAGTTCCCTGAAATAGTGGTAGTCAACACCATCCTTATGACGGGCGTCATACATGAGTCTGCGTACCAGAAGTGTTGCATTCCTGCTGTTAAGACCATCCCGCATGAAATATTTGCGGCAGCGGCGGCGACTCAACAGACGAACCATAGCAGTGTTAAGACGGCTGTAATAGGACCTTACCACAATAAAACGGCTAAGATAGTAAATATAGTCACGTCCCAGCTTGGCTCTGGAAGACATCTTTTTAGCCGATGAGCCGACTTTATGGTATATAACACTGTCCGGCAGTATGACCATATTCTCACCCTGCATCTTCATCCTGTGGGCAAACTCGAAGTCTTCCTCACCGAAAAAGAACCTCTCGGTAAGAAGTTTGCCGCGTGAATCCAGCAGCGAGGCATCAGCGAATAAGGCACAACCCGACATGAAAGAGACATGGACCGGTCTGGAAAGATTGAGTTCACTACGGCTAAGATCTTTGAAGAAAGCCTTGCGCGAGCCGAACACAAGCCGTCCGCCGCATGACCATATCCTATCATGGTCATACCAGTAGCAGATTAGCGGCCCCAGTATTTTGGTTCCGGGGTTTTCATTGCGGTAGTTCTGTATGCGCATAAGGAAATCAGGCTCTACCACAGTATCATTGTTGAGTAGCATGTAAGAGTCAGGGTTGAATGCCGATGCATAACTGATTGCCCTGTTGTTTCCGGCAGCGAACCCCCAGTTCTTCTCCAGGTCTATGACATGAACCTTTATGGACAGACTAGATGCATACTTGCGGATACGCTCCAGACTGTCATCAATCGAACCGTTGTCTGCAACCACCACAAAGAACCTGCCTTCTGCACGGTCAAGAGACTCAAGGCAGTCTATCGTATCGGTGGCACCGTTCCAGTTTATGAGTATTACTGCTGTCATAGTCAAAATATTATGGCAAAGTCACGCAGATTCTCCACATAGCTCTCCCTGACATTGTCAACCTGAGGGTTAAAAACTGAATGATAGGGAACGAATATGCAGTAGGCACGTGTTCCCGGATAGATATCGGAGGTGTCCTTGAAATAATACCTGAGATAGTTGAAACCAAGGACAACAACGACACACATGGCAATGATGGATGTGACATGCCTCTCTCTCCAATTCACCTCCGAGAGTATGTCATAGATGGTATCCACAAACATAACCACAAAGAACGGGGCCATGTAATTCAGGAAACGTCCCGCCACACCAAGATATGACGAGAGACCGTAGAATACAACCATGAGTGATACTATCGGCATGAAATCATATTCGTCCTCAAGCCGGTTACGCTCCCTGAGCCAAACTATTCCCAATACAGGCAGATACCTGAACAGTTCAAAGAGCTTGCCCACAATGTTTTTCATGTCATTCTCAAAATAGTTCTCAATGACTGTTTCTAATTGTTCATCGAGAGAGAGCAAGCCAACTATTAGAGACGGTATGTTCACAACCATAGTAAGGAGGACCACTGCGCCCAGTATGAACACCTGTAATTTCCAGTTGGGACGCCTGAACACCAGCTGAAGCAGCGGAAAAAAAAGCATGACCGCAGCTGAGTAGTGTATGAAAAGCGCCACAATACACATCAGATAGTAACGCAGGTATTTCTTTTCAAGCAGAAAATCTGTGCACCAAAGCAGCAGACTTATGCAGAGGACCTCTCTGAGCACCTCAAAGTTGAAATAGCACCAGTAACCTACATACCATACCAGTATGGCTGAAAAATAGTATCTGGGGCAGTATTTCCTAAAGAAATGGAAAAAAGAGAGGTTTACTATCAATGCGTGAAATATCTGAAAACATATAAAGCTGTCACTTATGGAACGCGCCACAGAGGCTATGATATACCACAGTGGGTTGTATCGGGCCGTCTCAAAGTCAAAATAGGCAAGTTCATCAAGTTTTGGGTACATGCTATATTCGGCCATGTAAACAAGGGTATCGCCCCCCACCCTGTAACGAAGACCCGCTACAAGTACCAACAGTATTACTAATGTCCAATACCACAAATCCTCTCCTCCCTTTTTTGCAAGAAAGTCATACCTAATGAGAGGTATAAGAAAAAACAGGAAAAGCAGTATATATATCATCTGCGGTCAACAGGCTTTGAGCTTCCTGAACACAGCTGTAATAGGCTCCTTAAGCAGGACCCAGCCGACTGAAACCAAGAAACCAAGTACGGTATAAATGGCCAATAGAAAAAGACGCCTGATTGATGATGGCAGAGGCGGAACGGCAGCAGGCTTGATTATGGTGAACACCGGAGTGTTAAGCTGAAGTTTTGCCTGTGAGAGGAGCAACTGCTGAGCCCACTGAGAATACAGAGTGTTCTTAAGGTCCTTTTCATCTTCAAGGCGCTGTCTCTCTATCTGAACACGTTCTAGTGTGATATTACGGTTATGGTCCACGAAATCAGCATATTCAGCCTGTGCCTTCTCATATTCCTTCTTAGACTCTTCATAGAGTTTATACATATATTCACAATCCTTCTGTGCCTTTCTTGTCCTGTAATCGACAACCTTTGTCTCCAGTTCAGATTCTATATAATGTACCATGAGTGCTGCCACCTCAGGATCACTATCCTTAAAAGAAAGTGTTATCACCTCTGTCTTCTTGTCAACAAATACGCTTATCTTGTTTTTAAGGCTCTCTATCTGCTGAATCTGTTGCTCAGACAAACGATACGGATCAAAAATGTCAGGACTACCAGTGACTATTTTCTTGCCTATCAAAGACTGAACAGCCTTTTTAACAAGCCTTTTGGGAGTCTTAATGACCGTGGTAAACCAATATCTGCGCTGAATTTTAGCTTGATAATAAGCATATGTAGTATCAATGATGCCGTCCTTTGTGGTCACACTCACTCTTTTCTCAATAAGAGATGTAAGAAATGGAAGCGAGTTGATAATATCTGGATACAACAGCGGATAAATTGCCTCCGATGAGGTACTGAAATCAAGCCCCACCATAGATGCAAGAGAATTAATATTGCCTGAAAGAGCTGTTGACTCTGCACTCTCAGGCGACACCATGACCTCAGCGGTGTACTGTTTTACAGATGTAAAGGCCAGGATGGAACCGACGACAAACGATACAGCCGTGATAATCAGAATGAACTTCTTCCTTTTAAGGATACGGGAAAATAACTCAATAATATCCTGTTCCTTTACAATAGGTTTCTTTTCTATTTCCATTGATTATTTCAAAAGGTTGATAAGGGCAAGCACCACTGTGGCCAAAGATGCCGATGTAGAGCTCATGCTGAGTATTTCAGTTGTGGTCATACCCTCGCGCTTTTCCTTCATTGGCACGATGATTTCACAACCTGGTTGAATAAGTCTGGACGAAGCCTTGCGCCCCTTTGCCACGGAACCGTTCATATAGACCACATAGCATTTGTTCTTCATGGCCTTCTGGGAAAATCCACCGGCCTTGTCAATATAATACATCAGGTTCTTACCTTTAATATATGGAGTGGTGTTAGAGAACATCACCTCTCCGTTTATCTTGACGGTGTTGGTGAACGGGGGAATAATTATGCGGTCTCCGTCACGCAGAACGATATCGGCCTCACTGCCTGGTTTTTCAACAGCTGACTGAAGATTTATACCCACATCAAAAGTAGTGGATTCCATCAGTTTCTCAAGTGTCTTCGCAAGAGCTATGGAATCGTTGGCCGATAGAGTCTCGACTGTCTTACGCATCCTGACTCTCTCCTCGTCAGTCATCCTGCGCTCCAGACGGGCACCTGCAGGATAAGCCTGATTACTGAACATTCCCGCACGGGTAATAATATCACTGAGACGCTCATCGTTGGTAGACAGTGAATAGTAGCCTGGGAAAACGACCTCACCCTCCACAATAACACGCCTGTTCAAGGCGTATCCGGGACTGCGGCGCACATATACCTCATCAAAAGGCTGAAGCCTGAAGTCATTGTCAATAATCGAGAGGTTCTCATCTATAGTGAATGTTAATGTTTCGGACAAATCATCACTCTTTTCGGTGGCGTTCTTGTCACTCTTGCGTCGAACCACATCCACCTTGGAAATTGAAGCCGTCTCTTTCAGACCGCCAGCCTGAAGGATAAGGTCCTCTATGGCCGTATTGTCTGCATACCGGTATTCTCCGGGGAAAAGGATCTCGCCATATATACTTACGGTCTTGACCTCACCTATGTCGAATAGACTAGGAATGAACAGAACATCATTGTTCCTTAGAGAAATATCAGCGACAGTACCGTTTGTCAGTCCCTTCAGGTCTATGGACAGATTATCCAGTGTCTTGTCCGGATTGGTACGGCTCAACAGGGCCCTTGTAGGGAAAGCCTCCTCGCGAAGACCACCTGCGGCCACAATCAGGTCAAGCACAGTGGATATGCCGGAACCTATCTGGAACTGTCCGGGACGGAATACGGCACCCCTGACCTCAACCATGTTAGAGAATGTGGTCTGGATAGAATCCACATAGAGGGAGTCACCGTCGGCAAGAAGGAAGTTGGCCTGCTGCTCCTTAGTCAGCGTGTAAATCTCACGCTGGTATTCCCCCATACGGATGAGACGTATATCCTTCTTGTATGCATCGGATTCCAGTCCACCAGCATATTCAAGCAATGTGGAGACACTCTCCCCGCTCTTCATCTCGTAGAACATAGGGCGGCGTACACGGCCGCTTATATTCACAAGCATTGAGTGGGACGATACCATAATGACATCATTGTCATCCAGCCTTATGTCATCCTTAAGCATTCCGTTCTGGAGATAATCGTAAAGATCCACCTTGGTTATCACCCTGTTGTTACGGTATAGCCTGATGTCACGAAGGGAGCCAATCTCAGTCACGCCGCCAGCCACGTACAAAGCATTGAAAATGGTGGCGAATGATGAAATCACATACGTACCGGGGTTCTCCACCTCACCAAGCACATTCACCTGTATGGAACGAGCCTGTCCAAGAGAAAGCTTGATGTTGGAGCTTGCATTGTCCTTGTCAAGTCCGGAATATATCTGGCTCAATTCTTTCTTAATATATCTGTCAGCAGCCTGCACTGTCAAGCCGTTCAGATATACAGGTCCAATACCCTCCACAATGATATTACCATCCGGTGATATGACTTCACGTATTGTATTCTGCGACTCACCCCACACATCTATTATAACCTCATCACCAGGTCCGAGACGATAGTTCTGGGGTGTCGGCAGATTCATGCTCGGCTCAAACGAAAGATTCTTGTTGCTGAACACATTGTGACCATATATCTCTTTTTTATATGGGAAAAACTGCTGTCTCAGCAACTCTAAGGAATCAGTAAAGAGGAACATGGACTCGTCACGCATCTGCTGGAGGCGTTCTGCCTCAGTAAGGCTGTTCTTTCCGTTATTGTCCTGTACAAGATTTAGAGTCTGTTGACTGGTTCTGGTTCTCTGAACATTTGAATTAGTCGATGTAACCGTATTGCCGAGTACACCTGTAGCCTGCTGTTTCTCGAACTTGTCACGCATCTGCTGAAGCTGGCGGACAGTGACACCCCTGCGGCTCAGGTTGTATACTATCTGCTCCTGGGATATTCCTTTCTCCTGCTGCTCAAGAACATACTGGATAATTCTGTCTTCGGACATCTGTGCCCATGATGATACCGATACGGCAGTCATGAGCAAAACCAATAGAAGTGATTTTCTCATAAACGAAAGGGGAATTAGAATTTCTTTCCGCTGAACACTGAAAAAGCGGTATTGAAAATAATCTTCAGATCCAATAACAGTGAGCGGTTATCCAAATAGTCAAGGTCATACTCAAGTCTCTTGAGCATCTTGTCCATAGTATCTGTATAACCATTGTAGATTGTAGCGTAAGATGTGACCCCGGGACGCATCAGGTAGATGTAACGGTAGTCATCAGTCTCACGGTTGATCTGGTCTATGAAATATTGTCTTTCCGGCCTTGGCCCCACGAAAGACATGTCACCCTTTAGAACATTCAAAAGCTGCGGCAGTTCATCAAGATGATGCGAACGGAGAAAACGTCCGAAAGGGGTGAGAAATTTGTTGCGTTCCACTTCAAGACGGGGAATTCCGTCATCCTCGGCATCCGTCCTCATAGTCCTGAATTTATAAATGATGAAGGGTTTGCCTTTATATCCGATGCGTTCCTGCCTGAAAATCACCGGACCTTTACTGAAGAGCAGTACAACGGAAAAAATAATCAGGAGAGGTGAAAAGATGATGAGTCCGATTATAGAAAAGAGAATGTCGAAACCCCTCTTGATGGCAAGTTGGAATCCATCCATCGCATCGTAATGCTCCAATTTTCTGAGGGGAGCGGAGTATCTGTTTATATTATAATTCAACATTTTGTCTGACTTTAAAGTACTAACGCCACGCGCGTACTTATATTGTGTCAATATCCAAAAATCAAAAAAATGCAGTCTATTTCACCCAAAAACACTACTTTTGCAGCTCATAAAAAGCATTCCGCTGATTACGGGTGCAAAGGTAGTGATAAACGTTAAGATATCCTATATAATTATGAAAGCATTTGTTTTTCCGGGCCAAGGCGCCCAATTCCCCGGTATGGGAAAAGACCTGTACGAGCAAAACAGTCTGGTAAGAAATCTGTTCGATAAGGCAGATTCCATACTCGGCTTCAATATTACCGGAATAATGTTCAACGGCAGCGAGGAGGACCTACGCCGTACTGACATAACTCAGCCTGCAGTATTCATTCATTCCGTAGCTGTTGCGGAATCACTTGGAAACGATTTCCAGCCAGACATGGTGGCAGGTCATTCTCTGGGTGAGTTTTCTGCGCTCGTGGCTTCCGGTGCCCTATCATTTGAAAGCGGTCTGAAACTGGTTGCCAAAAGAGCAAATGCCATGCAGAAATGTTGCGAGATGATGCCGGGGACAATGGCGGCAATCATCGGACTGGCTGATGAAAAGATAGAAGAGATTTGCTCACAACTCAACGAACAAGGGCTTGTGGTGGTTCCAGCTAATTACAACAGTCCCGGACAGGTGGTTATCTCCGGCTCCAAGGATGCAATCACCAGTGCATGCCCCCTTATGCAGGAGGCTGGTGCAAAGCGTGCACTTCCACTCACCGTTGGCGGTGCTTTCCACTCACCTCTCATGACACCAGCAAAGGATGAACTGGAGAAAGCCATCAGCGAGACTCCTTTCAACAAGCCTGTTTGCCCTATCTATCAGAATGTTGATGCAAAACCACACACTGATCCAGAGGAAATACGCAGGAATCTTGTAACCCAGCTCAACTCACCGGTCCGCTGGACACAGAGTGTGCTGAACATGATTGCCGATGGTGCGACAGAATTCACGGAATGTGGTCCCGGCACTGTCCTCACAAACCTTATCAAGAGAATCCAGAAATAAAAAATATTTCATAAAGAACGGTCTTTTCTGCATGATTTGACCGTTTTTTTTTCCTGGAAACAAGATGGACAAGAAAATTATCTATCAGGTTTTTACCAGAGTATGTTGTAATGAGACCCAGAATCCTGTTCCGGATGGTTCAATACACCGGAACGGATGTGGCAAGATGAACGGTTACACCTCTGAAGTGTTAAAGGGAATCAGGGAGACGGGCGTCACCCATATCTGGTTTACCGGCCTTTTAGCTCATGCTTCACGTAGTTCATACAGCAAATTCGGAATCCCGGAATCCCATCACTCCACAGTCAAAGGTGAGGCTGGTTCCCCATACGCTATACGTGATTATTATGATATAGATCCGGATCTGGCCGAATCAGTTCCTGACAGGATGCAGGAGTTTATGCAGCTTGTACAAAGAGTCCACGAGGCAGGTATGAAAATCATCATGGATTTCGTTCCCAATCATGTGGCCCGGGAATACTGTTCAGTGTCACATCCGGAAGGAGTTGCCGACCTGGGAGAAAACGATGATCCCGGCCTGTCGTTCAGCCCGGGAAATAATTTTTATTACATAACCGGACAACAGCTCTCAGGAGAGATTGACTGGGGGGATTATTCCGAATTTCCAGCCAAGGCTACAGGCAATGACAGGTTTTCATCAACTCCATCAAAATCAGATTGGTATGAGACTGTAAAACTGAATTATGGAGTCGATTACCAAGGAGGTGGCACAACTTACTTCAATCCCATTCCGGACACATGGTTCAAGATGCGCGACATACTTCTTTTCTGGGCATCAAAAAAAATAGATGCTTATCGTTGCGATATGGCCGAAATGGTCCCTGCAGATTTTTGGCATTGGGTCATACGTTCAGTCAAGGAAAGATTTCCCGCAATAGAATTCATAGCCGAAATCTACAACCCTGGGTCCTACTCCCAATACATCAAATTCGGTGGATTCAACTATATATATGATAAGGTGGGTCTTTACGATACGCTTCGGGCTGTCACCGTCGGCCGCCAGTCCGCCACGGACATCACCCGTTGCTGGCAAAATAACGGCGAAAACGGAAGCCACATGCTTCACTTCATGGAAAACCATGACGAACAGCGCATCGCATCGGATTTCTTTGCGGGGAACGCCCTTAAGGGACGTGCTCCCATGATTGTTTCGGCACTCATAGACAGCTGCCCTGTTATGGTATATGCCGGTCAGGAAATCGGAGAGCCGGGAATGGACAGCGAGGGATTCAGCGGATTGGACGGAAGAACCACCATATTCGATTACTGGGCGCCGGACAAACTTCGCCGCCTCTATAACTATGGACATTGGAATGACCAGTTGCTGACAAAGGAAGAGATAGAACTCCGACGTTTCTACACCTCTCTTTTGAATATATGCATATCTGAAAAAGCCATATCCGATGGCAGATTCTTCGACCTGATGTATGTGAATCCGTATTCTGAAGAGTTCAATCCACATCAACAATACGCATTTCTGCGCAGTGACGACAATTGTTCCCTTCTCGTTGTGGTGAATTTCAGTGACAAACCACGACTATCAGCCGTTAAGATTCCCCAACATGCATTTGATTACATGGGGCTCAAGGAGAAAAAAGGATGTCATTTCTCGGACCTTCTTTCCAATCAGACAATGAAGGCCGACCTTTATGCCGACCTTCCTATCAGATTAATTGTCCCTGCCCTCTCGGGTGTAGTTCTCAAGTGGACTATCTGACAATGTATTTTTTACCGTTACGTATCACTATTCCGCCGGGCAACCAATAATCGACGTATGAGGGTTTGCTGTCATTTTCTTTGACTGATTCCACACCGGCCACATATCCGTTCTTACCGTAGTAGCCGGTTATGATGGCATCTTTCAGTCCCGGCTGACTCCATTCGGGTACACTGCGGGACTCTTTGTCAGAAAGCCCCATCCAATAGAATGTCGCTATCTTTTTCTTCTTGGCCTGCGCCACGAAATATTTACAATAATCCATAAACTGCTCATATCTGGGATCAGTCTGCACATCCATCTCATCACTGTCAAGCGTACCCCATTCACCTATTATTACAGGAATACCCTTACCCCAAATGAATCTTTCACGATATTCATTCAGCATATCATTGGCTTTAGTCTTGGCGGAGCCCAAATTATCCAAATAGATATAATAATGCAACTCCAAAATCAGATGATTGTGATCCGGGTCATCGGGATCATCAGGTAACTTAAGCCTGGTAAACGGTTCCATTGAATGTTCACCGCTTCCGGAACAGCTGCTTGCAGCATAATCGTTTATAATAAGGTTCCGACTCCTGTTATTACCACCAGTTGCACGTACAGCATTAACAAAAGACTGGGCAAATCCGTTTACTGCATCATAAGCGGATTCCGCCACTTTCCTGTCATATCCTCCGTCTAGTTTTGATGAAGGATAGTTCCAAGAACCATATCTGTCAAGGATTTCATTGTAAGACTCAAACAGAAGCAGACTGTCATAGTCACGAAACTCCTCGGCTATCTGTGTCCAAAGTGACTCATATCGTGCTTTTGTGGCTTCATAGTCTCTCATGTCAGCAACAACCCACGCCGTGGAATGACTACCGGTATCATGATGCACATTCACAATACAGTACATCCCTTGACTAACGACATAATCCACCACTTCATGTACGCGTTTCATCCATGCGGCATCAACCTTGTCACCTATAGGATTCTTTGTCTTGTTCCAGATCAGAGAATTCGGATTTGTCTTGAGACCCATGTGAGGATACCAAGTGACAGGGACACGGATGGCATTGAAACCAGCCTCCTTCATCATTGCAAACAGTTCAGGTTTTGTAACAGGCTGTCCCCATGCAGTTTCATAATCCGATGGAGTCCGGCTTCGCCATCTTTCAATCCACATATTTGCCGTATCGTTAGAATTAGCATCCAGAGTATTACCCAGATTCCAACCTACACGCATATTGACAACTGCATCCGATGCTTTTTCAAACTCCTGAGCCTGCATCAATTGGACAGAAAATGTCGACAGACATAAAATCAATATCAATGACTTTTTCATAACAAATCATTTTTATGCAAAAATAAGTCATTAATCGTAAATAACAAAGGAATGCTGAAAATGCAAAATCCAGCCATTATTATAAACTACCACATGAAAAATGTGTACCTTTAACGGGCCGGAAGCAATCCAGTAACACCCAGAACGTATTATATTGACGCTTTACACTTGATGTATGATATCCAGAATCAAGATATTATTTTTGATAACCGCGACTATTCCGTTTGCACGGTGTCCAGCCCAAAAAGATACAGTCTATTATAACTATACCATTGATGAAGTTACACTGACTGAACACCGTAACGTATCAGCAATATCCGGCACTATGGTGCAGGGCATCAGAATCGATTCAAAAAAGATGGAGACCTACCCCAAATTGTTCGGTTACACGGATCCCATGCAATATATCCAGTCCCTTCCCGGCGTATCCACCATCAACGGGTGCGAGAGTGGAATGCATGTTCAGGGTGGTGAGACATCACATAACCTCATAATGTTATCTGATGTCCCAGTCTATAGTGTAACACATCTGTTAGGACTCTTCTCCATTTTCAATCAAGACCATGTCCCTCAGGTCAGGTTCAGCACATCCACATACTCACCCTTTCTGGCAGCACAACTCTCTCTTGACCATGCTGACACAATCCCTGACCATCTGTCCGGTGTTGGAATGCTGGGAATCATATCAGCCCAAGGCAGTTTTAACGCACCATTAAGTAGCAAAACTTCAGTCACTTTGTCTGCCCGTCGTACATTCATGAATGCAGTCTATGGTGACCTGCTTATGTATGACGATAATCCCGTCACCTTCGGATTTACTGACCTGAATTTTACACTGCTCCATCAGCTTAACCGACATAACAAGCTGGATTTGAACATGTTCTACAGTTTTGATGAAGGTAGTACCAAATATGGTAAGAACAAGATGAGCGTATCAGGTGCATGGGATAATGGTTTTGCATCATTACGATGGAGGCATAATTCGCCTCGTCTTCGTGCATCCACATCGGCATTTGTAACAGGACGTTCACTTGAATCCACCATCTTGCAGAATAACGTTAATGGCAAACTGAAATCAAATCTGATCCAATACAGCATCAAGACTGATGTCCAGCTACCGCTGAGATTCCGCATCCTGGCTGATGCCTCGTATTACTCAATCCTACCGCAATGCCCTGAAATAAGTCTCAACAAACCTGAATCTTCCGCCCAAGAAACACAGCAGGTGTTTCAGGTAGATGCCATCATAAACCGGACTTTCCGTTCAGAAGGCCTCAGCATCACCCCGACTCTACTCATTACCGGCTATAACGAACTTGACCGTTACAAGGGCTTTAATGCTGACCCCGCCTTCACTCTTGAGTATGACATGTATCGTCACGGTAATATAACCTTTGAGTCCGGAGTCAAGCACCAGTACCTGGCACAGACCGGCATGACCAACATAGGACTTCCCATAGAGTTCTATGTGGCATCGGGACACTACTTCAAGCCACAAAACTCACTTTTCGCCACACTTTCCTATGACCTGCAGTTCCTCAACGGCAAGTACGCATTAACTCTCCAGGCTTATGGAAAAAGGCTCTGGAACCAGATTGAATATACAGGCTTTTTCTATGATATCATGTCATACCCCTACCGTCTTGAGGACAACATCCTGATTTGTTCCGGCTATAATTACGGAGCCAGCCTTATGCTTACCAAACAGGCCGGCAGTTTTACAGGATGGCTGAGCTATTCTTACAACCAATCCATACGTGAGGGTGACGGAATCAATTACCCTAAGCTCTTTCACTCATCACATGAACGCAGACATGAGTTAAATGCCGTTATCTCATACAAAGCCGGACGGTTTGACATGGGTGGAATGTTTCTCCTTGCATCAGGAATACCCTACACTCCCGCCAAAAACCTTTACATAGTATCAAACACAGTAATAATCTATTACGATGAGTATAATTCATCTTATCTGCCACCAATGACACGTCTTGACCTATCAGTCACCTATAACCTCAAGAATCATGGAAAATACACTCACGGAATAAATCTCTCTTTATTTAACGCATGCGGTTTCCCAAACAAACTCATGGGATATCTTAACCTTAACACTGAAAAGCAGACGGTGAAATACGATTACGCACAATTCATCGTACCAGTAATTCCTTCCATAAGCTACTTTTACCGGTTCTGATATGAAACGCCATAAATACATATTATCCCTTCTCCTGTTTTTCAGCAGCTGTATCAAATACACACCTAGTCAGGACCAGCTTGTAGTGGAAGGTTGGATTGAGAACGATGAATCTCCAATTGTATTCGTCTCATCATCTGTTACCAACACATTTTCAGAGCAGACCCTTCAGGATTTTATCAGTCATATAGCTTTCAACGCGAAAGTCACCGTAACACATCAAGGAACTCAATACAAACTGCAGCCACACTTCACTGACAAGTTTTTTATGGGAATGTATTATACAAATCCCGATCTCAAAGGTAAGATAGGCGGCACATACCAGCTCGATGTTCAATGGAATGGCATGCATGCCTCAGGCATCACAACCATAAACGAGCCAGGAAAGCTGGATTCAATAGTTGTAGAGTGTATAACAGATTCAGATACACTCTGCTCCATCAAAGTTCATGTTGTCCCCACCCCGAATATGCATTCATTCTACAAATTCTTCAGCAAGGAAACAAATAGGGACTCAACATACATAGCCTCATCGGGTAGCCTCTATGACAGTGAGCTTGTCCGCCAGGATGAGATGATCGTCATAAACCGCGGCATAAGCAATCCGCTGGTTGACCAGACTCCCTATTATCACACAGGCAACACTGTCCGCATCAAGATGGCATCAATAGGATATGACTCCTATGAATACTGGAGCAAATATAATGAAGCACAACTCTTCAGCCCAGTAGTCATACTGCCCTATTCCAACAAAATGAAAGGAAATCTGGAAGGTGCCCTCGGTTATTGGTTTGGCTACGGCATAACAGAAGTGACAGTAAATTAAAATAATCCGGAGTGTAGCGACCAAGTCCCCTGTGTGGATTTAGGGGGTATAGACAAGGTTTAATACCATCAAGAGTTGGGATAGCTTACTTGAAGCTATCCCAACTCTTGATGGGTATGTCGTTGATGTCTACAGTGCAGAAGGCGTTGATGAACGAGCTGGCCAAGCGGGCGTTGGTAATCAGCGGAATGTTCAGGTCAATGGCGGCACGGCGGATCTTGTAACCGTTGGTAAGCTCATGCTGAGTGAGGTCCTTAGGTATATTCACCACCATATCTATCTCCTTCTTGTGCAGCATATCCAAAGCCTGCGGCTGCTGTCCCTCATCGCTGGGCCAATATACGCGGGTATTGGAAACACCGTTCTCCTCCAGGTACTTTGATGTACCACCTGTAGCATAGATATTGTATCCGTTACTGTTCAGCATCTTGGCTGCATCCAGCATACTTGCCTTCTGCTTGGCGGTACCGGTTGAGAGCAGGATGTTCTTCTTGGGGATGCGGTAACCTACAGACAGCATTGACTCCAGGATTGCGTAGCGCTGGTCATCACCCAGACAACCTACTTCACCGGTAGAAGCCATATCTACGCCCAAAACGGGATCGGCTTTCTGCAGACGATTGAACGAGAACTGTGATGCCTTGATACCAACGTAGTCGATATCGAACAAGCTCTTCTCGGGTGCCTCTACAGGTATGCCAAGCATGATCTTGGTTGCTATCTCAATAAGGTTGATCTTGAGAACCTTGCTTACGAACGGGAATGAACGTGAAGCACGTAGGTTACACTCAATAACCTTGATATCGTTCTCACGGGCCAGATACTGGATGTTGAACGGTCCGCTTATATGCAGCTCCTTGGCAATCTGACGGCTGATGCGCTTAATACGCTTTACAGTCTCCACATAGAGTTTCTGGGGCGGGAACTGGATGGTAGCGTCACCAGAATGCACGCCGGCAAACTCAATGTGCTCGCTGATGGCGTAGGCAATTATCTCACCGTCCTTGGCAACGGCATCCATCTCAACCTCCTTGGCGTTCTCGATGAATCGGCTAACTACAACCGGATGCTCCTTTGATACCTCGGCAGCCAACTGAAGGAATCTCTCCAGCTCTTCCTGGTTACTGCAGACGTTCATAGCAGCACCTGAGAGCACGTATGAAGGACGAACCAGTACGGGGAATCCCACCTTTTCAATGAACTTACCTATCTCCTTCATTGATGTAAGTTCACTCCACTCCGGCTGGTCAACACCGATGCGGTCAAGCATGGCTGAGAACTTCTCACGGTCCTCGGCATTATCGATATCCTTGGCGCTTGTACCTAAGATAGGCACGTTCATGGCGTCAAGCTTCATAGCCAGATTGTTGGGAATCTGTCCGCCGGTTGAAACAATCACACCGTAAGGATTCTCCAGCTCTATGATATCCATAACGCGTTCAAACGTGAGCTCGTCAAAGAACAGACGGTCTGTAACGTCGTAGTCGGTACTAACGGTCTCAGGGTTGCAGTTGATCACGATATTGCGGTAACCCTCCTTGCGGACAGTGTTCAAAGCCTGAACGCCGCACCAGTCAAACTCAACCGATGAACCTATGCGGTATGCACCTGAGCCGATAACAATGATTGACTTCTTGTCATCAAAGAACGGTATGTCATGTGCGCAGCCGTTGTATGTCATGTAGAGGTAGTTCTCCTTGGCCTGATACTCACCGCCCAGGGTATCTATCTGCTTTACGTATGGTACGATACCCAGGCTCTTACGTTTGTTGCGTACTGCCAGCAGACTGGCCTGTGAGCCCAGTTTCTTCTCCTCACCTATGGCACGGGCAATCTGGAAATCGCTGAATCCCATCTTCTTGGCCTTGCGCAGCAGATCCTCACTCAGAGCCTCAACGCCCTTAACCTTGTGGAGTTGCTTTGATACGTCGTAAATACCTTTCAGACGGTTCAAGAACCACTTGTCAATCTTGGTAAGCTCATATATGCGGTCTATGGTGTAGCCCTCGCTGAATGCCTGGCTAATAGCGAACAGACGCTTGTCGGTAGGCTCCTTGAGCGCCTTGTCCAGATCGGCAAACTTAATGCTCTTGTTCTCCACGAATCCGTGCATGCCCTGACCTATCATACGGATACCCTTCTGGATAACCTCCTCAAAGCTGCGACCGATAGACATAACCTCACCTACGGACTTCATTGATGAGCCTATCTCGCGATCCACACCGTGGAACTTACTCAGATCCCAGCGCGGTATCTTGCAGACCACGTAGTCAACAGAGGGCTCAAAGAAATCGGTAGTATCCTTGGTGATGGAGTTCTTAAGCTCATAAAGGTTATAGCCCAGACCAAGCTTGCAAGCCACGAATGCCAGAGGATAACCAGTTGCCTTTGATGCCAGGGCTGATGAGCGGCTCAGTCGGGCGTTGACCTCTATAACGCGGTAATCCTCGCTCTGGGGATCGAATGCGAACTGGATATTACACTCACCTACTATACCCACGTGACGGGCTATACGGATGGTCAGCTCCTCCAGTTTCTGCACCTCGTGATGGGTAAGTGTCTGTGTAGGAGCAACCACAATACTCTCGCCGGTATGTATGCCCAGCGGGTCAAAGTTCTCCATTGAGCAGACTATGATTGAGTTGCCACTCTTATCGTTCACGCACTCAAACTCAATCTCCTTCCAGCCCTTGAGGCTCTTCTCAACCAGAATCTGCGGTGAGAATGAGAATGACTTCTCGGCCAGCTTGTTCAGTTCCTCCTCATTGTCGCAGAAACCTGAGCCCAGACCGCCCAGAGCGTATGCAGAACGGATGATTACCGGGTAGCCAAGCTCACGTGCGGCTGCACGTGCATCGTCCATGGTCTCTACGGCATGGCTCTTGATAGTCTGTACGCCTATCTCATCAAGGCGCTTTATAAAGAGGTCACGGTCCTCGGTATCCATGATGGCCTTGACCTGGGTACCCAGCACCTTTACCTTATACTTGGCCAGAACACCGCTCTGCTCCAGAGCCACACCGCAGTTCAGTGCGGTCTGACCGCCAAATGCCAGCAGGATTGCATCGGGGCGCTCCTTGGCAATAACCTTCTCTACAAAGAACGGGGTTACGGGGTAGAAATAAACTCTGTCAGCAACACCCTCGCTGGTCTGAACCGTAGCAATGTTGGGGTTGATAAGGATGGTCTCTATGCCCTCCTCCTTCAGGGCCTTGAGAGCCTGTGAACCAGAGTAATCAAACTCGCCTGCCTCACCTATCTTGAGTGCGCCCGATCCAAGCAGCAGCACTTTCTTATACTTCTTCAATGCCATATCCTTAGGGTGTTAGAGTTTTGAAACAAAATCATCATAAATAAACATCGCATCAGTGTTAACCTGATCGCTCTCCGAGTGGAACATCACTCCCACCCAGGGCTTGCGAGTGTTGTAGATACCCTCAACCGAACCGTCGTTAAGGTTCTTGAGATATACCTTCCACTGACCTACTACAGAATCCTCACGTATAGCGTAGTTGTGGTTCTGGGTTGTTATGTAACAGCGGTCCGTACCCACCAGCTGAACCGGCTGGTTCTGGGTGTGATGACCGAACTTAAGCTTGTATGTATCCATACCGCCGGCAAGTCCCAGCAGCAGGCAACCCATACCTATACCCAGTATCGGGGTATCATTCTTAGCCATGAACTTCTGCAGGGCTGTTACAACCTCACTGCAGTAGCTGGGGTTACCCGGGCCGTCCGATATCACCAGACCGTCCATCCTTATCTTCGAGTAGTCATAGTTCCACGGCACACGAACCACCTTGAGGTCCTCATTTATGAGACAACGTACCACACCGGCCTTGACACCGCAGTCCACCAGGACTACGGTCTTGGAACCACCTTCATTATATGTTACAGGCTCCTTTACAGATACCTCGGGCAACATATTTGTATATGCATACTCAGCAGGTTTCTGCTTACCATCAAACAGAATCTTGGCTGTCATGCTGCCATGATTGCGGATGTGCTTGGTAAGCTCACGTGTATCAACGCCCTCAATGCCAACCACCTTCTCACGCTTCATCCAATCCTCCAGCGATTCGGCAGCGTTCCAGTGGCTGTAGAAATCACTCTTGTCACTTACTATCAGGGCTCGTGCCTGTGCTTGACCGCTCTCGGCGTTGGTGGGTAGCCCGTACTCATCAGGGGTCATGGGCTGGATGCCGTAGTTACCTATGACCGGATAGGTCATTACAATGAGTTGTCCACGTGATGCAGGCTCTGTCAGAATCTCAGGATAACCGGCCATTGCGGTATTGAATACAAGCTCGCCGCTAACGGGCTGATTGTATCCGAATGACTCACCCTTGAATGAGGTGCCGTCGGCCAAAACTAGTGATACTGTCATTTTGTTTTATGTTTGTTTTAGTCTCTATCCCTAAAAAAGAAAAAAGGGGAAACCGTCTTAAACAATTCCCCCTTTATGAAATGAAATGACTGAAAACACTATCACCACCCGTGGGTTTATGCTTTGGTGAACAGTCAATATTTCCTCTCTTTCTTAACATGCTGCAAAGGTACTGCTTTTCCCTTAAACATGCACATCAGAATGAATAAGTTTTCAACAATCGCTCTATTAAATATTGTTATACCGGATAATTATACGGTTTGCTGTTATTGTCAGGGCATAACCGGGCGGACCGGAACTCCATACTCCCGGTAGCCGGGCTTTATTTCACGTTCATCCTGGCTAAAATAGAGCATATAAGCGCCGTCGGCATCCTCATCATATTGCGTACTGGTAGCTATGCAGACTCTGGTTCCTGTTTCATGCTTCATTTCGGCCAGATAACGTCCTGCAGCAGGCAGGAATATCGAGCGGTCTGTATTTCCGGATTTGTTGCTTGTTACCTGATATCCGTTTACACCGTTGAGAGTGGTCCAGGTCCATGTGCAGTTATTAAGCAATTCCTCCAGCTCTTCCTTGGTGGGAATACGCCAGTTGCCACCCCACCTTACATGAGCCACATCGTCATCGGGTTCAAGGACAGTCTTTTTGTCAACAGTCCCCTTGCCCCTTTCCGAGTTATATTTGGTAAAAGGACCGGTAACACCGTTACGATATCTGTATGTGTTCCACACATAATTATTCTTTATAGCCGTCTCACCCCAGGCATAGTAACCTCCATAATCCTCCGGTTTGGAAGCACCCACATTACATGTAGCCCATTTTACCGACAGGCCCATATCCACATACTCATGTTCACTCAGATTATCGGTATTATCATCATAGACTGAGCGTACAGTTCTGTTTCCGTTACCGTCTTCAGAGACGATATGTCTGGTCCTCTGCATATACAGATACACATCCGGATCATCAGCATCAATACAACTATCTATCAGCTCCTTAACCTGGCTGTCTGTTACATCTTTCTGAACATGCAGGTCAACCAGCGTAGGTCCGCCTATTGTCTTGTTGAATGCTTTTGCATTGGCAATGGCATCTTTAATATCCTCATAACTGGACTCCTTTCCGTTCCGCCCCAACTGAGGAACCACTTTGTCGCCATGCAGCCTGTCAAACCATATAAACACGTCCTTACGGTTACTGCATTCAACCACCTCCCAGCAATCATCACCGAAAAACTTCCTTGCAGCATCATTACGATAGACAAGAAGATTAGGTATTTGGTTCTCAGGATTCACCAGGTAATCCTGGAACACATCATAACTTACAAAATTCCCGTCAAGAACAAATTTGGCATCAGGAGTGGCAACACTGTAATTTACGGCCTGATACAAGAACATCTCTTCATAGAAACTCATTCCTACAGGATCTATGATATCGGGAGCGTCAAATCCGGGGTTATCAATTATTACAGGATAGTTGTATGGTGCAACCTGGTGCTCCGGAGTGGAGACATAAACAAACGAGCATTCATCCGCCTTTTCACCTTTGGGACGGAAATAGTATATCTTTTCATATTCCCCCTCCTTGAGTGCAAGGAAGTCTGCCCATGTGGATTTCTTTCCGCCAATAATTATCACGGTACTCTTGTTTATCCATCTGAGTTTACGGTCTCTGGGTGATTTAGCCCTTTCCACGCCGTTTACTGCAATTGTTACGGGAGCAATAGTATAATCCTTGTTCTCATAAATCTCCACACCCTTGATTACGCGTCCCTGTTCGTCACGTTCAAACACATAACTTGCGGTACGGGTTCTTGTGCCTGAAAAATCGCCCAGGAACTCATCGGCAGTCATGATATAATTTTTATTATTGTAGAGGTCCTCATAGTCTATCGGGGCATCCGCCGGGGTCTCTGCCGTCTTGGCACGTCCGCAGCCGAAAGCAAGGAACAGAACTGCCGCAACAAGTGAGGTTGCACAAACCTGAAGCCCTATACCGCCTTTGTATTCGGTCTGTTTCATTTTCAACAGTCTGCGTTTGGTAAATGAGCTTTTTAACCCCGAAACCATCTCCGGGTTGTAGCCGAACAGCTGGTTCACTACAGTCTGTCTGTATTCATCCAGCCTGTAACCGTCCGATAGGGCATCCTTATCGGCCTGCCACTCCTGTACATCCTCCAGACACTTCTCGGCAAGCCACATCAGGGGATTGAACCAGAACAGTGACCGCATCAAAGACATGAACAGTTTCTCTATGGAGTGATGATGACGTACATGACTGGCCTCATGGCTCAGTATATGGCAGCGATCCTTTTCATCATATCCATAACCAATATAGATGGTATGCAAGAATGAGAACGGAGTCTCAACGCCTTCACTTTCGGCCAGATCAAATGACCGGGCCGACGTAATATGTGATTTACGCCTGATTCTGGCCACAGATACTACTCCACCGGCAATAGCCAGCAACGAAACGGCCACCCCTGTAAGATATATAATAAGGAGTGCGTTACGACGTAGAAAATCTGATACCTGCTGCATGTTGCTTATTGCCACCGGGGCAGCCTGAGCCTGCTCCACCGTCGCAACCTCTGCTGTGGCCGATACCTCCGGTGCCGGGGCTGATACCTCCGACGCCTGTGCTGAAACAGGTTCCGGCGATACTACCGATGAAGTTTCGGCAACAGTCCCAACTGTTTCAACCTTTTCCGGCTCACTTACCACAGCCACCTTACTGTCGGTGTTAAGCGGCGGATAGAGCGGAACATTAAGCATAGGAATAACGGATGCCAGCACCATAGTAACAATCAGGTACTTGCGGCAGAAACCGTAACCTGCCCTACGGGCAATAAACCAATGATACAGCAGCAGGAATAGTCCGCTGCAAAGGAGAGTTTCAATAAAATAAATAAGGATAGGACTCATAGCAATCATTTTTTATCTTCGTCAAGTATCTTAAGAATCTCATCGGTCTCCTGCACGGAGATTGATTTACGCGATGAGAAATAGTTCACCAGGGTGCTGATTGAACCTCCAAAGAAGGAGTTCAGCACACCATGCATGAACGAGTCTGTGTAATCCTCCTTACTCACAGCCGCCTTATAGACATTGCTGTGACCATAGGTCTTGTGAGTGAGGAATCCCTTAGTATCAAGAATACGTACTATTGTTGATACCGTACTATACGCAGGTTTGGGATCAGGCAGCAGCTCATGAATATCGCGAACCACGAATTCACGCCCCACACTCCATATCACCTGCATTATCTCCAGTTCGGCCTTGGTAAGCTCCTGGATGCGTTTATTAGATTCCGCCATAGCTGTCTTATTAAGTTAACGATGCAAATATATAGCTAATATTTTAAATTGCAAGCTAAATCTTTAATTTTTTTTTCATATAAACACTTTTGTCAGCAAGAAAGACCATAATTCATTATCTTTGCCGGTATAGAATTGAATTGTTACATTATGGAAAGGACAGTCTTACGGATATTGGGTGCTGCACTTGGGTGCGGTGCTGTAATACTTACATTATGCTGCTCGGGCAAAAACAGTCAGAGTGAGGTTGACACTACGGTGTTGCGGGAGTGGCAGGCAGGCAAAACCGTAACGGCCGATGTTGTTGAGGCTTTTGGCGGCATTGACAGGTGTTTCGCTGCTGAGCCTATACCTGACGGCGTGTGGCAGCGCATGCAGGACAAGACTTATAAGGAAAATCCTTATATAGGCCGCAGTGACCTGCGTCACATCCGCGCTCTGCACTGGGACTATGACAACCAAATGCATGTGGGTGAGATGATCTGCAATGTTCAGATAGCCGACACCGTAGCAAGTATCCTGCGCAGGCTTTTTGATGCCCGCTACCCTATCCAGAAGATGTTGCTGCCCGATGTCTATGATGCTGATGACGAGACTCAGATGCGCGACAACAACTCATCGTGTTTCTGCTACCGCGCCATCACCGGCAGCACTAAACTGTCCAAACACGCCCGCGGGCTGGCTATAGATATCAACACGCTGTACAATCCCTATTACAAGGACCGCGCTGACAGCACGCGCTTTATCCAGCCCGCTACTGCGGCCCAGTACTGCGACCGCACCCAGACCTTCCCCTACAAGATAGACCATAACGACCTCTGTTTCCGTCTCTTCACCCAGGCTGGCTTTGAATGGGGCGGCGACTGGACATCATGCAAGGACTTCCAGCACTTTGAACTGATTGAGTGAATTATTGCACTATAGCTTTTTTCCAAATTACTGTTCCACTACACGAGCCATCTCCCTAGGCACAACGAATGCACTACGAATGCACTACGAATGGTGAAAGGTTTTTTAACATTGTGGCGCAATGTGTAACAAGCGTTGACTACAGCGGTTTGTAGTCAAAGGATTCAAGTGTGGCGCCGCCGTCCAGGAAGTAAGCCGGACGCAGGGCAAAGAAGCCTTTATAGACGTTGTGGTGGTATGTGGATACGTCCACATCCTTGCACACCTCGGTCCAGTTGCTGCCATTGGCGCTGCGCCATAAGGTCACCTTATTGCGGTCGTTACGGATACGCACATAGAGATTTGAGCCTGCGTTCACCGGATAGCGTACATTCATTCTGGGCTGCTGTGATGCGATATCCGATATTGCCAGTTTTGAATCATTACCCTGTAATCCTATATAGGCTTGCTCATCATAAAACAGGTAGAGCCCGGCACGACTGCCCTCTCCTATTCTGAACCTGGCGGTTACCTCATATCTGGTGTCTACGGCGGTGGTGGTCATAAGGGTGCCGTTATCAAAACCTGGCTCCCACTTGGCCCACATCAGAGGATTCTCATAATGGCGCAGGTAGTCGTAGTCCTGAAGACCGCCGTTCTCCCATTTGGCGCCGTCCTTCTCTGCCAGTACTGGCCAGCCGTCCTTGGTCCAGTTGACACTCTCAATGATGGTGCTTCGGCCCAGCGTGTGGAATCCGTTGCGGTATGCGTGATAAACTATGTACCAGTTGCCCTCAGGATCGTCAATCAGCGTTCCATGACCTTTTGACCACCACTCCTCATCAATGGTATAAGTGTGCACCAGAGGGTTGTAGGGGCTGTTCTCCCAAGGACCTGTAACTGACTTGCTGCGAGCCACAACACACATGTGGCTGGTGGCAGGACCGGCAGTGCCGCCCTCGGCGCTTACCAGATAATACCAGTCGCCGCGCTTGAGTATCTTTGGCGATTCAAGCCACATGCCCTCGGTCTCCCACTCCTCGGGGTACTGCCAGGGGTCATATACCTTCTGGTTGCGGCCTGTAATGCTCAGTCCGTCGGCCGACAGCGGAGCCACATGACCATCGTTGGTATAGAGATATCGGTTGCCCTGGTCATCGATTGCATGGCCGGGATCGATGCCGCTTACACGCAGCTTGATGGGATCGCTCCACGGCCCCTCCGGCTTATCGGCTGTAACCACAAAGTTCTCACCGCTGCTTGTAGGATAATAGATATAGTACTTGCCGTTAACCTTGCACAGGTCCGGTGCGTAGATTGAATAGTCATGTCCCTGCACCGCACGTGCTATGGGTTCCCAATGAAGCAGATCGGTGGAGTGCCAAATGAGCAGTCCGGGATAGTAGGTGAAGTTGGAATGGGTCATGTAGTAATCATTCCCGTCACGTAGGATGGTTGGGTCTGGATAATCACCCGGGAATATACACACTTTAACGGGAGCTTTCTGCTCCTTGCAGCCTGCCATAAACAGAGAAACAGAGGCTAATGCAATAATAAAAATCTTTCTCATAATGGGTTAGTATCAATTATCAATCGGGTTAGCATAAATTCCCAGGAAAATATCCCGTAAAGCAGGATCGGATACGAACTTGTCCAGTTCTGACAAATGACCTACAAATGCATCATGCTGCTCATTTGTATAATAATCCGCATACCTTCCAGTTCCTGAACGCAGGTCATGAGCAATATAGGCATTGGGGAACAGACGATAACTTCCACATATACGTCTGTCTATCAACTCCGCTACACTGTGGCGGAACTGGGCATCAGCACAGTCTGCAGGTATGGCATTCAGGTCATCGGCAGTAAGCTGTTCACAGATCTCTATATGGACACGGCCTTTGGGTTGGGTGATTCCGGTAAGTATGCTGTTCAGGTCCTCACCCGGTTTCTTCACATATGGTTTTCCGTCACGTGAGGCATAGAGTTCCAGAGTTTTGAGTATATCACATGATTCCCACTCATACGATACCGACACAGGGACTATGTTCAGTTCAGCAAGAGCCTTTACCCTATCCTTTCCACCGCTCATGCTAAGCATCTTGACAAGTCCCTGGTCTGTGCGGTCAATACCGTCCTTGGTTCGTCCGTTACGCTGGGCTATCCATACCGACTCCATCTTTTGGGTAATAGTGTAACGGATGTATTCCGAAAGATGCACGGATGTGGCGTAAAGCTCACGCGGATTACCGCCACGCTCCACCTTGAACATCTTGTTGCTCTTGCCAATGTCAATGACCATCTGGCCCTTCATCAGATTGGAACCGAAAGTGATTTCACCTATCTTGTGACCATTGGTATGCAGAACGTACATAAGCAGGCATGAGTCAAGTACTATATCCCTGTGATTGCTGATGAAAAGGTATCGTTTGGACGGGTCGATACGCTCCACACCGCCGTATGTGAGACCATCGGTGGTACGGGCAATCACCTGTTCGTTCACCTGTTTCATAACGATTGTCTGGAACTCATAAATGTTCCTGCAACCCAGCATGATATCCTTTACCTCCTGCAGCGTACGGTCCGGATAGACATACTGTGCCACTTGCGGAAAGTACGGGTCCGACACTATGCGCTGCATGGCTGCCGGAATCTCATCGTCCGTATATGGACGTATATCATCAAATTTATGATAATCAGTCATATTTCACTTTCTTTGGTCTATGAACTTGACCGGCTTCCTTCCGGTTGGCGGATAGTTGACAGCCTGGATTTCCGGAACCGGACATATCTCTATCTCGGGAGCCACACGGATACGTGAGCGGAAACGGTCCTTGAGCTCCTTGACGGCGTCAAAACCCGGGTCATGCTTGAGGCCCACCTTGACCAGCACGTCATCTGTTCCGGCAGCACTGTTACGCACTATCACAACGTAGTTCTCTACATATTCCGTATTATCCAGTACATCGTTAATTGCAGGCGGATAGAGGGTGGTACCCTTAAGCTTTATCATGTTGTTCTTGCGGCCCAACAGCGGCGACAGACGGTATGACCAACGCCCACAGCGGCACTGTTCAACATGTTTGCAGGCTATGTCGCCGGTTCGGAAACGCAACAGAGGCATGCCCTCCACGCCAAGTGTGGTAACCACCACCTCGCCAGGCTGACCATCGGCCACAGGCATTCCGTCATCACCTATTATCTCAACAATTATAAGCTCCGGATGCACATGACCACCCATACCGTACTCGCACTCACTGAACGTAGCTCCCATCTCGGTCGATGAATATGTGGCAAACAGCTTGACATCAGGCCACTTATCATGAATCTGACGTCCCAGCAGGTTAAGGTTGAAGTTCTGGTCACGCAGACCTTCGCCTATGCCTATTATACGGCGTATGCTGCTGGCACGATAGTCTATGTCATGTGACTCAGCATAATCTATCAGTTTTAGAATGAAAGACGGCACGCACATAATGGCATCGGGATGGAAACGGCGTATGGTATCCCACTGCAACTCTGGTATGCCGTTACCCACACGGATAACACCCGCTCCCATCTCGCGCAAGCCCAGAAAATAGGCCATGCCCGCCATGAAACGTTTGTCGAGAGTGGTCATAAGCTGTAGCACACTCTCATCGGTCAGACCGGCACATGTGAATGATTTCTTCTCATTGTATGCCAGACGCTGAAGGTCCTTTTCAGTACAACCGAACAGCACAGGATCACCCAGAGTTCCCGAAGTGGTTATATAGTCTATTATCTTTTTCTTGGGTACACAGCAGAAGTCATCATTGTAAAGCTGGAGGTCCTTCTTCTCAGTAAACGGGATGCGTGTAAGATCCTCCAAATTATGTATCTTTTCTGTGTTAATACCATAGCTGTCAAACAGTCTCCTGTAATACGGGGAGTTATCACGCAGATAAACCAGATGATTGCGCAACAAACCCTCCTGAAACGCCTTTATCCGCTCAGGCAACTCAAACTCAATGTCTTTCATTTGTCTGTTCATTTGTTCATAAACGGTTTTAACCACTCCAGGAACTCGTCCTTCCACTTGCGTGACTCCTCGCTTCCATATACCTCGCTTACTCCGAACCCATGCAGACCAGTCTCATACTGTATGTATTTGTGTTCTATACCTGCCTTGGAAAGCGCCTCATCCAACAGAACGGAGTTATGCCAATCTACCACAGGGTCATCCTTACAGTTAATCATGAAAACCGGCGGACAGTCCGACGGGATATTCTCCTCAATAGACATCTGTTCCCGGAGTTTATCCCTGTACTTGCCCCACTCACCCAGGAGTCCCCTGCGGGAACGCTTGTGCGCATAATCCCCTTTCATGGTCACCACAGGATATATGGCCGCCACAAAATCCGGCCTGAGAGATACACTGGCAGGACCTTGTGGCAGGTCCGTATAGTCTGTGTCGCTGAAACAAGCCGCACTCATAGCCAGATGGCCTCCTGCCGAGAATCCCATCACACCAACACGATTGGGGTCAACACCAAAACTGTCGGAGTTTTCACGCACATAGCGGATAGCACGCTGAACATCACATATCATGTCAGGATGACGGTTACCACGCGCCACATATCGGTATCGTGTAAAATATGCACCGAAACCGGCAGTCCTGTATTGAAGCAAAAAGGCCGATATGCCGTTATCCCTCAACCACTCTGAAACCTCTATACCTTCCCCTTTCACGTCAAGCCAGCAATAGCTTCCACCAGGACAGACTATGACGGTCGGAGCATTCAGACTGTCATCAGCCAGATAAGGAGTAAAAACCACTTCATCTGCCCGTATGTCGTCTTTGGCCCAAGGTCTCATGCTGTCACGCGATGGTAAGATAATTAATGGAATAAGGAGCAAAAGTGTTCTGAACATCACTAATCAAGCAGTTTCATTATCTCTTCCCTTCCCAACTGACGATACCTGTGGGCCGGATCCGCACCAAAGTCAACCACAAAATACTCCTCGTCGTAGAATGAAAGCTTAGAGTTGGTATTGGGGTTGCACTCCACATAAACAATATCGTTAAGTTCAAGACCTTTTGCCTGGCAAATCTGCTCTGCAAGCTTCTGCCCGGCATACGTAACCGATGTACCCGGATTATCCTGATACAGCTCAGTAACAATTATGTATGTCTTCCCTTCAGCAGTCCGTATCTTTAGTCCGCAGGCTGAGGGCATATCCCATTCACCAAGGTACTGGAATATCTCATCGTAATAATCTGGTGATACTTTCATTATTTTACAGTTTTTATGTTACGTACCACATCCTTTCCGAATGACTTGTTGGCAAGACGGCGGTCACGCGGGCGGTAAGTACCCTCATTCATCTCACGCAGAGCCACGTTGCAGAACAAACGGAACATCTTCTGTTCCTGGCTCTCATCGGTGTAGAAACTCTTCCATGCATAGTCATAGAGCTCCTGCAGGCGCTCCGGGCTCATGTGCTTGGGCTGGAATACCACCTGACCTGCATTGTAATGGTTCCAGTCAAAATCAAATATGCGGCCCTGACGCAGCAAGTCATCATATCCCTTGGTATGCGGGAACGGGGTCATCACGGTGAACTCGGCCAGATCCAGGTCTATCTCGCCCAGGAAATCGATCAGACGCTTTATGTCATCCTCGGTCTGGTTATCCAGTCCTAGCAGAATTGTACCCTCTACGCCTATTCCATAGTCATGATAACGTTTGACACGCTCCTTGATATAGTCCGATGTGTCATATACGGCCTGATATACATACCACGCACCAGCCCTGGCGGCCAGATCCAGTACCTCTGGATCATCCTCGATGGTGTGACTTATCCATTTCTTCTTGAGCGGAGCGATAGCCGTGAAGAGCTCTTTCTCCCACTCCTTGTTCTGAGCCAGTGAGTTATCCACAATGAACAGACGGTTGTTGTCAATTGCAGCCATATCCTCAACCACCTTGTCAATGGGACGCGGACGGAACTTACGGCCACCCAGATATGATACGGCACATGGATAACAGCTGAACCTGCATCCGCGGCTGGCGTGAAACAAATCCACCATCTGAACACCCTTGTGATTGTAGAGTTCGCGTTTGTAGAGGTCACGGCGACAGGGACCTACAGACTCAATAGGAGGCATATTGCCCATATAGTTGTAGAACTTACGCAGCTTGCCGTTCACCCAGTCCTGCATCACCTCTTCCATGCGGCCTTCAGACTCGCCCAGAAACACGCAATCCACATGCTTTACCATATCCTCGGCATGAAGCATGGTGGATATACCGCCTGCAATCACCTGCTTGCCGCGTTTGTGATATTCGTCGGCTATCTCCCAACCGCGCTTGACCTGAGTGCTGAGCATCATGGACAGCGCAACACCATCGCACTCCTCTTCAAAATCTATCGCTTCAACATTCTCATCGGTGAAAGTAACTTCCACCCACTCAGGCAGGGTTGCCGCAAAGGCCACCGGTCCATGTGGAGGCAGATTGAATGTGGTCTGACCTTTGAGTTTCTGCCACTTGGGATAGATGAGTTTGAGTTTGAAAGGTTTCATAATTATTATTTTGTATTTCTTATTTTATTGACTATCACGCCTATACCGGCAAGTGTCTCGGCTGTTTCTATTGCAGTCATAGGCACGCCACCTATTCCATGCATATTTACGTTCTGACCTGTGAGCAGAAGATTGTTCACTTTCGTCCGTATAGGCAGCTGTGACATGATTAGATTCTCACTGTCCTTGAAATAGCCATAAATTGAGCCGTTACGACTTCCCAGCCAATCACGGAACGTAAGCGGCGATGCCGCAAAACAATCATCCATGCACTCCCTTATACCGGGAAAGACATTCTGCACAAGGTCCAGAAGCTTTTCAGTGCGGGACTGCTTCCACTCTTCATACTCTGGTGTACGGCGACCTGTCACGGTATCGGCCCAGCAACTCACCTCGTTCCAGTTCATGAGTGCCAGTACCGAAAGATGGGTGGCCCACTTGCCGTCGGCAGACGGAGCCATGAAACAACTGGCTCCATGAGGCCAGCCGACAGGATCGTGTGAACTCAGGTTCCATGCATTTGACATACTGTCCAGTACAGAAACAGGATGCCCTATAAACGGAACCATTCCCGCTTTAAGCTTAACATATACCTTGAATGCCGAAACAGTATCGGGAATGTTATGCAAACGCTCGCGGTAACCCGGAGTAAACGCCTTGCCCTCAATCATATCCAACAACAGGCAGGGATGAATGTCCGATATATATGTATCGGCTTTATATTCACGCCCCAGCGAGTCAATAACACACTCTATCATCCTGTCCCGGACAATAATCCTGTTTACATTACGATTAGTAAGGACTGCACCTCCACCCTGCTCTATGACCCAGGCCAACGCCTCGGCCAGCTTGCTGCCGCCACCTGCAAATCGGCAGGGATGGTCTATGAACATGACTGAAATCATGGCATGGAGATATGCAGGAGAATGTCCGGCCACTCCGGCATAAAGCGGATTGACAAATGCCAGCAGCGAGCGCAGTTCAGGATTGTCCGTATATTTGGCTATAAAACGGTCGGCAGGCATCATGAACTCATCGGAATGGACCGGATATGCACCGGGGTTACTCTTCATATAGAACAGTTTCTCCTCTTCTGACAGCCGGAACAACGCCTCGGTATAATTCCTGATATTTTCGCTCTGTCCAGGAAACTCTCCCGAAAGATAATCTATGAAAGCCTCCTTTCCTGCCGGAATATCGTATCTCTTGTTCTGGGCCAGATAAATGATGCCGGACATAAGGTCAGACTGAACCACTTCCAGCTTATCCCATATCCCCAGATATCTGCATATCCGGTAGAGCGAGCCCTGTTCATGGAATCCGCCAGCCACATGCATCCCGGTCTCGTAGCTCTCGCCCTTACGGACGAATGTCTGCAATCCTCCGCCTATGAGTGCATTCTTCTCAAGAACGGTCACCCTATGCCCCTCCTTGGTGAGCAATGCTCCGCAAAAAAGACCGCCAAGACCGGCACCTATCACTACTATTTCCATCTAATACTCATTTGGAAGCCTTTATGATCTCTTCATATAGGATTCCGTTTCCTAAAATACTGTCACACACCACCAAGCTACCCATAAGGACACCCATTATGCCATGTGAGTTGACAGATTGTCCAGCCAGGAATAGATTTCCTGCCCGAGTGCGGTAAGACACCCTGCCCGACTGTCCAAGTTCAATATCCTTTGCCACGCCATATAGTCCTCCACCCACAGCACCGGTATAGTCACGGTATGTGAGCGGAGTTGATGTATAGTATCGCTCCAACCCTTCCCTGAGTTCGGGAAAACGCTTTGCGGCAATGGTCAGGATCCTCTCCGCCTTACACCTCTTGAACTCCCTGTATTCATTCCCACGTCTTCCGGTCAGTGTGTCACTCCATGCCGCCAGCTCGTCATTACGCATATATGCCAGAATCACCCCGGCATCGGCAAAGCGACTGTCACCCTGCGGCCACTGATGCATATACAAATAGCCACGTGGCCAATCATCGGCTATGTAACTATCACATCCCCAGACACTTCCGCTTTCATAAACAAAACGGTTCGCGTTCATGTAAGGAACAGTGTCAGTTTTAAATTTCAAATATAGTTCAAAAACACCAATCGTATCGGGTAATTGCTTAATTCTTTTTTTGTATGCCGGCCTGAACAAAGGTGAATGCACCATATCCACCGACAGTGACGGATGGATAGTAGATACCACATAGTCAGCACTGGCCATCTGCTCCACACCGTCGTGCATAAACCTTACACCAACGGCACGTGTCTCATCACAGACTATCTCCACAGCCTTGCAGCCGGTCATCACACTTCCGCCTGCAGCTGTAATCTGCCCTGCAAGCAGGCTTGCAATCCTGTCGCTACCTCCACCTATCCGCCATGCGCTGCGGTTGTAGAACGATGTGATGAAAGCGTGCAGGGCAAATGGAGTATGACCTTTCACTCCGGCATAAAGCGGCTGGTTACCAGCCAGTATCTCACGCAAGTCCGGATCATCCACAATCCCGTCAATCACACTGTCCACACTGCGTGTGTACCATACCGTATCATTTGAATCCATCACGCGGGAGGGATTGAAACTCTCCACCGATGATGCCTCCGATGTCTTACACACAGCATCCATATACCGGCCCAGACTTTCCTTTTGTTTCGGGAAGAACTCCGAAAGACCTTCAATGAATGCCTCACGTCCGTTACGGAACGGGAAATCCTGCCCCTTGTACGTGATAATGTCATAGCCGTCACGGTCCAGTTCGTGAAGTTCCAATCCATCCCTGATACCCAGGAACCTGAGTAATATATCCAGAAGTTCACCGTGTCCTGCACTCCCTATGAAATGCATGCCTGTCTCAAACTTCACGCCGTTACGCATGAACGTCTGCAGACATCCGCCAGCATGTGCCGCCTGTTCCAGGACAATTACCCGGAATCCGTACCGTGCCAGCACTGCACCGCACGACAAGCCTCCCAAACCCGCTCCTATTATGACACAACTCCTATCCATCCCTAACCTCCAGAAACATCATATTTGCGACACATTTCGCTGTACCAGTCCAAATAATAATTGTGAAACGTGCGGGTACGGGAACGCGAATCTTCCCCCCATGACATGTCGTTGAAATCTATTCGTCTCCCTACACTAACGGTTATATTTCCATTACGCAGCATTAACTCCCTTTTAGGCAGCACCTTACCCACCCCGTGCAGACATACCGGTACAATGTCCAGTCCCAACTCCTGAGCCAGATGGAACGCCCCCTTGTGGAAACGCAGTATGCGGCAATCCTCAGATCGGGTCCCTTCCGGGAACACAAGAATGGAGTAACCGCGCTCTACCAGACTGCGCAACTGAGGCATGTAGTTCTCCACTCCCTCGGCAGCAGGCACAAACTCCGCACGGCGTATCAATGCACCGTAAATGGGATTGCGCCATACCCACTCATTGGTTATCACCACCATCTTGGGTGTGAGCATGAGCAGGCACATAAGGTCCAGATGTGACTGGTGGTTGCTGATAATAACGGCAGGCTCAGTGAATGTCTCACCCACACTGTTATCGAAAGTGAATCCCACCCCTGGAACACGACGTATCACGAAATTTGAGAACCTGTAGAGCACACCGTGCAGCCAACGGTCCTTCCACTCACGCTTACGCCCCAGAAACAGCACGAAAGCTATGGGCGTAACCACCAGCACTGACAGGATCAGGAAAGCAAATGCATATATAGTCTTGGCTAACCGCCACAAAGTTACAGGCTCCTCCCTGCGCTGTCCCTTCTTTTCGGTAAGCCAGCGGAACAGCCACTCCGGCAGGAAATGGGCCATAACCACCACCACAAACATACCCAGCATGGTAATTACTGCAAGCGAGCGCATGGCCGGATGCCTGGCAAAAATGAGCGTACCTATGCCTATGAACATTATCACTGCCGAAATAATCACACTCTTGCGCCTCTCCCTAAGGGTGCTGCGGCCGGTGGCATACTCCTGCATCAGTCCCTCGGTAATGAAGATTGTGTAGTCATCGCCCTGACCGAATATGAACGTGGCCAAGATTATGCTCACAATGTTGAACTGTATGCCGCACCAGTTCATTATGCTCAGTATCCATATCCAGCCCACCGTCAGCGGCAGAAACGATATCAGCGCCAGTTCCAGCCGCCTGAACGAAATCCACAGGAACGCGAACACAATGAATCCGCACATAAACAGAATCCTGTTGAAATCCTGTGACAGTGAACTTACCAGCGATGCCATAACCTGGCTCATGCTCACAGGTGTCACATCCTGAGCCGATACCACAACAGGTTCCGAGCGTACGGATTCTAGGAACGGTGCAAAGGCCCCAGCCGTGAATCCGGCCTTTGCGGCACTCTGCTCCAGTTGCTCCACTGCATCGGAATGATTCTGCCAGAATGCAGTCCATCGTTGCCTGACAGCCTCTTTCTCTTCATTGGGCGCAAGCATCCCTGCCAGAATGGAGAGTTGGTCCATACCTGCATCGCCCACGCTGCCGGACAACAGCTCCATATCCTCTTTCTGCTGCGGAGTCATGTAGTTGATGTGGTTCAGGTCCGTGTCAAAACCGACACTGCCGCCCCATATAAGCATTACAATGGTTATGAGAATCACCACAGGCGATACAATCCGGTACAGCCTGTTGCCGGATGATACTGAAACAGTTTCATCAACAGCCTCAACCGTCTTTCCGCCTGCCTTGGCAAATACCGGCAGGAACACCAGTGTGAATAGTATCGTTCCAGCCAGCATGAATGACCCGAACAGAGCCAGGTCATGCATGGCCTGTGCCTTAAGGAACAGCAGGCACAGGAAAGCGCTCACAGTGGTAATGTTACCTACCAGAAGCGGCACCACCATCTGGCGCAGTGACTCACGGTTATCTGCAGTATCACCCAACGAATGCAGGAAATGTAGCGGATAGTTGGCCGCTATACCCACTATCACGGAGCCTATCCCTATCACAATTATTGAAACCGAGTCCTTGATACAGCCTATCAGTCCAAGTGAGAAAACCGCGCCAAACAGCAGCGTGGCTGCAATCCAGAATATATAGTCCAATCTACGGAACGAATAGAGCAATACCGCCAGGATGCCTATAACGGCCAGTCCAACAGCCAGTATGCTGTCACGCTTAATACGGTAAGCATTGGTCACGGCTATCACTGGAGCCCCCACTGCCGATACATTTATCCCGGTCTGTTCGGTCACCTGGGCGCCGGTCTTATCCACCAGTTCAACAATCTGCGCGTTACGGCCCGATTCGCTGTCACCGAATGGCGATTCAAACAGCAGCAATCCGGCCTGTTTGGCGCGGTGCATTATATGACCGTCCACCATACGGTAACCTCCTCCACCGCCAGCATCGGCCAATCCCATCAGTATACCCCCAAACAGGTTAAGCGGGTCATAAGGTATAGTATTGGCAGTAAAGCTGCCGCTAAGCATCTGCAGTGAACGCCGGTCGGCTTCAAGCTGACTCTCAACATAACCGGGCCGCGAAAGCAGCGAATCCATGCGGCGGTAATCAGCCGGCTTAAGGAAACTGGCGTAGTGCTGCTGAACGAACTGTATCAGTTCCAACGCCATAGATTCATCGGCCAAGGCACTCAAATCAGGCACAAGACCTAAGGTATCATTGTCAAACCAGAGCTCCTCAAACAGGTCCATTGCGGTAATGACATCATCATCCGAAACCTCATCCTGCCCGTCTCCGCGGAATATGACCGCTATGCTGTTCTGTCTTGAAACCTGCTCCATGAACTCTGTCTGGCGGCTGTCAGAACGGTCTATAGGCAGGAAACCGGCAATATCCTCCTCATAATGCAGACGGCATATTGAAATAACGCAAAGTGCCATTATGACCAGCACCATCAGTGCTGCCAGGCCCTTGCGGCATTTGAGCCGGTCATATACCCTTAAGAAGAAATCAGCCATGCCTCTTACCTGTTATTAACCTGAACAACGCCAAAGGCAGGGCATACAGCACAGCCCCAAGACAAAGCAGCGTGTTCAATACGGTAATCCTGAAGAAATCCCGGAACGGACGGAAATGTGACACCCGCTCCCCCTCCAGCTGATACAGGACCCTGACCGGCACCCCAATCATGCGCACGCCGTGCCACGCGGCATACACCATCAGCTCCAGCTCAGCCTCATAACGTGACGTGATGAGCCACATTCCGTAAAGCCTGTCAAGAGGATAAATCCTGAATCCTGACTGCGTATCGTCCAGACACTGTGCGGTCTGCAGTCTGAACCAGAAGTTCGAGAAACGGTTGGCAAACGTATTCTGCCGAGGCATATTTTCACTGGTAAGGTTACGGCATCCCACAATCAGGCTGTCGGCATTCTGCTCCGATGCCTCCATCAGCACAGGAATATCCTCAGGAAAATGCTGTCCGTCGGCATCAATAGTAACCGCATGGGTAAAACCATTGTCACGTGCATACATGAGTCCGGTCTTAAGGGCTTTTCCCTTACCCCGGTTACAGTCATGTGTAAGCACCGTAACATCCACATCCTTAAGCACATCATCTGTTCCGTCGGTACTACCGTCATTCACCACTATCACATCCCCGCATACAGCGAGGGCGCGTTGTGCCACGTCCGCCACTGTACGGCAGTTATTGTATGTCGGAATTATTATGCAGTAGTGGTTCTCGGACATCAGCGTATCAAATCTGCTCCCTGAATAGAGTCAATGAGAATTTAGTAAACAATGTTTGGGGACTGTCGGGAGCCGTGACCAAAGCCTGAATCTTAAGCCCTCCGTCCTCGGTCCCGACACGTGAAGTGAACATAAACCTAAGCCGGGCATTATCGGTGGGTATCACAACCCCGGTATATTTGGCATTCTTTACGCTGCGCACATAGAGAGGGCAACCTTCGGCCTCACCCGCCAGCTCAGCCACCATCTGCATCAGGCATACGCCCGGAGTAATGGGATGCCCCGGGAAATGGGCCTTGAATATGAAATGCTCCGGGTTAATACGCACATCAAAACCGTAAGCCAGACCATCCTCGGCAGGCAGTCTGCTCTCTATAGTGTAGAAATCACCATTCAGCGTCATAATGGCCGTTAATTGATACATTGCTTACAACTATCCTGGTGCTGCCTCCGCTCTGCTCGGTCAAAGTCAGGCTTTTAAGCAGTGACGTGGCAGGGTCAAACACCATCACTATCTGCGTAAAGACCCGTTTTATCTCCCTGCGCTGCGGCACAAGCACAGCCACCCATTCACCATCCTGCTCAGTTACCGATGTCTGGAACAGGCGTTTGTCACGGAGGCTCTCACCCGTCATGCATCCCAGCATAATGCCGGCCATGCCCTTGAACATCCGGGCTGCCTCTCCGTTCACCTGTGTCTCACCACCCCCGTTGTTTATAGAGATAACATCACCATCTATTGTAAAAGAGTTGACAAAAGGCTCAGTATAAGCCCACTTGAGCGCCGACGGCCGGCGGTAGAGCATCCTGCCCCCGGATTCCTGCGGAGCATCCATAAGCGGAACCGTCTTAACCTGGCTGAAATCACATCTCATGGACTCTATAGAGGAGCACTTGGCCACAATGCGCTCCACAATGGGATCACCCTGCCTGTCCTGTGTCCCTGCATACACAAATCCTATTCCTATGACAAGGAACAGGGATAAGACAATCCATACGGACTTAGCGGTTTTCATATCACTTGGCAATAAAGTAAGCCCCTATCAGTATCAACACTACCCCTACCCAACGTATGGGTGGAATTGATTCGCCCAGGAACATCCAGGCTCCTATCATTCCGAACAGGAAACTCAGGCAGCTGAGCGGGTATGCTATGCTGAAGGGAAAGTGTTTCAGAATGTACATCCACAACAACATGGCTCCTGTAAGCAGAGTACCGCAGCCGTACCACCACCAGTTGGTCCACTCCCCAGCCAGAAACTGACCCAAGCCTGTATAGTGACCCATCTTACGGAGAGCCAGCTTGAGCATCATCTGGCCGGTAGCCAGCGTAAAGCTCTGTAACAAAGAAAGCGGTATTAAAGTCCTCCACATAATATCGGTTTGAGTAAAGAAAGTGAATAGTGCCTGTCCTCTACAATATTGACCAGAAGGATTCCTCCACTGGGGTTGATTGTATTGCCGTCCTTTGTGAGACAGGCGGGAATAAGCCTTTTTTTAAGACAACAGGCCACCGTATAGAAGCCTAAGGCCGATGAAGAGAAGTTGACTCCGAACAGATGCTTGTAACGGAGCAGAGGAATTTCAGGTAACAGCCTGCCCAAAAAGCTGTACCAACTGTCATTTTCAGCGTTTCCGCTCACGCCGGTCATTATGGCCGACGGGGCATTGCCGTCCGTGAGTGAAAGCACGGCCCGGGCCAGTTCGTCCTCATCGGGACGATTCAGGATTACCATGCCGTCCATCGTGCAGTATGCAGGGGTTTCCTGACCGGTGCCCATAAGCACCGATACAGCAGCCTCGCTGCATATTTCACCCGCTTTTACATGGTCTGCCTTGCGCATGAATCCGGCAAATACAGGTGTCATTTCATCATGGCTGCCCACCAGTGCAGTCTTTATCTTGCCCAGGCTGAACTGAAGCCATGCATCATACAGGGCGCAGTCAAATGACATGCCTTTCTGCGTATAGGTGGAATTGTAACCATGGCTATGGGTATGGATGCCTATCAGGGATGATGCGGTGTTGTGAGTGGATTGCATGAACTGGGTGGGTTTGAGCATCTGCTCCCCCTCACGCACCATAGCGTCCAGGAACAGCTCGGTGTTCTCCACGCTTCCGAATCCTGTTCCGGTTATTATGGCATCAGGGTTCTCTATTCCACCGTCCTTCAATGCCGATAATGATGTGGCCAGAGCACGCTTCAGCAGTTTTCCCATGCGGCGTGCGTCGCCGGCCGATATGAACTGCCTGAATTCCGGATCAATGGCAGGAACATAGCTCCCCGAATATTCCAACGGACTCTCCATCCACTCCTCAGAAAGCGGATTCTGGATTGATATCTGCTTGGCAGACAATATTTTTACCTTATTACCCTGAACCATTGCTTTAGTCTGTTGCTGTTAGTATGACAGACGAGTCGTTGCCTCCGAACCCGAATGAATTGCACAGTATATGATGCAGTTTACGCTGTGGATTGAGCTCCATGTTGGGAACTATTCCATCGTCCATGGGATTGGCCCATGCATAGTTTACAGGTACGAATCCATGGCGGAGCGCCAGGATGCAGATGACAGCCTCGACCGACCCTGATGCGCTGGTTGTATGTCCGGTGAGCGACTTGGTGGATGATACGGGAGGCATGGCATTACCAAAAAGCCGCTTCATGGCCTGACTCTCGCTGACATCGTTGTTGGGCGTGCCTGTGCCGTGGGCGTTGATATAGTCAATGTCTTCCGGTTTAAGCCCTGCATCGGCCAGAGCCTTTGACATGGCCAGATATGCGCCTTCACCATCGGGCGATGACGCGGTCTGGTGGAATGCGTCACAGGCATTTCCGTAACCGGAAAGCAACGCAACCGGCTTTACGCCACGTCTTGCAGCAGACTCCGCGGATTCCAGCACCAGATAAGCCGCCCCCTCACCCAGGTTCAGGCCTGCACGCTCCGCATCAAACGGACGGCACTGGCCACGGTCCAGTATCATCAGTGAGTTGAACCCGTTCAGATGGAACTTGGTTATGCACTCGCTTCCGCCTGCCACCACAATATCGGCCTCACCGGAACGTATCATGTCGGCCCCAAGTTCAACGGCGTTGGCTGCCGATGAACATGCGGTGGAGATTGTGGTTATGTACCTGAACCTGCCGAACCTGTCGGCAATCATCTCCGAACAGGAGCCGCAGTCATGGGTCTTGATGTACTCATTACGGGTGTCGTTATCAATGAAGTCAGTGTAGAACTGCTCGCTCTTGTCCATCCCCCCCACGGTGGTGCCGTTCACAAAACTGCACTTCTTGAGGTCTTCACGGCCCAGGCCAGCCTCACCCAACGCCTCATGCATGGCTATCATACCCATCAGGGCAGTGCGTGTAACGGGTGTTCCGATCTCAATGCCCATTGCCTGTTCCATATCATTATCGGACATCTTGACCTCACCCACCGGGAATTCCGTATGAGTGGTCCTGAGGTATTTGAGCGGGCCTATACCGGTACGGTTGGACATAAGTGAACTTAGCACCTCGTCCTTACTGTTGCCTATGGCACAGATTATGCCACAGCCGGTTATGAGCACTGACCTACCTTGAGCCATCAGCGGGTACGGTTTTTTTGGATATAATCGGCCATCACTTTGATGGACTTGAATATCTCCTTTCCTTTGGCAGGATCCTGCAGCTTGATGCCGTAGTTCTTTTCCATGAGAACTATAAGCTCAAGGGCATCGATTGAATCCAGGCCCAGACCTTCACCGAACAGAGGAGCGTCATTGTCAATATCCTCGGGTTTTACATCCTCAAGGTTAAGAACCTCAATAATCTCCTGTTTCAGTTTAAGAATCATCTCTTCCATAGTTCAATATCATTTAAGTTATCCATTATTCCTTTCAGTTCTGTTTCAAGTCTCTCCAGGTCCTGCACATCTTCCCTATACAGCAGTGTAAAGAAGCAGCTGAAATCATCGTTACCAGTGCTGTCAACCCATCCTGCCAGAACGCTCTCAGTCTGTTCATCGCAGAAAGCGCGCTGCAAATGGAACGCCATGCTGCCGGCATCAAATCCGTCCAGCACATAAAACGAAGTCTCGCCACGGTAATGGTTACGAATGGCTATCTCGCCGGTAACTATATTGGGCAGGGTATATACAAACAATGCAGGACTTGGATAGTAATTGTCGCTGTCCTGAATGGTTTCCTGATAGTTGCGGTCAGCGCAAAGTGAAGCCGTGGTGCCGAATAGCACTATAGCACGGGCCGATGTGTATTCTTCGGCCTCCAGCCTGCACCCGCCCAGTTCCTTGAGCAACAGTTCCGATGCCAGATATCCCACCTTGCTCAAGGTGTCCATCTTGAAGAACTTGGGCCAGTCACCAGCATGGGTGCGATATATTTCAGTAAGCATAACGGAACCTGTGTGCTCATGTTCAAGCACGCGTCCGCATACTGTAACCGTATTGCCGGTAATGACGGTATATTTAAGATTCCTGTCCTTTTCCATATCCGTCATATATTGTAATAAGCGTAACTGAGAGCGGCGTTGCATCCGCCGAATCCGGACAGCAGCTTGATGAACCTGTTTCCGTAGGCAGGCCTGTTATCAGGACTTACATTGACCGGATAAGTCACTCCCTGTGTGGAATAACCGCGCGTGGCCAGTACTGTCCCATCCTGAACAGCGTACATGGAGAGTATACTCTCCATTATTCCCGCTGCACCCATTGTATGTCCGTAATAGCCCTTGAGCCCCGTAACCGGTACGTCAATCAGTCCTGCACGGTAAAGGGCTATGGATTCCATCTCATCATTGTAGGCAGTAGCTGTGCCGTGTACGTTAATGAAAGCCAGCCCTTGGGTACCACCGCATTTGCGCAACACCTCCATGAGAGCCAGATAGCTCCCCTCACCTGTGCGCGACGGCCCTGAAATATGGTTTGCGTCATTCCGTATAGCACCGCCCTCCAGCACCCAGCCGCAAGCCGGTCCGTCATACGCCTTAAGCACCACGGTTGCAGCGCACTCTCCCAGGTTAAGTCCCGTGCGGTCCTTGTCAAACGGACGGCACGGAGTATCGGTAAGCGCCTTGAATGACAGGAATCCCGAAATAATGAACGGTGACTGCTCATCGGCACCGATTACGACGGCATAGTCATAACGGCCGCTCTGCAAGGCTCGCATGGCCTCAATCTGAGCACAAACGCCCGATATGCAGGCATTGCAAACCACTATGGGGGCGTTGGGATTGCCGAAATAGCCTGTAACCATGCCTGCAGACCTGCCAAGCAGGACCCTTTCCTGCGGGAATCCCTTTACATCCCTGTCCAGCAGGGATACATTGCCTTTTGTGGTTGAAATGATGAACAGTACCCTATCTGATGACGGGTCTATGCCCGACTTTCTTACGGCCTGTATGCTACTGGTCAGCAACATCTTCTCAAAGAATGTGTATTTGCCGTCAGGAATGCCAAGTCCGGTACAGAGTTCATCCATGAGATGGCGGTCAATGCGTGACAGCATGAACGGGGAACTGACTCTGTCCATCTCCTCATAACGTGCCAGTCCGCTGCACCCGGCCTTGACATTGGTGTAGTTCTCCACCGATGTCCTGCCCACAGGCGAAACCACGTTGTCCGCTATGCACTGTATCACTGTTGCCATCTCTTTTTCCACTCCTCGTAGAACTCCGGATTAGCCCATACCAGCTGGTAGTTGCGGTCCATAAACACCTGGACCGAATGACCCTCGGCCAGCAAATCACCATTTTCAGAGTCCCTTATCTCATAATCAAAAACAATCTTGGCCGAATCGGTAGGACGATACATGATCGTGATCTCCGGTTTAGTGCCGTATGTTACAGGCTTCTTGTACTTGAACGACAGTTCCACAAGAGGCGCGTAGTATCCGTTGTCAAAAATGTCATAGTACCCCAGCCCGTACTTGAGGCCGAAAGCCTCGCGGGCATCCTCGAAATAGAGGGGGTACGAACCGTGCCACACAATGTTCATTGAGTCCACCTCGCTGAACCTTACACGGAACGGTATCGTCTCTTTAAGTTCTTTCATAGCATCATCTTATCTTGCCGCATCATCGCCCAAGGCAATCTTGAGGTCTGTCTGCGCTATAAGTTCATCACCACATTTTACCACAGCGTGTACAAGCGTAATGTTGAACACCTCCTGCAGTACGTTAATCTCAGTCACAACAGTCTCGCCTGTGACCGGTGTCCTATAGACCTGCATGTTGCTTATGGCACCTATATAACCCAGCTTGACAGGCTGGCCTGATGCCAGGCTCAGATAGCCCAGGCGGGCGGCGCAGGTCTGAGCTATGTTCTCGCATATTCCTGCGGTTGACAGACGGCCCCAGTCATTGAAGATATTGTCAGCCCTGACTTCCAGCAGAGTCCTGGTTATGCTCAAGTCGCAAAATATCAGGCTATCCACCATCACGAACGGAGGGCGCTGCGGAATTAGCTCAAGAATACCGTATTTTGAAAAATCACTCATATCAGGCGTTCCAGAAGTCATAGTAATTGAACCATTGCGTAGGATACAGTCGAACTATACTCTCCAGCTCTGCCGCGAACTTCTGCGCCATATCCTGCATTGCGGCTCTTGGAGTGAGTTCCGATAATGACGTTATCTTGCACACATATACATTATAGACGCCCCATTTGCCACGCATGCAGAACACCGCCACTATAGGCACATCCTTCTGCACGGCAAGCGCGAACGGTCCCATGGGAAAGTTTGCATCGGCCCCCATGAATGAGCAACGAAATGACTTGGGCGAGCCCAGCATACGGTCTCCCGTCATGCTCACAATCTCGCCGCGGTCAATTGCCGCATTCATTTGGAATATGTGCTCCATGCTGCCGTTCACCTCTATCAGCCCAATATTGTGCATGCTCAGTATCTTGCGTCTGAAATCCATCATCACCTCCGATTCTCCTCCATAGAACAGACCGTTGATTCTCTTGTTGCTGGATGTCAGGCTGTATCCCACCATCTCGTAGTTACCTATGTGGGAGCTCAGCTGGACAAATCCGCCCGGTTCATTGAGCATGGCAAGGAACATGTCATTGCCGTCAAAAGTAAAACGGAACCTTTTGCCTGCGTAAGCGGCGTAACGGTCCACTATCACCTGACCGAAGCGGAAATGGTTGGCATAGACCTTAAAGAAGGATTTCAATGGCCCCAGTCCAAGCCTTTGACGGAAGAACCTGTATATTGCCTTGTAACCTTTGTGGTTGAATATCATGTAGAAAGGTACAATCAGCGCCATTACCAGATAGATGGCCCTGCGGTCCAGCACCTTCATGACTGCCACAAGAGACCGTATCATCCACGGCAAACCGTCAGTGCGGCCCTTCCACTCTACAGGTTTTTCCTCTTGACTTGCCAATTCAGCCTATCTTCTTTTCCAGATAATCGCAGAACTTGCTGAAGGTATCCACCCCGGCCATCTCCTCACTCTTGATCTTTACACCGAAGGTCTTTTCAACTATAACCACGATGTCTATGAAATCAAGGCTGTCTATTCCCATGTCCTTCATCAGATGGGCATCGGGAGTAATCTTCTCCTCATCAATCTCCAGGTCCTCGATCATGAATTTGCGGACCTTTGCTTCAATTTCACTTCTTTCCATTATATTATTACTTGCTCGATTATCAGTTTATTTAAGCTTACATACCATAATACTGTGGCCCTGGCCCAGATTGTCATGTATGCGCTCCACCTCCATGTCTGCCTGCTCCACCAGACGCTCCATGCACTCTGAATGGTACATCTTGCTGTTGCCGTTGGCAATGGCTGTAAAATAGAGACTGGTCATGGTCAGGCACAATGCTCCCGGCTCAAAACGCTGGCGGTCCCAGAATGTCTCCATTATGTAAAGGCGAGTATCCTTGTCCATGGCGGCAGTGGCACGGGTAAGAATACTAAGTATCTCATCCTCGGCAAAGCAGTCCAGGAACTGACTCATCCAGATAGCATCAAAATGACGGCCCTCGGGGAACTTCGAGTTACGGTCAAGCAGGTTTATGCCGAATCCCTCAATACGGTCGGCACCCTTCTTACCTGCAGTCTGGGCGCGCATCATCTCAAGCTGCTGCGGCAGGTCCATTATGGTTACGCGGACCTTGTCACTGTAATCCACGCAACGCAGAGCCCACCGGCCGGTGTTTCCGCCCACATCAACAAGTGATTCCGTCCGGCCTCCGTCAAAGACAATCTTAAGTGCCTCGTCAAATGAGTGGTCGGAATAGAAATGGTCAAATCCGAACCAGCTCTTCTGCACCTGAGGGGGCAGCTGTGACAGGCCTTCATAGACCGTAGGCCAGTTGCCGAAGTGTTCCAGACCGGCTGGTCGGCCTTCCAGCAGAGACTCCTCAAGCTTGAACCAGCCCTCATAGTTCACGTCATGGTTAAAGTCCATATTGGCTCGTGTGGCGGGGTCTGTAAGCAGGAACCAGCCGGTCTTGGAGAGGCTGAAGCGGTCTGTGTCAGGATCCAGCAGAACTGTTCCTATTGATAGAGAGCCTTCAGTAAGTACCTTGACTGCATAAAGTGACAGACCGGTCTTATCGGCAATCTCCTGTTGGGTAAGTCCGTCAATATTGTCACGCAGCAGGTCCAGTATTCCGAACTTGACCATCAGGCGTGATGTCTGGAAAACTATGGGCCCCCATGCTATGAACTCAGCCAGACGCTGTGCGTCACGGGCGCTCTGATGCTCCTTGGTGTATGCCTCCTTCAAGGCTGGTGACAAATTCATATCTTTCTGATTACAAGTGCGCTGTTGGTTCCTCCAAAACCAAAACTGTTGGACAGTATTGTCTTGAGTTCAGTCTGTTTGGTCTCTGCTGCTATATTCAGCCTGGCCGAATTCTCATCGGGATTCTCAAAGTTTATGTTGGGAGCCACAAAACCATTGTTGAGCATGATTGTGGAATAGACAATCTCGCTTGCACCCGCCATCCAGCACTCGTGCCCGGTCATGGACTTGGTGGAACTTATCCATGCCTTGCGGCCCTCAAACAGGCGTGCCAGAGCCACTGCCTCATACATATCGCCCTGCGGCGTGGATGTGGCATGTGCATTTATATAATCTATATCGTCCGGCTGCAATCCGGCACGGTCAAGGGCACGTGTCATAGCCAGAAACGATGCATCGGAATTGGGTTGCGATATGCCTCCCGTACCGTTCGACGAGAACCCGTAACCCAGCACCTCAGCCAGAATATGTGCACCGCGTTTTACGGCATGGTCATAATCCTCAAGCACCACCGCCGCGGCACCACCGCTGGGTACCAGGCCGTCACGGTCCCGGTCAAACGGGCGGGATGCCTTGGCTGGCTCATCATGGCGTACGGAGAAAGCCGACAGTGCATCGAACGATGCCATAGACATGTGGTTGGTCTCCTGTGCACCGCCGCACAAGACCATATCCTGCAGTCCCTGCTGTATCATCATAAAGCCAAGCCCTATGGCATGAGAACCGCTGGCACATGCAGCGCTCACGGTAAAGTTTATGCCACGAAGGTGGAATATGGTACTCATGTTCATGTTGACCGTGGAGTTCATGGACTGGAAAATCAACCCAGAACCACACATGGCGGAGTCACGATACTCACTCATTATGCGGGCGGTCTCTATGACCGGCTCCGCGCTGGAGTCATTTCCGAAAATAACCCCCACCTCATTATTCATCAGGTAGTCATCATCTATCCCTGCGCCATGGAAAGCCTGGACCGATGCCATATAGGCATACTCGGCCTCTTCACTCATACCGGCACGTGTACGGCGATCCAGAACTCCTTTCAGAACAGGTTTCTGCACAATGCCGGTAAGCATTGACCTGTAACCGTATTCCTTTCGGACCTGTTCAATCCCAATGCCGGACTTCCCGTTGAAAAGCGAATCTCGGACCTCATCCACGTTCTGACCCAGGCATCCCCATATTCCAATTCCGGTAATAACTACTCTACCCATAGGAAAACACTTTTACCATTCAATACCCAACCTGATGCCTACACTGGACAGATTTATCCTTGATGTTTCAGTTATCTCTCTCTGCGATGTGTAATCCCACTTGTAATCAGTCTGGTCAAATGGGGCATAATAAGACGCACAGGCCTGTATGGAGAAAGCGAAATCCTTGTCCGATGCAAACCTCAAACCAAAACTGACATCTCCGTAGGGCTTGGCACCCTCATTGAAGAAAGAGCCCATGCGCATCTGGAGTGTCGGGGAAATCCTCGTACCAGAGTTGAATATATATTTTGCCGAAGCAAATACAGGCACAAAACCGTCATCGGGGGCTACGTGAACCCCGAAGCCCAAACCGACAAACATGTTGGGCGTGTAATAGAAGCCATGCGTAGTTGAAATATCCATTGCCGTTCCCCCATCATTGAGATAAAAAAGGTTGGAATACTCTATATGCCCCTGATAACCGCTCGGGACCCGAACTGTACCTTTGTCTGTAACTACATAACTCTGAGCATTTGCCGAAATGAAAAGAGCAGCAAACAATGATAAGACGAAAAATTTTTTCATATCAATATTTTTTGAAAAACAATCATGTATAGAGTCCGCCGTTTACCGAAATTACCTCTCCTGTGATGTACGATGCCTCTTCCGACACCAGAAAGGCGACAGCGGCGGCCACCTCTTCCGGGCGTCCGAAACGTCCCACAGGAATCATCTTCTTAAGCTCTTCCTCGGGCAGTTCCTTAGTCATATCAGTTGCTATGAATCCCGGAGCAACGGCATTGACTGTAATCTTGCGGGAAGCCACCTCCTGCGCCAGAGCCTTGGTGGCTCCTATCAGAGCGGCCTTTGCCGCAGAATAGTTGGTCTGCCCCGGAAGTCCCTTGATTCCGGAGAGCGATGCCATGCTCACTATCCTGCCCCAACGTTTGGTCATCATATTCTTAAGCAGACGACGGGTCAGGTAGAAGAAACTGTTCAGATTGGTGTTCAGGACACTGCTCCAATCATCATTCTGCATAAAGACCATAAGGTTGTCACGGCGGATTCCTGCATTGTTCACAAGCACACCTATGTAATCATCCTTATGAGCATCCTGCCAACTGTCCACAGCGGTTTCCACCTCTTCCTGAACAGACACGTCGAAAGGTAGCAGTTCCGCCTGTCCTCCAGCCTCCTCAATGAGCCTTTTGGTCTCAATGGCAGCATCGGAATTCGATTTGTAATTAATCAGGACAGGATACCCTTGCCCTGCCAGCTTTATGCATACGGCACGGCCCAAACCCCTTGAGCCTCCGGTAACCAACGCGTATTTCATTTATATCAAATCAGTTAAAATACTTATTGATACTATTACTGTATTAATTTGCAAATTAACTCAAAAAAGCCGACACAGCCAAATAATACGACAATTAACCATTTGTACTTTAAAAAGAAAACATACACTTGAATCAGTTTTCAAGAAAATGACTAAATTCGCAGCCGGTTTAAGAAATCGGCCGAAATAGCTCAGTTGGTAGAGCAACGCATTCGTAATGCGTAGGTCGCGGGTTCGAGTCCCGCCTTCGGCTCAAAAAAAAATCGCCCGAATGGACGCTATTTTTATGATCTGTAGAAAGGGACTTTTGTTCCTACCTGTTTTCAGAAGAGATAACCTACGGAAACGGTAAGACGATTCCTCTTCCATGAGATATTGTCACTGTCTGAAATATCAAGCATACCTGCTTTGTAACCGGCTTTCACGCGGATCACATCCTTGATGTCAACCCAAGCACCACCACCGAGCAGAATATTAAAACGCTTCATGTCATGATCGAACCAATCCCAATCATCACTCTTGGAAACGAGTCCCAGATCAAGTGTCGGACCGGCAAAGAGATAGAGCTTCAGATCCTGACCCAGATTGAAACCGTAGTTGAAATCAACAGGAACCAGAACATCAAACTCCTTGTACTTCTCGTCATTATCATTGTCAAAGGAGAAGCCCAAGCCCAGACCCGGAGCCACATTCAGACCGCCTACAATGTTCAGATTGTAGTCAGCACCAACCATAAAACCGCTGTAGTTGTCCTTATTGGTGTCAAGAACATGACCTGCCAAAGATGTCTCAGTCTCCTGAGATGTAGTCATGAAACCAAGTTGATAACTCACCTGTGCGCTAGCGAATCCCGCTGTGAGCAGAACTGCTGCAAATAACATGATTTTCTTCATAATGTGTAGAAATAAAAGTTATTGAAAAATGTCGATTTTTCTCCATTAGTTTACGTTTGACTATGAAGCCTTCCCGAGCAGTTTCTTGGCTACAATCACAGCCTCGTTTGCATCGGCGGTATAGACATCGGCACCTATCTCACGGGCGAAAGCCTCGTTCAATGGGGCGCCACCCACCATAATCTTGACGTTGTTGCGGATTCCCGCCTCCTCCACTGCCTTGATAACATCCTTCATGTAGCCCATAGTAGTGGTCAACAGAGCCGACAAAGAAAGAATGTCGGCATCATTGTCTATCACCGCTTTTACGAATTTGTCAGCATCCACATTTATACCAAGATTTACAACCTCGAATCCTGAACCTTCGAACATGGAGGCCACGAGGTTCTTGCCTATGTCGTGCAAATCACCCTTGACTGTACCGATAACCACCTTACCGTAATTGATTCCTGACTCTCCCTGCATCATGGGTTTGAGCAGGTCAAGGCAACCCTTCATGGCACGGGCCGACATTAGCAGATTGGGCACGAAAGCCTTACCTTCACCAAATCTGGCTCCGATAATCTCCATTCCTTTAATAAGATATTCACTGATTATGATTTTCGGTTCAACGCCATTATCTACAGCCTGCTTGGACAGGGCTACAGCACCGTTCATATTCCCGGCAACAATGGCATCGGTAAGTTCCTGAAGATCCATTTTTTGATGTCTTTTCTTCGTGATTACAGGGGCAAAGATAGTAATTTTGAATAAAAGCTGCAACCTCAAAGTTTGAGATTAAAGTCTTTTACCGCCTGGATCATAGCGTCAATATTAGGTTTGACGGCTCCCATAGGCATTCCACCACCTGTACTGAGCAGCAGGCCGTGATGGCTTCCGTTGACTGCCACATAACTCTCAATCACCTGCATAGTGGTGTCATATACGGTCTTGGGGTCACTTTGGGCCAGCAGCATGGGGGGAACATTTCCCATGAAAACCACCTTGTCGCCGGCCAGTTTACGGGACTCACCTATCTCCTGCATATGTGTGAAGTTGAACACATCGACACCCATCTCTGTCAGGTGTGAATAGCATGAGTTTGAGGTGAAGTCATTGTGGAAATAGTGATGGACCTCGGGGAATGCGCTGAAAACCTGCTTCATGTAAGGCATGCACAGTGTCTCGAAATCCTCGGGGCTGAAATATCCGCACACATCATCGAGAACCATGATGGCCTTGGCGGTCCTGACATTCTCTAACTGTGCCTCAAGCCATCTTTTCACACACTCCACAGTCTTGGAGAGCAGCTTGTCGGCAGCATCAGGATTGATCATCATGAGCATGAGCAGCTGGGTCACGGTGAACATGTGGGATGCCACAGTGAACGGTCCGCGCGCACAAACCATATAAACCTCTTCCCCATCCTGCTCCATCAGCGGCTGATAGTAACGCTGCTGGTTAAGTATAAGCGGCATGAATCCGTCCACCTTTGGGTCAGGAATCTGGATATTTCCGAAAATCTCTTCCGCCTTATCCAGGTCCTCAGTTAGCGGATGCATGTGCGGCAAGTTGTCATCGAAGAAACAGGTGGGGCACCCGAATCCTGTCGGCTCTGCAGCCATGCCGTACTCCACCCACCAGCCCGGAACGAAGATAGCATCCGGAAAATCCTTGCGTATCTTGCGGTTGTCGCTTATGAACACCTCATTACGGGCGTAATAATCCACGAAAGTGTGGCCGCAGTAACCCGGTATCCAGGGACTGTCCGCAATAAGAGCCACGTGAATCTTGTCATTCTTGTGCCGGATCGTATCCTCCAGCTTTTGGATCTGCTCTTGTGTCATTGTCTATTTTTTTAGTTGAAATCATAAAGAAGCCTCAAAAAAAGCCTTGATGTTTGCCTCAGGAGCGGCCGGAGGGACATCACATCCTGTGGATAGTATGTAGTTCCCGTATCCGGCCGATAGTGACTTTAGGTTTCTGACCGCATCAGCGACCTGCTCAGGCGAACCCATCTTCATAACACCCACGGGGTCAACATTGCCCATGACGGCAATATCGGCAGGAACCTTGGCAAGCACACCGGCCATATCAATGGCATTACCGAAATGCAGGGCAGCCGCACCGGTAGCAATCATGGATTCCGTACATTGTCCCTTATTTCCGCAATTATGCACAATCACTGCGAATCCGTCATCCTGAACCGTATCCACAATCTCCTTGACATAAACCGATGAGTATTGGGTACAATCTGAATCGGAAAGCAGGCCCGCAGCCGGTTCTGCCATAACGACACCAGCTGCACCGGCTTCCTTAATGGCCTTTACATATTCCATCAGGAACAGGGTGCATTTGCCGAGTAAGGCTTGAGCTGTCTCCGGCTCGATATACATAGCCATCATCAGCTCTGTCATATCGTAAAGACGGCCGGCAAGCGAAAACGGCCCGATGCAACCTCCGAAAAGAGGCACGTCCAGTCTGGGGGCTGACAACCGAACCGCTCTCAGATACTCAGGCAGGCGGTCTCTGTCCAATGACGGGAGTTCAAGCCCTTCCACATCCTGTGCAGAGGAGAGCAGTCTTCCGGTTACGGTAGGAACTGAATTGTCCTCAAACACGACTTCCGCACCGAAAGCCTGAGCCTCGACCGATAAATCCATGATAGTGGTCGATGCCACAGACAGCGGATATGCCTTCCTGAGTGCCAGTATAGCATCACTGTGCACCTGTCCATCAGTTACGGCGTCTATCACCCTGCGCCCTATCAGTTCAATCCCGGGATGCGTCATGATGGGCATCACCGGCACGGGAACCGTATCAAAAAGCTTGCTTATAACACAATTCATGTCTGAACATATATGATATCCCGCGTCTCATTCAAGAACGTACTCAGGAAGCTTGTCAAGGGCCGGAGTCTCGTAGTTGGAGATACGGAGACGGAAGCTGCGCAACTCATCAAGAGTATGCTGGGGCTGAGTGCAGTCAGCAGGGATTTCCATCTTGGAGAACTGCTGGAAATAGAGCATCAGGGCATCGCGCCACCAGATGGCATCCTTGGCCTGACGTATCAGCTTTTCGTGGACCTGGCCGTAACGGTACGGGTCAACATATTTCTCTACACTCTCCCACGTGTCAATAAAGCCGCGGGCCTGGTTGATACCGTTCTGGTAAGTGTAGCAGAGTTCGTTCCAAAGCGTACGACCGCTCTTCATCTTATGGTCCCATGGCAGATGGTGGAACCAAAGGATCAGATTCTCGGGACAGGTTTCCACATTGTCATATAGAGAGCGGAGAGGCTCGTGGTACTGTGAAACGGCATCAGTTCCTGTCTTGGAGGTACGGTCGAAACCTACTCCGTCGGCAGCGGCCTTATGATAATACTGTGGCGACCAGTCCGGACGGGAAGCTCCTTCCCAAGGACCCGGCCCATAATGTCCGGCTCCTCCAAAGCAGTGATGCAGGCCGAGAGGCATTTCATAGTTCACAGAAGCCTCATGTGAGGCAAGCATCATCTTGCTCACTGGTTCAAGGAACTTCTTGTTGGAAGTGAAGGTCTGCTTGAGCCATTCGTCAATGATCTGCTCTGAACTCAAGTCAGGATTCCATGCCATACGGCCGAATGCGTACCAGTTGGCCTGCGCCATCTGGTGTCCGCACCAGTTCACACTGTCACCGATATTGGTCACACCGGCTATAGCGCTAGTGGCGGTGTTGTCATGCACCTTACCCAGTGTTTCGGCAGCAACGGTGCTTCCCTTCCCTTTCTGGTATGTGTCAGAGTCCAGACACTCCTTCCACATAGGATGCAGATAGACCATATGGTTACTGTGTCCCATATACTCCTGGGTAATCTGCATCTCAGCCATCACATTGGTGTGTTCCATCTGTCCGAACAGAGGACTGAACGGCTCACGCGGCTGGAAATCTACTGGCCCGTTCTTGATCTGGATTATCACATTGTCACGGAACTGACCGTCAAGAGGCATGAACTCCTCCACAGCCTGTTTGGCACGGTCAGGAGATGTGGGTGCGTACACAAATGCCCTCCACATGACTATCCCTCCGAAAGGCTTCAGCGCATCGGCTATCATGTTGGCACCGTCAGCATGGGTACGACCATAGTCCTGCGGTCCGGACTGTCCTTCAGAATTAGCCTTTACCAGGAATCCTCCGAAATCCGGGATTATACTGTAAATTTCCTTGACCTTGTCATTCCACCAGCTGACCACATCCTTGTCAAGCGGATCACTGGTCTTGAGATTGGCCAGATGCTTGGGAGCAGCAAAGTTCAGTGAGAGATATACTTTTATTCCGTAAGGACGGAAAATATCAGCCAGCACCTTCACCTTCTCAAGGTATTCACGCGTAAGCATACGGGCATCGGCATTCACGTTGTTCAGGACAGTGCCGTTTATGCCTATGGAAGCATTGGCACGGGCATACTCCTCATACTCAGGACGGATTGTGCCGGGCAGTTCATTCCATTTCCAGAGTGAACGGCCTGCAAAACCGCGCTCCACGGTGCCGTTGGGGTTGTCCCAATGATTCAGGATACGGTACTTGAAAGCCGGAACCTCCGTCTTCAGGAATTTATCCTCAATACGCTCACCGCAATCAGCCATTCTCTTCAGGTAGTAAACGGCATATAGTCTTCCTGCATCTGTATTGGCTGTGACCGAAACGTGCTTACCTATACAATTAATGCTGAAACCTTCATCACCCAGGGCATTGTTGTAAATCCCGCTTGCATCAACACCTATTTCATTTACTCCAAGCGCGTTCTTGTCAATAAGTTCCAGTTCTCTCTGCCAGACAGATTTCTGTCCGGAAGCATTACTTGTCACTGTAATATCGCCAAGCCACAGGTCATGACCACTCCTGTTTCCGGGTCTTGCCTGACCGCTGCACGACTGGACACCAATAGCCATCAGGCCGACTGCCAGTCCCCAAAGAAATTTGTAACCTTTCATATCACCTTATTATTATATTATTATCAGTTCCTTGACCGCCTGAGTATCAGCCACAGCCTCAAGCCTACATGACAGTTCATCGGCCACCGAAAGCCTGGCTCTCAGCGCTATCCTGCAATCAAACGTATAATCCGCCACATCCGAACTGAACACTCCATAGTCCTGTTCCACAATCCTGGCATCCAGTTCCTTCACCGCTTTCATGACCACATTGGTCATATTATATGTAAACAGCACCGTCACATTCCTCTCCACATAGGACGTTATTACGGCGGCCTTCCCTATCACCTGGGCTGCTGCCTGCCTATATGCCTCCGTCAGTCCGGATGTTCCCAGTTTCACTCCTCCGAAATATCGCACCACAGCTATGAGAACATCAGTAAGCCCCGCGCTGTTAATCTGCCCCAGAATGGGTTTTCCTGCCGTTCCTGAAGGCTCACCGTTATCATTAGCCCGCCAGTCCGTACGCTCCGCACCAAGCATATATGCATAACACACATGCCGTGCATCATAATACTTTTTCTGAATGGCAGCAAGCTTTTCCTTAACCTGTTCAGAATCTGTCACATGCCATATAAACGAAATGAAACGGCTGCGCTGTTCCACGAACTGCGATTCAGCACTGCCACTCACCGTCAGAAATGTATCGGTTCCCAGTTCCATAGTTTCAATTTCCAAACTTACATAAAATATGCCGATATTTGACTATTTTTGCCGCGATATCTTACCTTTTGGGGTAAAATATGGATGGCCTTCATTGCCAAAAAACTATGAAAGAAAAAAACAGGAAACCTATAAATCCCCCGATACCGGCAATTCTCTCATGTATGCTTTGGTTGGTGATGTCATATAGCTTCGCTTATACACCGGCTTTGACAGACACGGACTGGGAGCACGAACAGACTGTTGCTTCCGGCTTTCTGAGCTCACACGGAATTGACACACACGGATTAAGGCTTACCCTGAGTACCGGGAACCTGGTCTGTTTCTCCAATGAACAGAATAAAAGCTTCTGCATAGTAGCCGGAAAGGATTATGAATCTTATCTTGACTCTCCCATACTCGCCTACAGTCCGGACTCCCCACTGCTGACCGGCAATGACAGTGAAATCAGTTCCACCATTGCCTCTATACTAGATACTTACTCCCGACAACTCCGGGAACTTTCCGAGCAGCCTGATTTATCGCTGTATCAGGACTCAATGCGCCGTTCATACTCCGGAAGCGTAAAACCCATGCTTGGCAAGATGGCCTATGGTCAGAAGGCACCATACAACAATCTGTTCCCTCAAGAGCTTGCCGAAGGCTCAAGCCACCGTTGTGTAGCCGGTTGCGGACCTGTAGCTCTGGCTCAAATATTAAGTTATTACAGATATCCCGACGTACCGTCAGGCCAAGGTGTCATTACATCGGCATCGGGACAAGAAACAATAGTTGATATAGGGGGCAAATGGCTTGGGTGGGACAGAACACATGAAAGCCTCAGTACTCTCATGCTTACATGCGCCGCCAGCCTTCACGCCCAGGTTGGCCCTATGGTTACGACAAGCAGCATAGACAACTTCAAAGCCGCACTCATAGGCAACTGGGGATACAGCCCACGATGCATAACCCTGAGCGGAGTATCTGACATCAAGCTTTTGAATGCGGTCTATTCCGAGCTTGACGCCGGACGGCCGGTGATTGCAGCCAGTGAGAGCCATATATTCGTATGTGACGGTTACGAGCAGGATTATCTGCACATCAACTGGGGTTGGAACGGATACTGCAACGGTTATTTCAAAACCGTAACTACCAGTTCCGCTTCCAAAGGCCAACTCCCTTTCCAATACATTCTTATAGGTATTTCGCCCCTATTCGACAGTCTACAGACCACAATCCGGATCGATCAGCCGGGCTCTCTTTCGCGAATGATAGACCGGGCTGTACTGAACCGCATCACTTCGCTTACGGTTTACGGGACACTCAACGGTTCAGACATAAAATGCCTGCGCAGAATGGCCGGAGCATCCGACCCTCTCGGTGAGCAGGAAGACATAGGTTCACTGATGAATCTTGACTTGTCCGGGGTCCGGATAATCACAGGAATGCCATACGCCACATACCATGCCGACGGCTATATCATATCCGGCAGAGCGACAGACCGGGATTCCGGAGAGTACCGATACCGCTATAACCTGTCCGAAGTAACCGATTCAATATGGAAGGAAATAGTGGATCATAGGCTGGACAACAGGGGTGACATGCTTTTGCGCCGTGACTCTAAAGGACAGATATACATCTCATACTACGCTTTGGACAACGTCATAGGCAAACGCATGTTCAGCGACTGCCAAAACCTGAGAAACATCATCCTGCCCGAGGGCACCCAAAGTGTCGATGAAGATGCATTCTCTGGCTGCCGCTCACTTGAGACAGTTCTGAATCTCCCCCAAACTGTTCACAGAAACGCTTTCAGCAACTGCATCAATCTGAAATAATCCAGACTGTAAATATTTTTCACATAGCCTACCTGCCGGCGACAGCATCTATCTCCACCAGGACACCCTTGGGAAGCGCAACTACCTGATAGCAGACACGCGCCGGTTTATCCTGCGGGAAATACCCGGAATAGACCGCGTTCATGGCTGTAAAATCCGAAATGTCCGCCAACAAGACTGTTGTCTTGGCTATGTCGTTGAACGTAAGTCCAGCCTCATTCAGAATAGCACCGATATTGTCCAAAGCCTGACGTGTCTGATTCCCCACGCCTGCTGGTATGGTGCCGTCCGCAGGATTGACAGGGAGTTGTCCTGACACATACACTGTTCCGTTCAGCTCCACACCCTGTGAGTAAGGACCTATAGCAGCCGGAGCCTTATCTGTAACAATCGTCTTTCTCATAACATTCTATATTAAATGGAACAATCAGAAGAACTTTACCACCTCACTGACAGATTTGCGGTCCGGGCGGTTGGGGTCCGACGCACGGTAACCCAGGCTGATTACAGCCATGATGCACTCGTCATCAGGAATGGCAAACAGCTTGCGTAAAGCATCGGAGTCACGCATACCCATGATCAGGGTGTCAAAACCACGTTCACGGGCTTTCAGGATAAAGTAGGCGTTACTCAAACCGTTATCGTATGCGCCCCATCCGTCACCTATCTCATTGGCCGGATTAGAACGGAAAAAGCCTGATTTACCCTTTACGTATGTTGATACAATCATGACAGGAGCACCCGAAGTGTTGCGCTTGTTACCGTCACCCACCAGCTCCTTTACGGCAGCCACCTTATCATGAGACATGGCCACATAGTACTTGGAAGGTTGCTGATTGGCCCATGACGGAGCCTCCTGAGCACATTTGATAAGTTCCATAACCTCTTCCTGTGATATTGACCTGGATGCATCATAGTCACGAATGCTTCGACGGGAAGCCACTACATCATCAAAAACCTGAACCGACGGCTGGTTACCGCCACCACATGCGCACAGCACCAATGCCGCACATGCAATCTGAAAGAACATTACTTTTTTCATACTAAACTATTATCTGGTTAATCAATATTCAAAAAAACTCCCCCTGCCGATAGTCACTCTCTTTCCACTCGAATTTGACTTTTTCAGGTAAATAAAACCGGTCTATCCTATAGTCTATATTTGCCTTGTGAGCCTGACTCAACTGGAACGGACGTCTTACATAATACTGTCTGCCGTCCTTTATGAACCTGGCTCCGGTCTGGTGGAAACGGAACGGAACATCCTTCTCCACACATTGGCGACGCAGGTCAAGGATCCAGTCATAGCAACACGGGCGGGCGTCAACGCCTGATTCACCGCCCACAGATACTTCATCAATGCTACTGTCCAGATACTGTGACAATTCTATAGCTGATATCAAAGGTGAAGCGATGATTGATTTATGTTTTATGGGCATTTTCCTGAAGATAGGCAGGCGGTAATCGGCCATCCGTTGGTTTTCAACCGTACAGCCCACGAACACGTTGTCATAGCCGTCACCCCAGTCTTCAGGAATGCACTCCATGAACCGGTCTATCCGTTTAGTAAAGAAATAGAACCACAGGTCACTGCGTATGCGCATCATCCGCCAGCACTCCTTACGCCACTCGTCCGCATCCTTGAGCAGGAAATCCGATGTGAAACAGGTGAACACCATCTTACCCGACTCTATTTTCCAGCTTCGGTCACGCTTGCGTTTAACAGGCAGATTGAAAGCCGCGGTCTTACGAGCCAGATTACTCCCTATTTCACTGCCGTACATAGCATCCTGCCTGTAAACATAACAGAATTTGCACCCGGGACTTATCTTGGTACAACCGTGCCATGGGTTCCAATCCGCATATATGCTCCACTTCTCCGACATGGATGCAAAGATAATGAGAATCGAGAAAACATACTCACTATTCAGAGGATTCCGATTGTCAAGTGAAAACAATTGATTATTATTGCAAAACAGAATAAAAGTGTATGTTATGAGAAAGGACACATTACTATTCGCAGCATTGCTTACAGCATCAGTAACACTCACCGCACAGACAGTACAGATGGAAGCCAGGATGGGCAGCGAATCGACCGTCAGCACACTTCCAAAGGAATTGACCAAAGACGGTAAGGCATATATGACTGTTGTGGATTTTGACCACAACGGGAATAAATCAGAGATTGGCATCTATGAAAGCCCTGGGCCGCAGGGCATCAAACTGTCCATTCCCGTTCCGCTGCAGGAGTCATCGGACACCTATTATCAAAAGGCTGAAGGCGTGATTGAGACAGTCAGGTTTGATAACAAGTTCTATGACAAGTTTACGGACAAGGATACCACATACACAATATCCATGATTCCTGAAATAGAGGCGTTTGTCCGGAAACTATGGGGATATGGAGATTCTTTCCAACTGACGGAGTTTACTGATGCCGACGGCATGAAGGCATTGATGGGAAACAACCTCAGGGATGACCAGTTCTACCAGTTTGAGCGGTACGGCCGCAAGTATCCGTATGAGTTCTGGGGCGTAAGCGAGGACAGCTGTGTATGCATGTACCACTTCTTTGGTTATTATACCGAACTTGACACCACTAATGCCGTATGGACCAAAGACATTGATTATTCCGTTGAAAACGGTTACTGCCAGTATGAGCTGAATCTAAAAGGATTCCTGTATCAGGACATTGACAACTCATTCTACCCCACAACCACTATTTTTGCCAGCCAAAACATATTCAACGATGATGACAACTGGGAATACCTGACAGCCGACATTGAACTGATACCCAGATTTGGCGATGGGTGGATATGTGATGATTGGGTAATCCGGAGAAGTGTAAACCAGTCACGCAAGTACAAAGGTCTAAAGATCATGAACAGCAAGGGTTCACAGTTGGCATACATCAGTTTGCCCGATGAGAAGGACGAAAACACAACATATCTTAGAGTGAATTCCGTATCTGTTATGAATGGCCTGATTTACATATTAACATCCGAGGATGTACAGCAAGGATCAGGCGATTACTATCAATGGAAAACATATGAAGGCGTGTATGTCATTAATCCCACTACCACCCAAGTCATGTCCATATCACGTGCTCCTTCAAGAATGGAGGTAAGCCCGACAGTGGTGGAACAAGGCAGCCGATTGGATATCCATGTATCAGAACCTGCCGGCAATGACAATGTAACAGTATCAGGAATGTCCGGCCAAGAAATTGAATCATCCGGCATCAAAGACGGCACAGTATCATTTGACACATCGGCAATGCCTAAGGGAATATACAACGTAACATTACGCGGAAAAAGTGGGACACCAGAAAACCAGAGGATAATAATCAAATGACAGATAAAGAACTCAAATACACGCAGCTGCTCAAAGAGGCAGCCGCACTGCTGGACGGAGAAAGTGATCTGATTGCAAATATGGCCAATCTGGCTGCTCTCATTCATGAAACAATGGGATTCTGGTGGACGGGATTCTACATTGTTCGTGCCGGTAAGGATGGTAAGGAGCAACTGGTTCTGGGACCGTTCCAAGGCCCGATAGCCTGTACAAGGATAGCACTGGGACGCGGAGTATGCGGCACCTCCTGGCAGCGCCGTGAAACTGTTGTAGTGCCCGATGTTGAGAAGTTCCCGGGACACATTGCCTGCAGCAGTGAGTCCCGCAGTGAGATAGTGGTACCCGTATTCAAAGCCGATAAGGTGTCGGCAGTCCTTGACATAGACAGCCGCAACCTTAATACCTTTGATGCCATTGATACCCGCTATCTGGAGCAGATTGTCGAACTGTTGAACTGAAACACTTTATGGATATAGAACTGTTTCGCGAATACTGCTTGAGTCTGCCGCTGGTTACAGAGGATATGCCGTTTGATGATACGGTTGTGGTTTTCCGGCTCAAGGGTAAGATATTTGCCTGCATTACGCTCGATAAGCCCGATATAGTGGTCCTTAAATGTAACCCAGACCGTGCACTGGAACTGCGTGATCATTACGCAGCAATTGAAGGCGCTTTCCACTGGAACAAGAAATACTGGAACCAGATACGTCTGGACACCGATGTGGACAGGCCGCTGATAGAGGAACTGACCCGCCACGCCTACAACGAGGTCAACGCAAAACTTCCCAAGAAAGACAGAGTTAGGCAAATTGAAAATTGAGAATTACACGCACCTGCGTTAATTCCCACGACATTTAAAAAGGTTCGGATGAAATTCCGAACCTTTTTTATAATTCTCAATTTTCAATTCTCAATTAGTCAAGTGAGTGTATTACTAGACCAGAGCGGAGCTTAGGCTCAAACCAGGTGGTCTTGGGAGGCATGATGTTGCCCGTATCGGCTATATCCATAAGCTGCTTCATGGATACGGGATAGAGCGCCAGCGCCATCTTCATCTCACCGCTGTCCACGCGGCGCTTGAGCTCACCAAGACCGCGTATGCCGCCAACAAAGTCAATCCTCTTGTCACGCCGCAGGTCCTTGATACCCAGCAACTGGTCCAGAATCAGGTTTGATGATATTGTCACATCCAGGACACCGATGGGGTCTGAATCATCGAATGCCCCCTTCTTTGCGGCCAGCTTATACCATTCTCCATCCAGATAGAGTGAGAACGTATGAAGTTCTGACGGCTTGAATATATCCTTACCCTTTTTCTCTACAACAAAGTTCTTGTCAAGAGCCTTGAGGAACTCGGCCGATGTCATGCCGTTCAAGTCCTTGACCACGCGGTTGTAATCGATGATGGTGAGCTGTGAAGCCGGGAAGCAGACAGCCATGAAGTAGTTGTACTCCTCATCGCCGCGGTGATTGGGATTCTGGCGGGCCTTCTCGGCACCAACCAGGGCAGCTGCGGCTGAGCGGTGGTGACCGTCGGCTATGTAGAGTGAAGGAATATCGGCAAACCTTTCGGTTACTGTCTTGATATCCTCATCCTTATCAATTATCCAGAGCTGATGACGGAAGCCGTCACCCTGAGCAACGTAATCATACTCGGGAGCGCCCTTTACGTACCTGGCAACAAGCTCGTCAAGGACCTTGTCATCGGGATAGGCAAAGAAAACCGGCTCAATGTTGGCGTTGTTTACGCGCACATGTTTCATGCGGTCCTCCTCCTTATCGGCACGGGTCAATTCATGCTTCTTTATGTTGCCCTTAAGGTAATCCTCAACGTATGCGCATACCACCAGACCGTACTGGGTCTTACCCTGCATAGTCTGAGCATAGATGTAGTACTGCTCCTTGCTGTCACGCTTGAGCCAGCCATTGTCCTGGAACTTACGGAAGTTCTCGGCAGCCTTGGCATACACTCTGGGGTCTGTCTCCTCGGCTATGGGATCAAAGTCAATCTCGGGCTTGATTATGTGATACAGGGACATCTCATTGCCCGCTGCCTCGGCGCGTGCCTCCTCGGAGTTGAGCACATCGTACGGACGGCTCTGCACCTTCTCTACAAGCTCTTTAGGCGGACGGATTCCCTGGAATGGTTTTACTATAGCCATTATCTGTTAACCATGAACTTGGTTATACCATCCTTGATGAATCCAACAATCTGGTTGGCAGCTGCAATACCGGCGTTGATGTTGGCCTCGGCAGTCTGGGCACCCATCTTCTTGGGAGTAGCAAAGTAACGGCCTGCAAAAAGCTCCTCAAACTTGGTGGCTGCAGCGGGTGCTATATCCGATACGAACTTAAGGTCTTCACGCTCCTGCATGAGCTGAATAAGCTCGTCCTCATTGATTATCTCCTTACGGGCTGAGTTAACCAAGACAGCGCCCTTGGGCATCAGGCTGACCAGTTTGCGGCCTATTGAGTTCTTGGTCTCATCAGTTGCAGGCAGGTGCAGAGAGATGAACTGGCAGATCTTGTACATATCCTCCACGTTATCAACTGCATGTACGCCGGCAGCCTCGATAACCTCCTTGGGGCAGTATGCATCGAAGGCGTAAACCTCCATGCCGAATCCCTTGGCTATGCGGGCTACGTTACGGCCTACATTACCGAAAGCGTGGATACCCAGCTTCTTGCCCAGCAACTCAATACCTGATGTGCCGTTGTAGAAGTTACGTACGGCGTAAACCATCAGACCGGCAACCAGCTCGGCAACTGCATTTGCGTTCTGGCCCGGAGTGTTCATGACGCATACTCCATGAGCAGTTGCAGATTCCAGGTCAACATTGTCATAACCTGCGCCTGCACGAACTACAATCTTAAGCTGCTTGGCAGCATCAAATACCTCAGCGTCTATGATATCGCTGCGGATGATTATGGCGTCAACATCGGCAACTGCAGCAAGAAGAGCTGCCTTCTCTGTATATTTCTCAAGCAGTACAAGCTCATAACCTGCACCTTCAATAACCTCACGGATTCCATCAACAGCAACCTTAGCAAAAGGTTTTGATGTAGCAACTAAAACTTTCATATCTTGAAATGAATTAATTATCAATGTTTTGCTTCAAATTCCTTCATGCAGGCAATCAGAGCGTCAACACTCTCCATAGGCAGAGCGTTGTAGCATGATGCGCGGAAACCGCCAACCGAGCGGTGCCCCTTGATACCAACCATACCCTGACTCTTGGCAAAGCTCATGAACTCATCCTCAAGCTCCTTGTATTCGGGTTTCATAACCCAGCAGATGTTCATGTAAGAACGGTCCTCCTCTTTGGCGGTACCTACAAACAGCTTGTTGCGGTCAATCTCACTGTACAGCTTGGCTGCGCGGGCCTCGGCACGCTTGGCCATCTCCTTTACACCACCCTGAGCCTTGAGCCAGCGGAGTGACTCCAGTGCAGAATAGATAGTGAATGTGGGAGGAGTATTGAACATAGAACCGTTATCGATATGTGTCTGGTAGTTCAGCATTGTGGGGATATAACGGTCCACATGACCCAGTGCATCATTCTTTACGATAACAAAAGCCATACCTGAAGGTGCAAGATTCTTCTGGGCGCCGCCGTAGATGCAGTTGTACTTGCTTACATCAATGGGGCGTGAGAATATATCCGATGACATATCAGAGATCAATGGAACCGGGCTGTCCAGGTCCTTGCGGATCTCTGTACCGTAGATAGTGTTGTTAGTAGTATAGTGGAAATAGTCTGCATCGGCAGGGATAACATAATCTTTGGGGATGTAGGTATAGGTTGATTCGGCCGATGAAGCCACCTCAACCACCTCACCGAAAGCCTTAGCCTCCTTCATGGCCTTCTTGGCCCATACACCGGTGTTAAGATAAGCAGCCTTCTTGTTGAGGAAGTTATAAGGAACACGGCAGAACTCCATGCTGGCACCACCTGCCAGAAACAGTACTGAATAACCCTCGGGTACATCCAGAATCTCCTTAACGAGAGCCTCAGCCTCATCAACGACAGGCTTGAACTCACTTGAACGGTGGCTGATAGAGAGAATAGAAATGCCTGTACCGGCAAAATCATATACAGCCTGAGCTGATTTCTCAATCACTTCCTGCGGAAGAACAGCAGGACCTGCGCAAAAATTATGCTTCATGACGATAATTATGTTATAGTTTTTGATTCGTGCCGCAAAGGTAGCCCCTAAATTTGTTCAAAACAAATTATTTCAATGAAAAAATGATAAAAAATTGAACAATATACAATGATTTTGAAAGCTAAAACATCTCAATTAATTACATTTTGTAAATAGAATTGAATAAATTTGAACATTTGGTAGTATTTATCCGAAAAACGGCTGTGTAAGCTGACAAAATGTAAGAAAATACCACAAATAGAAAAAAGCCAAATCACATGGTTATCAACGGCGTGAAAAAGCAATTGAAATGATGGCACACAATCCCATCAGGAACGGATAATACAGATACGGAATTATCGATGATGACGATATGGAAGCAAGTCCGGCTGCCATGAGCAACTGGGCACCGTACGGAATCAGGCTTTGGACAAGGCAGGAGAACGTGTCCATGAGACTGGCAGTCTTCCTGGCGGAGACACCGAACTTCCGGGCAACGTCATGAGCAATACGTCCGGTTGTGATTATGGCAATCGTGTTGTTCGCGGTACATACATTGGCCAGGCTTACAAGACATGCGATTGCAGCCTGTGCACCTCGATTTCCGTCGATATGCCGGGTGAGTGTATTGATGATAAGGTCCAGACCGCCTCCCCTGCGTATCATCTCGAGCAACCCTCCGGCCAGCAGTGTCACTATAATCAGGTCACTCATGCCTGCAATCCCTTCGCCCACCGATTTCATCCATCCGGTCCATCCGTAGCTCCCCGTCAGGAATCCTATCACGGCATTGGTCACGACTCCGACGGTCAGCACGAGAGTCACATCAAGCCTGAGCAGGGCAAGCACTATCACAAGCATATAGGGAAGCACGAGCAGGGGGTTGGCATGCGTGATATCGCCGTTGAAACCGACTTCACGCCCCATAACCATGTAAATCACAGTCACAACCACGAATGCCGGCATTACTATGAGCAGGTTTGCCTTGAACTTGTCAGCCATCTCACAACCTGCAGCCTGAGTTGCAGCTATAGTCGTGTCCGATATGAACGACAGGTTATCACCGAAAAAGGCACCGCCCACTACAATAGCGGCCATGAAGGGTTGTGAAAGACCGCACTGTCCGGCTATTCCGGCCCCGATAGGCACTAACGCCACGATAGTCCCCACACTGGTCCCCATAGCCATAGATATCAGGCATGCGGTAACGAACAGTCCTGCCAGAATGATACCCGGAGGAATAATCCCGAGCATGAATGACACGGTGGCATCGACCGAACCAATTGCCTTGGCAGTACCTGCGAAAGCTCCGGCAAGCATGAAAATCCAGATCATGAGCATAATATCCTGATTCCCTGCACCATTGGAGAAAGCACGGACCCGCTCAGCCAACGACCCACCGGCCACAGCGACCGCATAGATACACGCTATCAGGAAAGCCGATGATACTGGAACAGCATAGAAATCCTCAGCAATGACCGATGAGAGTACATAGACCAAAAGGAACACCAACAGCGGAGTCAATGACAGCAGTCCTCTACGCCCTACTCCACCAGGCTTGCGGTTATCCGTATTTCCGGAAACTTCCATACTGATTACTCAACTCGTTAAGCTGTTGCAAAGATACGGATTTGTGATTACATGCAAGCGTATGGGAGGACTAAGAATCTGTTTTGATATTTCCGCGCACACCTGAATCAGAATCAGACAACACCCTTTATGTATCGGACAGCCGCCTCATATTCCGGGTCAGTATCAAGATGTTCGATAATCATCGGCATACGCGGATTCTCCGCGTCGGCCAGTTTTTTGTAGCGTCTGATGTCAAGGGTCCCCTGTCCGCAGGCACACTCTTCCAGCTGGAAGGTATATTCCTGTCTGAGCCTGATGTCCTTAAGGTGACAGCTCACAATCGTGCCGTGCAGCTTGCAGAAACATTCCTCCATGAACTCATCATTATAGAAGTATCGCCTTGGGGAGGTAATCATATTCACCACATCTAAATGCGTGCCGAACTCCGCGCGGTCCACATCCTCGATCAGACGCAGGTACTCGTCGGGACCCGACGGAATCATCCACGGCATTGACTCGATGCAGAATCTGGTATGGCGCGGGTGGACGACATCTATTATCTGACGTATCATACTGACTGCCATACCCCATAACTCCTCAGAGAAATTATTACGGTATCCCCCGTCCCATCGCGGTCCGTATGGTGTACCGACCACATTCACACAGCATGCAGCGCCTATGGCATCGGCCATCCGGAGTTGTTCTATGGCATACTCAATCCAACGTTTGCGCTCGTCAGGGTTTGCTGCCAGCGTGTTGCGCCAGATTCCCACCTCGGCAATCAGCAGCCCCGCATCTTGGGCAGCCTTTCTGTACGCCTCTATCTTATCTTCGCTGTCAGTACAGTTGAGTGGGAAATTCACGCATCCCAGTCCCAAAGACCTGTGCCTGGAAGCCCACTCCTGCGGTGTCTTATGCTCCAGGGCCGATGATACTCCAAGCAGCATATCAGAAGTTCCTTTTATGAATCACCGTGGGGTCCATACTGTCAAGGGAACTGACACCCGTGCGGGCCATTACACCGGCCAGTTCGGATGTCATCTCATCTATACGCTGGGCCACGAATTCAGGTCCCTGTTTGAGCAGCGGCATCAGATGCCGGCCCACCGATACGGCCTTTGCGCCAAGAGCAAGGCACTTGTAGGCGTCCATTCCGCTCTCAATGCCGCAATCTACAAAAACGGGAATGCTGCCTCCAATGGCCGATATTATATCCTGAAGCACCATAAGCGGAGGCACGGAGAACTGCATCATGCCGTGATGGTGTGAGACCACAATTCCTGCGCAACCCGCATCCGCGCATCTCTCTGCATCATGCGGACTCAGCACACCCTTTACTATAAAAGGAACACCTGCTGTACTCACAAACTCAGCCAGTTCCTCTGTGCTCTTGGCCTTCATGGGCAGCCCGAAAACGCTGTCGTATCCGCCTTCCGAGTTAAAGGCATGGTCAATATCCATTCCCATGGCAAAACAGCCAGCCTTTACCGCATGGGTTATCTTACGCAGCACCTCTCGGTTATCGGCATGGGGCTTTATTATCTTTATGGTACGGGCACCTGTGGCTACAATCCGCTCCAGTTCTTCATCGGACCCCATTCCTACCCAATGTACCGCTCCGGCAAAGGCCGCGCCCCGGGCGTAAGTTACCATTCCGTCCGGGGCGGTATTGTCCAGATGAGACAGGGCAGCGGTCATTATAGGGGTCCGGAAAGTCTCGCCAAAAAGAGTGAATTCCGTTGAGGGAATAACAGCATCCACATATCTTGTCTCTAAAAGCAGGGAGTCAAAATAGTCTCGCGTAACAGTATCGGGATTTGAAGTGTATTTCATATAGGGTTATATTGGGTTACCTTTTTGATATTTCCATATTAATCTCATCCATCTTCTGGTCAGACAGTTCATACTTGCCTATCACACGGATGGAAAGCATGAACAGCAGCGCCGGTATGAGTGTCACCAGCCACAGTATCCCTTGCTCGGCCAGTACGCTTTGCTCTTTCAGTTCCGCGTCAAAGCCCACTGCAGCCAGCACCAATCCCGGGATTACACCGCCCAAAGCCATTCCGGCCTTGAGGAAAATGCAAATTATGGCATTCACTATTCCGGCAACGCGCCTGCCGGTAGTGTATTCGCTGAATGTCACCGCCTCGGGTACCAGAGCCCACATATATCCGGTAGCCACCAGGATACCGGTGCTCTTAAGGAACTGCACCACACACAGCAGCAGGAAGCATGATTTGAGTGCGGGTATCAGTACAATCACATACATCACGGCCATACTTACCACCGAAACCCCTAAAAACATCTTGAACATTCCGTTCTTCCCTATCTTACGTTTGATTGCCGGCACAAGCGGCAGGAATATGAATGCCGGAATAGTACCCAGCCACATGAACACTGTAGTCATGAACGGTGTAGCACCTATATTGTATGTCATGAAGTACGAATCGGCCGCATTGCTTATGCTCATTGTGGTGAATGCAATGATAAAGAAGGCCGACAGCACCCGGAGCGGACGGTTGCGCACCAGTTCCATCCAAAGGTCGCTCACCTTTACATGTTCGGTTTCACTGGCATCCATCACGATACGCTCCTTGCTCTCAAAGAAACAGAAAACGAGCAGAGCCAGGCCGGTAAGTGCAAAAAAGCTCATAGTGATGAACCAGGCCGATGCAGCATCGGGAGTATTATATACCGCCTCCATCCTGCCCGTCTCAGGGTTGAGCGCCTTAGGGGCAAAGAGCGATATCACAAGCGGCAGGGTCTTGATAATAAGTCCGGCCAGATTGGCCAATATCATTCGCACACTGGTAAGGATGGTTATCTCATCGGTATCACGTGTGAGCGACGAGTTCAATGCTCCGTACGGCACATTTATAAGCGTAAAGCACATGCTCAATCCCACATACGTGAAGTAGGCATATACTATAGACCCGCGGAACCCGTCCCAGAAACAGAGTATGGCAAACAGGGCGAGCGGCAGACCGCCCATAATCAGCCATGAGCGGTATTTTCCCCACCGCGGATTGGCCTTATCCACCAAGGCCCCCACTATGGGGTCCCATATCACATCTATTATCCTTACTACCAGAAACATGACAGCAGCCACGCCCGGCTTGAGGCCGAACACGTTGGTGTAATAGAAAAGCAGCCAGATGCTTACCGTCTGGTAAATGATATTCTGTGCAAGGTCACCAGAACTGAATCCTATCCTCTCCCGCCAGCTGAGCTTATAACATCCGTTTTCAACAGTTTCCATAAATAAGTCTTTTAATTTTTAGCGCGATGGGGACTGTCCCTAATGCGCAGTTTTTTTGTTTTCGTACTCTTTGAGGGAACGGATGGCCTCTGGACAGAGTATCAGAACAGATATTACCGTTACCCAGGCCATCAGGCCCACGCCTATATCACCGAGTTGCCACACCACATCGGTCTCGCGCACAGCACCGAATATCACAGCCGCCATAGTGATAACCCTCAGTATATTAACAGCAATGCTCTCCGATCTATAATTACGTTTCCTGAACAGATAGATGATGCTTGACTCCGAATAGAAATAGTAAGCCATTACCGTGCTGAACACAAAGAACACCATAGCAATGGAAACAAACCGCCCACCGAATCCCTTAAACACCGAGTCCACAGCTGTCTGGGTGTAACTAACGTAATTGTTGACAAGCTCCGGAGCACCAGCATAAATCATCTCACCCGTGGAATCAAAGATATTGTACATACCCGATGAGAGTATCATCAGAGCCGTTGCCGTACAAACCAGCAGAGTATCCACATAGACCGAGAAAGCCTGGGCCAGACCCTGCTGAGCCGGATGAGCCACATCGGCCGATGCCGAAACGATAGCTCCTGTTCCCTGCCCCGCCTCATTCGAGAATATGCCGCGCTTAACACCCATAGCGATAGTGGAGCCGATGATGCCGCCGCATACAGGATTTATTCCGAAAGCATTGGTAATGATAGATCCGAATATACCCGGAACAGCCTTGATATTGATGCATATAACCACAACAGCCATAATCATATATCCCAAGGCCATGAACGGAGTGACTATGGCAGCAACACGGGCAATCCTCCTGACTCCTCCAAAAACAACCAGTCCCAACAACGCAGCCATCCCAATACCGCTGGCAAGCGTTGAGACCGAGAAGGCATTGCTGAGTGCGGTAGATGCTCCGTTTGACTGCACCGTAGGCAGGAACACGCCGCATGCCACCAGCGTAATGACCGCAAAGGTCTTGCCCAGCCAAGGCATCTTAAGCCCGTTCTCAATGAATGAAGCAGGTCCGCCCCTAAATCCGGTACTATGCGAGAACTTGTATATCTGCGCCAGAGTGGATTCAACAAAGGCGGTCGATGCCCCGAAGAAAGCCACCACCCACATCCAGAACACGGCGCCCGGTCCGCCAAAAGCTATAGCCGTAGCCACACCTACTATATTACCGGTCCCCACCCGGCCCGATAGAGCCAGGCAGAAAGCCTCAAACGATGAGATTCCGTTATCACCCGCCTTCCTGCTGAAAAGAGACCTGAGCATGGACCCGAACTTGCGCACCTGCACAAACCTGGTCCTGAGAGAGAAATAGAGACCCGCCAGAATCAAAAGCCCAACTAATCCGGGGTTCCATACTATATCATTAACCTTAGAGACAATGTTTTCAAGCATAATGCCCCAAAGTTACAAAAAAAGAACACAGTGTCTATCCGGTCGCACGACACAGGGAAACGATACTTATGTGTCAAAAAATTATATGTTTTGTCTTTTATAAAAGATGAATTTATTATTTTTACGCAAAATTTCCTCTATAAAAGACAAAAGTGATATGGATGCAATATTAAGACAAAGCTATTTAGATAAGATTGAGCGTCAACTTGGTAAAGATACCATCATCATCCTGACTGGGCAACGCCGTATCGGCAAGAGCTATATTCTGCGCCTGTTCAGGGACAAGGTAATCAAGGAGGCTACAGCCAACGTCATATTCATCGACAAGGAGAAACACGAGTTTGACGGTATCAAGACCTATACGGACTTGAATAACTATATCGATGCCAGACGTGACAAGAGCCAAACCAATTATATACTTGTTGACGAGATACAGGATATAGAGGGCTTTGAGAAGAGCGTGCGCAGCTACTATGAGGAGCCGGACATTGAACTAATCGTTACAGGTTCCAACTCCAGGATGCTGAGCAGTGACCTGAGTACGCTCATTGGTGGACGTTATAAGGAAATCTATGTCCAGGCGCTGAGTTATGAGGAGTTTATGCTGTTTCATCAGCTGGCCGACTCTGACGATACGCTGGCTAAGTATATCCGGTTTGGTAGTCTGCCAGGATTGGTAAAAATGGGACTTGACGAGCAGGATGCCCGAGAGTACCAGCAAGATGTCTATCACACGGTGTTACTGAAGGATGTGATTATGAGAAATAATATCCGAAACGTGCCGTTCCTGGAAAATCTGGTACACTTCCTGGCCGACAATTCAGGCAAGATTATCTCTGCCAACAGCATTGCCAAATACATGAAATCGCAGGGCGACAACGTGACCTCTACGGCCATCATCAACTATACAAAGATGCTCTGCGATGCCTACCTGATTCACAAGGTGAACCGCTATGACATCCACGGAAAGAAACTGTTTGAAAGCAACGACAAGTTCTATTTTGAGGATAACGGCCTACGCAACATGTTGGCAGGCGGTTCCCGTGAGGGTGACATAGAGAAAGTGATAGAGAACATAATCTACAACCACCTTGTAAGGCTTGGATATGAGGTGACAGTCGGCCAGCTTCAGGCCGGCGAGATAGACTTTGTCTGCACAAAGCCCCATGGTCAGCGGGGTTACATTCAGGCATCATATATCATTGCCGATGAAGCAACCCGTGAGCGGGAATTTGGCAATCTCCGCTCCATCAGGGACAACTATCCAAAGTATGTAATCTCAATGACCCCATTGGTTGACAGACAGGATTCTGACGGCATCACACACATCCACCTGAGACGTTTCCTCACCCAAGGATTGTGACACAGGGAAACGATACAAATGTGTCATGAAATGATGATTCTGTCCGTTCCAGAGAGGGTCAGGTATTTGATCTGCCCATATTTCTGCTGCCTTGCCCGGCATGAGCGCTTTGATTATTGTTCCGTCAAAGAATACAATAAACCGCCCGTTAAACAATCCCGGATGATTATCCGGCTGTTCACTGACAGCATTGTCTATTGTGGCACGGGCCGATTCAGCCAGTTTCTGTGCCTGATCTACGGTTATCGGGAGAGTATCGGCAGAAATTTCATGATAGCGTTGGCTGTTGACCTTATAGTATCTCAATAAAACATAATAATTGCCAGACTCTTTGATAAGGAACAAACCGTATTCCCTGAATCCGTTTGGTTGTATAGTGTAACCGCATATATAGTCGTCCGGCACAATGGGAAGCCGGCTCTTCTGATAATCACATTCGATGAAACCATCTGATGGGTCATACGCGGGTATCATCCTAACCTCTCTGCGCTGGGTTATGTCACCTGCATCAGGCCTTTCTTGTGCAAATGCAGTAGCAGTGGCTACTGAAATGAGATGCATGAGCAACACTATGACTATTGGCTTTTTCATATCTTTGAGTCCTTTGTTTGGAGACAAAATTATGTTACACCAGGAATCCTGTCAAGGAGTTGGCGTTGCAAAACCGTTGCAAAATGTGTTTCCCTATAAAAGCCCTCCCGATACAATCCTTTTTGTGTCATGTGTCAAGAAATAAGTAATTTTGCAACCGATTCTCAACCGTTTATGAAGAAGCGTAAATGGACATACAAGCTGTTTGTAAGGCTACCCCTACTATTTATTGCCTTTAGCTTTGCCCTGGTGCTTCTGTTACGATACATTCCCATAATATATACTCCGCTCATGCTTAAACGTTCCATCGAGAACCGTAAAGTGGAGTCTTTTAAGAATCAGCACACTTGGGTAAGCCTGGATAAGATATCGCCCCAACTTGCCAAGGCCGTGGTTCTGACCGAGGACCAGAAGTTCTATCAGCATCACGGTTTTGATTGGAAAGAGATCCGCAAGATGCGTGATGATCACCTGAACAAAGGGACCAAAATCCGTGGTTGCAGCACCATATCGCAACAAACCGCAAAGAACGTATTCACATTCGGCTCCCGCACCGGCGCCAGGAAGATCTGTGAAGCTTACTGGACAGTTCTGATAGAACTACTTTGGAGCAAGGACCGCATAATGGAAGTCTACCTTAATGTAATCGAGATGGGCCCCGGCATCTATGGTGCCGAAGCCGCCGCCCAGCATTATTACAATTGTCAAGCCGGCAAACTTACCCGCAGACAAGCCTTATCCATCGCCATTTGCCTTCCCAACCCGCTAAAGAACAATCCCACTAAGCTGACTCCCTACCTCCGCAACCGATGCAATACTCTGCTGGAGCAGATGCAATGACATTTACCTTCATCGTAGTTTGGTTTAAATCAAACAACAAAGAGTATCCCAAATCAACACCTTAAGGTTCTTGTGGAATACCCTACGTCAACAAACAGCGCCGCCCACCCTAATAGTACAACTACAGAAAAAAAATTAAGTGTACCAAAATGGTGCACATATTGTTATTTTTAGCATCTTTGCAAAAAATGTAAGAATATGATTGTAGTAACAGGAAGAGATTTCAGGGCAAACCAGGCTAAATATGTAGGTTATGCCCGTAATGGTGAGGACGTTATCGTCAAGGCCCGCTATGGCTCTTGGCGTGTTGTTCCCGTCACCAATGATGATATCGTGATAAACAAAAGAGATCTGGTACAAGAACTGCGTGGTGCTCTGATAGAAGCTAAAGACGCAATTGATGGAAAACAAAAGTTGAATACCTTGAATAACCTGATTGATGAACTTCGAAATACAGACAAGTAGTTACTTTGACGCAGAAGCAAAGAGACTAGCCAAGAAACACCGCAGTTTTATAGATGATTTGGTAGCATTCCAAACAAGTATCTTAAACAATCCATATCAAGGCACGGAACTTGCTCCGGGAATACGCAAGATCAGAATGACTATTGCATCAAAGGGGTGAGGCCGCTCCGGTGGCGCAAGAGTTATTACGCTCACCTATGCCGTTTCAGAGACAAAAGGTGTTGTAATATTGCTCTTACTATATGACAAAGCCGATGCCACCAGTGTAAACGTCAGCATTGTAAAGCAAATCATCAAAGACCTAGGCTTTGACCTGGAAGCACTTCAAAAAGAAGGCAGTCTGAAAAGAAAAGGCTGACTCTCCACTTGTTTGTATGACACTTCAAACTGATACTTTTGTGACGATGGTGCTTAAGTTTCCACTATCTTTGCCTATTATAGCTGGTTCTGAAAGCATTGGACGTTCATGTGCCGTGACACAGGGAAACGATACTTTTGTGTCCCTGCTCTTCGACCGTCAGTTGCTACACTAGAAAACACTCTCCCTTTGCAGGAGCCGGACATACGGATTGGGGAGCAGCAGCTCCGAGCTACTCCGGACCTCTCCGCTAATGCTCCCCAATCCGTATGTCCGGCGGTGCTATAAAAAAAAAGAAGCGGGCCGAAAACCGGTCCGCATCTTTATCAAAATGACACAGGGAAACGATCCTATTGTGTCATCCGCCAAAGTTATCGTACATGATTGATGCGGGATCAACGCCCAGGTTGTCAAGCATACCGGTAACAGCCTTTGACATTGGGCCGGGACCGCACATGTAGTACTCGATATCCTCGGGAGCCTCATGGTCCTTAAGATAGGTCTCGTACATAACGTTGTGAACAAATCCGGGAGTGTACTTGACGCCTGCCGCATCGGCTGCGGGATCCGGACGGTCCAGAGCCAGATGGAAGTGGAAGTTGGGGAACTCCTTCTCCAGACCCAGGAAGTCATCCAGATAGAACACCTCATTAAGGGCACGTGCTCCGTAGAAGTAGTGCATCTCACGGTCACGAGTATTAAGGGTCTTGGTCATGTGCATGATCTGTGCACGCAGAGGAGCCATACCGGCACCGCCGCCTACCCATATCATCTCCTTCTTGGAGTCAAAGATAGGATGGAACTCACCGTAAGGACCTGACATGATAACCTTGTCACCCGGTTTGAGGCTGAATATGTAAGATGAAGCCACACCGGTGGGAACCTCCTGGAAACCAACCTCCGGTTTGGGTTTGAACGGAGGTGTGGCGATACGTACTGTCAGCATAAAGCGGTCACCCTCGGCAGGATAGTTGGCCATAGAGTATGCACGGATGGTAGGTTCAGTCACAACAGACTTGAGGCTGAATAGACCGAACTTCTCCCATGCGGGCAGATACTCAGAACCTATTGAATCCTTATCGATATCCTTGTCATAATCCATAGAGTATGCGGGAATCTTGATCTGAGCGTAGCTTCCGGGCAGGAAATCCATGTGCTCTCCGGGAGGAAGCTGCACAATGAACTCCTTAATGAAGGTAGCCACGTTCTTGTTGGAGACAACCTCGCACTCCCACTCCTTGACACCGAGTACGCTCTCGGGAACCTTGATGGCCAGGTCACCCTTGACCTTGCACTGGCAGCCCAGACGCCAGTTGTCCTTGATCTGCTTGCGTGTGAAATGGCCCTTCTCAGAGTCCAGAATCTCACCGCCGCCCTCAACGACCTGGCATTTGCACTGTCCGCAAGAACCCTTACCACCGCAGGCAGAGGGCAGATAAACGCCGTTCTCAGCCAGAGTGCTCAAGAGGCTTGCGCCTGAATTCACCTCAAGTTCCTTGTCGCCGTTGATTGTCACCTTGACCTTGCCTGAGGCAACCAGGTAGCTTTTGGCCACCAGCAGGATCACTACCAGCAGCAGTATAACGGCCAGAAAAACTATAATGCTTGATAAATACAGATTCATAATATTACCTTATTTAAATTGCCAGACCTGAGAAACACATGAAAGCCATAGCCATCAGGCCCACGGTAATGAATGTAATGCCCACTCCCTTCAGAGGCTTGGGGATATCGCAGTATTCCATCTTCTCACGGATGGCAGCCAGGCAGACGATAGCCAGAGCCCAACCTATACCGGAACCCAGTGCGTAAGCAATTGAGTCACCGAAAGAGGTTATGGCCTGAGTGTTGTCCGGATCCATTCCGATACGCTGCTGCATGAACAGTGATGCACCCATGATGGCGCAGTTCACGGCAATAAGCGGCAGGAATATACCCAGTGAGTTGTAGAGTGACGGTGAGAATTTCTCGACCACCATCTCAACCAGCTGGACTATACCGGCTATAACAGCGATGAAAAGGATGAAACTGAGGAACTCCAGGCCCATGGGCTCAAGGACCTTGGTCTGAAGCAGATAGTTTACAGGAAGTGTGATGAGCTCAACAAAGATTACGGCTACACCAAGTCCCAAAGACGTCTTTACGTTCTTGCTGACTGCCAGGAATGAGCACATACCCAGGAAGAACGCAAATATCATGTTGTCGACGAATATCGACCTAACGAATAAACTGAAGAAATGTTCCATAGTTCTTTACGCTTTGAGATTAGTTTTCCTGTAAATCCTTGTTCTTGGCGCGATGGTACCAGATGATGCAGCCGGCCAGGATAAGAGCCATAGGCGGCATGATCATAAGACCGTTGTTCAGGTAACCGGCCTCATAGCAGGCCTGCGGTATAACCTGGAAACCGAACAATGTTCCGCTACCGAAGAGTTCACGTACAAAAGCAACCACCACCAGGATGGCAGCATAACCCAGACCGTTACCTATACCGTCCAGGAATGATGCCCAGGGACCGTTCTGCATGGCAAATGCTTCTAAACGACCCATAAGGATACAGTTGGTAATGATAAGACCCACATAGACTGAGAGCTGTACGCTTACATCGTATGCAAAGGCCTTGAGAATCTCGCTTACTATAGTAACCAGAGCAGCTACCACCACCAGCTGGATGATGATACGGATACGGTTAGGAATAGTATTGCGCAGGAGCGATATGATAACGTTTGACATAGCCACGATGACGGTCACTGAAAGGCCCATCACGATGGCAGGTTTGAGCTGAGCCGTTACGGCCAGAGCCGAACAGATACCCAGAATCTGAACCAATACAGGGTTGTTGACCCACAACGGCTGTTTGAAAGCCTCATTATTCTTGTTTGCCATAATCCTATCAATAGTTAGATCCTACATTGGCAGCGGTCAGGAACGGGATGTATGCTGACAGCACCTTATTAATCATAGTATTCACACCGGTTGATGTGATGGTGGCACCGGTCACACCGTCAACCTCATACTTGGAGCTCTTGTCGGCCTTGCCGTACTTGACCACCTTGAGAGCCACATCACGGCCGTTGACAACCAGTTTACCGGGGAAACGGTCCTGGAATTTGGTTCCTGCGATTTCACCGCCCAATCCGGGAGTCTCGGATGAGTGTGAGAAATAGATGCCATAGACTGTGTTGCGGTCCTCATTCAGGGCTATATAACCCCAGATGGTACCCCAAAGACCAAGTCCGTTCATAGGGATGACATATTTCTTCTGACCGTCAATCTCAGCTACAAACACATGCAGGTTACCCTTGTCAAACTCTGACTTGTAACTGGTATTGAACTCACCCTTGTAATCCTGGAGTGAACCATTGGCTTGCATCAGGGCATCGGCCTTGATTACCATTGAATATGTGGAAGCCACATCGGCCTGATCCCTCAGGTTAAGGGCTGAGAGTATCTGCTGCTTGGTATCGTTGATTACGTTGGCGGTCTGACGCTCCTTGAGTGTCTGTGATACGAACACCAGGAGGAAAGCCACTATTATAACCATCACGGCAGCATAGACTATAGTATAAACGTTACTGTTGGTATTGAGCACTTTTTTGGCAGGAGCGGCAGCCTCTGCACCGGCCTCAACAATCTCCTCGAACTCACTCTGAGGAGCCTGACACATAGGGCACTTCTCCGGAGCCTTGTCTCCTTCGTGGACATAGCCACAAACTTTACATTTGAATTTTTTCGTAGCCATAATCCTTATTTGTTAATCATTCTTTTAACACGTTTGTTCACGTTACGCTGCACTACGCAGTAGTCAATGAGCGGAGCGAAGCAGTTCATGAGCAGGATGGCCAGCATCATTCCCTCAGGATAACCGGGGTTCATGACACGGATTGTGATAGCCATCATACCGATGAGCAGGCCATATATCCACTTACCTACCTCTGTGCGGGCCGATGTAACAGGATCTGTTGCCATGAATACGGCACCGAAGCAGAAACCGCCCAGGCAGATATGCTCGTACCAGGGCATCTGGGCCATAGCGTTGTCAGGCCCCCACTGGTTGTAAACCAGAGCCATCAGGATACCGCCCACGAATACTGAAAGCATTGTCTTCCAGCTGGCTATGCCGGTGTAGAGCAAAAGCAGGGCACCCAGGGCGATTGCTATTACGCTGGTCTCACCTACAGAGCCGGGTATCAGGCCCCATACCATATCCATTGAGAATGCGGGAGCGGCAGCGGTAGTAGCTGCTGTACCAAGAGCGGTAGCGGCTGTCATACCGTCAATATCGGCACCCAGACCGCAGATTGCGTGGTCAACCACCCACACTGTCTCACCGGTAATTACCGATGGATAGGCAAAGAATATGAATGCACGGGTAATCAAGGCCACATTCAGGAAGTTCATTCCGGTGCCACCGAATATCTCCTTGGCAAATATTACAGAGAAAGCTACTGCTATGGCAAGAATCCACAGCGGAGTCGTGGCGGGAACTATCAGGGGAATGATGAAACCTGATACCAGGAATCCCTCCTGAATCTCCTCGTGTTTCCACTGAGCCACGATGAACTCTATTGTAAGACCAACTACGTAAGATACAATAAGTCTGGGCAGAACGGCCAGGAAACCGAACCAGAACATATTCCAGAAAGTACCGTCCACACCGGCCAGAGCATAATGCTGATAGCCTACATTGTACATACCGAACAGCAGAGCCGGAACAAGGGCAATCACAACCATGATCATCATTCGCTTGCTGTCGAATGAGTCGTGGATGTTCACACCGCTCTTGGCAGTGTCATTAGGAACATAAAGGAAGGTCTCGAAACCTTCAAAAACCGAGCGGAAAGCGTGAAGTTTGCCACCCTCCTCAAAATTCGGTTTGATCTTGTCTATGTAATTTCTTAAACTCATGACTTCCTTGGGGTTTAGGCCATTTCGGCACGCAGGTTATTCAAGCCCTCACGTACTATACGCTGAAGCTCAAGTTTAGATGAATCTACAAACTCGCACAGTGCAAAATCCTCGGGGGCCACTTCGTAGATACCGTATGCCTCCATCTTGTCGATATTGCCTGTTATGATAGCCTTGATAAGGTACTCGGGATAGATATCCATGGGGAACACCTTATCGTACTCGTTTGACATGATCATGTGGCGCTCACCGCCCTTGATGCGTGCATCAATGCTGTAAGGCTTCTTGCAGCAAAGCCAGCTGAAGAATGTGCGGCTTACGCTGTACTGTTTGAAACGCGGAGCTATCCAGCCCATGAACTCGTTTACGTCGTCACCCTCGGGGATAACGGTCACCATATTGGCGAATGCACCCAGGTAATCATCCTTGGTGCACTTGACACCAGTCAGCACGTTACCGTTGATGATACGGATGTGCTCGGTCTTGTTAAGACGGCCATCCACTATCGATGATATCCTGGCGCCTGCAATGACCTTGAGGTACTGGGGATTCACTATCTCCTCACCTGCCACTGCAATGACGCGTGTCATATCCACAACGCCCTTGTTGAACAGACGGCCGATGAATATGACTGCCTCGGGATCGATTGTCCATACCACCTCACCCTTGTTGACGGGCTTGATGTGGTTGATTTGTACACCTACGTTGCCTGCGGGATGAGCACCCTTGAATGCATACAGGTCCACGTTCTTGGCGTCGGTAAGGGGCTCGGCCGTCTGGCTGGCGCTGATGCTCAGTGTTGTGGGAGCTATCTTGGCGATTGCACTCAGACCTGTGCGGAAGTCCACCTCGTTGCCCTGGAGCACGAACTCAAAGTCAGGAGCCAGAGGCTTGGAATCAAATGCCGACACGAATATGCCGCGGGGAGCATCGGCGGGGTTAGCGATCACGTCGTATGGACGCTGACGGAAGAATGAAAAAAGACCTGACTCCAGGAGAGTGGCCTTTACCTCATCACCTGAGAGCGACTGTACGCTCTTGGTGCCGAACTCTACATAGGTCTGCTTGGCATCGGGCTTGACCACGATGCTCATGACCTTGCGGCGTGCGCCACGGTTCACTGCCACGACCTCACCGCTTACAGGCGAAACGAATTTCACCTCAGGGTGGTTCTTGTCAATGAACAGAGCCTCACCGGCCTTGACGGTCTGCTGTTCCTTGACGACCAGCTTGGGAGTGACTCCGGTAAAGTCATCGGGGCATAACGCGTATGACTCCGCAAGACCAACCTCTGTCAACTCCTTGACGGGAGCGCCCAGCAACTTGATGTCCAGACCTTTTCGTAAACGAATGATTTCTGCCATTTTGTTGTTGAAATTATATATGATTACATCATTTTCATTTTCGGGCGCGAAGTTAATAATAATAAAGGTAATATTCACTGAATCGGGCAATTTGTTTTCAACACGTTGGAGTTATGACATACAGGGTGAAACCATTGGAAGAATGTGGAAAAATGTTTTTTAAATTCCGGCATTTTTACATTTCAATGATGTAATTTTGCAAGTTAAGACAATAATAACAAGAAGTATTGATGAAGGCCGGCCGTTTCCTGCATATCCTGGCTGCAGTGCTACTCACACTGTTCCTGACCGGACATACTCTGCTGAACAGTAAGAAAATCCAGCAGGAGACTGCACGCCGTGTGGTCAGTATTGCCGGTTCGGTTCTGGAGACTGAGGTCAATGCTGGGGCGGTACAATTCTCATATCCCTTTGGAATCACCATAGATGGTCTTACTATCTATGACCTTGCAGACGACACTTTGGCATATATCGGATCAGCCACTCTGAGGTTCAAGCCCACAGACTTGCTGTTCGGACGGCTACACATTACCAGCATAAGGTTACGCAGCCCGAGCATAAGACTACATAAGGACAGTACAGACGCACCTGCCAATTATGCTTTCATCATGGAACGGTTCCAGGGTGGAGAAAAAGCTGACAATGACATGGCCCTCAAGGCCAATTCCATCCTGATAAGGAACGGTTCAGTAAGCTATGATGTGAATTCTGTCCCGCAAACAGCACATCAATTCAACACAAGTCATATAGCGGTTAGCGGACTTAATGCGAATCTGTCGTTAAAGACTCTCAAGAACGATTCCATCGCTGCCGTCATCAGGAAGTTCGCCTTCACCGAACATTCAGGCTTTATACTGAATGACCTTCACGGGGCTTTCTCCATAGATGAGCACTCAATGACAGTGAACGGATTGTCACTCACCACTCCAGGCAGTTCCGTAAGGATTGACGGATTATCCGCAGGTGTTGGACTGAAAGGAATACCGGAACCACCGGTGAAACTCGCCCTTAACATGAATGCCTCTGTCACCGGACGCGATTTCAAGGCATTTGCACCCGGTGCATCAACATTGACTGAACCTGTCATCATCAATATCAACGGATTTGGCGACAACAGTTCATTCCTGCTCTCACAGCTTGACATTCACCCTCGTTCCCGCCAGTTCACCATTAAGGGAAAAGGAACCATTTCAACGGACAAATCACTTCACTTCAAATCCCTTGACGGATTCCATCTGACCGCTGATGCAGAGGAGACAATGGCACAATGGACTGAAAATCAACTGGAAGGATTCGGATTACAGTTAACACCTTTATTATCCAGAGCCGGTGGTTTTTCCCTGGACCTTAATGCTGATGGCGATGTTGCCAGTCCCAACATTACAGCACAGATTATATCCGGAGCCGGCACCGCCAATCTATCGCTGAAAGGTCAAAACAGCACATATAACCTCTCTTTAACCGGTGACACCATTGCCTTAGGCCGACTTTCCGGTAATAATGCCCTTGGTGACTGCAACCTGATTCTTACTGCATCAGGCAAGAGGAGTGACGGCTCTTTTTACGGCAACTACGACGGACATATAAAAAATATCGTATTCAACGGTTATTCATACCGCGATATAGGCGTTAACGGAACAGTAAGGGACAGGAGCATTACCACCAATCTCGGATTCAATGACCATAATGCCTCATTGGTACTGACAGCTGATGCCAACCTGAGAGGAGATATACCATCAGGTCATCTTAAACTTAAAGCGGACAGCGTAAATCTGAATGCACTTAAACTATCCTCAACCGAAGATCTCAAATTATCATTCAGAATGGCAGTTGAAGCATCCGGGAACAATGCAGACAATATAGCCGCAAGAGTCATTGTGGACAGCCTCCTTTATCACGACTATGCTGATGACTGGAGTATGGAACACCTTACTGCGGCTATCGGTATCCTCGATCCCAAATCGGGAAGCAGATCGATATCCCTGTTCGGTGATTTCTTCAACGCAAGCGTCATAGGAGAATATGATTTAACCACCCTACCCGGTTCCATTGTCAAGGTTTGCGGTTATAATCTCCCCGAATTGGGAAAATATATTACAGACAGGATGGGTGTCAAGCCTGTGTCCGAGCCGGGTAAAGACTGTTTCAATGCCCAGGCCACCGTATATTCCACCGAAGTGCTCAAAAAGGTGTTCCATATGCCTGTTTCCATTGACCGCCCTGTCAGCCTTACATGTTTTTTTGATGACAAGATCAATAAATGTGACCTGAATGTTAATGTCCCCAGCTTAGACATAGGCGAGAAACATATTGAGAACACGATTCTCACCTTTACTGCCGACAAGGAGATGACTATGCTGCTATCCGGAACCTACGGCAAAGAGGATGATGACAAGACGGTCCTCAAACTTTCATTGAACGGTTCTGACGACTGTCTCCGCAGCAGTGTCAATTGGAAGAACCGGACTGAAGGAGAATTCGAGGGATCACTTGATGCAACCACTTTTTTCGGTGAGTACAACAGACGGGACAGATCCCTTAATACTTCCACCAGTATTGATTCCACACTAATTATAGCAGCCGGATCTGTCTGGGAATTATCCAGAACAGGCATTTCCACAGAGAACGGGAAAATCATCATATCCGGACTCAAAGCCACTGACGGAAACCAGTATCTTCTCGCTGACGGAAGCGTTTCAGCCGATTCCACTGATATATTGGCTCTGAATATGAGTCGTATAGACCTTGAGCAGATTATGGACATGTTCAATGCCAACGGAAAACTTGGTCTTAAGGGAATTGCATCAGGACAGATGTCAGCAGCAGGTATCCTGGGGACACCACTGCTGTACGGAAGCATCGGAATTGACGGGTTTGAGATACTCGATTCATACCATGGGCGGCTTGAGGCCAATGTAGGTTGGAACAACGCTGATGAACGTATTGAGCTGGAAGGGGATTTGCATGACGGACAGGAATCGTCCACACTGCTCTCCGGCTATTTTGAACCTAAGTCCAAGTTTATTGAGGTCAATATCGACGCAAACCATACCGACCTGCATTTCCTCAACCTCTGGACATCAGTAGCCTTTCAGGATATTGGCGGTAAGGCTACCGGCAAATTGCGTCTCTTCGGTCCGTTGAAAGGCCTTAACCTGGAAGGTGAAGCCATACTTGAAGATGGTTATTTCGTCCAGAACATAATAAATACAACCTTTATCATCAAGAGTGACACTCTCTGGTTTGAACCGGACAGGATGCTTTTCAAGAATGTTGAATTCTACGATGAATCCGGTCATGACGGTATAATGACCTGTATCCTCAATCACCATACATTCTCCAACTGGACCGTTGACATGAAGGCAAAAGTAAACGGTATGCAGGTCTATAATGTGCCTAAGAGCGAAATGAATAGTATTTATGCCAAAGTTTTCGCAAACGGTTCAATGACACTAAAAGTCAACAGTAACGGACTGGCCGTTACGGCCGATATGAAGACAGCTCCAGGCACAAGAGTCGGTTACAGTATGTCCTCGCCCAATGTGGCCAACTACAATTTCCTTACTATTGTGGACAGGAACACCCTTACGCTGAATGAGGATGCTGTCAGTGCTGCCATTCCATCGGCCAATACCAGGAAAGAGTCCAGGCTCAGTCTGGACTTTGATATCCAATGTACTGAGGATGCAGTTATTGACCTATCCATCAGTTCACTCAACGGTTCTTTCCGTGGAACCGGCGACATTTCCGCCAAATACAAACCGAAAGACGGGGTGGCTCTCAACGGATTATACAATATAAGGTACGGACAATGCACTCTGACACTTGAGGACCTTATCAGGAAAAACTTCACGCTCATGGACAACAGTATAGTCCGTTTCAACGGTTCACCCATGGATACCGAGTTTGACATACACACTTATCACAGTGTCAACTCAGTCTCGATGTTGGACATAGACCCGACTGCCACCTCCAAGAACAATGTCAGAGTACGCTGCCTTATGGATATCAGCGGTAATGTGTCAAACCCGAAACTGACATTCGATGTGGATATGCCATCAGCCACTGCCGAGGAGAGGGATTTGCTTGCGAGTGCCATATCTACGGAGGAGCAGCGCAACCTCCAATTCCTGTATCTGCTTGCAATAGGCCGTTTCTACACATACGATTTCTCTGCCCAGAACCCGGCGGATGACGGTCTCTCGCCAAGCGCAATGGAATCAATAGTGAACTCCACGGTAAGCGGACAGATAAACAACCTGCTTTCACAGGTTTTTGATACTGAGACAATCTCTTTCTCAAGTAACCTGAGCGCCAGCAGTTATCTCTCCAACGATGTCACAAGTCTGAACAATAAAGAGTTTGAAGGTATTCTGGAAGCCCATCTTTTAAACAACCGTCTGCTCATAAACGGCAATTTCGGTTACAAGGAGAATTCTATCACTAACACTTCCAACTTCATTGGAGATTTCGAGTTCCGATACAAAATCTTCCCTGAATACGGCATAAGCCTTAAAGGTTACAGCAGGGACAATGACCGCTATTTCTCAAAGACTGTCCTGACCACACAGGGCGTGGGATTGGTCTTTGACAAGGACTTCAACAACTGGTTCCGCAAGAAGTGACGGATATTCTTAATAGGAACGTGCAAACAGGACGCGACGGGCGGCGGGCTTGCCGCTATATACATCGGTACCAGGCTCATCTTTCATTCCGAAAGGCAGACAGCGGATAGTAGCCTTGGTCTCCTCCTTAATCCGGGCTTCGGTATCGGCAGTGCCGTCCCAATGAGCCAGGACAAAGTAACCGGCCTCTATTTTCTCCCTGAATTCATCGTAGCTGTTCACCTCAACCATGCGTGCGTCACGCCAAGCCTTGGCCTTCTCAAATATTGCGGTCTGCATCTCATCAAGCAGGTTCGGGATAAGGCCTTCAAGTCCCTCAAACGGAACTGTCTCTTTCTCCAGCGTGTCACGACGCATAATCTCTACTGTACCTGCCTCAAGGTCACGCATACCCATTGCCACGCGTACGGGCACACCCTTTATCTCATAGTCAGCGAACTTGAATCCGGGACGCTTGTTATCGGCATCGTCATACTTGACGCTGATACCTTTCCTGCGCAGGGCGTCAACCAGAGTGTTTACCTTGGCGCTTATCTGTGCCAGATCATCGGCATTCTTGTAGATAGGAACTATCACTACCTGTATGGGAGCCAGCTTTGGAGGCAGGACAAGACCGTTATCATCGGAATGAGCCATTATGAGCGCCCCCATCAGACGAGTCGATACACCCCATGAGGTAGCCCATACATATTCCAGTTTGTTCTCCTTGTTGATGAACTGCACATCGAAAGCCTTGGCAAAGTTCTGCCCCAGGAAGTGTGATGTACCGCACTGCAGAGCCTTACCGTCCTGAGTCATAGACTCAATGGTATATGTATCAAGGGCACCGGCAAAACGCTCGGTCTCCGACTTGACGCCACGAACCACCGGAACAGCCATGTAACCCTCCACGAAATCAGCATAGACCTGCTGCATACGGCGAGCCTCCTGCTCAGCCTCCTCACGGGTGGCGTGCGCGGTATGCCCTTCCTGCCACAGGAACTCGGCGGTACGCAGGAACAGACGCGGACGCATCTCCCAACGCATCACATTGGCCCACTGGTTGCACAGGATGGGCAGGTCACGGTATGACTTGATCCAGTTCTTATATGTAGCCCAGATGATTGTCTCGGATGTAGGACGCACTATCAGCTCCTCCTCCAGCCTGGCTGCGGGATCCACAATGACACCACTGCCATCCTCGGCATTCTTGAGGCGGTAATGTGTCACCACGGCGCACTCCTTGGCGAAGCCCTCCACGTGCTCGGCCTCACGGCTCAGGTATGACTTGGGAATAAGCAGCGGGAAATATGCGTTCACATGACCGGTCTCCTTGAACTTGTCATCAAGGGTACGCTGTATCTTCTCCCATATCGCATAACCGTAAGGCTTGATCACCATACATCCGCGTACAGGCGCCTGCTCGGCAAGGTCCGCCTTAACCACCAGTTCATTATACCACTGCGAATAGTTCTCGCTCCTTTTTGTAAGGTCTTTCAGTTCTTTAGCCATATCCTAAGGTTTTTCGGAGTGCAAAGGTACTCTTTTTTTTGTCATATTAGTGATGACACCAGCACTTATACAAACGAATAAATCATTATCTTTGGAATTCAACAAGTTTCAACAGATATGAAAACGGTAACAAGTCTGGCAGGCATCATGCTCTTCTCATGGGCTCTCTGCACATCGTGCTCTGAAAATACCGGTGGAACCGCCCAGATACTCAAACCCAGGATAGTCATAATGACCGACATAGGCCCGGCCGAGGTGGAACCCGATGACAATGAATCTGCGGTGCGTCTGCTCGCATACGCAGACCGTTTCGAGATAGAGGGAATATTCACCACGATAGGCTGGAACTGCGACCCCTACCCTCAGGATTGGTCGGTCTATCTGACACGCGTCATCGATGCATACCAGACCGATGTCCAGAACCTCATGAAACGCTCCGGGCAGAAAGGTTTCAGGAACTCCGGTTACGAACAAGGCAGACAGGAGCTCGGTTACTGGCCCAGTGCAGATTACATACGCAGCCGTGCAATGATGGGAAGCCGACGTGCCGGGATCGGAGTGATCGGTGAGGGAAACGATTCCCCCGGAAGCGAGTTGCTCATACGTCTGGCCGACGAGGATGATGACCGCCCCATCTGGCTCTGTTCATGGGGAGGAGCCAACACATTCGCCCAAGCGGTATGGCGCGTCAAACAGGAACGCAGTCCCGAGGATCTGAAGAAGTTCCTCAGCAAGTTCCGTCTTTACACCATCACTGACCAGGACATGCAGTACAGCATGCGCATGAACCGCGCCTACAGCTCACACCAGTGGCTCCGGCGCGAATACTCCAAGGAACTCATGCTGGTTTGGGACGAGAGTGCCTGGCTCAACCAGAACGAGTTAGGCAAGTCCAACTGGAGTAAATACGAGCAGTTTATTCAAGGTAAAGGCGCTCTGGGCAAGGTCTATCCCAAGTTCCTGTGGGGTGTGGAGGGCGATACTCCCAGCTTTCTTCACGTGATGCCCAACGGCCTGAACGACCCCGATGACCCCACCCAGATTGGCTGGGGAGGCTGTCATCAGTTCGGAATCTCGCCCGACCGCGAGACCTACGCCTGGACCAACTGGCAGCAGCCGCTCAAAGGCATATCGAACACTTACGAGCACAAGTTCTACCCCGACGAATTCAATGATTTTGCCGCCCGCATGCAGTGGGCCGACACAGGCAAAGGCAACCATAATCCCATAGCTGTCGTGAACGGAACACATGACCTCAACCCCCTGGAGCTGACCATCAAAGCCGGAGAGAAACTCCAGCTTGACGCATCCGGCTCATCAGACCCTGACGGTGACAGACTCACATTCAGCTGGTGGTTCCAGGAATTCCCCGGTGAAACCGCCTGCCCCGTAATCAGTGACCCGGAATCGGCCAAAGTAACCGTTACACTATCCGATGACTCCGCAGGAAAGACATACCACTTGATTTGTGAGATTCATGATGACGGCCCGTTTAACCTGACCGCCTATCGCCGCATAATAATAAAAGCCATATGAGAATCATATGAGAAACAGACTACACATAATAAGTTTTACCGCAATACTACTCCTGCAGCCCTGTGTATCCCATGCCCAGTGGTTCGGGAGCAGAACAGAGCAGATAAACACCCTTAGAATGATTGTAGCGAGTGACTGGGAGCGACCGCCTGTGGTTGAGATGACCTCCGATGAGACCATAGCCTTCTCGTTCGACGAGATGTCACACCAGTACCGCCGTTTCACATACCGCATTCAGCACTGCAACGCCCTGTGGGAACCGTCCGACATTCTGGAGTCCGACTATCTGGACGGATTCAACGACCAGCCTATAGACGACTGGGAGAACTCACTCAACACCACATTTGACTACACCCACTATCGCCTTACCATCCCTAACGACGAGGTTAAGCTCAAGCTCTCCGGTAACTACCGCCTCTCCATCTGTGAGGACGGCCGTGAAGTGGCCTATTTCAAGTTCTGCCTGTCGGAAGGAATGCCGCTACTCTCTGCCAGCGTCACTGACAATACCGATATAGACACCCGTGAATCCCACCAGCAGGTAGGACTTGAGGTCAACTACAGCTCTCTCCGCGTCCGTGACCACACCAAAGATCTTTACACGGTAGTCATGCAGAACGGCCGGACTGACAATGCGGTCCTAAACCCTGCCCCCACCTACAACGCAGGAAACAAACTCACCTATGAGCATTGCCGCGAGCTTATCTTCCCAGCCGGCAACGAGTTCCGCCGCTTCGAGATAGTCAACATGTATGACTATTTCATGAATGTGGACCGTATAGCTTTCCACGACCCGTTCTATCATGCCACACTCATGCAGGACACCCGCCGCCACGCCTACAAGTTCGACCACGACCATAACGGACGCTACCTGATACGCTACAACAAGGCCAGCGACAACGACACCGAGGCCGATTACCTGTTCGTGCATTTCAATCTGGCAAGCGAGCGGCTGACAGGAGGCAGGATGTACGTTTACGGCCATTTCAGCGGAGGAAACCTGACCACTAAGTATGAAATGGAATACAACCCTCAGGAGAGAGCTTACCAGGCCTCAATACTCCTCAAGCAGGGAGCATACGATTACCAGTACCTCTGGGTTCCGGACGGAGAGACCGCCGGTGAGACAAAACATGCCGAAGGAGACTGGTATGAGAGCGGGAACGAATACCTGATCCTGCTCTACTACAGGGAAAGAGGCTCACGGTACGACCGTCTGGTATCACAACTGGTTTATGAGTGACTTTCAGCGCTAATTGATGCTCATAAATCATCAACGATATCAGTCGTGAAATTTTAATGATGTCACGGCCGATGATATCAGGGACCGTATAAAACAAGCGATTGAGGTCGAGAATCTTAGCTCAAAGGCTTTGTAGTGCCTTCGTAGTAGTAATGTAGCGATTGACAACTTAAAACAGTCTTAATAAATAACCCGTCAACTTGGTTCAGTCGTAAAGCCGTAATCTGACAACCAAAATCAGCAAATTACATAATCTAGCCATAGTCTAGCCATAGTCCAAGCTGCTTCTACCCATAGTCCAGGCTGCTTCTACCCATACTCAATGGGTATGGCTAACCTATGGCTACCCTATGGCAACCCTATGGCAACCCTATGGGTAGAGCGAGAGTAAAACGAAGTTGAATAATATAATATAATATGACTTAACTTAAGTGAAGACCTATCTGAAGTCCTGTTTTTTCGGTATTCTTCAGTCGCTCACAACAAAAACAAGTAGTTATTCATCGGTTGTCGGGAATCAGAATGTCAGGTGAAAGACTGTCCGGCAGTATGGCCTTGAATCTTTCCAGTCCGCTATGAATTCCTGATACCGTTGTGAGGACATACTATCATCAAGCTAATGGCGCCAATATGAGACTTACACTCCTTGTACTTATAATAAAGGTGTCATGTAAAGCGGAAGATAGGTGATACTATCCTCTACTTTATAGTCAGCTGCATGTAAAACAGTAGGAGTGGTCATATACTCTCCAAACTTATTCATACACTTCTTTAGGGAAGATAAAGTGTAGTTCTTGCTGCTTTTGACTTCTATCGGGCGGATATTGTGGCGACTGGTCACTTTGTCCTTTTGAAGCAAGAAGTCTATTTCCATTCGTTCCTCGGCTTCCTCTGACGACTTACTGTAGAAAAAGAGCTTGTTACCGCTGGCTGTCAGCATCTGGGCCACGATATTCTCAATGAGCATCCCCTCGTTCACCTCCAGCTTTCCAAAGAGCAGTTTCTGGTAAATCTCAGACGAGACGATGCTCTTTTCATCGAAAGCATGGCTGATTAACAAGCCTGTATCGTTCATATAACACTTCAATGTCGTACGGTCTTCGTTCATCTTCAGTCCGATGTTCGGTTCTGTCGAATTGTAGCATATATTGACAACCCTCGCGTCCTTCAGCCAGAAGAAGGCATCGTCCCAATCACGATATTTTGCACCTGGTTTCAGGGCTGACAACCGAAACTTCTTTTCGTGCCTGGAGAGCTGAGGAGGAATCTGGTCGAAGATAGACACCACCTTGTCTGCTATCTCACCTGCATAGTTGAAGATGTCATTACGATAGATAGCCAGCACATCGCGCTTTGCTGCATCTACGGCATCAAAGTCTTTGGTCTCAACATACTTTTTAACGGCTTGCGGCATTCCTCCAACTATCATATAGAGACGGAAGGCATCCATTGCCTGACGATGGAAAGCCTGTCCCATCGGTTTCTGCTCTACATACATCTTACGTATCAAGTCCATCAGCATATCATTACCTGTAGCCCAAAGAAACTCTTCAAAGTCCATCGGGTACATCTGAATAGAACGTTCTTCCGATGGGAGCACGATGCCTTGTGTGTTTTTCTTAATACTTACCAAAGATCCCGTCTCAATGTAGTCATACCTTCTGTCAGCCACCAGAAACTTGATGGCTGCTCTCGCTCTGGGGCATAGCTGTATCTCATCAAGGATGATGAGCGACTTGCGCTCATGGAGCCTCACTTTATAGTGTTGGCTCAGATAGAGGAAAAGTGTGTCAAGGTCTTCCAGATAGTGGTCAAACCAATCTCTGACCATCTGGGGAGCCTTATTGAAGTCAATGAGGATGTATGACTCATACTCATTCTTGGCGAATTCCTCTACGATATAACTCTTTCCGATTCGTCGCGCTCCTTCTACGAGTAGTGCCACCTCACCGTTTCTTTTCTCCTTCCAATCAAGGAGTTGCTGATATATTTTACGCTTCATAATGATGCTATCTGCACCTTTTTGAGATTTCTTACCTTTCATATCTTACACCTTTTTGAGATTTTACACGATGCAAACATACACTTTTTTGAGATTTTCTGCAAGACAAAAAAGAATAAGATTATTTCAAATGTGGGGACCAACTAACGTACATTCATAGTTCATTTCACCCAAGATAGTACTATGTATGAAACACGTTTTGGTGCATCCTATAACTCATCAGGCATTTGCTTGTTGCACCAGTCTCAAGGAGATTGAGATGCCGGGAATTATCAGAATACACAGTGAGGCTTTTCTTGATTGCCGTTCTTTGGAGAATGTGAAGATAATGAAGGACGTTAAAGCCGATGCTGATTCATTCAAAGGGGTTCCCCTAAGCTGGAAGCTTCCGTAAACAATGATTGCCCAGCGGCCAAGAAATGTTTTACTGCTGCTGCACTGTTTCTTTCGCAGATAAGACTAACATATTTCCGGATTTGTCTATGAACCCCCATTTACCGTTCTTCTTGACTGCTGCCAATCCTTCATTAAAACTACGTGCATTGTCATACTCTAAGGGAATAACAGTGCTACCGGTTGTGTCAATGAAGCCGCACTTACCTTTTTTTGCAACCATAGCCAGACCTTCACTGAAACTGCCAACATCCCAGTATCTTATAGGTATAATTATTTCTGCCTTTTCATTCAGGAATCCCATTTTATTGTTTATACGTGCAGTTGCCCTGTTTTCTGAAAGTCTCCCTATGGCATCATATTTTTTAGTTGTCAAATAATGACCGTTTATATCCATTACTCCGTATCTGGTTACAGGTACCATTATTTTATTTCCGTTTATCCTTTTTCTTTTTTTGTTTCCTTTACCAACTGTCTGTATAATGTATGAACTGTCTGTCTTACTATAATCAAACAGCAGCATGTTGCAATTATATGTTTTTTGTTTATGCCAGTTTGTGTCAATAATCTCTAAAGTGTTGTCTGCCCTTGTTATTGCTAAACCGTCAGAAAGGAAATCACTCGTCACGAGCTTATAACTGCCTATAGAAAAAACAATGGTCCCCTTCCTGTCTATAACGTGCATCTGTTTATTTTTCAAAATGAGGAAATGACCGGAAACGAATTTACCATACAAGTTATTGTTTCCGTCATAATCAAACGGAATGACCACATCTCCAGATTTGTCAATAAATCCGCACTTGTCCCCCTTTTTAACTATGGCAAGTCCTTCTGAAAAATAGCCACATCCATCGTATTCCAGAGGAATTACTGTTTCTCCTGTAAAGTCAAGGTAACCGTACTTTCCATCCTTGCCAACTACTATAAAGGACGAATTTGAATCGTATCGCAGGTCATCATATACCAGCGGGATGACTGTAAGGCCATTCAAGTCAATCAATCCATATTTACCGTCTTTCCAGACAATAGAATAACCTTCACGGAAATCATAGGCACCATCGTACACTATTGGGACAACAATATTACCTTTCTTGTCAATAAACCCGTACTTGCAGTTTTCATCTATAGGATAGTAATATATTTGGTAATCATAGGTTTTCCTACTCCAACCATGGTTCTCACTACGAAAAGTTATTGGATGGCCATCAGCTGTCATAGCAACTCGCGCCATTCCGTCCTGAAAGTCCCATGCATAACTGAATTGCTTCGTTATGGTATCATAACCTGACCTGTCTATAAAACCACATAATCCATGGTTCATAACCATAGCCATACCCTCATGAAAGTCACCTACATAATCGTACTTGAAACTGTTCTCCTGAGCAAATGAGTTTTGTGCCGACAGGACAAATAGAATGAATGATAATATGAGTCCGGTACTCCTGTTTACCGGATAATTATGTCTGAATGTAATCATTGTTGACTTCATGACCGTACATGTTATCTTGTGATACATGTGATTCTGATTCCACCCTGAAAATAGGATTTATCCATTTTACAATATAAAAAAGAATCACTGTCAAAATAGTATTGCGACTAAACACAATTATTAGTTGTTCAATAATATTTTCATATCAATTCAATCATGAGTTATTGATTGACTGATACAAATATACTCAATAATTTAATATACAGTCATTTTCCACTGTTATTTCATCGTTTCAAGTTGTATTATTTCACCAGCCTCTCGTATTATACGCTGCACCGCTTTTGACTTGTCTATCTGGTTGACAGATTTTCGCTGTTTTCCTGGAAAAGTTGACAGTGTTTATTCTTGACAGTTTGATTTATAAATGATCAGTAAACGTGTATGGTTGTATTCTTGGGGAACAGCTCTGCGTCAAACAGTCCCCTGCTGCTCTCGGGGATATAAACGTCGGTTAAAGACCTGCAGTATGAAAACACTTCCTTACCTATTTTCCGGAGCCTTTTGTTAATCCATACCTCCCGCAAGTTAATGCAACCTTCAAAGGCCCCATCGTCAATCTTCTCTACCTTGGATGGTATATGTACTGTAGTCAGATTGTCATTATAACAGAAAACTCCTCTCCCTATCTCCTTGATATTGTCCGGTATTATTGCGTTACCTGCAACCGCGACCAGCTTCTTGCCTTTCCTACGGATTATAGCGCTTTCTTTCCTGTCATTCTTGTATTTTCGGTTTCTCTTGTCCACCACTATCCTTTCAAGATTCTGGCAGGAAGCGAAAGCTCCGTCCCCTATATAAGACACATTTTCCGGTATAAAGATATCAGAGAGTCCTGTCAACCAGAAAGAGAAGGAGCCTATCTCCTTTATGTTGTCCGGGAATGTTATGTCCTGTATTTTTTCACATCTTGCAAAAGCCCCTTCATCTATCCGTTCCATCTTATCAGGCAGTATTACTGTCTGCAGGTTCCTGCATCCCTCGAATGCATACCCGCCTATCTCTTCCACGGAGGAGGGGATACTGATTTCTGTCAGCTCATGCTTCCAGCGGAACACATTAGAGCCTATCTTTTTGATCCCATCGGGAATAATGGCATTCCTGCCCATTATAATCAGGGTGCTGTCAGACTGGCTCATAACATAGTTTCCGTTTTCGCCAGAACTATACCCACTGTTCAGGGGGTCAACTGAAATATGTTTGACCCTGAGGTCTTTCATTGGTGCTCCAGTCATGTCATGCAGGACAAGATTATTCACGTTCCGTGGAATGAAAATGGAGTCAATGTATTCGTCACCGGCTGCACGCAGGGCCATGAAAACATTGATTGCCAATGTTTCAACCGTAGAGGGCAGTATCACTTTCCTCTTGGCATGAAACGCATCAGGCAGAATGTTCCTTACTCCCTCTCTTACAGTGATGATGGATGGGGGATTGTTGTCGTAAGCATTGGAACAGATTGTAACGACACCTTCGGGAGTGGTGTTTATCGGATTTAGAACCCCCTTCTGCCATACCAGATTGCCTTTCAGGATAACGGCATCACGCTGCTCACCCATCCAACGGGTGTTCTGAAGGGCGTCATTGCTGCTAATCACTGGTGTCCCGTTTATGGTCACATTCTTCAGGTTCGTACATCTTTCAAACGCTTTACTGCCAATGTACTCCACGCTTGAAGGTATCTCTATCGATTCAAGGTCAAGACAGAATGCAAATGAATAGGAACCTATAGTCTTTACACCTTCAGGAATGACAATACTGTCAATCCCTCCGGATGAAGCGAATGCTGCCTGATAAGGCCAGAAATAGTTCTCGTTCATGCCTATGGCTGTGACATCGTATTGTTTCCCGTCATCGGCCGTGACTGTCGGGGGCAGTACAATCACTCCTTTCATCGTGCTGTCTATGGCGCATACTGTCACGCATCCTTCTTCGGGGATAAGCCTGTACATTATCCCGTCCTTCTTAAAGTCATATCCTATGGCCACTTCAACCGGACTGTTAAAGCCAGACTCCACTATGCTATACCTGTAAACTCCTGTTTGCCGGGCGGAGGTCGGAAAAAAAACACACGACAGTGCTGATATAATAGCAATAAAATATTTAACCATAGGTATCTTGAAGAAAACCGTGAATTCTAATTTAAAGTGCAACTTTTTCAAAGTCAAAGCTAAACATAGTTTTGCAATATTCCAACGGTGTCATGTAACCTAATGATTTTCTTGGCCTGTTATTAAGTTTCCATTCAATCTCAGACAGCATTTCATCCGTTATATTGCTAAAGTCTGTACCCTTGGGTATGTACTGGCGCACCAGTCCATTTGTGTTCTCGTTGGCGCCCCGCTCCCAAGAGTGATATGGTCTCGCAAAGTAGAACTGTATGTCCAGTTCCCTTGATATGTCCCTGTGGCGGGCGAATTCCTTTCCGTTGTCTGCCGTTATTGTATGTATCAAACCTTTGTATGGTCGCAATGCCTCTTGCGGAATCTACCGGAAATCTGTTCAGGGCTGTACTGGCCATATACTATGAAACGGCGCACTATCCTTTTCATGTCATCCGTGAACTTTATGTAGTGGCTGCGCATATGCATGCGGCGTTCATACTTCCTCTGAGCCAGATCACAGCGATATATGTGATGACCACGCATATCACTGTTGCGGCGTATCTCGCGACTGACTGTACCCTTACTCTTTCCTATCACCTCGGCTATCCTTGATATTGTGGCCTGGGTTTGAAGCAGTACCATTATCGTATATCTCTGTTCTATTGTCAATTCAGCTTCTGCTCATCGCTTCAATAAGTATGGCATTGCCAAGTCTTCGAGCCTTGACTGCCAGCACATCATTTTGATATCCATTTTCGCAGTTCTTGTCATCAAAATCCGTACACAAAAGATGACAAGTGTTGTCTTCATTAGATAGATGTCATTGTCAGTAAAAGGCGAAAACTTACGATTGGGACAATCGGCACATTTGAATGTTCTCTTGTCGCACAGTGGAGTCCATTCATTCTGACATACGGGCTGGTAGCCTGCTTTCCCACTTGTTTTGCTGTACCATCTACGGGCAAACACGTCTTCACGCCCCTTGAAAAGGCTTCTAAATAAGTCCACCTTCTCCTGAAGAGACAAGTTTAGCATTGCCGTCGGTTTCTGTTCTATGGGCGTGACGTCTTCGCCAAGCCTTTTTCTAAGCTCGGCATTCTCGGCTTCCAATTCCTTGATGCGCCCAGTAGCCGTTCACGTTCTATTAACCATTCTTGGACTTGCACAATTTGGAATGTTTTAATCCTTTAAGCAGCCTATGGGGATGACATATACTCCATCTTGTCTTTGATAGGCATACTGTCCAACACCGATGATAACTGCCAGAAATGATGGTGCTGGCATTTTATCAGTATCTATTTTCCCGGCAAGTTCTATCATGTTAGCTGCACCAGCATTAATATGATCTTCTCCTCCCAGTTTCACCTCCAGCAGAGCGTAGCTGCCATTACGACGATGAAGAACTGTGTCACATTCAAGACCATTGCCGTCTCTGTAATGATAAAGTTGGCCATCCAAGGCTTCTGCATACACACGCAGGTCTCGCACGGCCATGTCCTCAAAGAAAAGTCCAAACGTATCTAAGTCGTTAATCAGGTCTTTTGGACCAAGTCCCAATGCGGCTGTCCCAATGCTCGGGTCCACGAAATGGCGTGTGTCGCTTGTCCTAATGGCTGCTTTGCTTCGCAGATTTGGATTCCATGCTGCGAGATCTTCAATTACAAACAGTTTCTTCAGAGCCTTGATGTAGTCTGCTACAGTGTCTTCATCCAGTGTGCTGGCATCGTTGGCAAGCATGTCTTTACGAATAGTGGCATATGAAACTTGCTGAGAGATATTCCTTGCATAAGAACGAAGGAGCAACCTTGCACGTTCAGGACTTCTTTTTACCTTATCCACGCGTTGTATATCTCGTTTTGTCACAGAGTCCACATAGTCGAAAGCTTGATCAAGGGCAACATCCTTGGAAATCAATGTCGCCCATGGCCATCCACCTCGGCAGGTAAGGTAGGCAATGTCTTCAACAGTCAGGTTACATTGCTGAACTTCTGGTGTTTTGCCATCGAACAAATCCTTCAGACTAATCATCCCCGACGATTCGCCCGATTCATACAAGCTCATGGGACGCATCATGATATGTGCGAATCGCCCTGTTCCACTATGAATTGTCTCATCGGCATCAGGAAGTACAGAAGATCCAGTAAGGATAAACTGAGAAGGCTCCCCTCGCTTGTCCACTTCACTACGAATGGAATCCCAAATGGGAGACAGTGCCTGCCATTCATCAATCAAGCGAGGAGTCTTTCCTTCCAAAAGAGACTTGGGACTTATCTCTATCATTTGTGTGCTTTGTTTAAGCACCGATGCATCCCCTAGGTCAAGTACACTTTTGGCCAATTGTTTAGCCGTTGTTGTCTTGCCACACCACTTAGGTCCTTCAATAAGAACGGCACCTTTTCCGAGAACCTTACGTTCAAGAAGCTTGTCTGCTATTCGTTGTTTGTACTTTGCCATCACATTACAGTTTATGCCGCAGAGATACAACTTTTATCGCAAACCACCAAATGAATTTGTTAAAATTCGGTGATTTGAGATATTTTTATTCGGTTGTTTGTGGAATTTCCGTTCGGTTAATTGTGGCGATTTCATTCGGTGATTGTTACGTGACGCACCAAAAAGTGGCTTGCCCTCCGATTTGTAACGGGATTCCTTTGCAGCACGATTCCACTAAAGGGTCGTGTTGTAAAATGACAAATAATGAATTAACGTTCAATGACCTTCCACAGGTCGTTGCCGAACTTCGGGATGAAGTGTCGGGCATTAACTGGCAAATTATTTCAGGTGGGGACCAACTAACGTACATACATAGTTCATTTCACCCAAGATAGTACTATGTATGAAACACGTTTTGGTGCTTTGCAACAGTTTTGCAACGCAGATTTTTTGTAGGCAGTCATTATTAACGATACTTTTGTGCAGGTATTCTAATTTACAATAAGCAAGCCAATGTAAAATATGTATAAACAGTCGATATCCATCTTTTTATCCTTATTCATCATATCGGGTATCCGTGCAAGTGTCCCCTTTGTTGACGGGATACTCAAATACAGGATAGAGTCTTCGGATGGACGTGAGCAGGCGGTGTGCTGCGGTTTTGCCGACAATTCCGATACCCTTGAACCAAAGCCTTTGGTTATTCCTGAAACCATCCTCCATGAAGGGAACGTCATTCCTGTTGTTTCAATAGCTGATTCCGCCTTTCGTTCCACTTCTATTACGGGGTGTACGGTTCCAGAAAGCGTTGTCTCTATAGGAGCCTACGCTTTTGGCTACTGCCGCAGCATGAGGTATGTCCGGTTGGACAACAGCCTGCGACAGATAGGGGAAGCCGCCTTCTCCAATTGTCACAGGCTGGAATCTTTCATTGTACCTTCGGGTATAAAGGATATCGGGGAAAGAGTGTTTGACCGTTGTCTCAGCCTTAAATCCCTGGTTATTCCTGAAGGTGTTGAAACTATAGGGGAGAATGCCTTCAGATGTTGTGCAATCACCAGCATCAGAATACCATCCACAGTAAGGCAGATAGGGCCTGAAGGCCGCAACTGTGACGTGTTTTTCGGCTGTATGGAACTGGATGAAATAAAGGTTGACAGGAAGAACAATGTGTTTGATTCCCGGCATGGATGTAATGCCATAATAGAGACTGCCACCAATTCACTCGTAAGCGGAAGCAACAAGACAGTAATCCCGTTCGGAATAAGGGAAATCCGTGCCGGAGCTTTCTGCTACAGGAGCAGGATGGAGAGTGTGCATATACCTGCAAGTGTCAGGAATATTGAGGCCGGAGCTTTCGGGTACTGCCCAGGTCTGGAGAGGATCAGTGTGTCCAGGCTGAACAGACTGTATGATTCAAGGAACAACTGCAATGCCATAATCTCTACTGGAATGGGGTCCGGCCGGCTGCATACCGCATGTCAGAACACCCGCATACCTGATGATATAAGCAGCATAGGCAGTTGTGCATACTTGGGACAGACGAACCTTTTCGCTATCGTGATCCCTGAAAACATTAAGTTTATTGACAACAAGGCTTTTCTTGACTGTAGTGACCTGAGGTTCATCGCCCTACCCGACAGTATGAGCCACATAGGCTACAAGACGTTCAGTGGCTGCAGCGCGTTAAGGATGGTTATTATACCTGACGGAGTCAAGGAACTGAATGAAGACATGTTTGAAGGCTGTACCTCACTTGAGTATGTGATCCTTCCCGAAACGATAGAGAAGATAGACAACACGGCATTCACAGGCTGTTCCAGTCTGGAGAAGATACAGGTCCCGGGAAGCGGACCGGAAAGATTCAAGGCCATACTGCCGGACAGTCTTTCACCTGACATTCTGATTCCCGACAACCGATGATGAGTCAGAATCTGTTTTGTTTTATTCCCTTTATTTTTTCCAGAGCGCATCCATGCGCTCCTTTATGCGCTGCTCCTGAGCGTTGTCCTGCGGCTGCCAGAACTGCGTGCCCTTGATTTCATCGGGCAGATACTGCTGGTTCACGAAGTTTCCCTGATAGTCATGGGCGTACTTGTAGTTATCGCCGTAACCAAGCTCTTTCATGAGCGATGTGGGGGCGTTCCTCAGATGCAGCGGGACGGGAAGGTTACCGGTCTCCCCTACCTTGCCCAGGGCATTGGCTATGCCCATGTAGGCGGAGTTGCTCTTGGGGCTGGTGGCCAGATAGACGGTAGCCTCAGCCAGAGGTATGCGGCCTTCAGGCCAGCCTATCTTCATGACAGCGTCAAACGCGGCGTTGGCTATCAGCAAAGCATTGGGATTGGCAAGCCCCACATCCTCCGATGCAGAAATGACAAGACGGCGTGCGATGAAGGCCGGATCCTCACCTGCCTGTACCATGCGGGCCAGCCAGTAGAGGGCGGCATCGGGGTCACTGCCACGGATGGACTTGATGAATGCCGATATGATGTCATAGTGCATCTCACCGTCCTTATCGTATGCAAGGGGGTTCTGCTGCAGGCGCTCGTTCACCACTTCATCGGTGATTATCACCTTGTCAGAGCTGTCGGCCTCCACCACAAGCTCCAGGATATTGAGCAGTTTGCGGGCATCGCCGCCTGAGAAGCGCAGGATGGCGGTGGTCTCACGCAGTTCTATGTCACGCTGCTTAAGTATGCTGTCAGTCCTTATGGCCCTGTCCAGTAGTTTGAGCAGGTCATCCTTTTCAAGAGGATTGAGCACATAGACCTGCATACGGGACAGCAGCGGGCGTATAACCTCGAATGACGGATTCTCAGTCGTTGCGCCTATAAGAGTTATGTCACCACGCTCCACTGCACCGAGCAATGAATCCTGCTGCGCCTTGTTGAAACGGTGGATTTCATCGATGAAAAGGATGGGACTGCCTTTGGTGCGGAACAGGGGGTTACTGCGGGCGCGGTCTATGACCTCACGAACCTCCTTCACGCCTGCGGTAACGGCACTCAAGGTGCTGAAAGGGAGCTCAAGCCTGGTGGCCACTATCTGCGCCAGTGTGGTCTTGCCTGTTCCGGGAGGACCCCAGAGTATGAACGATGACAACCTCCCGGAGTCAATCATGCGGCGCAGCACAGCACCCGGACCAACCAGATGTGCCTGTCCCACATAATCATCCAGAGACCTGGGTCTCATTCTTTCGGCTAGCGGCTGCATGTATTCTGTTTGAGGGAACAAAGATAACAAAGTTTGTAGAGAGAGAATATCCTGAGCGACGGTTTATTGCCAAGCAGGTTTCTCTCCATCCCTTTTCCGGAAAGCTTCCATATCATCCTGAACAGCCAACGGATATGGTATCTGCCTATACGGTTATAATGGTTCAGGAGCCTTGAGCTGTCACCTATCTCCTCCATGTGTGAGAATGCGTTCATGACCGCCTGACGGGTCTTGCCTAAGTACACGTCATTCTTTTCCAGCCCGAGATGCAGCAGAGGGTTATCTATATGAAGGATGCTCACGCCCCGTTTTTCAAGCTCATGCCCGAACTGCACATCCTCATACCCGTATCCGTTATATGATTCATCAAAACGTATGTCCATGAATACTCTCCTGTCAATAAGGAATGAGAATGGAGTGAACCGCGCGTATGGGGTACGGCCGCGGAACTCCGCGGAACGCTCCCGGTCCGCCTTTCTCTCATATCTCCACCGCAGCTCCACTCCCGGTTCAGGAAGAGTGTCAGTATGTATGGCTCCGCCGCATACGACCGATGCCCGGTCCGCCGCATCAATATAGTTCCTGAGGAAAAGCCCGTCCCTGACAGCGGAGTCACAGTCCAGGAAGAGCAACTTGTCATACCGGGACTCATCAGCCAGAAGGTTACGGATGGACGCTCTCCCCATGTTACGGGAAAGTCCGGTGAAACGGCAGTTTTCAATGTTTTCCGCAGTGATGCGATTCCTCTCAAGTGACAGTCTGTCCGTTGAGCAGTCATCGGCCACTATTATCTCATACGGCACACCAAGCTCCAGACCCTGGGAATGGAGGTCCCGTATCAGCCGTGAGCAGTCCCGGTTATAGACAGGTATGAGTATGGACAGCGACTCCATAGATTATTGAACATTATTTGGCAAAAGTAACTAATTTTGCAAATCATATGGATAGAGAGAGGCAGATATATAAGGTGACACTTGCAGGCGGAGCAGTGAACGTGGTTCTGCTGGCTTTCAAGTTTGCCGCAGGCATACTGGGACGCAGCGCAGCCATGATTGCCGATGCCGTCCACTCTCTTTCCGATTTCATTACAGACCTGATAGTTCTGGTTTTCGTCCATATCAGCGGCAAGCCTCAGGACAAGTCACATGACTACGGACACGGCAAATATGAGACACTTGCCCTGACTATCATAGGGATAGCGCTCATGATAGTGGCTGTTGGGATTTTCCATAACGGTGCGCTACGGATAGCCGCATGGTGGCAGGGAGAGGAACTGGAGGCACCAGGTATGCTGGCCCTCTGGGCGGCACTGGTCTCGATTATCCTGAAGGAAGTGACTTACCGGTTTACAATACGATATGCCCGAAAGCTGGACTCTCCTGCCCTGGAGGCCAATGCCTGGCATCACCGCAGCGATGCCCTATCATCCATAGGGACGGCGGTAGGTATTGGCGGAGCAATTCTGCTCGGCAGGCGATGGGCTGTACTCGACCCTATAGCTTCGGTTGTGGTGGGAGCTTTCATTGTAAAGGTGGCGGTGGAACTGATTCTGCAAGGCATGAGGGACCTGCTGGAACACTCTCTGCCGGATGATGTTGAGGACGAGATAATCCGGATAGCGCAGGAGGAGCCTGACGTTATTCAGCCGCATGACCTCCGCACCAGGCGTATCGGCAACCGCTATGCCATTGAGCTGCATATACTCATGAATGGAGACATCACCCTATCCCAGGCTCATGACCATGCGGATTCCATTGAGGGTAAGCTCAAGGAACGTTTCGGTGAGAACACCCATGTAGCCATTCACATGGAGCCTGACGACAATAACTTGTCAGAGTCTGTCTAAACTAAGTTTCCTGTTTTTCTCACATTACCTGACTGCCGTAAAGCGCGAAGTCACCGCGAGCAGGGTCATCGGGCCATATTTGCGCCATTTCACCGGTTATTACGATGCTTGTCCTGAGATCAGCGCTACGCCTTGAAGTCAGCCCCAGGGATTTAGCGGTTGAATAGACGTGAGTGTCAACAGGGATGAGTAACTGTGCAGGACTGATGCGGGTCCATATCCCGAAATCCACCGGACTCCCCTTGCGGACCATCCAGCGCAGAAACATATAAAGGCGTTTGTTGGCCGATGTGCTGCCAGGAACAGGTATTCCGTTCACACCCGCAAACACACTGCACAACCTGTAAACCCCTTTCTCAAGCGGCTCACCCGGATTGAACAGATACTCCAGGCTTTCCTTTCCGGAATATATTCCGCACAGGCGTTCACAAAGCATCCTGAAATCCGCCCACTTGTAGAAACGGTACAGGCATCTGTCCGGATCATGTTCCAGATTCTGCCACGCTCCGGATAACACATAAGGATATGGACCTCCTGCAGCATCCATCATGCCGTGCAGCCGTTCAAGCACACCAAGAAAGACCTTTCGGCTTCCGTATGCCATCCAGGCCGATATGAATGCTGACACCTCAATGTCACGCTGACCGCTGTACCGGTGCGGAAAAGATATGGGGTCACCATCAATGAAAGCGGGGCACTCGCACCTTTCAGCCGCATTTATCAGTTTCTGTTTGGTCTCCTCTGTCATAGCAAGTGCAAAGATAAGCTTAAAAATAGTCAGTCCATACCCTGAAAAACGACCAAAAAAAGGTAACTTTGCGCTTTGCAAAACAAATATCACTATGGCAGAGATTAACGCAGCAGAAAACAGCGAGAAGAAAAGCTATAACTTCATTGAGGAGATGATCCGCAAGGATCTTGCCGAGGGTAAGAACGGAGGGAGGATTCAGACCCGTTTCCCGCCGGAACCCAACGGTTACCTTCACATAGGGCACGCCAAGGCGATATGCCTGGATTTCGGCATGGCCCAGAAGTACGGAGGCATCTGTAACCTGCGTTTTGATGACACCAACCCGACCAAGGAGGACACAGAGTATGTGGATGCCATCAAGGAGGATATACAGTGGCTGGGATTCCGGTGGGAGAACGAGTTCTACGCATCTGATTACTTCCAGCAGCTGTGGGACTTTGCCGTTGAGCTTATCAAGGAGGGTAAGGCTTATATTGACGAGCAGGATCAGGAGACAATCCTTTCACAGAAGGGCACCCCTACCCAACCCGGCATAAACAGTCCTTACCGTGACCGCCCCATACAGGAGAATCTGGACCTGTTCTACAAGATGAACAGCGGCGAGCTTGAGGAAGGCTCTATGGTACTGCGTGCCAGGATTGACATGGCCCACAACAACATGCTGTTCCGCGATCCCATAATATATCGCATTGTAAAGACGCCTCACCATCGTACAGGCACCAAGTGGAAGGCATATCCGATGTATGACTTCGCTCACGGCCAGAGTGATTTCTTCGAAGGAGTCACACATTCTCTCTGTACACTGGAGTTCGTTCCTCACCGTCCGCTCTATGACCTCTTCATAGACTGGCTCAAGAAAGGTCAGGACCTGGATGACAACCGTCCCCGACAGACCGAGTTCAACAAACTGAACTTGAACTACACCCTTCTGAGCAAGCGCAATCTGCTGGCACTGGTGCAGAACGGAATGGTATCAGGATGGGATGATCCACGTATGCCTACCATCTGCGGTTACCGCCGTCGCGGATATACCCCGGAAGCCATCCGCATGTTTGTGGACCGCATAGGTTACACCAAGTTCGACGCCCTTAACGATATGGCACTCATGGAGTCTGCCATACGTGAGGACCTTAACCGCCGGGCCACACGAATATCAGCTGTGATCAACCCTGTCAAGCTGATAGTAACCAATTACCCCGAAGATAAGACTGAAGAATTGGAGGCCGTCAACAACCCGGAAGAACCGGAAGCTGGTACGCACAAGATAACGTTCAGCCGTGAGCTCTGGATTGAACGTGAAGATTTTATGGAGGATGCGCCTGCCAAATATTTCCGCCTGAGCCAAGGCCGCGAAGTACGCCTCAAAAGCGCTTACATAGTACTCTGCACCGGCTGCAAGAAAGCAGCTGACGGCACTGTTGAGGAGGTCTATTGCGAATATGTCCCCAACACCAAGACCGGAGAATCCGATTGTAACCGCAAGTGCAAGGGCACCATTCATTGGGTAAGTGCAGCCCACGCCGTCAAAGCTGAAGTTCGTCTTTATGACCGTCTGTGGAAGGTTGAGAACCCGCGGGACGAGCTGGCCCGCCTGCGCGAGGAGGGAATGAACGTGATTGATGCACTCAAACAGATGAAAAACCCTGATTCACTGGAGATACGCGAGAACTGCTATGTGGAGCAGTATATAGCTGATACCAAGCCCATGGATCATTTCCAGTTCCAACGCATAGGTTATTTCTGCACCGACAAGGATTCCACTCCTGATCACCTAATATTCAACCGCACAGTATCGCTAAAGGATACCTGGAGCAAGGTCAAGGACAAAGTTCAATGAAGGACGACTCAGCATCATACTATGACAGCCGGGAGTTTACGGAACTCCTGGAAATGTATGAGAATATGCTGTCTGACGGATGTTCCGTCTATTTTGATAGCATAGATATAGCAAACATTGCCGAATTCTATTCGATAAACGGTGAACTTGACAAGTCCGACGAAGTCATAGAATATGGTCTGAGCCTACACCCATCCGATGCAGACATACTTATTTCCAAAGCCAACAATCTGCTCCGCAGAGGTATGAAGGACGAAGCCAGAGTCCTGACTGAGTCTATATCGGACCCTGACAATCAGGAACTGCTCTACCTGAAAGGTGAAATTGAACTGGCTTTTGGACGTCCGGATGTTGCAGATACATACTTTTCACAAGCTGTTGAGTTGAGTGACAATGATTCTGGAATGCTTAATGACATCATTGTCAAGTATATGGATAACCGGAACTATGATCTCTGTCAAAAATGGCTGGACATGGCTCTGGTGCTGTCACCGGAATCACGAAATTTCATAGAGTTACAGGCTGACCTGTATTTTGATACTGGTCAGGCCGATACTGCAATAGAATGGTATAATCATCTTCTTGATGAATTTGCATACGATACCTACTACTGGGATCAGTTGGGCAGGATATATTATGAAAAAAATGACTTTCCAAGGGCCCGCGAATGCTTTGATTTCATAGAGGCCATTAATCCGGATGACAAGTCTGCACGTATGATGAAAGCCAGTTGCATTTTCAGTATGAATGACTGGGAAGAAGCGTATGCCATTTACAACGACCTGCTTAATGATGACCCTTCATCGTACACCCTCCTCTACTACTGCGGACGCTGCCTGTATGAGTTGGAACGTTTTGAAAATGCGTATGACAAATTCATGGATACTCTTTCCATGTTGATGCTCGATGATGATGTGCCTGAGGAGTTGTATGTGGAGTTATATTATTATTTAGCAGACACCGCATACCGGATAGGGTGCTTGGAACAGGCTGAAAAACACCTCCTGAATGGACTTGCACTTGACCCCGAAGACGAGGACCTGCGTAAACTTGCAGCTAAAATACTTCCTGATGAAAAAATAAATTAGTACTGATTATTATCAAGCATTATCTATGAAAAAATATCTGATAGTTTTTCTCATCTCCATGGTTCCGCTGATTGAGCTTCGCGGTGCCATTCCTTATGCCGTTGGTTTTGATTTACCCATCGTTCCGTCCATCGTAGTGGCACTGATAGGCAATATGCTCCCTGTACCGTTTATATTCCTCTTTGCCCGCAAGATACTGGATTGGGGCAAGGACAGGAAAGTGATAGGCGGATTCTGCCGGTGGTGCCTGGAGAAAGGAGAGAAAGGGGGACGTAAACTGGAGGAGAAAGCAGGTGTTGGCCTCTATATGGCTCTATTGCTTTTTGTGGGTATTCCGCTCCCGGGGACCGGTGCCTGGACCGGCACACTGGCTGCCAGCCTGCTTGACCTGGACTTCAGGAAAAGCGTTCTCTACATACTGCTCGGACTGTTGCTCGCTGCAGCTATCATGCTTGCGGCCAGCCTTGGTGTATTCGGTGCCGTCAACATGATCAGATAACCGGAGTCTGGTCAATCCTTGAAAAAGAGCGAAAAAGTCTCGTCCGTGACTTTTGACTTAAGGCGGGACTTAATGCTGCGCAGATTGGAACGCGAAGTGCACAGGATATCAGCTATAAGATCCGGGTTGAGACCCAGGGCCGTCAGGAAGAGAAGGTTGATTTCATTCTGTCCAACCTTGCCGCATTCAGCTCTCAACGAACCGATCATATCCCCGAAGTATAGGTTTATGTCATGCGCAACCAGATCACGTTCCTCCATACGGAACGAACGGTGCTCCATTCCGACATCATTTATCAGGCTGTATGCAGTTCCGGAGCGGAACCTCTTGCATAAGGACTCCAATTGGCTGCTCACCGTATCATATCTCTCAGAATTCTGTTTGCGGATAAACTCGTCATGCTGTTTGACATAGTACGCCTGCCGGCGTCTGTCACGCTGTATATATGTGATTATGGTCACTCCAATTACAGCCATGACAATAAGTCCGCTTGAAAGCACTATTCCAAGACTGCGAGTCTTCATCCTGAGCTGCTGCATCTCATCATTGTGCTTCAGTCGTACATCGGCCACATCCTGCCGGCTCATCCGCCTGTTGATTGAATCCTGATACATGACATACATCTCCATGTCATTGTAGTATATCCTGTACTCTCCCCATCTGGATGCCACCTTGGAGAGAGCCTTGTAGTTCAGGCTCGTTATTTCAAGGTCATTAGTTGCTGCCAGGGATTTGCTCAGATAATGAAATGCCGAGTCTGTCTGTTGAAGATAGTACAATGCTATTCCTTTCATGGTATATCCTGCGGCAGCCTTCTCTTCATCAACGCATCCGGCTATATATCTGTTCGTAAGCGACAGTTCTATGGCGGCAGCATCCTTGTCAACCACATCATCCTGCATCATGTTGAGCGCCTGTGCAAGATACAGATTACAATCATTGCGGCTCTCCGCATCAAGATGGGGATCTCTCAAAAGAGCACGGAACATTTTACCGGCTTTGATATAATCACCTTTTCCGGAATACGCCAGAGCTGACTTGAAACGGCAGAATGAAATAGCCGCACTGTCTCCATTTTTTTCAAACAACGGTTGGCATCTTTCAAACGACTTGAGAGCCTCATCATACATACCACGACGAATATAATGATGTCCCAAGATCTGCATAGTTGATGCATACTGTTCCGAAAGAGTGTCCCGGGAAAGGTCCCTGGCCTTAAGCATGGCGTAAATGGCGTCCGGATCCCTGTCTAAACGTGAGGATATGCATCCCAATGCATACCAACTCTTTGAAGCCAAACGCCCTTTCCTATGTCCGAATCTTTCAGTACCTAAACGGGCCAGTGAATCTGACGTAACAGCCTGTCCGGTCTTATAATCGGTAATGGAACGCAGTATTCCGTATAAAGCAGCTTTTCTGCCACGTAACTGAGTACAGTTGATTCCATCCAGGATTACGGCGGCAGAATCCGGATTATCCTGTAGAACGGATTCCGCTCTTTGCAGTTCCTTGACCCCTGCGCGTCCGCATCCGGCCATAACGGGAAGCAACGCAATTGTCGTTATTATTTTAACAAAGATTTTCATTACAAACATCAAAAATAGTTTATTTTGGCCGAAATCTCTAAATTTGCAATAATGTTTTACTTTATATTATTCCCCAACTATGGTATTTCTACAGACCCCAACCATAAACATTGATGCTGAAGAGTTGGCACGTGTCAACGATTCAATCAAGGTAGCTACATACGGAGCGCTGGAGCAACTAAGGACCAATCCTCAAGGATTCATGGAAGATTTGATTCAGACAGCTATCCAATTCGGTCTCAAGCTGCTGGCTGCCATTATTATATACTCGCTTGGAGTCTGGATAATACGCAGGATTAAAAAAGCATTAACAAGAATATTCGCCAGGCGCAATACGGAGGGTACTCTCGCTTCATTCATTACCTCTTTTGTTTCCATAGCCCTTACTGCAATACTGATAATCATATCCATCAGCACGTTAGGTATCAACACCACGTCCATTGCCGCACTGCTCGCTGCAGGTGGTATGGCCATAGGTATGGCTCTAAGCGGTACTATATCCAATTTTGCAGGTGGAATTATGCTGCTTGTGTTCAAGCCTTTCAAGGCAGGTGATTTCATATCCGCACAGGGATACAGTGGCAGGGTCAAGGATGTAACCATAGTGAACACCAAGATTCTTACTATTGACAACCGGATGGTGATTATTCCTAACGGCGCCCTTTTCAACGGGAATATTGACAACTACTCTGCAATGCAGTTAAGACGTATTGACATGACGGTTAACCTGGCATACGGTACTGATGCCGACAATTGCATCAAAGTAATCACAGAACTGCTAAGGGCTGAAAAGCGTATTTTAGATTCAGACACTCCAGGTGTTGCCGACCCTCTTGTCGTTCTAAGCTCATTGAATGATAGTGATATAACTTTCACTATCCGCGCATGGGTCAATGCCACTGATTACTGGGATGTCAGATTCCTTCTGAACAAGACTCTATACACCAGATTGCCTCAAATGGGATTTCATTTTGCTTATCCCCACATGGATATAACCGTAAAGAGTTAGTTCCTGCCTATCGGCAAGAAGAACTGACAGTTCTATCTTTCAAACAAAAAAAGCCCGGAATTACTCCGAGCTTTTTTCATTTTAAGGTTTCCTTATGCGTACATGGCAACGATTGCCTCGTACAGTTCCTGCTTGCCGCTGGTCTGCTTGGGCTCATCCACCTTCTTGCCGTACTCGTAAGCCTCCTCGAAGGTCATCTTGCCCTCTTCGAACTTCTTACCCATACCGCTGTCGAATGATGCGTAACGCTCCTTCTTCATCTGGCAATACGGTGACTCCTCAAGCAGCTTGGCTGCTGACTCAAGAGCGCGGGCCATAGCATCCATACCGCTGATGTGAGCGATAGCGATGTCCTCAAGGTCAGTTGAGTTACGACGAGTCTTGGCATCGAAATTGGTACCGCCTGTGCCCAGACCACCGTTACGGATTATCTCCATCCAGGCCTGTGTCAGCTCATAGTTGTCAATGGGGAACTGGTCGGTATCCCAACCGTTCTGGTAGTCACCGCGGTTAGCGTCTATTGAACCAAGCATGCCGGCATCAACAGCGCAAGCCAGCTCATGCTCAAATGTGTGACCGGCCAAAGTAGCGTGGTTAACCTCAATGTTTACCTTGAAGTCCTTATCCAGGCCGTGAGCCTTGAGAAAACCGATAACGGTCTCAGTGTCAACATCATACTGGTGCTTTGAAGGCTCGCATGGTTTGGGCTCGATCAGGAATGTACCCTTGAAACCCTTGGCGCGTGCATAGTCACGGGCCATGGTCAGCATGGTAGCCATGTGCTCTTTCTCACGCTTCTGGTCAGTATTCAGAAGACTCATGTAACCCTCACGACCGCCCCAGAATACATAGTTCTCAGCACCCAGCTCAATACCTGCATCGATAGCGTTCTTGATCTGAACAATAGCGCGGGCTACTACGTCGAAATCAGGATTGGTTGAAGCACCGTTCATGTAACGCTTGTTACCGAACACATTAGCGGTTGACCAAAGCAGCTTGGCACCGGTCTCTTTCTGCTTCTCCTTGATATAAGCTACGATAGCCTTCATGTTAGCCTCATACTCTGCTACGTTCTTGCCCTCTGAAATCAGGTCCACATCGTGGAAGCAGAAATAAGGGATACCCAGTTTCTGCATCAGCTCAAAACCGGCATCAACCTTGTTCTTAGCGGTTTGAAGGGCGTCATCGGCCATCCAGGGGAATGACTTGGTACCACCACCGAACTGATCTGCACCCTCTGCGCACAGTGTGTGCCACCATGCCATTGCAAAGCGCAGCCAATCCTTCATGGTCTTGCCCATGATAACCTTGTTCTCGTCATAGTAATGGAAAGCAAACGGATTCTTGCTGTCCTTACCCTCGAATTTGACTTTCTTCAAACCGGGAAAATACTCTTTAGCCATAATTTTTTATGAATGATTAATAAAACAATGATAAACACTATCAGCAACTTGTCGTGTTAAACGCAAAATTACACTTATAATTCAAATTATCAACACATGAACCACTATTTTTTGCCGTCAAAACTCGTTAAGATACATATTCAGGATGCGTTTCCAACAAGCATAAGCTTCCTCATAACGGGGAATAAGCTTATTGTCCGGTTCTATGATATTCAATTTCTCCAATGTGGAAAAAGCCTCGTCATTGTTGCGGTAAACCCCTGCACCGATACCGGCACCCTTAGCGGCGCCAACTGAACCATCGGTATCAAAAAGCTCAATTGTAGCTCCAGTGATACCTGCCAATGTCTCACGGAACACCGGGTTAAGAAACATATTGGCATTGCCTGCATGGATCTTGGATATCTCCATACCCATCTCCACCATAACCTCCATTCCGTACTTGAACGAGAACACAATACCTTCCTGAACGGCACGCGCAAGATGATTACGGTTATGAATATTGAAGTTGAACCCATGTATGCTGCACCCCACATTGCGATTGCCTAAAACACGTTCGGCACCGTTTCCAAACGGAAGAACGCTCACTCCATCGGAACCCACCGGAATACTCTCTGCAATCTTGTTCATATCACCGTACGAGAGTCCCTCAAGCATTATATTGCGGCGTGTCCATGCATTCAGGATACCTGTACCGTTAATACATAACAACACACCCAGACGGGTCTGCTTATTGGTATGGTTGACATGAGCGAATGTGTTGACCCTCGACTGCGGATCAAAGTTGACGGCACCGTTGACTCCATATACTACACCTGATGTTCCGGCTGTAGCAGCAATCTCACCAGGATTGAAAACATTCAATGAAAGGGCGTTGTTAGGCTGGTCACCTGCGCGATATGTTACAGGGATACCTACTTCCAGACCTAATTCCTTTGCAGCGGAGACAGAAACTCGTCCCTGCTCAGAGAAAGTAGGACGTATTTCAGGAATCAGGGAACTACTGAACCCGTAATAGTCAAGCAGAAAATCAGCTACATCATTTTCCTTGAAATTCCACATCATACCTTCGGACAGACCTGACACCGTGGTACATGTTGTGCCGGTCAGACGCATTGCGATATAATCGCCCGGAAGCATGATCTTGTCAATCTTTTCATATAGTTTTGGTTCATTCTCCTTGACCCAAGCCAATTTGGCTGCCGTGAAGTTACCCGGAGAATTCAGAAGATTGGTCAGACACTGTCCCTTTCCAATCTCACGGAATGCTTTGTCTCCGTATGGAACAGCGCGTGAATCACACCATATAATAGCAGGACGAAGAGCTTTCCCGCTCTTATCCACACACACCAGGCCATGCATCTGATAGGAAATACCGATTGCCTCAATGTCAGACCCTTTAGAACCCGACATCCGCATTACCTTGGCGGTCACATTCTTGAGGTATGTCCACCAGTCATCCGGTTCCTGTTCGGCCCATCCGGGGTTCACCGCCTTAATTGGAGCCTCGGAATCAGGATAGAATGCCGATGCCACACTCTTTCCGCTCTCAATGGATACCAGGCTGGCCTTCACTGAAGAACTGCCTATATCATAGCCCAAAAGATATTTTTTCATAAAGGTGTTATTTTGTTTTTAGTGTTATCAATCAACAGATACGTCTATCCTTTCGCCCGTGTACACGAGATTACGCTCAATAATTCCGTCAGGAGAATGCATCCGCACCTTGATATCACGACGACCAATCATTCCGGGATACTCGCCTGAACGCTTTCCTATACTGAGGGTCCTGCCACTTTCATTCTCCGTATAATATAAAGGTATTGTAGTGTATTTGCCATTTTCATATCCGAAAGAAACACCGTCATCCTCATACAGGATGAAGCGGCCTCCACTTCCACTATAGACATCAACAGTCAGTTTATCGGCCGGGACTTGATCAACATACTCTATTTCCGGTCCGGAAATAATGATGGAGCCGGAAGGTACAAACAGGGGAATGCGTTCATAAGGAGCATCAGCAGTGATGGTCTGACCACCCGCATAAGTAATCTTGTCATCATAAAAATCATACCATACTTTACCCTCCGGCAGATATACTTCCCTGGAACGGGCACCATATTCATATACAGGACATACCATGATTGACGGTCCGAACATGAACTGGTCTGATATATCCATTGCTTTTTTATCTTCGGTGAAGTCCATCACCAGTCCTCTCATAATAACACTGCCGAAAAGCCATGAACGACCTGCGAGTGAGTAGATATATGGCATCAGCCTATATCTGAGTTTGTTGTATTCAACGATTGATTTGTAGGCCGGATGGTTTTCAGGGGCTATGTTCCATACTTCACGTAATGGGAACTGACCGTGGGCACGATATAGCGGACAGAATGTGCCGAACTGATACCAGCGTGTCTGAAGCTCACGCCATTCCGTGAGGTCAGGAGTCTCAATCTTAGTGCGGTCAAACATGCGTTGAGCATTGGCATATCGGTTCTCCACACAGAATCCACCAATATCCATTGTCCAATATGGATCACCACAAAGAGAGTAGTTTAGTCCGGCTGTAATCTGAGAACGCATATCCTCCCAACGGGTACCTATATCACCACTCCATGAAGCCGTTGAGTAACGCTGCAGACCTGCGAAACCGGAACGGGTAAGCTGGAATACACGCTTGTCCGGGTTTTCCTTGCGTGAGCCTTCATATATAGCCTGGGCATTCATAAGTGAATATGCCGTCAGATACTCTGTTGAGGAGCCAAGTGCCGTCGGACCACATAGAGCCTTCCAGTAATCCATGGGAACGCAGTCACGTATATTCGGCTCACTTGCATCCATCCACCACGCATCGATGCCGAATCCGTACAGATGATCCTTAAGCTGAGACCAGAAAAGTTCCCTTGCGCCAGCAGAATAGGCATCATAGAAAGAACCTATGTATCCCGGTCCGACCCAGTCACGTAAACTGTCCTCCACGGCGCGGGTGTACATCCACCCTTTCGAATCAAACTCCTTGTAATGTTCTGTTGTCGCATAAAACTTAGGCCAAACAGAAATCATCAGATGTCCATTCATGTCATGAACCTGATCCATCATGGCTTTGGGATCCGGATAACGGCTCCTGTCAAACTCATGTGACCCCCATGAATCCTGCTCCCAATAGTTCCAGTCCTGTACGATATTGTCTATCCCCACTCCCCTGCTGCGGAATTCCGCCAAAGTGGAGACAACCTCATCCTGTGTGCGATAGTGTTCGCGGCTCTGCCAGAAACCCATGGCCCATTTGGGCATCACATTGGCTTTTCCCACAAGTGAGTGAAGTCCTCTGATCACACCGTCCATGTTATCACCTGATATAAAGTAATAATCTGACTGCTGAACCATCTCATTCCACATGGTTATACGGTTCTGCTCCTCCTTATCCGATGGAGCGTATGCCCTCAGACCGCAATAGGAGGTTCCACCGTCCGGACGCCATTCAATACGCAGGTCATATTTCTGCCCCTTTTTCATATCGAAACTGAACTTGTAGGAGTTTGGGTTCCATGCAGTACGCCAACGCTCCTTGACAACCTCCTCGTCACCGAGGAACACCTTTATATAACCTGCGTAGTAAAGTATGAACTTATACTCACCGGATTCAGGAGCTTCAAGAGAACCTTCATAAACAACCCTCTGTCCCAGACGTGGAAGATTCCTGACCGTTTCCGAATCAGCAAAATAGATGGAATCCTCTTCCCTAACCATAGTTCCGCCTCGCATTCCGCCATAATATGTCCCGGTCAGACAGCCCTGCTTACCATCCTTGTCATAGAGCTTGAATAGTCTGTTTAGCTGCTTGTATGGTTCAGGGTTACCGAACCTTCCCTGTGAATAAGAGTCCCATAGAATACCATATCCGTTGGAAGATATGACAAAAGGAATGCTGATCTTGGTATTATACTGATAAAGCTCTTCATTCTGCCCCTTGTAGTTCCACTGGTCTGACTGATGCTGTCCCAGACCATAGATGCCCTCCTCCGGATCAGTATCAAAAATGTTAATCGTGGAATAGCCATGTGTTCCATCCACTTGAATCGGCTTGAATGATGCTGGCTTGTACTCGTTAGTTATCCTGTTACCGGCAGCGTCAGTGAAATCAACCGTACCGTTATTCTTGTTAACCCTGACATGCAATGCGGATGTCTGTAAATCAACCGTCTCATCCCCGTTATGCACGACAAAATCCACATCAGACTTGGCATCCGGGAGAATAATCAGGCTGTTACGGTCATGAAAGGCCTTGTCCGGAGTTGCCGAAACTCTCACTATCCTGTCTGACATAACCTGGAGGCGGACCTTATGGGCACCGTCAGCGACTGGGTTCCGGACATTTACGATTACGCCGTCCACTGTAGTCTTATAATCAGAAACACCGCAAGCTACAGTCAGCAAAAGAGACAACGGCAACGCGAAGATATTTCTCATATTCATCTTGGGCAATAAATAAATTGGTAATAATCCACAAATTTAATAATAATATTTCATAATTGAGACTAACCATAAAAAAAAGCGATGCAGCACATTTATATGGCCGCATCGCAGATTTTCGGTTAGGGAATATTATTTTTGAAGAAGCTTGCCGTCGGAGCCCAACACATCTACAATCTTGTGGATGTACATCTTTTTCATGTTCTCACGGGCGGGCTTGAGATACTGGCGAGGATCAAAGTGGCTGGGATTCTCCGCCAGATATTTGCGGATAGCGGCAGTCATGGCCAGACGTGAATCAGAGTCTATGTTAATCTTGCAGACTGCACTCTTTGACGCTTCGCGGAGCTGCTCTTCAGGAATACCGACTGCATCAGGCAGCTTGCCACCGAACGCATTGATAGTATCGACCTCGTCCTGGGGGACAGATGATGATCCGTGTAAAACTATCGGGAAACCGGGAAGTTTCTTCTCAATCTCATGCAGGACATCGAATGCCAATGGAGGGGGAACCAGCTTTCCGGTCTTCGGGTCACGGGTGCACTGCTCTGGCTTGAACTTGTAAGCACCATGTGAAGTACCTATTGAGATAGCCAGCGAATCGCATCCTGTGCGGGTGGCAAAGTCAATAACCTCCTCGGGCTTTGTGTAATGTGAAACTTCACTTGCAACCTCGTCCTCAACTCCAGCCAGAACTCCCAGTTCCGCCTCTACTGTAACGTCATACTTGTGAGCGTACTCTACAACTTTCTTGGTAAGAGCGATATTATCCTCATAAGGGAGAGAAGAACCGTCAATCATGACCGATGAGAAACCCATATCGATACAATCCTTGCATAGCTCGAAGCTATCGCCATGGTCAAGGTGAAGAACAATCTCAGGATGAGCGCAACCAAGTTCCTTGGCATACTCAACGGCACCCTGTGCCATGTAACGCAGAATAGTGGCGTTTGCATAATTACGAGCACCCTTTGACACCTGCATGATAACCGGTGACTTGGTCTCAACTGCAGCCTGAACGATAGCCTGCATCTGCTCCATTGTGTTGAAATTGAATGCCGGAATGGCATAACCGCCCTTGACAGCTGCGGCAAACATTGCACGGGTGTTAACAAGACCCAAATCTTTGTAGCTAACCATAGTTCTTTAGTTTATTCAGTTAAATTTCATTCTGATAATTTCTGCAAAATTACAACATATATTTTCTACTCTTGAACATATATGCGGAAAGTTATCAACCGTTTTACATAGTTTAAAACACAACGGGGTGTAACTGTTGTATTCTACAAAAACTAACCGGAGTTTTTTGTATGAATCAGAAAAATGAGTATATTTGCACCCCGAAATCCCCATAATAATGTCCAGCCTATTTGCGGCGGACGCCAAATGGAGTAATTATAAACATAAAAAGTATGAAAAAAGGTATTCATCCCGACAATTATCGTCCCGTAGTATTCAAGGACATGTCAAACGGTGATTGCTTCCTGTCACGCTCCACCTGCGCCACCAAGGAGACAATCGAATTCGAAGGTCAGACCTACCCCCTGATCAAGATTGAAATCTCAAACACTTCACATCCGTTCTTCACCGGTAAGTCAAAGCTGGTCGATACCGCAGGACGTGTGGACAAGTTCATGAGCCGATACGCAAAGAGCCGCGGAGGCAAATGATACGATTGGGGTCAGACCCCTTTTATACAATTCTCGACATAAAAGGTTCGGACAAGACATCCGAACCTTTCTTTTTTATGAAAATAAGAGTGGTCTGCCCCCAATCGTATCATTTGCGTTTGAAACGTTTTCCGTTCCAGAAATAGACTATGGGATCCGATTTAAACCATGACCTGAAACGATCGGCATCCTCACCGATATAATCCAATGAGGTGTACCGGAACTCAAGACCGCCGTCACCGGCAGTTGCGGACTGAAGCCTTAACAGAGACTGTTTCTTAAGAACGTCCAACGAATCGCTTTTGAGCACATCCTTGACCAGATAATCATCAAGTACCGGAAGCTCTATAAGTTTTTTCCCGTCAATTGGAGTCCAGTTTTCATCGTAAAAGGAAAGACGGGAATCTTCATAACCTGCGATGACTGTTTTTATGATACATATCATGTTCTTTCCTTTTTTCAAAGGGAATAGGGCCATCTCCAATCTTCCCGACTGAGAGGTTTTTACAGTGAGAGAACTTTCAGAAAGGACAGTCATTTCACTCTCACCCCCCAGTTTATTCCTTACCCGTGCTCTCATGCCGCTGTCCATGAAGTCCAAAAAATCCATTCGCTCGCTCCTGGTCAGCGTCGGCATAATGGAATCCGGCATATTGATGAACAATGTGCGCAAATCCTCAGCCTGTACTGCGCATATAGTAAAAACGCTCAAAAAAAATAAGACAAATAACTTTTTCATCATATCTCGAAAATATTGTCAGGATAAACTATCTTGTGCAGGAACAGACCTTTTGCGGGAGCTGAATCACCAGCACTGCAGCGGTTCTTACTATCAATTATCCTTTTGAATCCATCCACAGTGAGCTTATGACGTCCCACATCCATGAGGGTACCCACTATGGCACGAACCATATTCCGCAGGAATCTGTCAGCCGTTATGGTGAAAACCCAACAACAATCCGCCAGCGGTGTCCATTGTGCTTCAATAACATGACAGTCATTTGTTTTTGTATCAGTGTGCAGTTTGCTGAAACTGGTGAAATCCGTTGTTGAAATGAGCAGTTCAGCAGCATAATTCATAAGCTTGAAATCCGGTTCATTTGGAAGAAACCATGAAAAATCACGATGAATTGCGCTTTTCTGAAGACTCAGATAATATTTGTACGTCCTTGAAACGGCATCAAAACGTGCGTGAGCATCCGGCTTGACCGGGACAATCCTGCGAACGGCGATATCCGCAGGAAGTATTCCGTTGAGTTTGTTCTGCATCCAGATGCAATCCTGAGGAGTATCCAGGTCAAAATGAGCCACCATTTCCGATGCATGTACGCCGGCATCAGTACGCCCCGCCCCGGTAACGCTAATCTTATCGCGCAGGAACAGGGCGAGACTGTCTTCAATGGTCTGCTGCACCGATGGTGAATGTGGCTGTATCTGCCAACCGCTGTAGGCTGTACCGTCAAATTCCAGATAAATGAAGTACCTCATACCCTACTCTGTCCAGCCATGTTCAGAATATGGACAGCCACAAGCGCTGCGGTCTCGGTACGCAGGCGAGACGGTCCAAGCGATACGGGCCGGTATCCCGCCTTCAGAGCCATTTCTATCTCAGATGAGCTGAAATCACCCTCCGGACCAATCAGCACAAGAGCATCATGTCCCGAAACGACAACATCCCTGAGGTTCACTTTGTCCCCGGACTCACAGTGAGCAATAAACCTGTCACCTTTGATATCCCGCTCCAAAAAGTTCCTGAAAGATATCATGCCATTCATAACCGGGAACTGTGCTTTCTGAGACTGCTTCATGGCTGATATGGCTATCTTCTCCATGCGCTCCATCTTTATCGCATCACGTTCGGAGTGATCCGTTTTCAGGAATGTAATCTCATCCACGCCTATCTCTACTGCCTTTTCTACAAACCACTCATTACGTTCCATCAGTTTGGTAGGCGCCACTGCAATATGGATATGACCGCTCCAAAGAGGTTTCTTAATTTCCTTTTCTACAATATGTACCATACAGCGCTTGCCGGATACGGCACTTATCACGGCATCATAGAAAAAGCCCTTTCCATCAGTAAGTTTAATCCTGTCTCCCTCTTTCATGCGCAGAACCCGCACACAGTGACCTGCTTCTTCTGCCGGCAGTTCCATTTCATCGGATATTTCAGGGGCGTAAAAAATCCACATAACTGATTACAGTAAGTTCTTATCTGATTCACCGTCCTGTCCGCGGCTGTTGATTTCATCCCGCAATCTGGCGGCAAACTCGTAGTTCTCACTGGCGACAGCCTGTGCCATAGCTTCCTTGAGCACCTTCGTACTTGCTGTTGCTATAGGAAGGGAATAGGCTCCGTTTGACTCCAATTTGATGCTATTGCCGTCAAGAAGCTCCTCCTCAATAAATATCGGAACCTTACTACGCACGGCGAGAGCAAGTGCATCCGATGTCCGGCTGTCAATAAATGTCAGGTTACCATCCTTCTCTATAAACAGGTGGGAATAGAATATCCCACTGTTGATACGGTAGATATCCACCTCTGTAAGAGTCCCGTCAAACGATGCGAGTGTTTTGATAAAAAGGTCATAAATACCGGGTCTGGGCATACTGTGGTTATAGAGGGTAACTGCTATAGCCTGTGCCTCAAGAGGCCCCACAAGCACAGGAAGACAGCGAGTGCCGCCTTTTTCTCTTAAAATAACCACTAATGCCAGATCTGAAGGCATCCTGTTCAGTATCTCCGCAACTTCAAGTTCTATCTTTTTCTTGTTTTCATCCATAATCAGGATCCAATACCTGTCCTACCGTGCAAACTTAAACAAAAAACCCGATTTATGCAGTTCTACTTACAAGTTTATGACATCTGTGGTATCAAAGTGAAACCATTTTTATTATTTTTGCAAATAAACCTTTTAAAAAAAAATGATATGGCTTCACTTAACGAATTGATTCTGCAGCAGGTTAAATCAGCAGCAGGAGGTATTGATATCCCAGCGGGACTGAAGGACCAGATTTTCGGTGGCCTGACCGATTCCGTCCTCGGAAGTCTTAAACAAACAGCCTCCAAGTCAGGGGGTATTGAGCAGATAACACAGCTTGTGACAGGAAAGACCAATGTATCTTCCAGTCCTGTGACAGCCCTTGCCACCCAGCTTTTTACCAAAAATGTGATGAACAAACTCAATTTGGGTTCATCAGGCTCAGCCATAAGCGGACTTGTCCCCATTGTGATGGGAAAACTATCCAACATAGTAAAAGATCAGGACGGTGACGGAGATATTGATTTAAAAGACCTGCTTGTTGCCATACAAGGCGGCAACAAGGGTGCAGGTTCCATTCTTGGCAGCGCAACCGGCATCCTGGGCGGACTCTTCAAAAAGAAATGACTTCTAACATCAGAATCTTTTAATTCGACAGAAGCAAAAGCAAGCGGGAGGTATCTCACGACACCTCCCGCTTCATTTAAATCTAATACCATGAAAAACACATGACAAAGATATGCGTTAAATTTATATGCAATAAATATTCAGGAATTATTTTTCGGAAATTAACATTATTTCACATATAGTTATATAACGGAGTTGTTCCCTTCTCAATCCACAGCAAGAACCAACCCCTTGAGGTATTCGCCTTCGGGATGAAAAATATTGACAGGGTGATCTGCAGGCTGATGTAGCTGACACAATATCCGCACATTGCGCCCGGCGGAGGCGGCAGCTGTAAATACCGCCATCCTGAATTGTTCCTTGTTAACAACCTGTGAACACGAGAAGGTAAACAGGATTCCGCCTGGTTGAATCTTCTCGAAAGCTTTCTGATTCAGGCGTCTGTATCCGATCAGAGCATGTTTGAGAGCATCCTTATGTTTAGCAAAGGCCGGAGGATCCAGAACAATCAGATCATACTGTGCATCCATTTCATCAAGGAAACGGAATGCATCCTTGGCAAAAGCGGAGTGCCTCGTGTCATGGGGAAAATTATCATTCACCCCTTTGACAGTCAGCTCAACCGCGCGGGCTGAACTGTCCACAGAATGCACAAGCCTGGCTCCTCCCCTTAACGCTGCAAGTGAAAAGCCACCGGTATAACAGAACATATTCAGGACATTACGTTCTTTGGAAAAACGTTCCAACAACGCACGATTCTCACGCTGATCAATGAATAAACCGGTTTTCTGACCACTTATCCAGTCAACAGGCATCCGGATACCGTACTCAAGTGGAGTGTCATCAGACGGGCCGCCTACTATATATCCATTGGTCCTCTCAACATCCGCCTTGTATGGAAGAGTTGTTTCGGATTTATAGTAGATTCCTGTAATACGCTCCCCCATCACCTCAGTAAGGGCTGTAGCTATCACTTTCCGGTCCAGATGCATGCCAACGGAATGCGCCTGCATCACAGCGGTATGTCCGTAAATGTCTATCACGAGTCCTGGAAGGTTATCTCCTTCACCATGAACAAGACGGTAGATATTATGGTCATCGCGGTCAACAAGTCCCAGAGTGCGCCTTATGCCAAATGCCGTTTCCAACCTTTTCTTCCAGAATTCCTCATCTACAGGTATTCTGTCAAAGGTGAGGACACGTACTGCAATACTTCCTATCTGGATATGTCCGGCTGCAATCCAAACTCCTGCCGAAGTATAGACATCGACTACATCACCTTCGTCCGGTTCACCTTGAATGGAATCAATTGCACCGGAGAATATCCATGGGTGAAACCGCAGGAGTGATTCCTCCTTTCCTCGCTTAAGTATTACTTTCTTCTGTATCATTACTTATTATCCTGTAATCCCCAGTTGCCTTAAGTTCAATGAGCCGCATATAGATACGCAGGCAAGCCCAGGCGTCAATGGCTGCATACTGCCGCTGTCCTTCTGTCAGGCTCTCTATCTCCCAGTTGCTCAGCTGCTGGTTCTTGGAAATCCGCTGTCCGAAAAGTATAGCGAATATTTTTTGCAACCCTTTTTCCTCAATCCCCATTTCACTGCAAATGTCAGGCAGGTCAATAAACCCTCCTGGAGTAATATGGCGCCTTGTATCAAGTGAGCAGAAATCATCTTTTACCGACAGCCCCACCTTAATCACATTTGGATCTGACAGGAAATCCGCCACACAGTCAGGGATGCCGATGACATTCAATCTGAACAGATATGCCGTTTTGTCTGTGGACAGTTGCAGCAAAGCAATCTTATGATGATTCCCCTTTTCAAATGACGGTCTCGTCTCGGTATCAAAACCGACCATTTTCTCCGAGTACAGTTCAATAATGGCTTTCTCCGCCTTTTCAAGTGTGTCTATTTCCTCAATGATACCGTCAAAAACGACCTTTGGAAAAAACGCCAGTTTAGACTTTTCCAGTTTACTCTCAATTTCAATCATAAATACCGGTCAGGAGAAGAATAGTAAGTTTCATGTTCGTCTGCAGGAGAATATTTGATACAGTGGACAGCACGCAGAGTGTTGGCGAGAGTCTGCCCCCAATAAGTGCGGAAGCCCTCCGAACAGACAGCGACAGCCTCTGTCATCACCTCTTCAAGACCGCTTCTGTAGGATGCTATGAAATTTTTCAGCGCCTGGTAAATGTCGGCAAGGTCTTCTGAAACAGACTTTCTGACAGGAGTATCACTGTATTTCATATCCTCTACGAATACCTCCAGATAGTCATCAGCATCAGACATCACAGCTCTAAGATCAGATCGGACTGTATCATATTCCGTCTCAGTCACATTCTCCTCAAGAAAAAGGCCTTCCGGCTCCATCTCAGGCATCATGGATGCTTTAAGGTAAAGCAACGGAAGCAATTTAGAGAGAATATCTATTAGTTCTATCCTGTCTTTATCACCGGAGTTCCCGATGAAAACGCAATATTCAGCAGCTACGGTTACAAACTCCACCGTATTTTTTTCCAAAGCCGGGTTTCCTTCCATCAAGTATCTTTTTTCTGTTCGCAAAAATAAGTACTATTTACCGATTATCAAAATGAGCGGATGAGCTGTTCCGCTTTTTTATTACCTTTGCATTCCGACAAAGACCCAGGCCGATAAGGCTGGGAAACAACATCGACAGATTATGGCCAGCTTAAAACAAAAAAAACAGCGCACCGGAACACAGAAACCTGAAAAGGTGTTCAATATCAGACAGATAACAGACACGTTCAAGACTGATACGTTCAAGTTCGTGTTGGGGGCTATACTCCTGGTTTTCTCGCTATTCCTTGCAGGTGCATACATATCCTTCCTTTTCAACGGAGGAACGGACCAGAGTATATTATCAGCCGACGGACAGAGTGCAGCCAACAGCACAGGTAGCCTCGGTGCCGCAGCCGCCAACCTGCTTGTTAACCAATGGTTCGGACTACCTTCTATACTGATTCCCCTGTTCCTGTGTGTGACAGGTACCAATCTTATGGGCTTGACCCATTTAAAGCTTTGGAAGTGGTTCATCAGTTGTGTATTCCTTATTCTGTGGTTTTCTGTTTTCCTTAATCTCATCCTGCTTGACCTTACGGGCATAATGAACTCTTCGTTCATAATGCCGGGGGGGAACCACGGTATGAATGCCACGGACTGGCTGACGCATTACATAGGTGTACCCGGAATATTCCTTCTACTCTTCCTGACCATGCTGTTGTTCTGTGTTTTCCTTACACGCAGGACAATTGAATGGGTACGAGGCAGGGCAGACAGCCTCAAACGCGGGATACGACGTTCTGAACATGACATCAGTGAGGAAGAATCCGCAACCGAAGCAGAAAAACATGATGATACTGAGGAAAGGATTCCGGATTTTAAGGAAAATGCTGTACTCACACCTGATAAGACAGAATACCTCAGTAATTCTGAAGATGACCAACAACCTCCCGAAGACATCCTCAATGAATCGAGCTCATTCAGTAAGGCTAAAGAAAAGCCCTTTAAGGAGACTCCTGCCAAAGAGGAAAAGGAGATAACCATGACCATAAACACCGGTGAAACCGAAAAAGCCGAGGGGAAGATACAGGAACCTTATGACCCGCGTCTGGACTTGTCGCATTACCGGTTCCCCACTCTGGACCTGTTAAAGCATTATGACAATGCCAACCCTGCCATAGACGAGCAGGAGCAGATGGCCAACAAGGATCGTATTATAGAGGTACTGCGCAATTTCGGAATAGAGATTGACTCCATAAACGCCACCGTAGGTCCCACAATAACCCTGTATGAGATTACACCGGCGCCGGGAGTGAGAATATCCAAAATACGCAATCTGGAAGCTGACATAGCTCTGAGCCTTTCAGCATTGGGAATACGTATCATAGCTCCTATTCCCGGCAAGGGAACTATCGGTATTGAAGTTCCGAATGCCAAACCGGTCATAGTATCAATGGAGTCCATCCTAAATAGCCGGAAGTTCGCTGAAAGCAAGATGGAACTTCCCGTAGCACTGGGACGCACCATCACTAACGATGTTTTCATGTTTGACCTGGCCAAGATGCCACATCTGCTTGTGGCAGGTGCCACAGGTCAAGGAAAATCAGTTGGTCTCAACGCAGTAATAACCTCATTATTATATAAGAAACACCCTGCAGAGCTTAAACTCGTAATGGTAGACCCAAAGATGGTGGAGTTCAGCATTTACGCTCCCATCGTGAAACATTTCCTTGCCAAAATGCCAGATGAAACCGATGCTATAATAACTGATACCACAAAGGTTATACACACTCTCAAGTCACTCTGTATAGAGATGGATAGCCGCTATGAACTTCTCAAGGAGGCCAATGTACGTTCTGTCATTGAATACAACAACAAGTTCAAGGACCGTCAGCTCAATCCTGAAAAGGGCCACCGCTACCTCCCATACATAGTGGTGGTGATAGATGAGTTCGGTGACCTGATTATGACCGCAGGTAAGGACATCGAGATGCCTATAGCCAGAATAGCCCAAAAGGCCCGCGCTGTGGGTATGCATATGATAATTGCCACCCAGCGTCCAACCACGAATATCATTACCGGCACTATCAAGGCCAACTTCCCTGCCCGGATGGCATTCCGTGTAAGTTCCATGATAGACTCCCGCACCATTCTGGACCGTCCCGGCGCCAACCAGCTGATTGGGCGTGGTGACTTGCTATTCCTTTCAGGCAGTGATCCGGTACGTGTGCAGTGCGCATTCGTCGATACCCCGGAGGTTAACAATATCTGTCAATACATAAGCCGTCAGCAAGGTTATACCGAAGCCTATCCTTTGCCTGAATATGTCGATGAAAATGAAGGTGGAGGCGCCACAGAGGGAGGCATGGATGTGGGTAAGTTCGATCCCATGTTCGCAGACGCCGCCAGACTTATAGTGGTACAACAGTCAGGATCCACCTCACTGATTCAGAGGAAGTTTGCAATTGGCTATAACCGTGCAGGCAGACTGATGGACCAACTTGAAAAAGCCGGAATAGTGGGTCGTGCAGACGGAAGCAAGCCACGTCCCGTCCTTGTTGCCGATGAGGTTCAACTGGACCGTATTCTTGAATCACTCAACCTACTTTGAAGTTTGATATATGAAAAATAAGCTTACTATATTACTCCTTTCATCATTTGTCCTGCTGAATTCTACGGTAAAATCGCAGAATGTCGCGCAGTCTCTCCTGAATAGGACTGTTGAAAGGCTTGAAAAGGACGGAGGAATCACCATGAGTCTTCTTGTTGTGGTCAGAAACGTTATGGGAACTGACACAAGGGATGTGACCTTCGATATGCACGGCAACTCTTTCCGCTCCATCGATGACGAAAACACTCTCTGGTTTGACGGCAAGACCTTTTGGCGCGGAAATGACTTCGGTAACGGAATAGAGGAAATATATATAAGTGAGCCTATGCCCGACGAAGCCGCTAAATATAATCTTGTGGAAATGCTCAAAACACACGAAGGATTTAATGTGGAAGGAAACGGTCAGGACTCTTTCACTCTGAAAGCATCAGGAACAGGCGGTGGAATGGCCGGTATCAACATCATAACCGTCAATATTGACCCTGCCACCTATAGGATTCGAAGTGCGAATGTTATTTTTGCCGAGGAAACAGGTGACATCAGGGCAAGTATCACAGTAAAAGGATATACTCCCGGACGGACATTTGACAAAAAAACATTTGTCTGCCCGGTGAAGGACTATAAGGATGCCGATATAATAGACCTAAGGTAAGAAAAATATAACAAATCAAAAACACATTATTTGGAAAATGGAACTGATTAAATGCCTAATCATCGGATCCGGTCCGGCCGGGTTCACCGCAGCAATCTACGCTTCACGAGCAAATCTCTCACCCGTCCTTTATGAGGGGCCACAGTCTGGCGGCCAGCTCATCACCACCACTGTGGTTGAGAACTTCCCAGGATACCCCGAAGGAGTGAGCGGTTATGATATGATGGAGGACATGCGTGCTCAGGCAACCCGTTTTGGTGCTGATATCCGGAATGGTATCATCACATCGGTGGATTTTAGCTCAGCCCCATATACAGTGACTGTTGACGGAGCTGTGCAGATCCAGGCAGAAACGGTCATCATATCAACAGGAGCGTCGGCCAAATACCTTGGATTACCCGATGAAACCAAATATGCCGGACGCGGAGTTAGCGCCTGCGCCACATGTGACGGATTCTTCTTCCGCAAGAAGACAGTTGCTGTTGTAGGAGGCGGCGATACCGCATGTGAAGAGGCGGCATACCTGTCAACATTGGCCGCCAAAGTCTATCTGATAGTGCGAAAGAACTATTTACGTGCCAGTGACATAATGCAGAAAAGAGTGCTTGAGAATCCTAAGATTGAGGTGCTTTTCGGCCATAACGCTGAGGGATTGACTGGTGAGAACAAGGTTCAGGGTGTTAAACTGGTTAAGGACCTTGGTCTGCCCACCGAGGAACACTATGAACGTGAGATTGACGGATTCTTCCTCGCCATAGGGCACAAGCCCAACTCCGATGTTTTCAAGCCATGGATTGATACCGATGAAAATGGTTATATAAAGACCATAAACGGAACTCCCATGACCAATATACCTGGCGTGTTTGCCGCGGGTGATGTGGCCGACCCCACCTACCGTCAAGCCATCTGCGCCGCTGCTTCCGGATGTAAGGCTGCTATCGAAGCTGAACGTTATCTGAACAAATAAAATAGAGGAATACGCTGTTAGTAATATGAAAATATCAGATATTCTGGCCAGGAAAAAAACTCTTTCATTCGAGATTTTTCCGCCCAAAAGAGAGGATGAGACATTCACTCTCATAAGTGAAACCATCAAGAACATGAACAAGTGGTCACCGGACTTCATCAGCGTGACCTACGGTGCTCTCGGCAGTACTCTGAGCAACACCACCAAGATAGCGCGTCATATCAAGGAGAACACCACAGCTGAGCCGTTAGCACATCTTACCTGTGTAGCATCAACTACTGCCAAAGTGGATGAAGTATGCTCTGAACTCAAGGAATACGGAGTCCAGAATCTCCTTACACTGCGTGGTGACATTCCCAAGAACTCTGAAAGCCCGCTCATGTCCGATTTCATCCATGCATCAGACATGGCCCGCTACATAAGTTGGAAATGGAACGGCTGTTTTTCCATGGCCGGGGCATGCTATCCGGAAAAGCATCCGGAGGCAACCAATCTGAACAGTGACATTGAATATATGAAAATCAAGCAGGATGCCGGAATGGAGTTCTTCAACAGCCAGCTCTTCTTTGACAATGAGGTGTTCTACCATTTCCTGCTCAAGGCCCGCAAGGCCGGAGTGACAGTGCCCATCATACCCGGAATCATGCCTGTCACCAACTATACTCAGCTGGACCGCATGATACAGATTACCGGCTGCAACGTACCCCTCAAGCTTTGGAACTATTTTGACCGTTATAAGGATGACAAGACCGCCATTGAGGAGATTGGACTCATTTTTACCAGCTATCAGATTCTGGACCTGATAGCCAATGATGTTGACGGCATCCATATTTATTCCATGAACAAGAGCGGATTCATAAACAAACTGATGCAGAACATAAGTTATGTTGCTACAGAATTCTTCAAATGACAAATGTTGAAAAACCCTGAAATGACTGATAAAATAAGGATTTTTGACGGAGCGCAAGGCACCATGCTTGCCGACGCCCAGGATCATGAGCACAGACATCAGGGTGTTGCTGTTCTCAACATAACCAATCCTGAACGCGTGCGGCAGATGCACCGCGACTACCTTGAGGCCGGAGCACAATATATAACCTGTAACTCTTTCGAACTCAATCCTGCCAAATGGCAGTCAAAGGAATATACATGGCAGGAGATTGCCGATGCGGCAATTGACAATGCACGTACTGCTGTAGGCACCAGTGCCAACGTGATGTTTGATGTTTCCACATCTGGCCAGCTGATGGAACCTGTGGGCCCATTTACTTTTGAACAGGCTTACGAGAACTACCGCCAAGTGGCCCTTTACACAGCTGACCGCGTTGATGGCTTTATCCTGGAGACCTTCAGTGACCTATACGAACTGCGTGCCGCAATTCTGGCCATACATGACTGCTGTAACAAACCCATATTCGCCACAATGACTTTTGATGAGACCGGCCGCACTCTTACCGGTTCCACACCTGAGATTGTGGCTCTTACACTCTCATCATTAGGTGTTGATGCGCTTGGAGTGAACTGTTCCAACAATCCTCTCAGTGTAGTTGATGTGGTCCGACGCATGAAACCATTTGCCTCGCGCCCTATTCTGGCCCAGCCCAACAAAGGTTTGCCTGAGATGCTTGACGGCCAAGTGGTCTATAACTGGACGGATCAGGATTTTGTGAAGATTGCCGCTGATCTGATTGAGGCCGGAGCATCTATTATCGGAGGATGCTGCGGTTCATCGCCATCCACAATAAAAGCCATTTCCATATACAAGGACCAGCCGGCACCTGAGATGTCCAAACCGGACGGCACATATATCTGCTCATCCACCATACTGCTCAAGCTTGACAAGGGCCTCATCTGCGGTGAGCGACTCAACCCCACCGGCAAGAAAAAGCTCAAGGCGGCTCTGGCCGAAGGTAATTTTGAGTATCTGCAGCATGAGGCACTTGCCCAGAAGGATGCCGGAGCCGATTTCCTGGACCTTAACTGCGGTGTACCAAACTCCGATGAAAAGGCACTTCTCTGCCAGGCTGTACGTAAGGTGCAGGAGGTATGCGACCTTCCTCTCCAGTTGGACTCATCCAATCCGGAAGCAATACAGGCAGCAATACGTCTGTACAACGGCGTACCCATGATCAACTCCGTGAACGGAGCTGAAGAGTCAATGTCACGCCTGCTGCCCATCATAGCCCGCTATCAGGCTCCGTCAGTAACACTGCCGCTTGATGAACGCGGCGTTCCCGAGAGCTGTGAGGGCCGCATTGAGATAGCCCACCGCATCATTAACGAGGCTGAAAGTATGGGGATTGACCGACGCCTGCTGGTATTTGACGGACTGGTTATGGCCATATCGTCTAACCCGCAGTACGGCAAGATTACAATAGACACTCTGTCTGCACTCAAGAAACTGGGAGTACTCACCACAATAGGCCTTTCCAACGTATCATTCGGCCTGCCGGAGCGTGGCACGCTTAACCGCAATTTCCTGGCTATGGCATTCATGGGCGGTCTGGATATGCCTATTATGAACCCTTTAGACCGCGAGACCGTTGCTACTGTGCGTGCATCAATGGCGCTCACCGGCAATGACCCCGGTTGCGCTGGATTCATATACTTCAACACACAGGCATCTGAAGAACAGACCATAGATAACCTCTACAACGCTATTGCACAAGGCCTTAAGGACCGAGTAAAGGAATGCATAGAGCGTGAGATGCCTGATCTGGGCAAGGACCGCATCATAAATGAGGTGCTCATTCCCGCTCTTGGTGACGTAGGCGCCCGTTTTGCCCGCAACGAGGTGTTCATGCCCCAGCTGATACGTTCGGCCGAAGCCGCCAAGCTGGCGTTTGCCGTAATATCCGAGCAGTTCGGCACCAAGGGTGATGACGAGCCCTCAAAAGGTCACATGATCATTGCCACCGTCAAGGGCGATGTCCATGACATAGGCAAGAACATAGTAAAGGTTGTGGTGCAGAGCCACGGATTCAGCGTGACTGACCTGGGCAAGGATGTTCCCAAGGAGACTGTGCTTGAGGCTGTGCAGAACGAGCGCCCCAATGCCGTAGGCCTGAGCGCCCTCATGACCACCACCGTAGATTCCATGAAGGAAACTATTGAGCATCTGCGTGCTAACGGCATCACCTGCCCCATCATAGTGGGCGGTGCCGTGATGACACCCGATATAGCACAGGCCATAGGTGCAACCTATTACTCAAAAGATGCGTTGGAAACGGCACATCTCATGCAGAATATCTGTGGTGCAAAATGACCAAGGATAAGCTTTGGAATGCCAACTACATAAAGATATGGACCACAAACTTCCTGGTCCATTTTGCCTTTATGCTCATTGTTCCGCTGCTGCCTCTTTATCTTAGCGAGACTTTCGGGGCCACCAAGGACACCATAGGAATGGTGCTTACCGGATACACTCTGATGGCTCTGCTCATCAGGCCTTTCAGCGGATATATGGTTGACAGTTTTCCTCGCAAGACTGTACTTGTGGTATTCGGGTTCCTGTTTTTCGGCCTTTTCAGCGGATATATCGTGGCCGGCTCTCTGCTCTCTTTTGCCATATTCCGCACTCTTCACGGTATTCCTTTTGGCGCTACCACCGTTGCTGCCAGTACTGTGGCCATCGATGTGGTTCCGTCATCACGCCGCGGTGAGGCTATCGGTTATTACGGCCTGAGCAACAACCTTGCTATGGCATTAGGTCCCGCCCTGGCAATCGTTCTTTTGGGCGCTTTCAGCGGCAGTTACAAGGCTCTTTTCTGGGTTTCGCTTATCACTTCACTTATAGGTTTGCTGTTAGAACTGTCAATAAGAATGCCCCACAGGGATTATGTTCCCGAGAAAAAGGTTCTCTCATTGGACCGTTTCTTTCTGCTCAAAGGATGGCGGCAGGCTATCGGCATCGGATGTTTCTCATTCAGTTACGGGGTGGTCTCCACTTACGTGGCCATATATGGCAAGGAGGAGCTTGGAATCACCGGTGGAACGGGGCTTTTTTTCGGGCTCTGCGCCGCTGGTCTCATACTGTCACGCCTTACCGGCGCTCATGCGCTGCGTGAGAACAAGGTGTCCCGTAACGCCGCCATGGGCGTATCGGTCAGCATATTCGGATACCTGCTGTTTGCTGCCCTGCACAATCCCATAGGCTATTACGGCGCCGCACTTATAATAGGTCTGGGCAACGGTCACATGTACCCCGCTTTCCAGACCATGTTCATCAACCTGGCAGAGCACTCGCAGCGCGGCACCGCAAACTCCTCCATTCTGACCTCCTGGGATGCCGGCGTAGGCTTAGGCGTGCTCACAGGTGGCCTGTTTTCCGAGTACTTCGGCTACCACAGCGCCTTCTGGGCCGCCTGGGCTGTCAATCTCTTCGGCCTCATCTTCTACTTCACCTCAATCCGCCGCCACTTCGAGTCCAACAAGCTGCGTTGACCATCTGAAAAATTCTTACACCATTGTTGCGGCTTACTAACCCTCCGAATACGCTCTAACCAGAGAAAATTTACTCCTTAACTAGAGATTTTTTTTCTCTAACCGGAGATTTTTTTCGCGCTGGTTAGAGCGCAAAATACGCAGTGCTTAACGACGGTAAAAAAAATCAACATTATCCAGGTGCTTTCACCCAAGCTTCTGTCTTTTACTGTAACACTGCAATTTGAAACTCTATATGTTTTCACGATCGGGGATGAGACGGCGGACAGCCTTGTACTCGTAGAAGAAACGGCTGGCTATCACACGGATTACAGTGTAGGCCGGGATTGCCACAAGCATACCCACAGCCCCGCCTATCTTTCCTGATATGAGCAACACTATGAAAATCTCCAGCGGACTTGCCTTTATGCTGGTGGAATAGATAAGCGGCTGATATATGAAATTGTCAACCAGCTGCACTGCCAGCATGATACCAAAAACTATGAGGGCATAAATCCAGATATTCACATCCAGTCCGGCTACAGCGCCGTATTTGAGTATCACACACAGAACCACGCCTATAACCTCGCCTACCAGCGGACCCACATAAGGAATCACATTAAGCAGGCCTGCAATGAAAGCTATACCAATGGCATAACTGAATCCTATGCGAGCTATAAGCCAGAGTCCAAGCAGATTAAGCACTATCACGCCAGCAATCTCCACCAGCAGTCCCACAAAGTATCTGGACAGAAGCCGCCTTATATCATTGATGGTTTTCTCCACGCGCTCCTCAACCTTATCGGACACCAGAGCAGCAATAATCCGGCCGACCAGGCCTTCATCCTTAATAAAGAAGAACGAAATGAACAGCACCGAGAAAACGCCCACCGCTATCTTAGCCACGGCCGACGCCACCGAACCCACAATACCGGGAACTGATGATAAATCCGTCAGTTCAGACAACTTCCCAAGCAACAGCTGAGCCACGTCAAAATCGGTACCAACCCAAGGAATCACGCTGATAATCCATTGGTTTATCTGATCCAGGACATTACGGTGCAGCATCTCATCGCGCGTGTTCATAATTGAAACATCACGCACTATCCCCGACACGATAGGAATCACCTGAGTGACCACAAAAACCAGGACCGATGACAGGATGACAAGAGATATGACCGCCAGAACCGGATCGGGCGCAGCCTTACCTCTTATCCGTATCTTACGGAGCAGGTTCATTACCGGATGACCAATGAGCGACACCACGAATGCCGTTATGATATAGACCAGTACGCTGCGGAAATACCAGCAGAGTGTACATACAATCGCTGCAGCTCCCAGAAATATCAGAATGCGAGCCAGCCTGTCAATACTGCGTTCTTTTTCCATAGGCCGTAAAGATAATACTTATTATTGTAACTTTTTTGCATCTTTGCAGTCAGTAAGAATTTTTATAGGAATCAAATATATGGCTATCGGTAAATGGATTGGAGGTTTTTTGGGGTTGCTGCAGGGAGGGCCTCTCGGGGCTCTTGCCGGATTTGCCCTTGGTTCGCTGTTTGACACACTAACTGCAAAATCCGACCAAACGGCATATATCCCTGATGACGATATCCATAGGACAACCGAATCCGAAGGTCAGCGCAACGGTTTCCTGTTCTCGCTGATGGTCTTGTCGGCCGATGTCATTCAGGCGGACGGACGCATAATGCATAGTGAGATGGAATGTCTTCGTAACTTCCTGCGGAGTCAGTTCGGCAGTCAGGCAGTTACGGAGGGCGAGCAGATAATCCGACGACTGTTTGAGCGAAGGAAACAGATGGGTGAAACCTGGTGGCGCAGTCAGATTGACGCATGCTGCCGTCAGATAGCCCAGGTCATGACAGTTGAACAGCGTCTGCAGCTTGTTTCATATTTAGTCCTGCTGGCCAAGGCCGACGGCACCGTCAGCCAGGACGAGATTCAGGCCATAAAGAACGATGCCGCAAACATGGGTATCGACCCCGCCAATGTAGATCAGATGACAGGTCTGGGAGGAAAGACACTTGATGATGCCTATAAGGTGCTTGGCATCACCCCGGATGCCACCGATGAGGAAGTACGCACAGCCTACCGTCAGATGGCGCTCAAGCATCATCCGGACCGCGTGGCAACATTAGGTGAGGACGTCCGGAAGGCTGCCGAAAAGAAGTTCCAGGAGATAAACGATGCCAAGGACCGCATCTACAAGTCCCGTGGCATTAAGAAATAACACAAATTGCAACGTTTTCGCAACGCTTTTTGTTTGGAATGACAGTATGTCCATGCGTACTTTTGTTCCAGAACAAAACAAAAACTCACAGATATGAAAAAGACATTGGTTTCATTAGCATTGCTGCTTTCAGCATCCGTTACCGCCTTTGCACAGAATAAGCCCAAGGCAGGTGAACTTATTTACGGTACCGTCACTGACAGCGAAGGGCCTCTGGCCGGAATCGTCGTCACTGAAAGGAATCACAATGACCGCATCATGGCTCAGACAACCACCGACATAAACGGTAACTTCGCATTCCGTATGGTCAACCCCGACCACAAGATCATTATTACATACAAGGGGTATAATACCGTTGATATACCTGTCACCCGACAGTATCAGGAGATTGTCATGAGCAAGATTACACAATCTCCTGTCACTACTGTCGATGAAGCTCTTGCCGGGATGATTGCCGGATGTTGCGGTATGTTTTATGGACATGATGAACCGGTAATGGAAATAGATCACAGGCGTGTTAACAGTATATACATTCCTTTCACGAATGGTAACAGATACTACACGATTGATGACCTTTTCAACAATTGGTATCCCTCGTTCGGGAACAAATTTGATTTCTGACCCTTAAAAAACACTGATTTATTTTGTAGTGACAGCGTAAAATACTAATTTTGCGCCCGATTAGTGCCGCAGAGGTTAAAAAAGCACCGGTAACGAGAGCCGGACACCTCACGGAGAAACAGAATAAAAGCAAAAAATAATGTACGTTATTGCTGAAATTCAGGGACAGCAGTTCAAGATTGAACAGGGAATGAAGCTGTTCGTGCACCACATTCAGGACATTGAGGCCGGTGCAAGCGTAGAGTTTGACAAGATCCTTCTGGCTGACAACGATGGTCAGGTTACCGTAGGTGCCCCCACCATTGACGGTGCAAAGGTTGTATGTGAGGTCAAGACCGCACTCGTTAAGGGTGACAAGGTCATTGTCTTCAAGAAGAGGAGAAGAAAAGGTTACCGTAAGCTCAACGGTCACCGCCAGCAGTTCACAGAGCTTCTGGTAAAGGAAGTAGTAGCATAACCCTAAAAACTGAAAAAATATGGCACATAAAAAAGGTGTAGGTAGTTCCAAGAACGGCCGTGAGTCTGCCAGCAAGCGTCTGGGCGTTAAGATTTGGGGTGGACAGTATGCAAAAGCAGGTAACATCATAGTTCGTCAGCGCGGAACACAGCATCATCCGGGCGAGAACATCGGTATGGGTAAGGACCACACCCTGTTCGCTCTGGTGGACGGAACAGTACAGTTCAAGAAGGGCCGCAAGGACAGAAGCTATGTTTCAGTAATCCCCGTACAGGAGAAAGCTGAGGCCTGATAGACTTGACAACATTAAAAAGGCTCACATTAAGCGTGAGCCTTTTTTGTTCAACAACTATATAGTTAATTTCCCATGCTGACACTCAAACAGATTACCGAGCAGACCGAACAGGTTATTGCCGGTCTTAAGAAAAAGCATTTCAAGAATGCGGAAGAGGCTATCGCACAGGCTATCAGCCTGAATAACGACAGGAAGAAGGCCCAGGCCCAACTTGATAACAATCTTGCCGAAGGTAAGGTTCTTGCCGCAAAGATTGGGCAGGCCATGAAAGCCGGAAACAGGGAGGAAGCCGAGCAGGCAAAGGTAAAGGTTGCAGAGCTCAAGGCATTGGCTACAGTGCTTGAGACAAAGAAAGAACAGGCCGAGAAAGACCTGAACACACTGCTCTGCACAATCCCCAACATACCCTACCCCGAAGTTCCCGAGGGCACATCAGCCGAGGACAACTGGGTGGTCAAGTCAAACCTCAAGGAGTGTGTGATAGGACAGGATACAGTTGGCAACTGGACCTGTAACCCCGAGAACACCAATGCCAAGGTTCCTCACTGGGAACTTGCCAAGAAGTACAACCTGATTGACTTTGACCTGGGTGTCAAGATTACGGGCGCAGGATTCCCCGTGTATATAGGAAAAGGCGCACAGCTGCAGCGCGCACTCATCAACTTCTTCCTGGCCGAGGCTAACAAGGCCGGTTACACCGAGATCATGCCTCCCACAGTTGTAAATCCTGCATCGGGTTACGGCACAGGACAGCTCCCCGACAAGGAGGGCCAGATGTACCACTGCGAGGTTGATGACCTCTACCTGATTCCTACAGCCGAGGTTCCCGTCACCAACATATACCGCGATGTTATCCTGGATGAGAAGCAGCTCCCCATCAAGAACTGCGCATATACCCAGTGCTTCCGTCGCGAGGCCGGATCTTACGGCAAGGACGTGCGCGGTCTGAACCGTCTGCACGAGTTCTCAAAGATTGAGATAGTACGCATTGATACCCCCGAGCACTCTGCCGAGAGCCACAAGGAGATGCTGGCACACGTGGAAGGCCTGCTCCAGAAACTGGAACTCCCCTACCGCATACTGCGTCTGTGCGGCGGTGACCAGAGCTTCACATCGGCCATCTGCTATGACTTTGAGGTCTATTCCGAGGCTCAGGGCCGCTGGCTTGAGGTATCGTCAGTATCCAACTTTGACACCTATCAGGCCAACCGCCTGAAATGCCGCTACCGCAAGGCCGGCGAGAAGAAAGCCGAGCTCTGCCACACCCTGAACGGTTCGGCACTGGCTCTGCCCCGCATAGTGGCTGCCATCCTGGAGGATAACCAGACTCCTGACGGAATCAGGATTCCTAAGGCGCTGGTTCCCTACACAGGATTTGAAATGATTGACTAAAGGGCGGCGCGGATTCTGACCAGTTTGGTTAGCAACCCTTCCAACAAGTCTAGCGGAAGCATGTTGGCTCCGTCGCTCTTGGCCTGGGCGGGATTCTCATGGGTTTCCATAAATAGACCGTCAGCTCCTACGGCTACCGCTGCCTTGGAAATGGTCTCTATAAGTTCGGGCTGGCCGCCGGTCACGCCGCTGGTCTGGTTGGGACGCTGCAACGAGTGGGTGCAGTCCACCACCACGGGATAGCCGAACTTCTGCATCTCGGGGATTCCGCGGAAATCAACCACCAGATCCTGATAACCGAAAGTGGTACCGCGCTCAGTGAGCATAATATCCGTATTGCCTGCATCGGCCACCTTCCGGGCGGCAAACTGCATGGCATCAGGAGCAAGGAACTGCCCTTTCTTTATGTTCACGGTCCTGCCTGTACGGGCTGCAGCTACCAGCAGGTCGGTCTGGCGGCACAGGAACGCCGGAATCTGGAGTATATCCACATATTCCGCCGCCATAGCGGCATCCTCTTCACGGTGAATGTCGGTAACCACAGGGATTCCGAACTCGCTGCGTACGCGCCCGAGTATCCTGAGCGCCTTTTCATCGCCTATTCCGGTGAATGAGTCTATGCGCGAGCGGTTGGCTTTCCTGAATGAGCCCTTGAACGCGTAAGGTATGTCAAGACGTGATGTGATATCGACACACCTCTCGGCTATGCGAAGGGCCATATCCTCGCCCTCGATAACGCAAGGGCCGGCCAGCAGGAAGAAATTCGGGGAGTCTTTAAACAGAGCCATGGGGTAAAGGTGGAATTATGAAGTTTATGACTGCCGGCTCAAGTGAAATCTTGAGCGGGAAAGTATGGTTCAGGGTGCGGCCGTCTATACAGGTAAGGGTGCCGTCGGCCTGAAGGATCTCAATCTGTTTGGTGCGATAGGGACGTACCTGTTCGTGATTGAGGAACTGGTTATGCAGAATCATGTATAGCCCGCGTATTGTCTGCCATATTTTCGGCCTATACACAACCGAGAGGTCCAGCCATCCGTTATAGGGAACTGCGCTCGGGGTCATACCGTAACCGCGAGAGTTGCCTATGCAGATAGTCATGATCCTGTCATTAATCTCCTCGCTGTTCACTTTGATACGCATCTTATACTGCTTGCGCTCCTTGAAGAGGCTGAAGATAGCCAACAGATATGCAGGATTCTTCCTCCCGAACCGCTTGCAGATATCGGACAGGCGTATAGCCTGTGCGCCCAGACCTATGTTCACAGCCATAAGGAAGTAACGCACGCGTTCCGCCCCATCCTCCTGATATGAGCAGTAACCCACATCAATCTTTTTGGTACGGTGCTCTATGATGTTATGTATAGCTTGCTTGTATTTGTCAACATCAAGCCCCCAGAAACTGGCAAAGTCATTGCCTATGCCGTTGGGCACAATACCCAGCCTGATGTTCTGACGAATCTCACGCGGAGACAGCATAATGGCATTGATGGCATCATTGAGAGCCTCGTCACCGCCTACAATCACTATTGTCTGGTGTCCGCTGTCAATCAGCATACGTGTGATACGCTCAATGGAACCCTCTCCTCCGGACTGCACCACATCATACTCCACCTCACGGAAATCCAGATATTCCTTGATCTGTCCCCAACGCTTGAACGTGTTGCTCACGCCAGCCCGAGGCACATATACAATTCCCCATCTCTCCTCTTCCACGCTCATGGTCAATTCTCCATTAGTTTGACAATACGGTTAACCTTCTCCTCCATGGACCATCCATACGGTATCCACTCTATCCTTATTCCCCTGCGCTCCATACCCCGGAACCAGGTCATCTGCCGCTTGGCGAACTGGTGTATGGCCACCTCCAGTTCCTTGACAAGATACTTATATTCCAGTTGTCCTGTCACATACAGCGTGACATACTTGTATTCAAGGCCATAGTATATGAGGTCCCCGGCCGGGATACCACGCTCCAGCAGTCCCTTCACCTCATCAATCATCCCCTCCTGAAGACGTCGTTCCAGACGGCTGCTGATAAGCTCACGCCTGAGGTCACGGCTTATGTCAACACCTATGTTAAGGCTCTTCAGCTGCGGGAAGGCGCCGGCCTCCACGGGCGTGTTGCGGTAACACTCCTCTATCTCTATGGCACGGATGGCACGTTTGGTGGTATCCACATCGGTAGTGTTGTGCAGGGTCTTGTAACCCTTGAGTATCTCCGTCAGTTCTGAAAGCGTCTTACCTTCCAGAGATTTACGCAGTTCAGGATTCTCCGGTACAGGAATAAGACGATATCCCCGCAGGACAGATTCCAGATAGAGACCCGTTCCACCGCACATTATTGGCAGAGCGCCCCGCTCCGTAACTCCACGGTATGCCTTCAGGAAATCACCCTGGAACTCATATACGTTATATTTGGAGCCAGGTTCGGCTATATCGATAAGGTGATACGGAATGCGGTGACCGCCAATCTCATAGTCAGCCAGGTCCTTGCCCGTACCAATGTCCATACCGCGATATACCTGACGGCTGTCAGCGCTCAGGATCTCTCCCCCCATGCGGTCAGCCAGTGCCACAGCCAGCCGGGTTTTGCCGCAGGCCGTGGGTCCGAGCACAGTTATCAGGTCATATCTTGCCATATACAGGTGCGAAGGTAAAAAAAAATCCCCGCACTCGTGCGAGGATTCTTTATAAACACTTTGTTTGGATTACTTAGTGATGACGCGGGCCATTTCACAAACCTTGTTGCTGTAACCCCACTCGTTGTCATACCATGCGCAAACCTTAACGAAGGTAGGATCAAGCTGGATACCTGCCTTAACGTCAAAGATAGAGGTATGAGGATCGTTGCGGAAGTCAGTTGAAACGACAGCCTCATCGGTGTAACCCAGGATACCCTTGAGCTCGCCCTCGGAAGCCTCCTTCATGGCAGCGCATATCTCATCGTATGTGCAGGGCTTCTCAAGCTCAGCAGTCAGGTCAACGAATGATACGTCTGATGTGGGAACGCGGAGAGACATACCGGTCAGACGGCCGTTCAGAACGGGCAGAACCTTACCGACAGCCTTGGCAGCACCTGTTGAAGAAGGAATGATGTTCTCCAGGATACCGCGGCCACCGCGCCAATCCTTCTTGGAAGGACCGTCAACGGTCTTCTGGGTAGCGGTAGCAGCGTGAACGGTTGTCATAAGGCCGCGCTTGATACCGAACTTGTCATTCAGGACCTTGCTGATAGGAGCAAGGCAGTTGGTGGTGCAGGATGCGTTGGAGATGATGGTCTGACCAGCGTAAGTCTTGTCATTGACACCATAGACGAACATAGGAGTAGCGTCCTTTGAAGGAGCAGACATGATAACCTTCTTGGCACCGGCCTTGATGTGAGCCTCAGCCAGCTCAGCGGTCAGGAAGAAACCTGTTGACTCAACAACTACGTCAACGCCCAGAGCGCCCCAGGTGATGTTGATAGGATCCTTCTCAGCGAAGACCTGGATCTTGTTGCCGTCAACTATCATGTAGTTACCCTCAACCTTGATGTCGTGGTTGAACTGGCCATGAACTGAATCATACTTCAGCATGTAAGCCAGATAGTCAGGATCCAGAAGATCATTGATACCTACGACCTGAATGTCGCCTGCGAAGTTCTCAACGGCAGCACGGAAAACCATGCGTCCGATACGGCCGAAACCGTTAATACCGAGTTTGATCATTGTGTTTGATTTAGGTTGTTTGATATATTGAAATTCTCTTTCTCCTTAAAAACGGCGCAAAATTAAGAATTTCTTTTTACTTTCGCGCACAATTTCAAAAGTATAAAGGTTAAAACAGTTTAAGAGAAATCATGGGTTTATTTAACAGGAATAAAAGTGATGAGCCTCAGAATATAGGTGGTCTTGAAGATTTCATGACTCTCATACGCGTCTATATGCAATCTGAAATAGCCGGAAACATGGGTATAACCAACATAAATATGCTTCCGGACCTGGCCACATTCAAGAGAGGACTCAAGATACAGACCCAGGGCAACAAGCTCGGTATAGCCGAGAAGGCCCGCTGCAGAAAGATGCTTTCCCAGATGTACGAGCTCTCTGACTTGTTCTTCAAGGAACTGGACACATGCATACGCAAGAACTGCCGTAACGTGAACATGCTCCAACCCTTCATGTTCCAGTTCCAGGGATTCAGCTCTGACCTGATGATGCAGGTGGGCACCATACTCAAATGGAGGTTCCGCGTCCCGCGTTTCCTCAAGAACGCCCTCAGGACCATGACCAGTGACGCCGTTCACAAGATCATGACCAACAACAGCTGGAAGGACGAGGCCAGTTACAAGACTGTCTATAACATACGCCAGTACCAGCAGCACCTTGGCCTGACTGAGGATTGGATGACAGAGTACGCATTCAGGATGATCACCCTGGCCAAGAAAGAGCCCCGCAGGAAGGAGGACCTTGAGGCAGCCCGCGAGATGCTCAGAAAGAGAGGATAAACCGTATCGTCAGGAAATACACCTTATAAAAAAAGGTCTATTCTTGATGACAAACGTTTTTTTCCTTACCTTTGTAAAAGCAAAATTCAGGGCCGGCCGTTATGACTGACGATGATTCCAAACTGATAGAACAGTTCGAGGTTAAGATCAGGAAACTGATGGACCTCTACAATGACATCAAGCTCAAGAACTCCCAGCTTGTCCAGGAGATTGAGGCCAGGAACGGGGAGATCCGGCAGTTGAGAGAGGAGCTCTCCTCCCTCAGGGAATCATACCTGAATCTTAAACAGTCCAAGGTGCTCGAGGTTTCAGGGCATGACATTGACGCCACAAAACGCAGGGTATCCGGACTGGTGCGTGAGATTGACCATTGCATAGAATTATTGAATATCTGAACCGATAATCTATGGATGATTTGTTTGAGATAAAACTCAGGGTAGGCGGTCTCTATTATCCGCTCAAGATAAAGAGGAAGGACGAGTACATGTACCGTGAGGCCGCCCGTCGTATCAATGATAAGCTCAACAGGTATCGCGAGCGTTACCCGCAGCTGAGCGATGAAAAATACTATGTCATGGCCGCCATCCATATTTCGATGGTGAACATCATGTGGGAAAGTTTCAATGACACGACACCCTACAGGGACAAGATACGTCAGCTTGACGAACAGCTGGAATCGTTCCTGAGCAGTGAACCGGAGCCGGTGCAACGGCCCGAATGATCCCGGACATACATCAGGGTTAAGGTTATTCCGCGCACTTATTCTGAAGGAAAGGTGGTCTCCCAGCCTCTCCGTATCAGGGAAGTGCGTTTTATTATATACATATACGGGAGAACATGACACAATATGGAATACATATTTCTGTTTATCGGACTCGTGGCAGGTGCAGTCGTCGCCTGGTTCCTGTCCAACAGCAAACTTAACAAGAGAGTGCAAGCCCGCCTGCAGGAGGCGGAAAGTCAGGCCGAAGCCATCAAGCGTGACAAACTTCTTGAAGTGAAGGAGAAATTCCTTAACAAGAAAGCCGAGCTTGAGAAAGAGGTGCAGCAGCGTGACCAGAAACTGCAGCAGAACGAGAACCGCCTGCGCCAGAAAGAGATGCAGCTCAACCAGCGTCATGAGGACCTCCAGCGCAAGCATCAGGAAGCGGATGCCGTACGTGACAATCTGGAGGTACAGCTCTCACTGCTCAATGACAAGAAAGAGGAACTTGAAAAACTCCAGCACCAGGAACGCGAGAAACTCGAGATGATAAGCGGACTCTCCGCTGATGATGCCAAGAACCGGCTTATCGAATCACTTAAGGAGGAGGCCAAGACTGAGGCCGCATCATACATCAATGACATCATGGATGACGCCAAGATGACCGCCAACAAGGAGGCCAAGAAGATAGTCATCCAGACCATCCAGCGTATAGGCACTGAGACAGCCATTGAGAACTCCGTATCGGTGTTCCACATAGAGAATGATGAGATGAAAGGCCGCATCATAGGACGCGAGGGCCGTAACATCCGCGCGCTTGAGTCTGCCTGCGGCGTTGAGATAGTGGTGGATGACACCCCTGAGGCTATCGTCATCTCCGCATTTGACCCTGTACGTCGTGAGATTGCCCGCCTCGCACTGCACCAGCTTGTGGCCGACGGCCGCATCCACCCCGCCCGCATTGAGGAAGTGGTGACCAAAGTCCGCAAGCAGGTGGAGGATGAGATCATAGAGACCGGAAAGCGCACCACCATTGATCTGGGCATACATGGCCTGCATCCGGAACTCATACGCATCATTGGCAAGATGAAGTACCGCTCATCATACGGCCAGAACCTGCTCCAGCATGCCCGTGAAACCGCCAACCTGTGCGCCGTTATGGCATCGGAACTGGGACTCAACCCCAAGAAGGCCAAACGCGCGGGACTGCTGCATGACATAGGCAAGGTGCCCGATGAGGAGACAGAGATGGCACATGCCGAATACGGAATGCACATAGCCGAGCGCTACAAGGAGAAACCAGACATCTGCAACGCCATAGGTGCCCATCATGACGAGATAGAGATGACCAGCCTCATAGCTCCCATAGTACAGATATGTGACGCCATCTCAGGAGCCCGTCCGGGAGCCCGCCGCGAGATTGTGGAGGCCTACATCAAACGTTTGAACGACCTTGAGAAGATAGCCCTCTCCTATCCCGGTGTAACCAAGACCTACGCCATACAGGCCGGCCGTGAGCTGCGCGTGATTGTGGGGGCGGACAAGATTGATGACAAGCAGACAGAGCAGCTCTCTGCCGAGATAGCTCAAAAGATACAGAATGAGATGACCTATCCCGGTCAGGTCAAGATAACGGTAATACGTGAAACCCGCGCGGTCAATTACGCACGATAAAACATTAATGGAATGAAGAGACAGTCCATACGGTTGCTCACAGCGGTAGCCGCTCTTCTTGCCGCCAATAACGCCAAAGCCGATTCCCCCGTGGAGCCGGCTTTGGTCATAAACGAGATCATGACGGCCAATATAGACATGTTCCTGGACCCGTCACTGAACTACGGAAGCTGGATAGAGCTGTTCAACCCCACAGATGCCGACATCAACATAAGCGGCTGGTACCTGAGCGATGACCCTGCTGACCTGCAGCAATTTCCGTTAGGCAGCCGCAAACGCATCGTTCCGGCCCACGGGTTCCTCAATCTCTGGATGGGTCATGTGGATGACTACTGCCTTGACCAGCTTGATTTCAGTCTCAGGAATGAAGGCGGCAGCATAACACTGTCCGATACAGAAGGCAATCCTGTTTCCGAGGTATGGTATCCGCAATCCCTGCCCCGCATCAGCTGGGCCCGCACTGAGGACGGGGGTGAGGACTGGAGCTATACAGGCTATCCCACTCCTGAGACCACCAATGCCACAAGCCTGTTTGCATCGGAGCAGCTTGACCCGCCTGTGGTGGATACTGACTCGCATCTCTTCAGCACCAAATTCAGCATAAACATTGAGATCCCTGAAGGTGCCGTATTATACTATACACTAAACGGTACCACGCCCACTCCTGACAATCCGTCATCCAAGATATGTGAAGGTACCCACACAGTTCTCTCCACCAAGGTGATACGCTTCAGGCTCTACCGGGACGGATATCTGCCCAGTCAGGTGGTTACCCGCTCTTACATCAAGACCACCAATGACTACAAGATTCCAGTAGTATCCATCGTAACCGCCAATGACAACCTTTACAGCACAGAGTATGGTCTGTGGGCAAAAGGCCCCAACGGCAAGTCCGGCAACGGACAGGACGACCTGTGCAACTGGAACCGCGAATGGGACCGCCCCGTCAATGTGGAAATCATTGACGAGCAGGGCCGGATGATCATAAACCAAGAGGCGGAGCTCTGTCCTTCAGGACGTTACAGCCGCGCGTATGACCCGCGTCCCTTCAAGCTGGAAGCCAAGAAGAAATTCGGGTACGAGACATTCTTCCCCTTCACACCTTTTCAGGACAAGCCCTACAACAAGTACAAGGCCCTTAAAATGCGCAACGGCGGCAACAAGAACCAGACCCGTTTCCAGGATGCCGCCCTGCATGAGATCATACTCCGCTCCGGCCTTAACCTGGACTGCCAGTCATACCAGCCAGTACACCATTATATAAACGGCGTTTATAAAGGTGTAATAAACCTGCGTGAGCCCAACAACAAGGACTACGCATTCGCCAACTACGGTTATGATGAGGATGAGCTGGATTTCTTCAAGGTGGACCACAGGCTCGGCAACGGAGGATACGCACAGGTGAAAGGCACAAGTGACGCATGGGACGAATGGTTCACTCTGGCCAAGAACGCCAGTAATCCCGAATCCTACAGTAGGATATGTGAGCTTGTGGATATAGAGGAGTTTGCCAATTATCTGGCTGTAGAGTTCTTTCTCTACAACTGGGACTGGCCCCGCAACAATGTAAAGGCATTCCGCCACAGGACGGATGGCGGACGTTTCCGTTTCATACTGTTTGACCTGGACTACGCATTCGGGTTTGACAACACCCCGGGCAGCACCAATCCCTTCACATTCTTCGATTCGGAGGAGTACTACAGTGCGGCCGATGGAGGCGGCTACAAGACAGTCATGGTGACACTCATCCACAATATGCTCAAGAACAGCACATTCAGGAAGATATTCATAGACAGCTTCACCATTGTGGCCGGATCGGTCTTTGAACCGGAACGCAGCAAGGCCATAGTGGATGAACTGGCCGCACGTGCCAGACAGGAGATGTCATTCTACAACGAATCCCCCATGAGTGACGCCAACAAGATAAACAACGCCATAACCAGCTCATACATAAGCGGCAAGATAACCCAGCTCTCCGGCTGGTCATACGCCAAGCTCAGCAACGTCAAGAAGGCCAGGAAAACCATCTACTCCAATATCCCCGACGCCAGGCTCACCATCAACGATCTGCCCATACCCACCGGTCATTTTGACGGGCAGCTCTTCATGCCCGCCACAGTCAAGGCCCAAGCCCCCAGCGGCTACAAGTTCGAGGCCTGGAGGGACAAGGAAGGTTTCCTTGTGTCAAGGCTTCCGGACTACACCGTGAACAATTTCACACAGACACTTGTGGCCACATTCGTTCCGGACTCTGCCCAAGCCCTGTTACAGCACCCCTTGCGTATCAATGAACTCAGCGCAGACAACAGCCTCTACATGAATGACAACTACAGGAAAACTGATTGGATTGAGATATACAACACCACATCGGAAGAGGTTGACGCAGGAGGATTCCTAATTTCTGATGACACTGTCATCCCCGACAAGTATGTCATTCCAGAGGGCTCTCTCATCCCCGCGCACGGATTCCTGACCGTATGGTGTGATGATACTGACACCGATACCGCCAGGTCCACGCTGCACGCCCCCTTCAAGCTCAAGAAAAGCAACGGGACAGTAATGCTGTCCGCGCCTGACCTCAGCTGGTCCGACACCCTGAGCTACGGTCCGCATGAAGGTTATCAGAGCATAGGACTCTATCCTGACGGCGGTAACAGCTCATACGTCATGAACCGCCCCAGCCTGGAAAAGCCCAACATGCTCAACACGTTTGACAGCATAGACCGTGAGACAGTCATCACCACTGTCAAGGGCATAACTGCAGAGAAGCGTAACGATGAAACCATCTACAACCTGTTCGGCCAGCCGGTCACTGTACCTCAGCCCGGACACATTTACATAATCGGGCACAGGAAGGTACTGTACTGAACTTCCTGTGCTCCGCTTTCTTTCCACTGGAAAAGGACTGTATCTACTGTTGGAAGAAAAGACTCATCCATTCCGCCGGGATTTTCTTCTGGATATACTGCTTGAGCCTGCCGGCATAACTCGACGAACGGTTCACCAGTCCCATGGCCAGTCTCCAGTCAACCCCGAGATAGCGGTATATGCAGTATGATATCTCGGTGTCCGAGAGCGACGGTGCCTCACGCCTCATCATATCAATCACCTTCTCGAAATAAAGCTCCATATCATGCCTTATGACCGCCTGTTCCGAATATGCAGGCTCGCGGTCATCGGCAGCAAGCTCCGCCAGCAGGTTATAGCCGTAACTGTCCCGGAACACCCTCTGGGACGATACGAGGGCCTCCTCCAGATTATCCATCCCTATATCCTTCTGTATCCTGCGGCGTACCATCGAGTCACGCAGACGTTCATACTCGCGCCTGCGCCGGGTTTCATTATACATATACGCCAGTATCAGCCCCAGTCCCACAATCAGTATGGTAGAGCAGGTAATGATTATATAGCGCTTGCGCACCTCCTTCCTGCGCAGCTCATACACCTCAAGGTTATGGCGCAGGTGAATGACCGTTATCGAGTCCTGCCCGTACCGCTCGTTCTGCCGGACCAGACAATCCTTGTAATGCTCCATGTAAGAGAGAGCCTCATCATCACGCCCCATCTTAAGCGACAGCTCCGGCAGACGGCTGTAGTTGTTACTCTCCGTACTCAGCTCCAGGTCACATCCCAGTGACTTGCGGTAATAGAAATAAGCCGAATCATACTGTCCGGCAGCATAGAAAGCATCGGCCTTGATACTGTAACCCGCTCCAGACTCAAAACCCACCCCATCTATGTAACGGTTCACATACCTGAGCGCGCTATCAGTGTTCCCGTAGTGGTGAAGCTGTATCTTGGACAGCTGCAGGTAAGCCTCCGTGCACAGCATCGGGGATAGGAATCTATTGTCCGCCAGCTGGCGGAACGCCCTCTCCGCCCTCTCAAAACGCCTCTCATACAGGTCCAACAGAGCCAGGTTATACTCGCAATAGGCCATAGTGACGGAGTCCTTCATCGTACGGGTATTATCAAGACAGGCATTCAGCATACGCTCAGCCTCAGCATACATGTGCCGCTGCAGATACTGCTTGCCCAGATTATGCTCACAAATCAGGTAATACCTCACCAGTGTGTCCGGGAACAGGTCCTTGGCCGTGAGATAGGCATTTATCGCTCCCAGGTCATCATCAGCGAGGGACAGCACACATCCCCGGCTGTACCAGGCCATCGCCGCATGATAGTCCTTCCTGCGGTTCCCGTAATAGCCTGTGGCCTCACGTATCAGCCGGTCATCGGGAATATCCTTGTAATTCTTGTAATCCGCCTGGGTGCGCAGAATGGCGTACAGCGCCCTTCCCTTCCTGCTTTCAGGCACCGGAAAAGTACTGAGGAGCGAATCAGCGCGTACCGGGTCAGTCTCTAACAGACGCTCCACCTCCGCCAACCTGCCGTTGGAGCCGCCGCAAGACATGAGCGCAGCAACATAAACCAGCATCACTGCCACAACACAACAGTATCCGTTTCCACGTACTTTCATCATTCCGCCCTCAGATGTTCATAGATTCACCTCACCAGAACCTTGCTCACACTGCCGTCAGGAGCCTTGATAATATGCAGGCCGGGACGGTCAGCGGGAATATTACGGAACACACATATATTACTACACAGATTGGAATCATCACATATCAAGCGAACGATTCACCCATTTCTCGTCCATCATGTTTACTTTCAGCCCACCAGTAACACTGTTCAGCACCTCATCCAGGTCAAAGGTCAGGGAATACTTGTACATCCTGTACACTTCCAAATCCTTGGAATATAGTGCCAGGACATTTCCGTCAGGATCCTCGTAATCAATGTTTATCCAGCAGGGGGTCCAGCATTCATTGTTCATGCCATAATCATCACGGCCGAAAGGAATGGAAGGCATTTCAAGTTCAACATCCATACTGTTTGAAGAGTTGGTCAGCGTGAATATACGCTCCCCGTTCTTGACAGCGGCCGCATAGCTGTTAATCGTATAGCTACCATGATAGATATGGACCTTACCCTCTTTGAGGTTCTCAACAGTAACAGCCAGACCGAACATGCAGCTGTACAGATTAATATCAAGAGTCACATCCTCCTCGGCAGTGAAATAAGGTTTTCCGCCACTGAACAAAGGGACATCGCTGAAATACTTGTTTGCGGGTTCGCCTTTCCTTTGGGCTATACCAGAACCTGCTGCGCCTATATCAACAGACTTGCCATAGTATATGTCATGTCCCAACTGCGGAGCGTGGTAGCCAAGAACCAGTTCACCATTATTAAACGGTGCGCCATAGTAACCATCCTCATTCTCAATGATATCCTTAGCGTCAGGGACATAAACCACATTTATATCGTATATATTTCCCTTAATCAGCTTGAATGACTGGCTTGACAGATCATCTGTAAGCCAGCAGGCGTATGTGTCAAAGAAAGTATATGGACCACGGTTTCTTATCTGTACACCGTAAAGTCCCTCACCGGGAGCGGACTTGGTTATGGGTGAAGCGGAGAATTCCAGATTGTTAGCCTGGAACCGGACCTCGACATACTCCTCGGACTGAGGACGTACGCCTTTATCATTATCGCACGAGACGAGCGAAAAGGACACCGCTGCTACAGCGGACATCAGCAAAAACATCTTTTTCATAATTTTTGTTTTTAAAAGGTTAGAGTTCTTGTTATGGAAGCCATACTTTTCAGGCTTGGTTTCCGAGTGTAAAATTATTGGTTATGCCAACGGTTCCGTGTGCTTTTTTGTGCTATTTTCAGGATTTCACCCCTGTATAGCGGATTTAACCACATTTTCCATCATTTCCAGAGAATCAGGGCCTTTTTCATCCTTCCGTCCGGCAGACGGATGATGTGGAGACCCGGAGCATCGGGCGCTACCGGCCGGCCGTCTATTCCATAGTGAATCGGACCATACACTTCATGATGGTCAGCATCAATGCTTTCAATCCCGGTCTTTATTATCTCCAGTCCTGTTCCGCAGCCAAGGAACGCAGTAGGTGCAATCTCGGTGTTACCTTCTATGATTACGCGTTTAAGACCTACGCAATGATAGAATGCATACTCGTCAATCAGCTTGACATCAGCAGGAATAACAATCTCAGTAAGTCCGGTGCATTCATAGAAGGCACTATGACCTATGGTATCCACTCCCTCGGGAATTATCACATTGTCAAGCCGGATGCATCCATAAAACAATGCATCAGGTATATTCTTCACTCCGGAAGGCAAGACAATGGTCTTCAACCCTATGCAGCCCGCAAAACTGCCGTAACCAAGTTTGGTCACACTCTCTGGTATAGTGATTGACTCCAGTTCACGACAACCCATAAATGCGTAATAGTCTATTCCCGACACGCTGTATTCGGTATTATCAAACATTACCGACTCCGGTATGGTAAGATTACCGCGATAGAGAGAAGAACCATCAGAATCAGATACGAACGTTGGAGCTGCTGTCCGGTTCCTATTCAAGACACGCAAGGCAGAACGGGGCTGCAAGCCACCCGTTATGGGATCACGCGGAGTGAGCGGACCGTCAAAACCGAATATTCCACGGAATTTCTCGCGGTTGACTTCACGAGCGGCCACGAAGGCAGCTTCATGGTACAGGTTGAAATAAATTAAATCATAACCGAAATCCGGATCATATCCTCCGGAAGTGTATCCCTCCATGTTTATGAAACGTTTCCATAACATGGAATTCCGGTAATCACCGACCGCATTCTCAGGGACACTCAGCAAGGCATCCTCAAACACATTCCTGCTGAATATGCTTTGATACAACGCTTCTGTCAGCGAATCCTGAACCACAGATGAAAAATCAAGTTCCTCCAAGTCCTTATCAGGGTCAGTCACAGTAGCGGGATCAGTCAGACTTACGAGCTTCATCATTACGCAGTCAATACCCAATGAACCTGAATATAAATGCTTATTGCTTGGAGTGACAGCTGAAGATATTCTTACGGAAACAATCCTTTTGAAACCGATTTTGGTGGGATTATCCAGATAAACTCTACCTATATGCAGAGAATCAATACATTCACCATCCACTATAAACTTGTATTGTTTTCTGGGATTATCAGGATATGTCTTGAAATATGACTGCTTAGTGCCTATGCTATCCCTGTATTCAACAATTGCAGATAAATACATCGGGTTGGAATCAACAGCATCAGGTATCATGGAATTGGGAACTGCCGTAACGTAAATGTCATACCACCCGGGAATATCATATTCAAGCTCAACAGTTATATAATTAATCGCAGTACTCCACAAATACCAGGCGTTGCCACCCGATGCCTCAGGTAAAACAAAAATCTTTTCAGTATAATCAACATCTGAACTGAACAGAACTCTCTCTCCTGTTTCCGCCTCAGCTTGCATGTTGATTCTGTCCAAAGAAGATTCATTGACCGTTGGTGGAACAGGACTTGACAATGCAATCTTCTCAAGATTGTCGCATCCACTGAAAGCCGATTCCGAAATTACAGGACTGCCGCCTATAACCACCTCCTTCAGGTTAAGACAACCATAAAAAGCTGATGTCCCTATGTATTTGACACTTTCAGGAATATAGAGGGTTTCCATTCTTTCCAGCAGGATGCTTTTTGTTTTATATCCTAAAGAATATTCCCCCGATTGAAAGAAATCAGGAATACTGTCCATATCCTGCCCTATAATACAATTGAACAAACCGTTTTCCGGCAAACAAAGGATATCAAATGTAAGGGACTGTAAATACTCAACACCTTTTTTATATACAGTGATTTCACCCTGCACATAACGTATATGATTCCTGTGTTCAAACAGGTTCAGTTTTAAACCAGTTCCGGATTGGTCATCGACTGGAAAGGTATTATTCAGTAATTCCGGATGAGCAATCAAACTCACGACATCCATTACTTCAACGCTCTCAGGGATAGTCAGGTATTTAAGACCATAGCACCTTTCTATCATTCTGTTACCTAAACTCTTCACTCCCTCAGGAATATTCAGTTCCCTTAGACTTCCGCATCCGGTGAAAGCACAAAAGCCGATGCTTCTTACAGACTCTGGAATGTCTATTGTTGTCAATGAGGCACAATCACAAAAAGTCTTGTCACGTATAGATTCAATACCGTACGGCAAGACTATCTCTTTCAGTGATGAACAATAACTGAAAGCGTTATCACCTAAATATGTTGCACCCGGTTGAATACTGACGGCTTCCATACCTGTACAACCAGAGAAAGCAAAGTCACCTATATACTTAACACTTGAAGGTATAGAAACTGATTCCAGTTCAGTGCAACCTTTAAAAGCATAATCTTCAATTCCTGTGACTCTATAGACAGTATCTGAATAACTGACTGCTTCCGGGATATCAACAAAACCGTGATACATGGCCGACACATAAATAGCGCTGTCATTTTTTTCCTCACTGCCTGCATATATGACATGAGGAATCTTTGACAATTTCAATGCCGACACATAGACGCCGTCATCATGTACAGTGTAATAAATGCTATCCACCTCAAAATCATACTCATATCCGCCATAATCATCAATAGTCTTTGAGAAGATATTGACTGATACGGTCAAGACCATCAAGAACAGTAGCAGTTTTGCAGATTTTCTCATAAGGCACTTTTTTTGTCTGGTTTACGAGTGTAAAATTATTGTTTATATCACCAATCATGTGTGCTATTTTGTGCTATTTGCAGAAAATATGCTTCTTCACCAAATCTTTTTCACCTATCTCACAACAGCTTTATACACTCTACCCTCCTGATTACGGATTATGTGCAGGCCGGGAACATCGGGAGCTACCTCACGGCCGTCTATGCTATAATGAATTACACTATCATCCATATCCATCCCTTTATAACCTTCAATTCCGGTCTTTATTATCTCCAGTCCTGTGCCGCAGCCAAGGAAGGCAGTAGGAGCTATCTCCGGGTTACCCTCTATGACTATGCGTTTCAGGCCTGTGCAGCCGTAGAACGCATACTCGTCAATCAGCTCCACACTGGCCGGGATCACTATCTCAGTGAGGCCTGAACAGTTGTAGAACGCACTGTGGCCTATCGTGGCGATACCATCCGGAAGGACCACTCCATCAAGTGAAGTGCAGCCATAGAACATTGCATCGGGGATGGATCCAACTCCCGAAGGGATGTTCACCCCCTTGAGACCGATGCAGCCCGCGAAACTGCCGTAACCCAATGTGGTCACACTCTCAGGGAAGGAGACCGTCTCAAGCTCAGTACAGCCTATGAATGCGTAGTAGTCCGTTCCCACAACACTGTAAGTGGTGTCATTGGCCGAAACTGATTCCGGTATGACCAGATTGCCGCTGTAAGGCGCATAATCCACCAACACTGTATCGGCACCAGTACCCAAAGAATTCATCGTATGCACACGCATAGGAGTGCGGGGCTGCTGTCCGCCGGCTATCGGGTCACGCGGCGTGAGAGGGCCGTCAAAACCGAAGTTGTCACGGAATTTCTCGCGGTTCACCTCACGAGCTGCAACCATCGCACCTCCCGGCTGAACCGTATAATATATGGTGTCCGCAACCAGATCCGCAGTGTAACCGTTTGAAGAAACAGAGTCCTGGTGAACGACTGGACCGTTCAGAGAATCATATGAGTATCCGTCATCGGTATATAAGTCCTCCAAAGAGAAAAGCAGTACGCCATCCTGAGTGCAATCCAACAGCAATGGCTGAGGTTCACCCTCCCACCACCAGTATGAACAGAACGGTCCCGACAGGCTTCCGATACCTACTATCCATATATCCACCACCTTTTCAGCAAGATCCTGTATTATGAACCGCTTGCGTGGCACACCTTGTACAAGGATGGTATCCACCCTGGCCACTTTGGCAACGTTTGACATATAACGCTCATACCACACACGGTCACCGGTTCTGTAATTGAAAAAAAGATCATTGAATGTATAAGCGCCAAATGATGTATGAGTATTCGAAAAGGCTTCATATAAGCCACATATAAAATCCCCGTTCTCGTCAACCAGTTTCTTATAGGTAAGGTCATCAATTATGGTATCGCCCTCCAGCCTATACTCATGCGGGATGCCCTTGCACCAGTTTCCGTTCAAATCCTTATAGTATCCCTGTTCATCACCTTGTGCCGGGGCATCGGAGGGGATAAGCGTAACAGTGTGCCAGACCCTGCCCTCTTCAACAAGGACAGTCGTTAAATCATTTCCGGACAGGCTTTTGAAGCGGCTCCATATTTCTGATTCCATGTAATAGTTTAGCGAACCTTCAGGAATAATCAGTTCAGCATTGGAATACACTTCGTCGGTAAACAACAGCGATAACAACCTTTGCCTTATGATGTCAGAAAAGCTCTGCTCATCGGCCAGAGGTTCCAGGTCAGAATACGCGTCCTCAACGTCCGACGGATCAGTCACACTCACTAGTTCCAGGGAGAGGCAGTCTATCCATGCTCCATGAGAATATTTTTTTGCATTGCTGTTCGAAACGTAAGACTGGACTTCCACAGTAACAATCTGTCTTTCGCCTTCTTTTTTCATATCACCGAGATAGAGGCGGGCCGCATCAAGGGTCATGATGGAGTCACCGTCCATAACGAATGTAAAACTCTTCCTGCTGTTTGAAGGATCCTTCCTTGTGTAGGACTGTTTCACACCGTCTTTATCAGTATATTTGACAGTTACAGCAAGGATGGCGGGCTTGACATCCTCTGCGTTCTCAACATCCTCAACCTCAGGAAACAGTTTGTTAGGAACAGCCTTCACCTTAACGTCATACCATCCGGGTATGGCATAATCAAGCTGAAAAGATATTTTCCAGTTAAACGCACCATCCTCAATGAAGTATGATGCGTAGCCTCCCGATGCACCCTCCATCGGGACAGTACGGTCAAGCTTTACCACCATAGACAGCGACTGATCCCAATCCTCAGCCTCGACATTGGCAGATAGGGAAACCACAGTATTGGAATTGATTTCTGGAGGTGTTTCTCCGGACAGGACTATCCTCTCTATACTGTCACAACCGGCAAATGCATATTCCCCTATGACAGGACTTCCCTCAATCACGACTTCCTTGAGGTTGGTGCAGCCACAAAAAGCCGATGTACCTATGTACTTTACATTCTCAGGAACATAAAGCGACTCTATATGATCCAACAGGTTTACGTTAGTCTGGTCTTTCCACGATCTGTCGTACCATAAATTCCACAACATATCATTATTATTTTTGAAGAAGTCCGGTATGCTGTCAATGTCAGGTCCTATATTATATTTGAAAAAACCGTTATCCGACATGCTTAGGACCTCCACAGGAAGGTATTGCAAAACATCTATTCCGCCTTTATATATTGTCATCTGACCAGGGGTGATCCGGATGTGATTGGCATAATCGAACAAATACATTTGCATTGAATCGTATTTATCCTCCATAGAAGTAACGCCCAAGTAAAAAGCGTTACGATCCATTTCCTCAACACCTTCAGGTATAGTCAGATATTTCAGATTTTTACATCCATGTATCATGTAACCACCTAATCTCTTTACACTATCCGGTATATAAAGTTCCCTAAGATTAGCACACCCATAAAATGCATATTTTCCAATGGATTTCAATGTACCAGGAAGCGTAATTCCGACTAATGAACTACAGCCATAAAAAGTCGACTCTAAAATAGACTCTATTCCTTCGGGCACGACTATCTCCTTGAGCGATGAGCATCCTTTAAATGCTAAATCCTCTATTACGGTAACACTATCCGGAATAACGAGTGACACCAATTCGGAGCACCCATTAAAAAGTGAATATTCAATTGAATTCAAGGATTGTGGAAGAACAACTTCCTTAAGTCCGGAACATTTATAAAAAGCACAAATACCTATTGTCCTGACACTTGATGGTATATATACTTTTTCAAGACCGACACATCCTTTGAAAGCAAAGCACTCTATACCAACAACCTTATAGACAGAATCATTGAATGTCACAGTTTCCGGAATTACCAACTCACCCCTGTAATTACTAAAGACTTCTGATAAATCTTCGTTATAATAACCATAATACGCAGCAGTATAATTAAACTTGTATATGTATTTCTCGGCTGAAACATACACTCCATCCTCATGGATTGTATAGAAAATACTATCCACTTCAAAATCATACTCGTAAGAATCAATAGACTTTGAGGACATATTGACTGATACGGTCAATGCCAACAAGGGCAGCAGCAGTTTCGCAAAGTTTCTCATAAGGCGCATTCTTTGTTTGGTTTCCGAGTGTAAAATTATTGGTTATGCCAACGGTTCCGTGTGCTTTTTTGTGCTATTTTCAGGATTTCACCCCTATATAGCGGATTTCGTCACATTTCCCATCATTTCCAGAGATTCAGGGTCTTTTTCATCCTTCCGTCCGGCATACGGATTATATGGAGGCCGGGAGCATCGGGCGCCACCGGACGGCCGTCTGTCCCGTAATGAACCGACTCATACACTTCATGATGGTCAGTATCAATGCTTTCAAATCCGGTCTTTATTATCTCCAGTCCTGTCCCGCAGCCAAGGAACGCTGTAGGAGCTATCTCCGGGTTACCCTCTATAATTACGCGCTTCAGGCCTGTGCAGCCGTAGAACGCGTACTCGTCAATCAGCTCCACACTGGCCGGAATCACTATCTCAGTGAGGCCTGAACAGTTGTAGAACGCACTGTGGCCTATCGTGACGATACCATCCGGAAGGACCACTCCATCAAGTGAAGTGCAGCCGTAGAACATTGCATCGGGGACGGATACAACTCCCGAGGGGATGTTCAGCCCCTTGAGGCCGCTGCAGCCTGCGAAACTGCCGTAACCCAATGTGGTCACGCTCTCTGGGAAAGAGACCGTCTCAAGCTCAGTACAGCCTATGAATGCGTAGTAGTCCGTTCCCACTACACGGTAAGTGGTGTCATTGGCCGAAACTGATTCCGGTATGACCAGATTGCCGCTGTAGGGCGCATAATCCACCAACACTGTATCGGCACCTGTACCCAAAGAATTCATCGTATGCACACGCATAGGAGTGCGGGGCTGCTGTCCGCCGGCTATCGGGTCACGCGGCGTGAGAGGGCCGTCAAAACCGAAGTTGTCACGGAATTTCTCGCGGTTAACCTCACGAGCTGCAACCATCGCACCTCCCGGCTGCACGGTATAATATATTGTGTCCGCAACCAGATCCGCAGTGTAACCGTTTGAAGAAACAGAGTCATCGGAGGGAATCCCAACCAAAGTCCAGTTATTGCTGAATGAAGGATCGGACTCATAGGCGGGGAGCGCATCCTCAGGAACGTGAAGCCTTATCTTTGAACCCTTTTCAGATTCCATATTAGGCAAAGAGACCAAATCCGGAATTCTTGCTTGCAAGAGATAGACATCATCAATATTGCACACTGAACTTTTCATTTTCACATCAATTGAACTGGATTCTATAATCAGTTCCTTCAATGAAATAAAATCTGTCACTTGAACTTTCTCAACAGCCGCAGGCAACCGCAGGCTTTCTATCGAATAACAGCCTACCAGACTGTTGTCGGAAATATCTTTTATAGTTTCAGGCAATGAAATGCTGTTCACAAAATAACAACCAGTAAACGAGTAATAAGACAGGGATACAACAGTATATTCAATTCCAAAATGTGTCACCGTTTCAGGTATGGCACAATCATCATGATAAAATATTTTACCTGCCACAACACTACAGGTTCGTTCCTCTTCAGAAAGTACAATGTATGTTATTCCATCAACTACAAATTCGTTTTTCGGAATATCCATATATGAATAAAAACCATTTTTATATCTTACTTCTTCATCAAGCATATAACTGTAGTCAGGACCCGTTTCAGGGTCATATTCTACAATTTCATAAAAGTAATTCCAGCCTTCGGCAGAAGCATAATCTTCGGCGGAACCAGCAGGGACATGCAAGACACAAGGCATTTTACCAATATTCAAGACATCGGGGTTTTCATCTCCAAAATTTATGAATGGAGAATGATAATCCTGTTTCGGAGCAGACTCAGCCCGGATATACACATTAGCAAGGGATTGACAATCAAACTGGAAATATTTCTTTGCCTCATTCCCTATTTTCTTGAGAGTACTCGGGAAGCTGATGTTTTCCAGCATGTAACAATTGGCAAACACAGAATGACCGACATATACCACTCCCTCAGGTATCTCTACCTCTTTCAGTTGGTAACAGTCGGAGAACAACCCGCTTGGTATAGTGTCAAGCGATGTTGACAATTGAACGGATTTCAACCTGAAACAACAGGATAAAGCTCCATCCCCAATATGACTCACTGAATTAGGAATTACTATGTCCTCCAGACTGACACAATACTCAAATGCACCAGTTCCAATGTCCGTGAGTGTAGATGGCAGACTCACGGAGCTCAAACCGGAACAAAAGACAAAAGCGTAATCGGAAATACCTGTCACCTTATACTCCAGCCCATTGTAACGGACTGTTTCAGGTATGACCATATCACCATCGTAATAGCTGTATTTCTCATAGTCTATCACCTTGTTTCCAGATTTCTTATATATTATGGTGTCCTCGGAATTAAGGACTGTGCAGCTAAAGTTTTCGCCATCGTCACGGAGTTCGTACCTTATACCTTCTATGCGGACGGTGTCAACAAGAACCACATTAACCTCTTCCATAGGATATTCTATAGGATCATAATAAACAGAACACAGGTCTGGATGAGTATGTGCAAAATCTCCGCTTTCATATAACTCATTCGCGCATTGTACCGCGCTTATTTCACTCTCCAGAGTTAAAGACAGGATAATCCACAATGGAAAGTATTGACTTGCACTGCCAATAATCCTTAGTTTATACTTCTCTGCATAAGACTTCAGCAAATCCATATCCCCCTCTTTATTGAGTTCTACTTGCAGGTATGGAGTTGAATAACCCTCGACATTATTTTCATCTCTAAAATAACATGAGGTTATTATGACAGACTTAGAGTATTCTTCCCAGAAATCCAGTGAGGACAACTTATCGAAATATGGCCGTGAAATCACAATGATGTCAAAATAATCATCTTTTATAGTAAGCAGGACCCTGACATTGGCACGAATACTATCGCTAGTTTCCACACTGTCCTTAGGAATGCTGATAACAACCTTGTTCTCATTCAAGGTCAAGGGCATCTTCTTGCCATTGTAGTAATAAAAGTCTGTTTGTGCCATCACATGTATGGAACATGAGATTAACATCAAGGGCAGCAGCAGTTTTACAAAGTTTCTCATAAGGCGCATTCTTTGTTTGGTTTCCGAGTGTAAAATTATTGGTTATTTCACCGGTTCCGTGTGCTTTTTTGTGCTATTTTCAGGATTTCACCCCTATATAGCGGATTTCGCCCCATAATCGCCTGATTTAACATTTTTTCACTACAAATTGCGGTGCAGCAAGACTCATTATATCACTTTATGAAAACCTCCCTGTAGGCCCGCTCGAACGATAACCTGAGTCTCGTTCTGTCACTGATCAACTCCCGCAGGCGGGCAAGTCCCTCAGCGTTACGGGATTCAGGGATATAGAGTTTCAGGTAGCCTCCGGAAGCGTATTTCTCCATCATGTGCCCGCAGAGACGTTCCCATTGGGACTCCTTGTCCAGCTCCGGATAGTGTCTGGCTCCGTACTGGACAGTCCTCAGGATAATGGATTCCGGGATTATCTGGCGATCAGATTCTGCCAGTATCCTGCCGTAGATGGAACGGGGGTCACGGGATGCCGATGCCCTGTGGTCCTCCACCGCCTGCGCTATGGTCTCTATCTGTTCCGCAGTGAACCATCGGGACAGGCGGCTGTCATTCCTCACTATACGCCCGGATTCCAGATGATGGAACTCACGGCCGGCGGTAAGCCCTGTGTCATGATAGGCCGCGGCGGCATAGACCACATTCACATCCACGCTGTAGAACGCGGACAGGCGCAACGACTCCTCTATGACGGCAAGCGCATGAGTACGGTCATGTCCGGCATCGAAACTGTCATACATGGGTATTATCACAGTCCCCACATACTCTTCCAGGCTCTTGTCAACTCCTGTATCCATAGCTGATAAGGTCTCTGATATTCCGTCCTTAAGGAATCATTTTAAAACGAAGATAATGGTTTTTTCTGATAAATATGTATTTTTGCGGCGGAACATGAGTTCCATCTTATCGATTACCGTTCACCTGGGGCTGTCTGGCTTTGACAGCGGGCAGGAATGGTACGTAAGCAGGCAGTGCTCTGTCAGTCCGCACTATAAAAAGACGGTCAAAAATTATCTGGCACAAACAATTATGCTCTTGCTGCCTGATTGAAGTATAGTAGATCAGCTTAATCACGGTACAAGGTGCTGTGACAAGACATCACCCGGAAGCTCTTGCTCCGAAGCTCGTCGATACGGTGGTGCAGTCAAATCGGGGATAGTTCCTGGCGGCTTCGCGTCATGAATGAAACAACAGAAGATAAGGTTCAGGCCCGGTTGCTCCGGCCAAGCCTGTTCCCGACAATCCAATCGGAGATAAGCCTGTAGAAAGCGTATGGTTTCCCCGTTTGGACGAGGGTTCGACTCCCTCCAGCTCCACAAAATAAGGTCGCCGGAAAGCGACCTTATTTTGTGGAGCTGGAGGGAGTCAAGGGAAACAGTAGACATTTTCGTGGAAATTGTGTTGCCGACAGTCAGATATATTGTCGTATTGTACTTTAATAATGACTATTGGACTATTTTTGTGGTTCAAAATAATTATAGTCAAAGACAAGCATCTATGTGGAGACGTTTTTGCGGTTTCATTCTGAAAGTCTGGGGCTGGAAGGTTGATCCTCATCTGCCGGAGGAGGACAAGATAATACTGCTCGGGGCACCTCACACCTCCATACTGGATTTTGTGGTAGCATATATGTTCTACCAGACTATTGGCGGCAGCTGCCTGTGCATGGTCAAGAAGGAGCTGTTCTTCCCTCCGCTGGGTTGGCTTATAAGACTCATGGGAGGTATTCCGGTGGACCGCAAAAAACCGGCCTCAGTAGTACGCTCCGTGCTCAATGAGATGAACAAACGGGAAAAATTCCATCTGGCCATAGCGCCTGAGGGTACGCGCAAGCCAGTCCGCCGTTGGAAACAGGGATACCACCTGATAGCTACTGAGGCGGGGATCCCGGTCTATCTGGCATATTTTGACTGGAAGAGGAAAGCCATAGGCTGCGGAAAGAAGGTGGAGCTGACGGATGATGCGGCAGCCGACACCAGACGCATACAGAGCATTTACGAATCAATGGACCTTGGCGCAAGGCATCCTGACAAATACCTCACACACTGATGAGACACGATTTCAACACACTGGCTGAACTGTATGACTACTCAACCGCCACTTACTCCAAACGGACGGTATCGGATTACATGGACGGAGGGGCACATTACACTTTCAGCAGTTTCCGCGAGAAATGTGACTGGCTCTCAGGCCGGCTCTCCACCTTCGGTATAAACGCATCGGACAAGATTGCCATCCTGTCCGAGAACCAGCCTAACTGGGCTGTAGCGTTCTTTGCCATAACCACCTCCGGACGCATTGCGGTGCCCATGCTTCCCGAGGTTTCTCCCAATGAGGTGGAGAACATCATGCATCACTCTGAGGCCAAGGCGATATTCGTATCCCATAAGCAGTTATCCAAGATAAGCCCCGAGACGATAGCGCAGCTCCGGCTTGTCATAGACATAAGCACGTTCACCCTCATCAAGGCCGATGACACCAAATATACCTGCGATGGCCGCACCCAGCGTCCGGACCCGATGGACATAGCCGCCATCATATACACCTCCGGCACTACGGGCAACGCCAAGGGCGTGATGCTGAGCCACCGCAATTTCTGCGCCAACGTTCTTGAGGCCTGGTATGCCCATCCTGTTTACCGCAGGGACGTGTTCCTGTCCATCCTGCCGCTGGCCCACACATACGAGATGAGCATAGGCATGATATACCCCTTCTCCACAGGATCATCGGTATATTACATACAGAAGCCCCCCACCCCTTCCATACTGACACAGGCGCTGGCCAGGATACGGCCCACCACCATGCTGTCAGTGCCGCTCATCATAGAAAAGGTCATTAACTACAAGGTCCTGCCCACCATAGCAGCCAGCCGTTTCCTGACATACCTCCAGAAACATCTGCCCTTCCTGCTGCATTTCCTGGTGGGACGTAAGCTCAGGAAGCAGTTTGGCGGACGGATAAGGTTCTTCGGCATAGGTGGCTCCAAGTTAGACATCCAGGTGGAGACGTTCCTCAAGAAGATACGCTTCCCATACGCCATAGGCTACGGCCTGACCGAGACCGCGCCGCTTATATGCGATGCAGGCCCCAAACGCACGCATCTGGGCAGCACCGGAACGGCATCGCACCAGGTAAGCGTCCGTCTGGCGGCTGTCAACCCGGAAACCGGAATAGGCGAGCTGCAGGTGAAAGGGCCTAATGTGATGCTCGGATATTACAAGGACTACCGGCGCACGCAGGCCGTGATGACTGAGGACGGCTGGTTCCGCACCGGCGATATGGCCAGCACCGACAAGAAAAGACGCTACTACATACACGGTCGCTCCGGCAATGTAATCATAGGTGCTTCCGGAGAGAACATCTACCCGGAAGAGATAGAGAGCGTGATAAACAACATGGAGAGCGTGAACGAGTCACTGGTCATAAGCCGCTCCGGACAGCTTGTGGCGCTCGTCCAGCTCATAGACGGAGTGATAGACTGGGACCTTGAGGGCGAGGACCGTTTCATAGAGAACATGGAGAAACGCCGCAAGGAGATCAAGGATGCCGTGAACGCCAAGGTGAGCCAGTTCCTCAAGATCAAGGACGTGGAGTTCATGAAAGAGCCCTTCAACAAGACCGCCACCCACAAGATAAGGCGCTTCCTCTACCAGGAGAACCAGGAAAATAATGAGTATAAAGAGACTTCGGACAACCGCACCGGGGCCTCAGACAAAACAATAAACAATAAAAAGGACAATGGACATAAAGAAGATAATAAACCCATGGCTTGATACCGAAGGTTACAACTGCATAGTGTGCTGCCCCACCAACCGGCACGGACTCCATCTGGAGTTCTATGAGGAGGGCGATGACATACTGACCCGCTGGAAACCCGACAATGACTTCCAGGGATGGGTCAACACCCTTCACGGAGGCATTCAGGCACTTATTATCGATGAAACCGCCGGCTGGGTGGTATGCCGAAAGCTACAGACCACCGGAGTGACCTCCAAGATGGACATCCAGTACCTAAAGCCCGTCTCCACCAGGCTGAACCTGATAACCGTCCGCGCCAGAATAGTCAAGATGATGCGCAATGTGGCCTTCATCGATGCCGAAGTCTATGACCCTGACGGCACTGTATGCACCAAAGCCCAGCTGGTATATTTCTGCGTCTCTAAGGAGAAAGCCCAGCAGGCAGGCTTCCCCGGCTGCGAGGTGGAATAGCCTAATTTTGAAGATTTAGTTGAAAGGCAGCCCTTAAGCTGCTTATAGGCGGCAATCACTCTGCTTTCAGGCTGCTTTGTGCCATACTCAATGGGTATGGCTACCCTATGGCTACCCTATGGCTACCCTATGGGTAGAGTATGGGTAAAGAGAGAGTAAAACGAATTTGATAACAAGATAATATGACTTAACTGCAGCAACTCAAACAAAAACTTGTCTTTTCAACTAAATTGCGGAAAACAATAAAGGAACAGGCTGTTACGATGAGACGGATAAGCCATCAGCTGACGGCAGCCCTTAAGCTGCTTATAGGCAGCAATCATGTTATTTCAGTAACTTGAAACCACTATCAGGATTGCTGAAAGCACTGTCATTATTATAAACGTCGCTGCTGATAATTTCTAATACCCCATATCTGCCTCTGGTACCCCATATTGCTGTGGCCACGGTTCTTCTATACCCTCTTTGACCCATTCTGCATAGGGGTGCCTGATAAACTCCACACCTACTCCTCCGCCAAACATAACAGATAATGGCTTCCCGTCATCCACCAGGATTTCAGTTACCGAAGCATTTGTGAAAGGCTGTTTTTCCAATTCCTGATTATATACAAGAGTAACAGAATAAAAGGTTTTTTAGACAACTATTTCAAGGAACTTTTAAAACTGCGGTATTGTTCCAGCCATATTTTGTCCGGTATTTCTTCAGACCTGCATTCCGCTGCTTTGTCCGGCATCAGCACATATACCTTATTTCCATCATAAAAATCAACCAGTTTCATACCTGTATCATCACCTCTATCCCCGTCAACAGGTTTTTCGACTGTCGCATCGTCCAAATTAGCTTCGGCTGATCCCAACAGCATATCTGCCAATGTGGAATCAATGCGTCTTGTCGCAGTCTTGTATGACCATTTCAGGACAAGCTCGTATCTTTTCCTGTTCCTGACAAGATACAGGCCATACAAGATGTTGCCCGCAGGTTCTGTCACCACATAGCCGCACTGGTATCCCTTGGGAGCATATCTGTTTATCCCCGTCAGGGCTGACAAGTCACTTGGAATGACATAACATATCGTAGAATCAGAAACAGACGCTATATCTTTTGACAAGACACCTTTTGCACAAGATACAATACAAAATACCACCACTACGGGAAATGAAAGTCTTAAATTATTCATAGCATAATTTAACTATTATTTATCAAAGATACTAAAGTACTACCTTGTACATTCAGTTTGAAACACACTAATTGGCATTATTGTAGTTAGGCTTTCCAAACATGTGTACCACAAGTTGATAACAGAACTTTAATAACTTCAAAAGACGTAAATAGCTTTTGTGTAAGCAAAGATAACAATTGTATAAACTATCAAGCAAAGAATTTATGTTGCATATTTGTTGCTTTTTGTAGCAACATGTCTTTTCGTGTGATGAAAACACCTCCGGACAGAATGAATAATAGAAAAATCACCAGGCTTTCTTTCATACATGACTATTTGCCAAACGCAGGAATGGGTCCCAACGGAACACTTGTCCGATAGGGAAATTTATCTTCTTCCCTTATTCCTTCTCTAAGCCATTCTTTGTAAGACTTTGACATGAAATGACGTCCTATTCCTGTTCCAAAAAAGACTCCCTTAGGCTGACCGTCATCCTCCCAGATATCAACTTTTGTTGTATAATTATATTCCAACTTTTCCTTAGTGGGAAATGTCACTGTATAATATTTCCTTCCATCATTGGCAATAATGTCCGGTTGCTTGCTGTCTTCTTTGCTGAAGGTTTTTATTTCCGAGATAACCGGATTTACTGTGTCCCTGAGAAAATCAGGGCCGAAATTAGCCGTTACCTCTCTCGCCATTCTCTCAAGATATACATTTCTCTCCTTATCATCCATCTTGCTCAGATCAGACGTCTGAGAATAGGAGAATAATGGTATGTCCGTTATCGTTTCTAACTTTTCTAAGTCAAGAATCCTCATTGATGACATATCCGCCTCATCGTAACTGCCTGTTCCTTTATTGTTTTCAAATCTGACAGTGAACCTGTTATAAACGCGTACAGGGACAGAATCTTGAATGCCCGGATTCCATTTACCAATAGAAGAAACTGCTGATATTGCCAGACTATCAGCATATAAACCAAGGCCCCTACCACTAACCGTTCTTATATTTGTTATTGTGCTGTCTTTTTCCACAATAAATTCTAATATTACAGTCCCTTTTATTTCATTGTCTTTTACTCGTGCATTTATATACTGTTCAATAAAAGAATAAGCTGAATCATAGCCTATTGAAGGGGAAGGAAAGGCATTATTCGGAACCACATATATAGAGTCAATGCCTGCCGCCTCGTAAAGCAAACTACTGACGGGCTGTATGGGCCGTTGAGCGATGGCAATATAATTAATAGCCAAGAATGTGACAGATAAATAAAACTTCTTCATATTACTATTAAATACTTCGTTAAATCACTAGTGGTAGTATATATAAAATAGACTTTACTTTGGAATGTACATTGCCGGATAATTTGTCTGTAAAAAAAAGGCTGTAACAGGAGTTTGACAGTTTCTTTTTTATTTTTGATTTGTGTGCACGTACTGTAGTGTTTGATACAAACAATAAAGAGGCAATAGATTTATTTTTAATCCCTAATGATGCCAGAATGCATATCAGGATTTCCCTTTTTCCTAAAGAAACAGATAGTCCTTCATAGATATCATGGTACCGAGATTCTATATCAGATATTATATGCTTTGCTTCGGTAGTATTAAGTTCGTCTATCTTCCCTGTCAATAAACAGAACTCGCTGCTTTTCTTGAAATCACGATTGCAGGCATCAAGATGGTTTTTCAGGAATGACAAATCCAGGGATGAACCATCTATATTAGAAGTTTTTCCTTTTATATCAGAAGGTGTCCTATTATTGAAATCCACTGGTGATGCATAGCTTAACGCACCACCATTAATGGAATATCCATTACACTTCGAATAGTCTGTCTTTAATGAGTGAACATTGTCCATTGTTTTTCTTAAATACCAGATAGTGAAACCCAAAAACGGAAGTGCTGCAATCAGAGTGATGTATGCCCAACCGTTTATTATCCTATTTCTAAGTACATCAGCTATCGCTATAATGTCAAGAATTATTATTCCGATTATTATCAAATAGACAAGCATAGATACATTTACTGTTACTGTGAATTTGTAATACAAGCAAAGATAACAATTGTATAAACTATCAAGCAAAGAATTTATGTTGCATATTTGTTGCTTTTTGTAGCAACATGTCTTTTCGTGTGATGAAAACACCTCCAAACAGAAACAACGTAACATAAATGAAAATAACTACATCCATTTATTTCACAGGATATACTATCTCTGTAACCTTTTCGTAATGATCGAATTTTATAATATACGGTTCTTCTATACCCTCTTTGACCCATTCTGCATAGGGGTGCCTGATAAACTCCACACCTACTCCTCCGCCAAACATAACAGATAATGGCTGTCCGTCATCCACTAAGATTTCAGTTACCGAAGCAATTGTGAAAGGCTGTTTTTCCAACTCCTGATTATATACAAGAGTAACGGAATAATACTGCTTCCCGTCAATAATCTTATACTCAGGTATATCCTGAATGTATTTATTGGTACGAAACGTTTTTTTATCGGATATCCGAACAGTCATACCGTCCTTAATATAATCCGGTCCGAAATTAGCCGTTACCTCTCTCGCCATTCTCTCAAGATATACATTTCTCTCCTCATCATCCATCTTGCTGAGATTAGACGTCTGAGAATAGGAGAAAATACTGATGAGCGTCATCAAAGTCAAAAAAAGCACTTTAAGTTTCATAAATAAATGGTTTTTCAGACAACTATTTCAAGGAACTTTTGAAACTGCGGTATTGTTCCAATTTGTTCTGATAATATCATTCTAATGGTATGTCCGTTATCGTTTCTAACTTTTCTAAGTCAAGAATCCTCATTGATGACATCTCCGCCTCATCGTAACTGCCTGTTCCTTTATTGTTTTCAAATCTGACAGTGAACCCGTTATAAACGCGTACAGGGACAGAATCTTGAATGCCCGGATTCCATTTACCAATAGAAGAAACTGCTGATATTGCCAGACTATCAGCATATAAACCAAGGCCCCTACCACTAACCGTTCTTATATTTGTTATTGTGCTGTCTTTTTCCACAATAAATTCTAATATTACAGTCCCTTTTAATTCATTGTCTTTTACTCGTGCATTTATATACTGTTCAATAAAAGAATAAGCTGAATCATAGCCTATTGAAGGTGAAGGAAAGGCATTATTCGGAACCACATATATAGAATCAATGCCTGTTGCCTCGTAAAGCAAACTACTGACAGGCCGTATGGGCCTTTGAGCGATGGCAATAAAACAAATAGCCAAGAATGTAACAAAAAAATAAAACTTCTTCATTTTACAGTTTACTATAAGATACTTTTTCATATTGTGCTGTTTTAGTTTTAATTACAAAACAAAGATAAAGCATATAAATAACAACACAATAGTTTTTCAGGATTTGCGATTCTACATATTAATTTCTAACACCCTTATAATCAATAAAATATATTGTTAAATTAATTAACAATTCTACATTTGGTTTAAATAATTAATTATCAACTTTTTACACTTATAATATATATTGTTAGCTCATCCTCAATATCTTAGATATTTCATCTGACAATTCTTGGGAGTAACTTGATATTTTTTCTATGGTTCTGCCACGTTGTTGGTATATGGCTTTAGTCCGTATGCCTGTCAGCTTACTGATTGTTTTTGTAGAGAAACCTACTATGGAGAGTCTCAATATCAGCAAATCACGTTCTGTCAGGTTCAGGTTCTTGTCAGAAAGCCGTGTCATAAGATTACCGCAGGTAGAATTGATGATTCTGTCAAGTTCTCTCTGATTATCCGGTGAGGATAACTCAGTAAAAACTTTTTTTGTGTAGTTATAGAATTCCTCCATCTTCTTGTTGTAGAATGTCTCTCTGCCCTTTTCATCCTTGACACCACTCTTCAATTCTATCAGTTCGTCTGTTTCCAGTATCTTGTCGAATATATGGTCAAGTTTAGTGTATGGACGGCTGAATAAAGTGTTAACACGGCTACGCAGACGGTTTATCGTTTCATTCTTGGTGTTATCATTTAGTTTCAGCTCCTTTATGGTAAGCATGAGCTCCTTCCTGTCTGACTTAGACTTTTTCTTGTTTGAACGGTACATAAGGCTCACCACCATAATTGAAAGAATTAATGACAGTGACACAAGAACGAATGTTCTCCTGCTACGTGATAACTTGAGGGATTCCGCCTCCGCCATATTGATATAATAGTCCTTTTGGGCTGCTATCATAGGCTGTCTAAGCACCCCATGTAGCTGCCGGTCCTGCAGTTGAAATGATTCTTTAAGGGACACTAATGCCGAATCATACCTGTCTATATGCTCATAAAGCAAAGACTGGTTGTTAAACAGTTTGATGGAATCAGATATGGTTTTTGCACTGTTCCAACCCTCTTTAATTAATTGTTCAGCACGGTCCAGGTCATTGGCAAGTATGCTGTATTTGGCCAAAGCTGACAACGAAGGAATATCACTATATGATGTTCCAAACAGCTCCATATATCTTGAGGATTCCGTTTGGGCATTCTCCATGTCAAGCAAATGCATGGAACATATCATCTCGCAAACAAGACAGTTTGATACAAACCGCATTTCATCGTTATTCATACCCCACTCTTCCAATTCTACCAATTGTGTGTGGGCCTTCCTGTATTCCCCTAGTTGAATCAAGCACCCGCATATATCATATAAGGCATGTTTTTTATGAGCTGTTTTACCCGACTGTTCATAATTATCATAGGCCAGATGATAATAATCTTCGGCTTTAATGAAGTTGTATGAATATAAAAACACATCACCAAGCATAGAATACAGCAGTCCCAACCTATACCCGTCATTAACGTAACTGACCAGCCTCTCTGCCTCAGACAGGGCAACAGCGGCATCGGAATTTCTTCCCAATTCATAATATATGCACCCTAAAGTGTAGTACGAGCGGAAACGGCTCAGCCTGTCCTTGTTTATGGAGTAGTATCTTACCGCTGTCATGATGAGAGAGTCACTTGGCGCTTTAATATAGTTCTTGTACAGGGATTCCGAGTAGAGCAAAGCATAACGCGCCTGCCGCTTCCTGCCACTAACGGAACGTGTGTCAATGCTTTTCATTAACTGCAAGGACTTTTCCGGATGGTCGTTAAGGACATGCTCCGCACTGTCCATCAGCGCAGTGATTACACGGGCCCCTTGCCCTTTCCCGCCATCATTATAGTGACAGGACACAAGACCCAGCACAAGGAGTGATGTGACTACAGCTATCAGTCTGTTGCTATTGAGAAACATAAAGGCACTGTTTTCGTTAGAATGGTCCAAATATACAACTATTTGGGTTAAAAGCAAAAAAGAAAGGGCCGCCCGAGAGCGACCCAAACTTTTTTAAGTTCTTCAGGACAGGATCAGAATCCGCCACCGAAACCACCGAACTGTGAGGGATCGAACTCCTCGACCTTCACACCTGCGGGAACGGTGAACATGGAAGCGTCAACAGCCTTCTCCTCAAACTTCTTGCAGGTCTGGCCGAACTCGCCCATCTCTGTTGACATGAGGTTCTTAAGCATGATGCCTTTGTAAATCCATACGGTCTGCTCCATGGACTGGCCCATCATATCCATAGTCATGGAATACTTGGTGCACTCCTTACCGGCAACAGTCTCCTTACCGAGCTCCTTGATGTTGTTCTCTTTCTTGACCTGGTCAGTCAGGTTGTTCCAGTTGATCTGGTTACGGCCGCCACCGAAACCGCCACCGAAACCGCCTGCGGGGAACTTGGTTGCGGTCTTCTCAGCCTCGTTGATGCGGATCTGAGCGCCGTCCTTGTCAGTAATGGTGCGGGTCTTGCCGGACTGGCCGCCACCCATCATGCCGAAGCCACCCTCAGATACCTGAGCGGTCTTGAGGCCGTAGTCATCAAAATAGGTCTCGGTGACAATCTCGTTACCCATCATGTCCATTGACATGGTGATAACGCCTGACTTTACTCCGTAAGGAGCATTGGCCGGAGCCTGAGCGTTGGCCAGAGAAACTACTGCCAGAAGGGCAGCTGCCAAAAACATCTTTTTCATTTTCCTTTTTGTTTTATAAAATTAGTGAATAGTGAATCATATTCGGATTCATACACCTATTCATATAATACGTGAAAACGAAAGTTAAATCAAAATATAAAAAATATGGAAAATTTTTTCTTAAAGTACGGGAGTGTACGGGCATTAGGGTTCCATCTCCTCGAACTCCTCTATCTCAATGTCATCAACATCCTCCGGAATCTCTTCAAAATCCAGCTCGAAATCAGCTCCTGCCGCATTCAGTTCACTCTGGAGTTCAGTAGCGTCCTTGGAGCGGTGGACTATGTTCTCGGTCCTCCATGAGGCCTCAAGCCTGTTGCTCTCACTGTTCAATGTATTCCACAACAGGTCCTTGAGCTGTGTGAGACCCTGTCCGCTCACTCCTGATATGAACAGATGCGGGATATCCGGCAGTCCTGGTTCAAGCATTTCCATGAGCTCCTCGTCTATGAGGTCACACTTGGTGACGGCAAGAATACGCTGCTTGTCCAGCATACCGGGATTGAAACGCTCCAGCTCTCCTAATAAGATGCGGTAATCACGGCCTATATCGTCACTGTCAGCCGGTATCATAAAGAGAAGCAACGAGTTGCGTTCTATATGACGGAGGAAACGGAGGCCGAGCCCCTTGCCCTCACTGGCTCCCTCTATGATGCCCGGGATATCGGCCATCACGAATGACTTGCCCTCACGGTATGACACTATTCCAAGATTGGGTTCCAGTGTGGTGAACGGGTAGTTGGCTATCTTGGGCTTGGCGGCCGAGATGGCGGAGAGCAGCGTCGATTTGCCGGCATTGGGGAATCCCACAAGGCCCACATCGGCCAGCAGCTTGAGTTCCAGTACTACCATACGCTCCAGCGCGGGTTCACCGGGCTGTGCGAATCGGGGAGCCTGACGGGTGGCTGTACGGAAATGCCAGTTGCCTAAGCCTCCACGTCCGCCCTTGAGGAGGACAACTTCCTGACCGTCATCGGTTATGTCACACAGGTACTCACCGGTCTCAGCATCATACGCCACAGTGCCGCACGGAACCTCTATGACCACATTACTGCCGTCCTTGCCGAAACACTTGTTGCTTCCGCCGTTACCGCCGTTCTCTGCGAACGCGTGGCGCTCGTAACGCAGGTGGAGCAGCGTCCAGTAGTTACGGTTACCCTTCAGGATGACGCTGCCGCCCTTACCTCCGTCGCCACCGTCCGGACCGCCGTTGGGGATGTATTTGTCATGACGCAAATGTGCGGAGCCTCTGCCGCCCTTGCCTGAGCGGCAGTATATCTTGACGTAATCGACGAAATTTGACTCTGCCATATCATAAAAGGTAACTCAGATGGAGGCCACCTTGTCAATGATTTCATTTATCATCTTGTCCTTGTCACCCCTGAAGGTGAACTCCGAAAGTACTCCCTCTTTCCTGAACCACTCTATGAGGGGATGGGTCTGCGTGTAATAGACATTGAAACGTTTCCTGATGGTGACCTCATTGTCATCGGCCCTGCCCTCAATCTTGGCGCGGTTGAGCAGGCGTTCCATAAGTATATCCTCACTGACAATCAGGTTCAGGGTGACGGATATTCTCTCTCCGCGTTCACGGAGCATCTCTTTCAGAGCCTTGGCCTGAACTATGGTACGGGGAAATCCGTCGAATATCACGCCTGGACCGTCACGCATCGTGTCATAGACACTTGCAAGCATATCGATTATCAGGTCATCAGGGATAAGCTGACCGTTCTCTATGTAACGCTCAGCTATCATACCGAGTTCCGTACCGGCCTTGATCTCCTCCCTCAGGACATCGCCTGTGGAGATGTGGTTATAACCGAATTTATCAACGAGGGCAGCACTGTAAGTACCTTTCCCTGAACCGGGCGCACCGAAAATTACTATGTTGTCCATTAGATGTGTTATGTTATTTGACTATTCTGTAAATGTCACGCAAGTTCCTCCCGTAACCGTCATAATCCAATCCGTATCCTACAATGAAGCCGTTGGGGATATTCATGGCCAGATACTTGAGGTTGATGTCCACCTGGAGTTTTTCAGGCTTGCAGAGCATTGTGCAGACTGCCACAGAGGCTGCTCCCTTGGACGAGAGGGAGTTCAGTATGTCCCGCATGGTGAATCCTGTGTCCACAATATCCTCCACTATTATCACATGGCGGCCCTCAATGGACTCGTTTAGTCCCATCACCTCCTTGACCTTTCCCGTAGTGTCTGTGCCCTCGTAGGATGCCAGCTTGACGAACGATACGTTACAGGGAATGGTTATGTTGCGTAACAGATCCGCAGCAAACATGAACGAGCCGTTCAGGATACAGAGGAATATGGGGTCCTTACCATCATAATCCCGGTTTATCTCCCCAGCCACACGGCACACCTGCCGGAGAATCTCATCTTCCCTGATGAACGGAGTGAACTCCCTGTCCTTTACTGTGACTTTTTCCATACTCTTTGTTCTATATGATTTACAAAAGTAAACAAAAAACGGGTTTCCGCTGAATGTGGCACAAATAATCTGTTCTGATTTTTCACAAATATGCGTTTCGGGCAAATAAATAAATGTACTTTTGTATGACGGAATCCCAACCGCATGGACAGAACGCTTGTTGAGAACCGCAGAAAGAGCCTGCTGAAAGAGGTGGGCGGTGAGCGGGTATTTACTGATGAAACGGCATCGGTGGAGAGTTTGATACGCCCGCGTGACCCGGAGGCTTACAAGAATACTTTCGGGCATGCAATGCTCTATGCCGGCAGTCCGGGGATGGCCGGAGCAGCCGTACTGTCAGCCAGAGCCTGTATGCGCTCCGGTGTGGGACTGCTCACTTTATGCTCCCCCGCCTGCAACAACGTGATCCTGCAGACCTCCGTACCGGAAGCCATGACCATCACACCTGAAAGACTCATGTCAATGGAGGAGTATTTTAAACGGTTCAGCGCTGCAGGTGCAGGTCCGGGACTCGGAACTGACCGGGAGACTGCCCTTACCCTTCGGGATATACTGGAGCGCACTGACCGGCCCATGGTGCTTGATGCCGATGCTCTCAATATGATTGCACATGATGCCAGCCTTATGGCTATTGTCCCGAAGGGATCCGTGATGACACCACATCCCGGAGAGCTGTCGCGGCTTACAGGCTGTTCAGGTGATATGACAGGATATATGATCAAGGCATCAGAACTGGCATCGGCACACGGTATGACAGTGGTGGTGAAGGGTGCTCCCACAGTAACTGCCGCTCCTGACGGCACGCTGTACATAAACACTACGGGTAATGCCGGTATGGCTACTGCCGGATCCGGCGATGTGCTGACCGGTATAGTGCTGGCTCTGCTTGCACAAGGATATGACGGGACTGCCGCCGCAAGGATTGCGGTTTATATACACGGGCTTGCAGGTGATATGGCAGCCCGGGAACTGAGCCTGACGGCAATGACATCGGCTGATATTGTCAGCCATCTTGCCGCCGCCTGGTTGTCAATGGAAAAAGTAATATGAAGAGACAATTCAAAACAATTGCTGCAACCCTTGCTTTCGGGTTCAGCCTTACAACAGTAAGTGCATGGGCACAGGGTAACTCCGAGCCCTACTCTCCTGGTCTGTCCGAAGACGCAGTGTCATACTGGCTTCCGCGAACCGATATTGTGCTGACGGTCCATACCCGTCAGACAGTTTTCACTCCGGGAGAGTTCTCCCGCTATGCCGAAAGGTATCTGCGTCTGAACGATGTGAAGGATAAGGCTGAGGAGACATGGGAGATTACCGGAATTTCACTTTCCACAAAGGGTTCCCCGGACAAGGAGCAGCTATACACGCTTGTGTTCCAAAGCAAAGGTCCGCGACCATACATAGAATTGACTGATGACTGCATCCTGTCATGCGTGAATACCAGGAGAATGGATATGGAACCGTCCAACGATGCCATAACACTTACCACTGTGCCGGTCAACAGAGTCAATGCCCAGGACTATATGACTGAGGAGATAATCATGTCAGGCTCAATAGCCAAAATGGCTGAACTCACAGCCAAGGAGATATACAGTATCCGTGAGAGCCGCAACAATATTATACGCGGTCAGGCTGAGAACCTGCCTACTGACGGTGAATCAGTCAAGTTTTTCCTGGAACAGCTGGACAAGCAGGAGGAGGCGCTGCTCACACTTTTCGAAGGACAGACACAGGTTCATGAGGAGACTTTCACTATAGAGATAAGTCCTGATGAACCGGCATCCAAACTGACTGCATTCAGGTTCTCCGCCAAACTGGGTGTACTTCCCGTGGATAATCTGGCAGGTGAGCCTGTATGGATTGACATAAACAGCAAGAACGTCTTTCCGCAGACAGATGAATCCAGGAAAAAGACAGGCAGCAAGGGAGCCAACCAGTTTCTCTACTGCCGTGTTCCCGGAAGGGCTGTGATTAAGGTCTATAACAACAGGCAGTCATTCCTCACCGAGGAGGTTCCTCTGGCTCAGTTCGGATCCATTGAGGTGGTATCCAAAAACATAATGGGACGCCAGTCAGATACAAAGATAATCTTCAATACCGCTACCGGTGCGGTGAGCAGCATCAACGGAGAATAATAAACAAAACCGGCCGCCCCATTCAGGACGGCCGGTTTTTTCATATCACCTTCAAGCTGTTACAGGAAGATGTAACGGAGCACGAAGAGGATTGCAAGAATCCACATTGTTACGGTAATCTTATTGAACTTGCCGCTGATGGCATTGAGGACAACGTAAGAGATAAGACCCAGCATTATACCGTCAGAGATGCTGTAAGTGAGAGGCATCATGATGAGGGTGATGTATGCAGGTATAGAATCAGAGAAGTTGTCAAAGTCAATGTCCTTGATGGGCGACAGCATGAACAGTCCCACGATAATCAGTGCAGGAGCTGTGGCTGCGCCGGGAATGGCAAGGAAGACAGGAGCGAACAACAATGAGATGATGAATCCGCAGGCGATAACGAATGCGGTAAGACCTGTACGGCCGCCTTCAGCCACACCGGATGCGCTCTCCACGTATGTGGTTGTGGTGCTGGTACCTGCGCAGGCACCAACCACCGTTGCGATAGCATCAGCCATGAAGATGTTCTTCACACCTGGAATCTTGCCGTCAGGAGTCATCATTCCAGCCTTCTTGGATACGCCCACGACTGTACCTATGGTATCAAACATATCGATAAAGAGGAATGTGAATACCACTACAAGCATATCAAGTGAGAATACCTGGTCAAATGTGAACTTGCAGGCGATGGGAGCCACTGAAGGAGGAAGGCTCACTACGCCGTTGAACTGAGTCAGTCCCATCGGGATACCGATGATGGCGGTCACGATGATGCCGATAAGCATGGCGCCCTTGACCTTTAATATGAAGAGCACGCCTGTGATAACCAGGCCTATCATACAGAGCCATGCTGACGGAGTGGCCAGATTGAGGCCCACCAGAGTGGCCTCATTGTCAACGATGATACCTGCGTTCTGCAGACCGATGAACGCTATGAACAGACCGATACCTGCACCGATAGCGTTCTTCAGAGCGTCAGGAATGGCGTTGACGATAGCCTCACGGATGTTGGTCAAGGTCAGGATGATGAAGATGATACCTTCAATCAGTATGGCAGTAAGAGCGAACTGCCAAGGCTTGCCCATACCGAGACATACGGTGAACACGAAGAATGCGTTCAGGCCCAGACCAGGAGCCAGACCGAACGGCTTCTTGGCCAGAAATGCCATGACCAGAGTACCTACGATAGCAGCGATGGCGGTAGCTGTAAACACGGCACCGTTGTCCATCCCCTGATCTGCAAGTGCACCGAAGATGTTGGGGTTCACTGCAAGTATGTAGGCCATTGTCAGGAATGTGGTTATGCCAGCCACAATCTCTGTCTTTACACTATGCTTCTCGGGATCAAACCCTAAAACTTTCAGAAATGACATAATCGTTACGGTTTAAAGAAACTCCTGTTTTTTCCTGATCAGAAATTCCACTTGACACCAAGGCAAGGATTGGCCTCAAAACCTTTCTTTGTGAAATTGTTTGAAAGCTCTATCTCACCACCAATATTGAAGTTCTCGCAACCGAAGAGAGAACCTACATTATACCAGAGCTGGGGCTCAGTAAGGAATATCCACTCTGTCTTGTCATTGTTGAGGCCCCAGTATACGTTTTGACCCCAGAAATCAGCGAAACCTGAGAAATTCAGTCCCTGAACCCCGAAAATATTGTTCAAGCCCCAAACTGCTGTCATCTGGAATGGAAACTCTGTTGCATCATCGTATGTAAAGGTCTTATACAGCAACTCCAAGGTCAGTGTGTTTGCGAAATCATCACTGTGCATGAAATACTCTGCACCAAACAACCAGTTACGACTTTGGAAACCCACACCTGAGTTGAACTCTACATGTGCGCTGAGAGCACCAAGATTCGAATCCTGCCAGAAATTCAAGGCACGTGCAATCTCAAAATAGCTGCTCTGGGCACCATAATAATTGAGATCACGCATATCCTTTGTTGCATAGTCATAGTCAACAAAGAAGAATGTGCTACCCCAATCATCGGCCTTGAACATTTCAAGAGTGGTAGTTACATACTTGCGGTTCTCACCGAAATCATAGAATACCTGAAGATTTGTCTGTGCGAAAGCACCTACTGCAAGCAGGCTGAAACCTGCGAAAGCTACGATCTTTTTCATTTTAATGTTGTTTAAAAGATTGATATAAAATATAATTGTTGAATTTAAGGTTATTTTCTCCCCGCTGCTTCGGAATCAGAACCTGCACGCTTGCCGCTTGCATAATTATCGTAAGAGATATTGAAATCCTTTCCTGGAAGAATGGCATTCAGGATGATACCGACCAAGGCGGCTACTGCGAGTCCGGAGAGTGATACCTTACCGAACGATATGCTGCCGGGACCATATTGGATACCGATGGCAAGAACCAGGATGAGTGCAGCTACAAGCACATTGCGGTTATTGGTGAAATCAACCTTGTTCTCAACAAGATTACGCACACCAACTGCTGAAATCATACCGTAGAGGACCAGTGATACGCCACCGACTGTTGCGGTAGGCATGAGGTAGATAAGCTGGGCGAACTTGGGGCAGAAAGAGAACAGGATGGCCAGACATGCCGCTATACGCACCACCTTGGGGTCAAAAACCTTGGTCAGGTTAAGCACACCGGTATTCTCCCCGTAAGTGGTGTTGGCGGGAGCACCGAAAAGTGCAGCCAGAGCGGTGGCGCAACCGTCACCCATGAGAGTACGGTGCAAACCGGGATCGGCAATGAAGTTACGGTCACAGGTGGATGAGATGGCACATACATCGCCTATATGCTCAATCATGGTGGCGAATGCTATGGGAACAATGGCAATAATGGCTGTACCCATGAATGACCAGTCCGGATTCCTGAAGACTGCAAACGCGGTATTCTCCATCTGGAACGGAAGACCAAACCAGGCGGCATCCTTTAACGGAGTGAAATCCACCTGTCCGAAACAGGCAGCAACCAGATAAGAACCTATAACGCCCAAAATGATAGGAATTATCTTGATCATACCTTTACCGAAAATATTGCATATCACGATTATCAATATGGCAAGAAGGGCAATCCACCAGTTGGCCTGGCAGTTGTTGATGGCACTTGACGAAAGGATCAGACCTATTGAAATGATGATGGGACCGGTAACGACAGGCGGAAAGAAACGCATGGTACGCTGCACACCGTAGAACCTGAATAGTGCAGCCAGCACGAAATAGAGCAGTCCCGCACAGAAAACGCCTATGCAGGCATAAGTCAGCGCCACGGGCTCGGACATACCGAGTTCAGCACCGAATCCCTTTACAGCGGTATATCCTCCCAGGAAAGCGAATGATGAACCTAAGAAAGCCGGAACCTTGAATTTGGTAAACATGTGGAAGATAAGAGTACCTATACCGGCAAAAAGTAATGTGGCCGAAACAGACAGACCTGTCAGAATCGGTACGAGAACAGTTGCGCCAAACATGGCGAACATGTGCTGGAAACCGAGCACCAGCATCTTTCCTTTTCCAAGAGTACTGGCATCATAGATGCCTTCCTGTTTTAATTCCATGATTTTGAATGGTTTTGGTTATAATATGTTTAAAATTGTTGTATCATGTTACGCAAAATTAATTTCGCGTGAAATAAAGTGAAAGGAAAAGAGACGGAATTTTGTCAATTGTTGAAAACTTTTCAGGACTTGTAAAAAACTATACTGAAAACCTTTTTCATTTGTTGCAAAAGACCAACAAAATTTAAAAATATTCCGTATATTTGTATTTTATAATCCTTTACGCTAAAGAAACGGATGAAGATACATTTCCAGATTGACTACATGACTCATTGGGGTGAGAGTCTGCATCTCCATCTTAATATGGGCGATGGTACCGATCAGGTCATTGAGATGGACAACAACGGTTCAGGAACATGGTTTACGGATTATGACCTGGACGATGACGAGTATGACTGCCGGAATGTGACCTACAGCTATATGGTCCAGATAGACGGCAACATAACCCGAAGGGAAGAGGGTTCGATGCATTCAATACCCTATACCCATGCTACTCGAATCGTACTGTCTGACCGATGGAAGGAATTCCAGGGATTCGAGATGGAACAGCGAACCGTATCCATTCCTTATGTGCGCCATAACAACCGCCCTAAATGGAAGGGTGCAGGTACCGCTATTCCGGTATTCTCACTGCGTAGCGAGAAGAGTTTCGGTATAGGCGAGTTCACTGACCTCATACTTATGGTGGATTGGGCATCAGCCACCGGACAGAGCGTGATACAGACTCTTCCAGTGAACGACACGACCATGACCCGTACCATCAGGGACTCTTATCCATACAGTGCCAACTCATCATTCGCACTCAATCCCATATACATCAATCTGGAGATGGTGGGTAAACTATCCGACAAGGCTTTTCTGAACAGGATGGAAAAGACCCGCAAGAAACTCAATGCCCTACCCTCCATTGATTTCGAGAGTGTCATGGAGGCCAAACGGGAGTATCTGCAACGCCTCTATGACGAATTCGGGGAACAGTGCCTGAAGAGCAGTGAATTCAGGAAATTCTTCAACGCCAACCATTCGTGGCTGGAACCCTATGCGCTTTACTGCTATCTGCGTGACCAGTACGGAACGGCCGATTTCAGCAAGTGGAAGGAGAAAGAATTCAGCATAACGCTACTGAAGCGTTACTGCTCTCCCGGCAACGAACGTTTCCGGAAGATATGTAAGCATTATTTCATACAGTTCCATCTTCATCGGCAACTCACCGAAGTAAAGAAATACGCCAACAGGAAAGGTATCCTGCTCAAGGGTGATGTACCGATATCGGTTAACCGGCACAGCGCAGATGTATGGATCAACCCTTCACTGTTCCACACCGACTGCCAGGCCGGAGCTCCACCCGATGCATTCGCCACAGACGGACAGAGATGGGGAATGCCCACATACAACTGGGATAATATGTCCCGCGACAACTATTCGTGGTTCGTTTCCAGATTCAAGAAGATGGCCAATTACTTTGATGCATACAGGATAGACCATCTATTGGGTTTTTTCCGCATCTGGGAAATACCCTTACAATACAGCAGCGGACTCATGGGACGTTTCAATCCGGCCATAACATATACCCCTCAGGAGATGTGGGACAAGGGGTTTCCGTTCAACCCTGCCATTCATGCTGCTGCACCTGCCGGAACCCCTGAGACCAACGTGCTTTTCCTTGAGGATACCTATCGTCCAGGGACATACCATCCTCGCATAAACGCTTTTGACACCGATATGTTCAAACAACTGACAGAGCATGACAAGTCCATATTCCGCTACCTGCATGATGATTTTTACTACAACCGTAACAATAAGTACTGGAGTGACATCGCCATGGGTAAGCTTCAGGCACTGATAGAGGCGACCGACATGCTGTCCTGCGGTGAAGATCTGGGCATGATTCCTGCTTGCGTCCCAGAGGTGATGGACCGTTTGCGCATCCTGTCACTTGAGGTTCAGCGTATGCCTAAGACCATGGGAGTGAATGTTGCGGACCCATCCACCTATCCATACATGTCAGTATGCACTACTTCAACTCACGACATGACAGTTCTGCGTACATGGATAGAGGATGAGATGGAACCTAATCACGTTATTCCTGTAAGGAAAGCTACAACTGCAGCCTGCACCAGTGTCATTTCAGCACATCTTGCATCACCGTCAATGTTGGCCATATTCCCTTTGCAGGACTGGCTCTCCATAAACAACTCGCTCCGAGCCAAGGATCCTTCAAAAGAACGGATCAACGTGCCGTCCAATCCCGAAAACAAATGGTGTTACAGGATGCATCTCACCCTTGAAAAACTAATTTCAGCCAAAAAATTCAACGAGGAGATACGACAGATGCTTTATCTTTCCGGCAGATAACATAGCTTTTTTTATTAATTTCGCGCTCTGAAATATATAAAGGTATGTTTGAAAATCTGTCGGAAAGACTGGAAAGGTCTCTCAAGATACTGAAAGGTGAGGGTAAGATCACTGAGGTCAATGTGGCTGAAACCCTCAAGGATGTACGCAAGGCTCTGCTTGATGCCGATGTCAACTATAAGGTGGCCAAACAATTCACAGACGCCGTCAAGGAGAAGGCTTTGGGAATGAACGTGCTCACATCAGTCCGTCCCGGACAACTGATGGTGAAAGTTGTTCATGACGAACTGGCCAAACTGATGGGGGGTGAGGCAACAGACATTGATATCAAAGGACATCCGGCAGTGATACTGATGGCTGGTCTGCAAGGTTCCGGTAAGACGACCTTCAGCGCCAAACTGGCCAACCTGCTCAAGAACAAACGCGCCAAGAAGCCACTACTTGCAGCCTGTGACGTTTATCGTCCCGCAGCCATAGACCAGATCATGGTTTTAGGGGAGCAGATAGGTGTTACCGTCTATACCGAGCCGGGCAACAACAAACCGGTTGAGATAGCCGTTAACGCCATCAGGGAGGCACGTGCCAAGGGATTTGACGTAGTCATCATCGATACCGCCGGCCGACTGGCCATAGACGAGATGATGATGCAGGAGATAACCGCCATCAAAGAAGCTGTCAATCCAAACGAGATACTGTTCGTAGTCGACTCAATGACCGGACAGGATGCCGTGAATACCGCGCGCGAGTTCAACGAACGTCTGGATTTCAGCGGCGTTATACTGACAAAACTGGACGGAGACACACGTGGCGGTGCCGCACTGAGCATCCGTACAGTGGTGGACAAGCCTATCAAGTTCGTAGGTACCGGCGAGAAGATGGAGGCGTTCGACGTATTCCATCCTGACCGTATGGCAGACCGCATCCTGGGAATGGGCGATATAGTATCGTTCGTGGAACGCGCGCAGGAACAGTTTGATGAAGAACAGGCTAAACGTCTCCAGAAAAAAATAGGAAAGGGTAAATTTGACTTCAACGACTTCCTTGAGCAGATAGGTCAAATCAAGAAGATGGGCAGCATGAAGGATCTGATGAGCATGATACCGGGTGTGGGAAAGGCTCTGAAAGATATAGACATTAGTGATGATGCTTTCAAGGGTATAGAAGCCATGATACACTCCATGACACCTCAGGAACGTACCAACCCTGAACTTCTGGATAAGAGCCAGTCACGCAGGAACCGTATAGCTAAGGGGAGCGGCGTTCCCTTGCAAGAGGTCAACCGGATGCTCAAGCAATTCGAGCAGACCCGCAAGATGATGAAAAACGTGGCAGGTGCCAAGCTGCCCAATTTGATGAGAAGGTAAAAATACAATAAAATGCAAATTATAGACGGAAAGGCTGTAGCCGAACAGGTGAAGCAGGAGATTGCAGCCCAGGTGTCTGCTATGGTGGATAAAGGTATGAAGCGTCCACACCTGGCAGCCATACTGGTGGGACATGATGGAGGCAGTGAGACTTACGTTGCCGCAAAGGTGAAAGCCTGTGAGGTATGTGGCTTCAAATCAACACTAATAAGATTTGAGAGCGATATAACCGAAGAGGTTCTTCTCTCCAAGGTGTCAGAACTGAATAACGATCCCGATGTGGACGGGTTCATAGTTCAACTTCCCCTACCCAAGCATATTAACGAGCAGCACGTCATAGAGGCTATCGACTATCGCAAGGATGTGGATGGCTTCCACCCCATCAACGTGGGCCGTATGAGCATAGGTTTACCATGCTTCATATCAGCAACACCTAACGGCATTCTGGAACTGTTGCGTCGATACAATATAGAGACACGCGGCAAGAAATGCGTGATATTGGGCCGCAGCAACATTGTGGGCAAGCCTATGGCCACCCTGCTCATGCAAAAATCCAATCCAGGCGACTGCACCGTAACCGTGTGCCACAGCCACACGCGGAACATCAAAGAGGAGTGCAGCCATGCCGATATCATAATTGCCGCCATGGGCCAGCCGGGATTCCTTACAGCCGACATGGTCAAGGAGGGTGCTGTTGTCATAGACGTCGGAACTACACGCGTGCCCGATGCAAGCAAGAAGAGCGGATTCCGTCTTAGCGGTGACGTCAAGTTTGAGGAAGTAGCTCCGAAATGCAGTTTCATCACCCCTGTACCGGGTGGTGTGGGTCCAATGACCATCTGCTCACTGATGAACAATACCCTGCTTGCCGGAAAGAAGGCTATCTACAAATAACACTGCCATGCTGGCTTTTTTTTTCCTGCTTGCCGTTGTCTCCACTGCCCACCCACAGCACTCATACGAGCGCTTGTCAATATATTTCGCTGGAGACATAATGCAGCATGAAGCCCAACTGAAAGCCGCACGCACAGCAGAAGGCGCCTATCGGTATGACAGCTGCTTCAGCAAGGTCAAGTCTGAGATTGAGGCCGCACAAGTGGCTGTATGCAATTTCGAGACAACGCTGGGGGGAGCGCCATACTCCGGCTATCCCAATTTCTGCTCACCCGATGAGTTGGCCATAGCGGTACATAATGCAGGATTCGACATTTTTCTGACTGCAAACAATCACTGCATGGACCGGGGCGCACGCGGACTGAGGCGCACTATCGCCACATTGGACAGTTTAGGAATAGCACATCTCGGGACCTATCGCAACCAGGCTGAGAGGGACTCGCTATATCCCTTCATAATAAGTAGCGGAACTATGAAAATTGCCCTCTTAAACTATACATACGATACTAACGGCATTCCCGTCCCCGAGCCATGTATTGTAAATATTATTGACACCACAATCATCAAAGCGGACATCGTGCGTGCACGCAAGCTCAAGGCAGACTGCATAATAGCCTGTATGCACTGGGGAACAGAATACAGGACTGAGCCCGATAATTCACAACGGGAAATGGAGGAATGGCTGTACAACCACGGAGTGGATCATATAATCGGAGGACATCCTCATGTGGTTCAGCCGGTACGCACTCTACCTGACTATCACGGTCGCGCATCGGAACATCTGACTGTCTGGTCATTAGGCAATTACATATCCAACATGAGTGCGCCACGCACCGATCACGGACTTGCTGTAACGTTACATCTGCAAAAAAGAGGCGACGTGACCCGAATGACCGGATATGACCTCCATCCCAACAGGACCATCCGGCCTCAATTCATTGTGGAGGGCATGTGAGAATCTACCACATCAGGACTGACCGCCAAATCAATAATCCAGGCCAACCACCACTCCTAAATAATGCGGTTCATCCAAACCCATCCTGTCAGACAATGAGCCACCGTTGTAAGAGTATCTCAAGCCCATTTTAACAGTGTTGTTTATGAACAGAAGCTTCTCAAAACGGAATAAAAGGTCAGTCCCTACGCTAAACAGGTTTCCACTTGACCCTTTACTGTCTGCAATCATATAGTCACAGAAGGGAATAAGTTCCAGATTCCGGATATAGACCAGTTGTTTGAGTGAAAAGTCAACAGGAAGAATAGGCATGGCATAGTCAACACCTAACCTGCAAACGTTGGGATAATGGAGTTTCAGGATATTCCCGACTTCCGAATCGATCAATCCCCTTGGTTCCATATCATACATGTCAAACGCCCAGACATCGGTAGGGACAGGCAGGAAGGATGCTGACTTGCTCTGTATGGAGGCCGAAAGTTTTAATCCCTGCACAGAGGTTATGCCCGGCAGATATCCATAGACCGAAGCATATAATGTCCTGGCGAAAGGATTACCTGAATACTGAACTCCTCCACCTATACCGTAACGGGGATATATGGCCGATGACGGTACCGGTAACTGCACGGTACCGGTAATACCGGCTGTATAGCGGATGTGGCGGTGAAGATCATCATCAATCGGCTCAGTTGGTTCATACATAAGATGCCTTTCATTCCATTTTATTGAGCGGTATTTCCCGCACAATTGGTCGTTGCTGGCAATTATGCCTGCAAACGGGGTTAAACTCCTTTCCCATCCGCCAGACGACATATTGAAAGGTAGGGATACTGTCAGACTTCCACCCATGAAGAATGGAGCATCGCTATATTTGTTCAAAACATTGGCTGGATACTCCTTGCCGTCTTCAGGATCTATTCCGAGCGCGGTGTTGGCTGGTTTACGACTACCTGCATCGAAAGCTATACTGAATACGGGGAACAACCCTGTGTATTCCAACCTGCCATGAATGGCTGTGGAAAATTTCGCGGTAGGCGGCGTATTACTCCCCGCATTGGGAATATCCAATTCAAAAGGATCCAGGTTAAAGGACAATCCTATGGAACCGCTTAAAGTGGAAGTGGGGTTCTGAAGGAATGCCTTAATTCCAAATGCGGTCACTTCATTGTAGAATCCGGTCATGGAACCGGTAATGGCATCCTGACTGTAATAAATGGGAATCCACGAATGGATATTCAGCAGATTGGCACCTTTGGAGTACTTGGCCGGGGAGAAAACCAAATATTCAGATGTTTTTTCAGGGCGCTGGTTCTCCTGTTCAGTCAGCTTGTCAGCAATCGGATATGATGCGCGATCAGTGTATTTCACTTCCCTGCTGAACGGGGTGGAAGAGAATACAGGAATCTGACCTTCAGGCAACAGAGCGGTGAAACAGAGTTTATCGCCACGGAAAAAAGGTCCGGAAGCACCGTATTTGGTATTTGTGAGCTGTTTCATCACTCCGTTTTGACCGTTGGCTTGACCACCTGATGAATAGGAATATATCTCGTTCGTACCGTTCTTGTCCGAGGTGAAATAGGCTATTCCATTCCTTGATACCAGGTCATGGACCTTAAATGGAACAGGCTGTTCAAGAATTATCACCTGCTCAAAATCAGTAAGATAAATTCCTGTTCCGTCATCACTGACACCGGTAAAGAGGATTTCGGAACCGATAAACGCCACCTCGTTCACCTGCAGGCCCGACCTGACAGAAATGGAACGGATTTCCTCCTCTTCCGCAAGGTCAAAAAGCACAATCCTGCAACCGCCCTCCATAAGGTACTCAACGGCTGCAAGGAGACGGCCGTCATCCGATACCGTAGGGTTAACATACCTCCCTTCCTGAGTCAGGTTCCTGATTTTCTTTTCACCAGGTTTCATCATCCTTACAGGTGAACTCTGGTACATTTGCCATCGGATGTCAGGGATAGCCTCGGACCAGTATATGCAGCCTGTAAAAGATGAATACGCCAATTTACTGTCTGCATTGAACGGACGTAAAGTCTTTACGGTGCCGTCGGCCAGGATCTCCACCAGTTCGGATGCCTTGTCCAATGCTCCTCGTACTGCCACAAGACTGCCTCCGGAGGTCTCTACAGTACCCCTATATGCTGTGAAATATTCATTTTGTACAGTTACTACCGGAGTTATTTCCTGGAAAGGTCCGCGCACACGGTCATCGGCACTCCAGACAGATGCGAAAGTATTCGTGATATCAGCCCATGTATTGTCAAACCTCTTGCCGGAATATTTCCTCAAGGTCATAGACATTGCGTTGAATTTAAAAGGATTGTAAAGATTGTGAAGATAATCCGACATGAACATGGGGGCATCGTAAAGGTAACGTGATCCTGCCACTGTCATATATCCCACGCGGTAATAATCAGGAGTATAGTATTTCTGTGAACCATAACGCCAGCGGTACCAGTTTCGCATGTCACCGTTATCGAATGCCATACGGTAATATGACAGGAAATCACCAGTGCGGCCACGACCTGATTCTGTCAGGGCAGTCTCCGCTACGACAGCATCGCCCTCGGCCAGAGCCGGATTCAAGTACAGAGACTGGACGTAAAGCGGTGCCGATTCACCGAAAAATATACGGAATTTCTTCCAGAAACCGTAATTGGCGAACTGAAACTGTGCCGCATGACGGTTCTCGTGAATAGAGAGCAATGTCTCCCATGACACCGGAGGCAGGCTTGAATATGGGTCAGAAAAGGTGAACACCTCTATCCTACGGGGTGCCAAAGCGGCATATCCGTTAGTAGTGGCCGTAAAAGGATGCAACACCACAGGCATAGAGGCACCGAAACTTTGGTTGGGCAGATATCCGGCCGTATATCCGACAAGAGGACGGTACTTTTCCAACAATGTGGCGTAACGCTTACCGAGAGAATCATAGCCCTCCGGATATATAACCTGATAATTGGAGGTGGTAATCTCCGTCCATGAAGTGGAGGATTTTTCACCGGGAAGGATGTTAAACTGGGCGTATGCCTGAAGATTGGCAGCTAACAGAACGGCAACAATAGCCCGCCTTGAAAGCTCTGTTAGAGGTTTGTGAGCAAACATAAAATTATCAGCAAAGGTTTTATGCCGTAAAGATATGTTTTTTTTCAATCCATCCTATTAAGAAACTTAATTTTGTTTCCCTAAATTTCTTATAGCCCATATTCATAGCTTAAAAACAGTCTATAATCATCTTCAGGGAACTATTTTAAACAGATTCTAAGAGTAAAATCTTTTTGCTGCGGCTTGAATAATACAAAAAAAACAGGCTGGGGTTGACATTAACTGCATTTTTCATTTACTTTGTACTAAATTTTTTATCTGTTGACAAAATAATTTTATGAAAGCTTTACTAATTGGTGCTGCACTGATGCTTTCCGTTACAGCAAGGGCTGAACTGAAGATTCAGGAGATCCGCACAGCCGCAGACAATGTGATTGAGCTCTTTTGGGTGAGTGATAAACTTGATGTTAACGAGGTGGATATTTCCAACCCTGCCCAATGGAAGGTGAACGGCAGGGAGGTTCTCAGCGTAAACAGGGTAGCGGCTCCTGCCGACCAATGCGATCATTTTGTATATCTCACGGTTCCTGAACTCAAGAACGGAAAAAAATACAAGATTGAAACACCTTACGGCAATTACAGTTTCCGTTTCAAGGACAAGAATGTCTATTGTGAAGCCATAAAGACCAATCAGGTTGCTTACAGCGCACTTTCCACAAAGCGTTTTGCCAATTTTGCCATCTATGTAGGCGATGGTGGAATCCGTAGGATTGAGGGTGACCTCCCTGAGTATACCATATATAAGGTAAAGGACAGTGGGGTGAATGAAAAGAAGTTGATACGTCAGGCCAAATTAGGCAAGAAAATAAGTTCTGGAAGACTGGTGGAGATTGGTGAGGATCGTTCATCAGGTGATTTCGTTTATCGGATTGACCTATCCGATGTTCCCGAGGGTGGACCGTACCGAATCGTAGTTAAAGGTTACGGTTCTTCATACCCCTTCGGGGTGGGCGGTGATTTCTCACAGAAGCTCTCCTATATCAGCTTCCGCTCACTCTTCAACCAACGCTGCGGCATCCAGATAGTAGAACCCTACTCTGATTTCAGTTACCGTACCAAACGTTGTCATGAGACCATCTACCAGACTTATGACCGTATTGCCGAGGCCCGACTCGTGGTAAAGGGTACCGAACCCACCATTCAGGCCTGGGGCGGTTACCATGATGCAGGTGATGCGGACCGCCGCACTTACCACATGGATGTGCCCAGCACACTGCTCACCACATACGAGGCTTTCCCCGAACTGTTCACCGATGACCAGTTCAACATCCCTGACAAGTTTGACGAGCATTTCAACATATTAGGAAAGGGGAACGGAATACCGGACATCCTTGACGAGGCCGAATGGGGCACCATGTTCTGGAAATATTTCCAGGAAGAGGACGGACAGATTCCATGGGGAACCGAGACCAACGGTTACTCACCGTTCACCACCTACGACAGGGAGGACCATCTTTTCGGTTCAGAGACACTTGACCCGAGAACATCAGCCTGGGCATCAGGACTGTTCTATCATTTTGCCCGTATAATCAAACCGTTTGATGCTGCCAAAAGCGCTGAGTACGCCTCACGAGCCGAGTTGGCACACAGCGCATCAGTCAAGAGTTATGGTGAGCGTAACCGCGAAATCCCGGCCACATTCCAGATGTACTACAATGTGGAGAAGTACCTCATGACCGGCAATGCCGAGTGTCACAATTACATTAAGGCACATGCTGCCGACGCCATGCAGATAACCACGACCTACAACCAGGGTTCTGAGATATTTGCCGAACGCGGATGGCTCACTTCATATTTCTTCAGCTATATACTGGCTCCTGATTCCAAGACCGATCCGGCCACAGTAAAGGCCTTCAAAGATGCCATTCAGGCAACAGTCGATAAGCAGATGACTGCATTCACCGATAACGCCTATCCCAACGGAGTCCCCATGAATGTGAGCTGGTGGGGCAGTAACGTGGCCCAGGGACAATATACCTTCCCAATTGTGCTCATGTGGAAACTCACCGGCAAGCAGGAGTACATTGACGTGGTGAGCCAGATGATGGATTATGCACTTGGACTCAATCCGCTGGGTAAGTGTTACATGACCACACTTGGATTCAACCAGGTACACTGGCCACATGACCGTGAATCAGCATACACAATCGAAATGGGTTGGGGACCGCGTCCCGGCATACTGGTGTTCGGTGCCGGTAACTATGTGAGCAACTATCCAAGTTACCCTGCCATTCGCCGGGGGCAGACTCCGCGTGAACGCGCATACATTGACATACTGGACAACTATCAGAACAACGAATATACCATTTACCAGAGTCTTTGCTTCCCGTCAGTGGTGTATCCCATCCTGGCTGGCGGTTGCAACTGGCAGCCCGGTGACAAGGATCCGTACAAATAAACTTCAAATTGAACGACATAAGTACGCCTAAGGATTATGATGGAATAAAGAAGAGAGAGGGAGAGATAAGATAGTTAAGATGAAAAAGCTGATGTCCATCATCAAGGATAAGGAAAGGCTATACAGAATACTGTTTGAGGGTACCGATCCGCTTTCAAAACCCGTTGACATAGCTATCATGATTGCCATTGCACTGTGCATAGTGATGGCATCATTGGAAAGTGTGGTCAAGGTCGATGATTTCTCATTCCACGCGCTTGTAAATCTTGAACTTAATGGAATAGGAATCCTGAAAGCATCGATAATTATCCTTGAATATATATTGAGCATACTGTTTGCCATTGAGTATGCACTCAGAGTCTATTGTTCACCGGTGAAACGCGAATATGTTCTCAGTTTCTTCGGTATAATAGACCTGATTGCCACCCTGCCCCAGTTGCTGAGCATATTCTTCCCTCCGCTCAGATATCTGGCTCTGATGCGTACTTTCCGCCTTTTCCGTATTTTCAGGGTACTGAAGCTGTTCGCTTTCCTGAACGAAGGATACCTGTTACTTGAGAGCATCCGCAAAAGTCTCATCAAGATTCTGGTTTATTTCATGTTTGTGGTGGTACTGGTTTGTATTCTGGGTACCGTAATGTATATAGTGGAAAGCGGCACTCCAGGAACTCTGTTCACCAGCATCCCCACCAGCATCTACTGGGCTATAGTGACCTTGACCACCGTAGGCTACGGAGATATCACTCCTATTACTGCACTTGGCAAGTTTCTTTCAGGAATAGTTATGATACTTGGTTATACTATCATAGCTGTTCCAACTGGTATCGTATCGGCCACAATGATTGACACGACTAAGAAAAAAGGCAAGGACGGCCGTTGTCCCCGATGCAATGAAAAGACTGACTTGAACGCCAACTACTGCAAACATTGTGGTGAGCGCCTATGATGTTCATGTTGTAAATTGATGGAAAAGAGAGTCATACTGATAACCGGTGCCGCCATCTTGCCCTCACGATGGTGGGACGCCATCGTAAAAAACCTGCTTTCCTGAAAAGTGATGCGTCACCCAATGTATTCGCGGGGAGTGAACCCGGTAATTCTCTTGAACAGGCGTGTAAAATGTTGCGGATAGTCAAACCCTAGCAGGTGCGCCGTCTCATTGATGTTGTGACCGTTCATCAGAAGATTCTTGCTCTGCTCTATCACAAATGAATGTATGTAGCCGATGGCCGTGCCTCCGGTAGCCTTGTGTACCACATCGCCTAAGTATCGGGCCGAATACGCCAGCTGACCGGCACAATACTGTACCGATGGCACGCCCATATCCAACTGACGCTGCTCATAGTAGTACTCCCGGAGCAGGCTGTTGAACCTTTTAAGCAGGTCCGATGAACTCTTGTCCTCCTTAGAAATCTGGCGCATGTAAATTCTGTTACAGTATTCCAATATCAAGCGGATATATCCGAGTATCACCGTTCGCAGCGCAGGAGAATCCGAATTCTCCTGCAACTCATGTCTTAACTGAGTGAGTAACTGTGTAATCCTTCCCCACTCCGATGTCTCCATCACCAGCGTTTCGGTGGCAAAATATGAGAAGAAACGGTAGTCCTTCATCCTGGGCTCAAGGTCTGTACCGTGAATGATTTCGGGCGAGAACAGCAATGCCCACCCGCTTAGGTAGAGTTCCTCACCGTTATCCTCACGTCCGCCTATCTGACCGGGCTCAACGGCAATGATGGAGCCGTCTGGCGCATCGAACATCTTCATGCCGTAGGTAAGGTTCTTGGGGAAACTGCGCTGGATAAAAAGCCCGTAAACACCGTAACGGTTCAGGCTGGAATGTATGGGCGACACATCGTCGTAATGCACTATACTTACCAACGGATGCAACACCGGAGCGTTCACGTATCGGCCGTAAACATTAGGATCTGAGACCTGCAGGATATTCTTCATAATGAACGTAAAGGTAGAAAACTTGTGCAAAATACACAATTATCTGCGAAATTGGTAGAAATCTGGCAAAAATCGGTATTTTACTCTCTTTCTTACCTGTTACCTTTGCATCGGTAATAAAAACTGACAAGATGAGACAGATCCTGATTATTATGACTGCAATGCTTATGACTTGCTGCTCTAAGGAAAGCGAGATAACGGCCCAGGACAATATTGAGGCCGGCAAGACGCTGGTGGTCTATTACAGCTACACCGGTGATTCCAAAAAGATTGCAGAGACCCTCACGTCACAGATTGAGGCTGATTTAATGCGTATCCAGCCCAAGGACAAGACCCAGAAATATGAGGCCAACAACTACGCCATCGGCACACAGCTGCTCAACGCCATCAAGGCTGCTCCTGCCGATGCAGGCAGCTATCCCGCTATCGATGATGTAAGCATAACCGACCTTAGCACCTATAAGAATATTATCATAGTCACTCCGCTCTGGTGGAGCCAGATGGCTGCCATCATGCAGACCTACCTGTTAAATTATGGTCCACAGATGGCCGGCAAGCATGTAGCCATGATAGTGTCAAGCGCCAGCAGCGGCATAAGCGGAGTCGTGGCCGATGCCAAGCGCCTGGTTCCCAATGCAGTCTGGATGGGCGATGTGCTGTCCATCAAGAACTCCAACCGCAGCAATGCCACCTCATTGATACAGAACTGGCTGAAGACTCTAAACTTTGATAAGGAACAAACTATGGAGATAAGATGTATATAACAATAGACGACATAACAAAGTCTGTCACTCTGGCTGATAATGCAGCAACCAAAGCACTGGTTGAGAAACTGCAGCAGGGCCCTGTAACCGTGACCCTTAACAGCAGCGGCGGTTTTGAAATATGGGGCGCTCTGGGATTCTCATTACCCACCAGCAACCAGCAGATTACAGCCCAGCCCGGCGATGTAATACTCTACAACAGCAGCAACATTTGCATATTCTACGGCTCCAACTCATGGAGTTATACCCGTCTGGGTAAGATTGACGGTCTGACAGGGAATGAACTGAGCACGTTCCTCAAGGCGGGCCAGAGCAATATCTGCGTTACGCTCTCGCTTGCATCGGGAGTGACGGCAATCAATAAAATAAGCAAAGAGGCGGATAATACTGAATATTACTCTCTCAGCGGACAAAAGATTGATTATCCATCCAATGGTATATATATAAGGAACGGTAAAAAAGTATCATTATGAAAAAGGTAATAGTAATCTCCACGAGCCTGCGTGGTGGCTCCAACAGCGATATGCTGGCCGATAAGTTTACTGAAGGCGCCAAGGCCGCCGGAAACGATGTAGAGAAAATCTCTCTGGCAGGCAAGAACATCCAGTTCTGCAAGGGCTGCCTGGGCTGCCAGAAGTTAGGCCGATGCGTGATCAAGGACGATGTGAACGACATCATGGCCAAGGTACTTAAGGCCGATGTCATCTGCTGGGCCACCCCCATCTACTATTATGAGATGAGCGGCCAGATGAAGACTCTGATAGACCGCATGAACGCCATGTACTCTCTTGATTATCAGTTCCGCGATGTCTATCTGCTCACAACTGCAGCCGAGAATGAGGAGCAGACTCCCAAGCGGGCCGAATCAGGCCTGACGGGCTGGATAGAGTGCTACCCCAAAAGCCGTCTGGCCGGAACACTTTTCTGCGGCGATGTCAACGACGCCCGCGATATTGAGGGCAACCCCAAACTTGATGAGGCTTTTGAATTAGGTAAGAAGGTATGAATAAGATTATTTTAGCCGCAGCGCTGTTGGGCGGGATGCTCACTGGCTGCACTGGTAACGGACAAACAAAAACAGACAATAATATGACTACACTGCAATTGACACAGGAATGGGACAAGACGTTCCCCAAGAGTGATAAGGTTGACCACAAGAAGGTTACTTTCCGCAACCGCTACGGCATTGAGCTGGCGGCCGATATGTACACACCCAAAAACGCAAGGGGGAAGCTGGCTGCTATTGCCGTAACCGGCCCGTTCGGTGCAGTAAAGGAGCAGTCAAGCGGACTCTACGCACAGCACATGGCCGAGCGCGGATTCCTGGCTATAGCCTTTGATCCATCGTTTACCGGCGAGAGCGGAGGCGAACCCCGCCGTATGGCATCGCCCGATATCAACACCGAGGATTTTCTGGCAGCGGTTGATTTCCTGTCCGTTCAGGATAACGTTGACCCCGAGCGTATCGGCATAATAGGCATTTGCGGATTTGGAGGTATGGCCGTAAATGCAGCAGCACTTGACCCGCGCATAAAGGCAACCGTTGCATCCACCATGTATGATATGAGCAAGGTGAACGTGGAGGGTTATTTCGGCAGTGAGGACACTCCGGCTCAGCGAATGGAGAAGCGTAGGGCCATTGCGGCACAGCGCACAGAGGACTATAAGACAGGCACATACAAGCGTGCCGGTGGAGTGATAGATCCCCTGCCCGACGATGCCCCCTGGTTTGTTAAGGATTATCACGCATACTACAAGACCCCGCGCGGCTACCACAAACGCAGCGGCAACTCCAACGACGGCTGGAACGTAATAGGATGCCAGAGTTTCATGAACCAGCCTCTGCTGGCCTGGGCCCAGGAGATTGAGAATCCGGTGCTGCTCATTCACGGCGAGAAGGCCCACTCACGCTACTTCTCCGAGTACGCCTTTGAGCGCATGACCGGCAGGCACGTTGAGGGTGTATCGGCTGTAGAGGGAAACAAGGAGCTTATGATTATCCCGGGCGCATCACACGTGGATCTTTACGATGACATGGCAGGCGTAATCCCCTACGACAAGATTGAATCATTCTTCAAATCCAATCTGAAATGAGAGCCAGGTTATTTAATATCGGACTAATAGCATTATCGGTTTTAGTTATGTCCTGTAATCAGAACGGCCCCATCACGATGAACCTGTACTACACGGGGCAGAACGGCAGCGCACTCAAGTTTGTGCAGGAGATGGAATCTACCGGTACGGCCGATGCCATCCGGCACGAAGAGGGCAACCTGCGATACGAGTACTTTATATCACAGGACCAGCCCGAGACCGTGCTCCTGATAGACAGCTGGGCCAGCCAGGAGGCGCTTGACGCGCACCACGCAACCCCCATGATGCAGACCATCGCCTCCCTGCGTGAAAAGTATGATCTAACCATGAGAGCCGAGCGTTATTACAGGGCCCAGGAGGACCTTACTGCCGCAGATCAGAAATTCATAAGAACCAAAACAGATTCCATAACAGTGAAAACAGTAGATTTTACGGTTTGGCCTAAGGGTGAGCCCAATACCGCATACGCTCAGTATTTTACAGGCAACAGCTATCTGGCTCCGATGGAGGGCGGTGTCAACAATGTGACTTTTGAGCCCCGATGCCGCAACAACTGGCACATCCACCACAAGCAGGTGCAGGTGCTTATCTGTGTTGCCGGCCGCGGCTGGTATCAGGAATGGGGTAAGGAGGCTGTGCCCATGACTCCCGGCACCGTCATAGCCATCCCCGCCGAGGTCAAGCACTGGCACGGTGCGGCCCGGGACTCATGGTTCCAGCATCTCACCTACCACAAGGACGTGCAGCCCGACGCATCGAACGAGTGGCTTGAGCCCGTCACCGACCAAATCTATGACGCATTAGGGTCGTTTCTTTCAGTCGCTTCGCTTAGTGAAAGCGTCCCTTCGGGCCGAGCGAACAATGCGTCGTTTTGACGCAAAGGGGTCGTTTAATAATGCGTCGTTTTTAACAATTAGACAGAGAGATATGAGACTAAGGAATATTATTGCAGCGGTGCTGGCCATTTGCGTGGCATCGGGCTGCAAAGGACAGACAAACAATCAAAAATCAGATAAAATGAGTAAATCAATTGTAATATTCTTTTCACACGCCGGTGATAACTACAGCGTAGGTGACATAAAAGTGGGTAACACCAAGATTGTGGCCGATTACATTACCGATATTATCGGTGCCGACCAGTTTGAGCTAGTAACACACAAGTATGACGGTATGTCCTACTCCAAGCTTATTGAACTGGCCAAGAAGGAGGCGGCCGATGGAGAACTCCCCCCGTATGAGGGCAAAGCTCCGGATCTGGCTGCATACGATACGGTATTCATTGGCGGTCCCGTATGGTGGGGCACCTACCCCCAGGTCATGTTCACACTTTTCAAGGACATCAATCTGGACGGCAAAACCGTAATCCCGTTCACCACCCATGAGGGCAGCGGCCTGGCATCATGTGCCAGCGATGTAAAGAAAACCTTCCCCAAGGCCAAGGTAACCCAGGAATTCAGCATCTACGGCCATGAGGTCCGCTCCGGCAGATCAAAAGTCGAAAAGTGGCTCAAATCTCTTTAAAAAACGCCGCAAAGGGAAACGACCCCTTTGCGGCGTTTTTTTACCTTTGCACATCGGTATTTGTTTATGAAAAGAATCTGTCAGTTTATATCCAAGTACATGGGTGTGCTGGTATTTGCGGCGGCAGTGCTGGCGTTCATATTTCCCGATGCGCTTTCAAGGATACGACCCACGGTTATCAACTATCTGCTGGGCGTAGTAATGTTCGGTATGGGTCTTACGCTCAACCTGGAGGATTTCAAGGTCGTGTTCAGCCGCCCCAAGGATATCATCATAGGCTGTCTTGCCCAGTTCACCATCATGCCACTGCTGGCATGGGTGCTGGCACGTGTGTTCAGGCTCGATGATGCACTGGCATTGGGTGTGGTACTGGTAGGATGCTGCCCGGGCGGTACGGCATCGAACGTAATCACCTATCTGGCCAAAGGCGATCTTGCACTGTCGGTAGGCATGACCGGCGTATCCACCATCCTGGCCCCGTTCCTTACCCCTGTGCTCACATGGGCGCTTGCCGGCCATAGTGTCCATGTAAATGTACTTGGTATGCTGCTGAGCATACTCTGGGTGGTGATCCTGCCTATTGTCATCGGGCTCATCATAAAGAGTCTGTGGCCAAAGTTTACCGATAAGGCCGTGGATTATCTGCCCGCATTCTCATCGGTGGCAATTGCATTCATTGTTGCGATAATCATTGCGGCCAATGCCGACAAGCTGCTGGCGGGAGGTATGATAATAGTACTTGTAGTGATGCTCCACAATGTATGCGGACTGGGACTGGGTTACTTTATAGGACATCTGCTCAGACTGTCCGAGCCCAAGAAACGGGCCATATCGATTGAAGTGGGCATGCAGAACTCAGGTCTTGCGTCATCACTTGCCACCCTGCATTTTGCCGCCTACCCCTTGGCCACCATCCCCGGCGCCATTTTCAGTGTCTGGCATAACATCAGCGGTGCAATCGTAGCATATATTTTCAGGAAATGACGCAAGGGGGTCGTTTCCTTTATTGCCGGCATCAGTTCCATAGGCGCCCCCGAGGACGTTTACAGGACCATCTCATACGATATCCCCACACACTTTGCCGATATCATGCCGGGCAAGGAGAATATGACATTTATCTACCTGAGCGGCGCCGGCACAAATCCCGATGGCAGACAGTGGTGGATGAAGATTAAAGGTGCCACAGAGCAGTATATCGCCCAAGCCGGGTTCCGGCACGCATTTGCCTACAGGCCTGCATTCATGCGTTGGGCCAAGGGGCAGCGTCGCATCCAGAAGATGCAGTACTGGTTCATCCCGTTCTACCCCATCACCCGTCTGTTTGGTGGTGCCAACAGCATGACCGAGGTTGCCCTCTCCATGATAGCCTGTTCACGCAACGGCTACCCCAAATTCGCCATCGGCCCACGCGACATCACCAGACTTGCACTATTATAAAGTTTCCACTATCTTTGTGGAACAACATTATGATTATTGTATGAAAAACATTAAAGAAGTTAGCGAACCAGCAGTATCCTACACCGTAGATCAGGGTGTAAGGAATGTACGTATTGAGTCTGATATCAACAAGAATATACCAAAAGATTGTATGTCTGTTGATGAGTATATCGAAAAAATCAAGAAAGCACTAGATATGCGATATGAAAATCTATAATGTAACTGTTCATCAATCGGCCGAAATTGACATTGATGGAATAGCAGATTTCTTGTTTGCAAATCTATCCCAGGAATCCGCTTACACGTATCTAAGAACCATTGGTGATGAAATTAAATCCCTTTCTGTATATGCAGACTGCTTTGCAGAGAGCCGTTCCAAAACAATTCTTTCAATACATCCTCATGCCAGAAGGATGTTATCACATAATCGTAAATGGAATTACGTATTTCACATAGAGAATAATTTTGTTATTCTAGACAGAGTCCTTCCATCAAAAATGATTATCCAATAACGCATTATCAAACGACCCCTTTGTGGCGTATTAAACCAGCGATTTGGTAGTCCAGCGGCGGGATTTCCATCGGTGGATAAAGATAAGGCCGCGGATATTCCCATCAAGGATAAGAGCACACCCAATGTCATGACAAGCAGCGTGTCAATGAAAATAGGCAGCGCCAAAGTGGCAAGCAGTCTGGTAAGTTTTCCGTATCTCATATTTTACAGAAGAAAGAACAGAGCCACGCCGGTCATGCTTACCAGCACGCCCACTACCTCCTTGAACCTGATGCGCTGCTTGTCAAACACGGCGGCCGGGATAAGTATCAGCACAGGAGTGAGCGCCATCAGAGTGGATGCTATTCCGGCATCGGTGTAACGCACTGCCATGAGTGAGAGCGACACTCCCACCACAGGGCCGAACAGGCTCATTATGAGTACATAAAGCATTGCCTTATGGTCTCGCTTGGCAGCCTTGAGTCTGGGCAGTTCCTTGCTCAGAGTCATTAGCAGAATAAAGCCGATACTGCCGAATATGGCGCGGATCATGGTGGATGCAAACGGCAGCATGGTCTGCATCAGTTCAGGAATCTGTGCCGGAAGTGCAGCAGAATAGTGTTCCAGGCCTATCTTGCTCAGTACAAGCCCTACACCCTGCCCCGTACCCGCACCTATTCCCAGCAGGATTCCCTTGAGCGGAAGAGTGAACTTGAAATGGTGCTCGCGGTCTCGGCTCAGGATAGATATGGCTATACCGCTAAGCGTGACGGCCATTGCCAGTGCTGTGCGCCAGGAGAGCCGCTCACCCAGCATAGCCCAGCCGGCAAATGCGGCCATCGGGGGCGCCAGAGTCATGAACAGCTGGCCGAACCGGGCCCCTATGGAGAGATAGCAGTTAAACAGACACCAGTCACCGAAAACGTAACCCACAACCGCTGACAGCGCCAGCCAGAACCATGTTTTGGCGTCGGCATATATCGGATACGGATGCCCTATTGTTACCCAGAGAAACAGCGCAAGCAGTAGTGTGGAAAGCGTCAGTCTGAAAACGTTTGCCGACATAGCTCCTATACGATGGCTTGCTTTATCAGAATAGATTGCGGTTACAGTCCAAAACACCGCTACAACAAGTGAAATTATCTGGCCAATGTGGTTCATGATTTACATTCGTGTCTAAAGCGGTGCAAAAGTAGTAATTTGACACAAAAACACCGCAAAACATGGCCGACCCTTTTCGTCACTTTTTGAAGGAGAGAATGAGCGGGTAAATCTCCAGGCGTCCGGCAAGCATAAGGACAATGCTGAAGAATTTGGCGGCATCAGGCATGGATGAATAGTTACCGAAAGAACCTACCTGACCGAATCCAGGCCCCACGTTACCCATACAGGCTATTGCTGCTGAAATGCCAGACCGGAAATCCATACCAACAATAATATTGAACTCAACGCCAATGAATACCAGGACAAAATACATAAGTATGAACAGTCCCGCCTGGTTAATCTCAATTGGATTCCTGAGCCGTCCGTCAACCCTATTGCGTCTTACCACGAGGGGGTCCATAAACTGATGGAACTGAAAATTTATCTGCTTATTCACCAGTACTATACGGTCTATTTTAATACCGCCCGAAGTAGATCCGGCACATCCGCAGATCAATGAGCACACAATAAGTATACCGATGCTGAAATCGGGCCAGATATTTGTATCGGCCGTGGCAAATCCAGTTGTCGTGGCTATGGATACTGTCTGAAATACAGCCTGGCGTAATGACTCAGCTGTAGTATCAAACAGCATTTTGTTCCTCAGGTTCACTGTTATGAACAACGTGGCTACTACCAAAAATAAAATAAATACCCTGAACACCTCGGATTTAAAGATGTAAAAACGTTTGCGCCTACCCGGGATTATTGTTGAATAAAGCAGGGTGAAATTGACTGCTCCGGACAACATGGAAAGAATCAGAATAGTTTCTATCAACTTGTTGTCAAAGAACGCTATGCTGCTGTTCTTGTTACTGAATCCGCATGTACTGCAGGCCGACATGGCATGTATCAAAGCGTCAAACCACTCCATTCCGGCCAGTTTAAGACTGATGAAAGAGATCAGTGTGATTGATGTGTAAGTAATGAGCATCATCCTTACAAATCCGCGTTTGCCGCCCTTGAAATACTCTCTTGCCAGGCCTGAAGTCTCTGTGCTGACCAATATCACCTGACTATTTCGATTACTGGGTATGGCCAAGGTAATAAGCAAAACCACTCCAATACCACCTATCCACGCCGACGCTACCCGCCAGAATTGAATTCCCTGAGGTAACGTTTCTATATCATTGAGTATTGAAGCTCCGGTAGTGGTGAAACCGGACATACTCTCAAACAGGGAATTGACCGGAGTGAATTCACCGCCATAGATGAGATATGGCAATGCTCCGAAAATCCATGCTGTAATCCACGATGCTAGAACTATTGCATATCCTTCTTTTACATAGATATTTGTAACAGGCTTAGTATATATGAGAGCTACAAATCCGCATGAGAATGCTGCCAGACCGGATAATGCCAGCGGCAAGCAACTGTGATCAGACGGATTAAACAGGGCAATAAGCGCAGAAAGCAGTATTAGTGCCGATATTATGAGCAAAGATATTCCGCAATGTCTTATAATTACAAAAGGTCTCATGTAACAATGTTGTAACTCTTGACAGATGCGAAATTATTGCATTCAAATGTATTTACCAATACAATAATATTTATCTTTGTATTGATTTTGTCAATAAACCGTATGACATTACAACAGCTTGAATATGTGGTGGCACTTGACATGTACGGTTCTTTTACGGAAGCAGCTGAATCATGTAAAGTTACGCAGTCAACTCTAAGTCTGATGATCAAAAAACTGGAGGAGGAACTGGATGCCACTCTGTTTGTGCGTGATACACATCCTGTAAAGCCTACCGAAATCGGAGGGAAAATAATAGACAAGGCACGTATGGTACTGTATCATGCAGGACAGATTTCTGAATTTACACGGTCTGAGAAGGAACTGGTTTCCGGAAGGCTTAGATTGGCCATGATTTCGACAGTGTCGCCCGTGCTTATGCCTGGTTTATTCAAATTTTTTGCCGATAGATATCCCGATGTCAAATTACAGGCATTTGAGATGATATCAGCCACTATAAAAGATAAGCTACACAAGGCTGAGATTGACATGGGAATAATGTCTGCCCCATTGAACGATGACGAATTTCTGGAAATCCCGCTGTATCACGAAAAATATTATGCATATGTATCGCCAAAAGAAAATTACAAAGATGATGTAATAACTCGAGACACCTTGGCGAACAAGCGATTATGGATAATGAAAGAGGGAGTGCAACTATATGACCGTTCAATGCTTAAAAAGGGAGAGACTTTCAAATATGACAGGATGTATGAGGGAGGAAGAGTGGGAACACTTATAAAGATTACTAATGATATAGGTGGTTTTACCATAGTTCCGGAGTTGCATATTCCTCTAATTATGGAGATCCAGAAAAAAAACTTGAGACCGATAATCAATCCGGAAGATTCAAGGAAGATCATACTAGTCATAAGACGTGATTATATACACGAACGAATGATGAATGTGATTATTCAAGCTATAAAAAACGTAATACCCTCTTCTTTATACGAAAGCACCATAAAACCTGATTACATCCGGTTATAAGAATCAAGGGACGCAAAGGGGTGTTTCTCATTGCGGCGTTTTTGCGTAACTTTGCGTTCTGATTGTTATGACAGATACGTACGCACTTTTTTTTGATATTGACGGGACGCTTGTGAGTTTCAATACTCATGAGATTCCGGAATCGGCCGTCCTTGCGCTGACCAAAGCAAAGGCAAACGGCGCTCAGATATATATCGCAACCGGACGCCCGCCCATGATTATCACCAATCTGGGTGCCATTGAGCATCTTATAGACGGATACATAACCATAAACGGTGCCTTATGTTTTATAGGCCGTGAACTGGTTTGCTATCAACCCATACCGCAGCAGGATGTATTGACATGTGTCCGGGACGCACAGGCCAAGGGATATGGGCTTATTGTCATCGGACGTGACCAAGTGTCCGTGCTTGACCCCACTGGCAGTGTGGACCGCATATTCCGTCAGTATCTGAACGTCAAGGAGTTTGACAACCCATCCCCGCTCCAAGAGCTTCTCAGCCAGGATGTCCTGCAGCTGACCGCATTCTTTGATGCCGATTATGAAAAGGTTATGTTACCAAGTTTGCCCCACTGTGTATCCGGCCGATGGCATCCGGAGTTTACTGATATCACAGCCCGTGAAGCCGATAAGGGCAAAGGCATCCGGGCCATAGCCCGTCACAAGGGCTTTGACCCCAGCCGCACCATCGCCTTTGGTGACGGAGGCAATGACCTTTCAATGATCCTGCAGGCCGGAATAGGCGTAGCGATGGGCAACGCCACCTCAGAGCTCAAGCAGCACGCTGACTACATCACCACCTCCGTTGACGAGGACGGCATCCTGAACGCCCTCAAACACTTAGGCCTGACGCTTTAAATCAGTCTTTGCTGCGCCAGAGATCACGCACTGCAAAGTAAGCGCTCTTGGCCTTATAATCACCGTCAAAGAGGAACGGAGCATTCTGGCGGCTACGTGAGTTAAGCCAGGAGTAGTTATCAGCCAATCCCCAGAAGGTGATGGTGTGGATACTCTTCTTGTGCTTCTTTACAATGGCAAAGAACTTCTTGTATGCCTCGGTCACAAGTGAGTCCTGACGTGCTTTCTGTTCCTCGGTAAGCTCAGGTGCGGCTAAACCGCCATCACCGGAGTAGCCTCCTAATCCGGCCATCTGGTCTTGCTGCTGCTGACGCTGGCGCCGGCGATCTGGGCCTCCACCTGCTATATCAAGTTCCGTGAACTGTATGAGTACACCCAGTTCCTCAAAGCGTGTGAGTGACTCATCAACAGTGTTGTAGTTCATGTTAACATTATAATGTCCCTGCATTCCTATTCCATGGATAGGAATACCGCGGTCAAGCATACCTTTTACAAGCTGATAGCATTTCTCACGCTTGGCAGGATTATTCAGACCGTAATCGTTATAAAAAAGGAGTGCATCGGGATCAGCCTGATGGGCATACACGAATGCGGAGTCAATGAAGTGCTCACCGGCCACGCGCAGCCACTGTGAGTTGCGCAGGAAGTCGCGACCGTCATCAATAGCCTCGTTCACTACGTCATAGCAATATACCTTACCCTTGTAGTGGTTCATGACTGCAAAGATATGCTCCTTCATGCGCTTGAACACCTGTGTTGAGTCCTCAGTGAGCCAAGCCGGGCACTGTGAATGCCAAATAAGGCAATGGCCGCGCATAACCGCTCCCTCATTGCCTAAGACAAAATCAACCACACGATCCGGTGTATCGAAAGTGAGAACACCCTGCGTACGCTCGGTCTCAATGGGTTTCATACTGTTTTCGCAAGTTGCGCTGTTGAAGTGACGTCTGAACAGCTTCATGTTCTCCTCGTTGCGTAGAGTCCAGTTGTCTATTGCGGCGCCAACCTTAATCGGAGCCAGAATGTCCTTAAGGGGTTCCACCAGGAAGGCATCGTCGCCATCATACTGTGGCTTGCAGGAAATGGCAAGTGTCAATGCAGCAGCTGCCAGAATTAATCTTTTGGTTTTCATAATAATTGGTTATAATGATTAGAGTTATGTTACCTTATTATATCGCGTATGTCATTCTCAGGAACCATAAGCGTTGTAATTCCCGTAGAGTACGGTGCTATGTCATACTGGTTGAAAATAAACGCTATTGTATCCTGACGGATTTCGAAATTCTCAGGCACGAACATAGGTTCATTGCTGAAATAGCCATGTTCATCCAGTTCCTCCCTACTACCGCAACCAGCCTCAATCAGCAGCAGACTGTCCAATACAGGAATCAGACGTTCCTCATAACCAGGCTTGAAATAGTTGTCCGGAGTAACCAGGCTGCCGTCCTTCAAACGATAGTTACGACAGGTAATCAATGTACCGCCGTGGGCCCCTCCTGAATACTGGTAGTAATTAATGAAGTGCCCTATTATGTCGCGATTGTTACCGTATGTTATACTTGTATTTATGACATATTCATAATTGATAGCTCTGGGTTCATAGTTTCCCTCTTTGGCAAAAGCAATCTGATCGTCATTTTCAGCCTTAAATACCATGATAATGGAATCAATAAATGAAATAATGGCACTACGTACATCTGCTGTGTCCTTTCCGAACAGGTATTCTGAAATATCCCTGTTGAAGGCTTCAGCAAATACAGTATCCGTTCCGTGTGCCTGCAGCACATGAATATCAAATTTGCATGACGGTTCATCCTTTCCATGCGAATAAGGCAGGTCATGCTCAAATGACACGTATTGGAAAGCATACTTGTCACCCTTACCACCGCACGCGGTTATAGACAGTGTGACAGCAAATAAGACCAGCAGATGAATCAGATAATTACTTCTGGTCTGGAGTGACATCCTCTGTATCCTGCATTTTCTCATTCTTTCGCTCTTGTGTGAAACGGTCAGCTAAAGTTTTCTGATGGAACCTGAATTTCCTTTCACCCCAATAGCCACGCATTTTGTTTGCTTCCTCTAATCTTCTATAATACATAGCCTTACATCCGTAGATTTCTGCAATAATAATCAAACATTTCCACAAAACAAAAAATATCCCGCATCATTTGGATAACAGGTTACCTAAAGACCGGTTTGATTAATTTATCAAAAAGAAATGATATCTTTCCTTTGCTTTATTATGAATAATTGCTACCTTTGCACCGCTTTTCGGAAAAAGCAGATACATGGTGCCCGTAGTTCAGTTGGTTAGAGCGTCAGATTGTGGTTCTGAATGTCGTGGGTTCGAGTCCCACCGGGCACCCGGACAGAATCTTTTATAGCAACAGAACAGCATCAGGTCCGCAGCACATGTTGCGGACCTGATGCTTTAAATAAGAACAACCCGACTCAGTATCTGATTCTATTCTTATTTTATTGCCTCAAGCAACTGTTCACAGATACTCTTCATGCCGCTGATTGATGGATGCCCATTCTGCTTTTCAATATCATGAAGCTCTATAAGTTGTACATTATAGTGCTTGCATACCTCACGCATAGACTCGTTTATGGGCTCTCTAAGCTCTGAGTTCAGGATTGAATATAGCTGAGCTTTAGGGTATTGTTTCTTCAACATATCCAGTAGGCAAGCCAGAGCCGGACGGAAATTCTTGCAGTCATCTTTAGTCCAGTCTGAATACTGGTACTCACCGATGGGTGACTGTGCCCATGCATCATTGGTTCCGCCAAATATGAAAATGATGTCCGGATTTCCCAGTCTGTCCACACGTGAGATGAAATTGTTACGTGAAGCATCCATCCTGCCGTATCCTGTACCGCAGATTGTAGTGCCACCCCATGAATCATTCTTTTCCAGCACGTACCCCTTAGCCTTTATATAAAGATCCCACCACGTCTGTGACACCTCTTTAACGTCATTATTATTGTTGGGATAAAACGGGTTGTAGCCTTCTGGATTGACACCTTGGAAAGTTGAATAAGAATCACCAAGGATAGACACTTTCCTGGTCTGAGCCGATGTGATAACCGTAACTCCAGCCAACAACATTAACATCAATAATTTTTTCATAACCAATCACAATTACATAATTAAACATTTTATAGTTACTCATTTATATTGCCTTAATCCGCGCACAAATATAATGAATGGTTCAATTTATTTGAAAAAAAAAGCAATCTATTGTGGCATTTATTTTACAATACAGACTAGCCGGTCAGACATAACGGGAAATGAATTTGGAGAACGCCACTCGGTAAGATTCTCCGATTGGTATGATTGTGCCGTTTTCCATAGTGACCTGAGTGCGGCTGTTACTTGACATACGGTTTATGTTCACTATATATGACTTGTGAATACGTGCAAAACGGTCATCGGGTAACTGTTCCAGAATACGTTTCATGCTCATGAGCACCACTAACGGCGTGGCCGAATCCTTATGGTGTATCTTAAGGTACTCTCCCATCCCTTCAATATAGAGTATGTTGTCGGGCTTGACGCGCACCTGCTTGTAATCAGTCTTGAAAGTCAGTTCCGTCTCTGCTTTCTGCATATTAACCGCGTTGCGGCTCATCTCCTCAAGCCTTTGCTGATGTCTCTGGTTCTCAGCCCTAAGGTCATCAACCTGTTTTTCGGTACGCAGATTGCGCAGATACGTCATCACCCCAAGATCCACAAGAACAAGCAGCAGTCCTATAAGCAGTTTCATAACCTCCGGACGCATGGGCCTGTGATGGTCCTCCCTCATCATGGGGGCACGCATCTCATCTATATGCGGACGCTCATCCTCCAAATGTGGACGGAAACCATCCGGAGGCGGCGTCATGCCGTCCGGATGAGGCATGCTGTCAACAGGCGGGCGCATATCATCAGGCCTGGGAGGAGGCATAATACCCTGCTGCATCATGGGCGGAGGTCCCTGGAACCGCCCCGGCCCACCCTGACGGAAATCCTGCGGGTTGCCCATCTTGAAACAGTAAAAGCCGAATGCAGTGAGCAGCGCCAAAGTAACAGGCACATAAACAAGCAGTTTCTTATTGAAAAAGAACGGAGCTAATACAAGATGGTGCAGTATTAACAGCAGCAGATACGGAAGTATCTGAATCAGAATCCCCATTATATGATTGTCCAGTCCCTGTCCTGTCATATATATCCGCAAAAGTAGTTTTTTTATGGCTCCACCAACCCGTTTTGTTGAGAAAAATACGGCGTTTGTGGATTATTTTTTCAATAGTGAATACTCTGGAATACCTTAGCGGCAGGTTTAACGACAAAACAACAGTATTATGAAAAAAGGATATTTTACTCTCGGATTACTTTTGCTGGGATGCGGGGCATGTTCACCCGACAGTCTCATCGACGACCTGGATTATACGCAAGTTTCCGGAACTGAAAGCAGCAATACAGACACCACCACTGTCGCTCCTGATATTAATGAAACCATACTTACTGCTGACAGCATATCGGACACTAAGTTTGACCGCACCATCCGGATCGTATTTTCCGGTGACGGCGCACAGGTAACCGGCGACTCATGCAACATTGTAACCGTTAGCGGCAATCACGTGACCGTAAACAACACCACCAATGAAAAGGTCATATATGAACTCACGGGAACTGCCGGAGACGGTTCTATAAAACTCTACAGCAGCAAGAAACAGGCCTTGGTGCTGGACGGGCTTGACCTGACCAGTTCAACAGGCGCTGCCATAAACAATCAGGGCAAGAAAAAATGTTACATAGTAATAAGAGGTACAAACAGCCTAAAGGATGCGGCATCATACACTTCCACTCCATCCGATGAGGATGAGAAGGCAGCACTTTTCAGCGAGGGGCAGCTCATATTCAGCGGAACCGGGACACTATCAGTAACGGCCAGCGGCAAGTCCGGCATAACCAGCGATGACTATATCCACGTAATGGACCAGCCGGTCATAAACGTAATCTCAAGTGCAGGCCACGGAATCCGCGGCAAGGAGTCAGTCATTATTTCAGGCGGAACCATAGGCGTAAATGTATCGGCCGATATGAAAAAAGGCATCACATCCGATTCGCTGGTACTTATAGCCGGAGGAGTCACCAGGATAAATGTCTCAGGCGGAGCAGCCTACGATGAAGAGGATGCGGAGTACAAAGGCACTGCCGGCATCAAGGCCGACCAGTTGTTCCTGATAACCGGAGGCACTCTGGATGTAGTAAACTACGGAACCGGAGGCAAAGGAATCAGCGGTGACGGCACAGGCTGTTTCAACGGCGGAACGGTACGCGTCACTGCAAGCGGTTCAAATTACGGCTCTTCGGACGGACGTTACGGGTCTTCATCAAACAGCGTATCGGCCAAGGGAATAAAATTTGACGGTAACATAATATTCCAGGACGGAACGGTGACCGTGAACTGTACGTCACATGAGGGCATTGAATCAAAAGGAAACATAATAATGGAAGGAGGTGCCGTTTACAGTTATTCGGCAGCCGATGACGCCATCAACTCCGCTGGATCCTTTACTATAGAGGGCGGAAAGTTATGCGGTTTTGCAGTCCGGAATGATGGTCTGGATTCCAACGGCAACTTCTATATCAAAGGAGGTCTGATATATGCCATAGGGACCACATCACCCGAATTGGCGATTGATGCTAACACGGAAGGCGGTTACAAGCTGTATGTATCGGGCGGCACCCTGATTACAATGGGGGGTCTGGAGTCAGGTTCAAGCCTCACTCAGAGCTGCTATCAGGCTGCATCCTGGAACCGCGACACATGGTATTCGCTTACTGTCGGACGGGATGTGATTGCATTCAAGACCCCAAGCAGCGGAGGTACACCGCTTGTAGTATCGGGAGCATCCACACCCTCCCTTAAGAGCGGTGTGACTGTATCTGGCGGTACAAGTTGGCTTGAAGATATGGTTATGACCGATGTCAATGTAAGCGGTGAATCATCTGTATCCCTGTCGGCTTATTCAGGCGGAAACGGAGGCGGAGGATTCCCCGGCGGTCCGGGTGGAGGTGGCAGACCGGGAGGCTGGTAACAGGCGTCACTGAACCTCAATCCACTCCACATCGCCTCCCCATATCTCAAGGAAGCGCATAAAGCCGGCGTTGCTCACCACAACGCTGGCTGTGTTTTCACACGGATGGAATGACACCCTCTCAGCTTTCTTAAGGTCAGCATCAAGGAAATATTTCACACGGTGACCGTTGTCAAAAAGTTCCTTGGGATTCACACCCTCCTTTAACCTACCGAAATCACGGCTGCCGTCGGGATTAATCACAGCCGGATGCTCCGCAATATTCATATCATGTATCAGGCCGAACGCGCACACTGATCCTGGCGATACGCCTATGCACCGCTCCATACGCTCAGGGCTGGCAAAACTCAGCTTGCCCTGCCTTACAATATGCTCCAGACCGTGAATGTCCAGATTCTTGTGGCACTCAAAACTGGCCATATAATGACGGTTGCCTTTATGGTTACGGAAGAAAAGGTTCTTGCAATGCGTAGAATCAATGGTTTTCCAATATGCTAATGCATCCTCAATGGTAGGCAACGGCGGATGATAGTGTACCTGAGAATCTATCCCATGCTCCTCCAGCCAACTCAATACAAATTCTGTCTTAGTCATATATTTGTTATCACCTCTGTAATCACCAGTCCCCGGATTTCCGCATAAACCAGAATGATGATTTTAACGCAAAGTATTATGTTCGCCGGGCGTGGCATTGGGAGTATATTGTATTTCACAAAGTGCGTCGCGGTCATTGCCGTCCGGAAGCCTTACCAGAGAGTATGTGGGGGCCGACACCTGACCCTGGTTCATGCCACGCGGCATACGTATCTGCGGGACCTCAGCCAGACAGCCGCCCTGGGTCTGTTCTCCCTCCAATACAGCCAGGTCCGGACGGCAGATTGTGCCGTTGGCGCTTGAGTTGCTCTGCTTGGAGCCATAGATCACGGCATCCACCGGAACGTTTCCATGATACAGCGCTATTGCTCCTGCACGTGTTGAATAGGTGTAACTGTAGCTTCCGTCCCGAGCCAGCGGAGCAGCCGGAGCCGATATGGCATCACCGCTTATATGGTCATACTTTAGGGCGGGTGTGAATTCAATTCCTGTACCCGGAGCCCACACATCAACACTTGCTATCTGGTCCATGGTGAGTGGACGGTCTATCTCAACAATGCCGGGCTCATGCGGCTGGCACTGTTGGCCGAAACGTCTGGGCTGCGGAGCCTCAGATACCTTGATGACCTTGGTAATCTTACGCACCTCCTTGCGCTGACCTGTGCTTATGGTTATCTCCATACCCTCGCTCAGATTGGCTGTGACCTCCAGGTTCAGGGTCTTGTCGCCGGCCTTGGCTGGACCCGCAAGAGTGGTCAGGGTTCCGGGAGTGCCCACCTTGGTCAGGGTTACCTCCTCATACCTGCCACCCAGGTCGATACCTATCTTCTGCCCTACCTCAAGTCCTGTCACTGATGCTACGGGCAGACTGGTACTTCCTGCCTTGAACACGCGCCTGGCATCGGTCGGTACCGGGATGAATATCTTGGTCAGCGGTGCGGCGTCAAACTTGAGCGCATCGGCATTGGGACGCAGCACCAGAAAATCCCTGGGCTTGATTACAGTACCGGCAGGCAGTCTGGCCGCACGTACCGGAGCCCATCCGCTGCGGGTAATCTCAATCTCCCATCCGGACAGGTCAACAGGCTCATCCTGTGAGTTGTACAGCTCAATAAACTGATCACCTCCAAGGCTTATCTCATTGATACTCACTGCCACAGCACTACGAATCCGGATCTGGGCCGATTCATGGCCGCCGTCATTCCAACTGGCAGTGATACGGGCAAAGCCATAATAGTCGGCATCAGGACCCGTTATCCTGAACCTGGTGCTGGCTGTGCCGCCCGGCATAATCTTCTCATTGACATCGGCATACTCGACCTCCGATTTCCAGCCGCCATCCATATCTATTCCGATACCCAGATTCAGGATGGGAGCATCGGTCGTATTGCGGAATGTGACGACCAGACTCTGCGACTCGCCCTTGCGGAATGTAAGCAGTCTGGTAGCCTGAAGTGCAGGCTCTGAATACCTGGCAGCTGCTATGTTTGCCTGGACTGCCCGGACTGCCTCTATGGAAGGATAACCCACGGTCATGGCACCCTCATAAAACGTTCCGGCCGATCCGTTGCCGTTGTCGCCGCCGTTGGCCAGCAGCAGACCACCCTTCTTGCTCATGGGATAATAGCCCTCGTTGGGATCGGGCGATACGGGGCGTTCACCCTCATAGAATGTCACCACATCGGGCTTGGTGGCGTCACCGCCGCGCAGGTCCCACCTGTTACCGCCTCCGCCGTTCACGTATGCCGATACAAACCTCCAGTCCTTAATGGAGGGCACATCATTCTTCTTGGCGTTGAAACCGGAGAAGAGTCCCGCCTCCATATCGGCCATGATCCAGGGGCCGTCACCATTGCCGCTGCCCCAGTTGGTGGATGTGCCAAAGTATGTGGTCTCCATAGTGCCGCGCCCCACAGCGCGTCCATTCGTGGATGAATTGCCGTAGTCAAAGCAGCAGCCGCTGTCATAATGGTTACCGTCCACAACGTAGTAAATACCCTCAGGCTCATCGTTTATGGCCAGATATGAAGCATTGTTGTTCCTGAGTCCCATGCCAGGCATGAAATATGCGCCATATACCTTGTGGCCGTTCAGCACGGCAGGAGCCATATCGGCAATGGGCAGCGTGTTGAACTCACCCTTGGCCGGACCGTTGAATGTACCGGGAGCAGCCTGCATCAGGTCATTCCCGTGACCGGTCTGGTCATATATAATGCTTATGTATCCGATTGTTCTTTCTAAGAAAGCATCCTGTGCGGCGGCATCGGCATAACCGCCCTCTATGGTGCCTATGTCAAGAGTCTTGCCGTCCGATTCGCGCACCACCTGATAGAGCGGTCCGTCATACTTGGAGTATAGCTTGCGGGTGGTGCTGTGCGCGGCCACACACTCGGTTCCATATTCCTCATAGATGTCACAAGGCCCCTTAACCTTGCCTGTGCAACCAGCCAGCATCAGTCCGGCAACAATAAGAATGGAGTATTTATTCATATCCAGTTGTATTTGATATTGTTTCACAAAGATACAAAAGAAAATGGTTATTTATGTACTTTTTGTAAGTTCCAAGCGACGCTTAGAATATAGGCTGCACCTCAATATAAAAAGGATATTATTTGCGGTTAGTCCGCCATAACTCTTGGCTACAATATTAAATGGAGGCTATCCAATGCGGTTTGGAGGACGCTGCGGGGACAGCCCACGTTCAGACGCATGAATCCTCGGCCTTCAGGTCCCGGGTTACCGTCAGGCAGAACGCTGCTGAATATTGTACCATCATTCAATGCCAATCCGGCCCTTTGCACGAACAGCTCCACCAAGCGGTTCTGGGGAAGTCCCAAGGAACGGCAATCCAGCCACATCAGGAATGATGCCTGGGGTTTGAGGCATCGGATGGCAGGGATATGCTCTTTCAGCCAGCAATCCACAAAATCTATGTTCTGCTGCACATAACTGAGCATCTCATTGCGCCACTGCGCTCCCTGTCTGTAAGCAGCCATTGTGGCTACGGCCGAGAATATATTGGGGCTGTCATGCTCGCCCACCTCCAGAAAATGGAAGAACCTGCGGCGCAGGCTGTCATTGGGAACGATGGTGTATGATGTCACCACACCCGCTATATTGAATGTCTTGGATGGCGCCATGAAGGTGATGGAGCACGATGCGGCCGCGTCCGATACCGATGCAAACGGAGTGTGGCGGTGTCCCTGGAGCGCCATCTCAGCATGAATCTCATCGGACACCACTATCACGTTGTGCTTTATGGCAAGCATAGCAACGCAATCAAGAGTCTTGCTGTCCCAGCAGATGCCTGACGGGTTCTGCGGATTGCAAAGCACCAGCATACGGACCTTTGGATCAGATAACTGCTCATCAAGCTTGTCCAGGTCCATCTCATAACCGATAAGACGGCGGTCAGCATCAAGCGTGTGCATATAGTCAATATGCCCCGGACCGTCCGCATAGACAGGAACCAGCGGGTTATACAACACTTTATGTCCCATTCCGGTCGGCACAAGGCGGAACGGATGATAGACCGGTGTCTGAATGACAACCTTTTCATCGGGCTTGAGGAAACAGTCCATTGCCAGCCAGATTCCCTTAACTATTCCAGGGATAAAACGTATATGGTTCGGATTGACCTTCCAACCATGCAGCGATTCCACCCAACCGGATATGGTGCTGAAATAATCGGACGGAATCATGGTATAACCCAGCACCGGATGTTCCAGACGCTGACGGAGCGCATCGATTATGAAATCGGGCGTACGGAAATCCATATCTGCCACCCATAGCGGCACAAGATTGTCATGCCCAAAGAATTCCTTCAAATTGTCATGTTTGAAGCTTCCGGTCCCCCGACGCTCCACTATCTCATCAAAATCATACATACCGCGAAGTTAGGAATTTGAGCTTTACAAAACCTACGCCTTCTGCAAAAATTCAAGGATAGCCGCATTGGGGTTGTCTCGTTTTTGCGTCAGATTATTCGGGCTTCTTCCACTCAAAGGCGGTTACGGTATCATCCCAACCTACAATCTCAAACCTTGCATTGGGTTGTTCCTTACTTTTATCCAGATAGTTGACGAACTTATAGACTATCTTGGTGGCCTCATCGACCCAATAATCGGCCTTGACCACAAAGTCATAGTCGTAGCGGGTGCATTCAATGCCAAGTATTTCCCGTTTATCGGATGTAACCTCACCATACTTCTTGCAGTTGCCTGCAGGTACGCCTGCATCAAACAGCACATTGATCTCGGAGTTCTTGGCGTAACCGGCAAAGTTCAGGTAGCTGTCATCACCGCTTTCCAGCAGGTTAGTCCAATGGGCCTCATCATAAGATTCACTATGGTCTGTTGTCTTTCCGTATGCCTTGAGTGTATTTCCGTCCTTGTCAAACTCACAGTACAGATATATGATATATCTGGGTGAGACATTCTTGTAGAACCATTCGTTGCCCAGTTTTATAAGGGTTATTTTCTCCTCCTGATTGTTATATGATGGCTGATGAGTCATCTCTATCCTGACGTTCTTGGGGAATGTGGCGGCCAGCACCCTGGAACTCATGGGCTCGTAGGTCTGTTCAGTATTGTCCACCTTGGAGGTTTCCTCATTGTTATCATTATCCTTGCTGCAGGATACAAATGCTGTCGCAAACAGAGCGACCATCAACATTACAAATACGCTTTTTTTCATTTCCGTTATTGTTTTAAGTTAGACATATTATATAAACCTTATATAAACCCATGGGCCATAGCCTTGACTAAAAGCTCGCCCGTAGTGGCTGCATCAAACTTGATCTTGAGGCGCTGGCGGTACCACTTGATGGCAGGCAGACTGAGATGCATTGTATCGGCCATCTCAACGCTCTTTTTTCCGTCCGCCATGAGACGCAGAATCTGCTCTTCCTTGGCGGACAGTGTTATATGGGTATTTGCTGTATGTTCCATTCCGCATGGTTGTTGTTTACGGTGCAAAACTCTGAAATCCAAATGATTTGTGAATTATACTAAAGTATAAAAATGACTTTACGGAGGCGGAATTTCACCCTTAAAAGCCCCCCAAAGCAGTGTTTTTGCTACTTTTGTGATGTTATGAGAAAAGGAATTGTCATTACAACCGTACTGCTGTTTTGCGTAACGGCAACACAAGCACAATACAATGATCACCGTGACCGCAAGCTTGATTCGCTGGAGAATGTGGTGGTGGGATGGACTCCGGAACGGCTAGCTGACGAACCTTTTGATACAAAGGCCGCCGTTTGCCTGGCTTATTCTGAACTCATGTATGGATATGAGCGAATCAATCCGGAGCGTTCCATGTATGCGGCACACAGAGCATTCAGGCTTGGAAACCGGTTGGGTTCACTGTATCAGCCCTATCTGGCATCCAAGTTCATAGGTCAACTCTATTACAATGTTGAAAAATATGACAGTACCATATACTACTATAACATAGCATTAGGTTATCTGGAGCGTATGGCTGCAGGTGAATCGGGGCCGGATAACCCTGACGGCTACCCGCAGGAGAAGATTGACGATGCCGCATCAAGCCTGTACGGAAACATAGGCAACCTGTATTATGAGATTGACTCAGTTGAGCGGGCTATGACCTACTACGCAAAAGCCGGTGAGATATTTGACAAGTATGACTGGAAGGTAAGCAACGCCATACTCTGGCACAATATGGGTGACATCTGGGCCGAGGATGGTGAATATGACAAAGCCATTGAGTGCTACAATAAGTCTATTGGCTACGGTATGGCTGCCGGTGATTCACTATGGGTAGCATCGCCCAAGCTGAGCCTGGGTGCCATCTACATGAAGAAAGGCCGCACCACCAAGGCAATGCGATATCTGAAGGAGGCCGATGAGTATTATTCCGTACACCAGGACCAGGAGTACAACGACCGCATAGCTACGCTTGATGTCATGGGGCAAGCGCTCCGGGTTCAGAAAAGGCAGAGCACGCTGCTGGCTATCGGCCTGGCGGTACTGGTAGTAGTACTGTTGACAATACTGTTTATGAGCCGGCGTATTAATCGGCTCAATAAGGAGAATACAGGAGCCGATGAGGCCATAACCGAGGCTCTGAACGAGAATGAGCATAATCCAGATGAGCGTAAAAGCAGATATGAGCAGAGAATCGAACTGACTGAACGCGAAGCGGAGGTGCTCCCTCTCATTGCCGCCGGAATGACCAGTAAGGAGATTGCTCAAAAGTTGTGCCTGACTGAGCAGACCATAAAATGGCGCAGACAGAAACTCATGGAAAAACTTGACGCCAGAAACACAGCAGAAATGCTCACCAAGGCCCAAGAACTAGGCCTTTTCAACTGAAAACGCCGCAAAGGGGTCGTTTAACAATGCGTCAGAGCGAACAATACATCACTGACAGTGGATTTTTTTGTAAATTTGCAGTACTTATGATAAAGGACAACATTATGAAACAACCCATCAAGACTACTGAGGCAATATTCCCCATGCCGGTTCTGCTTATAGCCACTTACAATGAGGACGGCACTATCGATGTAATGAACGCAGCCTGGGGCACCATGCTGGAGCGCGACCGTGTGGCTCTGAACCTGACCGAGACCCACAAGACTGTTGAGAACATCAAGCGCACCAAAGGTTTTGTGATACATATTGCCGATGCCGCCCATGTGGTAGAGGCCGATTATTTTGGAGTGGTATCAGGCCACAAGGAGAAAGACAAGTTCCTGAACAGCGGACTTACCGCCACCCCGTCAAAGCTGGTCAACGCTCCTGTTATCAACGAGTTGCCTATAGCAATGGAGTGTGAGTTCATAGAGTATCAGAATGACGAGACCGGAATAGGTGTAATAGGCAAGGTTCTGCAGACATCGGTAGAATCTGACAAGATAAAGGACGGCAAGGTAGATATTGATGCCCTGAAGGCTATCACCTTTGATCCTTACACCCACGGCTACTACTTAGTTGCAGGGCGAGTTGGGAACGCTTTCAAGGACGGACTAAAACTTAAGAAATGAAGCACAGTAAGCTATGGACACTGGCCGCCATCCTGACATTCTGCGGCACAACGGCTGTAATGACAGCATGTAAGGAGTCAAAGCCTCAGGAGAGCATCACCGTACAACAGGTAACCAGCGAGGAGCTGATACGCACATCGCAGAGCTGGGACGGCGTGGAACTGCCTGACTATTTACAGGGCAGCCCGGAACTGGTAGCTGTAAAGTACGTGTTCCCTGCCGGTCAGAAGCTGGGCTGGCATCACCACCCCGTCATGAACTACGGCGTGCTGATACAGGGCGAGCTGACCATCATAGGACAGGACGGCAAGGAGAAAACCGTGCATGAAGGCGAGGCCGTAGTTGAGATGGTGAACACCATCCACCACGGCGAGAACAGGGGCACCAAGCCAGTCATACTCTATATGTTCTACCTGTCGCAGGAAGGCCTGCCGCTGGCTGTCCAGCACCCCGAGATTCCTTTGGAATAAAAAACTTTTAGTGGTTCTTCCGCAACTTAGTTGAAAGGCTGCCTTTAAGCTGCTTCCAGGCAGTGATCACTCTGCTTCCAGGCTGCTTCTATCCATACTATAGGCTTACTCGGGAGTATGGCTAGACTATGGCTGGACTATGGCTGGACTATGGCTGGACTATGGCTAAAACTTAACTATCGAAAAAGCCTGAAAACACGCAAGTCTGTCATCATCTTTGATGAAATACAGATCAGGTCTGCGGCAGGCGGATTCCCCCATTCGCTCTGGGCTACAACTCATCTTTTGCCAATTCTGACAGCGGAGCAATAGTCCTTGGCATAAAAGAACAGGTCAAAGAGGGCCTCTCCAAACTCTATGGAGACAGAATCAGGAACAGGGATATGGTTGCCACGAGTGTGGTTGGCGCAAGCAGAAGTGATATGAGCGCTATGCCCAGAACCGTCATTCCGATGCCAGAAACATACACCACATGAGCTTGACACCCGGTATGGCGGCCACCTGCTTTAATGACAGCTCGTTTATACTCTCCTCATGAACCGTTTGACCGGTATCATCGGGCGATTCCTGCCGGCGTTCCAGCTGCAGCGACTTGCGCCACAGGGGCATGGATATCAGTACTGTCAGCGTTATGGCAGCCTGTATGTAGAATGCAATACGATAACCGCCGCGCCAGCCCAAGGGTGAGTTTATCATGAGTAGTGTAAGGCCACATAGTTGTTAAGCGCAGTGTCTATGCTGCCCGCACCAAGCCCCAACGGAATAGCGCAGAGGCACAGATAGACAAAGTTTCCGGTATATGATATGCCCAGTATGGCAACAGCCGTAAGGGCCGTGCAAGAAGATATTATCACTGTAACAAAGCTGCTGAATGACAGCGGCAATCCATATTCGCTATATATGGCCGGCCACGCTGTCCCAAACAGCGAATCCGGGATGCCAAGCCCTATAAAGGCTATATAAATAACTATGAGCAGTAGTATTGTTACCATATTGCTACAAAGTTAAGAAAATTTACACAAAGCTGATATTTGCGACGCAAAGGGGTCGTTTCGTTTTGCGTCGTTTTTAATGCGGCGGGCAACCTCATCGGGATGGTCCACCAGCAACTGGCCGTGATTCATTCCCTTGAACACCTCAATATGGGCCGATGGGCACAACTTGAGCAGATGCTCCGCCTGCGGTTTGGCCACGAACGACTCTTTGGTGCCGTACCAGAAGTGGATATCGGCCCCGTAAATTGCCTCCAGTTTATTGGTATAGACCGATTTGTAACCATCCAGAACGGATCGCCTACCACCGAACGGGAAGACCTTGCGGCACTCGTCAAGCAGCACGTCAAAATAGTGTGAATGGAACAAAAAACGCCAGAATCCGGTCCAGTGATAGCAGGTCCACACGTTAAAGCTCTGGTAATAGCGCAACGGTCCCTCCAGCCAGCGGGGCAATGGCAGCAGCGGTGCCGCATCCAGGATTGCGTGATCAATAGTGACCTCGTTACGCTCAAGCACACGTGACAGTATCTTTCCGCCCAGCGACAGGCCGTAAACGCAATCCGCATGACCTCCACACTGCGTACGTATAAAATCAATAACTCGTCCGGCCTGCCCGTCGACAGAATCAAACCGCGTCAATCGGCCCAGAGTAAAACCGTCCACCTGGAAAGCATAAATCCGGAACTCCTCCTTTAGCAATTCAATCAGCGGAAAGAATATCTGGTACGATACCCCCAGACCCGGCAACAGCAAAAGAATAGGCTTGCCCCCGGTCCCGGCCACGTACCAGCCATCATCTGTAAATGATTCCTGTTTCATATTTCAACTGTTTGGAATAAGGTCGTTGAGATGCTTCTGGTATTTGCGGGAGACTGGGAGTCTGGTATCGGCCACTGATACTGTGTCCTGCGATTCCAATTTGGCGTATCTGCTGTTTACAAGGAAGGCCCGATGAATGCGTATGAATCCGGGGCCGAGCAATGACTCCCATTGGGAGATTGGGGTGCGGTTATGCAGGGCCCGGCCATCGGACGAATGGACAATGACCTCGGTGTCACATGATTCCACATAGACTATCTCGCTGGGAAGTAGCGTGACTTTCTTGCGCATGGAACAGAATGTGACGGGAGTCTCTATCTCCGGATGCTTGACAGTGAGCCATCGGTCTATCAGAGAACCTCCAATGGCAAGGATCGACACCAATATTGATATGAATAGCGGATTGACCATTATGGACGGAAGCTGGATCTGATAATACTGACTGAACGAACTACTCTGTCCGAATGGAATGCCATGACGCATGTTCTCAATGAGTGAGTTCGTACCAATTATAAGCAGATACTCCAACACCAGGATTGCCAGCACTATATATATAACGCCCTGTATTCCCTCACTGCGTTTCTTGAAAGAGACCTTGGGTAGCATATACTTGGCGCCCAACGCACCAGGAAGGAACATCGTACCCATAAGCAGTGACTCCTGGAATGTGTAGCCGGCACTGGAAACCACAAACGCCGCTATCAACACTGACAGCATCCAATAGAGTATGGTTGCAAGCGTTCTCATATCATCCACGAAGATATGAAATCACTCCCGATATTCCCAGCAAAACACCTCTGAAATGCCTGACAATTGGGATTTGGAGCCAAAACATGGGATTTGACATCGGTTACAAAACCAATCTTTGGGATTTGTAGGTCAAAATATGGGGAGCTCCCGAGCATCGGCCACTAACTTTGCATCAAACCTTTAAAAACAAACGCTATGCAACAATTCATCGCACAACAACCGGGAGGCGTTCTTGCCATCCTTACCATTCTGCTGGTGCTGATATTCCTCAGCGCCTGGAAAGCTCCCCGTTGGGTCCGCCCCATCGGCTCTATCGCATTTGGATTCTGTGTCCTGTTCATTCTTTATGCCTCTATGGCTGCATTGTCCGATATATGGAAAGCAGGTGACATTAGCCTCTCCGTATTGGGTGGAGGATTAAAGCTTATGGTCATGACCTTATTATACGGACTGATCATCTATCTTATATCACACATTATCAGTTTCATCCAGAAACCGGGCCATTAATCAACCTTTAAACAGACAAGCGCTATGAATACTTTAATCAGCCTTAGCATTAATCCGTATGCCTCAAACATGAGGTATTTAGTATATCACACGACTACATTCACAGCCATAACATCCTTATTGCTGTTGATTGCCATCTGCTTTATTGCCTGGAAGTATCCCGCCAAGCTGCACTCACTGGGAAGCATAATAATGGTGTTCGGATTCCTCTGTTTCTTTGTCGCTATGATCCGGGTGTTCGATGAGTTCCAGAAGGGCCATTATACTGATTTTTATGATTTGCTATATCAACAGTTTGAGAGTGGTCAGCCCATTACCAGAGAAGATCTTAACTCTATTGATAGCATCTGGAGATACATAACTTCACCCCTTGCCAGTGCCTTCGCGGTATTATTCTGGAGCACTTTCAACTACCTGATATCCCGCATCCTCTACATCATCCGCACCCCCCGCATCTGAAAAACGTGCAATTGGGGTCAGGCCCCTTTTGTGTCATTTTGTTTTTATTGAATATTTCTTTGCATATGTGGTACCAAATTTAGTACCTTTGCCGTTGTAATTTTTAAAGCCATGAGTTCTATTGAAAAACTACTTGAGAGGTTTAAGAAGAAACCTAAGGACTTTACTTATGAGGAGACCGTGAGAATACTTTCGTATCTCGGCTATGAAGTACACAACAAAGGAGCAACATCGGGCTCTCGTGTGAGGTTTAAGAATGAGGTGACTGGGGAGTATATTGATATTCATCGGCCTCATCCGGGGAGTGTTATGAAAGAGTGGATGTTGAACGCTGTTTATCAGCACCTAAAGAGTAAGAACCTATTATGAACGAGGATATGGATTTTTTGGAGTACAAGGGCTATAAGGGCAGTGTGGAATATAGCAAGGAGGATAACTGCCTGTGTGGTAAGGTTCAGGGCCTGAATAAGGTGCTGATCCTGTATGAGGGCCAGACGCTTGCGGAGCTGCGCCAGGATTTTGAGGATGGTATTGACAGCTATATCGAGGGCTGCAGGGCCGATGGTGTGGAGCCTGCTAAACCATTTAGCGGAAAGTTGAATCTCAGAATGTCATCGGAGCTTCATTCCCGCGTTGCTGCGGCCGCGTCTTCATCGGACACTACCATTAATGACTTTATAAACAAGGCGATAAAGAATGCGCTCAAGCACGCATCGGTGCTTTGACGTACAAAAACAGTACAATTGGGGTCAGACCCCAATTGTACTGTTTTGACTCAGCAAAGGATTTCTTTCAGGCCTTTCTGGTATTTGCGGGAGACGGGCAGTGACTCCTCTCCCACCTTGACGGTGTCCTGGCTGTACGATTCCACGTGGTTACAGTTGACCAGGAAGGCCCTGTGGATACGCACAAACGGGTATCCCAAGACCGATTCCCACTGGGAGATTCCGGTCTTGTTGCGCAGTTTACGGCCATCGGAAGCATGGACAAACACCTCTGTGTCACACGATTCCACATATAATATCTCACTGGGAAGCAGAGATACCCTCTTTCGGTCAGAGCAGAACGTGATGGGACTCTCCATCTCCGGATGGTTCCTACTTAGCCATCGGTCTATCAGCGCCCCTCCTATCGCCAATACCGATACAAGAACCGATATAAACAACGGATTGAATACTCCAGTGTCTTTAGGGAAATCAAATGGAACATTATACGAAACACCTTGAATCAACTTATAATTACCTGAAGGCTGAAAGCACAATGTCCATACCAGCAGCAGGTATTCCAGGATAATAATAGCCAAGACAAGATAAATGGAATCACGAATACCCTGAGCCCTCTTTTTAAAAGATATCTTAGGTATCATATATTGTGCGGCAAGTGCTCCTGGCAGGAACATAGTAGCCACAAACAATGCTCTTGAAACAGACAGGTTCTCCACAAGCTTCATAATTATCAGTGCTACTATAATCACTGAAAACACCCAATAGGCAATAATAACGGCTCTTTTCATATACAAAGGATTTATGCTGACGAAGATAGTGAATACCTGAACACTCTGCTAAAAAAACCGCTGTCAAATCCCCCTCAAAAAGGTTATTAAGCCTTTCAGCAGGATTTGACAACGGACAAATACTCAAACAGAGGGATATGACACCTTAAAAAATTGTTTGTTCCTATTCAAACACCATATCTTTGCATCAAACCAAAAACAAATGCGTTATGGAAGAAGAATTAATTGAAGAAGTAATGGAAGAGTTTACAGGTCCGGGGCCGATAACCGTATTGTTCCAGATTGTACCACCATGGATACTGAGTGTATTCACCATTCTGTTGATAGCAATACTGTTCTGCGGATGGAAAGCTCCAAAATGGGTAAGGCCGATAGGATCGATTGCGCTGGCCTTCTCTTTCATTCCATGGACTTGGAGAATAATGACCGCCCTGAGCGACGTAAAAAACGCCGGTGCCCTATCACCTATGGTATGGATTAATGGCTTTAAGATCTCTTTATTCATAATTACATTGGGAATGATGGTATTCCTTATTTCAAGAATAGTCATTGCTATACAAAACAGTAGAAACTAAGAATCTAAAAGACCTGCCTTATGATAAAGTTTTTCTTATCCTCAATATCCACATTCGATGCTATTGCGTTTGTGGTTCTTTTACTGGCGACAATAGCTGCGGCATGGAAGGCCACAGATAAAATCAGACCTGTAGGCAAACTGATAGAGGCCATTTTCATGACATCAATATCAGTGCAATGCCTGATTCTGTTCATAAGAATTTATGATAGGATAACATGGGGAAACGTATCGATTCAAGTAGAGTTCTGCGATGATTTCAGGGCACTGGCATCAGTTGTAATACTGGCTGCCCTGGCCTACATAATCAATAACATTCTCTTCATAATCCGCACTCCCCGCCTCTGAAAAACGTGCAATTGGGACCTGACCCCAATTGTATCATTTTTTGTTAGTGGCCAATCTGATTGCCAGAATTGCAATGGGAATTGTGATAATATAGACAAGAATCAGAACCGGAACGTTGTCTATGACGGGAATCATCATTTGGTCGTAGCCAGGACGCATCTCTGCTACAGCAGCGGCCAGAGAGCCCTCGGTGTCGGTCCACCAGTGAGCCGTGTAGGTAAAGAACGAGAAGGCCATTGGCACGAATCCCCAGCGCAGGCTCTTTACGGGGTTTGACTGGAACTTGATCTTAAGGAACTCCGAGAGAGCTGCCAGGAATATCATTCCTATTACGCATACGGCATCGGCCTCACCTGCTATCAGTAACAGAATTAATACAAATCCGTTTATGATACTTGCGGCGCCGAATCCCGGAACCTGCTTGACCATAGCCTTGTAGATGAAGGCTGTGATAAACGGCAGCAGTGCGCCTACGTAGGCGTAGCATGCAGGATGAATAAGACCTGTCAATGAACCAAGAACGAATGTGGCAAGATAAGCTATTGCCAGAAGGATAACTTTAAAAATAGGTTTCATAACTGTAATTATTTAATGATTAAAAACTGTACAAAGAAAAGAAGAGCCTGCAATGCAGGCCCTTCCTGTTATCGTTCAATCTCACTTTCGGGAGCGGAGTTGGCCCCCTTTCCTCTACCACACAAACCAAAACATATTCCAATTATCATCGCTATCATAACCATTGCTTTTACAGCAGCAAAGGTACTGCCGCCATTTTACCTGGGTAATACCCAAATCTTGCTATTTTGAAAATCATAATAGCATTGCCGTCTGCTTTCAGGCAGCAATCACTCTGCTTCCAGCCATACTCAATGGGTATGCCTAGACTATGCCTAGAGCGAGCCTCGAGTATGGCTAGAGCGAGGCTAGAGCGAGCCTAGAGTATGGCTAGAGTATGGCTAGAGCGAAAATAAGATGATAAAAAGATAGCATCGCACTTGACGCTGCAAACTGTATAGAGGTACTGGAACGAGCCATATCTAGATACGGAGCTCCAGAGATAATCAACTCTGACCAGGGAAGGCAGTTTACCTCAAAGGAATGGACTGCGGCTTGTGACGTTTATCCTGAAATGAAGGTGAGTATGGACGGACGTGGAAGAGCAAAAGACCGCTCGACATCCCGTAGGGTGGCGCTTGGCTTGTCCAAGAATATTTGGATAGAAAGATTTTGGAAGACTATAAAATATGAGTACATTTACATCCAGCCAGAGGATACGGGTTCAGAACTGTATCATGGCATAAAGACATTTGTGGATGACTACAACCATCATCGTAGGCATCAAGGTACGGGCCATATGGTTCCCGGTAAGATCTACCTTAAAGAGGTAGCCTAATTAACTAACAACAAACAGGTAACTGTTTAAAAAACGAGATTATTAAAAGAGTTCAATATAGAATAACAAGGGCTAATGAAGAATAACCTAAAAGATTTGGTTTTGTAATAACATATACATATGTTTGCAGTGTCTAGTACCAAAAGGGGTATTACATCGAAGCCAGAGGTGCTAGATAGGATGCCCCTTTTGGTTTTATATGGTATTAAGAAACAACGTGTTTATGGTATAAAGTTTTTCATGGTATTAGATTTGGAGCCGGGAAAACCCCACATGAGCGAATTAATAAAGCAAACAAGGAGTCAAAAAAGCCCTATGTGGAACCCGGCGGGTCTGGCCTGCGCGTGATGCGTGGGCTTTGCTGTTTTGTATGGGGAATAGAAAAGGAGTTCTATACTACACATGAATTTATACTATCCCCATTTTTATCTTTGGAAGCACCAAAATTTGCCTTTTTTACATACTTTTGTAATGATGAGTTCAACACATTGATAGAAACAAGGATAATGTTTTACAAACTGATACAGGAAAAGTGTAAACAGTGGATTGAATCCGATAATTGCCCTATTCATGACCTATTGAAGTATATTGAGCAAAAAGGCTTCATGAGGGACGCTCAGTTAGATGCAATCAAGGTTTATCTCTACCTAAAGATAGCATGTAACAACCGGCCATTATGGGAGCTATTTACTGATGGTGTTTTCAACAGTTTAGATATAGCACAACTTGAATTAAATGATGCCACAAGAACGGTCTTATCGTCTAATAAAGCGGCAGCCGCCCTATATCAGTACTCCACTCTTAAGGATAAGCAAGGTAATCAATTAGCACCAGGATTAGAGGCCTATATAAAACGACATCCTACAGATATAGATTACGCTCAAGTATTCAAGGATTTCTTCTATAACGTTGAATATCCTGATTATTTATTCAGTTTACCGATGGGCGCTGGGAAAACCTATTTAATGGCGGCCTTTATTTACTTAGATCTATATTTTGCTCAGAATGAGCCAGACAATCCTGTTTTTGCGCACAACTTTATGATTATGGCGCCTTCTGGATTGAAATCATCTATAGTGCCTAGCCTTAAAAACATTAAAGAGTTTGACCCTTCTTGGATCATTCCAGAGCCCACGGCCACACAACTCAAAAGAATTATAAAGTTTGAGATACTAGATGAGCAGAAGACAGCCAATAAAAGTAACCTTATTAAGAATCCTAATGCACTGAAGATTAATATACACCAACCCTTAGAGGAACTGATAGGATTAGTTGCTATTACAAATGCAGAAAAAGTAATTCTGGATAGACTTAAAACCAACCAAGAGCCTTCACTTTTTTCTGAAGATGAATTAAAGCGCATACAATTAGCCAATGAACTGAGAGAAATAATAGGCAAACTACCTAATCTGGCAATCTACATTGACGAAGTCCACCATGCGGCAGATGGTGATATTAAACTGAGGCAAGTTGTTAATAAATGGACTGAAGAAAACACTTTTAATTCTGTTCTAGGTTTTTCAGGTACACCATATTTGGAGAGTGCTGAGCAAGTAAATATTGCACAGGATTTATCCATTAGAAATAAGGACCTTGCCAATGTGGTTTATTACTATCCTTTAATTGAAGGAATTGGGAACTTCCTGAAAATACCTGATGTAAAGTATTCAGACAACAACCCTTTATCTATTGTGTCTAATGGCCTTATAGAGTTCCTCGATAGATACAAAGATACTGTGTATACCAATGGTACATGTGCAAAATTAGCAATCTATTGTGGTCATATAGATACGCTCGAAGAAACAATCTTTCCTTTAGTAACTGAGATTGTAGCTTCATACGGAATGGACCCATCATCTACTGTTCTACGATATCATGAGGGAAATAAAAATTATCCCAAACCTGATGGCTCTGATATAGAATTTGCATCATTAGATACAACAATTTCCAAGAAGAGGATTGTTTTATTAGTACAAATTGGCAAGGAAGGTTGGGATTGCAAAAGCCTTACGGGCGTAATACTCCCTCAGAAAGGAGCGTGCCTAACAAACATGGTATTACAAACTAGCTGCCGTTGTTTAAGACAAGTGGTCAAACATAGTAAGGAAACAGCATTAATCTGGCTAAATAAATTTAATGCCGATACGCTTAACAAACAATTGGAGCAGCAACAAAATATTACGCTTAAAGAGTTTAGTCAAAAGCCCACAACTGAATTAAAGTATATAGAGCGATATTCCCGAATGGACCGTATGAATGTACCTCCAATTGATTTTTACCAGCTTAAAGTGAATTACCATGAGTTAGTAGTAGATGAAGCAAATAATCCTTCTGAGCGCCTGCAAGACCCTCAATTATTAACCAAGGCCACCACTACATTGATACATCAGCAAGATCTGGAGGGCAATACGCTAAAAGTCTATATTCAGGAAAACAACGAAGAAAACCGAACATCTTTTCAATGGTGGTTACACCAGATATCAAAAGAAAGCTTGGGGACTTTATCAATTGCTCAATTGAATGAGGCTAAATCAGAACTTGAGTCTATTTTTAGGAAAATAACTATTGATAAAGATGGTGCTACCATTGAAGATAATCAATATGACCACCAGTGTATACGTTCTCTTATACGGCAAACCTTTATACCAAAGCGTGATATCAATGTAACTGATGAAATTGTTCCAGAAACAGCCAGGCTGCTGCAGATAGAGAAATTTATTACACCTGTAGCCGCCAATGCCAACTACTACCCCAATGATCAAGCTGTAAAAGAGATAAAAGAATGGGATGTTAAGCCACCACATAAAGACCTAAATCCCGAAGTTATTGCTAAGCTTGAGGAACTAAAGGCTATGGGAGTTGATACTTCCAGATTAACAGAACAAACAGACCCACACCCTGAACGCTCTCAGACATATCACTATTTACCATATCACTTTGATAGTAACCTGGAGAAGGATTTCCTTTCAAAGGAGATTCTGCCATTAATAGTAGACAAACCTCTTGAAGTTTATTTTAATGGTGACGATACCCTTACGGAGTTCAAAATCAATTGCTACAAAAAAGTTGGAAGCAATTGGAGATATATAGGCCGTTATGTTCCTGACTTCTTATTATTGAGCCGTAATAAAGATAAGCAGATAGACAAAGTCATTATCATAGAGACTAAAGGTGAAGGATTTGCAGCAAAGTTTAAAGACCGCAAGGAATTCATGGAGTCTGAATGGGTCAAAAAGAATAATGAGAAATACGGTTATAAACGCTTTGAGTTCCTCTATTTAGAAGACACGTTAACATCAAAACAGCGTATTGAAAAGACACTCCAATCAATTAAAAACTTCTTTAACGTATAAAATTTACAGTTATGGCTATAAAATATGTCCCCTATTATCCCACGCCCCTTGAAGGACAAGCAATATTAGACAATTTTGTCCGCACCAAGCGGGTCTTGCGCTATCGTGACAACGACCAAGTAATAGAGCGCATTAAACGCGGAATGCCACTCTACGAGATGGAACAGATAGAACAGATAGGTGATAATCCTAACCAAAATATGGTGATAAGAGGAGAATGTCTTTCTGCTTGCGCTTTTCTTAAAGATAAAGGTGTACAAGTTGATCTTGTGTATATCGACCCACCTTTTGCCAGTGGTGCTGACTATGCCAAAAAAGTATATATACGCCGCAATCCTAAGGTTGCAGAAGCTATAATGATGGCAGAATCAGAACTGGATATCGATGAATTGAAGGTTTTCGAGGAAAAAATGTATGGTGATGTGTGGGATAAAGAGCGCTACCTCAATTGGATGTATGAGAACCTTATGGCCATCAAGAGTATTATGAGTGATGAAGCTAGTATCTATGTACACTTGGATTATCATATTGGACACTATGTGAAGATTCTGATGGACGAGATATTTGGTGAAGATAACTTCAGGAATGAAATAACTTGGAATAGTACAGCTTCCCATAATGATGCTACAACGTCATATAGTGAAATAACTCAATGCATATTCTTCTATTCCAAAAATGAAAAGAACACATTCAATATACAATATGTTCCTTATTCTGAAGAATATATTGATAGCGAATGGACAAAAGCTCCTTCTGGACGATACTACAAATTTGAGAATATGCTTGATCCACAAGGAAAAATGGATGCTTATGATTTCCATGGAACAATAGCAAGATGGCGCACAACTCCTGACAAATTTGAAGAATTATGGAATGCTCCACAGACTGAAGTCCCCAACAGCCATGGGCGAATACGTTTAGGAAGGAATGGGAAGCCTATAAAACGTTGTCGAATAGTTTTTATGGACGAACTGCCAGGAGTCCCGGTGAGTGACAATTGGACAGATATTGCATATGTTGCAGGGAGAGCGAAAGAAAATACAGGTTATTCTACTCAAAAGCCAGAGGCATTATTAGAACGTATTATCAAAACCAGTTCAAACAAAGGTATGCTTGTGGCTGACTTTTTTGGAGGTAGCGGAGTGACAGCCGCCGTCGCTAATAGGTTAGGTCGCAACTTTATTCACTGCGATATCGGCATTAACAGTATACAAACAACACGTGATCGCCTAGTAGCAGACAACACACAATTTGAAGTGCTTGAGATAAAAGACGGAGTATCATTATACCGAAACCCCGTTCAAACCATGGATAAACTCAAAAGTTTGATCCCTGGTTTGAGAAATGAAGACGCATTGGATAAATTCTGGGAAGGAAGCATCGTTGATACCAAACACGGTATGATGCCTGTTTACTTGCCAAATCTGATGGATAGCACTACACGTTTGCTTGATAAACCATTGATGAATCGCATCATCCGTGAAGCATTGCCAGACCTGCCGGAGGGAACAAAGCGAGTTATAGTTTATTATATTGATATTACAGACAAGCAGGAAATAGAGCAATTCATCAAAGAGCAGAATGACCAGACAACCATAGAGATTGAACTGCGCGACCTGAAACAGGTGCTCGACGATGTAGTAGTTGAAGATGAAGCCGAATGGGAAGTGACGGAAGCCCAAGAAGACCTATTTAAAGTATGGAAGGTGGAACTGAAGAGTTTCCATAGCGACCGTGTGCTCCGCAAGATTGAAGAGGTGAATCTGAAAGGACAGCAACAAGCACTACAACAAAAGGCAAAAGGGAAAGAAAAAGTATTTTCTCCTATTGAAATAAGTGAAGAGGGGCTTGAAACCATTGAATGGATTAGTTTAGACACCACTACTGCAGATAAACAAGCGGCTTGGCACAGTGACAAAGAGATAAAGATAGATAAACTTGGCTATGTTATTCTCAATGGCAATAAAACACAAGATTTTTGGGATGCGACTATAACCTGTGATAACAAACCATTGCGAATGAAAATCCGTAATATCTGTGGTGATGAAAGTATTTATATCCTATAAGATTTAAGTTTAACAGCCACAATATCCGATAGTAAAGTACTATTATAAAACCCTATCAAATATTAGCCTATATGATCACAATTAATGATAACAAACTTCGTGACTTAATTTCTGGGTACAAGATATATTTCCCAAAGAAGATAGAGGTTGAGATTTATAAGTGGAAGGCTGTCAAGAAATTCCAGGATACATGGAATATTGATGCCCCTAATTTCTGGGATATGTTTAATAATGCCACATCACTCCATGATAACTTATTGATGTCCAGGAACCATTTTCCAAAAGGTGTTATACGTGACTTCTACAAGTATGAACCTGAGGCAACGAGAAATATGTTCAGAAATCTCTTTGATGAGAGTAAAGCGCTTGACGAGCGTATTAATGCCTTTATTTCAGAGGCAAATAGAATTCAGAAGGCATATATGCCCAATGATAACCATTACCAAGACTTAAATGCTATCAGTACATATTTATGGTCTATGTTCCCGGACAAATATTATATCTATAAGTTCTCTGAGTTAACAGCTACAGCAGAAATTGTAGAATCCAGTTACCAATTTAAGAGAGGTGCCGGAGTAGAAGGTTATAAAAAGGCCATAGAGTTTTTCAATATTATGCGTACAGTACTGCAACAAGATGATGACTTACGTAGAATGCTTGATAAAGTATTGACTGATGATTGCTATAAAGATGAAGGATTAACCTGTTTAGCCACTGACCTTCATTATTATGCAAGCCGTTATTACAACAAGCAGGATATACCACCACACAAGGATGCGGTACAATACTGGATGTATGCACCAGGTGAGAATGCAAAGATGTGGGATGATTGTTTGAAGAATGAGACTATGTGTCTGGGCTGGGATAAGATAGGCGATTATAATAAGTATGATAGTCTAGATCAGATAAAGAAACAGATGAAAATTGTCTATGGCGATAATAGTTCATATGTAAATGGAGGTCTTGCTACCTGGCAATTTGCGCACGACTTGAAAGTTGGAGATATAGTATTTGCAAAAAAGGGACTAACGCGTATAATTGGTAGAGGTGTTGTAAAATCTGATTATTGGTATGACGATAGCCGTAAGGAATACAAGCACTTAAGGAAAGTGGAATGGACAAATATTGGTGATTGGGAAACCGAGGGTCAACAGGCAATGAAAACACTTACTAACATCACCAATTATCACGATTATGTTGATAAACTAAATCGTCTTATAGATGGAATGGAAGCTGCAAAAAAAAGGAAAGAGGCATCTACCGAAGCTGGTGACAAACAATATTGGTGGTTAGTAGCTAATCCCAAAATATGGAGCCTGTCCGGAATGAACATTGGTGAAGAGCAGGATTACACACTCTATAACGAGAATGGGCATCCGCGTAGAATACAACAGAATTTCCTCAATGCGAAGGCGGGCGATATTGTGATTGGTTACGAATCAACGCCAACTAAGCAGATTGTAGGCCTTCTGGAGATACCAAGAGCTGCAGATGAAAAATCACTATACTTCCAGATGATAGAGAAACTCCCTTCTCCTATAGACTACTCTACACTTAAGAGTACTCCAGGACTCGAGGACATGGAGTATATGAAGAATCAACAAGGATCTTTCTTTAAGGTAACACCGGATGAATATGATATCATCATAGACCTGATACGCAGTGACAATCCCCTACCCAAGGAAGAAGCGAAAGTTGTTTATGACAGGAGTCAGTTCCTTGGTGAGGTATATGTAAGTTATGATAACTATGAGCAGCTGGAGAACCTGCTATTAAGGAAGAAAAACCTTATACTCCAAGGTGCACCTGGTGTGGGCAAGACATTTGCTGCTAGAAGGTTGGCATACGCCATTATGGGTGAAAAGGATGACAGCCGAGTGATGCAGGTACAGTTCCACCAGAACTACAGCTATGAGGACTTTGTGATGGGATACAAGCCTAATGAAGAAGGCGGATTTGAGCTAAAGAACGGCATATTCTACAGATTCTGCAAAAGAGCTGCAGCAGACAGGGAGCATAAGTATTTCTTTATTATTGATGAGATAAACCGTGGCAACCTGAGCAAGATATTTGGTGAGCTGCTGATGCTTATTGAGGATGACTACAGGGATAAGCCCATACAGCTGTCATATAAGGATGAGCAGTTCGCTGTTCCGGAGAACCTCTATCTGATTGGCATGATGAATACAGCAGACCGTTCACTGGCCATGATTGATTATGCGCTGAGGCGCAGGTTCAGTTTCTTTGAAATGAAGCCGGGATTTGAGAATCCAGCATTCAAGGCGTACTGCAGTAAGTTGAGTGATCCACAGTTGAACAAACTGGTTAATGCCATAATTGAGCTTAACAAGGTGATAGAGAATGATGACTCACTGGGTTCCGGATTCTGCATTGGCCATAGCTACCTGTGCAACCTGAAAGGCAGCTATAACCTGAGCAATATTGTTGAGTATGACATTATCCCCATGCTGAGGGAGTACTGGTTTGACAACAACGACCGCTTTAATCAGGAGGCCCAGAAACTGAGAGATTCGCTGAAATGACCGAGGATAAAGGCATACTTATCAGGAACGTCTATTACATGCTGGCCTATGCTTTCCAGGAGCTTAGGCAGAACAACTATGTTGAAATTGAAGGAGAGACGTTTGATGATATTTATGACCTATTTGCGGAGATTCTGGCCAGAGGTATATCCTATCAGCTGAAGCAAGGACTTTACCGGGAATATGTGGCCAAAAGGGAGTCTATGCAGACTATCAGAGGCAAGATAAACATAAACGAGACGCTGGCCAACAGAGCAAAGAACAACCGGCAGATAGTTTGTGATTATGATGAGCTATCTGAAAACAATCTGTATAACCAGATTCTCCTGACTACTGCCAATATACTGATACGACACACTGAGGTAAAGAAGGATAAGAAGGCTAAGCTTAAGCAGCTGATGCTGTTCTTCCAGAACGTTCAGGAAACGGATATCCGCTCGATACGATGGAATTCCATGAGGTTTGACAGGAACAACCGCAACTATAGTATGCTTATATACATCTGCTACTTTATAGTGAAGGAATGGCTGCTGACTACTGATGAAGGCAAGTTCAAGCTGCGGGAGTTCTCTGATGAACATATGAACAGGCTGTTTGAGAAGTTTGTACTGGCCTATTACAAGAAACACCACCCGGAATTCAAGCCTTGTGCTAAGCAGATAGACTGGAATATTGACGAAGAGACAAGTGACATGTCAATACTCCCCATTATGCAATCCGATATCCTGCTTACCATGGGTGAACGGTCCCTGATTATTGATACGAAGTATTACGGGAAAGTGATGCAAGAGCAATATGGTAGGGAAACTATAAGGAACGGCCACTTGTACCAGATACGGACTTACGTAAACGAATATGACCGTGAGCATAAGCATAATGTTGACGGTATGTTGCTTTATGCCAAAACCAAGAAAGATGAGCTGGATGATGCCCAGATTAATCATAGGGATGGTTATAGCATTTATCTTAGGGCCCTGGATCTTAATACGGATTTTGAGGGGATTAAGCGGAGATTGGAAGGATTTGTTTCATAAGCCATTATTATGAAGTTTTCGATACAATTATCTGACGGTTACACCTTTGGTGTCAATAATATCAATCTGGACTATATCTATTCCGGTTTCATAGAAGCTTCACCTGGAGCCTTTACTCGTTTCAGTAATAGGAAACTTGATGAAATCCACAAAACAATTAAGGATATCCGTTCTGGGATAATTAAAGGCCGATATACTCTTGAACCTGAGATGGTGGATGAATCTGATCATTGGAATCCGGCAACACTTGAAAAATATAAGCAAAGAGGCGGCATTTTTGAATGTGGTAAATGCTTAAAGGAATATAAGGTTGAAGCAGAGATTAGTAATGTTGAGTACAGCATAACAATAGAAATGTATCTATCCGCAAAGGAAATTGATACTGTGCCTATACCAGAACTAATCCAAAATGCGGTGGCTAATCTTTCATTTGAAGAGATAAAGGACTATTGCAACTATTTTGATTTGTCGGATTTGTAGAATCTGACCATATATTACAATAAACCCCGCTACCAGAGCAGACGGCAGCGGGGATTATTATTTAGTCAGTCTATCAGAACGAGGCTATTGGTAGCCTCATCCAGCCGGATGTGATGATTGTAATCTATTGAATGGCCGTCGTAGATGCCGGTGATATCAATGCCCCTTCCCTGCAGCTCTGCTATCAGCGCCTGGTCATGTAAGGCACGTGCTAAGGTCCACGCTTTGCTGCCGACCTGACGGTTGAACTCTTCTACTAAACTCTGGGTGGATGCAGCAACGAAGCGTGCTGCGAAATCCGGAACGGAATTGTTGTTTTTACTCATAATAGGATCTTGTTTTGAAGTTAATAATAAACAACCGCATCGTACCTTGACCACCGTGGCATCCTTTATGCTCGGTTGGTGCGGTGGGCCCAATGGGGCTCCTGCTCTTGATGCTGGGACAAAGATAGCCTGTATAATTTAAAGTGACAAAAGAAATATTTCCAGACCCACATTATTTAGTATATTCGCAATGGGTATTTAATTTAAGGATTATGGCATACAACTCAAATAAATACTGGACGCAGAATGAAGTTGAGACATTGTTCGGAATGGTTTTAAAGAATTCCAAACTGAAGGATGTAATGGCCGCTCTACCTGGTCGTTCATTCCTGGCAATCATCCTTAAAATGAGGGAAAGGGTCCAGATATTCCCTAAAGACCCGGCATCAAGTGTAGCTAAATTTGATTATACAGACCAGACTAAAAGCTATTCTGACTTATATGTTAATCGCGGCAGGGCTTGGTCAACCGATGAGGACCGTTTACTCAAGAGTAAGTTTGAGAAAGGTGATACCATACTCATGCTTATGGATCATTTTGACCGCTCAAATGCAGCTATCTGCCAACGCCTTAAAAACATATACTCCAATCAAGCTGACCAGATAGCCCTATTTGAGCAGACTAAACAATACTTGCGCTTGATTAAAATGTAAAAATGGAGGCGGTGCTTGGAAGTTTGCCAAATAGATAAATACGGCTCAAAATAAGGCGAAAAAAATCAATTTACGGCTCATTTTTTTGAATAATGAGCCGCATTTTGCTTATATTTGAGCCGAAAAACAAGGATTATGACTAGAGAAAACGAAATATTGCAGTATCTGCATTACAATCCCGGAGCATCGAGAGCGGAGATTGAGGCAGGTATGAACCTGAAGGAGAGTCCTGCAACGGTAAAGCGTATTCTGGCCGGACTGGTGGAGGCCGGGCAGGCTGTTGTGAGCGGTCAGGGACGTGCCACGCGCTACAGTGTATCAGCCCAGGCGCATGTAACCATGCCCCTGAATATTGATACTTACTTTGAGAAGGAGACCGATGAGCGCATAGTGCAGACTGACTTCAACTTTGAGCTGATAAATGACATACTGCCCAAAGTGGAGCTTTTTACCGGGCAGGAGAAGGAGCAGTTAGATGCGCTGCAAGCCCAGTTTACACACAACATAGAGGATATTACCCCCACTGAATACCGCAAGGAGATGGAACGCCTGGGTATAGACTTGAGCTGGAAATCATCACAGATAGAGGGTAATACCTACTCCCTGCTGGAGACTGAGAAACTGCTTAAGGAGAAACAGACGGCTCAAGGCAAGACCAAGGAAGAGGCGGTAATGCTGCTTAACCATAAGGATGCGCTTGACTATATACTGGAGGAGCCTGAGTATTTGAAGGAAATCTCTGTTAGGCGCATAGAAGAACTGCATACACTGCTTGTAAAAGAACTGGATGTAGATAAGGGAATACGCAGACGCCGCGTTGGAGTTATCGGTACCAACTACCGTCCGCTTGACAATGAGTTCCAGATACGTGAGGCCCTGGAGGATAGCTGCCGACTGATAAACGGCAAGAAGAATGTATTTGAGAAAGCACTCCTGGCTCTGGTGCTGATTTCATACATACAGGCATTCAGTGACGGGAACAAGCGTACTGCCCGTATGACCGGCAACGCCATTCTGATAGCCAACCGGTACTGCCCCATATCATTCAGGACGGTTGACTCTGTTGATTACAAGAAGGCAATGCTGATATTCTACGAGCAGAACAACATCTCAGCATTCAAGAAGATATTCATAGATCAGTTTGCGTTTGCTGTAGGAACTTATTTCTGATAACTGAGAAAGAATTAAGGATGGTTAAGGAGGGATTGGTGGACAAGTATTGTCACAATCTTTTTTATGGGTAAGCATCCGGTAAACCACGTATTTCCAGCGCAAATCCCATCCAGTATCTTTGCTGCAACCAACAAAACGAAAAGATTATGCTCAGCAAAGTAAGTTCCTGCAGTATTATCCTATAATGAGTCCAGGACAGACGGATTGGTGTTTTTGCACTCAATGCGTGCAATATATCTGCCGACTCACCTGATTTTGCACTCACTGCGTGCAAAATTAATGTTGGCTCGGATTCCGTACCATTCCACAAAAAGAACTGGGGATGTTTGTCAAAGAAATCCCTGTAGTTGTACAGGTTTCTCCAGGTGAATCCACCACCGGGAAAGACGGGATTGATTTTGCGCTTGTAGAAGCATTGACCGTTACGGTGGTAGAAGGTGATGTTACCTATGCTGGACCAGCAGTCCTGGATTATGGGTGTGGGATGGAATCTTGGCATGATTTCAGGGTATTAATATTACTATGCGAAAATACTGAATTTTTGCCAAGATATACCCGACTTTCATCTTTCTATAACCATATTCTTTGAAAGGTTCTTCAATATATTTAATCCGTTATTTATGATAATATTGCTTCCAGTCAATTTTACTGTGAAACCTCCAACAATCCTGAATTGTTGAAGCCAACAATGGCTTGTCAACAACTAAACTGTTATTTTCAAGTAGTGATTCTTTCGATTCATATTCAATAAACTTGACTTCTATTTGATTCCCCAAAGAAGAATCTGTAGCAAACAATACATGTTTATATTTATATCCTTTAATAATCTTATCACACAAGGTTTTTTCAGAAGCTGATAATGAACTGTCTGTACTTCCCGTTGTCATAACCAAGACTATTCCACTTGGTTTTTCTGTCTTTTTATTTTCAAGAATATGATACTTATCTATAAGTTCCAGAATATAATCTGCTCCAGATGTGTTTTCATCTGCATAAGATCTTATATGGGTGTAATCATAGAACTCTTCTGTAAAGAACAATCTACAAAGCCTGGTTAAATCCATATCGTTTCGTTTATCCTTTAGTGCTGGTATAGTTAAAACAATAAACCTACTGATATGCCATATGATTTCATAATAAAAAAGAAGAGTCACTTTGCGATATACCCATTTTGCTTTCCTCCCTTTGCTATTAGGCCTCAAAGCAAATTTCCAACCAGGATAATGTAATTGCGTTACTTTTATTAAGACTCTTTTTAGACCTGGAGACCAGTCCCTCAATGCTACTACATAACCTCCATTTTGGTTTATAATCTGGATATTACGTTTAATATCATCTGGCATAACCTTAAAGTCTTTATTATATTCATCATAGCCTAACCAGAAAGTTGTATCCTCAATACAAGAACAAGCAAGTTCAGCCATTGAAAGACTGAAATGAGGAGCAACATGAAGTTCAATAGAAAGGACATGCTCCCATGGCATATTTGCCATGTATATAGATTTTTGAATGTGTGGCTTTCCTGAGCCTTTTGCATATTCTACGCTTACCTCACATACAGCATCCTTATCATCATGGCGCAATGGTGCTAATTGATGAAGCATATCATAGTGAATCTTATACCAACCCAGTATGCGTTTATTTTGCTTCGATTTTATCAGATATGGCATCACCTCTTCAAATGTGACGCTATCAAGTAACTCTTTTATAGTCATAGTTATATTATTTATCTAAAACAGGACGAATTGTATGGCCACAGTACCGATAATATTCTGAAAAGCCCGCCCTTTCAATACTGAAATACAAATAATTAGCACCTATAGGAAAGTCTGACACAAGGTTTTTAGACCAGTATGCGCCAAAAGCCGCTTCACCGATTAAACTTCCTATATTTCGATAACCTGCTGCAGGAAGAAAAATAGATCCTCCTGTCTTGTTGCTACTAACTAAATAGCCCCATAAATGGTTTTGACTTATGCAGCGCCAACTACAATTATGTAGAAGTTCACGTATCTCGGATACAGTTGGCATACGCCATTTGCCACCTAACAGCTTATTGGCAATGTCATCACAAGAGTCAAGTTCTATTTTATTATCAACATTACCATATTCAATGACGGTATTGTATCTCATGAGGTTCTTTTTATTCTTTTCCGCTTGAAACTTGCATAACCTGTAGCTATTCCATGAATAGTCATTTTTAGGATTCAATTCACCCCAGGCATAATAATTACCGTACTCTTCTGGCTTGGTGGCCCCGATATTACAGGTGGCCCACTTAACACTTAGGCCTAAATCAACATAGCTATTCTCTTCCATACCCTTTTGTTTTATGTTGTATTGCAAATAAAAAGAGGCGGTATGCAAAAAGTTGGCAGTGATAAATCAATTTTGTTATCTTTGCCGTGATCAACTTGAGAAAAAGGACATGGCAAAGAATTCTTTCAGCCGTTACATCTGGCTCATTGACCTGATTAATAGGCATGGTTACATGAAGTTGTCTCAAATTAATGATGCATGGCGTAGAAGCACTCTGAACGATACTCACGAAGATATGCCTGAGCGCACTTTCTTTAATCACAGGGATGCAATCAGCCAAATATTTGGGATTGATATCAAATATGACCGTGAACTGGGATATCATATCCCTGCAGCGCAGATGAACGACAATAATCTGCGAGCATGGATGCTGCAAACTCTGTCTGTAAACAATCTGCTGAACGAATGCACTGACCTTAAAGACAGGATCCTGTTTGAGAACGTTCCTTCTGTAAAACCATTCCTTGAAGATATCATCAACATAATGCGTGACGGTAACGCCATAAATCTGACTTACCAGAGCTACAGGAATGAAGTGCCATACACTTTTCTGGCACACCCCTACTGCCTGAAGATGTTTAAGCAGCGTTGGTATCTGCTGGCCAAGACTCCCAAGTATGGATGGCCGACCATTTATTCATTAGACAGAATTGTGGACGTAGAGGAACTTGACACTAAAGCAGAAATACCACAGGGATTTAATGCAGAAGAGTATTTCAGTCAGTTCTATGGCATCATTACCGGTGATGGTAATGTAGCCCAGATTATAAAGCTTAAAGTTAGAACTGACCAAGCTTTCTATTTCCGGTCCCTGCCACTACACCATTCTCAGGAGGAGATTGAAACCACCGATGAGTATGCAGTATTCAAGTATTATGTTGTGCCTTCGGCTGACTTTGTGCAGGAGATTTTGGCACATGGGGATAGCGTCCAGGTTCTGGAATCACTTGAGTTAAGAAATAGAATTGGACAGATTGTGAAGAATATGGTGTTACTCTACTCAGAGTAGAGTTTTGGCCCATTCTGGATCAATTGATTCTACAATTCTTTTTATGTCTACAGGAGTTAATTGTTGTTTTTTAGGTATTTGTCCTTTAATGGTATAATGTTGTCCATACCTTAAAAAAAATGAACCTATCAAATTACTGGTAGTCCTCATCCTATTAACCCCAGATGGAATAATGCCAGTAATTTTGAAATAAGGCCAATGGCCCTTGTCTTCAATGCCCTCTAACGGAGATTGAATAATAGGTTCAAAATCGTAACCCATCCAAGCATTTTTGTATTCCACCTTATCATCAGAGGAACCTTTTATTTTAGTCTTATTTAAACCCCATAAGCCACACAACGAATTGGCATATATTATAAGTCTAGGAGATAAAGACTCAATATAATCTTGTGTATAACTTAATAATGCGCCCATCAATGCGTTTTCACTCCTAAGATATCCTAATAATTGATTCTGGTTTTTCGTTCTAATGGGAATCAAATCAATATAAGCACACTTTTTATCGTAATTGTTAATTGGATCATCCTTACCCATCATTTCATGTTTTGGTCTCCAAAATTTTGTTTGACAGCACTCATATTCATATGGATCTACACCTTTCCCTATTGGTTCACCGCATGGGTTTATTCCTACCAACAAAATGCCACCCTTAATATCATTAATATTACTATTAGTAATTAAGCAAAGATTAAATTCTTTTCCTTGCTCTATTAAAACTTTCTTGTATTGTTCAAGTAATTGTTCTCTAGTTAGCATATTTGTTATTATTTAGGTCGTAATAATGCAAATATATAGTTTTTCTATTCCCACAACAAATCAAGAGCCTTTGTGTACTCCCGTGCCTTGAACAACGAAAGTGTATTCTGTTCAAAGGCGAGTAACTCAAAAAGCACATCGAGGCGCTTGAGCCGACCGAGAGCCCAAACCATTTGTCGTATATGAGGCAGGTATAACACTGAAGGAAAGAAATCATATTGGTATGCTTTGGTAATTTCCTGTCTTAGCTGAGCACCCAATTCCTTCATCGCATCCTCTTTAGAGATAGGCAAGCCGAGATAAGCAAGCAACATCAGGTATTCCCAGTTCCCTTTACACAGACTGCGGTCTATAGGTTCATCGGCCGGCAGATGACGGCGGGCCTCAACATAGAGGTATGATGTGGAGAGTTCCTTGAGATGTTTACGAATATATTGGACCGTATCATATCGGCAGATAATCTTGGCTGCCTCTGGTTCCCGGAACATCTCAAAGAGGACTTCGACAGCTTTTAGGAAACGATCATCCCAATGCTTGAAAAGGTGCTTGAATGTCCAGATGCGGTCTGTCTTTATACCGTCAAGAAAGGTGTAGATGACGCGTTTCTTATCAATTGCAGTCATATAGAGCAGCCTATCCTGGAGTTCTTTACGGCATTGAGACTTATTCTTACCCTTATTGAAATCCGATAGCACACGTGATACGGGGCGGTATAACGGAGCCGGGACTGGCTTGTCATAATCACCATCGTGACGTTCCAGATAATGAACTATATCCAGGACTGTAGAGATTCCGTTTACGTTGCGGCTGGTCTCATGAACCTTCTGGAATGGCAATGTGTTTACCATTGCAATTAGTAACCGGTTATCATAATCACCACTTGCATACTCACACACCTTTAGGATCTGTTCTTTTGTTGTCATATTGTTATTGCTTTTGTTTGATTGCAAATAAACAATATGAGGGTGCCAAAGTCTGGCAGTGCTGTATTATTATATTTGGCGTATATTTGGAAAGACTTAAAATATATGATTAAATACATAGCAGACCAGGCCCACTTCAAGGAGGTAATAGAGCGAGTTCCCAACGTAAAGGAATCACTCTGGATAGGTACGGCCGATATAAAGGACCTTTATGTGGGTGAGCGGCCGTTCCTGGGCGTGCTGGCCGACTTGCTTAAGAAAGGGCGTGAAGTGCGTCTGGTTCACGCCAAGGAGCCCGGCCCTAACTTCCGCCAGGACTTTGACCGGTACCCTATTCTGTTTGATGCTCTGGAACGGGTTCTCTGCCCCAGGGTTCACTTCAAGATCATCATATTTGACCATTCGTTAGCGTACATCGGCTCCGCCAATCTTACAGGCGCCGGAATAGGCATGAAAAGCCCCCAAGCCCGAAACTTTGAGGCCGGAATACTGACCGATGACCCCACTCTGGTAGAACAAGCCATGAACCAGTTTGATTCAGTCTGGGCCGGAATCCAGTGCAAAAACTGCGGACGTAAGAAGTTCTGCAGCGATCCCATCGCAAAGTAACGGCACAGGGAAGCGATACTATTGTGCTCCAGCATGCCTAGTTATCCTGAAGGTGCAGCTGTCACCACCCCGGAGTATGGTGTTCACAATCTGGACTTGGAACCGGCTGTCTGGGTCAAGCTGGGAGAGAATGTAGAGAATACTCTGACGGGAGCACTCGCACTGCTGGGGATTGGTGCGGAGTCCACACTTTACCTTGGGGCATGAACATTCCAGATAACTGAGTTCATATTCCAAGCCGGGCGTGATGACCCTGCCCTGATAGGAACGGCTGTTGTATCCTTCGGAATATATCTTGTCAAAATCGCCGTTATACTTGGCGTAGATTTGCTTGTGTAACGGGAGAACACAATCCTTGACGCATTCTATAGCTTCTTCTTTATAACCCATATTTAGGCGTATGTTGGTTTAACGGAGCCAAATATAGGTATTTGTACTGATACGAGAGACACCGTTTAATCACTTTTGGGCATAGACTCCGTAAAGCTCTGCAAGGAGTGACTAGAACTTAAATATGGGCCGACGATGGTCTGATGAGGATATCTACTTGCACTGTTTTTAGTGCATTTTTTTAGAAATCATGCACTTTTTGTAGTGCAATGTGTTATATTTGCGGAAAAATACACGCATATGGAGAACCTTGTCAAGGACAACATGGAATTCGCTGCCGGCAACTCTATTCCCATCTGGATGTTCGGATTCATCTACTGACGCAAAGGGGTCGTTTCTTTTAGTCGCTTCGCTTTATTCCTTATATAGTTGAAATCCGAAATGTCCGGCAGCGGCTCCCGTTCCCTCCAGCGGCTTGTAACACGGCACAGTTCCTGTCCCTGACCGTTTGTTGAAATGCCTATGAACGTATTGTCATCATCAGAGGGGTAAGTAGCGGTCCTTACGGTATCACCCATAAGGGACTCATGAATGAACCTTATGTTCAGCATATCCGGGCGGTATGCATTAATAAAACCGGGCTTGAAACAGGCCAGGGCCATCTGGATATAACGGCGGTTATTGGTATGGCCGTTAAAATCAAGGTCTATCAGGTTTATGGTATGGTCCATCGACTCCACAGGTTCGGCAGCCATATTACCCGGCTTGCGGCGACGGTGTGGACCTATTACAAGTTCGTCAACAACTTCCTGCTCCGGGATAAGGCCATCACAGGTTACGGGTTTGCGTCCTGACATTGATATGAGTGACCAGCAGCTGTTGCCGCGGGCAGCCACAACGCCCGTATGAGCCTCAACGCCCACAAAATCAAACCAGACCCTAAGGGATGACATCTCACTTATCCACACGGTAAAAGTAACATCCTCTGTCCAGATAGCCGGTACGCCCGGCATCTCAACGTTAATCTCGGAAATTATCCACGTCTTGTCCTGTTTCTGCATGTCAAAAGCAGCCAATCCCAGCGATGTAAGATATCGGGCTACTGTATTTTCATGATATGAAAGTATGCCGTCAACCGTGAGACGGTAATTGCCGTCCATCTGCGATGCCGTTATGGGATAGGTTGTACTGTATTTCATCAGTTTCTTTTGCTATGTCGGGATCCAATAATTAAACAATGCAAAGTAAAGAAATATTACTGATACGCGGGATTACCAAAACACTACAAATTATCATAAATAATAAGTATATTTGTATTCAGACAAAAGTTTGTATGATACAATACATAGCAGACCAGGCCCACTTCAAGGAGGTGATAGAGCGAGTCCCCAACGTAAAGGAATCACTCTGGATAGGTACGGCCGATATAAAGGACCTTTATGTCGGTGAGCGGCCGTTCCTGGGCGTGCTGGCCGGCCTGCTTAAGAAAGGGCGCGAGGTGCGTCTGGTCCACGCCAAGGAGCCCGGACCCAACTTCCGCCAGGACTTTGACCGGTACCCTATCCTGTTTGACGGACTGGAACGGGTGCTCTGCCCCAGAGTCCACTTCAAGATCATCATATTTGACCATTCGTTAGCGTACATAGGCTCTGCCAATCTGACCGGCGCCGGTATCGGTATGAAAAGCCCCCAAACCCGCAACTTTGAGGCCGGAATACTGACCGATGACCCCACCCTGGTAGAACAAGCCATGAATCAGCTGGATTCAGTCTGGGCCGGAATCCAGTGCAAAAACTGCGGACGGAAGAAGTACTGCAGCGATCCCATCGCAAAGTGACGCAAAGGGGTCGTTTAACAATGCGTCAAGGGAGTTTACTTTCTTTGGCATGGGAAGTACCTTTTAAGGTTAAACATAAAATTGCTTTAAATATGGAACCTATTACTATTGACCTTAACGATTATGAGATTGCCGGAGGCGGCAAACTTGGAGACAGTTACATAAAACGTGACAATCCCGATATCCTGCTCAAGATTTATCCCCCTCTGCGCGAACAGATGGGCCGTGACGAGTTTGAACGCGCATGGAAAGTTTACCGCATGGGACTGCCATGCCCTGAGCCGGGCCAGTTGGTTAGGACCACCCAAGGCCTGCTGGGCGTGCAGTTTACGCGCATCCACGGCAAGAAATCATTTGCCAGAGCATTGAGCGAGCACCCCGAACAGTTGGACAAGTATGCATCGGAGTTTGCCCAGATGTGCCTCAAGCTACATTCCACAACGCCACCATCGGGCTTATTCCCCACCGCAAAGGAGCAATACATTCACGGCATAATGAACGACCCGTTCCTGACCGACCGCGAGAAAATCGGGCTGGAACGTTATATCACCAACCTGCCCGATGCCCAGACTGCCGTTCACGGTGACCTTCATCACGGCAACATGATATTTACCGATGACGGAAAGAAATATTACATAGACCTGAGTGAATTCTGCACCGGAATCCCCTGGTTTGACATAGGCATCATCTACCGCCAAACCGTTCAGGTATCCCCTGAGATGGAGATGGAGCTGTATCATATAGACAAGACCCTCTCCACCGCTTTCTGGAACGCTTTTGTAAGATATTACTTTGGAACCGGCGTAAATGCCAAGGACATAGAACAGGAGGCCATACCATACGCAAACCTGAGGATCCTGTGTCTGGAACGTCTCCTTGGCAAGCCCTCATTGTACGTACGCCCCTATATCCACAAGATGATAGGCCTCTGACCCAAAATTAGGCGCAAAGGGAAACGACCCTAATGCGGCGTTTTAATGTTCTTTTGTCTATCATAACTGTGCTATATTTCAGCGTAATGATACAAAATATTTCAGTAAAATGCGATATTTTACAGAAAACGACATAATAAAATACGATATTTTACAAATTACTGAATTATTGCAATACGATATGTAACACAGGAACACAGTGATATGAACCCCGAAAGTTGGACAAAAAACTTTCGAGGTTCATATGAACAAAAAACAAAACACTTATGACGATCGTCTCAGGTATGTCAGGATGATCGAGAGAGGATATAGCATAGACTATATCTGTAAACACCATGCTATAAGCCATAAAGACCTTGAGGTGTTGTGGCTTAAGTATCAGAAGGATGGCCCATCGGGTCTGATTAAGACAAAACATCGTTGGAAAGA